>Ga0247610_10000040_pt1 | contig 198394 bp, 155 predicted proteins | sample 174DNAGHGhighgp2_FD_193483 | JGI IMG/M metagenome (GOLD analysis project Ga0247610, IMG submission 193483) | Sheep rumen microbial communities from Palmerston North, Manawatu-Wanganui, New Zealand - 1742 DNA GHGhigh gp2 | ecosystem: Host-associated > Mammals > Digestive system > Stomach >...
CGGTCCAAATCGGTTCGGTGTCTTCGTCTGGGCGTTCGGCGGCGGGTTCCGACTCCAAGGCGATGAAATCGGGCTTTTGTCGCAGGTAGTCGATGCAGTGGTTCACGGCGATGCGGGTCAGCCAGGCATCGAAGCGGCCGAAGGCGCGGTAGGCCTTGAAGGTTTCCATTGCCTTCAGGAACACGTCCTGCGCCAGATCCTGCGCCACCGTCCAGTCGTTGACATAGCGGTAGCAGATCCCGACAATCCTGCTGTGACCCCGCCGGTACTGCTTCTCCCAAAATTTTGCCTTGTCCATTTGATACTGTTGCCGACTGCCTGCCCACTAATCACTAATCACTGATCACTAATCACTAATATCATAACGTGAAAAAGTGAAAAGGTGACAGCCGGGGGCAAAAATAAAAATGTTGGTCCGTTCACGTTCACTACAACTGTATTTCAAACCTGAAGCCAAGTAATGGTATCGCAATGAAAACATATCCAAAATCGACAGTCCAGCTTGCCCCGAACCACAATTGTTTGTTGTTCCGGTATCGGTAGCTGCAACCAAGATAATTGGATATATAGCCACCCCATCCCCAATAACTCTTGAATTCTCCATCTTGTAACGGGTAGGAAGTCAATTCTATGGACGGACCACCTGCAATGCCTATGACAGGACTCCATTTGAACCTGTTGAACCAACGGTATCGGAAGTCCAAACCCAATTTGAAACCGACGTTTTCAAAAGACCTGAGGCCGTTTTTGGAACCGTTGGAGATACCTTTCATAGGCATAACGAATGTCAAATCTTCGTCGTAGCCATGCGTGTATGCAAATTGAAAATCCAGCGAAAGTATCAGCCAAGGGTTAAATTGGATACCGTTCAGTACATGCAAACGAACCCCCATTTCGTAATATTTCTGATTGTCATACTCCATCGCAAAGGGCTGAAGGACATAATCCACCCCAAGAGCATGATAATAGCTGACTTTTGATTTCCGTTTTTCGGGTTGGTTTTTGTCCGTCTGCATCGGGACCAACGTGTCGTGCACTCGCAGCGTGTCGTGCACGAAGAGGGTGTCATAGACTGGCTCTTCCTCCACCACGTACAGGGTGTCGCGGTGCTGGGCGGAGAGGGGAGAGGCGAGGGCGAGGAGGACGACGATGACGATGGATAGACACACACGTATTGCGCTGCGCGTACCGGTATCGCTGTCTCCGCAGTCCGAACTTGTCTCTGGTGCCAAGTCCCACACTGCGCTGCGCTTGTGTGGGGTTAATTGCGCTTCGCGCGTTTTGCCCCTTCGGGGCTGCTTAAGGAAGTAGTTTCTAATATACATAGCCATATCGGATTATCACTGTTCACTATAATCATAACGTGAAAAAGCGAAAAGGTGACAGCCGGGGGCAAAAATAATAAGAAGCTCTTGCACAATCTGGTATGATACCACAAACAGACTGACATTCAGAAATTCTATAATATATTCCCCATTCAGATTCCAACCATCTCGCTATATCTCCATAGAGGCCAGCATTGAAAGGCAGACACGACACATTCTTTGTACATTCCAAAGACAATATCATCATCCATAAATTTCTCCAAAACTGGACATTAATGGTTACCGTTTTTTTTCAATAAATGAAAAAAATGTAGAGAATGTTCACGGAAGCCGGATCAGTGTAGAGCCAGTAGTGCTTCGCATGTCAGTGAGCAACTGCACGGCATAGACACCATCCTTCAGCATGGAGAGGTCGATGTCGGGGCGACCGCTCTGGGTCCGCACCAAACTTCCGTTAAGCGTATAGACATTGAACATGATCTGTTTGGGGATTTCGTCCCCGAAATCGGCATACAGGTGGCGGTTCTCCACTCGGAACTTCACCCCCTGCGGTTGGTGCTGGCTCAGATCGGGGATGCTGGAGGGCAGATCCAGCACGTAGAGCAGTCCCCGGTAGGCATCAATCTGACCGTATCCGTAGGTGTTGTTAGGGTACACCAAGGTATTGTCGGGGTGTGTGGAGGTTTCGCGGATTACTTCCATGGCTTCGGCGGGAGTGAGATCGGGTTTGGCTTGCAGCCACAGCGCGACAACCCCGGCCACTACGGGTGAGGCCATGGAGGTGCCGCTCTCCGCCAGGTAGTAATAGTCCTTGCCGTTATATTGGAACTGGTGCGTGATGTTCTTCTTGATGCCGGCAAAGTCGCCGTAAAAACTGTTGTAAGCGGCGTTGATGTTCAAGCCAGGCGCCACCACATCGGGTTTTATCCGCCCGTCGAAAGTGGGGCCGCAGGAGGAAAACTTGGTGATATGCCCGATCTGGTCAGGGGCAAACTGGACCATGTCGTAGTACTCATCGCCATCGATGTTGGTCACCGTGGACTTGTAACCGGTGGCACCTGCCGCGATGATATCAGGCAATATCGCCGGCCAAGAAACGGAGTAACCCGGCTGCGCAAAACTGTACTGCGGCACGCTCTCAACATTGGTAAAGGGGCTGAAACTGATGTCGCTATACAGCCATGCGGGGTTTTCACTGGTGAGTAGCACTAACGCGCCACATAAGAACAAGTAGCCAGAGTTCGGCATGATGCCCTGAATGTGATAGACGGAACCACGCGGATCCTGATAAGGAGTCAACGTGACATCCAGCTGCACCTCGCCCATGCTGACGGTAGTGGTGAAATGGCTGCCGTTCACAGCGTCAATGCTGTCGGTGTGGAAGGAGATGGTTCCTTCTATGCCCCCGCCAGTGAGGCCCATACCCAGAAAATCAAAACGGACGAACTGGTTGCCTGGGGTCACCAAGTCGATGTCAATGTACTGGCCGCTGTAGATCCCGTTCTCGATGCCAGTGCCTGCCTGAAGGTCCGAGGCCCCTTTGGCCAAGAAGCAAGAACGGTTACCGTCGTTACCTGCGCCCGCCACAATGATGCGCCCCGGTCCGACGAGCTGCTGCAAGGCCTCGCCTTCCAATATGCGCTGGCGGTTCAAGGTGATGCTCTCACAGCTGCTGAAGTTGATGACACAGGGCTTGCCATCGGCCTGCGCACGGTCGAAGATCTTCTTGAACCCTAACACTGCAATGGCCGAGGTATTCTCATCAGGGTTCTCAAACTGCTCGCGCTCTGAGTTGAAGTCGGCGAGGTATATGTCGGCTTCCGGAGCCATGCCCTGGTACTGTCCATTCACGGCGGAGCCAGCCATGATGCCAGTCACGTGAGTGCCGTGGATGCCGTTTAGGGTGTATTGCGAGTGTTCGAGAGCGGCAATCTCCGCTGCAGTTTCCAACGCATGACCCAACGTGCTGTCGGCATTCGGCCAGTGGAAGTCGTAGTAGTATTGGATGCGCAAATCACCATTGGCATCCAGAAACGCGGGATGGGTGAAGTCGTAATAACTGTCGAAGACCCCCGCCGCCACTCCGGCTCCGGTGTAGGCCTGCGGCAGGTCCTGGCCAGTATAGACGGCAGAGGCGTTCACTTGCTGCGGAGTCACGTCCATCGCGGGGCGAGGCATCCGCTCAGCCTCGATGCGCTCGATGGTGTCGTTGTTGGAAAGAGCCGCCACCTCCCCCAGCGGGATGCGCGCGATGTAGATGCGGCCCACATGGTCGATGAGACGGCAGTGGTGCGTACTGAGGAATGTGTCGGCATCACAAGGGATGGAAAACGAAACCAGGGCGGTTACTCCTTCGGCGAACACCACCCCTTCTTGCGTGTTCTTTAGTTTGGAGCATTGATGGACTAATTCCTTTAGATGTGAAGATACTTTGTTGGTGTTCAAATCGTTTTGTGCAAAATTGGTCCAACATACAAGCATCAAACAAAGGATATTGATAATTTTTTTCATATAAAGATTGTTTTTTATATAAGGAACGTAAATACAAAAAAACAGCTGAATTTACTTTATAAATGCATTTTTAATAAGAATCAAGTTTATAGGTGCAAAATTAGGAAAAAACATTCACGCGGGTTGTGGAATCCTATTTTTTCTCACTCTATAATTTAATTTATCTGTATCAGTAAAATTTCATCATTTGGAAGATTTTCAAAAGAGGTTTTTCTTGGCAAATACTGCCTGATAAGTCCGTTCATGTTCTCATTGGCACCACGCTCCCAGGAAGGATAGGGATGTACGAAGTAGTAGTCCACGCCGAAGCCCTCGGTAATGGCCTTGTCACGAGTCTCTTGCGCGTGCTTCCCCGACAGCTTTCTACACCATTTCTGCGCAGATGCCAATTCTATTTTGCGTCCGATTTCCCTTTTTCCTCCGAAATCACACTCTAAAGTCGCCTTTTCGCTGCGCGGCAAATATAACCTGTATGACACCGTTTTGTGACTTTTATATCCTAATTTGCAAAAAACAATCCCTTGGATGCATCTTATCACAAAAACGATATGTATGGTTTTTGTACGGTTTGATTGCGTAACTTTGGCCGTGAAAATTTGAAACATGAAAGAGATAAAAGCAGAAGGAGCTGGCCATACCCTACGATTTCTGGATGCGCCTACAGTACGGTTACGAACACGACTGTCTGGTCATTGCCAAACGCAAGGTGGAAGAGCAGCAGCGCACCTGGCGCGAGCCATCCCTTGTGAGCAAGGTGGCGTCAATTCTTTAAATCGGCAGGAAATTGCGCGATCTTGGGCAAAATCTTCCCAAAAATCCAAGTGGCTCACCCGAGGTGCGTTCGCTTACAACTTCTCGCATTTTTTACAAGATGCATCTTTTATCACAAAAACTGCATCTTTTCAATCGATAATTGTCACTTTTATAATATTGATTCTTAATGAATTAAAAGTATTTTGCTCTTGAGTCGTTTGCTTTAATTTTGTAATTTTGCGGGCAAACAATATCAAAAATGAAAGAGAAAATTCTATCCTCCGACAACTCCATTCAGAACATCATTTACGACATCAGAGGCGTCAAGGTTATGCTAGACTACGACTTGGCAGCCATTTACGGTGTGGAGACCCGTACTTTGAACCAAGCCGTGAAGCGAAACATGGAACGCTTCCCACAAGATTTTATGTTCAGGCTTACAGAAGAAGAATGGGATGCTCTTGCGCAATCTGGTATGATATCACAAATTGTGATATCATTGCTCAGCAAACGAAAAAAGACCAGTCCACCATACGCTTTTACGGAACACGGGGCGGTGATGCTTGCTTCCGTGCTTCGGAGTCCAAGTGCCGTACAGATGAGCGTGATGGTGACGAGAGCGTTCATCGCCATGCGGCAAGCACTCTCGTCAATGCTGTCATACGACTTGAAAATCGAGCAACTCTCACACAAGGTTGACCAACTGAACGCGCACGTTGAGGAAATTCTGCACGATCAGAACGACATTAACCAATTGCAGTCGCAATTCAACAGCGAGGTTGCCTTGCAAATTGAAGTAATTAACGATGCGCTGGATCAGCTGCGCGAGAAGAAAGAGGAACCGGACAACCCGATAGGATTTAAATTGCAGTAAGAGTACTCCAAACGACTTGAGTTTACATAATTAAGACGATGAATAGTATGTCGTCGTTAATGAAAAAAATTTACCTTTGCTGTCGTTTAACAAGTTGTGGCACTTTTATGTTTTTTTGCGTCTTAATAAAAAACGAGCATTAATTTTATGAATATGAAAAATATACGATTGACAACCATTTTTCTTACACTTTTACTGTCATATGGACACGTTTGTATGTCCCAGCAGTTAGACAAGCATATTTTGAAGACTCAGCGGGATATTGACTTGTTTTTTGAAAAATATGATGAGATTTATGATGTGTATCATGACTTTTACAAAGATAAACAGTTCGATAAGGCGATTCTCCATCTAAAAGAACTTGTCACATTCTTTGACACAACTGCTATTGACAGTCAGTGGGTGGATGCTAGGATCTACAAGGAAGAAATGACAGCCGATGTATATTATAATCTTGCATGCTGCTACGCATTGACGGCACAAAAGAAACTGGCATTGGAAACACTGGAAAAATCCATACGCGTAGGTTACAAGGATTATCGTAATATGCTTAACGACAGCGATTTTGAGAGTATCAGAGAAGACAAGAAATTCAAATCCTTACTTGAAGAGATTAAGCAATATGACCGATTGGTGATTTTGCAAAAGTCATCTGCCTATATCAAGGAAGACATTGATTCGCTGCCGCAATTTGTTTATCAAGATTCTGGAGACTATCGTTTAATGAATGTCAGGGAATTTTTTGATTTGGACTCCGTTGCCGGTGACGGTGACGAGATTTCCAAGATCCTGAATATCCTTCATTTCGTTCATAAAGCTATCCGGCACGATGGGGGCAATTATGCGCTGTGTGAATTTGATGCTATAGATATCTACAATTATCACAAATCAACAGGAAAAGGTGTCAATTGCCGTCATTTGGCCATTGCTTTGAATGAGATGTATCTTTCGATGGGCATACCATCGCGATATGTGACCTGTATGCCATACGACGAGAAAGATCAGGATTGCCACGTCATAAATTCGGTTTGGTCGTCACAATATCAGAAATGGATTTGGATAGACCCCACTTTCGAAGCATACGTGAAAGACGAGAATGGTAATTTCTTGAGCATTCAGGAAGTGCGAGAGAGGCTAATTGAAGGACGACCTGTTTTCCTAAATGAGGATGCCAACTGGAATAATGAGAACAAGCAGACAAAAGAATACTATTTGGATAGCTATATGGCGAAAAATCTATATTGGTTTGATTGTGTAACGAATTATTGCTTCAATCCAGAGAGCAGATACAGATATGTGGAGAATAAACACGTGGTTTTAACACCGTCAACATACGAAACGCCATCAACATACGAAAATTCCAGCGATTGGGCCGTTATCACCCACGATGCCGATTATTTTTGGCAAGCTCCAATAAAATAAATGATAAAATGTGATTTTATCGTTTTCGGTCGGTAGAGACGCGCAGATGGTTTTACGCTCCCTTTCTTTCGCGTGCCGTAAGCCATCTTTTCAACAAAAATGTGCAGAAATAGGGTATCGTGTAGAACTTCCCGTTGAATCCTATATTTTGGGCACAGAGTTTTATCCCGTATCGTATGTCTGCATATTTGTCGTTTTCTATCAAAGCGTTCAGTGATTTCGTGGCTCCATTTTTCGCTTTCACCTCCACTGGGACGAGACTGTCCGTATCCCGGATGAAAAAATCCATCTCTAATTGCGCATTCTCCTTTTTGTAATAATAAAGGGGATACCCCATTTTGAAGAGAGCTTCAGCCACAAGGTTTTCGTAAACAGCCCCTTTGAAAACACCCAGGTTTTGGTTTCTTCTCAAATCGTTGCCTGATTCTTCGTCCATAGCTGCCAACAGAAGACTGTTGTCGTGGTAATAGATCTTGTATTGGTTGGGAATATAGTTCCCTTTCAATGGTAGTTCGGGAAATTGCAGGTTGTGGCAGAGATGAACCGTGCCGGAATCCGCCAGCCATTCCACACATCCGGCATATTCCCGGTTTCTGGCATTGGTTGAGATTTTCGTGATTTGGAACTTTTTGTTCTCTTTTGCGAGAAATATGGGTATATTGCGATACACATTCTTGATTTTGGCCTTGTCCAAACCTTTCGCGTATTTCACAATGTCTTCCTCGTAATCGGTCAGAAGCTGTTTCTGGAGGGGAAGCGTGTCGTGGAAAAGGTTGCTCTGAATGTAGTTGCTGACAATTTCAGGCATACCCCCTACTACCGCGTATTCCAAAAACAGCTTTGTCATCACCGACATCTCCAATTCGTTGAAAGGCGTGACGTTCACCAGATGTTCCAGCAAGGAATCCACCTGTGCATCCGAATACCCCTTTGCCCAAAGAAACTCCTCAAAATCAAAAGCATACATAGTGATATCGGTCTTGTAACCTACGCTGTTAGAGGTTATGTCTTTGTAATTAATTCCCATAAGGGAACCGGAACAAACCACGTCAAAGCGTCCGTCTTCCTTGAAAAACTTCAAAGAAGTGGCGCAATCGGGATACTCTTGCATCTCATCGAAGAAAATAAGCGTGTCTCCTTCGATGAACCGGGTACTGGGAGAGCGGAAAGAGATGTTGTTCAGGATGCTGTTCACCTCAAATCCGTCTTGAAACACCAGTTTGTATTCGGGGTGGGTCACAAAGTTGATTTCCACAAAGGAGGCGTATGTTTTACCAAATTCACGCACAGAATAGGTTTTCCCCACCTGACGTGCTCCGCCGATGATAAGAGGCTTGTGATTGGGATATTTCCTCCACTCTTTCAAATAGTTGTCTATTTTTCTCCGCATAAGGATTCACATTTTCTTGATATAGTTTTCAGCAAAAATACACATTTTATGAATATATTCGAATTTGTTTTCACACATTTTTCGAAACAAACATCTTTCACCACTTGTTTAGAATATTCAAGTCGTTCATTCCGAGATATTTATGTGATATTTTTGCGCAAGGTGGAAGAGCAGCAGCGCACCCGGCACGAAACACCCCTTGTGAACAAGGTGGCGTCAATTTTTTAATCAACGACACCTAAATACATAATTAAGAACCTAAGTCATTACCAATATGGTAATCAGCACAGCACCAACAAAGTAGCTGAATGCATTGGCTATGAGTGTTGCGTTAAGGGTTTTCTTGAAAGGGTATTCTTTCTTGAGGATAAGATGATTCCCCAGCAGCTCAATCAGAACAGAGAGAATCATTGCCGCGAAGTAGTAAATAATCAAACCCAGTAACTGGTTGGAGTTATGAATGTTCACCTCATGCGAGCTGACCCAGGGAAACCAGACGACGAGCCACCATCCACCATTAAGAATCATAGTTATTATGATTCCAACAATACCGCTGATAATGTTGGAAATGGCTGCAGAGCCCCAAATTCTTTTGTTGAACTTTTGTTGAATCAGATACTTGCTCATCAAAAACGCCTCCGCTACAATGACGAAAGCCATAAACAGCCAACCCATAGGAAGGAATGCGGTAATACCAAAAGAAACATTTAAGAGCAAATGCATACAATCATTTGAGGTGACTTCTATTTTTTACTTCTTCATGTTATTGCCGACCTTGGTGTGAAGTCCGTTAAACATCAAGATGGTTAAACAACGCTGTGAAATGTAAACGACGATTAATATAAATCGCAGTTAACATTATAAAAGTTTAACGCAATAAATCAGGATTGTTGGTAAAGTACTCCCAGATAGTAATGTTTTTGAATTGGTTGCTCTTCACCGCCTCTCCTTGCTCCACTTCCATAGGTTTTAGGGTCAGAAACTCTACAGTGCTTTTGGGCGTACGGGAATCGGCTCCATAGGTGGAATGAAGGATGTACGAAAGATAGAAAAGATTTTTGGACATATAATCATCCAAATAATCCTCTTTAGTAACTTGATATTTATTATTCCAATTGGCCTCAGCATTTAGTTCAATCGGTTTGTCCTGGATGATTCGCTCACGCACCTCAAAGATACTGAGCAGCTGTTGGTTCTCATCCATCACGTATGCCTCGTTGGTGGGATCAATCCAAAGCCATTTGCCCAATTGCTCAGAATAGACTTCGTTGATTACATGGCAATCGTCGTAGTAATTTCGGGGCAAGCAGGTGACAACGCGCGAGCGGAAACCTAACGCAAGATAACATTCGTTGGCAAAGAGCGCCAAACCGCGGCAATTCACCCCCTTCTTTTGGGCAAACTTTTCAATCGTTTCCGCGTTCCTCTCCTTCTTGGGCAAGCCTGCGCTACCATTATGTCGGATGTGATTATGCACCCAATGCAGAACATTCAATATTCGTGTCACTTCATCTCCTGTGCCGGCAACAGAATCCAAGTTGTATTTCAACCGCAGCGCTTGCAATTCGGGCGCATTGGCCGACTGGTAGGTGAACGTGGGAATGTCGCGTTGCTGCGAAACATCGAAGGTTTTTCCTGTGCGCAGCGTGTCCATGTAATCAGGTTGCGGGACAAAATCCACATAGCTGACACGTTTTTTCCGAATGACGACCAGTCTGCTGCATTGCGAAAAATTGTACTCGTATTGAAATTTTGCAGTGTCAATATCAGTAAAATAGAGAAATGTTTTTCCGTTTTCCCGTTTCGTACAGGGAACTATGTCGTCATGGATGTTGCGTCTGAACCAGAAATCTCCATCGGCATATAGGAAACAGCGGTCTATTTTGGCATAGACGGTGTCTATAATGACATACTGTTGCGCAAAGGCTGCCAATGTACTTGCGAATATGATGGCTATTAGTAAAATATGCTTTCTCATAAGTGAAAAATGTTTATAATTAACTGAACGAAAATATTTTAGCCTGTCACTAAATTATCGGGTTTTGGTGAATACTATTGTTTATCTTGCCCGCACATCATATGGTTTATTTCGCAAACTTGACAATGCAGTCGATACAAATGGCGCGTGAGCTAACTTCGTCTATTTCCCAGCTGCTTGGGACATTTTGGCTGCCTCCAGCATGGCTACCTGCTGTAAGGCTTCTTGCAGCGTAGCTTGCGATGACGGACGCCCCAATAAGAGCCGAACCTGCCTTACAGAGTCCTGAATGCTCTTGTTGATTAAATCGAGGAAGGTCTGTTGATCCATTTTCTATATCGTTTACAAATTCATCAATAAGATGAAGTGCCGATGCATTGAAGCCTCCATTCTCAATTGCCTCATATATATCTTGAATGCACTTCATATCCTTTTTGACCGCAAAAATACAAAAATCCTAAAACAAAAATCATATAACCACAAAAAATCAGGAAACGATTCGCCTTGTCTTTGCATCAGATTTTGCGTTCCGCTTCCTGAATTTTTGTGGTCGGTGTTATCCTGTTACTGTTTCTCAATCCGCACCTTCATCTTCACATCGTCCATCTCCATCTCCACACCGTTCTCCACCTTGTCGGCGATGGTCAAGGATGTGCAGAGGGTTTCGTTGCAGATGTGTTGTTCGAAGGCCTTCAGCGCGGGCGTGATTACCTCGTGGTTCTCCACGGTGATGGCGATCTTGTCCAACACCTCGAAGTTGTTCTCCTTGCGGTAGGTCTGCACCAGCTTCACGAACTCGCGGGCGTAACCTTCGTTTCTCAGCTCGTCGCTCACCTCGATGTCCAAGGCGACGGTCAGTGCGTCGAAGTTGGCCACCACCCAACCGGGGATGTCCTGAGCTTGGATCTCCACGTCGTCGGTGGTGATTTCCACAGGTTGACCTTCGATTTCAAACTTCATTACGCCCTCTTTCTCAAGTTGTGCGATTTCGGCCTGTGAGAAACCGGTGATCTTGGCGGCCACCTGCTTCATAATCTTGCCGTATTTCGGTCCTAACTTCTTGAAATCGGGTTTGATACGTTTCACGAACACACCGTCTTCGTTGCTGACGAACACCAGCTCCTTCACGTTGACTTCGTGCAGAATCAGATCCTGCACCAACGAAATCTGCTGTTTGAAATGCTCATCCAACACAGGAATCATGATCTTGGCCAGCGGCTGACGAACCTTCAGGTTGGTCTTCTTTCTCAACGAAAGCACCATGGAGGAGATTTGCTGTGCGAGCTGCATGCGCTCTTCCAACTCCTTGTCAATCAGTTCTTCATGCACCTCAGGATAATTAGCCAAATGGACAGATTCAAACGGCTCTTTGCCGGTGATGGTGTTGAGGTCTTGGTAGAGCTTGTCCATGAAGAACGGCGCGATCGGCGAAGCGATCTTGGCGATGGTCTCCATGCAGGTGTAGAGCGTCTGGTAGGCGGAAATCTTGTCCTCGCTGTATTCGCCCTTCCAGAAGCGGCGGCGACAGAGACGCACGTACCAGTTGCTGAGGTAAGCGTCCGTAAAGTCCTGAATCTCACGGCCCACCTTGGTCGGTTCGTAGTCGATGTAGTTCTCCTGACAATGTTTCACCAACGTATTCAGCTCGGAGAGAATCCAACGGTCGATTTCGGGGCGGTCCCCGTAGGGAATCTCCTTCTCCTTGTAAGTAAACCCGTCAATGTTGGCATACAGTGCGAAGAAGTTGTAGGTGTTGAACAGCGTGCCGAAGAACTTGCGCTGCACTTCGCCGATGCCGGCCTCGTCGAACTTGAGGTTGTCCCACGGGGAGGCGTTGGTGATCATGTACCAGCGGGTCGCGTCTGGACCGTATTTGTGGATGATCTCAAACGGATCAACGGCGTTGCCCAAACGTTTGGACATCTTGTTGCCGTTTTTGTCGAGTACCAAACCGTTGGAAATCACTGATTTATAGGCCACACTGTCGAACAGCATGGTGGCTATCGCGTGCAACGTGAAGAACCAGCCGCGCGTCTGATCCACACCCTCTGCGATGAAGTCGGCGGGGAAGTTGGTTTTGAAGAACTCCTTGTTCTCGAACGGGTAGTGCAGCTGGCTGTACGGCATCGAACCGGAGTCGAACCATACATCGATGAGGTCGCTCTCGCGGTACATCTTTTGGCCCGTCGGGGAGACCAACACGATGCTATCGACGTAGGGTTTGTGCAGGTCGATGTTGTTGTCGTAGTTTTCCTGCGACATATCGTTGACCTTGAAGTTCTTATACGGATTCTCGGTCATGAAGCCGGCGGCGATGGCCTTGTCGATTTCGGCCATTAGCTGCTCGATGGAACCGATGCAGATCTGCTCTTTCTTGTCCTCGGTGGTCCAGATGGGCAGCGGCACGCCCCAGAAGCGGGAGCGGGAGAGGTTCCAATCGACGAGGTTCTCGAGCCAGTTGCCAAAACGGCCGGAGCCTGTGGCGGCGGGCTTCCATTTGATGGTCTTGTTCAGTTCCATCATACGCTCTTTGTACGCCGTGGTCTTGATGAACCAGGAGTCGAGCGGATAGTAAAGCACGGGCTTGTCGGTGCGCCAGCAGTGCGGGTAGTTGTGGGTGTGCTTCTCGCTCTTGAAAAGCTTGCCCTGCTCCTTCAGCATCACCACGATATCCACGTCCAAGGATTTGTCCTTCTCGGTCTTGGTGGGGTCGTAGGCGTTCTTCACGAACTGGCCGGCATAGGGACGGTAAGCCTCCACGTCCATGCAGTTTTGGACAAATTCGGGGTCGAGGTCCTCGATGCGGTAGAACTTGCCGGTGCGATCGACCATCGGCTGGCGGATGCCGTCCTTGTCGATCATCACGAGCGGCGGGATGCCGGCGGCAGCGGCCACGCGCTTGTCGTCGGCACCGAACGTCGGGGCGATGTGGACGATGCCGGTACCGTCTTCCGTGGTGACATAGTCGCCGGGGATGATGCGGAACGCGCCCTCGCCGGGGTTCACCCACGGGATAAGCTGCTCGTAGGAGATGCCCACGAGGTCTTTGCCCTTGAACTCCTTCACAACCTCCGGGGCTTCCTTGAACATCGTGCCCACCAACGCCTTGGCCATCAGGATGTAGCAAGGCTGTTCGTTGTAAGGATGCACGGTTTTCAGCAGCACGTAGTCAATGTTCGGACCCACGCACAACGCCGTGTTGCTCGGAAGCGTCCACGGGGTGGTCGTCCAAGCGATGGCATACGTGGGCATCGGGTCGTTGGCGTTAATGGCCAGATTTTCGTTGCCGCTCACCAACTTGAACAGCGCGACGCAGGTTAAATCTTTCACGTCGCGGTAGCAGCCGGGCAGGTTGAGCTCGTGGGAGCTGAGGCCGGTGCCGGCGGCGGGGGAGTAAGGCTGGATGGAGTAGCCCTTATAGAGTAGCCCTTTTTTGTAAAGCTCTGAAAGCAAATACCATACGGTTTCAATATACTTGTTGTCGAAGGTGATGTAAGGGTGTTCGAGATCGACCCAGTAGCCCATCTCGCGGGTAAGATCGTCCCATTTGTCCTTGAATTTCATCACCTCGCGGCGGCAGGCCTTGTTGTAGTCCTCCACGGAGATCTTCTTGCCGATGTCCTCCTTGGTGATGCCGAGGGTCTTCTCCACGCCAAGCTCCACGGGCAGTCCGTGTGTGTCCCAGCCGCCCTTACGTCCGACGTACTTGCCGGTGAGGGTCTGGTAGCGGCAGACGATGTCCTTGATGGTGCGGGCCATCACGTGGTGGATGCCGGGCATACCGTTTGCGGACGGCGGTCCCTCAAAGAAGACGAACCGTTCGTGTCCCTCGCGGGTCGATAAACTCTTGGCGAAGATATCCTTGTCTTCCCAATATTTTCTCATTTCCTCCCCAAGGGCAGGGAGATTAAGACCTTTGTATTCAGTATATTTCATCGAAGTATAGATTTTTCCAAAAAACTGGCAAAGATACAATTTTTTTGTGTTCAGTAAATGGTGAATCGTGATTGGTTGGGTGCTTCACCGCATGCAGAATAATCGTCACTATGCTGATTTGTCACTCTTTGTCGGCTGAAATCAGTATCTCCTCCGCCCCTATTTCCATCCTATTGAATGCAAACAGCCTTTTCCCCAGGTCTTTGAGCGATGCGCCGAGGTGATACATTGTGTGATCGATGATGAGAAAGCGGTCGTGGTAACGGTCGCATTCCCTGATGGTTACGGTCGGATACTGACGGTTATGCCGTTCAATGTCTAAAGAGAGCGTTTCTGTAACACGTCGCGTGACAATCTCTGCCGTTATGCCATCTCCTCGTTTCGCCAACATCAGGAGCACCGAATCGTCGATGTAGTTGTCAATGAGGATGATTCGTCTTTTTGCGGAACGAATCAGGTCGGAGACGAAGGCGTATGCGTCGAAGATTTGGCCGTCGAAGAAAATGCCCTCTTTTGGCGGCAGGGCGCTTTGCACGAAAAACCCTATTTGCTCTTCGGTTTTGCTGACACGCTTTTCCAATCGTTCAATCCGGCGGTTGACAGCATAACCATGAAGTAGATATTCTTTCAGTACGGAGTTCGCCCATTGGCGGAATAATATACCTTTTTGTGATTTGACGCGGTATCCGACAGAGAGAATCATGTCCAAATTAAAGTATTCAATATCTCTATTCACCAAGCGATCTCCTTCTTGTTGAACTGTCGCAAATTTTGCGACAGTTGATAATCCACTCAATTCTTGGCTTAAGGCGTTGTTGATATGTTTGCTAATGGTCTTGATATCTCTGTCAAACAATGTTGCAATTTGTTGACGTTTCAACCACACCGTCTCCTCCTCCATCCGCACCTCCAGGCAGATGCTGCTGTCGGGCTGGTAGAGGATGATTTCGCCAGTGTTCGTGGTGGGTTGACCGCTTTCTGTCATTATCTCATTTTGCTTCATGTGAGATCCCTTTTATTTTAAATTTTCATCTGCAAACATACAAAATCATTTCGAGAAAATCAAGGACAAAACCAACTTAACTTATTAATAATCAAAATGATAAAAGTGACATTTTTCGATTAAAAAGTGGCTGTTTCCGGAAAGAAAATGGCAAATTGCAGAAAATGCACAAAACAATATCTGGCGGTGCCTCGGATTGGCCGACTGCAATTTTGGAAGATTTTATTCGTAAAAGTGCAATTTCAGTTTACACCCCAACCTCGCCCTCAAGCGGATCACCATCAAGAGCGAGACGTTTTTTCCCGTAAATATTGGAACGATTTACTCAATCCAAGTGAAACGTGAATTCACCACAACCCATTCCCCGTTCCGCTTCTCCAAAACGGCCTCGCCGCCTTCATATACATACCGGAACATCACCACGGCTCGGTTCATCTCCGGATTAAAGATAATTTGGTTCGCTTTGGGATAGGTTTCAAACTGCCAATAACCGCCCCAATGACCGTAAAAAATAAGGGCCGCCTGATTGAAAAATCTATGTTTAGACAGGCTTTCCCCTTTGGACTTTGCCGGCTGCATAATGTTCTCTTCGCTAAACGCAATATGTCTTTTCCCTAAAAAAGAGTTCAACATTTTCTCATATTTTTTGGTCAGATAAACCACCTTTTTCCCTTGAAAATGCACTGGCGGACGGAATTCAACGGCGGAATCCAGGATTGTTGTGGCAATAAGCTCAAACTGACGGATTGCATCGGAAGATTCATAGCATAGTTTCGGGTGATTATCACGAACATATTTAATCCAATCTTGCTGCTCGACCGTGTCGTCAGGATACATTCGACGAATTCGCACAATCATTAAGGAATCTATTTCTTCCTGTAGGTATAAAATGGTCTCTGCTTGTAAAATCTTCCAAAGGGAACCTTGAACGATGAAATAGGGTTTTTCATCATACAAAACGTGACAATCAATATCTCTGGCAATTATTTGCTGCGGCTGGTAAAAAGCGGCAAACACTTTGTGCGCTTCCGCCACGTAGGGGTTCTGCGCCTCGCCTTCATTGGATTTCACCTCCTCCGACCAGTTGTCGAAAAACTTGTAAAACAACTCTGTTGATTGCGATTGATAGGCCTTTTTCAGCAATTGGGCTTGCGGATCACTTTGGCAAGAGACTGTCAAAGAAATGGCCAAGAACAGAACGAAAAAAAGGCGTTTTTCTCTCATAATTGTAATAGAAAATATTTTTATTTCACCGTGATGGATTTTATAATTTCATCCAGTTCCTGCAGATATTCTGAAGAATCGGTGGTGACTATGCAAGTGACAATATAATTTTTCTGTATAAACACTACGATTTTCCCTTGAACATCAATACCTTGCACTGTGGCGGTGTAATCTGTATAAACATTGGAACAAGGTATGGGAAACTCCTTAATATCGCCAGTGTTTAGGGACTTGAACGAATCCTCCTCCCCTGCCCCTAACTCGGAAACGATAGCGGGTATGATTTCCTTGAAAAAGGCCTTTCGCGAGAGACTGGTGGAAAGATCTTTTGCCAGTTTTTTAGAAAAAGCGATAGTGACCATAGAGACATTTTCCTCATCTGTGGTCGTGCAGATAAAAGAGTATGATTTGTTTTGGCGATCATACCCTTTATTTGTGATGGTATAATTGTCTGGATAGTTCATGGAAAGTCCTTTCCATGAAAAAAATTTAGTCGTTGTTCCGCTTTGACCGTATGCGGTGACAGCGAATAGAAGGATAAGCACTGACAGTGTGAAATGTTTCATATTTATTTCATAATTTCTGGAACGGAAAAACTGAAATGCAAAAATATAAAAAAAGCGCCAACAGATTGCTCCGTTGGCGCCATATAGCGTTAAATTCAACTCATTTCCTTACTTGATGCCGAGTTTTTTCTTAATATCCTTCGGGATGGCGTCTTTGTGCACCACAATGTTCATAGTTTTGTAGCGGACAAATGCCTTGGAAGCGTAGAACATTCCGTGATAGTCACCATAATCGCCCCAGCTGTTCTTCACCATATAGTATTCGTTGCCCATTTGGTCTTTGGCTTTGCCGTAAATCAGCATGCCATGGTCATCGGTGGTCTCCCAGTTGTCGAAAGCCACTTGGCGTTCCTCTTGGGTCACCCAGCGTTGCGGTGTCGGGTGTTTGGCGGCCTCGTCCTGGATTTCCTTGGCACTCATGCCTGTCCAGTGTGCCATATCACTACCTTGAATGGCGGCAGCTTTAGTCTCCGGAAGCACGCAGAAACCTTTCTTCACACCCATACGGAATCCCTGCTCGCTCACGTCAGAACCCCAAGCTACGGTGTAACCATGATCGATGGCATAGTCAAAGATGTCCATCATCTCATCCAACGGAACATTGTAGCACTGAGCCCAACGCCAGTTGTCTTGGATTTCGAGCACGAATTTCTCATAGAAAGGATGATGTGTATAGGAAGTAATGGAAATATAATCATCGGGATTCAAGCCCAGTGACTCATAGAAGGATTTCGGAGTGTATTCTTTGCCATTATAGGTGAATTTTTCCGGGTTTTTGCCCAAATAAATCTCGTGAACTGCAGCCACAGCTTTTTGCCAAAGCACTTCATTCTTGTCATTCTTTTGCAAGCTCTTCTGGTCACCTGTTGCAATGGCTTTCACCATGGCATCGGTCAGCAAGGAAAGTTCACTGTGATCAGATAGGGTATCGCCGTATGCGGCACCCGGGCGCATTTCGCTTTCCGGAACCAAACCGAATTTCTTCATGCCATAAAGCACATCGTAGAAAGAACCGCCTTGTGAGAAGGAAACATCACCGTGAGTACGAACGGCAGCCATAGCGCGGTCGTTGTAGGTGTTGGACACGATGTACATTTCGGAAAAGTCATACTCGCCCTTGCCCATACGGAGCAATTCGGCTTCGATGAAACCCAAACCGGAATAGCACCAGCAAGTACCGGCACGGTGTTGGTCTTTAACTGAAGTGATGGGGATTTCTTTCAAATTCGTGAATTTGTACCCTTCGTCTTTTTTCTCTTCTTTTTCTTGTGCAGCTGCGAAACTTATGCAGAATGCGCTTAACAGTAAGAATAATCCAAATTTTTTCATTTTCTTTTTTGTATTTAGTGATTAAATTTCTTTTTAAGGGCGGCAAAAATAATGATTTTTTTTAAGAAAAACATGGGTCTGCCAATTCCTTTTTCGCTTTTTGGCGGAAGTCAATTTTTACGCGTTTTTTGACATTTTATGTTGCTTTTTTGCTAATTTTCGATTATTTGCTTCTTTTTTATCACTTTTTTGAAAAACATAGTGGTTTCCGTATTATTTTTGCAGAAAACCCTTTCATCACACTATTTCATACCCAAAAAAATGATCAAAAAACCTGTAAACTGCTCAATTTTTGTTCTTGATCCAGAACAACAATCATTGTTAAATTCTTTTATTTCAGAATTTTACACATTAACTGTAACTCGTATTCTATCCTCCCGAAGTGAAGCTATGGAGTATTTGAATCAGAACCGTCCAACCATCCTGTTTTTGGATTTGGAAATGCAAGATCTTCTGCATTTTATCTCAAAACCGCCTTACATTATTGGAATTGGACCTAAAAACGCGCAGAAAAAAATTAAGGAATTCCTTAATTTTGGTTTTTCTGACTTCATCTTTTACCCTATCCAGCGAGATGATGTGCAAAATGTGCTCGGAAAATTCTTCAACCTTCACAAATGTCTTTCCGGTGTCCAGAATGAGGAACCTTTAGCCGCCGAAGATAGAATTTTGTACAACTCTGCAGACTTGAAATTTCAGACAAACAAGGATTTTATCTTTGTCAATGATCGAAAAAACGGTTACTGCAGAGTGTTCTGCGATGAGATTCTATATGCCCAAAATGTTGGTAATGAGATTCGTGTGGTCAAAGAAAATGGTGGGACTGTCTATGATAAGAAGAATTTGAAAAACTTCATCAAGATGCTTCCACCCCATAATTTTCTGAAAATCAACAGATCTACTGTCATCAACCTTCACAAAGTGAATCGCGTTGACAAGAAAAACATTACCATCAACAACACGGTATTCAAGGTTACGAGGACTTTTTACAAGACTGTTGCCAAATATTTGTGATGGCTTGGCGGGCGAGGTGCGAAAAAAAAGTGTAATTTTGCGGCATTGGTCTTGTAGTTCAATGGATAGAACGAAAGTTTCCTAAACTTTAAATTCGGGTTCGATTCCCGGCGGGACTACTTTCCTTTTTTCTGTTGCAAAAAAATCATCAGTGCCGTGATATCCGCTGGATTTACACCGCTTATGCGGGAGGCTTGACCCAAATTCACAGGTTTTACCTGTGAGAGTTTCTCCCTTGCTTCTTTTGCCACACACACCAAATCCTCATAACACAAATTGGGGTCTAATTTTATGTTTTCCAAATTAGACATTTTCTGCACCATCTCCTCCTCCTTTTGGATGTAGCTTTCATATTTGATCGTAATTTCGGCATTTTTAATGTTTTCACTTGTTGCCTTGATAGAATGAAGGAAATTTTGCAGATGAACATCATTTTCTATCAAATCATAGATAGAAATCTGAGGACGGAGTAAAAGCTGTGAAAGTTTAATATTTTGTGACAATAGAGAGGATTCCTTACGCGCCAACATCTCATTTATTTGAGCATATTCGGTCAGATGGTCGCGCAGGTACTCGGATATTCGATTCTGGACGCGATATTTATGTTGGAAGCGTTTGTACCGTGAGGGTGACACCAATCCCAGTTTGTAACCAATAGGTGTAAGTCTCTGATCTGCATTGTCTTGGCGCAATAAAATACGATATTCGGCCCGTGAAGTAAACATACGGTATGGGTCTCGAACGCCTTTTGTCACCAAGTCATCAATCAATACGCCTATATAGGCCTGTGAGCGTGTAAGTATCAGTGGTTCAGAGTTTTGTATAGAAAGATGCGCATTTATACCGGCAAGGAGACCTTGGCAAGCCGCCTCTTCATATCCTGTGGTTCCGTTTACCTGACCGGCAAGATAAAGATTGGATATGCATTTTGACTCGAGCGTATAATGCAACTGTGTGGGATCAAAATAATCGTATTCGATGGCATAACCCGGACGGAAAATTTCCGCTTTCTCCAATCCTGGAATTTTATGTAATGCTTCCAATTGGATCTCTTCGGGAAGGGAGGATGAAAAACCATTGAGATAATACTCTATGGTATCGCGACCCTCGGGTTCTAGAAAAAGTTGGTGCCGCTGTCGGTCGGAAAACCGGACAATCTTGTCCTCGATAGAAGGACAATATCTCGGACCCACTCCTTGTATCCGTCCTTGGAACATCGGTGATTTGTCAAATCCTTTTTCGAGAATCTTATGGACCTCTTCATTGGTATAAACTATCCAACAACTTTTTTGTTTTTTTAGTTTAGGGGTTGGGGTAAACGAAAAATTGTAGGGTTGGTCATCACCGGGTTGTTCTTCCATTTTGGAAAAATCGATGGTTCTTCCATCTATTCGCACGGGTGTTCCAGTTTTTAATTTTTGTGTACGGATGCCCCGCTCTTTCAGTTGGTCGGATAAAATAAAGGAGGCACTCTCCCCCATTCTACCACCAGAAAAATTAACTTCCCCCACATGAATCCGCCCATTTAAGAATGTGCCGTTTGTAAGAATTACTTTTTTTGCGGTGAAAGATTTTCCAAGTTGAGTTACTACACCTACAACTTTATCGTTCTCAAAAAGCAATTCGGTTACGGTATCTTGTCTGAGATTCAGATTCGGGGTTTGTTCCAGTATGTGACGCCAAAAGAGTGAAAATTGGGTTTTGTCGCATTGTGCTCTCGGGCTCCACATGGCCGGACCTTTGGAAAGGTTCAACATCCTGAACTGAATCATGGTATGGTCGGTCACAATTCCAGACATTCCGCCGAGTGCATCAATTTCACGGACAATCTGACCTTTTGCTATACCGCCCATGGCTGGGTTGCACGACATCTGTGCCACCAAGGCAAGATTCATCGTGATTAAAAGCGTACGACTTCCCAAATTGGCCGCGGCCACCGCCGCCTCGCATCCGGCATGTCCCGCACCCACTACAATAATATCAAAATCGTATGCTCTTTTCACGTGAAAAGTAAATGTAATTTATTGATTCTTACTGATAAAAAAATCGTAATACAATTTTATGGCTTCGTTTTCCTTTTTACGCATAAGCGCCGCTTCGGCGTCGGTCTTGTCTTTATATCCACACAAGTGAAGCACCCCGTGCGCTAAAACCCGAAGTACCTCATCCTGCAATTCCACTCCAAATTGTTTAGCATTATCCACTACCCTATCAAAACTGATCAGGATGTTCCCTTGCACCAGGTCGGCTACACAATTGTCAAAGGTAATGATATCCGTCAGCGTATCATGATTCAGAAATTTTACATTCTGCTGGTATATATAATCATCGGAACAGAAGCAATAGGAAATGTCGCCAGGTGTTTTGTTTTCGCGTCTTATTATTTCTTTAATCCACTGCTTGTGTTCTAAAGTGGGTTTGAAATCGTACTCATCCAGAAAATCGAAACGAATCATACTAAAATGTTTGGTTGTCGATTGTGTTGTCGCCGAGAATGTCCTCCTCTACTCGAATAGTCTCCTTTTGGGTAATATTACGATCTATCGTCTGATAGGTTTTCACGTGGAAAGTGACGCTAACTGCTTTATTATCCGATGTTATTTCCAAACTATCCGTGAGGTCCTCCAAAATATTCACTTCTGTATATTTGTCCTTTAGATGTGCAAACACAGCCTCAGAACAAGTATAGGAAAAAGCAATGTCCGTGTTTTCAATGTATATGTCCACATCTACTGTAACCGGTTGGTCCAACTCCAAAATGTAGTCCACTATTTCCTGGTTTGCGGTGGAAATAGGACCGAACTCACGATTCAAATTGTAATCGTCACAAATATCCTCAACCGTCTGCAGAACCGTTGCGTAAATATTTTCTTTGCTTAAAGAAGGCAGGTTTATCTGGATCATATCGGTATGTTTTACTCTATGTTATAAAAATAATTATTGGCTTTCTCTTTGTAATAATAGTTCAAGTTCGCGGGAACAGAACGCAACATTTCATTCTGCTGCGACTTCACATCATCGAATTTCCAATCCTTGGGCGGATTTATGCGTGGCGTTTGCTTTGCTTCGTTTGCCTTGCGCTCCTCATCCTTCTCACGCTCCAAATCGGCACGCTCACTCTTCAACAAACGAGTGGTGATGGATTGCTGACGGTCTATGGTTTGCTGGGTTAAAGTGCGGTTTACTAATTCCTTTTCGGTTTTCTTCATGTCGTTGATCAACTGCTCCAAAGACTTGTCCCCTACCCCATTCTCCGACTTCAAAGCGTTTTCGTAATCCTCCAGCATCTTCCGGATGGCTTCTTGCTGGGCGGCCATCTTGGCAAACTGCTCGCTCATTTGTTGGGAAGCCTGACTGCTTTGCCCTTGCTTGCCTTGCTGCATTGATTTCTGCAAAGCTTGCATCTGGCGGTTTAACTGCTGCTGCAACTCACGCGCTGATGTTTTCTTACTCTTACCCTTTCCTCCGGGCTTGCTGCAAGATCCATTACCCGACTTGTTACACTTGCCTTTGCACTCCGATTGCTTCTTTTTCATATCTTTCATAGATTCTTTTAACATCAAAGAAAGATTATTCATAGAAGTTAAAACAAACTGCTGGTCCTTGGCGGTTTGCGCCATATTGCGGTCCTGGAGATAGTTTTGCGCAGTTTCCAAATAGTCTTGAATCTTCGTTACTTCGGTTTGTATGAAGGGCTTTACCGCCATTTGCCGTCTGGCTAAGGCACTTAACGAATCTTCCACAATCTTCATGTTACTCTTTACCCTGAACTGCTTCGACATAATATCGGAAACAGCCGCAGAACGGGCATTCGTCTTCTTTGTTTGCTCTAAAGCATCCTCCTGATCAAATGATATTTTGACCAAATTATCCAATATTTGGCGTATGGTTTCTATATCTTCGGTGATACTCTCTAACTCACTTTCATTGAAATCTTTCTCCATCTGGTCGGCAATCTTTTCCATATCTTCCGCTGCTTGTTTCTGATTTTGGGAAGATTTGGAACGGTTGTTTTTATCCAGATTACTCTTACTTTGATTCAACTGCTGCTGGACATTTTGCTGCAATTGGTCTGTGCTCTTGAATTCTGTAGGGTCTTCTAGCTCTTTGTTCAGGGTTTCAATCTCCTTAATATCGTTCTTCAGCTGGTTGAATTTATTTTCAATTTGTTGCTGCTTGTCCTGCAAATACTGCTTATTCGTGTTTTTATCATTGGTTCTGTCGGCATTTTGCTTCAGTTCCTCCGACAAATCACGCAATCCCTTGACCGTTTCATTCAACTTCTTTTCAACTTCAAGTTGCTTATACAGTTGCAGTTGCTGATCTAAAGTCTTATTGATATCCTCGGTGTTGGATTTCAGTTTCTGCATCTCTTTTTGAACCTGATCCTTGTTGGCGGAATTCATCATCTGCTGCAACTTCTGAATCATCTCCTTCATCTCATCCGACAAAACCTGGTCCATTCTTTTTTGAAGTTCCTGCTGCTTGTTCAGGATGTCTTGATCTATGTCTTTATATTGATTTTCAAGCATTTGCTTGTTTTTCTCATCCTGTTTCATCTCGTCCAGTTTCTGCTGCAATTGCTGGTATTGCTCCATCAATTTTTCGAGTTTTTTCTTGTCTTGCCACGACATCTCCTTTTGCTGCATCAACTGGGCCTGCATCTTTTCGATGTCTTTCATCAATTTTGAGGACTCATCGATAAGTTCATTATAGTCAGCTTTCGTTTTCTCTTCTGATTTGGACAAATCCCTATTGATTTCCTCCAATGTTTTCACTCTATATGTAGATACTTGCGTTTTAGTAGCTTTATGACCATTAACTCCGTCATTATCAAGCACTTTAAAAAAGTATTCTATTTTTTCACCCGGATTGAGATTAAAAGTAGAAGCATCGAAATAATAGTAGAAATCCTGAATAGTTACTTCTGATTTTATCGGAATGTTCACCGTTTTATTGGTTTCCACTATGTTTCCGTTTTCATCATAACGAGTATAGACAAACTGCAAACCCGAAAAACCATAATCATCCTTGATGTTTCCTTTGAAATAGTAACGGTCGGAAAACACAGAATCTTGCTGGGATTGGACAAATATTTCGGGATACATATCCTTAATAACCGTAATTTCATCCGTAAGCGTGTCTTTACTGGTGAAATATTTGTTTTTATTCAAAATTGAATATGTGAAACTGGTTTTAGCCACAATATTCACCTGATAACTGTCCTCCTGTGAATCATACACTTTTTCATTATCATTGATGATAAATATTAGATTATCAGAATTTTTAGTATAGAATTTCCAAGTAATACGAGTGCCTTCCGGTACAGTGATGTTACTAACATTCTTTACAATGTCATCCGGTTGGTGCAGATATGCCGGATAATGCAATTCCATTACAAATCCCAATGTAACTGGTTTTGGAAGAACTGTAATTTCATAAACAGATGATTCCACTTCATCGGTAACAATTTGAAAATCCGTGTTTTGCTGCATGTTAGAAAAAGTGTAACTGTATTCTGTCTTTGAAATGGGATTACACTTGAAACTGCGGTTGTTGTAACGGATATACACCTCATTGGGCACTTCATCACCATTCACACGCAAATTCACCGTAAAATCATCGTGTTGGAAAGCGGTAAGTTTGGGGTTTATAATCTCAAAACTGTAGGGAGCGGGCTTTTCAAATTCTTGCGTATAATGCACAATTCGTTTGGTAGGTTCTGTAAACAGTTCACTTTTGATAGAAAACAAAAGCAGGAAGATAACCACAGGAATCAGAATCCAACGGGCAAATTTCTTGGTTTTCTTAACTGGAACCGCCTGTACGAAAGAATATGTTTTAAAAGAATCTATTTTGGAATCAATAGCTGCCGAGAGTAGTTCATAACTTTTATAGTCGCCGGCATCCATTTGGTTCTGTAACTCAAATAAATTCAATAATTTATCGTCTATTTCATGAAAATGTTTGCCTATAATATCCGCAATTTCTTTTTTGCTTAACTGTTTGCCCAGCCCACCAATTTTAAAAACAGGAATGAGTATATAGAATACAAGATTGGCCAGAAAAAGGGCAATAAAAGAATAGAAAAGCACGGTCCTCACTGTCGTATTTGAATATGAGAAATATTCAAACAAGGACAAAAGAATGAACACAGAAAGTACAATGAGTACAAAAAATATTATTCCTTTGTACAATTCATTGAGGTAGTATTTTTTCACGAACTGCCTCAATTTATCTTGTAATATCCGCTGGTTTTCGCTATTCATCTGTATTTATATTCTCCTGTGACTTACGAGTGATATTGAAAAAAGTATTCTTGGTATTAGAGTAATAGTTATACAAAAGTTTATTCTTCCCGAATAAAAATCTCATCAAAAAGAATCTGAAAAAGGGAGAATTGTATTTGTTCATCTTGTTTCTCTTCATGAAAATACCATGAAGCAGCTTATTGTTGGAAGTGTCACGGGTTTCATTCACCAGTTGCATTTCATAAATCAACATCTCTTTGAGTGGAATCTTAATAGGACACACTTTCTGACAATTACCGCACAAAGTAGTCTGTTTGAAAATGGACTGGGTCTTTTTTTGAGATTCCAAACAATTCATTTTCACTATATCAATAGGTGAAATGTCTTTATTCAATTGAGTGACAGGACAAACAGAAGCGCATTTTCCGCATTTTATGCAATAAACAGATTGGCGTAAGAAAGGATCCGACATATAGTCAGAAATCGAATTTTCATACAACACAACACTGATGCGCACCTGTTCTTCCGTAAATCCGGAAGATTCTGTCGAAGGAAACGGATCCTTCAAAATCTTTTGGAAAGGAAAATGCAAAAACTTGATATCTTTCGGATAATTCGATGCGCCATATTTCAAATCAATAAAAACAGAAAGATCTGTTTGCTTAACCACAAACTGGTCGATGTTGGCAATGACAATCAGATTACGGAATGTGTTGAACAGGTTACTCGACTTTTTATCCAAAAAAACCAAAGAACCGCTTTCCGCAATAGCAAAATCAGCGTCAACAATCAGCGTGTCCACTTCATCATGTCCCATGAGCAAATTATCGATGGGAACTTCATTTATTTGGGGAACATTCGCCAAAACAGAAGACAAAGAAGGATGATCGATGCAAACTTTATTGTACTGCTTGCTGGGTAAAAGGTCCAAGATAGTATTGGCCAGTTGGCTTTCATTCAACGCCCAAAAGACGCCCAAGTTATGGGCACTTGCTCGGGTTTCAAAATTAAGCAAATGCTTATCCATATCTTCCACATAATTATGCCGAAGATAATAAGCTTTATCCCTTAAAGCGTTATAATCTTGAAAACCAATATTTTCGCTCATACTTACAAGTTTATCTTCCCTACTCTTCTTTCGTGTCTTCCGCCTTCAAAATCAGTATTGAAGAAAGTGCGTACTATTTCAAAAGCGGTTTCAGCGGAAATGAAGCGGGCGGGCATAACCAGCACATTTGCATTGTTATGCTGGCGGGCAAGCGCGGCAATTTCCGGTGACCAACAGAGTCCGGCACGCACATTGGCATGCTTGTTCGCTGTCATAATCATTCCATTGCCTGTTCCACAAATCAGTATGCCGAATAAGGAAGGGTTTTCGGCCACTTTTGCTGCCAAAGGATGTGCGAAATCAGGATAATCCACACTATCTGTGGAATATGTTCCCAAATCCTCAAACTCAAATAAAGTTGAGAATTCCTCTTTAATCTTTTCCTTCAGTTCAAAACCGGCATGATCAGATGCAATTATCACTTTCATACTATACTATTTTTTGAATGGCAAAAATACATTTTTTTCGGGTTGCTTAAAGACCATTTTTTATATCATTCTTTTTATTTTTTAAAAGATAAAGATTATTAATTGTGTTTATATCGTTAGTAAAATAAATGGATGCCTCTTGAAAAAGTCACTTATCAAAAGAAATAAACACACTATTAACATTTTTTTGTTTTATAATCTGTTTTAAATTAGCGGATTATTTTTTTTCTGTTGATACTTTGAAATTGAGGATTGTTTATAAAAAACAGGGGGGCCATGTTTATAAAACGGGTTGAAAAAACGCACTTTTTGCTAATAAAAATAGTTATCAAAACTTTTTAACAGAATTATGAAAATGTAACTGCCGCTTTTTTTATAAAATCGATATTTTTCAACAATCAAAAGTTGATAAAATCGTAACTTTCTATGTATAAGAATCAAGTATTGATGCGTTAAAAGTTTTTAATGTTATAAAATTGTATTTTTGCGCTCGTGAAAAAATATGCGGTACTGGTCATCCTGATGGCGATTTTCCTTATAGGAAAAGCACAGCAGAAAACCCTTAATTCGAGGGTATATGACGGTATTACCTTCCAACCATTACAGGGGGCGAGCGTTTATAATTTGAATACGAAGAAGTTTGCTTTTACAGATAAGGACGGAAAATTCTCCATATCAGTTTCCAAAAAAGATACATTGGTTATATCCAAATCCATATACCGGCAGCTTGTTGTGGGGGTAAATGATAAGATTTACTATGGTTCGGAGGATTTTTTCCTTTACTATAAAGCCACTATGTTGAAGGAAGTGCGTATTTTGGCCATCAATCCTTCGTATGAGGGTTTTAAAAAGGACATTGTGCAGATGCAGCTTCCGGATTATTACGATCGGGCGCATGATGTGCAACTTTCTGAGTTTGACAAGGCAAATGCCACCTACCAGCCCAGCGGCAATATCCTGTCCTTGGGCGGAAAAATGACCACATCCCCTATTACATTCCTGTATGACAAATTCAGTCGTAAATCCAAAATGGCCCGTCTTTACAATGAAATGCAATCCTACGAAGAGGAAGTTGAGCGGGTTCAAGACAAATACAATCGCGATATTGTGCATGATCTTACCGGATTACAAGGTGATGAATTAATAAATTTTATGATGTATTGCCGGTTCAGTTATTATGACTTGGTAAGGTGGAGTGATGAGGAAATAAAATCTTTGATCAAGAGCAAATATTATGATTATCAATATAATAAGATGTTAGATGCAGGATATAAACCGCTTCATAAAAAACAATTTTAATGTATTTCACATTATTGGAATGGTTGCAGGCGTGGGTTTGAGTATGATTTACTGGGCCAAAAAGGGTCAGTTTTCCGATAATATCTTGAAAAGCAGTCCAATACTCATGGCTATTTGGGGCCTATTGATTGGTTATATACTTATGGATATGGTATTTAACGCCAGAAAACGGAAAAATGAAGAGGAAAACGAAAAATAATTTATCTTTGCGCTTTCAAATAGAAATTAATATTTATTAACAAAACTCATAAATTATGACCGAAAAATTACAAACTTTGCGTGACAACGCCGCCATCAGATGGATAGCGTTGTTATTATTGGCGTTGGCCATGTTCTGTTCCTACATTTTCATGGACATTCTCTCCCCTATCAAGGACCTTATGCAATCCACTCGCGGTTGGGATTCCACCGCTTTTGGTACGATGCAAGGAGCGGAGACATTCCTGAATGTGTTCGTGTTCTTCCTCATCTTTGCCGGTATTATTCTGGACAAGATGGGTGTTCGTTTCACCGCTGTCCTTTCAGGAGCGGTGATGCTCATTGGCGGTCTCATCAAGTATTATGCTGTGACTGACGCTTTTATGGGCAGTGGTGTGGAAACATGGTTCACCAATCATTTGAATTATATTCCTGGTTTTCAGGAACTTGGTGTAGCACCTTTCTATAAGGGCATGCCCGCATCCGCCAAAGTTGCCGCTGTCGGTTTTATGATTTTCGGCTGCGGTGTGGAAATGGCTGGTATTACCGTTTCCCGTGGTATTGTGAAATGGTTCAAAGGCCGTGAAACCGCCTTGGCTATGGGTTCCGAGATGGCTTTGGCCCGTTTGGGTGTCGCCACCTGTATGATTTTCTCACCCTTCTTCGCCAAACTTGGCGGCCAAGTGGATGTTTCCCGCTCCGTGGCATTCGGCGTGGTGCTCCTTTGCATCGCTTTGATGATGTTTATTGTTTATTTCTTCATGGACAAGAAATTGGATGCCCAGACAGGCGAAGCTGAAGAGAAAGACGATCCGTTCAAAGTTTCTGATATTGGCAAGATTCTTTCCTCCGGAGGTTTCTGGTTGGTGGCTTTGCTTTGCGTGTTGTATTACAGCGCCATTTTCCCGTTCCAGAAATATGCCGTGAACATGCTCCAGTGCAACCTCACCCTTAATCCGGCCGAAGGTTTCTGGGCTGGCAGCAGCGTTACTATTATCCAATACATCATTATGTTGGCGGTTGCTGTTTGCTCGTTCACCAGCAACTTCTCCAAAAACAAAAAAGCAAAAGTCTGTTTGATGCTTTTGGCAGTTCTCGCATTGGTACTTTATTGCTATATGGGTTACATGCGTGGTACCGCAGAGACCATTTTTGCCGTATTCCCGCTGTTGGCAGTGGCTATCACTCCTATTCTTGGCAACTATGTTGACCATAAGGGTAAAGCCGCTTCCATGTTGATGATTGGTTCTTTGTTGCTGATTCTCTGCCACTTGACCTTCGCTTTCATTCTGCCTCTCTTCAAGGGTAGCGAGGTTGGCGGTGTGGTTGTGGCTTACATCACCATTCTGGTACTCGGCGCCTCTTTCTCCCTGGTGCCTGCTGCTTTGTGGCCCAGCGTCCCGAAACTGGTGGATGAGAAGATCATCGGTTCCGCCTACGCCCTTATTTTCTGGATCCAGAATATAGGTTTGTGGCTCTTCCCGTTGCTCATTGGCAAGGTTTTGGACAAGACCAATACGGATGTGATCGCGGATATGAACGCTGGTCTCATCGATGCAGAAACAGCCGCTGTTTCTTACAATTATACTTGGCCTTTGGTGATGCTGGCTTGCTTGGGCGTTGCCGCTCTCATTCTCGGTATCATTTTGAAGGCAGTTGACAAGAAACAACACCTTGGATTGGAAGAACCCAATATCAAGGAAGCATAAGTTTTTCAAGAATACTACAAAAAGGACATCTGAAAGGGTGTCCTTTTTTTTAGATACAAGGGGAAAAAGGGTATAAAGGGAGGAGTTAGTGCATGAGGAAAATGGGTATAAATGGAGTATGAGGAGTAAATGGTAAATTTTTTAAATAAAATGAAAAAAAATACAGCGATTATTACGATAATAGTACTTTCTGTGTTGTTGTTGGCGACGATTTCTTTTGCATTGTCGCAAATGGCGCGCGAAAAGGAGAAAAAACCCAATTATTATGCCAATAAAATAACCTCTCCATATATTCCGGATCGGATGGAATTTGCGGGCGAGAAAGTGCCTTTGGATGTCTATTGGGTGCATGAGGGATTGGACAGAGAGTTGATCATCAATTGTTACCAGCACTCTAAAACATTGAGAATCTTCAAGTTATCATCCCGTATTTTTCCTGTTGTTGAAAAGATTTTGAAAGAAGAGGGTGTTCCGGAGGATTTCAAATACCTTTGTGTGGCGGAGAGCGGACTGGAGAATGTGACCTCGCCGGCAGGGGCGGGCGGTTACTGGCAGTTCATTGCCGCCACCGCACGCAAGTATGGGTTGGTGGTCAGCGAAGATGTGGACGAGCGCTGCAATTTGGAGAAGGCGACCCGTGCCGCTTGCAAATATCTGAAAAGTTGCAAGAACCAGTTCGGAAGTTGGACGCTGGCAGCGGCGGCGTACAATAGGGGAGAGGGCGGTTTGCAAAAAGCCATTGAGCATCAAGGCGAGAACAGTTACTGGGATTTGTGGCTCAACAGCGAAACTTCCCGTTACCTGTATCGCATTTTGGCTTTCAAACTCATGTTTGAAGACCCGCAATTGTATGGTGTGGAAATCTGTCCCGCCGAAATGTACCAGCCGGTGGAATGCCGCCAGGTGAAGGTGACCGCAACGATTCCTGATTTGTCGGAATATGCTAAAAAACAAGGAGTTACCTATAAGGAAATCCGCGACCTGAACCCATGGATTAAAAACTCCAAACTTTTCGTTTCGGAGGGGAAATCCTATACTCTGAACCTTCCTATCCGTTCCAAAGATTCGTATAGAACACTTTATATGAAATTGGAAAACCCTTTTCTGAAAATCGGCGAACCGGACACGGCTTTGAAAAAATAGCCGGATATTACAATATTATTGTATTTTTGCAAATTTATAGACACTTTTTATGAACACTTTTGAGCAGGATTTTGAAGATATTTTAAAAGGAAAAGAGCCAACCACTTTATACGACCCCATTTCCTACATTTTGCTGCAACCCGGCAAGCGGTTGCGGCCGCAACTTGTTCACATGTCGGTGGAAATGTTCGGCGGCAGTGCGGAAGATGCCCGCAAAATAGCGCTGGCGTTTGAAATGCTGCACAATTTCACACTTATTCACGACGATATTATGGATGAGGCGCCGATCCGCCGCGGCAAGGAAACGGTCTATAAAAAATGGAACAGCAACATCGCCATTCTTTCCGGCGACGCCCTTGCCATTATGGCCTTCCAGCAGCTGCTCAAACTGAACTGCGACAACCAGATTATCTTGGATATCGCCAAGATTTTCTCCCAAACTTCTTTGGAAATTTGCGAAGGGCAGCAGTATGATATGGACTTTGAAACCCAACAGAAAGTCGGGATAGACGAATATATTATGATGATCCGGAAGAAAACCGCCGTCATGTTCGCAGGTTGCCTTAAGGCCGGTTCTATCTTGATGTCCGCAGACGAACCCACCCAACAAGCGCTCTACGATTTGGGTATTCATTTGGGTTTGGCGTTCCAACTGGCGGATGACTTGTTGGATGTGTATGCCACTTCGCCTGCATTTGGCAAGACCATCGGCGGCGATATTCGGGACAACAAGAAAACATATCTTTATTTGAAAGCGCTGGAGTGGGCAAATCCCGAGCAAAAACAAGTGTTGGTGGAGGAGTTTGCGTCACCGACAGTGGATTTTGAGAAAAAATACAAAACCGTGCGCGATATTTACGATATGTTGCATATCAAAGAACACACAGAGGAGCAAGTGCAGTATTACTCGAACCTTGCGATGGAGGATTTGAGAAAAGTAAAGGTGGATGAAACGCGCAAACAACAACTTAATGAATTGATCAACAGTTTAATAAAAAGAAGCAAATAGCCGAGCGTGCAAGACAGGAAGCGTTATTTCGTGGTATTGGCCATTTTAGCCGTATTGGCCTTGGTCTATCTGATACGCCTTTTTAATTTGCAGGTTTTGAACAAGACCTACAAAGTGAAGGCCAATCAGAACGCATTGCGTTATATTACGGAGCACCCGGCCCGCGGACTGATTTACGATCGCAACGACTCGCTTCTGGTCTATAACGATGCCGCCTATGATATCATGGTGGTTCCCAATGAGTTGCGTGAATTTGACACCATGGAACTTTGCAGGGTGCTGGACATTACCAAAGAGGATGTGCGCAAGAAAATAGAAAAAGCGAAAAAATATTCTTACATACTGCCTTCCATTTTCGAGCAGCAGATTTCCAAAGAGGATTATGGCTTTTTGCAAGAGAAGATGTATGAATTTCCCGGATTTTTCGTCCAGAACCGTACATTGCGCTCTTATCCAAACCCTATTGCCGCCCACATTTTGGGTTATGTGAGTGAGGTGAACGAGCAGGATATGGAGAACGACAATTATTATCAGATGGGCGATTATATAGGGAAAAGCGGTATCGAGAAAGCGTATGAAAGTGTGTTGCGCGGTGAGAAGGGGCGTCGTGTGGTTCTGGTGGATGTGCACAACCGTGAGGTGGGCCGTTATGAGAACGGTGCGGAAGATGTGGTGGCAGTGCCCGGAACCTCCATCTGGAGCACGCTGGATTTGCAATTGCAACGGTATGGCGAAGAACTGATGGCGCACAAACGCGGAAGTATTGTGGCCATCGAACCTAAAACCGGTGAGATTTTGTGTCTGATTTCGTCGCCCACCTACGACCCGAATCTGTTGGTGGGAACGGCGCGCCCGAAAAACTATGCCATGTTGCTCGAAGATCCGAAGAAACCGCTGTTCAACCGTGCGCTCATGGCCAGTTATCCGCCGGGTTCCACCTTCAAATTGGCCAATGGACTCATAGCGCTCCAGGAGGGCATAGTAACGCCTTCCACCATTTACAGTTGCTCGGGCGGCGGTTACCATATCGGCAACCATGTGGTTCACTGTCACAATTGCGGCGGCCTCAACATCTATAGCGCCATCCAGCGATCTTGCAACTCCTATTTCTGTCGCGCCTACTACAATATTCTGTCTAACCGCCGCAAATACAAGAATGTGCAAGACGCCTATACCGCCTGGCTCGACTACATGCATTCCATGGGTTTTGCCCAGAAATATGAGACAGACTTGCCCTACGAGTTGAAGGGTAGCATTCCAACGGCTGAGTATTTCGACAAGAAATATAATAAGAGCTGGAACGGTAACACGGTGGTTTCCATGGGTATAGGACAAGGTGAAGCCGCTGTAACCCCTTTGCAAATGGCGAATATGTTGGCCGTTATTGCCAACAAAGGTTATTATATCAAGCCCCATGTTGTAAAGGCCATTGGGAAAAAAGACAACTTAAACACACAGTTTTCAGAAAAAATAGTCTCCAAAATCGATCCAAAACATTTTCAAACAGTGTTGGAAGGCATGAAACTGGTAGTAACATCGGGAACGGGTAGGGGAGCGCAGATTGACGGGATAACGGTGGCAGGCAAAACGGGAACAGCACAGAACCCGCATGGAGCCGACCACTCCGTGTTTGCCCTGATTGCGCCCGCTGACGATCCGCAGATTGTCATTTTCTGCCTGGTGGAGAATGGCGGTTTCGGTGCTTCGGTGGCATGTCCCATCGCCAGTTTGATGGCCGAAAAATATTTGAAGGGAGAAGTGAAACGAACCGATTTGGAAAATAGAATGAAAGAATTGTCTTTCAGATAATTAGAAGAAATGTATAACGACCTGAACAGAAAAAACACCAAAGGATTTGATGCTCGTTTGATCATCTACTACCTCCTTTTGGTTTTTATTGGGTGGATTACGATATATTCAACATGCTATATTCCGGATGGTACAAATGCCATTTTTGATATTTCCAAACCATATTGCAAACAATTGATATGGATAGGGTCTTCCTTTTTGATCGCTATTGTTATATTGTTGATTGACAAACAATTAATACAACACTATGCTTATCATTTCTACATCATCTGCCTCTTTTTGATGGTCTTGGTATTGTTAATAGGTACTGAAATTTCGGGTGCGAAGGCATGGATTAAGATTGGCGAATTCAGTATCCAACCCACGGAGTTCATGAAAGTGGCCACCGCACTGGCCCTGGCGAAGTTTTTCAACGAAGGGAAAACCAGTACAGAAAAGCGTTATGTGTGGTTGATTGTAGGTGGAATAATCCTGTTGCCGGTCATGATTATCATGTTGCAGCACGATGCGGGTTCGGCCTTGGTTTTCGCTTCATTTATTATACTCTTCTATCGTGAAGGGTTGAGCGGAAGTTTGCTGATATTAGTGATTATTGCCGCATTTTTGGCGGTTTTCACCCTGAAATTCAACGAATTATATGCCATTGCCTTGCTTACCGCAGTGTTTATCGGTTTTATGATCAAAGACCGTACCCAGAAAAAACTGATGCGCCGTGATGTGATCGTATTCATTATCAGCATTGTCTTCGTTTTTTCTGTTAACTTATTGTATGAGAATGTGTTGGAACCCCACCAGAAAATAAGGGTGGCGACCATATTGGGGCAAACCTCCGATCCCAAAGGTGCTGATTTCAATTTGAACCAGTCCAAGATAGCTATCGGGTCCGGCGGCTTTTTCGGAAAAGGTTATTTGAAAGGAACCCAAACGAAACTCAAGTTTGTGCCCGAACAGAGCACCGACTTCATCTTCTGCGCAATAGGGGAGGAGTGGGGCTTTATAGGCACATTAGTGGTGTTCGGACTCTATTTAGCCCTGATATACCGAATATTATCCTTGTCGGAGAAGAGCCGAATACCCTTTGTGCGATATTATGGCTATGGAATATCCGGTATTATTGCCGTGCACTTTTTTGTGAATATCGGTATGACCATTGGATTGGTGCCCATCATCGGAATTCCTTTGCCGTTTTTGAGTTACGGTGGTTCGTCGTTGTGGGCTTTCACCACGATGCTGTTTATTTTTATTAAATTGAATGATAATTAGTTTGTTATGATAAAAAGAATTCTTTTTTCTTTCGTTTTGATACTGCTGTTGATTCCGTTGTCGGCCCAACAGGGGAAAACCGAAAAGACGGTATTGTTTCTGATTCCGTTTCATACACAGGATTATACAGGTTCGGAATTAACATCAGTGCGAAGCAGCCGTGACATCAATGGCATCAACTCTTTTCTGCTGATGGGTTTTTGGAACGGTGCCCAAATTGCTCTGGAAGAGTATGAAGAGAAAAACGCGTCGTTGCATGTTATCGTGCGCGATGTGACCGAGAACCTCGACCAATTGCGTAACATAATGGAAGACAAAACCTTAATGGATGAGGTTGATTTGATTGTCGGGCCGTTTTTCAGCAAACCTTTTACCATAGCCGCTGAGTATGCGAAACGATACCAAATTCCCATCGTGAATCCGTTTACCAACCTGACCAGTATTTTGGATCACAATCCATATGTTTACAAACTGGTTCCTTCCATGGAACTGCGCCCTGCCATGGTGTGTTATGTTGCCGACCAATATCCCCAACATAAAATCATCATATATGAGGATTCCTCCGTTCGAAATGCTGAGCAACAGGTTTATACACAATATTTTAAAGAACACAAAATCGCTTTCAAATCAGTTAAAACGCAACAGGGTCTTCTTAATGAAATGATGCCGCAAGGGAAAAATATTGTGATAACCTTTTGCCACAATGCGGCAAAAATGCTGGTCCTTTCCCGTGATTTGCTCTATAAGGCGAAAAACACAGACCTCATGTTAGTGGTGCCGGAGGCCTGGTTGCAGGCGCCTGCCTATGATGTGGAATATTACTCCAAGCTGAACATCCATTTTTTCTCCAACTATTTTGTTGACGAGCAAGACCCTGAAACACAAGTGTTTGAACAGAAATACAAGAGTGCCTATAAGAGCATTCCATTGTTAGACAACTTCGCGTACCAAGGGTACGATATCACCCGTTTTTTTGTGGAGATGTTGTTGAATGATGGGGATATTGACCGGGCGAAAATCACGCCTATTGCTTGTCCAATCAGCTTTGATCAAGTGGAAGACGGAGGATATGAGAATATAAATATGCAGTTTTTGGAAGTGGTGGACGATGAAATCCGCTCGGTTACCTTCTAAAGCTTTATTTTTCGGGGCAAGGCAAGCAGGTGTTTTATAGCGGGATGCGAATGCCGGTAGAGGGGAAAACCGTAAGCTTTTCCTCCAAATCCTTTATACATGCGGGCTACATTCTCGTTCATTGAGCCGTTAAAGTCAAACACGCCGGGTTTTCCAGCAATATGTTTCAAATACTCATTAATGAGGTAAAACATGGGTTTGCATTCCGATTCGGTGTTGTCGCGGCCGGAAAACCAGAAGCGGCAGTTATTCACATCTTTCACCATCAGTGCTCCGGCGATTAAGGTGCCGTCCTGTTTCCGGCACTCCACCACATCCAGTTTATCCTCCTTTAACAGCCACTCTGCCAGGCAGATAAGTGTCCGGTAGTCCTTCTCCTGAAACCGCACTTCCTTATTTTTGCCTTTGTTGTTTCGGAACAAACAAACAATATCAGAAAGGGATTGGTCATTCAATTCCACCGTTAATAAATGTTTTTCTGCGGCGGCAATGTTCCTTCGTGTGTTTTGTGAAAAATCGTTAAACAGCGTTTGATGGGGCAGGGAAATGTCCAGTTCGTAAGAGGTCATGGCAAACACCTCATTATCAGGAAGAAAAGATAGTATTTCCCGATTGAGAATAAGATCTTGCTGTATATATTTTGCTGGAATATAGTTAAAAAAATCTAAAATCTTTTTTTGCTCTGTCTTTGTTTGGGAAAAAGGTCCAAGATGAGGCAGGAAAAACGGGGTATATATGTAGGAAAAACCCAGTTTTGACCGGTAGGGTAGGGGCATAACGCATTGATAATCATCCTCCACCAATGCATTCCAGGCGTTATCAGCGAGGATATCGAGGCACGCATAAGTGGCCAATGCTGTGGGTTGGGTGGCCCCCAGCACGGTTTTATCCCATTTTTCCGGGTCAATTTCCTGATGTTTTACGAAGCGGATCATCAGACAAAATGTTCGGCGATGCGTTTCATTTCAGAAGAAACATTGTTGTTTTCGTAAAGAATGCCGTAAATGGTTTCCACAATGGGGATGTCAGCGAGGTGTTTTTTGTTGATTTCGTGAACGCAACGGCAGGCGGTGTAACCTTCCGACACCATGCGCAACTCCATGAGGGACACGCGGACGGAGAGTCCGTGACCAATCATAATGCCAAACAGGCGGTTGCGGCTGTAGGTGGAGTAGGCGGTAACGAGCAAGTCGCCCAGATAGACAGAATCGGAAATGTGCCGGTCTTCGTTGGGGTAGAGTTTGGACACGAAGTATTTCATCTCTTTCAGGCAGTTGGCCACATAAGCGGCGATAAAATTGTCGCCATAACCGAGACCGCTGTAGATACCGGCGCCGAGCGCGTAAATATTTTTTAACACAATTGCCAGTTCGGCGCCCATCATATCTTTCGACACCGAAGTGCGGCAATAGCGGTTGGTGAAGAATTTGGCCACGGTTTCCGCCAGTTCCAGATTTTCGGAGGCGGCGGTCAGAAAGGTGAATTTCTCTTGGGCAATTTCTTCCGCGTGCGAGGGGCCGCTGATGATGGACATGTTTTCCATCGGAACCTTGAACTGCGTACGCATATAGTTGCTGATCAACTGCATGGTTTCAGGCACGATACCTTTCACTGCCAAGATGATTTTTTTCTTGTGTAACTGGCTGCGTTGCAGCGGTTCCAGTGTTTTATGCAGGTATGCCGAAGGGGTGACAATGATGACATAGTCGGCTTTGGACACCACGGCTTTGATGTTCGTGCTGACCCGCACATCTTCTGGGTTGATGAGCACGGAACTGAGGTAGCGCGGGTTGTGCCCGAATTGTACGATATGTTTGGCCATTTCCTCGTCACGAATCCACCAATGTATATGTTCCAAATTGGACGAGATGATTTTTATGATGGCGGTTGCCCAGCTTCCCCCTCCTATAACAGCCACGCGGTAACGCAACCGCGTCTTCTTACTTCTGGGAATAATAGGCAAAAAATCCTTATCTAACATATTGAAATTTTAACATTTTTTAAGGCGGCAAATATACAAAAATAGTCTTGATAAAGCATGATTTTTTTATTTATGTTTTATTTATATTTTGTTATTTTTGCAGACTGAATATTTTCGTTCTATGAAAAGACTGTTTTGTTGTTTATTCTTGCTTGCTCAGACTTTGTTTTTCTATGGGCAATCTCAACCTATAAAAAATGTGATTGTGATGATTCCCGACGGGACATCCACCAGTTTGCTCTCCATTGCCCGCTGGTATTTGCATTATCAGGATTCCACGCAAAACAATCTGAATATAGATCCATACATAAGAGGTTTGCTCGGGACCTGTTCTTCCGATGCGCCCATAGGTGATTCCGCGCCTACCACTTCTTGTTACATGACAGGACAGCCAAGTCAAACGGGTTTCATCTCCACCTATCCGGTGAAAACCGACCACGACCTTTTCCCCATCGATGCCACACGCGCCTACCAGCCGTTGGCCACCTTGCTGGAAGCATCCAAACAGATGCTCCACAAATCAACGGGACTTGTCTTCACTTGCGAGTTTCCTCATGCCACTCCCGCTGATTGTGCCGCACATACCTATAACCGGGGCAGTTACAAAACCATCGCTCCGCAAATGGTGCACAATTTGGTGGATGTGGTCATAGGCGGCGGCGTTTCCTATCTCCTTCCCGAATATCAGGATTTTTTGAAAGAACATGGTTATCAGGTGTTTTTGGACGATAAGCAAGGTATGCTGAATTGTGAGAAAGCGCCATTCTGGGCACTGTTCAATGAGTCGAGCATGCCTTACGAGATTGAGCGCGATCCCAAAACCACGCCGTCTCTGGCCGAGATGACCCGGAAAGCCATCCAAATGCTGGCTTCCGACCCCAATGGTTTCTTCCTGATGGTGGAAGGCAGTAAAGTGGACTGGGCGGCCCACGACAATGACGGGAAAAACGCGCTTCTAGAATTTATCGAATTCGACAAAGCCTGCAAAGAGGCACTCAATTTTGCCAACAAAGACGGACAGACACTGGTGGTGATCGTCCCCGATCACGGTACCGGCGCCGTAACCATTGGCAATGCAAAATCCAATCATGGTTACGACAAACTTTCCCTCAATCAGATCATGTCCTCCTTTGAAGACTACAAACTCCCCACATGGTCAATGTCGGAGAAACTGAAAGAGGTTGAAACATCCGAATGGCCTGCGCTTTTTGAAAATTATTACAATGTCCAAATCACGAATGCGGACATCGAATATCTGCAATCCGCCCGTGATTACAACAAATCCCCCATGCCCAAAGAGCAGCGGAAAGGCAATATCTCACTGACCAAGATGCTGAGTCAGTTCCTGTATGGCCGCACCTACTTCGGGTTCACTACTTTCGGTCATACAATAGAGAATGTGTTCTATGCGATGTACCATCCTCAAAATGAGGTGCTTACTGGTTATGTAACCAACATCCAGCTTCATGAGTACCTGTGTGACCAACTTCATTTGACGGATTCGCTGTCCAAACTCACCTCTGAAATTTATGTGGATCACCATAAGGTGTTTGAGAATTATACCACTCGTATTGACAGTTTGGCTCCCAATCATTATAAATTGGTGGTGAAGAATAAGAAAAACACCTTGGAAGCCGACAGTTACACCAATTTCATTACGGTAAACAAGAAAAAAATCGAACTTCCTTCGATTATTGTGTATATGCACCGTAACAACACCTTTTATCTTCCGAAGAATTTGAACCAATATTTGAAATAAGACCTGTTTTTCAGATAATTAATAATAAAAAATCATAAAAATGGAAACCACATCAAATTATTCAAACACAAACGATCAAGGCAAAGAAAACAACCCGTTGAAAAAATGGGTTATTTTGCTTGGAATTTTGGCCGGTGTATTTTTTGCCACGACCATGTATTTCGGTTTTTTTGCGAAACCCGTTCTTAACAAGGAATTCACGAAAGTGGAAAACAGCAACATGGAGTTGCAGGCAGAACTTGACTCCCTTTTGGCCGAACATGAGAAAATCAAATCGCAGTATGGTTCTTTGTCAGACCAGTTGAGCGAGAAAGACAGTATCATTATGGCGAATGCCGCCCATATTGAGGAGTTGATCAATTCGCAAGCCGACTACCGTCAGATTAAGAAACAGTTGGCTCGTCTGCAGAACATCTCTCAAGAATATGTGAAAGAGATGGATAAGCTGTATCAGGAAAACAAAGAGTTGAAAGAGGAGAACCTTTCCGTGAAGGCGGACTTGGAGCAGGAGCGTCAGGACAAGGAAACCATCCAGAAATCCAACGAAGCACTCAGCGCAAAAATTTCCGGTGCGGCTGTTTACAAAGCATACAATATCCGCAGTGCGGGTTATCAGGTTAAAAATAAGGGCGATGAGGAACCGACTGACAAAGCCTCCCGCGTAAAGAGAATTAAAACCACCTTTATCCTTGGTGAGAACTCCCTTATTGAGGCAGGTCCGGTGAATGTGTATTGCCGTATTGCCGTTCCGGGTTCCGGAAAAGTACTCACCCCGGGTTCCAGCGAGACCTATTCTTTCGTGAACAATGGCCAAAGACTGCAATATTCCACAAAGCAGGTGGTTAACTATGACAATCAGGCCAAAACGGTGACGATGAATTGGGATCTGATGCCGGATGACAAGGCCATCAAAGGGAAATATGTGGTGCAAGTGTTCACCGATGACCAGTTCTTAGGCGAGAGTTATTTCACGCTGAAATAGAGAACCATTTTTTACAGTAAAAACATATTCCTATGATTAGTCGCAGATACTTGAGAACCAAGACAATGCAGGCTTTGTACGCATACAGTATGAAGCCCAATGCGGATGTGTTGACTTCTCAAAACGAACTCATAAAAACCATCAAAAACTGCCATGTGCTCTTTCTGTGGCTTTTTTCCATTTTGCCGGAAGTCACTTTTTACCGGAAAAACAAGTTGGAGGACCTTCGCAACAAGCACAATCCCACCGAAGAGGATTTGAATCCGAACACCAAGTTTGTGGACAATAAGGTTATTGAACAGATTGAGGATAATGTGACACTCCAAAAACTGTTTCCCCAACACCATATTGACTGGTCAAACGATGGTGATTTCATCCCCCGGTTGTTCCATATTTTGGAAGAAACCGACTTTTACCAGGCGTATATGTCAAAACCGTCCAGAAGTTATGAGGAGGACAAGAAGTTTGTTCTGGATATAATTGAAAACATTTTGGCCACCGATGACCACATCCGCTGGTATTTCAGCGAAAAAGAGACTAACTGGTTGGACGACTACGATGAGGCGTTGCTGATGCTCTACAAAAATATCACCAAATTCAAAATGAAAAACGGCAATGAGAATAAAATATTCCCATTGTACAATGATGCGGTGGAAGATGAGAAATTTGTAAAGGATCTTTTCAGGAAAACGATTCAAAATGACGCTGAATACGAGGAAATGATTGAGGCGAAACTGCAGAATTGGGAACTTGAAAGAGTAATCGGGATGGATATCCTGTTGATGAAAATGGCCATTTGTGAGTTTTTGGAGTGCCCGACCATTCCGTTGAAAGTTACTATGAACGAGTACATTGAACTGGCAAAACTGTACAGTTCAGACAAAAGTCCCAAGTTCATTAATGGCATATTAGACCGCTTGATTGTGGATTTCAAAGAGCAGGGAAAAATCGTTAAAACAGGAATAGGATTATATCAGAATTAACATGAGAAAAATAACATTCATATTGGTGATTATAGGATTAGTAGTCTTGGGCGCATGCCATCGCAAGCCCGCGCAGGAAGGAGATTTCAAAGTTTCGGATGTGCATATTCCCGTTTCCGCGGACGGTATGTCACAAAAAGAAAAAGACAAACTTCCTGTGATCGAGTTTGAGCGTACCTCTTACGATTTCGGTGAGGTGGTGCAAGGGGAAAAACTATCTTACACCTTCAAATTCAAGAACACAGGGAAATCCAACCTTATTATTTTCTCCTCAGAAGCCACTTGCGGCTGCACGACTTCCATGCCGCCCAAAGCGCCTATCCGTCCTGGTGAGACGGGCGAGATTAAGGTGGTGTTTGACTCCTCTTCCCAAAAAGGGAAAGTGGTCAAACGGATTTTGGTGGGCGCCAACACCTATCCGGCCGAAACCATTTTGACCATTACGGCCAATGTATCATCTTACAAAAATTAGTATTCATCAATAAACAAATTGCTTTATGATTAACATGTTACCCTTGCTGCAAGCAGCACAAAACCCTGGTGGCGGTATGAGTATGACTCTTATTATGATTCTGCTCATCATTGTGATTTTTTATTTCTTCATGATTCGTCCGCAGCAGAAACGCCAGAAACAAATGGAAGAATTCAAGAAAGGTCTTGAAAAAGGCGACAAAGTAACCACGATTGGCGGTATTCACGGTAAGATTTGTGATGTGAAAGAAACCACATTTGTGATTGAGATTGCCAATGATGTGCGTATTGAGGTGGACAAAGCCGCTATCGCCATTGATGAGGCCCAACTGAGAGCCAAAAAGGAGGGAAAATAAAAAATGCCGAAACAAAAATTGAAACTGCCGTCTTTGGCTTTTTTGGTATGCCTGATGATTTCCATTGGGGCATGGTTTGTCGTTACCTTTTCCAAGGATTATAGGGTTACCTATAATTTCAAGGTGGTTTGCTACAACTTACCTGAAGGAAAGAAAACAGTCACGGTATCCGATTCTGTCTTTGCGTTGACATTCAACCAAAAGGGGTTGAAGTACTTGAGTGCGCCGTTCAACAAGAAGGACAAGGAGGTGTATGTGTCTGTGGCAGACCTGATTAAGCCCAAACACAGGGTTTCAGTATATACCTTTACCAACAAAGAGTTGCGCGATTTTTTGGCGCATCACAACTATGGTTCCGAGTTGGTCGCGGTAGAGTCACCGGAGGTGGTTACCTTTTATTTGCACTAATGTATAAAATTGCATTGACCGGCGGAATCGGCACGGGGAAGACATACCTGTCGCGCCATTTCATCGAGATGGGCATTCCCGTATATTATGCCGACGACGAGGCCAAAAAGTTATACCAAACCCCTGAGTTTCTCCAGCAGATAAGGGACGCCTTTGGTGCGGATGTGTTTGATGGTCAAAAATTGAACTTCAAAAAACTGGCCGCCAAAGTGTTTGACGATCCTGCGGAATTGCAGAAACTCAACCAGTTGGTGCACCCGACTGTGATGCGACAGTTTGAGCAATGGTGCGAACAGCAAGACTCGCCAACCGTCATGATGGAGTCGGCGGTGGTTTTTGAAGGCGGTCTGACCTCTTATTTTGACAAGATTATTGTGGCCGATGCGCCTTTGGAGTTGCGCATCAAACGGGTTTTGGCCCGCAATCCTGAAATGACGCGCAGCGAGGTGTTGCAGCGCATGTCACGCCAGTGGCCGCAAGAAGAGAAGTGCCGCCGTGCCGACCTGGTGGTGTGCACCGGTGAGACTTACGCGGAATCAAATAACAGGTAAATCCATTTAATAAAAACGCAGGGCTGTCACCATGGTGGCGGCCCTGTGTTTTTTGTCTTGTTCCATTACAACATTAGAACGGCAGGTCGTCCGTATCGGATTCAAAAACCGGTTCTGCCGGCGGTACAACGGAGGCGACATTTTCCGTGTGGTTTTCCATTTGAGTGGTCACGCCTCCTGAGTTTTCTCCTTTGGGAGACAGGATTGTGAAGGTGTTGGCCTCAATCTCGGTGGTGTATTTTTTCACCCCGTTATCGTCCCAGCTGCGGGTGCGCAATTTACCCTCCAGGTAAATCATTTTGCCTTTGTTCAAGTATTTTTCGGCATTGTCGGCCAACCCCCGCCAACAGATGATGTTGTGCCATTCGGTCTGCTCCACGCGGTTGCCGTTTTTGTCCTTGTAATACTCGGATGTTGCCATGGTGAAGGATGCTTTTTTGACGTTGTTTTCAAAGGTTCTGATCTCGGGATCCTTTCCTAACCGACCAACCAGAATAACTTTATTAACTCCTGACATAGTAATTTGTTTTTAAGTTCGCTGCAAAGATAATAAAAATATTTTACAAAATTAATATTTTAATAAAAAATAATTTACAATTATTTAAAAGATGGCTTATAGTGGGATTCGGAGAGTATTTTTTGAGAATCTGTACGAAGCATAATGTCTTGAAGCGAAGTTTCGGGGTGCTGTTTCATATAGTTTTGGATGATTTTCCATCCGATATAGGCGCCGATGCGGCCGGGGGAGTCGTTTCCGAACACGCGGGTGAAGGGCGTTTCGCCCACCAGCTGGCGGATAACCTCTTCATCCTTGGAGTAGATCATGTTTTTATCCATCAGATATTGCCAAACATTTCCTTCGTTTTTTTCAATCCAGGCATACTTGTCAGCGCTATAGCCGATAATATCCTGTGGGGATTTGTTCGGAAACATGGTTTGGGTGAGAAACAATTTCTTCCCCTCGTCGAGCATATTGTCGAGAGCGGTCACTAAAGTCTTGTCAGGCAAGTGTTTATAAGCCATCACTTTGGTGAAGCAGTCGGAGGCGATGTATTTTTTATCGCAACGGGCACTAATGAATTTTGGCATTCCCGACAGCGCATAATATTTGTAGTTCTGTCCGAGGTACATGTCCAGGTTTATAAACAGGTAGTTGTCGTATCCCCAGACGGAAGGTATGGAGAAATCCATGCCGGAGATCATCGTAACAATCTTAGGAACAGAATCTTCGGGAAAATGGGTGAGGTAAATCCTGAATGCGTCGGTCAGTTCTTTTTTCAGGTTATCCAGGTTCGGATATTGTTTTTGTGTTTCCTTGTATAACTCTTTGATGGTGGGGTCGGAAAGGTATCCTTGTAGGGATTTGATCATGTTCGCGTCTTTCCAGCTGTCTTTGGCCACCAGCACGGAGGGCACTTTTCCGTAAAGGCCTTCAATGCCTTCGGACAGGTGGTTAGGGTCGAGGGAGAACAGTTGCTGTTCGTAGCGAAGGAAATCGATTTCCACATTTTTCACCTTCACCTCCTGTTCGGGGGTCATAGGGGGTGTGGCCACCTTTTCTTTCCGATGGCAAGCGGAGATCAGAAGAAGCGCGCAAAGGGCAAATGCTAAGGGGAAACGAGATTTTTTCATTTCAAAAACAAATTCGCTGCAAAGATACTGTTTTTTGGTTTTTGTTTTTTTCGGATGTTTTGCCTGATGGTTGAAGAACATAGAAAATAGTTTTTTTATTAACAATAACGAAAAAAAACAAAAATTTTGTATATTCGCACCTTGTAAGTAGAGGAAGAATTTTTTGGAGAATAACTTATAAACACCTGATTGTTAAAAAGATATAAATCATAATATTAATTTAAATTCAGTACTTATGAAAAAATTCGACTCTTTTAAAACTTTGACACGCACAATGCAAAGTTTTTTGGCCATCGTGTTGGTGACATTGATGGCGGTCGGTAATGTGGTAGGTCAGACAACCTATTCGCATACCATTACGGCCAAAACATGGTCCGATTTAGGTGTACAGTCGCTTAATGGAGTGGACTGGACAGCGGCCAGCACCTCTACACCGTCATCGCCCTATTTCGGATACAATGATGACAAAGGCCAGCAGTTCGGCTCAAACAACAATCCTTATGCCGATTTGACACTTTCCACCAATGGTATTAACGGCACCATCACTTCCGTGAAGGTGAACACTTCCGGAAACGCCAATGTGGTGGCTACCCTGAAAGTGAAAGTGGGTGACACATACTTCACTTCAGGCGGTGAAGAAAGTGTAAACATCACTGCTACCGCCACTGATTACACCTTCACCGGTTCTGCCGAGGGTGTGATTTCTTTAGAATGGGATCAACCCACCAACACTCGCAAAGCAGTTTACCTGAAGAGCATTGAAGTTATTTATTCTTCAGGAGCTATGGCTGTTGCCACCCCTGTGTTTGCACCTGTTTCTGGTACCTATTATAGTGCCCCAACAGTGTCCATCACATGCGAGACCGAAGGCGCTAATATTTATTATACGCTTGACGGTTCCACACCTACGGCTTCTTCCACCTTGTACACAGCTCCTATTACGGTTGATTCCACAATGACGGTGAAAGCCATTGCCATTATGGGAACGGAGAACAGTAATGTTGCCACAGCAACCTACACGATTCCTGCTTATACTGCATTGGCTAACATTGCCGCATTCAAAGAACAAACATCCACTACAGAGTTGTTCAAGATTAACAGTGACATGACGGTGATTTTCCAGACCGCCGACAAATTCCACACCTTTGTTCAGGACAATTCCGCTGCTATCTATGTGTATGGTACCATGGACAAGGCATACAACCCTGGCGATGTTATTTCTGGCGGTATGTATGGTAATTATGCACTTTACAAACAAATGAATGAATTGAAACCGGTTGCCGGCGCTCCTCTTGCTGACGGAGTTCGCGGCACTGAAGTGCAACCAGTTGTGGTTACCCTCGCCGACCTGATTGCCAATTATGCCAATTATGAAGGAAAATTGGTTACCGTGGAGAATGTGACAGTGGGTGCCGACCATACCTTCCAGAATGGCAGTGCTTCCGGAGCGAATGTCTCACAAGACACGAACACTATTCAAATTTACAGCACATTCAAGAATATTTCCAAATCCCTGACCTCAAATCAAGTGATCAATGTTACGGGTTTGGTAATCCGTTATAACAACACAATTGAAATCGCTCCGCGTTCTAACAGCGACATCGTGGTCCCGTTTGTTGAGGTGCCTTATGTGCTTGACTTTGACACCAACACCGATGATTTGGTATTGGCAAACGGCAACGCCACCAACAAATGGTATATTGGTGAAGCGCAAGGTTTTGACAACAACAAGTTGTATATTTCCTCAACCAATGGTGCCACCAACAAGTACAATGTATCCGCCACTTCCAATGTGAAGGCAAGCCGTGGTATTATCATCCCTGCCAAGGGTGCGGTTCTGTCTTTCACCTCTCGCGTGAATGGTGAGGAAGGCAAGGATATGTTAAATGTGTACTTATATAATTATACTAATGATATTATTAATACTACCCCCACTTGGAAAACCACTATCGTGGGTGAGAACGAGTGGACAGAGCACACTTTCCCAATCCCGGCAGCGGGCGCGGGCAAAGCAAATCTTGTGTTCGAATGGGTGAATAACAATAATGGTGGTGAGCAGTTCCCGGCCGCTATTGACAACATTCAGATTGTTGAGGCCGCCTGTGCTCAACCCACAGCTATTAACGCTACGGTAAGCACTGACACCGCCACCATCACCTGGACTTTGTCCGATTCAACCCAAACCGCTTGGACTCTCGAGTACAAACTCGTGGATCACAGCGAATGGTACACGGTTGCCGCTACACAACCCTCTGTCGTTCTTTCCGGTTTGCAAGGAAGTAGCGTGTACGATGTACGCGTGAAAGCAAACTGCGGTGACGAAAGCAGCGAGTGGATCGAAGGCCAGTTTGAAGTGGGCTGCTTGAATGGAACAGTTGTCCGTGTTGATACTACCCTGACAATTGGTTCAGGAACAGCCACAAACAGCTATGTTCCATTCTATTACAATTATAGTTTCGGATATTCCCAGCAAATCTACACGGCTTCCGAACTGAATGCAACTGAAGGTGGCACTATTAAGTCCATTAAATTCAAAGTCTCTTCAGGTAATCCTAGCAATGCCGGTAATGTGCGTATTTGGTTGGGTCATACTAACAAGGAATCCTTCAGCAATTCGACAGATTATATCAACCCATCGAGTCTTTCTTTGGTTTACGCAAAAGAAGGCGCTCAAACTTTTACGCAGGGTTGGAATGAATTTGTTTTCAACACACCGTTCAACTATAATGGTACGGACAATCTTGTGGTTGCCTACTATGAAGGTTATCCGAATTATGGTGGTTCAACCAACTTTGCATCTTATACCGCATCCAACAGGGTATTATATCAATACAGCGATGGAACAGGTTATAGTGGTGGCTATACCGATCCAGACCATACATACGTCAATTATGAGGATCCTGCAAGCAGTAGCACAAGTAGTAAGTCTCTTAGTAGTAACTGTAACCAGTTGCAACTTACAATAAATGTTGCCAAAGCGGACTGCAACGACCAACTCGCTTGCGAAACTCCTGCTTCTGTTACTATTACGAATATTACCACCGATGCCGCTACCGTTGTCTGGACAGGCAATGCCGACAGCTATGTTTTGGAATACAAGACTGGCGAAAATGATTGGACTGCCGTTACTATTAACGACACCACCTACACATTCAGTAACCTTGATCAGAAAACCACCTACACAGTTCGCGTGAAAGCCGTTTGCGGTGAGAACAACAACAGTCTCTATACTGATGAAGTTGAATTCACCACAACCAGTGTTTGTCCGGTGGTTACCGACATCAACACTTCCAATCTATCCACCACCACCACCATTTCTTGGACACCTGGTGGCAATGAGACCGCTTGGACATTGCGTTTCCGCCCTGTGGGTACTACCGAATGGGTAACGCTCAATATCAGTGGTATTCCTTCCACCACCTTCGGCGGTTTGCTTGACCAAACCGATTATGAGGTGGAGATTATGGCTCTTTGCGACCCGAACGATGAGGACAACCAAAGCTCTTGGGCTCCTTACCTGTTCACTTCCGGATGCGCTGCTTTTGAATTGCCTTATGTTGAGGAATTTGAAACAACCGAAATCCCTGCTTGTTGGACTGCTGAAAACTTCACCTTTGATGGCACTACTGCCCAAGCTACCGAAGCCGGTCAATGGCTGATGACACCGCCGATTACCGTTCCCGCTTCTGGCAACACCTATGTTGTGTTGGACATCAAAGGTTCAGCATCTATCCTTGCTTCTTATAGAGGTACCGCCCTCAACCGTTTCGATGTTATTGGCAATATTGCGAACAACGACGAAATGAGTCATGTTATCTTCCAAGTCCCGGACACTTACAAAGACAAGGCCGTTAACTTCATGTTCCAGGCCAATGGTCCTGTGACTATTGAAACAGCTGAATTCACACAATGTGCTTTCGTTCCTACAGATCTCACCGCATACGATCCGACCAACACCACTGTGGAACTTTCCTGGATTGGTGATAACAACAATGGTTGGGTTGTGGAATATGCTGAAGATGGTTCTGACAACTGGACCACTGTGAATGTGGAGCAAACCTCTGATACAGCTCATTATACCCTTACGGGTTTGACAGGTGCCACCGCTTATAAATTCCGCGTTAGAACGAATTGCGCCGGTGGATCAACCAGCCAACCTTCTAATGTGGCCACCATTACCACACACTGCGATCCCATCAGTGTTCCGTTTACCGCTTTCTCTTCCAATGCTGACGCTAACTTCAATTGCTGGAACAATTACTATTCAGGCACATACGAGGATAACGGTGCTTTTGTCGCCGCCAACAACGACCTGAAGATGTACAACTACTACAACAGAACGACGGATGCTGCCGACAATACCGCATTCGGTAATGTATATGCCGTTCTTCCTAAGTTTGACACAACCCTGAACGCTCTGCAGATTACCTTCACGACAGAGCAATGGACAAACAACGACAACAGCAAGATCCAATTGGGTGTTGTGACGGATGTGAACCACCCGGTGGAGACCTTCAGAACATTGAACGAGTACAACGCTGGTGACAATGCCGCCACCTTCACCTATATCCTGAACAACGCTACGGATGGCAACCTTGCTTTCAGATTGCTGAAAGACAGTCTTACACAAGAAGTTCGTGTACGCGACATTTTGGTGGAATACATTCCCGCTTGTCAAAAACCGAACAACTTGGTGGCCACTCCGATTTCCGAGTCTTCCATGTCTTTAAACTGGGGTATCATTGGTCGTCAGAACAATTGGGACATCAAATACAAAGCAACCCAATTCTCATACAATCCTGACAATGATGGCACTTTGGCTACCGCAAACCTCCGTCCGAGAATTTTGAACAATCTTGAGTACGGTCAATATTATACCTTCTATATCCGTAACCATTGTAGCTCTACTGAACAGAGTGAATGGGTAGGTCCTTTCACCTACAAGTTGGAAATGAACTACAATATTGTAAACGCTGCCGATATCACCACTTGCCACGGTAATGTGATTTATCAAGCCGACACTACGGGTGATAACATTTTGATTGTCCGTCCGAGCAGCACTGGCAGCTGGGTAACCTTAAGCGGCAATGTGCAACTTGGTGCCGCCTCCCTCAAGGTTTATGATGGTACTGCAGTTAATGCTGACAATCTTATTGCTACCTTCACTGGCAACAGCGTGGTGAATTTGACACCGGCTTGCGCTACTGAACTGACTTTGAAGTTAGAAAATGTGGGCACAACAGCTCCGGTTATCAACTTGGCTATCAATTGCGATGAAGTTCCCACTTGCTCCGCACCGAGCAAGCCGGAATTTGATATTGAAACACTCACACTCACTTGGGAAGCTGGTTGTTGGGGTACTCCCGAAAGCTATAATATCCAAATGATGGATGCTACTTCTGGTACCACCACCGATTTGACTTCTACTACCAATTCTCTTGTTGTAAGCAATATGCCGAACGACCACACCATCACCTTCAAGGTGCAACCGGTTTGCGACGGCGAGAATGGCGATTGGTCAGAAGTGTCTGAAGAATATGTTAAGTTTGCATGTGGTGCTCCTACCGCTGTAACGGCCACTTATAATGAAGAAACTCAGACGGCAACCATTACTTGGACACCGTTTATGTCCACCCAACGCAACTTTGAAGTTGGTTACAAACTACATAACGCATTCACTTGGATTACTGCTACCGTGAACAATGCCACAACATACACCACTTCGGCATTGGATGAATTACAAACATACGATGTGCGCGTAAAAGCTATTTGCAGCGATGAGGAGAGCGAATATATTACCACAACAGTGGAGACACCATGTGTGCATGAAGAACAAGGTGTAGTTATGGCACAATTGGGTAATGGGACACTCACTAATTCGTATATTCCATTAGCAAGATATTGGTATAATTCTTACACACAACAGCTTTTCACTCAAGAAGAACTTGAAGAGCAAGGCATATTTAGCGGTATGACAATTCAATCTATCAGTTTCAACTATTATTCTAGTACTGCTACAGATGTACCATTGAAACTTGCTCTTGCTAATACCGATGTTACATCATTAAGCAGTTCATTTGTTTCTAACAATGATTTTACAGAAGTATTTAGTTCAGATTGGGTTCATTTTGATAATTCCAATGATTCTTGGTTTACTATTCAAATTGATCCATTTGTCTATACAGGCGGAAATTTGATAGTGTCCATCCTTAAAAATTATGCAGAAAGAAATACATCTCATTGGACTTATGGAGGTGGACAGTATTTTTATTTGAATTCTCAGACAGGAAAAACTCGCGAGTATCATAATGACTACACTTCAGACAGTTATACCATTACATTCAATAATGAAGGCAGACCTTATGCTGGTGGAGCTGTTCAATCCGGAACCAGTTATAACTACCGTGCGAACGTCAAGTTTGGTGCTGAGGGTATAGTTTGTAATCCTGTTGTTTCCTGTCCCGCGCCGAGCAATATCGTATTATCCAATGTAGATATGGATTTTGCGAAAATTTCTTGGAACAGAGGTGGAAGCGAGACCAACTGGACGGTGGTTTACACACTCAATGACGGTCAAGAAGTTACGGCAACTGCTACGGATACCTTCTTCACCATTACTGGTTTGGAAGGTTCCACCGAGTATGAACTCAATGTCAGTGTATATGCTAACTGTGATGCTACACATCAATCTGAAGGCGTAAGTGGAGCGTTTGAATTCACCACTCCTGCTTGCGCAGGAGCCACTGTTGTGGATTTCCAACCGGGAAGCTCTAGTTCATATTCTTATTTGCCATTCTATGGTTACTATGGTTATACATATAGCCAGCAGATTTATGAGGCACGCGAGTTAAATGTCACAAATGGCAATATCACATCCATTAGTTTCAAGTGTGCTTCAGCTCCTAGCGCATCAGCTACAGGTGGTATCCATATCTGGCTTGGTCATACAAACAAGAGTTCTTTTGCTAATAATACAGATTATGTTGATCCTGGTACATTGCAGGAGGTTTATGCTATGCCGTCCTCTGAAAGTTACCAATTTGTAACAGGTTGGAATACATTCATTCTGGAAACACCATTTGAATATGATGGAACAAGCAACTTGGTTGTAGCGTACTATGAGGGAAAATCAGGATATAGTTCCAGTTCTTTCTATGCACACAGCACTACCGATTATAAGTCCATTTATCACTACAGCGACACTTATGCTTCTGTTTCTTATGAGAATCCCGCAAACGCAAGTGGATCCAAGTATTATGTAAAATTTAGAAATGACATTCAACTTGTTGTTTGTCCTCCTCCTGCATGTTCTGTTCCCACCAATTTTGCTTTCAATGCAGAAACAAGCACGTTGACATGGACCGGTAATGCACAAAGTTACACGTTGCAATATCGTGAAGCGGATACGGAAGAGTTCACAACCGTAACCACTACCAATGCTTCTTACACCTTCACCGGTCTTTCTGAGGCAACAAGTTATGAATTCCAAGTGCAAGGCGATTGCGGTGAAACAGATGGTCTCTCCAGATGGTCACCTATTATGGTATTCACCGTACCTGCAAACTGCACATCATTTGACATGCCGTTTGAAGAAGGTTTCGAAGCATCCAGCACAACGCTTGGTTGCTGGACTATCGCCGATGCTGATGGAGACGGATTCAATTGGGGCATTGGTGGAGAAGGATTCAATGTACATGGTGGTGACAGATGCGCATTCTCCGCTTCTTATGACAACGACTTAGGTGATGCTCTCCATCCTGATAACTGGTTGATTTCTCCGGCCATCAACATTGTGGATAATGCACAATTGAGATATTGGATGAGAGGTCAGGATCCTGATTGGTCAGAAGAGCATTATAGCGTATATGTGGCTACCACCAATACAGTTGCAGGTTTCTTGGCAACTACGCCAGTAGATTCAGGTGAAACAACGGATGAATATATGGAGACTGTTGTGGATTTGAGTTCTTATGCTGGTCAAACAGTCTATATCGCATTCCGCCACCACAACTCTACGGATATGTATTATCTCAATTTGGATGATGTATCCGTGATTGTGGATCCTTGCGCTGCTATTACTATTACAGAAACCAATACTTATACAGAAGGATTTGAAGAGTACACCGGCAGCAATGAAATTCAACTTGGCAACTGCTGGTACTCCGATGGTGCCGGTTACACAGCGGGCAACGGTGTACACGCCCCGTTCGTATATGGTAATTATGCTCCTGCCGCTCATACAGGATCATATTCTTTGGAAATGAAGGGTAACCAAGGTTTGGTTGCTCTGCCTGAGTTTACCAATGACATCAATACCTTGAGTATTACTTTCTGGGCCAATAGAGTTTCCACCTCTTCTACGGATACTTTGCAAATTGGTGTGATTACTGATTTGAACGATCCTACCACATTTGTTCCGATTCAGACTCTGACATCGGTCAGTGCCCGCGGAAACAACACCTTCGTTGGACCTATTGAATTCAACAATGTTCCTGCTACTGGCAGAATCGCTCTGCGCTACACAAGTACAAGTTCTACTCAATCTTGGAACTTGGATGATTTCACCGTGTTCTTGACCCCGACCTGCTTTGCTCCTGCTACTCCTACGGTCTCTGACGTGACTGCCAATACCGCTAAAGTTTCCTGGACAGATCCAAAACACCAAGGCAATTATGCCATTGAGTACAAAGAACAGGATGCTACAACTTGGACAACAGTTACAGGCGATACCACCTATAATGTGGTTCTTACAGGTTTGAATGAGGCTACCGCGTATGTGGTTCGTATAAAGACCGTTTGCGGTGCTGGCGATGAATCACTTTATACAGATGAGGTACCATTCTCCACGATAGCTTACCCGGCCACACTTCCTTACCATTGTAGTTTTGACAATGAAGCTGAAAACAACAGATGGCAATTGGTGAATGGACCTGCAACCAATAAATGGTTTACAGGTAATGCTACCGGCAACGGAGACAACAACGCTTTGTATATCTCCAACAACGAAGGAGCAGCAAATGAATATACAATAGCTTCTGCATCTGGAGTTGTATGGGCATATCGTGATATTGATGTTGTTCCTGAATATGTTTATCATCTGAGTTTTGACTGGAAGGGTTACGGAGAAAGTTCTTATGACTACATGTATGTGTATGTTGGTGACCGCAGTGATGTATCAGCATCTACATCTACTACAGTTACCGCTCCTGCAAACACCAAGCAAATGGTGAATCCTCTCAGAAACAGCAAATACTTCAATCAGAATGATAGTTGGGCAACCTTTACTTATGAGTTGGATAGCACCTTCGCAGGTCAGAAACGTATTTACTTCTGTTGGAAAAATGACAATTCTGCTGGTACGCAACCTCCTGCAGCCGTGGATAACATTTCCATCATTGCTTTGAACAAGGATCTCGTCGCTGAAGCTATTAAGCCGATTTCCGACAATTGTGACTTGAGCAATGCTGAAGTTTCTGTAACCGTGAAAAACAACACGATGTCCGACACGGTTCGCAGCTTCACCGCTTCTTATCAAATGAGCGAAACGGCTGCTCCTGAAGATGTGGTTACCGAAACTATTACTCCGACCGCTCCGATCATGCCTGGTGAAACCTATACTTTCAACTTTGCTACCGCACCTACTTTTGTTGATGGTTCCAACAACATCTATGTTACCCTCAATTACGAAGGTGATGTTAATGAAGAGAACAATGTCATCTCTCTCCTTGACATCCGTCAGGTTTCTCCGGCAAGTGTTCCTTATGTACAAAACTTCTCCAGTGTTGTACTCGGTCGCGATGCTTGGACACAAGGCAGCGAAAACAACAACCCGAACTTGTGGAAGAACAGCAATGGTGTTATGACCTACATGGACAACGACACCATGGCCGCTCAGAACTACTTCATCACGCATTGTATCGAGATTCCTGCCGGTCAAATGCAGATTTCTTATGACTACAATGCGCTCAGCAGCTTGTCTGAAAGCATGAATGTCTATATGGGTACCACTCCGGATATCGCATCCATGACCTTGATTGGTTCCCACACCGACTTCAGCAAGGCCGAAGAGGATTACACCTATGACTACCTCTTCAACAACGCCAACGAAGGTGTTTACTACATCGCTGTTGAGGCACTCAGCCAGGCAGGTAACATGGGTATTACCTTTGACAATCTCAAGATCATGCCGATTATCGACGTGACCGTAACAGCTGGTCCTAACGGTACGGTTTCTCCGCTTGGTTTGGTTAAGGTTCCGTACAATGGTGACCTCACCATCAACATCATTCCGGACAACATGTACCACACCGCTGGTGTTTGGGTTGACGGAGAGAGAGTGATGAACGAAGACCCGTTCAACGCAAGCTTCATGATGTACACCTTGAGCAACATCACCGAGTCACATACGATCAATGTTGAGTTCAAGATGGAATTCCACATCAACAAATACGCTTACAACTACGACAGCAACGATCCTGTGGTTGGCGGATATTTCGTGCCCGCTCACGCAGACACCTTGCTGAATCCTACCGGACATATGGTTACCATGATTGCTGACGAGCACTACTCACTGCACAGTTTGGTGGTGGGTATCACTCCTCCTGCATCTGAAGGCGCTATCATCGACGGTACCAATGTAATTGACGATGTGGTATATGATCCCGCTACCCGTACTTACACTTATACCTTCGATACGCTGTATGTATCCAACTACTATGTACAGGCATGCTTCAAGAAGGATACTGTTAACATTCACTATCGTGTGCTTACAGGCGCTGGTATCTTTGACGGTGTGAATGTTGCCGCTGGCGAAAGCCACGACACTTGGGTGAACTACGGTTCTGACCACACCTCCACCATTGCTCCTGCCGACGGTTACTACACTATGGCAGTTACCGTGAATGCGCTGAATGCCGGCATCATTGACCACTATGACTTCGACAGCATTGTGACTACACAATATGTAACGGCTCAGTTCGGTCACAAGGTGACGGCTTCCATCCATAACCTCAACGATTTGAGTTATCTTGGCAGCGACGAGGTTCGCGGCACGATTGCTCCTGCAGAGCAAATGGTTCTCTCTGGCAGCAGCTGCAGCGTGAGCGGTACTGTTCAAGATCATTTCCACTTGAGCAGCTTCCTCGTGAATGGCGTGGATATGCTTTCCGATGTTGTGTTCAACGGCAATGCCTACACCTTCACCATTGACTCATTGGTGGAGAACACCGACATTGTGGCTGAGGTTCAAATCGACCAAGTGGCCATCTACTACATGGTGGACGGTGGCAACGGCTATGTGAACGGCAACGAGATGAACGCCCCGGCCTACGACACGCTGTACATCGACTACATGTCGAACTGGATGAGCATGTTTGAGGCGGCCACGGGCTACCACATCGTGAATGTGATGGTGAACGGCACCTCCTACAACGAGATTCCGCAATGGCTGACCGAGTTCATCACCGAGCCGCAGCACATTGTAATCACATTCGCATTGAACGAGTATGACATCACGACCGCGGCCCATGGCAACGGAACGGTTAGCGCAGGCGCTCACATTGTGTACTCACCGACCAGTTCCTACACCTTCACGGCCACCCCGGCAGTGGGTCACCACATCAGCCAGATCTTGCGCAACAACGAGTACCTGACCATCACGGATCCAGAGGCCACCTATACGGAGACGATCTCGCCGGTGTTGAGCGATTACAACTATGTGGCGTTCTTCGAGCCGAACATCTACACGATAACGGCCACGGCAGATGCCAACGGTACAATCGATCCTTACGGAGCACAGAACTTCGAGTACGGTTCAACACCTGTTTTCAGCATCATTCCGAACACAGGATATGCAGTTGCCGATGTGACGGTTGATGGTGTTTCTGTTGGTGCAGTGAACACTTACACATTCGCAGCCCTGACAGGCAACCATACCATCCACGCCACCTTCTCTGCAGTGAACCACACCATTACGGCATCTGCTGGCAATGGCGGTACCATCACTCCTACGGGTGCCACTACAGTTCAAGCCGGCAGCACCGTAACCTTCACCATTACTCCGGATGCTGGTTATGTGATTTCCGATGTGACCGTGGATAGTGTTTCTGTTGGCGCTTTGACCAGCTACACCTTTGAGGCAGTTAACGCTAACCATACAATCAATGCCACCTTCGCTCCTGTAACATTGACCATCAATGCAATTGCAGGTACCAATGGTAGCATCAACCCGTCAGGCGTTCAAACGGTAGCTTACGGCAGCACGCCGACCTTCACCGTAGCTGCTAACAATGGCTATGTGATTGATTATGTTTCCGTTGATGGTCAGCAAGTGACCTTGACGAACAATGCGTACACCTTCGCAGCAGTAACTGAGAATCACGAGATTTACGCCGCCTTCAAACCGGCTTCCTACACGATTACGGTTACAGACCCGACCAACGGAACTATCACCCCGAACGGTGTCGTAACAGTTGGTTATCAGGCAACGCCGACCTTCCTGATCACGCCTGCCTTCGGCTATGAGGTGACCGCCATCACGGTGAACGGCACCAATGTGCTGAACGACGCAGTGGCCCAGGGAACAGGCGCATACACCTACACCTTCCCGCCGGTGACGGCAAACCGTACGCTGACCGCCACGATGACGAAGAAGAGCTTCACCATCACGAAGCTGACACCGGACAACCACGGTACGATCACGGGTCCGAACACGGTGGACTATGGCGAGAACGCAGCCTACACGATCACGCCGAGCGCCGGATACCTGATAGACAATGTTCTGGTTGACGGTATGTCGGTGGGCGCTGTGTCCTCTTACATCTTCCACAATGTGACGGCTAACCACACCATCACCGCAACCTTCAAACTTGAACCTTGCGTAGTACCGTTCAACTTGCAGGTGATCAACATCGATTCTACTTCCGCTACTCTGACATGGTATCATCCTGGTGCCGATTCCTATGACATCCAGTACAAGACTGTTGATGCCACCACATGGACATTGGTACAGAATGTTCCTGGTTTCGCTTACAACCTCACCAATTTGCAATCTTCTACCAACTACATCTGGAAGGTGAAAGCCAATACCTTAGCTTGCACCGACGCTGATTGGTCGAATGCAAATAACTTCAAGACATCTGCTGGTCCTTCTTCTCTGATTGGCGTGGCAGAGTATGTGAAGGATCATGTGAAGGTTTATGCTGAACACAACCGTGTACATATTGTCAACGATTTCGCAGTTGAAATTGAGAATGTCGCTATCTACGACATGTATGGCAAGCTGATTTACAGCGGCGAAGCCATCAACAATCCTGAGGTGATTGAGTTGAATGTTGCCGTGGGCACCTATGTGGTTCGTTTGAACACCGTACAAGGTCCTGCCGTTTACAAGGTACACATCAACAGATAATCGGAGGTCCGGTTATATAAAACCTAAGGGGCGCAAACAGCGCCCCTTTTTTTATTCACAATTGTTCATAATATGTTGTTTTTTTATTGAGGTATTTATATTCTTTTAAAAAATAAGTATATTTGCAACGATAAAATTAGAATAATTATATCGGATAATATTCAACAATCAATAAAAACCTCTCATTATGAAAAAGTTCTATTCTTTCCTTGCCATGGTGTTGGTAACGCTTATGGCTGTTGGTAATGCCGCGGCATTCACCAGTGTGAATACGGGTTTGGCCCATGCAAAAGCGACCGGAATATTGTCGCTTAAAGGTGTTGGCGATTCTACCGTAACCCCTGCAATGCTTCCATATTTTGTTGATTTTGACAGCAATGTGGATACATCCTTGGAGATTAACAATGGTTCCTATGTCAATCAGTGGTATATAGGGCAAGCGCAAGGTTTTGACAACAAAAAGTTGTACATTTCCTCCTCCAATGGTGTGACGAACAAGTATAATGTTACGCAGCGAAGCACGGTAACCGTGTCGCGGGACATTATCATTCCGGCAATGGGTGCCAATATTTCTTTTGATTATCGTGTTGGCGGAGAGGCCGACAAGGACTATCTGAGTGTGGATCTGGTCAGTGCGTCGGGCACGCAGAATATTGCCACTTTGCAAGGAGCAGCCGAATGGAGCACCTTCAACTATGTGTTGGGCCCTCAATATGCCGGACAGGTAAAAATAGTGTTCACATGGACTAATGACGCCGCTGATGGTGAGCAGTCACCAGCCGCTATTGACAACATCTCCATTGTGGAAGCGCTTTGTGCCGAACTTACGGCTCTTACCATCACTGCGGATACGGGAAGTGCCACCATTCAATGGTCGTTGAACGATCTAACACAAACCAATTGGTTGTTACAATACAAGTTGTCGAATCATACAGATTGGTATTCTCTTAATGCGACATCCACAACTGTCACACTCACAGGTTTGCAAGGTAGCAGCCATTATGATGTGCGCGTGCAGGCCGTTTGTGGAGATGAGGTCAGCGCGTGGTTGACAGGTTCCTTTTCCACTCCTTGTGGAGATTCGCGAGAGGATGTAGTCATGGCTGTGAATGGGGAGGCAACCACCAACATTGTGCCTTTTAATAACGGAAGCCGTTTTTCTTGGAATGAAATGATTTTCAAGGCTGACCAAGTGGGCGATCCTGGAATTATCACCGCCTTAAAGGTGGATTGCGCTTCCTCTGGTGCCACTATGACATTGAGCACCTTGAAAATCTATATGGCCAACACAACCCGTGCGGCTCACAGTAGCAATAAGGACTGGACTGCACAGGATGATCTTACCTTGGTGTATGATGGCACGGATGTGGTGATAGGCGGTTCTTCCGCTCAGACAATCACCTTGAACACACCTTTTGAGTACACAGGCGAGAATTTGGTTTTGGTGGTTTCAAAGAGTTCAGCTGCCGCCAATGCCAATATTTCATTCCTGGCAGAGACGCAAAGCGAAAATGTGATTTTGTATCGTGGCGCGGCAGGTGCGGCGTATGCCAACTATCCGGCCAATGCCTCGGGTGCGCTTTTGGCGGGCACATTGGGAACGATGCTCCCGAATGTGACCATAACGAAAACCGCCTGCAATGATGCGGTTTCCTGCCCGGATCTCACGGACTTTGCCGTTAGCGATATAACAGCCGCCGGAGCCACTTTCTCCTGGACTGCAGCTGATGCAAACCAAACGAATTTCTTGCTGCAATACAAAAAAGCAGATGAAACCGAATGGACTGATGTACCGTGCAACACCACAACCTATACATTTGACAATTTGGACCACAGCACCCAATATGTGGTTCGCGTAAAAGCGATTTGCGGTGAAAATGACGAAAGCAACTTTACGGATGAGATTGCTTTTGAAACATTGAATCCGTGTCCGATGGTGACCAACATTATGTACTCCAATATGTCCACTACCACCACATTATCATGGACACCTGGCGGTTCAGAAACCGCTTGGCAGGTTCGCTTCCGTCCCACTACCCCTGCTGGACAAGATTACATTATCATCAATGTCAACACCCTGCCGACCACCACATTCGGCGGTTTGTCACCCAATACCGATTACGAATGCGCCATTAAGGCCATTTGTGACGGTTCCGAAAGTTATTGGGCTGAAATCCCTTTCTCCACAGGTTGTTCAGGAATTGATTTTGATTACTCACAGGATTTTGCCAGTGCCACCAAACCGGATTGCTGGGAGGTTCAGGACTTCACTTTCAATGGTGAAAATGCTTCTGCCAGCCAAGAAGCATGGTTGATTTCCCCGGCCATGAATGTTCCGGCTACAACCGAATGCTTTGTTGCTTTTGATGTTCAAGGCGGCGCTTATCAACTGATGGCATCCTATAGAGGAACCGCTCAAAACCGTTTCACGACAATCTTTGAGGGAGAAGCCACTACAGAAACACAACATATTATTATTCCTATTCCGGAATTGTATAAGGATAAAACTGTAAATTTTGCCATTGTCAGTACGGGAGAACTTGTCGTTGACAATGTTGAATTTACAAAATGTGCTTATGTTCCTTCTGAGTTGACTGTGGTTAAACCGGAAGTAAACAGCGTTGATTTGCAATGGCTCGCTAACGGCGGTACCGATTTTGTGGTAGAATACACCGTAGATGGCACCACTTGGACTTCTTTGAATGTAACAGGAACATCAGATACTGTACAATACACAGTTGAAGGTCTCGAAGGCAATACGGAATACACATTCCGCGTGATTTGTGTGTGCAATGGCAATATGTCAGCCCATTATTCCAACGAAGTGACGGTTAAGACCTATTGCGAGGCGGTTTCCGTTCCTTACGCACCGGAATTGACCGCTCTGCCCGAATGCTGGAATGTGGTTTTCACAGGCAATAGTCCCCAAACCACAGTGGTGACCCAGAACAACCAATTGGTCATGTACAACTTCGGTACCGGCAGTGCCGCACAAGCTGACCAAATTGGTGACCTGTTTGTGATACTCCCCTGTTTTGATACCACTCTTAATCGTTTGCAGATTTCCTTTGCCGCTGCCAAATATTCGAATAACATCTCTTCCAAATTTTACTTGGGTGTTATCACCGACATTAATGATCCTACAACCTTCACCCAAATCAGAGACTTTAATCTCACCTCTACAACATCAACGGAATATGTTTGTATGTTGAACAGTATTAACGAGAACCTGTATCATGGTTATCTGGCGTTCAGAATGAAAGTGGTGGACGCTACAGTTCCACAAGCTGCCGTTTTAAGCAATATTGAAGTTGATTTCATCCCGAGATGCGCTAAACCGACCAACTTCAAGATGGTGGAAGGCAGTATGACAGCCAGTTCCATAGAGCTGACATGGGAGCAGCCCAGCAATGCGAACAATTGGGATATCAAATATGGTGAAACCGGTTTTGATGTGGAAACTTCAGGCACTACAGCCACGGCAAATCTCCGTCCGAGAACTATCGCCGGTCTCTCCTTTGGTGTAACATACGACTTTTATGTTCGTGCCCACTGCAGCAATGTTTATCAAAGCGAATGGGTAGGTCCCGTGACAGTAGAAATGGATATTCCTTATATCATGGGCGAGGATAATGATATAACTACCTGTGTGGCAAATATTTACGATGATGGAGGTAAAGAAGGTAGTTATAGCAATCAAAAGAGAGAATATATGATTATCCGCCCTGTTGATCCTGCCACTACAGTTACTCATTTACAGGGTAACTATGATTTGGAGAATAATTACGATTATATTTATGTTTATGATGGTGATGATACCACAGAAACTCCAGTGCGGACTTTGACAGGCACGGGTACCTTGGATATTTCCTCAACTACTGGACCTCTCACATTGGTAATGGTAACAGATGCGGCCACGGTGGCCAGCGGTTTCGCATTCCGAGTGAGCTGTGTGGATGCTCCCTCTTGTTCCAGTCCCAGAAATTTGAGTTTCTTCAACACCTCTTTGAGTTGGGAGAATGGTGTGTATGGTACGCCTGTTGGATACGAGATTCGTTACCGCAACATCCAGACCACGAATGCCCAAACGGTTACCTCAACCACTAACACATATGCGTTCACCGGTCTTACAATAGGCGATTCATACGAATTCAAGGTGCGCAGCATTTGCGGAGTGGGTGACACTTCCGATTGGGTTACCAAAACTATTGTTATTCCTTGCCCGCTGAAAAATCTTCCTTATGAAGAAAACTTTGATAGTTATACATCAACCACCTCTTATTCAACAGCAACCAAACATCCTGATTGCTGGAACAGTGGTAAGGAGGGAACTTCCACATCTTATTATGTGAGTATTTATCCGACAGCATCTTATGCACACTCCACATCCAATAGTTTAAGATTCTACAATTATAGTCTTAAGCCGACTTCTTCTACCAACCTTGCCCTGTATGGTGACATATATGCGGTATTACCTGCCGTTAATGCCAATTTGAACCAGTTGCATCTTACCGGATGGATTAGAAGATATACCGCCAACGCCTCAACGGCCACCACGCTTTATAAGGCTGATATGACGGTGGGTGTGACGACGAATTTGGATGATGTCATGAATAATTTCACAGAAATAACGACCTATTCAGTTCATAACACATCAATTGATTACGAATATTTTGACATCAATTTGTCGAATTACAGTGGACCTGAAGGTTATTTGGTGCTTGTTTCCAAAGTGCCTGTTCCAGCGGATACCACCACATACAATTATTTCTGTATAGATGATCTTGAGGTGGACTTCATCCCCGAGTGCGGTACACCCACAATTACAGTTGAAGGAAGTCTGTTGACCATCAATCAGACCAGTACCTTGAACACCCCTCAATCATACGAAGTGATGGTTGGCGAAAGAACAGTCAACATTGGAAATGTCACCTCATACGACTTGGCCGACATAACCGGATTGGCCAGTAACACGGAATATACGGTGAAAGTCAGAGCCATTTGTAGTGCAACCAGTAATTCTGAATGGTCGAACGAGGAAGATTATACCACTCCATGTTTGGCTCAGGAAGTGCCATATACTGAGAATTTTAATGGTTACTTTACTCCAGCAACATCTACAACTGCGCCTGCTGCCACTTCGGCAACACCTTACCCCAACCATAATTTGCCAAGTTGCTGGATTTTCCCGGTTATGAGTAGCAGCACATCCTCCTATCCTCAAATGTTTTTGACCAGTAGCACAACATACGCTGTATCCGGAAACGGTTTAATCATTAGAGGAACGAACAACTCCACCGCATCATTTGCCGTATTGCCGCCTTTGGCCGCAGATCTTAACGATTTGAAAATAACCTTCACCTATAGAAGCGGTGGAACCGCAGCTGGATATGGCGACTTGACCGTGGGTTATATGACCGATTTTAATAATCCATCCACTTTTGTTGCAGTTGGAACAACAACCAAAACAACAACCAAGACGCAACAAACAGTCAGTTTCGATAATGTTAACTTTACGGGCAATGAATATTATATAGCATTCAAATATCAAGGTGGTACGACCGCCGGAAACATGGTTGGTCTTGATGATATTCGTGTGGAATACATTTCTTGTTCAGGTACAGTGACAAATTTGGATGCCGAAGTTAACGGCACTACAGCTACTGTGACATGGCAGGGAACCGCCGACTCTTATGATTTAGAGTATGGTGAGACTGGTTTTGCTTTAGGTCAGGGCACTCGCGTAACGGGTATCACTGGCACCACATACACTATTAACAATGTGGCTGGTAGCAACGATGTATATGTTCGCGCCAATTGTGGCAACGGCACAGCTGGTATGTGGTCTCAAACCTCGGCTTGCGCTCCTGTTGGCTTGCCATATAGTGAAGATTTCAGCCGTTATGTTTCTGCACCTACCGCAAACACAACCTCTGGAGAGCTGCCTGCTTGTTATGATTATTATTTCAATGGTCAAGCAGATGCCACTACCAATTATAGTCCTAAAGTGAGTAGAAACACCTCGTATTCTCCTTATGGTGTAAATTCCAATCCTTATCTTTGGATGATAAGCGGAACGAGTGCGACATACGGTACCCCCGAACATCCGACGTATGTGATGTTGCCTAAATTCGCTTTGCCGCTTAATCGCTTGTCGGTTTCCCTTTCTGCCAGAATCAGCAGTGCCACAAACGGCAGGTTGGAATTGGGTTATGTTTCCAGTTCGGCTGAATTTACGGCTTTGACGCCCGTTACATGTGCCACCGCTTCAGCCACTGCCCCTGTCATCAGAACTTATAATTTGGACCAGTATGACAACATCCCGAATGATGCCCGTCTTGCTTTCAGATTAGCCTATATTACCACGGCAAGCAGTTCCGTCAATGTGGGTATAGACGACATTCTGATTGAAGAGCTTCCGTTCTGTGTAACACCGAGTATAGCAGGTGTAACCTCAACATCCGCCACTGCTGCTGTTGAGGTTTCTCCCAGCAGTAACGCCCAAAGCTACGAAGTGGTTTGTGTGAACGCAGCTGATCCGGCCGAGACATATACCGTTACGGCCAACACGACAGATTATACGGCAATGTTAAGCGGTCTTACCCCGCAAGCGACTTATACAGTGAAAGCACGCGCTTTCTGTGGCGGTACAGACTATTCCGAATGGAGCGATGAGGTTACGTTCACCACCAAGTGTTTGTCTGTCACGCTGCCGTATAGTGAAAACTTTAACGATTATACAGGAAATGCGACCAGCACCACGGCACCTGCAGGATACCCTAATCATACACTGCCTTCCTGCTGGACTTTCTTGAACATGAGTGAAAACACGTCTTCATATCCACAGATATTCCTCTCCTCCTATTCCGGATACCCGGTGAGCGGCAACTGTCTATTCTTTAAGTCTAGTTCCACCAATTCGGCATACGCCATTTTGCCGTCCTTTGACCATAATCTCTCGCAGATGCAACTTTCATTCACGTATCGTAATGAAGGCGCTACAGCAGCAAATGGCTCCTTGTATGTGGGATATATGTCGGATCTGGAAGACGAATCGTCGTTTGTGGCGGTCAAGACCTGTGACAAGACTACAACACTGACCCCGGTGATTGTCAACTTTAGCAATACAGGCATAACCAATACAAATTACTATATTGCCTTTAAATATGAAGGAGGTACAGCTAATAATTATTATTTGGGTATTGATGATGTTACGATGGATGTCATTCCGTATTGCTCCGCACCCATCATTGATTCTGTGGTTACGGGAGAAAACACGGCCGAGGTATATATTGCCGCCAATCCCGATGCCCAAACGTATCAAGTGGTGGCTGTGCCGGCAGGTCAAAGCGTGGAATCTGCCACCATGGCACCCGTGGTAGCCGACAACAACCAACATGCCCATATCACAGGATTGCAACCCGTAACGAGCTATGATTTCTATGCGCGAGTAATATGCGATCCTGCCACAACGTCCGAGTGGAGTTTGTCGGTTACCGAAAGGACAAAGTGCGCTCCTATAGCGGTTCCGTATAGCACAAGCCTCGAAGATGATGGCAATCTGGATATGACCACCTATACTTCTTCGTATCCTCTGCCTTATTGCTGGCACAAGATCAACACCGGAACATCCGTAACCTATCCGTATGCCTACAACAGTTCCTCTTATGCACACACGGGAACCAGAACACTTTATTTCTACACGTATATGACCACGGCAACCACTATGGGCGACCAGTATGCCATTCTTCCTGCCTTGGATGTGGAGAGAATAAGTGATCTGCGTATGAAGTTCTTCGCTCGCGAGTCTTCAACAACCGCTTATTACATATCCCACCTTGAAGTGGGTGTGATGACCGATCCAGAAGATACATCAACCTTTGTGAAGGTGCAGGATGTATATCCTACCACCACCACCCATGAAGAATTTAACGTGTTGTTCAGTAGTTATACAGGAACTGGCAAGTATATTGCCATCAAGGCCCAGAAGCCCACGGAAGCACCCGAAGGATCAACCAGCAACTATAATGTTACCTATGTTGACGACATTTTTGTGGATTACGCTCCAGATTGTTTTGAGTTGAAAGAAATTACTTTAAAATCTGTTGCCGACACCATGGCGATCGTAATGTTAAGTGATAATTTTAATCAAGGTCATTATGCTGTTGAATACCGTCCTATTGGTGAAACAGCATGGCAAACAATCTTTTCCGACTCTACTACAATCAAAATCACAGGATTGTTGCCTTTCACCGAATATGAAGCTCGCGCCCATGCCGTATGTGATTCTGTTCACAGCGGAGTCTATACTGATGAAATCACATTCCTTACTAAGTGTTTGAATGGTGACGATATTACCATTGGTGCGGGAACTACGGGTTCATATAATTACCTGTATTGCTCGAACAATAAATATTCTTGGTCTGAAAATATTTATACCAGCGAAGAAGTAGGCCGCGGTGGTTATATTCAAACACTTCAAAGAAAAGTGGTGTCCACCAGTTCAAACTATACGATCGATACGTTGAGAATCTATATGGGAACAACCACTTTGGATAAATTCCAATATACCAATGATTGGGCCCCTATGTCAAATCTTACATTGGTTTATGAAGGAACTGATGTTCAAATTGGAAAAGAAAAAGGCATAGAGACATTCATGTTGCAAACGCCTTTCAGATACAATGGCACAGACAATCTGGTAATTGTTACGGCTAAAAAGGCAAGTTCCACATCAACTGTACCAACGTATGCTTATACGGTAATGCCAGAGAATATGATTATGTATCGGTATTCCGCTTCTAATGCAGCATACGCTGAACACATGACTGTTTCACCAGCAAACACTTCTGAAGGATATGCTTATGTAGGCAAAAACAGACCTAATGTTGGTTTTATGCTTTGTCCATTTGAAAACGATTTGCTCGTTGACTCTATTGCACCTATTGCTGATGCTTGTGACTTGAGTGATGTGGCTCTTACCGTTAGAGTTAAGAATAATTCGTACATCAATACGGTTAACCGCTTTGTGATGGCTTGTAGTATTGATGGATCCGAAAACATCCTTATAGATTCGGTGCAACGCACCTTGCTGCCTCAAGAGTCATTCTTGTACACCTTCTCACAAACAGTGCCGTTTATTCAGGGCGTTAACAATATTGAGGTTTCTGTGTTGTTTGACAATGATGACAATATCAATAACAACATTATTATGTTGAATGATGTGCATCTGGTGTCACCTGCCGAAGTCCCGTATTATCAGGATTTTTCCACTAAGATTAATTTTGGTCGAGATGCTTGGGTTTTGGGCGATTTCAATCAGAATCCCAACAAGTGGACCCAAGAGAATGAAATGATGGTGTTTGAGGATAATGACACACTTGATGCTCAAGCCTATTTCATCACTAGTTGTATTGATATGCCAGCTGGACAATACAGAATCTCATACAATTATAATGCCTTGGGCAACTTGCCAGAGAATATGAATGTGTATATTGGCACCACGCAGGATATCAGCCAAATGACATTGATCGGTCAGCATCAAGGTTTTGTCAAGACCGAAGAAGACCAATCATTTGAATACTTATTCAACAACACGGATGCAGGTGTTTATTACATTGCCGTAGAGGCCCTTAGCCAAATGGGCAACATGGGTATAACTTTCGATAACTTAAATGTTGAACCCATCGTTGCAGTTACGGTTGTAGAAGGTGCTAACGGTACGGTTTCCCCGAACGGAGTGAATTATGTGGTTTATGGCGATGATTTCTCTATCAACATTATTCCTAATGAGATGTATCATGTGGCTGGTGTCTGGGTTGACGGGGAGAGAGTGATGAACGAAGACCCGTTCAACGCAAGCTTCATGATGTACACCTTGAGCAACATCACAGAGCCTCACACGATCAATGTCGAGTTCAAGTTGGAGTTCCACATCAACAAGTTTGTTGTGAATGCCAACAGTGAATACGAGCCGGGTGGATACTTCATCCCTGCAGAGGCAGATACGCTGCTCGACCCAAGTGCTCATACCGTGTACTTTGCCGCTGAACCGCACAACCACTTCGTGAGTTTGGTGGTGGGTTATCAGCCGCCAGTAGCCGGTGGTTATGTCTATGGCGATGATGTTACAGTAGATGTGTTGTATGATGATGCAACCAATACTTACTCCTACACGATTGATACGCTGATTGTGGCCAACTACTATATCCAAGCTATGTTCAGAAGAGATACGGTGAATGTCCATTACACCGCTTTGGCAGGTGACGGTATCTTTGACGGCGTGACTGTTTCTCATGGCAACAGTTACAATACTTGGGTTGATTATGGTTCTGACCACACCTCCACCATTGCTCCCGCTGATGGATTCTACACCATGGGTGTAACCGTGAATGCCGTGAATATGGGGATCATTGACCACTATGACTTCGACAGCATTGTGACCACTCAAAATGTGATGGCTCAGTTCGGTCACAAGGTGACGGCTTCCATCCACAACCTCAATGACCTGAGCTACCTCGGCAGTGATGAGGTCCGTGGCACAATAGCCCCGGCAGAGCAAATGATAGTTCATGGAACCAGCTGCTCAGTAAGCGGCACCCTCCAAGAACACTTCCATTTGGGCGCATTCCTCGTGAATGGCGTGGATATGCTCTCCGATGTTGTGTTCAACGGCAATGCCTACACCTTCACCATTGACTCATTGGTGGAGAACACCGACATTGTGGCTGAGGTTCAGATCGACCAGGTGGCCATCTACTACATGGTGGACGGCGGCAACGGCTATGTGAACGGCAACGAGATGAACGCCCCGGCCTACGACACGCTGTACATCGACTACATGTCGAACTGGATGAGCATGTTTGAGGCGGCCACGGGCTACCACATCGTGAATGTGATGGTGAACGGCACCTCCTACAACGAGATTCCGCAATGGCTGACCGAGTTCATCACCGAGCCGCAGCACATTGTAATCACATTCGCATTGAACGAGTATGACATCACGACCGCGGCCCATGGCAACGGAACGGTTAGCGCAGGCGCTCACATTGTGTACTCACCGACCAGTTCCTACACCTTCACGGCCACCCCGGCAGTGGGTCACCACATCAGCCAGATTCTGCGCAACAACGAGTACCTGACCATCACGGATCCAGAGGCCACCTATACGGAGACGATCTCGCCGGTGTTGAGCGATTACAACTATGTTGCGTTCTTCGAACCGAACATCTACACGATAACGGCCACGGCAGATGCCAACGGTACAATCGATCCATACGGAGCACAGAACTTCGAGTATGGCAGCACGCCGACCTTCACAGTGACCCCGAACGCGGGTTATGTGATTGACCAGGTATTGGTTGACGGCGAGCCGGTGACCTTGACAAACGGCACCTACACCTTTGCTCCGTTGACAGGCAACCATACCATTAGCGCAACCTTCGTGGGCGTGAACTACACCATCACCGCTACAGCAGGCGCTAATGGAACCATCACCCCGAGCGGAGCCCAGACGGTGGCAGCCGGCAGTATGCCGACTTACACGATTGCACCTGCAACAGGATACGAGATTGCCGATGTAACGGTTGATGGAGTGTCAGTAGGCGCTGTTTCCACTTATACATTCGAACCGGTTAACGCAAACCATACTATCAACGCAACCTTCAGCCAGATCAACCTTGTCATTACCGCCACAGCAGGTGCTAACGGAACCATTACCCCGTCGGGCAATATTACCGTGGCATACGGTGCATCCCATACATTTACGGTGGCACCGGCTACCGGTTATGAGGTTGACTATGTGACCGTGGATGGTATGGAAGTTTACTTGACCAACAACACTTATACCTTCAGCAATATTACGGTCAATCATGCGATCTTCGTGGCCTTCAGACCGTCCTCCTACACGATTACGGTTACAGATCCGACCAACGGAACAATCTCCCCGAACGGTGTCGTAACAGTTGGTTATCAGGCAACACCGACCTTCCTGATCACGCCTGCCTTCGGCTATGAGGTGACCGCCATCACGGTGAACGGCACCAATGTGCTGAACGACGCTGTGGCCCAGGGAACAGGCGCATACACCTACACCTTCCCGCCGGTGACGGCAAACCGTACGCTGACCGCCACGATGACGAAGAAGAGCTACACCATCACGAAGCTGACACCGGACAACCACGGTACGATCACGGGTCCGAATACGGTGGACTATGGCGAGAACGCAGCCTACACGATCACGCCGAGCGCCGGATACCTGATAGACAATGTTCTGGTTGACGGTATGTCGGTGGGCGCTGTGTCCTCTTACATCTTCCACAATGTGACGGCTAACCACACCATCAGCGCAACCTTCAAGAGAGAAATTTGTATAGTGCCGACCTCTCTGCATGCTGAGAATGTTGATTCTACTTCCGCAACCCTTGCATGGTATCATCCTGGTGCTGATTCCTATGACATCCAGTACAAGAATATCAATGATCCCACATGGACATTGGTACAGAATGTCCCTGGTTTCGCTTACAGTCTCACCAATTTGCAACCGAACACCTACTATGTGTTCCAAGTTAAAGCAAACTGTGGCAATGGTAACGAAAGTGGTTGGTCTAACGGTTTCACCTTCAAGACTCCGGCCGTCGTGCCTCAGGTTGGCGTGGCAGATTATGTGAAGGATCATGTGAAAGTCTATGCGGAGCACAACCGCGTACACATCGTCAACGATTTCGCTGTTGAGATTGAGAATGTCGCCATCTACGACATGTATGGCAAACTGATCTACAGCGGCAACGCTATCAACAATCCGGAAGTGATTGAACTGAATGTGGCTGTTGGTACCTATGTGGTCAGACTGACCACCGCACAAGGTCCTGCTGTTTACAAGGTTCATATCAACCGTTAATCGGTAATCCGGGAATAAAACTTTCAAAGAGGGTGCGATTTCGCATCCTCTTTTTTATTGGCGGAAATGAAATAATATTGGTATCTTTGCACCCCAATACACTAAAGAAATATTATAATTTTAAAACATCTACGATATGAAAGAAAGTACAACAATGAGCATGAATCCGCTGGTTTCCTTTTTGAAGAAAAACCCGAAAGATTTTACCAAAGCAGACATGATTAAGTTTGTGGAAGAGAATGAGATACGAATGATCAACTTCCATTATGTGGCAGGTGACGGACGTATAAAAACATTGGGTTTCGTGTTGCACAGCCGCGAGTATTTGGAGCAGATTCTCTCCAATGGCGAGCGCGTGGACGGTTCCAACATATTTCCCGCTTTCATCCACGCCGGTTCTTCCGATTTGTATGTGATTCCGCGTTTTTCCACGGCTTTCATCCATCCTTTTGCTGAAATCCCGACATTGTCATTCCTTTGCTCCTACTACAACAAGGACGGACAACCACTTGAAAATTCTCCGGAATACATTCTGCGTAAGGCAGTTAAGTCTTTCACTGAAGTGACGGGCATGTATTTTGAGGCCATGGGCGAGTTGGAGTACTATGTTATCGGAGATGCCGAAGATCTCTATACCATTCCGGATCAGCGTGGTTATCATGAGTCTTCCCCGTTTACAAAATTCGAGAGTTTCCGTGCCGAGTGCATGTACAATATCGCCAAGGCTGGCGGTTTGATCAAATACGGTCACTCCGAAGTGGGCAATTTTACGCTGGATGGCAAGATTTATGAGCAGAATGAAATCGAATTTCTCGTAACTGATGTTCAAGATGCTGCTGACCAGTTGGTTATCGCCAAATGGATTATCCGCAATCTGGCTTATCAGTATGGTTTGGATGTGACTTTCTCACCGAAAATCACCACAGGCAAAGCCGGCAGTGGTTTGCATATCCATACCCGCATTGTGGATGCCAACGGCAAGAACCAATATGTCACCAAAGGCAAACTGAATTCCATCGCCAAGACCGCCATCGCCGGTTATATGACCTGTGCGGGTTCACTGACTGCTTTTGGCAACACCAACCCGACCTCTTATTTCCGTTTGGTGCCGCATCAGGAAGCACCTACCTCCATTTGCTGGGGCGACCGCAACCGCTCCGTGCTCGTGCGCGTGCCGCTGGGATGGAACTACAAGAACGATATTCTCGCTGACCTCAACCCGCTGGAGAAACCGGTGAAGAAAGACCGTACGCAAAAACAAACCGTGGAATTCCGTTGTCCGGACGGTTCCGCCGACATCTATCTCTTGCTGGCCGGTCTGGTGTGCGCCGCGCGCCACGGATTTGAAATGGAAGGCGCCCTTGAGTTCGCCGAAAAGACATATGTGGATGTCGATATCCATCGTCCGGAGAACAAGGCGCTGGTGGAGAGTCTGGCCCAACTGCCTGCTTCTTGCTGGGAGTCAGCCGATGAATTGAGCCGTAACAGGGCCATATTTGAGGCACACGGCGTTTTCAACCGCGAAATGATTGATGACATCGTCAAGCAACTGAAAGCCTTCAAAGACCAGAAAATCCGCAAGGAAATCGAAAAGAATCCGGATTTGATGACCAAGATGGTGAAAGAATATTTCTATTGCGGCTAATAAATATGTACGGGCACCCATTATGGGCGCCCGTATGCATGATTTTCCATATTCGGGGCAACCACATAGGGTTGCCCCGGCAAAAATCAGAAAATATGAATTATACCATCATTATCGTTGCCTGTCTGGCCCTCATCGCCATTGTTTTTGTGTCCAAGATGTTCACGGAGCGCACATTGAAGCTGCAGGCGATGGACAACGGAAAGGCGGCCAAGAGCATATCGCTGCCCCTACGCCTGCAGGCGTACGAGCGCATGGCGCTGTATCTGGAACGCATCGAACCCAATCAGCTGGTAATGCGCATTCACGCTCCCGGACTGACCATAGCCCAGGAGCAGAATCTGCTGCTCACCGCCATCCGTTCGGAGTTCGAGCACAACCTCTCCCAGCAAATCTACATCTCCAACGATGTGTGGAACAAGATTTGCGATGCCAAGAACGACATCATCGAGATTATCAACACGGTGGCAGAACAGATGGATGAAACCGCCGACAACCAGCAGTTTGCCGAGTCCCTGCTGATCGCCGCCGCCCAAAAACCCGTAGTGGACCAAGCACTGGTCATTTTGAAAAACGATGTGCAAAAATTATTTTAACAGCGTCTTTTCTTGTGCCCGGACTGTCTCTTTTTTTGTATATTTGCCCCGCTTTTTAAAAAAGCAAGCCTATAAACATATTTTTTTTCAAAATTTAAATTCCATTCTATGAACAACGCAAATTTCGTATTCAGAGAACCCAAAAATGAACCGGTGTACTCTTACGCACCCGGAACCCCCGAAAGAAAATTATTGCAAGAAGAACTTGAAAGACAATATAATCAAGTGATTGAAATATGCCCGATTATTGGCGGTAAGGAAGTGAAAACCGGCGACATGGGCAAAGTGGTAATGCCGACAGAGCACGCTCATGTGCTGGCCAACTATCACAAAGTGGGTAAGAAAGAGGTTCAAATGGCTATCGACGCCGCTATGGCAGCCAAGAAAGATTGGGAAGAGATGCCTTGGATCCAACGCGCATCCATCATGATGAAAGCCGGCGAATTGTTGGCTACGAAATACAGATACATTCTCAATGCTTCCTGTATGCTCGGTCAAGGCAAGAGCCCGATGCAGGCCGAAATCGACTGCCCGTGCGAAGCCATCGACTTTTTGCGTTTCAACACCTATTTCGCCTCCCAGCTCTATGGTCAGCAACCCATTTCCGACCATAGCACGCTCAACCGCAACGAATACCGCGGCATGGAGGGCTTCGTGTATGCCATTACCCCGTTCAATTTCACTTCTATTGCCTTGAACTTGAATGTGGCTCCGGCGCTCATGGGTAACGTGACGATTTGGAAACCCTCCACTACGGCCATTTTGTCCAACTATTACCTCATGAAACTGCTCCAAGAGGCAGGTCTGCCCGATGGCGTTATCAACTTCCTGCCCGGCAGCGGCTCCGTCATCAGCGATGTGGCCTTCAAATCCCCGCACTTGGCTGGTATCCACTTCACCGGAAGCACCTCCACCTTCAAGAGTTTCTGGAAACTGATCGGCGAAAACATTGACATTTACAACACTTATCCCAAGATTGTGGGCGAGACCGGTGGCAAGGACTTCATCTTTGCGCACAAGACCGCTCCCGCACGCGAGTTGGCTGTGGCTATCCTTCGTGGCGCATTCGAGTATCAGGGACAAAAGTGTTCTGCCGCCTCCCGCGCATATGTGCCGAAATCCCTCTGGGAACCCACATTGAACCACATCAAGGACATGATGACCACCGTGAAGATGGGTGATGTTCGCGACTTCTCCAACTTCGTGAATGCCGTCATCGATGAGAAATCCTTCGACAACATTGCCGGTTACATCGACCGCGCTAAAGAGTCCAAAGACGCCGAAATCGTGCTTGGCGGCCATTACGACAAATCCGTGGGCTATTTCGTGGAACCGACCATTATCGTGGCCAAAACGCCGGATTATGAGTCTATTCGCGAGGAAATCTTCGGACCGGTTATCACGGTTTATGTGTATGAGGATGACAAATATGAAGAAATGTTGCAGGTTTGCGACACCACTTCCCCGTACGCTCTTACCGGTTCCATCTTTGCTCAGGACCGCTATGCAATTGAGAAAGCCGAGCAAATGCTGCGTCATTCTGCCGGTAACTTCTACATCAACGATAAGCCGACGGGCGCTGTGGTGGGTTGCCAGCCGTTTGGCGGCGCCCGTGCTTCCGGTACCAACGACAAGGCCGGCAGTATGCTCAACCTTGTCCGCTGGATCAGCGCACGCTGCATCAAGGAAACCTATGTGCCGGCAACGGACTACGGTTATCCTTTCCTGGCAAAGTAAACAGGCCGGAACAAGCATTAGTACATAGGGGACGCGCAAGCGCCCCCTTTTTTGTAGTGACCACCATTCCGCCGCTTGCGGCGGAATCCCCAAAAAGGGACGAGGTAGCTGTTGGAGGTTCCGCTCAACGCTAACGCGATTCGCGGAATGGTGGGATGCGCTGTTTTAAAAAAAACACTACTTTTGTAAAAAAAATGATACTATGCTTCAACATCTGAATATCGGCGGTAGGCTTTTGCCCTTGACACCTCCCTTGGTTATGGGCATTTTGAATGTTACGGAGGACTCTTTTTACGATGGGGGTCAGTATCGGACCGCCGAAGCGATTGTGAAAAGGGCAGGGGAGATGCTGTCCGCCGGAGCCGACATCATTGACATTGGAGCGATGTCCACGCGCCCCGGAGCAGCCGATATTTCCGAACAGGAAGAGATTAACCGCATAGAGTGTGCCGTACGGTTGGTGAAGGAGCGTTTTCCAGAGGCGGTAGTGTCGGTGGACACCTGGCGCGCCTCTGTGGCCCGTGCCGCCGTGCAAAATGGTGCCGACATGATTAATGATGTTTCCGGCGGCACTTTTGATTCCGGAATGATCCCCACGATTGGCCAATTGCAGGTGCCCTATTGTCTGATGCACACGCCCGCCAAACCCGATATTATGCAACAACATACCGATTATCAAGATATTATAGCTGAAATGCTGCAATTTTTCGGGCAACAGATTGAAAAATTGCACGAAGTCCATGTGCACGACATCATTCTGGATCCGGGTTTCGGATTTGGTAAAACATTGGAACAGAATTATTTCGTATTGAAGAATATGGATGCATTCAAAGTTTTCAATCTGCCCATTTTGGTTGGTGTTTCCCGCAAATCCATGATTTACAAACTTTTAGAAACCACCCCTAATAACGCTTTGAATGGCACCACCGTTGTGAACACCATTGCCTTGATGAAAGGTGCTCACATTCTGCGCGTTCACGATGTGAAAGAAGCCGTTGAGGTGCGGAAAATTTATCATAGTTTCATGTCTTGAAATTTTCTATTTTTGCATACTAAATATACCAATATGCGCTTCAAATTCGTGCTTCTGTTTTCGCTGTTTACGGCGACTCTTTGCGCCCAGCCGCCGGCTAACTATTACAATAATGCCTATCAGAAGAAAGGCGCTGCTCTGCGTACTGCGCTATATGGCATTGTAAAAAACCATACTGCGTTGTCGTACAGCGCTTTATGGGATGCTTACTATACTACCGATGTTCGTCCCGACAATGGCAAAGTGTGGGATATCTATTCTGACAACCCTAATGGCACTACCGCGTACTACTATTCTTTTGGTTCCAACCAGTGTGGCAACTACAATTCCGAAGGCGATTGCTACAATCGTGAGCATAGTGTGCCGCAAAGCTGGTTTGGCGAAGCAACTCCTATGAAAACAGACCTTTTCCATGTGTATCCCACCGACGGTTTTGTGAACGGAAAGCGCGGCAACTTGGCCTTCGGAGAGGTGAACAATGCCTCATGGACCAGCACAAACGGCTCCAAATTAGGAACTTGCGTGGTTTCGGGTTATTCAGGCACAGTTTTCGAACCTAACGATGCCTACAAAGGTGATCTTGCCCGTTCCTATTTCTACATGGCGGTTTGCTACATGGACAAGAATCTGGGACAGGAAACCCAATCCATGTTCTCCGGCGGTTCTCTCAAACCTTGGGCGCTTGATATGCTGATCCGCTGGCACAACGAGGACCCCGTAAGCGAAAAGGAAATTGCCCGCAATAACGCCGTATATACCCTCCAGCACAACCGCAACCCTTTTATCGACTTTCCCGAACTCGTGGGCAAGATTTGGGGTGCGGATTCAGTTAACGCTTTCAATCCCAATGGTATAGAAGAACTCTGCATGCCATCACGCTGGTTGGTTTACCCCAATCCCGCTACCGACCACATCACCGTTTCAGCCCCCGTTGAGGTGGAAACGGATGCGGTGTTCCAGATTCTCAACCTCGCCGGTCAGGTCGTGTGGTCCGAATCCGGAATGTTTCAGAACGAACACACGCTGTCCTTACCGGACTTGACCGCCGGCGTGTATGTTCTGCGCGTCACGGGTCACGATTTTATTTTGAATAAAAAAATTATCATCCAATAATCGATAGAGACGCACGGTCGTGCGTCTCAACAACAAATAGGCCGTGCGTCTCTATCCATAAACCGCGAAATTTCTAATTAAAAAACCAATAATAATGAACCCTTTATTCGAAAAATCCGTTTATCAGAACAGACGTGAGAAACTCACGCAATCCGTACAACATGGCATCGCCGTTTTCTTGGGCAACCACGAGGCCCCGATGAACTATCCTGACAACACCTATAACTTCCGTCAGGACAGCGACTTTCTCTATTTCTTCGGGCTTTCCATCGCAGACATTGCCGCCATTATCGACTTTGATGCGCACAAGTCCATCATCTTTGGCAATGACTTCACCATTGATGATATCATCTGGATGGGAGACCAGCCCACGATTGCCTCCTTGGCGGAGAGAGTGGGTGTTACCGACACATTGTCGCTGGACAAATTGGCCGAATATATCCAAAAAGCGCAGCAAGAGGGTCGCAAAGTGCATTTCACACCCATGTATCGTGGCGATAACCAGATTTGGCTGTCCAACCTTACAGGCATTAATGTGAACAATATTCGCGAAGCGGCTTCTTTAGAGCTGATTAAGGGTATTGTGGCGTTGCGTTCCGCTAAGGAGCAGTGCGAAATTGACGAGATGGACAAAGCTTGCGAGATTGGTGTGAAGATGCACACGGCTGTGATGCGTCGCTGCGTGGCAGGCGAGTCGGAACGCGAACTCGCTGGCTTGGCAGAGGGCATTGCCCTTTCCTATGGCAACGGCATATCCTTCCCGGTTATCCTCTCACAACACGGCGAAACACTGCACAACCATCTTCACAACGGCATTCTGCAAGAAGGCAATATGCTGCTGATGGATGCTGGAGCCGAAGGACTGATGAACTACTGCTCCGACTATACCCGCACATTGCCTGTGGGCGGCAAGTTCACCACCAAGCAGCAGGAAATCTACGAGATTGTGCTCAAAGCCAATTTGGATGCTATTGACGCCGCACACCCGGGTATGTACAACAAAGAACTGCACCGTCTTTCTTGCGAGGTTATCGCACAGGGTCTCAAGGATTTGGGCCTGATGAAGGGCGATGTGAAGGAGGCCGTTGAATTAGGTGCGCACGCTTTGTTCATGGTGCACGGTTTAGGCCATCAGATTGGCTTGGATGTGCACGACATGGAGGGTCTCGGACAAATCCATGTGGGTTACGACGACACTGTGCGCCCGAGCAACATTTTCGGCTGGGCCTCCCTGCGTATGGCCCGCGAGTTGAAACCGGGTTTTGTTGTTTCCATTGAACCTGGCATCTATTTCATCCCGCACTTGATTGACATTTGGAAGAAAGAGCACAAGTTTGCCGACTTCATCAACTACGATGTGGTGGAGAAATACCGCGATTTCGGTGGCATCCGCATTGAAGATGACCTGCTGATTACAGAAACCGGCCATCGCGTGTTAGGTCCGCATTTGCCCAAGGGTGTTGATGAGCTGGCAGAGATTATCGGACGGTAATTGTTGGCAATGATATAGATGTTGATCTGTTGAAACATCAACATCTGGATTTCTTTTTACGAATAATGATTGTGGCACAACAGTGCCGCAAGGAGCAAATTCCCCTTCTGAATCCAGAAGGGGTGCCCGAAGGGCGGGGTAGTTAATATGGAATTCTGATACTTTATATTACTACCCTGGCCTGCGGCCACCCCTTCTAAAATAGAAGGGGATTTTTTGAGCGTCCGCACATTAGTGCGGACAAGTCAAATGCTATATCATTACCAATAATTTTAGCAATAATTTCAAGAAAAATCCGTTAAATTTGATAAATGCTGTTTTTTAATAATAATGTTCAATTTTTAACAAAAATTATGCAAAAGAAAATTTTAATTATTGCTGTTTTTTTCGGAATGTTGTTCTCCTTACAGGCTCAAGCACCTTACCAACATAGCGTGGGCGTGTCGTTCGGCAATATGCAAGCCCTTTCATACAAGACATTTTTAACGGATCATTTTGCCCTACAGGTTGACCTTGGAACAAAAATCACAACCACCGCGGGCTGCATAAACTGGGGAAAATACATTGTTTATGGTCCGGATTACGAAGTTATCAGTAAATTTAATCCTATCAATATCTGGACTTTGGAATTAAATCCCAACTTCCTGTATGAGGGCCATTTTGTGAATGGTTTGTATGGAATGTTTGGCGGTGGTGTCAGTTTGGGTTATAACTGGTATCGTGGATATGGTTACGATGATAATCGTATTTATTACGGAGATCCCTCTTTCATGCTTTATTATAACACGCCGTTTGGGAAGTTTGGCACCAATGTGCTTCTGGGACTGGAATATAAATTCAACGCTCCTGTCACATTGCAATTGGATGTCAGGCCCGGTTATGGGTTGCTATTCTATGAGTCTGGTGGTCCGCTGCTCCATTACGCCGACTGGAGTGTGAATTTCGGTGTGCGATATACAATGTAAGCAATCTAATATACTATAATTGCCGGTGATTAGCTATTGGTTTTTTTTGCCAAAGGCCAACAGCTAATAGTCAACGGCCTTTCACCCTCTTCTACTCTTTTACTCTCTTCCTCGTAATCTTACACCCCACCGTTGCGAAGAATAGGATGTAGGCGTAGGATACAAACAGCAAGGCGTAGGCGTCGTGCGGGTTCACCATGTCGGCAATCTTACCGTAAATCAACGGCATGATGGCACCGCCCACAATGGCCATCACTAACAGGGCGGAGGCGAATTCCGTATGGTCGCCCAAATCATGGATGGCAAGCGGCCAAATGGCCGGCCACATGATAGCGTGCGCAAAACTGAGGCAGATGATAGCCAGAATGGAAGCGATTCCGTGCGTGCACAGGGCCACAATCACCAGCACAACCGACAAGCATAATTGGATAATCAATGCGTTGCGTTGGGAGATGACTTTCGGTACAAACAAGATGCCGCACACATAACCGACCAGCAAGGCAATCAGGGCGTAAATGCCGAAATAGTGCGATACGGAGGTGGGTATTCCGTAGAAGTCGCCGTACGGAATCAGCGTGTCGATGGCGATAACCTCAGCGCCCACATAGAAGAAAATGGCCAACACGCCCAGCCACATGTACGGGAAACTGAAAATGCTGGCTTTGTGACCGTCAATTTTCTTTTCTTCCTCAATAATTTCCGGCAAATGGGCGGATTTGATGAAGATGACCAAGCCGATAAGTACCATGGTCATAATGATATAGGGCAGAATAACACCATTGGAAAGTTGCTGCAGCATCATTTCTTTTTCAGGACCGGCAGCCGTGTTTTGAATATTGGCGATAAGCTCTTCTTTGCCTTTGAACAGGGCGTTGTACAGGATGAGAATGCCAATCATGCCAGCCACCTTGTTGCAGATGCCCATCACGCTCATGCGGCGCGCGGCAGATTCCACCGGCCCGATGACGGTGACATACGGATTGCTGGCCGTTTGCAACAGCGACAAACCACTTCCTTGTAAAAACAAGCCAATCAGGAAGATAGGATAACTGCGCGTCATGGCTCCTGGAATAAACATCATGCACCCGATAGCCATCACAATGAGGCCTAATGCCATGCCGTTGCCGTATCCGGTCTTCTTCAACACAAAAGAGGAGGGTATGGACATCACAAAATAGGCAATATAGAAGGCGAAAGTGACCAGATATCCCTGCACCTGCGTGGTAAGCTCACATGAGGTGCGCATGTAGGGTATTAAAATGTTGTTCAGCCAGGTGACGAATCCGAATACAAAAAAAAGGGATCCGATGACGAACATGCAATAAGCAGTGCTTCTTTGTTTTTCAGACATAAATATGGGGTTTTATTTGATTTTTTTCATCAATTCCGCTTTTTTGGCATCATATTCCTCTTGGGTGATGATTTGGAGATCCAATTTCTCTTTCCATCGTTTCAGTTCCTCAAGAGCGGCATCGGAGGCCACATCGTCCGGGTTGGCTTTCGTGATAACCTCTTTGACGGCAAGCGCTTCTTCAAAATTGGTGCAGGCCAGACCGCCACGGTTGAGCACCAGATAAATCTTGCACCCGCTGTTTTTTCTGTTAAATGGGTCAATGGGCACACATTGGATTTTCTTGATGGTGGCCACACCGCCGGCGCGGTTTTCCACCCGCTCTGCCCGCTCCCGATCGGAAGCTCGTTCCGATGAACTGGCGTTCTCATCTTCTGCCAAAGCGTTTAACCAACTTCCCGTCACATCCATGAAATAGACATAATACTTTCCATTTGTCGGATAACCGTATGTGATGGTGGAACCTTTGGTGTAGGTGATGCCGTTGGAGGCCACGTATGCGGTAATGTCGTCACCACTATTGCGGCCAGTCAGTTCTTTGGCCGATTTCTGGTTTAAAATATCCTGATAGGTCACCGTTTGTGAGAAAACATTAAGAAAAAGACAGGATAAAAAGAAAAAAACGGCAATTTTTCTCATGTTTTAGATGTTTTTAAGATTCTGAATAGCGATTTTAGGGTCTTCGGCTTTGAAAACGGCGCTTCCGGCCACCACGGCATCCGCTCCGGCGGCCATGATGTCGGCAATATTGTCCTGACACACACCACCGTCAACTTCAATCAGCGCCTCGGAGTTGTTGCGCTCAACCATCTCGCGCAGTTCGGCTATTTTATGTAAGGCGCGCGGGATGAACTTCTGCCCGCCAAAGCCGGGGTTCACCGACATAATCAACACTAAATCAATATCATTGATCACATCCTCCAAGCCAGAAACGGGAGTGTGCGGATTGAGGGCCACGCCCGCCAGCATACCCTCTTCCTTGATCTGGTAGATGGTGCGGTGCAGGTGCGTGCACGCCTCCCAATGCACGGTCAGCATGTCGGCACCCGCCTCCTTGAAGGCGTGGATGTATCGCTCCGGCTGCACAATCATCAGGTGTGTATCCAGTGGTTTTTCAGACAGTTGCCGAACGGCTTTGACCACGGGGATGCCGAAGGAGATATTGGGCACGAAAACACCGTCCATGATATCCAAATGCACCCAGTCGGCCTTGGATTTGTTCAGCATTTGCACATCTTTTTTAAGGTTGCCGAAATCGGCGGAAAGAAGAGAGGGAGCAATGATTGGTTTGATTTCCATAAATGTGATATTTGAGCGTGCAAAGGTACAAAAAATTGGCAATGATGTAGAAAGACTCCGTTATGTTGTAGATTCCGTTCAACGCTGGCGCGTCTTGCGGAATGGTGCGCCGCACACGCACCATTCCGCCGTGAACATAGTGAACGGCGGAATCCCAAACAACCTTCAAGTCAGGTCAACATCTATATCATTGCCTAAAAAATATTATTTTTGCGGCAACAAAAGAATATTATTATCATGATGAAACTCAAAACCCTCCTCCTTACCGTTGTCGCTTGCTTCTTTGCGACATTCACTTTTGCCCAGGAAACCGAACTCGTGGGCGCAAACTGCACCTCCATCATGGTGGGCTGCAAGGCCTCCACCGATGGTTCCGTCATTACCTCACACACATGCGACAGCAAATACCGCACTTGGGTGAAAATGGAACCCGCCGCGGACCACGAGCCCGGCACCATGCACAAGGTGTATAAAGGCACCATGCACACCAGCACGCCCAACGCGATGGAAAATGTGACGCTGGCGGGCGAAATTCCCGAAGTGGCGCACACCTATGCCTACATGAACACGGCATATCCTTGTATGAATGAGAAGCAACTCGCCATGGGCGAGAGCACCTTCTCCGGTCCCGACACCCTGCTGAATGAAAAGGGCATGTTTCTGATTGAGGAGCTGCAACGCATTGCCCTGCAGCGTTGCGACAACGCCCGCGACGCCATCCGTCTCATTGGCGAACTGATTGCGCAATACGGCTATGGCGACGGCGGAGAGTGCATCACTATTGCCGATAAAAAAGAAGTTTGGCAGATGGAAATCCTTGGCGAGGGTCCTGACAAAATCGGAGGTATCTGGGCGGCGCAGCGCGTGCCCGACGATGAGGTGGCCGTGAGCTGCAATGTGGCCCGCATCGGCAAACTCGACCGCAAAAACAAGGATTACTTTATATGTTCCGACAACATCGAGAAGGTAGCCAAGAAGTATGGTCTTTGGGATGGCAAAGGGGACTTCATCTGGTGGAAAGCCTTCCCGTCTTCCTATTCTGGCAACAAGAACTTCAAGGAACGCGAGTGGTATATCTTCACCCAGCTGGCTCCGTCGCAGCACTTTGCCCTTGATGCCGACGAGTTGCCTTTCTCCATCAAACCCGATGAGAAAGTCTCCCCGCAACGCGTGATGGAACTCTTCCGCGCCAACTACGAGGGTTGTCCCGAACTGGACCAGACCCAAAACCTGCTCTATCCTCGCAAGCGCAAAGTGGATGGCGAAATCGTGACGGACACGGTGGTGTGCCCCAACGCCAATCCTTGGATGGATGGCAACGAGCGTGCCATGTACAACATGCTTAAACCCGGCACGGTGACTTTCTACCGCGGCGTGGCCATGTCGTGGTGCTCCTATTCCACCATCATCCAATGTCGCAGTTGGCTGCCCGATGAGGTTGGCGGCCTCTGTTGGTTCTCGCTGGAGAATCCCGGACAAAGTCCGCGCATCCCCATTTATGCTGGCGAAACCTCCCTGCCTGCCGGATTCAATATTTGTGGACACTTTGGATATAACGAAAACGCCGTGCTTTGGCACTACCGGAAAGCCAATAAGTTGGCCCAAATCCGCTGGGGCAACACCAAAGATTATCTGTTGAAAAATGTGGCCCGTTACGAAGAAAAGGCGTTCAACGAACTTCCTGACCTTGAAAAGAAGGCCGTGAATTTACTCAAGGATGGTAAAAAGGAAGAAGCCCAGAAGGTCTTGAACCGCTACACCGCCGACTTTGCCGGCGCCACCCGCCAAACCTGGCAGGAGATGGAGCAGAAATTCTGGGAGATGTTCTGGACAGGATTTTAGGAAAGTTTAGAGTTGAGAGATGAAAGAATAATCTCCGGTCTCCAGTCTTCGGTCTCAACGCTCCACCACTCGGTACCCTCCCGTCTTGTTGGATCCGACATACAATATTAAATCGTCAGAGATCATATTCTTCAGATATCTTGCTAAAGAACTTTTAGGGATACCAGTATGTTTAATAATCTCATCCATTTTACAGCTGGGGTGTTTTAAGATGTATGAATAGATTCGAATGGCCCTTCGGTTATCCTGAATTGATTTGGGTATTAGTGTAGTAAGGTCTATATTATTTTCGGTTTCTTCTGAAAGCGATGCTTGTTCTGTGGGTTTAACCGAACAGAGGTACTCTTTTATTCTGTTTCTGTATTTGTCTCCCACTTTGAGGTGACAATCAACCTTGCCATCCGAGGAGTGAAGGGTCACGGAATCTTCTTGCAATTCGAACAAAAAAGAAGAGTTGACAATACAATTCTTGGAGATTTGAATGAATTCACTTCCGAGAATGTCGCACAGACTTGACATAGAACAGTATTTTAAGCATTCCATTCCGTCTGAAAGATAAATATGGGCATAGTTTTCAACCTGCACGCAGTAGCATACACGGTTGGTCTTGATTACGGAACGCTTCTTGCCGATTGAAACGGTAATGTGATTCGTTGCAGCACGGATAATGCATTCGGTGTTTTTGTTCTGTGCATTCAGAAAAGCGATAGTGCTAATCAGATCAATCACCCCCATGCAGCCGAGATTTCGCAGGAGGACATTTGCATACATTTTCAAAATCATCAAACGATCTACGGACAAACGTAAATTGGGTTCGAAGACATCTTCGAAAGCCGGGAACGCCAGTATGAATTCAACAGATGTAGGAAGAATGGAGAGAGTTAGTAAAAGCCAGAAATACGTTTGGAAATTTCTATTCAAAAGGATTTTTGGAAAAATCCATACTCCATTCAAACAAAGGAAAAGCAGAGTGACTATTGCACATGTCAACTCTATTTCGAAACCGGCGTATGGCCTGAAAAAACAGTTTGTGGAGAAGAAATACAAAAAAAGTAACGCTCCAATGACACTCAATGATATACACAACATTCTGGTTCTCATAGTAACCGGACAGCTAAAAGTTTGCATTTTTTTGCAATAATCTTTGAAATAGTGTCATACGAGATCGTTTTTTGTTTTCAAAAAAAAAAGAAAAAACAGCGTTTTCATTTTGCGATAATGGGAATAGAATGAGAATATAAATAATAAAGAGCGCTTGTCAATTACCTTGTAATCAGTCAGTTTCAAATGTATGTTCTCACAGCAGGGGGATTTCATCATATTTTTGTAAAAGTTGAAAAATTATGAATTGATAAAGACTACTTTTGAAGAAAAAAAATGAAAAAAAGATTAATTATTTTATTTATTATGTCAATGATGATAATGTCATCTTCATGCACGGAAGAGAGAAATGACCAGAATTTTGAAAACCCAAACAGAATGATTGAGATATCCTCTGATGGTAACAAGGGGATGCAATATTGGTTCAGTTTCCAAGTGGGTCACTTAAGTAGTGATTGTAAAAACAGTTGTATTATGATTGGTGGTGTGACTATGCATAAAAATTGTATGGGGTACGGACATGTGTGTAACAGGACTGCTTCAGTCTTTCTTCAGCAAATTGGCACTTCCATTGTGGCCATGACGACGGACACGTTCGGACTGACCAGTGAGGACTTCTTCAACATGCCGGCGCGGTCGTTGTCCACCCCGACAATAGGCCCCGAACACTACCTCAACATCCCTGCGCAGGTAATCTATCGTGATTCTGCCAAACAGCAGTTCTCCTTCACCGGGCTGGCTTACTCAGCCAAGCCATGGTATAATAATCATTAAAAATAAAACGTAATGTCCATTATTCCCCTACATTTTTAACAATAATGAGTTATAAACGAAATTTTAATGTATTTATTCAATGCTTCTTGGAGAGGCAAAGAAAGAATAATAGGAAGAGGCGTTGCTCCCTGCTGTTAAAGTGTGCGCCGATAGCAGGGAGAATAGGTACAAGTGCAGGGGAATCGCCATTCTTTTGTTAGCGGAAAACAAAATCCCTGCAATATACAGTACCCGTTAGGCATTGTAAAAAAACAATTTCACAGAAAAACCTTCTGTGTGGCACATTGGGAAAAAAAAGTGACAAATATAATAACATTCACCGAAATGTAACATATATCAATTTAAATTCGTAAACAAATGAAAAATTTCATAATTACCATTCTTTTAATCTCTCTCGTTGGCACTATCTTGTCTGGCTGTGAAAAAGATAACAACGCTAATCTTACAGATTTAAAATCAACTTCAATTAACACAATAGCGTCAAACATAAAAATTATTGATGGCATGCTTAGTTTTGACACATGGTCTCAATACGAATCGACCACTATGCTTTTATCAGAACTATGCGAAAAACATGTAGCAACATATATGGATAGTATTATTAAGATTTTAGGCACTGACGATGAAAATGCCATCAATGATCAAGTAGAAAAAGATGATTTTAGCCAATTTAAACCGTTGCATGATTTTGCAGAAGAATTACATTTTCAAAGCCTGTTTAATTTACTGGAAAATTCAGAAAAAACTTGGATGAACGATGAAAATAGCAGTATGGAAGATAATCCATTTAATGACATATGTGTGGAAAGATATCAGACAGCTCTGTATAACGAATTTGGTGAGATAATGATTAACGGGATAGTATACAATGTAAAGGCGGATAGATTTCCATGCAAACAAATAGGTTCAAACAAGGGAGATACGGACATTTTTCAGTATGGTGGGCGAAAACGTTTGGTGCATGGGCATTTGTCAACAACGACATTGAGCATAGCAGCGTCCACCACATTGTATAACATATTAGATAGTGGGAAAAAGAGCTTGTGGTTCAGCAAGATAGGTGTAATGGTGGAAGGATCAAAAAGAGGTAATTGTACGGATATGTCGGCAAATAGTGATTTTCATGCAAGTAGCAGGGAATTACCCTGGGGATGCTTTGTGTCAACCATTTCATTTAGAGGTACCGGCCCAACATATATAGCACCAGACAATCATATCCATGGTATGTATGAAGCTGTTAAAGCAAACAAATCATTAGATGTTTATTTATAAAACAGTCCTAAAATGACAAGAAACAAGTTGCTTTTACTGCTATTCATAACTTTCCCGTTGCTGTCAACTGCTATGGACACCACAAAAGTTTATAGTAAGTCATCCAGCAATATCCGACACTCTTTCAGTATCCAATACAACAACTGCTTTTTCCCAAAATCAAAATTTGATTATAACAAAGGATTATCATGTCTGTATTCGCCAAAAATGGGTTATGACAGAGCATTCTTAGCCGAATACAATGCTTTTTTTCCGTCAAACTTTGGTTTTTCATTAGAATTATCGCAAGGATGGATCGGTCTGCGCTTTGCAAATAACACAAACGGATCAACTTTCAGTTTACACGAATTCGGATTGTTTTCATTTCCTTGCCTCGGATATTATGGATTAGGAGTAAAAGCAACTTATATATATAGTTTAACGAACAGAGTATTTATTAAACCTGAATTTGGTGTGAGGATTTCCTATTTTTTCAATCAACTTGTCGAAGATGGTCGATGTGAAGGGGGTGACACCATTATGTATTTGAATGTCGGTAACCTTCGCTGTAACAACAATTTTATACCTGATATTACTGTTGGTTTTAGTTTCCTCTTTCACACAAAGCGTAATCATAGGAATAATTTCATTCTTGGCCTGAATGCCAATATGGGCTTTGTTAAACGCTTTGAAGGATATTATGCCGTGCGCTCACCCTTTTCATATTCGGAAAGTGTTTGCAACATATCCGCCACTTCCACCTATTTTGGAATAAATTTAGGATATGCTTTCGTGGGTGTACCAAAGAGTTTCGTTCGGAAAAATAAACTGAAGAGACCTTAGCTTCTGGTAGTTTTTAAAGGTTGTGTCGCAATATTCAGGAGCCAGAGTGATGAAAAGGAAATCATCAACGTTATTCAATAAATCATTGTCGAGACCCTACGCATAGCTCTTTATATCGGTTTGCTTAAAATGGGTTGATGTCAAATCATGTTTTTTCAATCTGTGGAATAATTGAAAGAAATATTTTGAAAAAACATCTTGAGATATTAAAAAAAACGTATTTTTTCAAGTTTTTTAGAAAAAAACAAAGTCTTGATTTAATGTAAATTATGGAATAAAGGCAAATCATAAGAGAAAGACTTGATGTTCAAGTTTAGGAAATACAATTAAAATATGTGTATACAAGTCAGCACTTCCGAATTCGTCCCCCGCTCTCGTTAGCGAGATTGCGGAAAAAAAAGTAAAAAAAGGAGGGAAAAATGCTTTCCAAATACCCGAGAGTCTGCTTTGGAAAGTGGCCAAAAAAATTGAAAACAAATGTTGGGTAAATGTCATTCTTACGCGTCCATCATTGGATGATTTAGTTAACTCTATGTGCAATCATTATGGACCTTCCTTTATCGAATATGATTTGCGGAAGAAAGATAGGCCTCTTGTCCTTTCACATGGAGTTGATAAAAAACATAGGACTGCTATGTCTAATTATTTTTTCGATAACGAAGAAAAGTGGTACGGAATATTGGACAAGATAGTAGAAAATCAAATTTCAGTTGCTGATGACGGGGCTGTTTCCCTTAAGACGCTCCCTTTTTAATGAAGCCTAAATTCGTGAAATGAAGGTTGTATAAGTTTATTTTTTTGTTCTCAATGCTTTGCAAGCGACATGCAAAATTGTAACCTCCAATGGATAGCCCTTCTCCTAAACACAAACCGATAAGGATTCATGATACAGTACATGGGTATATCTCATTGCCTTGGGAATATGCAGTCCGATTTGTTGACACACCACAATTCCAAAGGCTGCGTAGGATTGAGCAATCGTCAGTACGCGCGTTGTATCCTACAGCCCGACACGACCGATTTACCCATTCACTAGGGGTTTATCATGTCGGATATTTGATAGTGGAACATTTTCGGAAAGAGTGGGAATCTAAGTATTTTCCGGATAGGCTGAGAGCTATATATGGAAAGTTATTCAATGACTATGAGGACATAATAGAATCATATAAAATTGCCTGTCTGCTTCATGATGTAGGGCATGCTCCTTTTTCCCATACATTGGAGAATTATTTTGGTGGAAAAGATATCAGCCGACAAGAAGAGGACTTGTTTGAATCATTGAATGGGAAAATACAACGCAATGAATTTGATAAGTTCAAGAGCGATTACATAGAGACAAAAAATGGTCCAATACCAAAAGACACAAAAAAGATAAAAAGAGTAGCATTCCAAAACCACATGAGTTTACAAGTGCCATTGTATGTGTAAAGTCTTATGGCAAGAGCATTGAGCTGTCCAATGCAGTTATGGAATATATTGTAAGAATGATACTTGGTGTGAAGTTCCTCAACCCTGATAACGAAAAGGAACAATTGGCAAATATTTTCATTGAGTTGTTGCATGGCGAAATCATTGATGCTGACAGGTTGGACTATGCGTGCCGCGACATTTGGGCTTCAGGCTATTGCACATCAACAGTCGATATGCATCGGCTTATTCATGCTATGCATATTAGGGAAACAGACTCTGGTGTTGTTCTGTGTTACAATGATAAAGTTGTAAACGAGATCGAAAGCCTTTTAAATGTTAAGGATTTCCAAAAAGAATTTGTATTCAATCACCATGTAATACGTTACGACCAATACTTATTGGAAATGGCTGCAAAAACTATGGCAGGACAATTCTGTTCCCAGCAATTTAAAGATAAAGATGGAACATTACTTTCTCCTGATGGACAGCAGACCAAAGCGATGTCATGTTTCATTAATGTCAAAGCATTGATAGAAGACAGAAATTATAAGATAGGCAAGGAACATGAAAATGTAAAAACAATCAATATTGCTCATATTGCTGACGAGGACATTCTTTTTTTAATGAAACAAACAGACAATCCTTATTACGAGGAATGGTCTAGCCGTCAGTACAAATATTATCCACTTTGGAAGGCAAGAGACGAATACCATGCGCTTTTTCCCGATTCTATCGGGAAAGGAAAACCTAGCGAGAAGAAGATCAGAAAAGTTATCTTTTCTGCATTGCAGCCGGTAGATTTTGAAAATATAAGAATAATACCAACCGAATTTAAGGGCAGAACTTCACTCGCCAATTTGAAGCTTTGGTGTAATGAAAGAGTAATAGATTATTGTGACATACACCCCCAAGAAGACTCTAAACTGTATGGAGAAGAGACTATTTATTATGTATATTTTAAAAGTCGATTTAAAAAAGAAGAACATGCAAAATGAGAGGCTGAACGTAGAGGTTTGCTTGACAAATTAGTAGATTCCCTTAATGAATTCTATAGGAATGAATAATAATCCTTTATTCGTTTCCGTATAAAGGATTATTAAAGTTACTTTTCAAAGAGGCGACAAAAAAGAAGAATCAATTTTTAGAGATTTCAATATTTTTGACGAGCTTTTCTTGACAATAAAAGTCGGGATGGGCTTTTTATTAATATTCCAGTATCAAGGCTGAAAAGGAGGATATGTATTGGCGAAACAAGGCTATAGGACGTGCGTCTTTACAAACACGTATATATTGTGGTTATCCCGCACGACATCGTTTTGTACGCCACATTGCAGAACCCCGCTTCCCTTAGATGTGCCGCCATCACCTCGCCCCAGATGAAGTTCTTAACACTGCGATTGAGGTAACCGTAGGCGGTTTTGTCCTTGCTCATCCATTGGCCGATTTTAGGTAGGATTTTGGAGAAGTAAATATCATATAACCAGGCGATTATCTTGTTTTTCGGATAGGAGAATTCCAGAATCATCAGTTGGCCGCCGGGCTTGAGCACGCGCCGCATCTCACGCAGGCCTTGGTCCAAATCCGAGAAATTGCGCACTCCGTAGGCACAGGTCACCGCATTGAAATGCCCGTCGGGGTAGGGGAGCGCCAGGGCACTGCCTTCCACAAACTCGATTTGCCCCTGCATGTTCCGCTTGGCCACCTTTTCCGCCCCAATTTTCATCATCTCCGTTGACAAATCAATACCGGTAACATGCTGTGCTTTGCCCTGTTGCACAACCTCAATCGCCAAATCGGCCGTGCCGATGGCCACATCTAAAAGATTCTGACAGGGAACGAGTCTCTTTACCGCCTTTTTCCGCCATTTTTTGTCAATATTGAGCGACAAAAGATGGTTCAGCCGGTCGTAAGAGCCGGCGATGCGGTTGAAAAGAGAGCCGATGTTGTTTTTTTCGTTCACAAGGATTTTTTGATTTTATATTACTACCCCGGCCTTGCGGCCACCCCTTCTAAAATAGAAGGGGAATTCATGATGTTTTTATCTTACAATTCTGCCCTCGCTCATTCGTCAAATCTAAAACAGAAGGGGATTTTATTTCTTTTTCTCTACTGAAAAGCCGAACTTGCCGAACATTTTACCCAAATCGTAATAATGTCCGTGCGAATAGGTCACCAAATTGGCGCGTTGCAGCTCCAAGGCGTTCGTTTTGCGGTTGAACAGCGCCTCTTGCGCATGCACCGCCACAACTTCGGCGATGAACATGTCGTGTGAGCCCATCGGGATTATCTGCGTCACCTTGCACTCGATATTGACGGGTGCCTCCTCAATCATGGGCGCGTCCACCTGTTGCGCATGTATGGGCGTGAGACCGGTTTCCAGAAACTTATGATAATCCTTCCCCGATTTCACGCCGCACCAATCGGCAATAGGCGCTAACTCTTTGTTAACTAAATTTATAACAAAACATCCGTTTCGTTTGATGATGTCGTACGAGTGACGGCTTGGTCGCACGGAAATGTAGCATGTGGCAGGATCAGATCCGATGGTGCCCGTCCAGGCGATGGTGATGATGTTGTATTCCTCCAGCGTGCTGCCGCAGGATACCATCACCACGGGGGTCGGGTTCAACATGTTGCCGGCCCGCAATAATCGTTTTTTGGTGGTTTTCATATTGTTAAAATAATGTAGAGACGCACAGCCGTGCGTCTCTACAAATTTATAATTATGGAAAAAATTCAAAATTAACGCCCCACAGAAAACACATTTCTGTTCGGGATAATGAGCAACGGCATCGGGCAGGTGCTCAAAATCTGACGCATGTTACGGGAGGCGGTGAAGTCGGTTTCCTGCTCCTCACGCATAATGGTGATCAGGTTGGCATCAAGTTCGGCGGCGCGTTTCAGAATCGTGTTGCAGACATCGTTGTTGTTCACTGTGAAAGACTCCCCATCATAACGCACATTGGCCTCGTCGCACATGTCAGCGGCGTGACGGAGTTGCACATTGATGATATGGCGGGTTTCCACATTGTTAGGATAAACAACACCGAACAGGTAAACCTGGGCGGCAAAAGATTTAGCCAATTCAATGGAGAGTTTCATCTTCTGCAGTGTTTCAAAACTGATGTCGATCGGCACAAAAATCTTGTGCAGGTCACGGTTGATTTGAATGTTCTCACGCATAATCAGTACGGGAACTTCCGAATCATTGATCAAACGGAAAGCATTATTGCCAATGTATCCTTCCTCAAAACCGGAGGCTCCGTGAGCACCCATCACAATGATGGAATCCGGAAGATTGTTGGCGAAGCGGGGAATCTCAACATGTACTTTACCCTCCAAAATCACACTGTTGACCGTGCTTTCCGGCGATTCTTGTTTGCAAAGATCAACCCATTCCTGCAATTTGTTTTGAGAGTGGGCGGAAAAATTGTTATCATGGCTTTCGTTTTCAGCGCTTTGAGCACCAGGGGTCTTCACCCATACCAGATGAAGGGTGGCGTTGGATTTGATGGCTAATGCCACAGCATGACGCATGGCAGTCATGGCGCTATTGGAAAAGTCGGTACCGACAACGATGTTTTTCATAATATTTTAATTTTAAAGAATTAATAATCAATTATTTGGGTTCTGATGAATAGTTGGGTGCTTCGGAGGTGATGGTGATGTCGTGAGGATGACTCTCCAGCACGCCGGCGTTGGTGATACGGCAGAAGCGCGCGTTGTGCAGTTCCTCAATGTTGTGCGCGCCGCAATAACCCATGCCCGAGCGCAAACCGCCGGCCATCTGATAAATGACTTCGTAAAGGTCGCCTTTGTACGGCACACGACCCACAATGCCTTCCGGGACAAGTTTCTTGACATCCTCCACATCGCTTTGCATGTAGCGGTCTTTGGATCCGTGCTGCATGGCTTCCAGGGAACCCATGCCTCTGTATGTCTTGAACTTACGTCCATTGAACAGGATGGTTGTGCCGGGAGATTCCTCCACGCCAGCCAGCAAACCGCCCAGCATCACAGAGCTGCCGCCTGCGGCCAGGGCTTTCACGATGTCGCCGGAATAGCGGATGCCACCGTCGGCGATCAATGGGATATTGTAGGATTGCAGGGCTTTATAGACGCCATATACCGCACTCAGTTGGGGCACGCCCACACCGGCCACCACACGCGTGGTACAGATAGATCCGGGTCCGATGCCCACTTTCACAGCGTCGGCGCCACCGTCGGCCAGCATCTTGGCGGCCTCACCCGTGGCAATGTTGCCTACTACGACATCCACGCTGGGGAAGTGCTGTTTCACGGCCTTGAGCACATTGACGACATTTTGCGAGTGGCCATGCGCACAGTCCAGCACCAGCGCGTCCACGCCAGCTTCCACCAGTGCTTCGGCACGCTCCACCGCATCAGCCGTGATGCCCACGCCCGCGGCCACGCGCAACCGCCCCTGCTCGTCTTTGCAAGCGTACGGTTTGTCTTTGGCCTTCGTGATGTCCTTGTAAGTGATCAATCCCAGCAGTGTGCCGTCTTCAGCCACTACGGGCAGTTTCTCAATCTTGTACTGCTGCAGAATGTCTGTGGCTTTGTTGAGGTCCGTGTTTCGGGAGGTGGTGATGAGGTTCTCTTTTGTCATCACTTCGGAAATCGGTTTGTTGAACTGCTTCTCAAAGCGCAGGTCACGGTTGGTGACAATGCCAATGAGTTTGTTCTTTTCATCCACAACCGGAATGCCGCCAATCTTGTACTCGGCCATGATGCGCAAAGCGTCACCCACGGTCTTGTCCGCCGTGATGATGACCGGCGAGTTGATCATGCCGTTCTCGGCTCTTTTCACGGAAGCCACCTGCTTGGCCTGCTCGGCAATGGACATGTTCTTGTGAATCACACCAATACCACCCTCACGGGCAATGGATATGGCCATCTTTGCCTCCGTCACCGTGTCCATGGCGGCGGAAACAAAGGGCAGATTGAGCATAATATTGCGGGTAAACCGGGTTTTTAAGCTTACTTCTTTGGGTAAAACATCTGAGTAAGAAGGGATTAAAAGAACGTCGTCAAACGTCAATCCTTCAAGGGCAATACGATCTGTAATAAAAGACATAAAATTTATTTTTTATTACGCGCAAAAATATAAAAAAAACGGATAGGAAAAAAGAATAAAAGTGTTATTTTTGCCAATTCAATTCAAAAAAATCTAAATATCTAATTTTCAAAATATTATATTATGAAAAAAATCATCCACACCGATAAGGCCCCCGCTGCCATCGGTCCTTACAGCCAAGCCGTAGAAGCAAATGGAATGTTGTTTATTTCAGGTCAGATACCCGTTGACCCCGCTACTGGGATTGTTCCCGAAGGCATTAAAGCCCAAACCGAGCAGGTTATGAAGAACATTGCCGCTATTCTGCAAGAAGCTGGTTATAAATTTGAGGATGTGGTGAAAACAACTTGTCTGTTGAGCGATATCGCCAACTTTGGCGCGATGAATGAGGTTTATGCCCAATATTTCTTGGTGAACCCGCCTGCAAGAGCCGCTTTCGCGGTTCGCGACCTGCCCAAGGGCGTTATGGTGGAGATTGAAAGTATTGCGGTGAAAGCGTAATAGAAAAACTATTTGTCTTCGCTGTCTATCAGAATGGTGACCGGTCCGTCGTTGATGAAGTCCACCTTCATGTCGGCGCCAAAGCGTCCGGTTTCCACTACAAGTCCATATTCTTCGCGCAGCAAGGTGTTGAAGTAGTTATACAGCGGCTCTGCCATCTCCGGCGGGGCCGCTTTTATGAAACTCGGACGGTTGCCTTTGTGCGGGTTGGCATGCAAGGAGAATTGCGAAATGCTTAACACCTGGCCTTGAACATCCTTCAGGGCCAGATTCATTTTGCCTTCATCATCGTTGAAAATGCGCATTCCGGCGACTTTTTTTGCCAAATATTCCGCATCCTGCTTGGTGTCGCTGTGCGTGACTCCCACCAACAGGACAAAACCTGTGCCTATCCGACCGACGACTTCCCCGTCTATCCGGACCTCTGCCCTGCTGCATCGTTGAACTACAATCCGCATACTTCTTGTTTTAATGTGCAAAAGTACTAAAAAAACATCATTTTTTGTACCTTTGCACCCTCTTAAAATTTGACCCGATGAACTACCTTACTGTGAATAATGTTTCCAAGTCTGTGGGCGAGAAGCAACTCTTCCACGACATCACATTCGGGTTGGAGAAGGGGCAGAAAAGCGCCTTGATAGCCCGCAACGGCACGGGCAAAAGCACGCTGCTGAACATCATCGCCGGGCGCGATGTGCCCGACAGCGGCAATGTGGTGGTACGCAACGACATTGTGGTCTCCTATCTTCCGCAAATGGACAATTTCAACGAGGAGGATTCCGTGCTCAATGCCCTCTTTGATGAGGACACCCCCATTGTGAAAGCGGTAAAGGAATATGAAACCTGTGTGTCGCTGCTGGAGCAGGGACACGCCGACCAGGTGCCGCAAAGCCGCATGGATCAGGCAATTCTGGAGGTTGACCGATTGAATGCTTGGGATTATGAATCCAAAATCAAGGAGATTCTTTCCAAATTCGGCATCCACGATATTTTCAAAAACATAGATGAATTGTCCGGCGGCCAGCGCAAAAAAGCGGCATTGGCCAAAACGCTGATTGCCGACACCGATTTGCTGATTCTCGACGAGCCCACCAACCATCTGGATGTGGAGATGATCGAATGGCTGGAGAACTATCTCTCCACCGCCAACATCACACTGCTGATGGTGACGCACGACCGTGCCTTTTTGGACAAGGTTTGCAGCGACATTTTTGAGTTGAGCAACGGCAATCTCTACCATTATAGAGGCAAGTACGATTATTTTGTGGAGAAAAAAGCGGAGCGTCTGGCCAACGAGGCGGCGGAGCACGAGCGGTTGCGCAACCTCTACCGTCGCGAGTTGGAGTGGGTGCACACCTCTCCGCAGGCGCGAACCTCCAAGGCACGCGCCCGCATCAACAACTTTGAACGGTTGCAGGAACAGATGGACCGCAAGGTGGAAGCCGCTCCGGAGGCCTTCAAGGTTCAGTCGGAACGAATTGGACATAAAATATTGGAAATCAGCCATCTGGATTTTTCCTATCCCGATCAGACCATCATCAAAGACTTCTCCTACATTTTCAAAAGAGGGGAGAAATGCGGCATTGTCGGCAAGAACGGCACAGGAAAAAGCACCTTTTTGAAGATGATAATAGGCGAAATCAAGCCCGATGGCGGCAAGATCACCCCGGGTCTTACGATCCAATTCGGTTATTTTTCCCAAAACGGCATGACTTATACCGGTAACAAGATTGTGTTGGAACTGGTGAAAGAGCATGCGGAGGTCATCCGCATGGATAATGGGAATTATATCAGCGCCTCACAGTTTCTAAACCATTTCGGATTCCCATTCAGCCAGCAATACACCTATTACGACGATTTGAGCGGTGGCGAGAAACGCAAACTGCATCTGCTCATCACACTCTTAAAAAATCCTAATTTTCTCATCCTTGATGAGCCGACCAACGACTTTGACATCGACACCCTGAACCTGCTGGAAGATTTTCTCACCAATTTCGGAGGGTGCATGATCATCGTCTCCCACGACCGCTGGCTGATGAACAAACTTGTGGACCATATCTTTGTGTTTGAGGGAGATGGAAAGATTAAGGATTATTATGGGAACTATACGGAGTACCGCCAGGCGAAAGACAAAGAACTGAAGATTCAGAAACTGGTGGAAAAAGCCAACCGTCCGGTGGAGGAAAAGCCAGTGCGTGAGCCGTCTAAAAATAAGTTAACATTTAAGGAAAAAAAGGAATTGGAGTTGTTGGAAACGGAAATAGAGCAATTGGAGAAAGAAAAGGCGGAGATAGAGGCAAAGATGAGTGCGGGTGAAGGCAGTCCGGAAGAATTTGCCGAGTGGGGAAAGCGTTATGCGGAAATCGGTCCTCTGTTGGATGAAAAATCGAATCGTTGGTTGGAATTGTCTGAAAAAAACATATAATCAAACCACAAAATGATATTTGACCAGTATTTTTATCATCCAGACCTGACACAGAATGTGGTCACATTGAGTCGGGAAGAATCGGAGCATTGCGTACGCGCGTTGCGTCATCGCGCGGGCGACCAGGTGTTGCTGACGGATGGCAAGGGACATGAGGCCACGGCGGTCATCATGGCTGAAAACCCGAAGGCCTGCATGGTGGAACTCGTGGAGGTGCGCGAGGCAAACGACAAACCCTTTTATCGCCTGCATTTGGCCGTTGCGCCTACCAAAAACATAGACCGCATTGAGTGGTTGGTGGAGAAATGTGTGGAAATCGGCATTGAGTCCATCCATTTCATTATCTGCGACCATTCGGAGCGCACACGCGTGAACATGGACCGTATGCAGCGCATTGCCATTTCCGCGCTCAAACAGTGCCAGACCTCCTGGCTTCCGCCAATGGAAATGCTTGGTTTCAAGGAGTTTGTTGCCCAGCAGGAAAACACAGTCGCCGACAAATACATGGCCTGGTGCGACGATGAGAACACCTGCCAGTTGGCGAACGAGGTGTTCCAGCACCAGGATGTCATTCTGCTGATTGGCCCCGAAGGCGATTTCAGTCCTGCGGAAATAGAACTTGCAAGGACGCATCATTACCGTGAAATCAAGTTGGGCAACCGCCGTCTGCGCACTGAAACGGCCGGTTTGTACGGATGCCTTTCCGTGGCCCAGAAATCCGATCAGAAATTTGAAAAGAATTAAAAATATTTAATTAAGGCGATTGTATAAAAAAATATTTGTACTTTTGCCAACTTGAATGTTAATGTACATTGAATTATACTGCTAAATTTGATAGTAATTAAAGTAAAATATTAAAAATTAAACGCTTATGAAAAAATTTATGCTCTTAGTATCATTGTTGGCAGTGATTACTTTCGGCTTTTCATCCAATGTGGTGCCGGTAAGTGATGCTGTTAAAGTGTCCAAGAACTTCCTTTCCGAACGTATTGGTTCAATGGAAGCCCAGAATTATTCCATTGAACTTGTATATACGGAATATGCAGAAAATGGCACACCGGTTTATTACCGTTTTCAAGTTGGTCAGAAGGGATTCATTATGATTTCCGCTACCGACCAGGTTTCTCCTGTGTTGGCTTACTCACTTGAGAGCAATTTCACGAACAATCCGGCAGTTGCATACATTTGTGGCAAGTACAAAACCCAGATTGCCGAGGTGATGGCCAACCCCGCTCCCAAATCCGCCAACGCTGAATGGCAGCGCTATCTGTCTGATAATTTCCAGATCCGTGCTCCCAAGTCCAATAACAGCGTGGAACCTCTGGTAACCACCACTTGGAACCAGTCTCCGTTCTACAACTCAGAATGTCCGTTCAACCCTCAAGCTTCTTACAACGATGATAAAAGAGCTCCTGTAGGTTGTGTCGCTCTTACCATGGCCAATATCATGTTCTATTATCGTTATCCGGAATCCGGCTACGGTAGTGTGTATTATATTCCCAGAGAATATGATGACGATGGCAATTTGATTTACACATATCCTCCCCAATACGCTAATTTCGGTACGGCCACCTATAATTATGACGCTATTCCGAACAATCTTACATCTTACAACTATTCGTTGGCCCGCCTGCTTTATCATAATGGCGTTGCAACTCAAATGGGTTATGGATGGGATGGTTCCGGTACCCAATCCGAATTTGCGCTGCAAGCTTTGCAGAACTATTTCTCCTACGCACAACTTGCTCAATTCCAACACATCACAGATGTTGTGGCCGATACAAACAACGCTACTCTTCTTAGACAATGGGAAAATCAATTAGTGGAAGAATTGGATGCTAATCGTCCTATTTTCTATTCCGGTGCAAGCAAAAGTGCAGGTGGTCACGCATGGATTGTGGACGGTTACACCACCATTGACAGCACCCATTATTTCCATGTGAATTGGGGTTGGGGTGGTTCCGACAATGGTTTCTATCGTCTTAAGAACATGAACTCCTCCGGTTATGGCAACTTCAACTATCAGTTCAGCGAGGATATGATGTATCATCTTTATCCGAACGACACCAATGCGATTGCCAAACCGGCTACCAGCTTCAGAAGAGTCACCGCCGATCGCGGTACCATCAGTGATGGCGCAGGTAATGTGAAATATGCTCCCAACTCTGAACGTCAGTGGGTTATCGCAGCACCCAATGCTACTTCCTACAAATTCAAATTCTCCAAACTGAAAGTTAAAAATGGTGACAAAGTGACCATCTACAACGGCGGTACTGTGGCTAGCGGAATCAAGCAAGAATACTCTGGCGAATATAAAATGGCTGCTTGCAACGATTATTCCAGTACAAGTGGCAGCACCCATGGTGATTTCCCGGGACAAAACCTTCCTGGCGCCGTGACGGTGAATGCTGATAGCGTTCTCATCGTTTTCACCTCAAATGGTGATGACAACACAGGTTATGGTTTCGTGCTTGATTTTGAAGTGACCAACTACAACATCAATACTTGTAGCGATATGATTCAATTCTCCAATGTTTACAGTGGAACCATTACTGAGAAACCGAACAACGCTCTTAACAACGATGACACATACCGCGCTTCTTCCGTTTGCCAATACAGATTGCGCAATCTGAAATACGCCACCGGTTATGATGTTATTTTCACAAAATTTGATCTTAAAGTTGGTGATTATGTAGAATTCTACGACTTTGCAGATGAGAACAAAGCCCTCATTACCCGTTTCGACATTAACAACATGCCTCACGGTTTCATCAATATTCCGTCAAAGGATGTGGTGGTTAGATTTGTTGCCGATAACGATATCCAAGGTACTGGTTTCCAGATGAACTTCGCTGGTGTGATGGGTATTGACGATCATAATTTTGAAGATGTTGCACTGTATCCGAACCCTGCAACCGACAATTTGTTCGTGAAGCTGACCGCTGAAGCACAAGATGTTAACGCTACAGTTGTTGACCTTACTGGCAAAGTGGTGCTCACCGAAGTGTTCAACCACAATGGTGGCATGCAGCAATACACACTGCCCGTTAGCACACTGTCCAGCGGTATTTATTTCTTGAACCTGCAAGGCAAGGATAGCGGAAAAGCCACATATAAGTTTATTGTAAAATAAGCTTGATATGAGAGAAAGAAAAAGGACGCCAAACGGCGTCCTTTTTTTATTACCATGTGTTAAACAAATTTCTTTTTGACCATATTGATTATAAAACCAGGCAATAGGAAACAACAGAACAAGAAGAAATAATTGATGCATCCTGGAATTTTCCGTTTACGGCCATGAAACAAAGCCCGGAGTCCGCGGTTGGCAATTTGGTGCGGTTTGAGCATCACCCCGATGCGGCAGAGCCACTTGCGCAGGTTGGAAGATAGATTGTACAGGTCGGTATCGACTGCGCCAGGGCACACACAGCAGACCTTCACGCCGTAATGGCTCAGTTCGAATGCCAGGGCGCGTGAGAATTTCACCAGATAGGATTTGGAACTCTCATAGGCGGCAATGGTTGGGAAACTCATAAACCCGGCAATAGAGCCGGCATTGAGGATATAACCGTGTCCCTTGTCTTTCATTTCCTTACCGAACAGCACACACAAGTCGGTGGGTGTGGTTACATGCAACTGTAACATTTTGTCGGTCAATGCCATGGGCTTTTCCACTACGGCTCCGAAGTAGAACATGCCGGCATTGTTGACCAGCACTTCAATGTCCATATCGTGCTCATGGCAGTAGTCGAACAACTGTTGGCCGGCGCCTGCCACGGCCAGGTCGGCCATGAGGGTGGAAACGGTTGTGTTGGGATGTTTCGCTTGCAGTGTTTTCTGTGCTTCGGCGTTCAGATCGTCCCGATTGCTTACAATGAGTGTGTTGTAGCCCCGCGCCGCCAGAGCGTCCGCATAGGCCAGTCCGATGCCGGAACTCCCGCCAGTGATGAGTGCGTATTTCATAGTGATTGGGTTTATTGCAACATTTGTGCGGCTTTGTCCACAGCGCGCACCAGTGTGTCGATTTCTTCTTTTGTGTTGTATAGGGCAAACGAAGCACGCACGGTGCCTGGAATGCCGAAATGGTCCATGATGGGCTGCGTGCAGTGATGTCCCGTGCGCACAGCCACACCCTGATGGTCTAACAACACGCCCATGTCGTAGGGATGGATATTGCCGACCAGGAACGAGATGACCGCCGCTTTGTGTGATGCCTGTCCGATAATGCGCAAATCCTTGATTTTGAGCAATTCCTGTGTTCCATAACGCAACAATTCCTGCTCATAGTCGGCAATGCGCTGTATGCCTGTCTGCTGCATGTACTCAATAGCCTTGCGCAGGCCAATCACATCGCCTACCGCCGGCGTGCCCGCCTCAAACTTAAAGGGCAATTCGTTGTAGGTGGTTTTCTCAAAGGTCACCGTGCTGATCATCTCTCCACCGCCCTGATAGGGCTTCATCTCATTGAGCCACCGTTCTTTACCATACATGACGCCAATGCCCATGGGCGCATACATTTTGTGTCCCGAGAAACAATAGAAATCACAATCCAGATCCTGCACATCCACAGCGCCGTGCGCCACCGCCTGCGCCCCGTCCAACATGACCGGAATGCCGTGCCCGTGCGCGATACGGATGATTTCCTTTACCGGATTAATGGTTCCTAAAGTGTTGGAAACATGTGTGATAGCAATAATTTTCGTTTTGGGTGTGATAAGTTCTTCCAGTTTGTCCAAATAGAGTTCACCCTTTTCGTCAAAAGGCAGCACCTTGAGTTTGGCGCCGCGGTCTTCGCACAAAAACTGCCAAGGCACGATGTTGGAGTGGTGCTCCATCTCCGATATAATGATCTCGTCACCCGCTTGTATATATGTGCGTCCGAACGAGGCGGCCACCAAATTGATGGACTCCGTGGCGCCACGAGTGAAGATCACTTCGTAATCGTGTGCGGCATGGATGAAGTTCTGCACCGCTTTGCGCGCTATCTCAAACTCCTCCGTGGCTTGCTGGCTCAAACAGTGCACCCCACGATGTATATTGCTGTTGATGGTTTTGTAATAATCTGATAATGCGTCAATTACATATGACGGTTTCTGCGTGGTGGCGGCATTGTCAAAGTAAACCAGCGGTTTGTTGTAAACCTGTTGGGTTAATATGGGAAAGTCTTCTCTATTCATTATTTTCGGTTTGTTCTATGTTTTTTTCTGTTTCCTTGTCTTCAAAACGGTCTTTCATGTATCGCAGTTGTGTGGCGTACATCACAATGATGAGCACCGTCATCAGAACCGCGGAGAGCGGCATGGCCAGTTTCCCGCCAATGATGAAGTTCAATGTGCAGAATTCCAGTATCTGCCCAATGGTGTATATGTGAAAGCCAACGCTTCTGAGTTTCCAAAGCATGATGAGCGCACCGATAAAGGACGCTAATTCTGCTATAATCAACAAAATGTATTGTTTTGGAGCAATGGAAAGAAATATTTCGAAGGTTTCCTGATATTCTTCGCCGCTGAACATGGGCATGTTTTTCACCATTTCCATGGATTGTTGGATGAAATTCGGGAAGAAGGCATACATGGAAAAAGATATGACATTCATCCCGGCGTTCAGCATGGTGCAGATGCCCAAAAACCAAAGAAGAAAGGTTCTTTGCGGTTTGTCAGGTTTTGTGTTAAAAGGTTCCATTATAATGTATTTTGTAATAATTTTTCGTGTTGTTGAGGTCTATTTTATAACGATTGTCTGACCGGTGCCCAATAATCCACACAATTTGATGGTTGATTTCCATTAACATGGTATGCTCTTTGGCAAAACGGTCGAATTTGTGGTCGGTGAAATAGTCGCTGATTTTCTGCTTGCCCGTACCACCCAACGGATAAAAATAATCACCTGATTCCCAATTTCTTATAATCACAGGAAAGGTTAAATTCTTTTCATCCAAATAGAGAATCTGGTTGTTTTTTTCAAAGCAGATATTCCCATCGTTGTATAACAGTTCAATGGAAAAGTATGCTTTCATCTCATCTAAAGAATTCAGGACCAGATATTTGGAAGATTTTTTTTCATTCTGATGGATGAGGTATTCATCACGGTTAACCAGCAATGTGTGGGTAGGGGAGTGGTATTGCGTTCCCGACTGTTTCGCATCACGGCAGAGTTCGGAAACGGTGTCCTCGCTAAAGCCATAATCCGACAGAATCTCGTACAAGATAACGCTTTGGTGCTCAATTTTTTGAAGTTTTGACCGGTCAACTCGCACCATGCCATTGTTTTCCGAAACCAATACGGTTTTGAAGTACCCAATACTGTTCTGGTAAATGTCGAATTGTTGGCAGAGAATCTCACGGTTGTGGGAGATGGTGTCGATGAGGTTTGGGTTGAGTTCTTTGAGAATGGGAATCACAGAGCCGCGGATGCGATTGCGCTTGATGGTTTCATCGCTGTTTGTGCAGTCGATGGCAAAGGGAATTCCGTTTTGGCGGGCGTAGTCGCGGATTTCCCGTGCGGAGAAGTTGAGAAGAGGCCGGATGATGCGTCCGTTTTGTTCGGGAATAGCCGTGAGGCCTTTCAGGGCGCAGCCGCGGCAGAGATTCAGCAGCAGGGTTTCCGTCGCATCATCCGCTTGGTGCGCGGTGACAATGTAGTCATAATTCGTTGCGATCTCCTCAAACCATTGGTAGCGCAAGTCACGGGCCACCATTTCAATGGATTTTCCAGAGTTTTTTTGCCGTTCAAGCGTGTTGAACTCTTTGACAAACAGTTTGTTTCCCCAATTTTTCGCCATATCTTCCACCAGTCGCATATCGCGGTTGGAATCTTCGCCGCGGAGGTGGAAGTTGCAGTGCGCCATGGCGAAGTTCAGACCGGCATCCCGAAACAGATGTGCCATAACCATAGAGTCGGCACCTCCGCTGACAGCCAGCAAGTAGCTGTGCGCGTGCGGGTCGCCAACCAGTTTGGATAAATGTTCGAGAAACCGTTTCTGCATCGCTATAGGTTCATTTCGTTTTCCATAAGGTGGAAATAGCGTCGCAAGGACATCTGCATGTATTCAAAACTGCCAAAGTTGATGGTTTTCGGTTCCTCACCGCTTTTGATCATCACCATGCCGCAGAAGGTATTGCCCACATATGGGGTAATGTCCACCGTGGTGGAAAAACTGAAATCGTAGTTTTGTATAACCACTTGATTATAATTCTGATACGCCTCCTCATACAGGATTTTGTTCTCTTCGCAGAAGGCCTCTAACCGTTCCACGCACTCATCCCAGCTTTCGGGTTTGTCGTTGCGGTTGTAGAAAAACACAACTGCGTCGTAGTTAGGCAAGGTGTCGTTGATTTCCATCATCTCGAACCTGCCCATATCGTTGATGGTAAAGACTTCGGTGACATGGTTTTCGCGGTGATATTTCTCAGGATTCTCCATCACCTGCTGGCGTGTGGCGTGACTTACAGAACGCACCCACTCATAGTTTTTGGACACAGCAAACGAGCCGTCAGAGTTTCGTATGGTGCTCCACTCCTCGGTTTCCAGCACATCGTTTGCCTCATTGGCGAGGTTCAGTGCCACAGGCATCAGATCCAGAATGCGCTGCGTTCCGAATCCGGAGGTGATGACCAGGTACATCCACTCGCGCGATTGTGACTGTAACAGCCACAATTCTTTTCCTTCCGGCAGACGCTCCACGCATTGCAGTCCCCATTCTTCAGGGAATGGGATTTTGGCGGTTATCTTATATCCTTGATAATCATCATGTTTTTCCAGGAAAGATTCCATGAAATCTTCCGAAAGCGGAAACAGTTCCGTCTGGTCCGAAACATCCGTTTTCAGCGTATCGCTGATGATGGTGATAGGATAATCGTAATTATTCTCCTCTGTGTTCTCCTGTGTTTTATGCTTGCATCCGAACAGGATAAAGGGGCAGATGAGGGCCAGAATGAAGCCTATTTTTTTCATATCAGGTAATGGTTTTTGGAAGGGCAAAAATACAAAATGTTTTTTTTCGCACCTCGTTAAACTTTCCGCAGGTTGCTATATCCAAATATTTTTGCCTATTATGCAATCCTATCTTTTTCTACATCCCGAAACTATCACACCGCAACAACTGGAGCAGGAGATGTTGCCCTTGCTTCCCGCATGGCGGCGTGAACAGGTGTTGAACTATACACCCTTTTCCAGTAAAGTGCTTTGTGCCAAGTCTTTCCTGCTTCTCAAAGAAGGGTTGGAGAAAGATTTCGGTATCACTCAAGAGGTCTCTTTCGATTATTTGGAGCACGGGAAACCTGTATTGAAAGAGTACCCGCATATCCATTTCAACCTCAGTCATTGCCAAAACGGCATTCTTTGTGTGATAGATGAAAAAGGTCCTGTAGGGTGCGATATTGAGGCGAAAAACCGCAAAGTCAGGGAGTCTCTGTTGCTCAAATGCTGCAATGAACGGGAGCTTGAGGAAATCCACAGCAACCCTTGTCCCGATCAGGCGTTTATGCGCCTTTGGACAAGAAAAGAAGCCGTGTTGAAATACACCGGACAGGGACTTACGCAGGATTTGCCGTCCCTTCTTTCCGATAAGTTGTTGGAAACTGTTGAGTTAGAAACCTTTCAGGAGGAAGATGTTTTCTATTCTATTTGCCAGTCCAGACAAATGAACTAGGCCTCCATGCTTTCCAGCATATCAATGACATTGTCCAAGTAATCCACTTCGGCATTTTCCATTTCCCCTTTGTCTGCCAACTGTGCCAGGTTGGGGTCAATGGGCATTTGGGCCAACAATTTGAGGTTGAATTCTTTAGCCACCTCTTCGGCGTGGCTTTGTCCGAACACTTGGATTTTCTCGTTGCAATGCGGGCATTTCACATAACTGTAGTTCTCCACCAGTCCGAGCACCGGAATGTTCATCATGCCAGCCATATTTACGGCTTTGCTCACAATGAGGGATACGAGGTCTTGCGGAGAAGTCACCATGATGATGCCATCCACAGCCATGGTTTGGAACACGGTCAACGGCACATCGCCGGTTCCGGGAGGCATGTCCACCAACAGGAAATCGATATTGTCCCAAATCACTTCTGTCCAGAACTGTTTCACCATGCCAGCTACAAGCGGTCCGCGCCAGATGACAGGCGTTTTCTCGTCGTTGGTCAGCAGGTTGGCGGAGATGACTTGGATGCCTTTTTCCGTTTCCACGGGCAGCACGCCGTCTTCCGTACCGCTGATGATGGTGTGGAGGTTGAACATTTTAGGAATGGAGGGGCCGGTTATGTCGGCATCCAGGATGCCCACGCGGTATCCTTTGCGACGCAGTTGTGCGGCTAAAAGTGCTGTAACAGAGCTTTTACCCACACCGCCTTTACCGCTCACAATACCAATCACTTTCTTAATATTGCTTTTGGGGTTCGGTTTTTCCCGTAAATCCTTTTGCTCACAATTCGATTGACTGCAGTGCGAACAGTCATGATTACATTCTGCCATATAGTAGTTTTTTTCTGTTTTTATAATTTTCAAAAAGGGCTGCAAAAATACAAAATACCTTGAAATGCAACACAGCACAGCCCAATGCTCCCCATGTACCCATTTCAGCCATGCACCCTTGTACCCTGTACCCCTTTTACCTCTTTCACCCTGTACCCGTTCTTCTATCATTGATTGTGTTTCCCCACCAACCGGTATGTCTTCATGCCGCCGATAAGGTTATAGACTGTGTCAAACCCGCTTTGCATGAGGATACGGGAAGCCACATAACCGCGGAGGCCCACCTCGCAGAAAACGATTGTCTTTTTGTCTTGAGGGATATCTTCCAGAAATTCGCGAAGTTCATCCACGGGATAATTTACGGCACCTTGGATGGTTCCGGTCTTAAATTCCTGAATTTCACGCACATCTATGAGATTAAAATCCTCGTTACGGTCAATGATTTCATCCAATTCCGCCGCCTGTATCGGATTCATCAAATGGGCGTATATGTTCTCGGCCACCATGCCGGCGAACATGACTGGACTTTTGGCTGACCCGTAAGGCGGAGCGTAGGCGTGCTCGCTGTTCACCAGATCGAAAATCGTGCCCTGGTGCTTGAGCAGTAGGGAAATCACATCAATCTGTTTGTCAACATTTTGTGTACCCACTGCCTGTGCGCCGAGGATGCGTCCGTTTTCGGGATCAAAATTGAGTTTGAGGTGAATGGGCTGCCCGCCGGGGTAGTAGGTGGCGTGCGGTGCCGGATGCGTGATGACAGTCTGGTAAGTCATGCCCAGTTTTCTCAAAGTGTTTTCCGAAAGGCCGGTGCAAGCCGCCGTCAAGTCGAAAATCTTGGCGATGGCGGTTGATACAGAGCCTTGATACTGAACGCTTTGCGGATACACCATGTTCATAGCCGCCGTGCGTGCCTGCAGGTTGGCGGGACCGGCCAAAAAATTGCAATAAGGTTTTCCCGTCACGGGATGCGGATATTCGATAGCGTCGCCCACAGCAAAGATGCACTCATCGGAGGTCTGCAGGTACTCGTTCACCCAGATGCCGCCCGCTTCCCCGATTTTGAGTCCGCAGGCCTTTGCCAAAGTTGTGTTTGGGCGTACACCGATGCTGAGAATAGCCAGATTGCAAGGCAGTACGGTGTTGTCTTCGAGAACAACGGCCAGTTGGCCGTCATGATCCTTAAAGCAAGAGAGTCCGTTACCTGTAATTACATTAACTCCTTTATCTACAAGATGTTGTTGGACAATAGCTGCCATAGGCCAATCCAAAGGAGTAAGCACATGGTCCGCTTTTTCCACTACGGTTACTTGGTATCCGATTTTGCGCAAGTTTTCCGCCATTTCCAAACCGATGAAGCCGCCGCCAATAACGACAGCAGCAGCATTGTCGGTGAGATTGTCTATGGCTTGCATCTTGATTTTATCGCAGTCGGCCACATTGCGCAAGGTGAAAATGTTGGGCAGATCAATGCCTTGAACATGGGGTTTCACAGGTTCCGCACCCGGTGACAACAGCAGGATGTCGTAGTCTTCCTCGTACTCTTTACCATTGCGCAAATTCTTCACGGATACGGTTTTACGGTCACGATTGATGGCCGTCACCTCATTCAGGGTGCGCACATCCGCGTCATAGCGGTTGCCGAAAGAGACAGGGGTTTGTAAAAACAGTTTTTTCCGGTCCTCGATCGTGTTCCCGATATAGTAGGGAAGGCCGCAATTGGCATAGGAGATATATTCGCCTTTCTCAAACAGCACAATCTCGGCATCCTCGTTCAGTCGTTTCAGTCTGGCGGCAGCGGAAGCGCCTCCCGCCACACCACCGATGATTACATATTTCATAAATCGCATATTTTAAAAGAGCGACAAAGATACGGTTTTTTAGGGTACAAGAGGTACAAGGGGTGCATGGGGTGAAGTGGGTACAAAGGGTAAAAGGGTGAAGTGGGTACATGGGATGTATGAGTGCATTTGGTGGTTGTATCGCATTTCATGGTATTTTAGTATTTTTGTACCCTAAAAACGAAAAAAATGAAAATCAAAGAAGTAACGAACTATTTGGAGGAGCGGTTTCCGCTCTGTTTGCAGGAGGATTTTGACAATTGCGGTGTTCAGTGTGGCGATGTGGAGCAAGAAATCACCGGTGCGCTGGTTTGTTTTGAGATGTCGGAAAAGGTGATAGAGGAGGCGCTTGCCATGAATGCCAATTTGGTGATCTCGCACCATCCGCTGATGCTCAAGCGTGGCATCTGCAAGATAGAGCCCACCAACCGGGTAGGCAGTGTGATATGCAAAGCACTGGGTCACAATATGGTACTCTATTCCATGCACACCAATATTGACAGTGCCGAGGGTGGCGGAAACGATGTGTTTGCTGAGAAACTGGATTTGCGGAATGTGCGTGTGCTGGTGCCTTCGGAGGCGGAGGGAATGGCTGAACATAACGGGCTTGGTCGTATTGGCACACTGTCCGAGCCCATGCCGGTAATGGATTTTCTGCGCTATGTAAAGACCAAGATGAATCTTCAAGTGCTTCGTTATCATGGAGATACAAGCAAAATCATAAGTACGGTCGCGGTGTGCGGCGGCGGTGGCGCTTCCTTTATTGAGGACGCATTGCGCGCCGGAGCTGACGCGTATGTGTCGGGTGACATCAAATACCACGACTTCTTCAAGGCCGAAAACAGGATGCTTATCGCCGATATCGGACACTATGAAGGTGAGTTTTTTATTAAAGAAATAATTTATAAGGCATTAAAAGAAAAATTTAGTAACTTTGCCGCCGCTATTTCTAAAATGGACATTTTAGAAGTTTTGTATTTATAGGTATTTGATAATCAAATAATTGAAAATAATATGGCAACAAAGAAAGCTACAGAAAAAGAGGTCACGGAAACGGTAGAGGAACCCAAAACTAAGAAAACTACAGCCAAAAAAACCGCTGTGAAGAAAGAGGAACCCGTAAAAGAAGAGCCCGTAAAGAAGACCGCTGCCAAGAAAGGAGCAGTCAAGAAAACGGCTGCCCAAAAGGAAACAGCAAAGAAAGAGCCCGCTAAAAAAGCGGCCACTAAAGCCCAGAAGGCAGAGAAACCTGTAGTTGAGGCACCCGCATTAGAAGATGATGTTACGGTAGAAAAAACCTCTGACGGCGTGGTTGAGGTGAAAAAGCACGAAATCAACCAAAATACGGCGGAGGAACTTTCCATTGAACAGAAGTTACTTTCCTTGTATAATCTCCAGCAAATCTGCACCAAAATTGATGACATCCGTATGATCCGCGGCGAATTGCCGGAGGAAATCCGCGACAACGAGGACGAATGCGAAGGCAAGCGCACCCGTATCGCCAAATTTCAGGATGAGATTGAGAACCTCAAAACGAAAATCTCTTCTGAAAACACGAAGAAAGAGGAATCTCTTGCCGCTATTAAGAAATATGAGGAGCAGCAGAACAATGTGCGCAACAACCGCGAATACGAATCTTTGAGCAAGGAGATTGAATACCAGAAATTGGAGATTCAGGTTTCTGAGAAACACAAAGTGAAATATGAAGCCGAAATTGAGGAAAAAGAAGCCCTGATCGAGGAAACGAAAGTGAAACTTGAGGAACTCGAAGAGGTTTTGAACCAAAAGAAGGCCGAGTTGGAGGTCATCGTAGCCGATACCGAGAAGGAGGAGGAAGAGTTGCTGGCTCAAGCGGAGGTGCTGAAATCCAAGGTTGACCAGCGTTTGCTCACCGCTTTCGAGCGTATCCGCAAAAGCGCGCACAACGGTCTGGCCATCGTGAAGATTGAACGTGACGCCTGTGGCGGTTGCTTCAGCAAGATTCCGCCCCAACGCCAACTCGACATTGCGTTGCACAAAAAGATTATCGTTTGTGAGGCCTGCGGCCGTATCTTCATTGACGACAAATTGGTTCATCGCCAAGAGCAATAAGACTCAAACCAATAGAAGAAAAACCGCTTATCTGTAAATATGAAATATAGGTAAACGGTTTTTTTTTCAGACCTGATTTTAGGTTACTACTTTATATCCAGTATTCTAACCGTTTTCATCCCCGTGGGGATGGTGATGTCGAATACATCGCCAATGCGGTGACCGAAAAGTCCTTTGGCCATGGGTGAGGTGAACGGGATTTTGCTTTGGGCGGCGTTGGCTTCATCCACCCCCGTAATTTGGAGTTGCATCTCGTTACCATTCATCCGCAACTGCACGATGGAGCCAAACGCCACTTCACCATTGTTCTTGTGTTCGGTCACTTTGGCAATCTTAATGCGGTTTTCTAATAATTCCAACTTGGCATTCAGGAAGTTGCGCATCACACGCGCGTCGGTTTCCTGCCCGCCCGTGTCGATGGCATCACGCTCGTCGAGAATCGCCTGGCGTTCCTGCATCAGCAATTCCATGCCTTTAGGGGTTACATAGTTCACCACCCCAGGAGGAAGAAATGCCCGAGGCGGCACCATTGGCGTTTCTTCCTGGTCGCCTTCCTTAACAAATCCCCGACTCATGACTAATTGTATTTTCTTCTGAGCAAGTCGCATAAAGAGAGATATGCGGTTGCCGTGGAATCCCAGAAATACTTTTTCTTTAAGTTCTCGAGACAATCAAAAGCCTCATCCATGCTGGCGCACTGGTTCAATTGCTGGATGGCGGCGCTGAAATCCTCTCCTTTGTTGTTGAACAGTTCTTTGATAAAAGTGAACTTGTCGTTTATGGAGATGGCTTTGGTAAGGTCGCCCACCTTGGCGTGTTGGAATTGTACGCCCAGGGAACGGTCTTCCTGTTGCTTGTTGAACAAGTCGTTGAGGGAGCGCGGCGCGGTTTTCGGCGCGCTTTTTTGAGGAATAAATTGCAGCAAGTCATCTTCATTCTCATCGTTCAACCGTTCGGGTTCAATGACTTGTTCCGGTTTTTGCGCCACTTTGGAAGGTTGTGGGGCGGCCGTTTTGGGCTTCACCACCTCAGGTTGTTTTTCCAAATCAAGTTTCAATTCTTGCTGTGGTGCAGGTTTGGACTCAGGAGCCGGTTCAACTACCGGTTTGGAAGCGGGCGCTGATACGGGCTCTTTTACCGGTTCGGGAATAATTTCCTTTACGGGTTCGGGAGTCGGTTCTTTCACCGGTTCCGGTACCGGGATGGGTTCTGGTTCGGGAACAGGTTCTTCTGCCACTTCAGGTGTTTGCGGCGCACCATAACTCTCATGCTCGGTATCGAAAAACAAATCAACATCATCTTCCATTCCTTTGTGAACCTCATATTCGGGTTCCTCTTCTTCTATCTTAGCGGGAATCTCCAATTCCTCAATCAACTGCGACTGGAGGTACAGTTTGCGCAGTTTTTCGAGTAAAATATCCTTCTCGATTTTCGGGAGTTGGCAATTCTCATTGCAGATAACCAAAAGATTATCAATTATTTCATTAATTTGTTTAAAAGAATTTTGCATTTTATGAAGAGTTAATGGTTATAGGTGCGCAAATATTGTTAATTTTGCGGCTCAGAAAAAATCGGCCAAAAATACAAAATTTAATCGGGCTGTCAAATGTTTTTGGAAAATAAAGCAAATAGGAACACAAAAAAAGGATGGATCGAGGTGATATGCGGGTCCATGTTCTCCGGCAAAACGGAGGAATTGTTGCGTAGAATCCGCCGCGCGGAGTTCGCCCAGCAGGAAATCGAACTCTTCAAACCCGCTATAGACACGAGATACGACGAGACTGATGTGGTTTCGCACAATGAAAATTCGCGCTTTTCCACGCCTGTGCATAACTCCTCCGAAATTCTGCTCTATGTGAACATGGAATCAGTCCAGGTAGTGGCTATCGATGAAATCCAATTTTTTGATGACGGCATTGTGGAGGTCTGCAATACGCTGGCCAATGCTGGTATCCGTGTGATTGTCAGCGGGTTGGATATGGATTACTTGGGTAATCCGTTCGGTCCGATGCCCAAACTGATGGCGGTGGCGGAGTATGTGAGCAAGCAGCACGCCATCTGCACGCGTTGCGGTGATTTGGCGCAATACTCACATCGCATTGTGGCCACAGAAGGCCAAGTGTTACTGGGCGAGAAGGACTCTTATGAACCCCTTTGCCGCCATTGCTTCAACGAGGCGATGAAGGAGGCACAATAAAAAGACATTTTAATAAACTAATTAATAATAAGATACGATGAATTTAATTGACAAAATCAAAGCAAATGCCATCCAAGCCAACAAGAAAATCGTTTTGGCAGAGGGTGAAGAAGAAAGAACATTGAAAGCCGCTGACATCATCCTGGACAAAGGATACGCTGGCATCGTACTGTTAGGCAACAAGGCCAAAATTGAGGCACAGGCCGCAGAATGGGGTTTGAAAAACATCGGCAAAGCCGAAATCATCGACCCGATGGACAACCCGAAAAAGGAATATTATGCTGAAATGCTTTGCGAGATCCGCAAGAAAAAAGGCATGACCATCGAAGAGGCCCGCAAGTTGGTGGAAGATCCGCTCTATCTGGCCACATTGCTGATTAAGAATGGTGATGCTGATGGTGAAGTTACCGGCGCACAGCACGCCACCGGCGATGTTTTGCGTCCCGCCTTCCAGATTGTGAAGACCCTCCCTGGCATTTCCGTCGTTTCCGGCGCATTCATCATGTGCTTCCCTGACAAGAAATGGGGTGACGATGGCATCATGGTTTTCGCTGATTGCGCTGCCGATCCGAATACGGACGAGAACAAGTTGGCTCAGATTGCTGTGGTTACAGCCCAAACCGCCCGCACCATCGCCGGCATTGAGCCGAGAGTGGCCATGTTGAGTTTCTCCACTAAGGGTTCCGCTAAACACGAACTCGTGGACAAAGTGGTGAATGCCACCCGCATCGCCAAGGAAATGGATCCCAACTTGTTGATCGATGGTGATTTGCAAGCAGATGCCGCTATTATTCCCGAAGTGGCCGCCAAGAAGGCTCCGGGCAGTCCTGTGGCCGGCAAAGCCAATGTGCTGGTATTCCCGTCACTTGAGGTGGGCAATATCGCTTACAAACTCGTGCAGCGTATGGCCGGTGCCGATGCTGTAGGTCCTGTGATGCAAGGTATGGCAGCTCCGATCAACGACCTCTCCCGCGGATGTTCTGTGGAAGACATCGTAAGTTTGGTGGCCATTACGGCTTGTCAAGCAGCTGGCAATAAATTCTAATAATAATCATTAATATTAATGTACAGACGCGATTTATCGCGTCTGTACATTATATTTATAACCCGCATTATGAAAAAAACCGCAACCCTAATACTGGCTCTTGTGCTCGCCTTTTCCGCCGGAGCACAATCTATTCGTGTTCCCCGGACCTTGCGCTCCGGAGCAAAACAAGCCGCCCAAGCCAAAAACCCCAACGACCAAAAACTGACCTTTTTTGCTGGTGGAAACATCAATTCCAATTTCGGTTCCCAGTTGGCCCTTGCTTTGGAAGGCGGTGTGTATGCCAAACCATGGTTGCGTTTCGGTGTTGGCCCGCGCTATGAGATGACCTTCAACTACTATGCCGACAAGGTTTCCCATGCGTTCGGCGCCTCCGCCTTCGGCGAATTTATCATCGCCAACTATATTATAGGGCATGTCGGGTATGAGTTTTTGAACTATCCGACCTACGAGCAGGATGAGTTGGGCAATTTGCTGTTGGACCAACCAATCCGTAAAAACATCCATGCTTTGGCCCTGGGTATCGGATTTCAAACCCATATCAATGAGATGGTTGGTTTAGAGGCCCAGTATATCATCTATCCGGTGCAGACCAAGAATGACTACTACGCCAAATTTTTACCCATGTTTGCGCGTATTGGTATTACCGTTGACTTGTAGCATTTCCGGCAGGCATGTCCCGATTTTCCCTTAACTTCTTGTTAGCCAGAAGGATTCTGAAAGACAAAGGCGACCGTTTTTCCCGCCCGATTGTTTATTTGTCAGTGGGTGGCGTTTCGTTGGGACTGGTCATCATGATGATAGCCATTGGGGTGACATCGGGATACAAACAGGAGATTCGCAATAAGGTCATCGCCATGGGTTCGCACATCCGCATCACCCATTACGATCAGAATTATTCGTTTGAGCAGGTGCCCATCAATCAGCACAGCGACTGTATCCTGCAACTGAAAAACAATCCGGATGTGGTTGAGGTTCAGAATTTTGCCACAAAAGTTGGCATTATTAAAACCGACGACCAGGTGGAAGGTGTGGTGCTGAAAGGTGTGGACGAGACTTTTTCATGGGACTTTTTTCAGAAAAACATCATTCAGGGAGAAGGGTTTTCCACTACAGACACCACGGCATCCAACAGCATTATTGTTTCCAAGCGGATGGCTGACAAATTGCGGTTGAAAGTGGGCGACAAGGTGCACACCTATTTTGTGCAGGACCCGCCGCGCCAGCGCAGTTTCAAGATTTCAGGCATCTATGAGACCGGATTGCCCGAATACGACAATATGTTTGCGCTGGTGGACTTGCGTCATGTGCGCAAACTCAACGATTGGAACGACAGTCTGGTGAGCGGTGTGGAAGTGCTCACCCGCGATTACGACAAGATCGATGAGATTGGCGACTACATCCATCACCATATCGATTATGATATGAAGGCGGAAACCATCAAGCAGATTTATCCGGAGATTTTCGAGTGGATTGCGTTGTTCGACATGAATGTGGCTGTATTGCTTATCATCACCACTTGTGTCTGTCTGGTAACTATGATGTCCATTTTCTTCATTATTGTATTGGAGCAAACGCAGACCATCGGCATACTCAAATCATTGGGCATGAAGACCAAACAGGTGGTGGGCACATTCATTCTGGTGGCTGGCGATATTTTGTTGAAAGGCATGCTGATAGGCGACGCGATAGCCCTGCTTCTTGGTTTTTTGCAGCAGAAATTCCATTTTATCCGGTTGAACCCTGACACATACTATGTCAATTATGTCCCAATTCATTTTGATTGGGTGCAGGTTTTGCTGCTGAACGCCGGTGTTTTTGCGGTTTGCATGGCCGTGTTGCTGATTCCCGCCTGGGTGGTGAGCAGGAAAATCACCCCTGTGAATGCGGTGAAGTTCGAGTAATAACATGATTTTCAATAAAAAATGAGTGCAAGGGTACGAGCGAATAAAAAAAAGTGTACTTTTGCACCCCAATTTTATAAACATATTTTTTAACAAAAACAACTAAAAAATTATGGCAAATCAGTACGAAACCGTTTTCATTATGACGCCCGTTTTGTCTGAAGAACAGATGAAGGAAACGGTTCAAAAATTCGAGAAGGTTCTCACCGACAAAGGCGCTGAGATCGTGCATCAAGAGAACTGGGGCCTCCGCAAGTTGGAGTATCCCATCCAAAAGAAGTCTTCCGGCTTCTATCATTTAATTGAATTCAAAGCAGAAGGTTCTGTAGTGGAGGCATTGGAGCTGCAATACCGCCGCGACGAGCGCATCATGCGCTTCCTGACCGTGAGCATGGACAAATACGCCATCGCTTACGCAGAGAAGAGACGCGCCAACCGCAAAGAGAAAGCCGCCGCTAAGGAAGAAGTGAAAGAGGAAACCCCCGTTGTGGAACAACCTCAGGAAGTTAACAATGAGTCTAACCAAACAGAACAAGCAGAATAGTTATGGCACAACAGAATGACATTAAATACATTGCTCCTGTAGCAGTTGACATTAAGAAGAAAAAATACTGCCGTTTCAAAAAGAGCGGTATCAAGTACATCGACTACAAAGATGGTGAATTCTTGAAGAAATTCGTGAACGAACAGGGTAAGATTCTGCCCCGCCGTCTCACCGGTACTTCTTTGAAATATCAGAAGAAAGTGGCCCAGGCCGTGAAAAGAGCCCGTCATTTGGCCCTGCTTCCGTTTGTAACCGATAATTTAAAATCTAACTAATAGGAGGAATTGACATGGAAATTATATTGAAACAAGACGTACAGAATTTAGGCTATGCCGATGACCTCGTAAAGGTTAAAGACGGTTATGCACGCAACTACCTCATCCCTCAAGGATTGGCAGAACTGGCAACGCCCGCAAAGAAGAAAATGCTGGCTGAAACGCTGAAACAACGCGAGTTCAAGGCAGAAAAAATCAGAAAAGAAGCTGAATTTCTCGCTGGCAAGATTGAAGGTCTCGAGGTTACCATCCCGACCAAGGCTTCTGAGAAAGGCACCATTTTCGGTTCCGTTACCTCTATCGCCGTTGCTAACGCGCTGAAAGAGCAACACGATATCGACATTGACCGCAGAAAGATCGTCATGCACGAAGACCACATCAAGGAACTTGGCCAGTACACCGCTCAAGTGAACTTGCACAAGGACTTCAACAAGGTGACTATCAAACTCAATGTTGTAGCCGAAGAAGAGTAATAATTATTTTTCTTTCATATAGAAACTCTCTCCAATAGGGGAGAGTTTTTTTTTGTATTTTTGCGCTCAATAATAAACGATATGAAATACAAGCGAATACTTCTCAAACTCAGTGGCGAATCCCTTATGGGGGATGACGGCTATGGAATACAATACCAGAATGTGCATCACTATGCCTCCGAGATCAAGTCTGTTGTGGATTTGGGAGTGCAGGTGGGCGTAGTGATTGGCGGAGGCAACATTTTCCGGGGTGTGCAGGGCGCGTCCAAGGGTTTCGATCGCCGCCAAGGTGACCAGATGGGTATGCTGGCCACCATAATCAACGCCATGGCCATGCAAGCCGCCTTGGAGGAGATGGGCGTGAAAGCCAAAGTGCTTACCGCCTTCGCTATTGAGAGTGTGGGCGAGCGCATCTCCTGGCGCAAAGCTGTAGAAGAACTCGAAAGCGGTACTGTGGCCATCTTCGGTGGCGGCACTGGCAATCCTTTCTTTACCACCGACTCCGGAGCCGCGCTCCGTGCCGTCGAAATCAAAGCCGACCTCTTGCTTAAGGGCACTCGCGTGGACGGTGTCTATACCGCCGACCCCGAAAAAGACCCCACCGCCACCAAATACTCAAATCTCACATTCGATGAGGCATACCAGAAAAATCTGAAAATCATGGACATGACCGCATTTACCGTCTGCAAAGAAAATAACATGCCCATTTATGTCTATGATGCCAACAAACCTGGAAATCTTTTAAAAGTGCTGAATGGAGAACCTATCGGCACGCTTTTACAATAATTCATGTAAGCCGCCACATGGTGCCGGCTCACAACTAAAAACTAAAAACTATGTCTGAAGAAATAAAAAATATTTCCGAAACTGTTTCCGCCGAAGAGGAAGCGCGCATGATTAATGTGTCCAAAAACCGTGTTGTCTTCAAAGTCCATTTCTCCGTTTTTTTGGTGGTGAACTTGATTGTTTGGGTGTTGTGGTTCACCTTGTTTAACGCTATTGTAACGGATGCCTATATCAGCAGAGCCATTCTCAAGGCATTCTCGTGCATTACGCTTGTGTGGGTCCTTATCGTGATTCTGCATTATCTTATTGCCTATAAATGGAACAAGACCTTTATGGAGAAAGAGTTGAACAAAATAAAGAAACAGCGCGCCAAACAGTTGGCGGAAATAGAGAAAATAAAGGCCAAGATTGCCGAGGCGAAGCAGCAACAGAACAACGCTGAGCAAAACCAATAAGCTCAAGCAGAATATTGCCATCATCAAACAATAAAAATTTTATATATTTTTGCAGCCGTAAAAAATTAATTTTTCAATACTCTTATGGATACACAAACCTGCTTGAAAAACGCTAAAGATAGCATGAATTCCACTGTGGCATTCTTTGATAAGGATTTACAGAAAATCCGCGCCGGTAAGGCCTCCCCGCAAATGCTGGACGGGTTGAAGGTGGATTATTACGGCAACCCCACGCCAGTGGATCAGGTGGCCAACATCAACACGCCCGACGCCCACCAGATTGTGATTCAACCTTGGGAGCGCAACATGCTGCCCGTGATTGAGAAAGCGATTTTGGCGGCTAACATCGGTCTTACTCCGCAAAACAATGGTGAATTCATCCGTTTGGTGGTTCCCACGCCTACAGAGGAGCGCCGAAAAGAACTGGTGAAAAAGGCCAAACAAGAAGCCGAGCAAACCAAAGTCTCTATCCGTAATATCCGTCGCAACGCCAACGATGAGGCCAAAAAGCTGAAAGACGGAGGTTCTCCCGAAGATGAAATCAAGAAATTGGAGGCCGATATCCAAAAAGCCACCGACGAAGCCATCGCCAAAGTGGATAAGATTATGGACGCTAAGGAGAAAGAGATTATGACAGTGTAGTAATCGATGAACGAATAACGATTTTTATTAATTTATAAATTTTACAAGTATGAATATTCCTGAAAATTTGAAGTATTCCAACGACCATGAGTGGTTGAGAATGGAAGGTGAATTCGCATACGTAGGCATCACTGCGTTTGCTGCTAATGAACTGGGTGACATTGTGTTCCTTGACATCACCACAGAAGGTGAGACACTGGGACAGAATGAAGTTTTCGGTTCCATTGAGGCCGTTAAGACCGTTTCCGATCTCATGTTGCCTGTTGGCGGTGAGGTTGTGGAATTCAACACCGCGTTGGAAGACAATCCAGCATTGGTGAACACCGATCCTTACGGAGAAGGCTGGATTATCAAGATCAAAGTTACCGATCCTGCCGAGGCTGACACCCTTTTGGATGCCGCCGGTTATCAGGCATTGATTGGCTAACGATTAAAATCGTAAAAATAAAACGGAGGTATCGATTGATGCCTCCGTTTTTTTGTTGTGGTACAGCAGGATTCCGCCGCGCGGCGGAATCCTCAAAATGATGACGACTTACTTGGCTTCAATATTCTTGCCACAGTCGTTCACAATCATCTTATACCATTCCTCGCGATATTTCGGCTGGTCGGGGAATGCGCATTGCGGTATTTTGGTGTCAGACACTTTGAATTTGCCATTCTCCTCTTTCTTTACATTACCGTCATGGTATTTCACCAACAGGTAGATGAAGAGGTTGTTCCATTCTTTGCATACGCTTTTGGCTGCCGTATTGGAATAATCATTGAGGATCTCCCGTGCTTTTTCAGGATTATTTCCGAACATGTCTTTCATTTGTGAGGACATTTTATCAATGTCTTTCACGAATTTGCCTTCCCAATAGGCCTGTTTCTCATTCACATGCTTGATCATGTCGCTGTAGCGTGTATAAACATAATTGCTTACCTTGGTGAAGGTCCAGAAAGCGGCGTCATCGGAGTATTCGACCATGGAGCCGTTGCCTTGGGCGTATTCTTTGGGGATCTTGTTGATACCGCAGAACATGGGCACATAGCAGCAGCTGGCGGCATCGTCAACGCCAAACCAGAAAATACCACCGAAGGCATTGGGAAGCCAGTTGCGGCATTGGGCCACAAAGGAGAATCCGGTCTGTTGGGTGGCAGTGGCGCGCTCGTGGATGTAGCCTTTGCCATTGTATTCCCATGTCATCGGGCGCCAACGATACGGGCAGTTGAACGGGCCTGCGCCGAGGTCTTTGGTCATATCCATAGAAGTGCCCTCGAAATGGTCACGCATCATTTGCATCATGAATTGGGCGTCGATTTTGTTTTTGTCTGCGGGTTTGATCCACAGCGGGAAGCGGTGTTTGAGGTTGTCGCCACGGGCATAATCCTCATATTTGGCCATTTCAGTGGGATTGCAGTGGTTGAAAAATGCCCACACACGGGCTTCGCAAAAACGAGCGCCGTCAAAAGTAATGGGATTGTAGGTGTCGCAGAAGCTGAATTCGGCATCGGGAGCGGTTTTCGGATCTTTAGGATAAAGTCCTTTCAGACGGGCGAAGGAGATAACATCCTCAGAATAAACGGTTTCCACAGTAGGCAGGAAAATCTTGTCCAATTCCTTGCTGGTGATGGAGGTCTTGCCGTCGCGCAGCGGGAAAGTGGAGATGCGGGATTGGTTGGCGTGACCGCTGATATATCCGTCGGGGATGCGGCGGGCTACCCAAACAGCGCCATTGCTCCAACCTTTCACGATTCTGCCTTTGGCATCCAGCATTTTTTCGCCTTTGCCGATGAGGTCCATCACCCAAGCTTCATTTGGGTCAACAATGGAGAACGACTCGCCCTCGCTGGCATAGCCGTAGGTTGCCATTAACTCGGCAATCACCTTGATGGCTTCGCGGGCGTTTTTGGCACGCTGCAATGCGATGTAAATCAAGGAACCATAGTCAATCATACCTTGACCGTGTTCCAGTTGCTCAATGCCTCCGTATGTGGTTTCGCCAATGGCCAGCTGCCACTCGTTCATGTTGCCGATGACGGAATAGGTGTGCGCAACCTGCGGAATTTGTCCCAGCAGTTTGCCCGTATCCCATTCGATGACATCCATCATAGTGCCGGCGGGATAGTCTTTGGCCGGACGGTAGTAGAGTTCACCATAAAGCTGGTGGGAGTCGGCGGCGTATGTCAGAAAACAGGAGCCGTCCTTGCTGGCACCCTTCGTCACAATGAAGTTGGTGCAGGCGAATGTCGTGCCCAGAGAGAGCAGACCGACAAGCAGGGTTAAGAGAGATGCTTTTTTCATAAACAATATTTTAAGATAATAAATAATTGTATCATTAAATTAGGTTGCAAAGGTAGAAAAAAGATTGGATATTTCTTGATTTTTATTATTTTTGCCACCGATTTTATGGTGAAAGATTTTCAAGGAAATCTTGAGAGGGAAGCAGGTGAGAATCCTGCACAGTACCCGCTGCTGTGAGTTCATAAAATCCTTAGGAAAAAAGACGGTCACTGTCGCATGTGCGATGGGAAGGCCTCCGAAGGAGAACGAGTCAGAAAACCTGCCATTGAATCAACACGTTGCAAGCTTCGGGAGATAGGCTTCTGCGAAAAATGGAATCTTTTTCCATGTTATTTTTCGTTTGAGACAATTCCCGCCGCTGCACGCAACGGGATTTTTTGATATTTGACATTATCTACAAACAATAAATAACATTAAATACAAACGCTTATGAAAAAAGTTCTATTTTTTATCGCAATTTTTTGTGCAGTATTGTTCGGTGCAACGGCACAGAACACAGACGCCACTATCTCCAAAAATGACATCATCTATTGGGTGGGTAGCGGTGATGATAGCGTCATCTTCGTGCTCAATATTGATACCACTTCTCTGGCATGGGGTTATCATTTCGACGCCAACAACGAGCCCACGGTTGAGGACATGATTGCCGACATTGATGCTGCCGATCCCCGCTTGGCCTACACTATCAGCTGGGAAACTTACGAATACACTTTCTATTATGTGAACCATCCGCTCAAACTGATGGCTGACGAATTCCGTTTCAAAGTGAACGGTGTTCTGGCTTCCGTCCTTGAGGATTTCGAAGATTATGACCTCGCTGACAACATGATTGTGGTGGTCAGCACATCGGCAAGTGATACTTGGATCACCCCCATCGTTCCTGTAACGGTGGCCACCATGCCTGTGGATGCCACTATTTCCGCCGAGGACATTCTCTACTGGGTGGGCGAAGGCAGTAACGAAGCCGTCATCGCCATCAACTGGGGCGTACCCGACACCGCACTCGCTTGGGGTTTGCGTTTCAATGACAATTTGACCGTCTCCACTGCTTTGCAAGCTCTCGTCGCTGCTGAAAGCCGTCTCTCGACCAATTCCGCCATGTCAACTTTCGACTATACGGACGGGAATGTCAACCTCACCTTCCAGAGCACCTCTGGCAACTACATGCAATTCATACTCAACGGCAATCCGCAGGCCGGTCTGTCCAGTGCGGTAACCGACGGTGCTTTCCTCAAGGTGGGTGAATCCGCCTACGGCATCGGCTACGACTCCACCGCTTTTGGAGGCAGTTGGTATCCTATGGGCGTGGTATGGCCGACCCCGATACATCCTGTTATGGCACCCGACACCACAGCTATCCCTGAAGAGGCCACTATCGCTTTCAGCGACATTCTCTACTGGGTGGGCGAAGGCACGAACGAGGCTGTCATGGCCGTCAACTGGGCCGACACCGCTCTGGCATGGGGTTACCGCTGGAACGGCACTGCCACCGTGGCCGACATGATGACCGACATTGCCGCCGCCGACCCGCGCTTCAGCTATACTGTCAACGGTTATCTCGATGACATCCTCTTCGTTGTGGCCGAAGGCGACACCCTCCGCAAGGTTCCCTTCAGCTATTGGGAGAGCAAGAACAACGGTGTGACGGATGCCGGTATGGGCCAGACCCTTGTCAATGGCGACTTCGAGAAGTGGGCAGAACCCGCCGCTGGCGTGGTTGTGGACAGCACCTACGATGAAACTTATAACTATTGGTGGTACACTTATGTCTATCCGATGGCCATCACGCCCGTCTCCATCCCTACCTCTCATGACGGTATCAATAATCATGATATGACGCGCATCATCGCCTATCCGAATCCTTGCACCGAGAATATTCGCGTACAAACATCTGTAAATGAGGAAGTTGTTGTGTACAATCTGCAAGGCGCCGTAATTATGAGCACCGTGGCACAGGGAGAAATCACCACTTTGGATGTAAACAATTTGCCTTCCGGAGTTTATTTTGTGAAGAGCGGCAGCAAAACCGCCAAGATTGTGAAGAGATAACCCCCAATTTTACCACTCATATTTTTAAAAAAGCCCCTGACAGGACATCCTGAAAGGGGCTTAGTTTTTTGGGGAGAAGAGAGGTTTGTTCGTAAAATTTATAAGGTTTATAAAGTTTGTAACCTTTTAATCTTAAGAATCTTAAAAACCTTAAGAACAAATTAACCCTTATTATTACTCTTCTTTGTACACGGGCAGGGGTTGGTCGATTTGCTCGTTCCAGGGCAGGCCGTAGCCGCCGATTTCCTTCATGAACGGATCCGGGTCGAACTGTTCGACATTGAAGACGCCGGTGCCTTTCCAAGTGCCAGTGAGAATCATTTTGGCACAAAGCATAGCGGGAACGCCAGTGGTATAGGATACGGCTTGTGCGCCAACCTCTTTGAAGCAAGCGGCGTGGTCGCAGTTGTTCCAAACATAATAAGTACGCTCCTTACCATCCTTTATACCTTTGATTTGGCAACCAATGGAGGTCTGTCCATGATAACCCTCACCCAAAGAGGAAGGTTCCGGTAAAACGGCTTTCAAAAACTGCAACGGAACAATGTCAATTCCTTGATATTTAATCGGTTTGATGCTGGTCATGCCGATTTCCTGCAGCACATTCAGAACGGTGAGATATTTCTGTCCGAAGGTCATCCAGAAGCGGGCGCGCTTGATGGAGGGATAGCTGCGAACCAAAGACTCCAACTCTTCGTGATAGAGCAGGTAGGACTCACGCTCACCGATGTTCGGGTATTCCACCGGGCGATGAATGGACATGGGATCGATTTCCACCCATTGGCCATTTTCCCAATACTTGCCGCGTTGGGTGATTTCGCGGATGTTGATCTCAGGATTGAAGTTGGTGGCAAATGCCTTGCCATGATCACCGGCGTTGCAATCGACGATGTCCAGATAATGGATTTCGTCGAAGTAGTGTTTGGCGGCGTATGCGGTGTAGATGCTTGTCACACCGGGGTCGAAACCGCAACCGAGCAGGGCCATGATGCCAGCTTCTTTGAAACGGTCTTGATAGGCCCATTGCCAGCTGTACTCGAATTTGGCTTTGTCGCGCGGCTCGTAGTTGGCGGTGTCCATATAGTTGGTTTTGGTGGCTAAACAGGCGTCCATCAGCGGAAGGTCCTGATACGGGAGCGCCACATTGATCAACAAGTCAGGTTTGTAGCTGTTGAGCAATTGGATGGTTTCCTCCACATTGTCGGCATCCACCTGGGCGGTTTGGATGCGGTTGCCTCCAATTTCAGCAGCAATCTTGTCGCATTTGGATTTGGTGCGGGAGGCGAGCATGATTTCGGTGAACACTTCCGGCACGGAAGCGCATTTGTGTGCCACCACGGCTCCCACGCCGCCGGCACCGATGATAAGAACTTTTGCCATAGTATTGCGTTTTTAGTTATTTCTGTTTCGAGGGTGCAAATATAAAAAAAAAGCGTATCTTTGCCGCCAGAAAACGTGGACAGATTTGTATTGCTTGCAACCACATAAAAAAATGCTAAAAAACAAACATTTCCCACACGTTTTCCTTTGTCTTTTTTTTATTAACTTTCAAAAAACATGTTAGTTATGAGCTATCTATTCACATCTGAATCAGTATCTGAAGGACACCCGGACAAACTGTGTGATCAAATTTCAGACGCTTTGTTGGATTCGTTCCTGGCACAGGATCCCGAATCAAAAGTGGCTTGCGAAACCTTAACCACCACCGGATTGGTAGTGTGCGCCGGCGAGGTGAAAACCAACGCCTACGTTTCTATTGATGATGTCGCCAGAGAGGTTATCAAAGAAGTGGGTTACGACAAGAGCGACTATCAATTCGACTATAAATCATGCGGCATCCTGTCCGCCATCCACAGCCAGTCGGCTGACATCAACCGAGGGGTGGAGCGCGCCAACCTGGAAGAGCAAGGTGCTGGCGATCAGGGCATGATGTTCGGATACGCCTGCAACGAGATGGACAACTACATGCCCCTGCCTATTGAGATTGCCCATCGCCTGGTTCAGGAGTTGGCCGCCATTCGTAAAGAGGGCAAGTTGATGACCTACCTCCGTCCTGATTCCAAATCGCAGGTTACCGTACAGTATTCCGACAACGACACACCCGAACGCATTGACACTATCGTGCTTTCAACACAACACGACGAGTTTGCCGACGATGACACCATGTTGAAAAAAATTGAACAGGACATTCGGGAAATTTTAATTCCGCGTGTGATTGCTGGTTGCCCCGACAAAGTAAAACTCTTATTTAAAGATGATTATAAATTGTTGGTGAATCCTACCGGCAAGTTTGTCATTGGCGGACCCAACGGAGATACCGGTCTTACGGGCCGCAAGATCATCGTGGACACATACGGAGGATACGGTGCGCACGGCGGTGGTGCTTTCTCCGGAAAAGACCCTTCCAAAGTTGACCGTTCTGCGGCATACGCCACCCGTCACATTGCCAAGAACATGGTGGCAGCGGGGTTGTGCGACAAAGTGCTGGTGCAAGTGGCCTATGCCATTGGCAAAGCCGACCCTGTGGGTCTCTATGTCAACACATACGGCACGGCAAAAGTGTCCATGAATGACGGTGAAATCGCCAAAAAAATCGGCACTATTTTCAATATGCGTCCCTATAATATCATAGAACGCTTCCAATTGAAGAACCCGATTTACCAACCTACCGCCTCATACGGACATTTTGGTCGCGATTGGTACGAAGATGAGGTCAACGGCAAGACAGTCACATTCTTCCCGTGGGAAAAGCTGGATTATGTTGAGGTTATAAAGAAGGAATTCGGATTATAACCATTCTGTTATTAGAATCCCCAACTTATACGCCCGCGCAGGCCAAACCCCTGCATGGGATAGTTACGGATAATCAGATAGTTCTGGTTGGCCAAGTTCAGCAATTCGAGTTTGAGTCCAAGCTTGGTTTGCCGAATGTCGAACTCATGGCTTAACGTGATGCTGTGGTCCACATAACCAGGCACCTCGTTGGCGGGGATATTCTCGCCCAATGCGTATCGCTTGCCACACAAAATGACGGCGTAAGTAATGGTAATCCAGGGAGTTTCAAATCCAAGACTTGTGGAACCTGACCATACGGGCGTATAGGGAATCTGGTGATTGAAGGTCTTGCCGGTCGGGTCGGTACGGTCAACCGCTTTCTGATAGGTGCAGTTTCCGTTGAACCGCAAGTAGTATTTTTTGACAAACTGATACTCCAGATTGGCGTTTGCCTCTGCCCCCGCAATCCACACAGTGCCGTAATTAAGCATGGTCCAGGAGAAAAGGTTGTGCGACGGGAACGCCACGATTTTGTCCTTCACAATGTTGAAATAGCCGTCCAAAGAGGCGGACAGATAGACTTTGCCCGCAGCCATCCGCTGTTGTTCCAGCACCGCGCCCAGGTTCCACTGGTGCGTCTTTTCCGGCTCCAAATTCAGGTTGCCCACCTCACGGTAATAGAGGTCGTTGAAAGTGGGCATACGGAAGATGTTTTTGTAGAAGGCGCGAAGCGTCACACGATCTTTCAGATTCAGGGAGGCGCTGACCGCCGGAGAGAGGTGCAGGTAGTTTTTGCCCAGTTGCTCGCCCTGCGACATGTTGTTGACGGTGGTGAACAGAAGATTGCCTACAATGGTGAACACTTTCTTTCCGCCACGCACCGATAGGGAGGTCATAGTGGAGAAACGGGCTGGGTTGGTGTATTCCATTGTGGAGCTATTCAACTGATTGTAAAACAGGTCATTGGCTAACGATACGGAAAAATCGGCTTGCCGGTCTTTTTTGGGTAGCGTGTAGTTCACCACATTGGTTAAATAGCCCTCATATTGATGGTAGTGATTGTCCAATTTGCCCTCTGCATTCAAATACTCAGGATCAAGGTAGCGAGTGTAGTCGTAATTGAATTTTCCGCCAATCTGGTATCGCCAACCTTGCCTGAAATGATGATAATACTGCGCTTGAGCAAATGTGTTCCGATTCCATAGGCGTTGCGATGAGTTGAGGTTGTAAAATACGGTGGCAGAGGGTAATCCGCGTTCCGAATCGTAATAATACCATTTCACCAAAAGCTGTTGGTCGGCGTTCATGCTGTATTTTACATTCGCCTCCAAATTCAGAGCGTTGATATCCGAATTCTGTCTCCTTTCGCGGGAAACACTGTCTGTAATGCCGCCATAATGCAGGATGTAGGGGTATTGCCCGTTTGAGTGTGTAAAATTGGCTGACAGATTCCAGATTACGAAGCGGTTTTCTCTTGTCTTGCTTTTTATCAGATTTTCTAAAAACAATTGTGGCGAAACAAATCCGTACAAACCCATGGTAAGGGCCAGTTTCATCTTGAATGGTCTGTTTGGGAAAATGTTGGAGGTGTTGATATTCAGTAAATTACTGTAGGAAAAGAGTCTTGCGGGTTTGAAAATGTCCTGATCCATCCCAGTGGTGAGTGTCAGGGTACCCACATTGTCGAGGGTGAGTTTTCCCAGATCTATCTGACCGGTTTGGCAGTCGGTGAGCGACATTCCATCGTAGGCGACGCCCGTGTGCTGCGAGCCCAATCCACGCACGGAAACCGTTTTCATACCTCCTGTGCCACCGTAGTCTTTGACCACAACCCCCGACATATATTTCAGTGCATCAGACAGTTGAAGAGCCGGCAAATGTTCTATCTGGTGAACGGTGAGCGTTTGTACTGCAGCTGGACTGGTCTCTATTTTAGAATACCAGCCGCCAATTTGTACCTCTGGCAGCCAGCGGGTAGGTTGCTGTGTTGTGTCGGTTTGAGCTGCGGCAAAACGGAAACAAAAAAGGATAATCATTCCTGTTAACACAAGTCTGATCATCCTTATTTTTTTCATAGCTATAAATTTCCAAATTTTATACGTATTTATTTCCAAAATCAATCTGCACATTAGCCACATATTGACGAATCTGCTGTTCTTCCGATTTTTTGCAAATCAGTAATACATCGCCATTGTCCACCACGATATAATCCTCCAAACCTTGGAGCACTACCACTTTGTTTTTGGGCACATTGACCACACAGCGGCTGGTGTCGTAGGTGCGCACATGATTACCGGAGATGGCGTTGCGGTTTTGGTCTTTTTTGCGCAACTCATAAAGGGATCCCCATGTGCCTAAGTCTGACCAGCCGAACTCAGCGGCGTAAACCATCACATTGCTGGCTTTTTCCATAATGCCGTAGTCAATGGAGATGTTTTTGCAGATTTGATAGATTTCGTCAATGAAATCAGCCTCTTTTTCCGTATTGTAGAGGCCTTCACCCTTCTTGAAAAGGTCGTTCACTTCGGGCAGATGTAGTTCAAACGCTTTTTCAATTACAGGCAGTGACCACATAAAAATTCCGGCATTCCACAAGAAATCACCACTTTCTATAAAACTCTTGGCAATTTCCAGCTCAGGTTTTTCCGTGAAAGTTTTCACTGCATAAATGGTGGCATTTTTGTCATAGCTCTTATCCTCGATGTATTGGATATACCCGTAACCAGTGTTTGGTGAGGAGGGGCGAATACCGATGGTGAGCAGCCAGTTGTTGGAGGCGACGGCAGACAATCCATTTTCAATCACGCGGGTGAAAACATCTTCTTTCAGAATAACGTGGTCAGAGGGGGCCACCACAATCACGGCATTGGGGTTTTTGGCCTTGATTTTGTAATTTGCGTATGCAATACAGGGTGCCGTATTGCGGCGATAAGGTTCCAGAATTACCTGATCTTCCGTTATTTCCGGCAGTTGGTTCAAGGTTATTTCCTTATAATTCTTGCTGGTAACGATATAGATGTTCTCCTTCGGGCATATTTTCGTAAAACGTTGGAAGGTTTTTTGTATCAAAGTTTGACCTTCTCCTAAAATATCCAAAAATTGTTTTGGAGTTTTGCTGTTGCTCATCGGCCAAAAACGGGCACCGACGCCCCCGGCCATGATGATGCAGTAGTAATTGGGGTTTGGCATATTATAATTTTTTTATGACGGAAGACCTCACGGGATCTCCTTTACTTTAGATATTGTGGCAGTCACATTGGACTGCTATGTGCGGCAGTCACGTAAGACTGCCGTTACGATTATTCGTTCAATGCTTTCACGCCGGGCAGTTCCTTGCCTTCGAGGTATTCGAGCATGGCGCCGCCGCCAGTGCTGATGTAGGACACGAAGTCGGCGAGGTCGTACTTGTTGACAGCTGCGATGGAGTCACCGCCACCGATGACGGAATAAGCACCAGCCAAGGTGGAAGCAGCTACGCTGATGGCTACTGCCTTGGTTCCTTTGCTGAACTTCTCCAACTCGAAAACGCCCACAGGACCGTTCCAAAGGATGGTTTTGGACTCTCTAAGCACTTGTGCGAAGCTGCGTTGAGTCTTGGGTCCGATATCCAGTCCTTCCCAATTGTCGGGGATATTGTTGTCTTCCGTAATCAACACATTGGCGTCATCGCTGAATTTGTCACCGCAGATGGTGTCCAAACGGCAGTAGAAGTTCTTGCCGGAGGCTTTCACCTGGTCGAGAATCTCTTTGGCCACGGGCAGCATGTCGGGCTCAAACAGCGAGTTGCCGATGGTGTAGCCCATAGCGGCCAGGAAGGTGTAGCTTAAACCGCCACCCACGATTAGATTGTCAACTTTGGGCAACAAGTTGGTGATGATGTTGATTTTGGTGGACACCTTGGAACCGCCGATAATAGCGGTGAAGGGTTTCTCGCCGCCGTTCAGCACGGTTTCCAAGCTCATCACCTCATTGTAAAGAAGATAACCGGCAAAAGCTTTGCCCGGGAAAAATTGTGCGATAGTGGCTGTAGAAGCGTGCTCGCGGTGTGCGGTGCCGAAGGCGTCGTTCACATAAACGTCACCAAGACGGGCGATTGCTTTGGCGAAGTCCACATCACCTTTCTCTTCCTCGGCATGGAAGCGCAGGTTCTCCAGCAATGCGATGGAACCGGGTTTCAAACCCGCAATGGTATTGGCGGTGGCATCGTCCAGCACATCGCCGGCGAAAACAACATCCTGACCTAAAATTTCAGAAACCTTGCTGACAATGTGACGCAAAGAGTATTTGTCGTTGACTTCCCCTTTGGGACGACCCAGATGCGACATCAGAATTACGGTGCCTCCGTCGTTCAGGATTTTGCCGACGGTTTCCTTGGTCCGGATGATGCGGGTGGAGTCCGTTACATTGAAATTGTCATCCAACGGCACATTGTAGTCCACGCGGATGAGAGCTTTTTGGTTGCTGAAATTGTATTGGTCTATCGATTTCATAATAATATGGGTTTGTGAAAACTGATATGATAACTGAATATTGTTCTTTTTATTGTCCGGATGAGGTTAAACGGCCACATCGGCTTTGATATGCGGGTGCGGGTCGTAATTTTCCAATTGGAAATCCTCGTATTGGAAACTGAATATATCTTTAACTTCCGGATTGATGCGCATGGTGGGCAGCGGGCGCGGGTCGCGCGTGAGTTGTAACTTGGCCTGTTCCACATGGTTGGAGTAGATATGCGCATCGCCCAAGGTGTGGATGAACTCTTTTGGTTTGAGGCCGCACACTTGCGCCACCATCATCAGCAGAAGGGCGTAAGAGGCGATGTTGAAGGGTACGCCGAGAAACACATCCGCGCTGCGCTGGTAGAGTTGGAGCGATATCTCGCCGTTGTTCACATAGAACTGGAACAGCACATGACAGGGTGGCAGCGCCATTTTGTCGATTTCGCCCACATTCCAGGCGCAAACCATGAGTCGGCGCGAGTCAGGATTGCTCTTTATTTGCTCAATAAGCTGGCTTATCTGGTCCACGCTTCCGCCATCGGGCGTGCTCCATGAGCGCCATTGCTTGCCGTAAACAGGACCCAGGTCGCCGTTGGGATCCGCCCACTCGTCCCAAATGGAAACACCATGGTCTTTCAAATACTTTATATTGGTGTCGCCTTGCAGGAACCAGAGCAGTTCGTATATAATGGAGCGCAAGTGCAACTTCTTGGTGGTCAGCAGCGGAAAACCTTGAGACAAGTCGAAACGCATTTGATGTCCGAAGATGCTGTAAGTACCTGTGCCTGTGCGATCTGCTTTATAGGAACCGGTTTCCAATATGGTGCGGAGAAGATCTTGATATTGCTTCATTGAGAATGCGGATTAGGCGGCAAAGATACGAAATTTTCAGCAGAATTTGGTCATCTTGAATTGGGTGTTGGGCGTTGGGGCTCAGAGCATGGAGTCTGTTGAAAAAATGTATTTTTGCACCCGATTTTATCACCACAAAAAATCTTTAATCTCTCAACCTTATAAACTTTACCAACTTTACCAAATTTCACCTTTAACCTCATTCACCCTTTTATAATGCAAGCATACATTTTCCCTGGACAAGGCGCTCAATTTCCCGGTATGGGAAAAGATTTATATGACCAGTATTCATTGGCGCAAGAGCTTTTCGCGAAAGCGGATGAGATTTTGGGATTTCCCATATCTGATGTTATGTTTCACGGAACAGAGGATGATTTGAAGCAGACGAAAGTCACGCAGCCAGCTGTGTTTCTGCACTCCTACATCGCTTATCGGTGCTTGGCGGAGGGGATGCCTGACATGGTGGCGGGCCACTCTTTGGGTGAGTTCACGGCTCTGGCGGTCAACGGCTGCCTGACATTTGAAGATGCCTTGACGCTGGTGTCCAAGCGTGCCATGGCCATGCAGAAGGCCTGTGAGAGGCAGGAGTCCGGCATGGCGGTGGTGCTGAAGTTCGACGATGCCGTCACGGAACAAGTGTGCGCTGGGATTCAGGATGAGGTGGTGGTTCCCGCCAATTACAACAGTCCACAGCAGTTGGTCATCTCCGGATCTAAGGCGGGACTGGAGAAGGCGATGGAGCAGTTGCGAGCCGCCGGTGCTTCACGGATGATGATACTCAATGTGGGTGGCGCGTTCCACTCGCCGCTCATGCAACCCGCGCAAGAGGAACTGGCTGAGGCCATCGGGCAATGTGCGTTCAGCATGCCCACTTGCCCCGTCTATCAAAATGTCACGGCCTTGCCCGCCTCCGACCCGGAGGAAATACGGCAAAATCTGCTCGCCCAACTCACCAGTCCCGTTAGATGGACGCAATCCGTGCGCAAGATGATCGAAGATGGTGCTACCGAGTTCGTAGAGTTTGGTCCTGGAAGCACCTTGCAAGGACTGATAAAACGCATCAGCCCCGATGTTCAAGTCATGGGAAAATAAACCGAAAAACCCAGTGCCAAAAACATCTTTTTCTCGCACTTTTTTTTAATCCATTCATTATCAAAAAGAAAAAATATCAACCTCATTTTGTTGATATTATGTATGCCATCCCCTTGTCGGATATGGCCTCGTTTTTCTATTTTTGAAAACTCGTTTTATTAGCGAAATCATTTTCGTAACTATTTATTAAATAACAACTTGTATAACTCTGTCAGGGCAATGTTTGCTGTTGTCCGGTTTTACTTCCTTTAGAATAATAACAAACCATTATAATACCAGGAGCACCTATGAACAATGATTTATCCCTTTTCGGAGCAGAGGAGGAAACCAACACGATGGAAACCGTGGATGTGCAACAGCAAGTTGCCGCCGAGCTTATACATTCTCGTGAACAGGTTATGCAGCAAATGACCCAGAAGATGAATGTGGAAGCAAAAAATAAAATAGAAACCGAAGAACCACAAAAAACGGTTTACCAGAAGAGTGAGATTTTCCCGGATGTTGTGAAATATTTCGGTGGAGATGAACTTGCGGCTGGCGTATGGATTGACAAATATGCGCTTAAGGACAGCAATGGAAACATCATGGAAAGAACGCCGGAAGACATGCACCATCGTATGGCATCCGAGTTCGCCCGCATCGAGAAACGCTATGTGAATCCGATGAGCGAAGAGCAGATCTTCCATCTTTTTGACAAGTTCAAATATGTGATTCCGCAAGGAAGTCCGATGGCTGGTATCGGCAATCGCGACCAGGTGGTTTCCCTCTCCAATTGCTTTGTGATTGGCAATGACGCCAACTCCGACTCCTATGGCGGCATTATGAAAATGGATGAGGAGCAGGTGCAACTGATGAAACGGCGTGGCGGTGTTGGCCATGACCTTTCCGATATCCGTCCTTCCGGCAGCCATGTGCAGAACTGCGCCCTCAGCTCCACAGGCGTGGTGCCTTTCATGGAACGCTACTCCAACTCCACTCGTGAGGTGGCCCAAGACGGCCGCCGCGGCGCCCTGATGCTCACGATTTCTATCAAACACCCTGATTCAGAGAAGTTTATAGATGCTAAAATGACAGAAGGGAAAGTCACTGGCGCTAATGTTTCCGTGAAAGTGGATGATGACTTCATGAAAGCCGCCAAAACAGGCACCTCTTACACGCAGCAATATCCTATTCGCTCTGAAAATCCGCAATATAAACAGGAAATAGACGCTCCCAAACTCTGGAAAAAAATCATTCACAATGCATGGAAATCCGCTGAACCGGGCATCCTTTTCTGGGATACCATTCAGCGCGAGTCGGTGCCGGATTGCTACAAAACCGATGGTTTTGAGACTGTTTCCACCAACCCTTGCGGTGAGATTCCGTTGTGCCCTTACGACAGCTGCCGTCTGATCGCTATGAACCTCTACAGTTATGTGGAGAATCCTTTCACTGACAAGGCCTATTTCAACATGCCGCTTTTCAGAGAGCATGTGCAGTGCGCCCAACGCTTGATGGATGACCTTATCGATCTCGAGTTGGAAAAGATTGATCAGATTTTGGCTAAGATTGACAGCGATCCCGAAAGTGAGGATGTGAAGCGTGTGGAAAGAGAATTGTGGCTTAAGATCCGCAAGCAGTCCACCAAAGGCCGCCGTACCGGTTTGGGCATCACCGCCGAAGGCGATATGCTGGCAGCTTTGAACATCCGCTACGGTTCCGATGAGGGCAACGCCTTCTCCACCGAATTGCACAAGCAACTCGCTTTAGCCGCTTACCGTTCCTCCGTCACTATGGCTAAGGAGCGTGGCGCTTTCCCGGTTTACAGTTGCATCAAAGAGGGCCACAACCCCTTCATCCAACGAATTCAAAAGGCCGATCCGAAATTGTATGAGGATATGATCCGCTACGGCCGTCGTAATATCGCTCTGCTCACCATTGCCCCCACGGGAAGCGTAAGTATCTGCACCCAAACCACTTCAGGTCTGGAGCCCGCTTTCAATGTGTACTACAAGCGCAGAAGAAAAGTGAACCCCAACGACATGTCCATTAAGAAAAATACCGTGAAGGATGTGATGGGCGACAGTTTTGAGGAGTACATCGTATTCCACCAGAAGTTTGTCACTTGGGCGGAGACCCAAGGTTACAAATACGAGCAGATGACGACCATGAGCGAAAAGGAACTCCAGGAATTGATGCAGAAATCACCGTATTACAAGGCAACCGCAGCCGATACGGATTACATCAAGAAAGTGGAGTTGCAAGGTTCTGTGCAAAAATGGGTGGACCACTCCATTTCAGTAACTGTGAATCTGCCCAGTGATATAGACGAGCAAACGGTTGCCGACCTCTACATGAAGGCGTGGGAAGTGGGCTGCAAGGGCCTCACCGTGTATCGTGAGGGTTCTCGTGACGGCGTGCTGATTACCGCCAGCAAGGATGAGAAGAAACCCGAAAAGCAGGATAAACCCAAGAATTTCAAGCGTCCGAAAGAGCTACAGGCCGATGTCATCCATTTCAAGAACAACAGTGAGGATTGGGTGGCTTATATCGGATTGTATAACGGACAGCCGTATGAGATTTTCACAGGAAAGACGGGTGAGGAGAGTTTCATTCTGCCCAAGTGGGTGGATCACGGCATTATCGTGAAAAACCGTCACGAGGATGGAAGCAAGTCCTATGATTTCAAATATTTGGACAAGGCAGGTTACGAAGTGATACTCCGTGGTTTGGATCGTTGCTTCGATCAGGAATTCTGGAACTATGCCAAGCTGACCTCCGCTTTGTTGCGCAACGGCATTCCGGTGAACAACATTGTAAGCATCATTTCCGGTCTCAACTTCCGTCAGGAGAGCATTAACTCTTGGCGTAATGGTGTATGCCGTGCCCTTAAGAAATTCGTTCAGGACGGAACCAAACAAAAAGGTGTGGAGTGCCCTAACTGCCACCAACTTGACACCATGGAGTTTAAAGAGGGCTGTTTGGTGTGCTCCAACTGCGGTTATTCCAAATGTGGTTCCTAATAAGCAAAACCCATTAACCGACCTAACTATATATGACCGAAAGTAAGATTGTCAATCTCTATATTCCGTGCCAGATGGACATGTTCCAATCCGGTACGGCATATAGTGCGTTGACGGTCTTGGAGCGTTTGGGTGACTTGTGCCAGTATTTTGATGAGCAGACCTGCTGCGGTTGCCGCTTTTACTTGGAAGGGGAAATCGTATATGCGAAAGATTTGGCCATCAAGATTATGGATAATTGCGATAAGAATATCCCTTTTGTCATTCCTGACAGCACCTGCGCCGGTTATGTGAAAACCCAATACAAGCATTTGTTGAAAAACGCTTATACGCCTACGGATTTGACTAATTTTTCGAACAATGTGCGAGAGTTGTGCGATTACATTGTGAATGTAAAGCAGGTGGAGAGCCTGGGCAACTATTTTCCGCATAAGGTTTTCTATTTCAAGTCCTGTTCGGCGCGCAATGTGTATCCGGCAAACAACGCGCCGGAGACGCTCTTGCGCAACACACGGGGCCTAGAGTTGCTCATGGATGACGACATTCACGGTTGCTGTGGCGCAAACGGTCGTTTTTCAAAAGTGAACCCTTCCGCTTCTGAGGCACTAACGGGTGAGATTATCAGCAAGATATACAGCATGGGAGCAGAATATGTCACCTCAACGGATATCCGTTGTTTGCAGCATCTCGAAGCATATAAATTGGCGCATGGGGTGGATTTGGAGATCATGCATATAGCCGATATTCTGAAAGGGGAATAGTAATAATTTTTTTCCATAATAAAAAAACCAGAGCACATCGTGTTCTGGTTTTTTTGTGAGGTCTCTTCCAGATTCGAACTGGAGTCAACGGTTTTGCAGACCGGTACCTAACCACTCGGCCAAGAGACCCTGTTAAGACGCTGCAAAGATACAATTTTTTTTGATACCACCAAATTTTATTTGTTGGGGTATGGAATTACGATATCATCGCAGTATTCACACCGGTAGGAGCGTTTTTCTTTGTCCACCAAGTGGAAAACATGGTCAAAGTAGTGCTCCACGGAGGTGACGCAACGTGGATTCTTGCAATGGATGATGTTGGTGACGGTTTCAGGAACCTCCAGTTTCACCTTTTTCACCGTTTTGCCGTTTTCAATAATGTTTACCGTAGCATTGGGGTCAATAAGGCCGAGGAAGTCGTAGTTAATATCAATAACCTCATTGATCTTGATGATGTCCTTCTTGCCCATTTTCAAACTGAAGGCATTCATAATGAGGGCCACATTGTAGTCGGCGTTTTCCAAATGCAGGTAGTTAAATACGGTCATGCCATATCCGGCTTTGATATGGTCGATGACAATACCTCTTTCTATACTGTTGATTTCTAACATAGTCGATGATTTTAATAGATTCCTAAAAGTTTGCAGATGAGTGCCATGCGCACATACATGCCGTTTCGGGCCTGGTTGAAGTATTGGGCGCGCGGGTCGCTGTCCACCTCGGTGCTGATTTCGTTCACGCGTGGGAGCGGGTGCAGAATGTAGGTGTCAGGACGAGCATAGGTCATCTTTTCGGCATCCAGGATGAAACGGTCTTTCAGACGGATGTAGTCTTCCTCATTGAAGAAACGCTCGCGCTGCACACGGGTCATGTACAGGAAGTCAAGTTGACCCATATAGGGTTCCATCTGGTCCACCTCCTCGAAGGGAATGCCTTTTTTCTTGACCACCTCTTCGCGGATATATTCCGGCACACGAAGTTCTTCGGGGGAAATGAAGATGAACTTCACCCCTTCATAGTTGCTGAGGAACTTGACTAGGGAGTGCACGGTACGACCGAACTTCAAGTCACCGCAGAAACCGTAGGTCTTGTTTTCCACATTGCCGCGCAATCGCTCGATGGTCAGGATGTCTGTCAGCGTTTGAGTGGGGTGCTGGTGACCGCCATCGCCGGCATTGATGAGCGGCATGTGGATATAATGGCTTGCCATACGCGGGGCACCCTCTTTGGGGTGACGCATGGCGGCTATATCCGCATAGCACTCAATGGTGCGCAAGGTGTCGGCAATGCTCTCACCTTTAGCGGTGGAACTGGAGTTCGGTTCCGAAAAACCGATTACCTTGCCACCCAAACGCAACATGGCTGCCTCGAAACTGAAGCGCGTGCGTGTGCTCGGTTCATAAAAAAGAGTTGCCAAGATTTTCCCTTCGCAACTCTTACTGTATTTTTCCGGATCGGCAATGATCTGATGTGCCAAATCAAAGATTTCGCGAAATTCTTCACGTGTGAAATCCGCCGGGTCTATTAAGCATCTGTTCTTTAACAAAATAAGGCCTCCTTATATTTTAGTTGATAATAATTTTCACCAAATATCCCTTATTGCCCAACCACCTTGCAAAAATAAATAAAAAGTTTTTTTGTCTGCTTCTCCGATGCATTTTTTTTCAACAATTTTATTCTTGAGGCATCAATTGGAAATTCTTTAACAAAATAAACGATGGCGAAATAATGGAAGATGGAATACCCCAGAATATATCTTGCTTGTTCATCTGTTTGGTATTCAGTTGCTTAAGAAGTTTGTTGAACACAACACGCTCTCTTGAAACACCTGATACTTTGTTCAATAGGTTGAAGTCAACGGACTCAGTTTGGGATACCCGAACGGGGAATGCCTCACCATTGGCAACTTTGATTCGGTTGACATACAGCGGCACAAGTCTAATATGACCATCGGCATCCTGCTGTTTTCCCATTTTTTCAATCCGATAGGCATATTTGTTTCCCGCTGCGCGTGCCTGCTTGAGCAATTCCTTGGTCAGCGCTCGTTCGTCCAATGTATTGTTTCCGGTTATTTCCAATATGCCTGCCCCTAATGCCGTGACCAAATACCCGTTGTTCAGACATAACTGCTGATGTCCGTTTGAGTATTTTCCGCTCTTGGTCGGAGTTCGGTTGGAGAGCAGTTCCAACAATTTACCTCTTTGAACCAATACGGTTTTCTTGTTGGGTTCCAATCCTTCCGCATCCAAAGTTTGATGCCCTATCAGATGTACGCCAGCCGTTATTTCCTGCTCATAATTGGCGGAAATATTCAACATATTGCTCGTAATCTGTTTGTTGAGCATCTTCATCCAAAAGTTGGGAGTATAGTTTTGAGTGTTAATGGGAGTCCGGACATTAAGCAATGAGGGTGCGCTTTCTATTAATAAGTAAGGGAGCAGCTCGGAAACAGCGTCTTTTGACAGCAGAACGGGACCATCGTAATACTCCGTGAGTTTTGGCGCATGAGCCCATTCCTGAAGGCGATGGGCCATTAAATCCACCTCTTGGTACAAGATTTCAATATCAGGCAGATCATGAAAATCGCGGTACAGCAGTTGGGTGTTGTCGTGCAGCGTGTCACCATCTTCCGTTATCGCAGACGCGTGAAGCTGAATGCAAAGAAGACGGAAGGGGCGGATATATTGGATGTTTTGCGCATTCGTGAAATACGCATTGGCTTGATACACATAAGTGGTGACTCCGGAGCTATAAAGCGTTGGATTATCATGTAAAAATCTGGCAGACAAATCGTTTGCCAAATATTCCACTTGCGAAAGGGATATTTCTTCCAGCGGTTTTTCGTTAAACGAAGATTTGCTGAATGCTTCAGAACGGTCTTTCAGGGCATCTTTCCCATCACTGGGCACATGCGCTGTCAGTCTAACCTTTTCCTCATAATCCGTGAGCGCTTGCCGGTAGGCGTCTTCCGTGCACTGGTGCGCAGTTTGGACCATGTTCGCGTAATTGTTGTCCAATGGCAGATTGCGTGATACCGTATTCGGACAGGAATAGAGGTTTTCGTTATTCAGCGTGTTGTCACCCACCAACAGGCGGGTATTGAGATGTCGTGTCGGTTGCTCGCATACGGAGAGCGTGCTTCCCATGGAACTTTCTACAGTATAAGTATTCGCATCGGAAATTAAATACTCAACATCGTAAGGTTTGGGATTTTTCAGCAGCATGCTGTCTGTGAAAAAACGCTGAATCTCATCTTGCATAACCTGGGTCGCAAGAGAAGGGAAGGCCAGCGGACTAGGAGTCTCGTCAAAGGAGACAGGAGCCAAAAGGGTATGTTTGGGTTGTGTTTGAAGTGGTTGAATATCAATCAGATAACATAACACAGACGGTGCGGTGCAGCGCACAGGTGCGGATGCTGTAATGGAGTTTGGAGCAATATTGAAATCGGAAATGTCGCCACCATCCATCACTTGGTTCCAAAAATGTTGGTTTTTCGGAATGGAAAGGCCTCGCACCAGTTCGTTGGCCCTGCCGTCAGCATAGACGCGAAATACCAATTGCGGCACAAATCCATCCGACTCCGAATAATGTATAGTCTGAATCCAATAGCCGTATTCTTTATTCTGGTTTTTAATCGTTTGTAACAACTTTTTAAACAAGTCGTTATCGGAGGAGTGCGGAGTGCACTCCACCCAAAGTTGGTTTTTATCCTGCCGAGCTCTTAAAATGGGATTTGACAAGGATGCGGGATCGCCGGAGAGGTAGTCATGGCAAAGAACCAGAGAGGCCGCCTGACTGGAGAACAAAACAGGGCATGTGGTTGTCGTGACGACCATAGGGGCATTGGCCTGCCGTTGCATTTTGTCGAACAAAGCGGTCTCTTCTTGCAGAATGGCATTTTTTTCAGGAAGATCCGAAGGATACTCCACCAGAAAATACTTTTCACAAGGTATGGTATAACCCTCTTCATCCGTAAGAGAGGCGGTAAGAGTTAGAAGTGTAACATTTTGATTGTGAGTTTTTTGAAATCCATTATTCCGGATATCGATCGAATGAGTGCAAGTGTAATGCAGGGTGGCCGTTCCCGACACTTGTGGACCAAAAGCGTTCCAAAGATCGGAGTATGCCTTAACCGTATTTTCCCATTCTTCCATTTGGAATCCGGAGCAGTAGTCAAGTTGGATTTCTGAAACAAACGGCGCTTCTGTCAGCGGGAACGCATCATAATCCGTAGGTTTGCCCATTTTCTCCGAAAACTGTTTGTCCAAAAATGTTTTTTCAGCTTTAAGGTAAACATGCTGAACCTCGGGGGTAATAATATGTTCCACTGCTGGAAAATTATAGTCAAGCGGCAGCAGAATGTTTTTTTCGGAAGAAGCGGCAATGACTTTTCCGCTTAATGGGTCGCCCACGAGTAGTTCCACCGTTAAGGTGCGGTAACTGTGGTGTTGTTTGGAGGTTAAACTCCCCATAGAAGATGCCAGGATATAGTCGTTGACAGACTCCAAATAGAAACGGAGAGAGCAAATGGGTGCTTCCCGGTTTTGGTAACGGGAATATTGTTGTTGAAGGGTATTCTGAAGGGCGTCAACAAACTGTTTCTCATCCGCCAACGATTGCGCTCTGCCGTTTGTGAGGAGCAGCAAACAGCAAAGGAGCAGGCAGGGGAGGAGGGTCAGTTTGCGCATACGCGTGGGTTAGTCTCTGAAGATGGTGGCGTCGCGGTCGGGACCCACAGAAACGATGGAAATCGGGGTGTGGGTTTCCTCTTCGATGAAACGGATGTAGTCCTTGAAAGTTTGGGGCAGTTCTTCGTAGCTTTTGCATTGGCTGATATCCTGCATCCAACCTTTCAGCGGGGTATAGACAGGTTCGATTTCGGCGTCGTTGTCGGTGGGCATCTTGGTGGTGAGTTCGCCGTTCACCTTGTATGCGGTGCAGATATTGATGGTCTCGAAGTTGGACATCACATCGGCTTTGGTGAGGGCGATGTCGGTAACGCCATTGATCATGAGGGCGTACTTGAGGGCCACGAGGTCGAGCCAGCCGCAGCGGCGCGGCCTGCCGGTGGTGGCGCCGTATTCGTTGCCCTGCTTGCGCAGTGTCTCACCAGTGGTGTCGAAAAGCTCCGTGGGGAAGGGGCCGCTGCCCACGCGCGTGCAGTAGGCCTTCACAATGCCGATAACCTTGCCTGCAAAGTGCGGGTCAAGACCGAGTCCGGTGAATGCGCCGGCGGCAATGGTGTTGGATGAGGTGACGAACGGGTAGGCGCCGAACTCCAGGTCCAGCATCGTGCCCTGAGCACCCTCCGCCAGCACGGATTTCCCGCTTTGCAGATAATCGTACATCTCATATTCGCTGTCGATGAAGGTGAAAGACTTCAGCATGGCCAGCGAATCCATCCATTTCTGTTCCAGTTCGGATAATTTCTGCTTATAGTCAAAGTTCAGACTGTCAAGTATTTGCAGATGTTGGTTTTGGATTTGTTTGTATTTTTCCAGGAATTTGGGCGAAAGCAGGTCGCAGACACGCAGACCGGTACGGGCAGTCTTGTCCGTGTAGGTGGGTCCAATGCCCTTGAGGGTGGAACCGATTTTCATGTCGCCTTTTTGTGCCTCGTATGCCGCATCCAGCAACTTGTGTGTGGGCAGGATGAGGTGCGCCTTCTTGGAAACGAAAAGATTGTCGGTCGGGGTAAGCCCCATGGCTATCAGCGCGTTGATTTCCTCCTCAAAAGTTACAGGGTCAATCACCACACCATTACCGATAATATTGATTTTCTCCTTGTGGAAAATACCGGACGGGATAATGTGGAGCACATGGCGGATGCCGTTGAACTCCAATGAGTGTCCGGCGTTCGGACCGCCTTGGAAGCGGGCTACCACATCGTATTTCGGGGTCACCACATCCACGATCTTGCCTTTTCCTTCATCACCCCATTGCAAACCAAGTAAAATGTCAATCTTCTTTTTTTCCATAAAATGCTATAAAGTCATTGTTTAGAAATTATCGCAAACCATGTGTTTGCAGCGGCAAAGATACTCAAAAAATGTATTCATCTTTTTGAATATTCCAAATTTTATTATTTTTGCGACTTCAATTCATATACCCTTAACTTTTGAGTTTTGAATTTTTTTAACTTTAAATTTTAATATTATGGCATTAGCAATTGATTCAAGCAATTTTGAAACCCTGATTAATGGTGACAAATTGGTGGTGATTGACTTCTGGGCCCCCTGGTGCGGACCTTGTCGCCACCTCGGACCGGTTGTCGAAGAAGTGGCCGCCGAATTTGAAGGCCAGGCCGTCATCGGCAAATGCGACACCGACGAAAACAACGATCTCGCCATGCAGTTTGGCGTGATGAACATCCCTATGCTGGTGTTTGTCAAGAACAAAGAAGTAGTTGATAGTCTCGTGGGCCTCGTTCCCAAGGACCTCATTGTGGAAAAGGTTAAACAATATCTGTAATAGATCATTTTTTAAATTTTCAAAATATGAATACAGCTTTATTAATTTGCATCATCGGTACGATTGTCATCATACCGTTTTTGATTTACTATGTGCGTGAAGCCAAGCTGCATCACCCGAAGGGTTTGATTGCCGCCGCTTTGAGCAACATGGGTGAGCGCTTCGGCTACTACATTATGAACGCTGTGCTGCTGCTCTTCCTCGTTTCCAAGTTCGGTCTGCCCGACGGCACCGCCGGCGTCATCTATTCCGTCTTCTATTTCGGCATCTATGTGCTGAGTTTGGTGGGCGGTATCATTGCCGACAAGACGCAGAACTACAACAAAACCATCCAATGGGGTTTGATCATCATGGCTATCGGTTATGTGGCTATGGCTATTCCGTTATTCAGCAAAACCGCCGAGGGCGCTATCCTCGACAGCGGCGCTGGCTGGTGGACTATCCTTATCATCACTTGTATGGCTCTGTTGTTCATCGCATTCGGTAACGGTTTGTTCAAAGGCAACTTGCAGGCCATCGTAGGTAAATTGTACGATGAGTTTGAGGCCGAGGCTGCTAAGAAAGGCCCCGAAGCACTGGCAGAAGCCAAAGATCGCCGCGACTCCGGTTTCCAGATTTTCTACGTCTTCATCAACATTGGCGGTTTCTTCGCCCCGTTTATCGCTCCGTTCTTGCGCGAGTGGTGGCTGAAAGCGCACCATTTGGTGTATAATGCTGACATGTCCGGTCTTTGCCACCAGTTCCTGGCTAACGGTGAGCAAACCCAGAAGTTCACGGAGACCATGCAGGCCGTGCTCCAAAGCGGTTACAATTTCACGGACACCGCTGCATTCTGCTCCGACTACATCACCGTGTTCAACCAAGGTGTACACTTCTCCTTCATCGCATCTGTGGTGGCCATGCTTATCTCTCTGACGATTTTCATCATGAATAAGTACAAACTGCCGCAACCCGCCAAGAAAGAGCAAGCCCAAGTGGTGGAATACACCCAAGAGGAGAAACTCGCCATGGCAAAGGAAATCAAACAACGTTTGTACGCTTTGTTCGCTGTGCTGGGTATCGCTGTGTTCTTCTGGTTCTCATTCCACCAGAACGGCCAGTCCCTGTCTGTGTTTGCCCGCGACTTTGTCCAAACGGAGAAGATTGCCCCTGAAATCTGGCAAGCTTTGAACCCATTCTTCGTGATTGTGCTCACTCCGATCATCATGGTTATTTTCGGCGCTTTGGCACGCAGAGGCAAACCTATTTCCACGCCTCGCAAGATTGCCATCGGTATGGCAATCGCCGGTATGGCTTACCTCTTCCTGATGATTATCTCCATCGTGAACAACTATCCTTCAGGTACTGATTTCCGTGCAATGGATTTGGCCCAGATGGCTGCCGCTGGCCTTGCCAAGGCCGCTCCTTGGGTATTGCTTGTTACCTATTTCTTCTTGACTGTAGCAGAGTTGTTTATCTCTCCGCTGGGTCTCTCCTTCGTATCCAAGGTGGCTCCGCGCCACATGGTGGGCTTGTGCCAGGGTTTGTGGCTTGGCGCTACCGCTATCGGCAACCTGCTGATTTGGCTCGGACCTGTGATGTACAACGCATGGCCGATCAAATACTGCTGGCTTGTGTTCGCAGTGGTTTGCTTCCTCTCCATGGCTATCATGCTCGGCATGGTGAAATGGTTGGAGAGAGTGACGAAATAGTAATTAGTTTCACAACGAATAAAAAAGGCAGACTCTAATGTCTGCCTTTTTTTTATTTTTTGATTACCTGTTTGGCCTTGAGGATGGTTTCGTCCGTTTCGTTGATGACGGGGTAGAAAGCGTCATTACCATATAGATTCCGTCCAATCAAGGCCTTAATCCACAATTTAAGTTCCTTTTTGGAGTTGGCGGTGAGATAGGGAGCTTTCTTACCCGTGAGTTTGGTATAATAGTTGAGCATTTGGTTCAGTTCCTTGTCTGAGAAAGAGGCTTTTGTCCTGAAGGTAACGGCATCGGGAAACTGTTTTTTCAGTTCGGTTTTGTGGTCGTTGGTGTAGTTGAAGGCGAATTGCACCAATGCGGCAGTGTTGGCCACCATATAATAGCCGTCGAGGTCATTGCCCTGATGGATGGGCACGAAATAGTCGGGCATGATGCCGCCTCCACCATACACGGTGCGTCCTCCGACGGTCTTATAGGCGATGGACTTGTCCTGTTTGATGCTGTCGATATTCTCCATCTCGCCGCGGGCGAGGCGTTCGTAAATTTCTTCGTAATAGGCCTCCGTGCCGTTCTTGTAGTCGCGTTGGATACAGCGTCCGCTGGGGGTGTGGTAGCGCGCGGTGGTGAGGCGGATGGTGGATTTGTCGGATAAGTCGAACTGTCTTTGTACCAATCCTTTGCCAAAGGAACGGCGTCCCACGATCATACCTCTGTCGTTGTCTTGCACCGCTCCTGCCACAATCTCGGCCGCCGAAGCGCTGAAGTCGTCAATGAGAACGACCAACTTGCCTTTTTCAAAGTTGCCCTTATGGGTGGCATAGATAATCTCCGGTCTGACTTTCAATCCTTCCACCGACACAATCTTTTGGTTTTTGCCCAAAAACTCATCACACACGCCGATAGCGGCATCCAAAAAACCGCCCGAATTGCCGCGCAAGTCCAGAATCATGGAGGTCATACCCTGTTTTTTCAACTTGTAGATGGCGTCTTGGAACTCTTTCACGGTTGTGCTTCCAAATTCATTCATCTTGATATAACCGGTATGCGGATCTGTCATGTATGCCACATCAATGGTATAGGTGGGGATGACATTGCGGGTGATTTCGTATGCGTAGATGTCTTTGAACCCAGGGCGTATCACGCCTATTTTCACCTTGGTGCCTTTTTTACCACGCAACAGTTTGAAAACCTGTTCATTAGAGGTTCCTATAATGGATTTGCCGTTTACGGTGACAATTCGGTCGCCGGCGCGCACGCCCGACTTTTCCGCAGGACCACCTGATATGGTGGAGATTACCATTACGGTGTCGTTCATGATGTTGAACTGAATGCCCACACCCTCAAAGGCGCCATTCAGCGACTCCATCATGGTTTTGTTCTCTGCAGGCGTGGCGTAAGCCGAGTGGGGGTCCAGACTGTGCAGCACACTGCTTATGGCTTGGTCATACACAGAATCAATGTTGACGGAATCCACATAATATTGGTTAATGTATTGCATCACCTCGTTGAGTTTGTTGTTTTGCGTGTTCAACAAAACCGTTTTCCGCGAAGGCAGGAAATTGACTGCCACGGAAACGCCAAACAGAAAAGCGATGAGAAGGTATAAGAAGATAATCCAGTTGTTATGTTTCATATTGTCGAGGCGTACGGCCGTACGCCTTTATTTGTTTAAGATTGGGATGCACGGCCGTGCATCTTTACTGTTGTCGTTGTATGGATGTTTGGTGCAATAGTTCCAAAAACTGTGCCAGAAAATCACGATAAGCAGGATCCAGTCCTTCTTTTAGGTAGCGTTCCGTGACCTGCTGCCATTGTTTGGGCTGGACTACTGGCAGGTTGTTTTCTTTTTTGATGCGTGCGATTTCGTCCACGATTTCCATGCGTTTGGCCAGCAATTCGCTCAGTTGGGTGTCCACATGCTCGAGCAGTGCGCGTTGTTTGATGAGTTCCGCATTCGGCATGTCGGTTTTAAAGGTCAGAGACTGGATGAGGTCGCCCCATTGGGCAGGAGTCAGTTGCTGGGAGGCATCACTCAGGGCTTCTGCCGGACTATAATGTGTTTCCAGCATAAGTCCGTTAAAACCGTAATTCAAAGCGAGTTGTGCCACTTGAGGAATCCATTTCACATTACCGCAAAGGTGGGAAGGATCGCACAAAATGGGCAGTTCGGGATAGTGAACTTTCAAGTCAATAGGGATTTCCCAGCAAGGGGCGTTGCGATACACATTCTCATTACCGTTGGCGAAACCACGGTGCACGGCGATAACTTGTGAGACACCCGCTTGTAAGAAACGCTCGATGTTGCCGATCCAGAGGTTGAGGTCAGGTACGATGGGATTCTTAACAAGGATGGTAAAGGGTTTCTCTTTGACCGCGTCGGCAATTTTCTGCACTTCGACGGGGTTCACGCCCGTGCGCGCACCCACCCACAATGTCGTAATGCCCGCCTTGGCGCAGGCGTCAACCTGTTTGGCAGTCATCACTTCGGTGCACACGCGGAATCCGAACCCCCGCTGCACCTCCCCTAACCATGGCAATGCCTCACTACCCAAACCCTTGAAACTGTTCGGGTTACTGCGCGGTTTCCATACACCTGCCCTGAAATAGTCCAACGCTATTCCAGTCCGCTTTATCTCCTGACTCAGCAGCTCGGCGGTTGTGAAGAGTTGATGTTCACTCTCCACGGCACAAGGTCCAGCAATCAAAACAGGTTTCATCCTACTCTTCCTCTTCTAAGTTCGTATAGTATTTCTTCACAAATTTGTTCTTCCAACCGAGGTTGCCTAACTTATAAGAGAACGATGGCAAACCTTTGGCATTGTCAGGTGCCAGCGACTTGTTCTTCGGTTTGGTGTTCTTGATGGCTTCGTTGAAGTTTTTGTCCGAAGAATAACCCGAAACCACATTGTTGTCGAATTGGAAATAATAGTATTGGTCATCAAATTCAAAATAGAGGTAGAGTTTGTTGCGCGACCCCCGCTTTTCAATCACGATGCGGCCGGGAACCATCTTGTATATCGTTTTGGCACCGCAGATGATCAACGGAAGCGTGGTTTGCGATTTGAAGGTGGATTGGTCTTTGTCCCATTCAAAATCGATGTTGGAGAAGAGGAACTTCACCTGCAGCGCTTCGGGCAGACGGCGTTGCGTACCCAATGCCACATTGCGGGTATAGCGCTGGTATTCGGTTTTACCCAAGATGTTGTATAAGGCCATGTCGTACGCCTCATCGGAGGAAACATCCACAAAGTCCAGCGAGGTGGCGTTGTCCAATGCCTTGTTCATGCTCTTCATGGACTCTTCGTTGAAGAAGAAGTCAATGGAGGTGGTCAGATGCATTTCCGCTGAATCGGCAGTTATATAATTGATGATGGTACCATTGGTGACGAAATTCACACGTCCCAACTTGGTTCCCATATCAATGGTACCGGTACCCGTGGCCACACAATTGTCGGTGTTCAGTGTGATGATGTTGCCAGGCACAGTGGGATCCTGCAGCTTTTCCAAAGAGGCGGCCTTGTATTCGTGCGTGGCTTTGTCGTAAGTGATGTATCCGAAAACATTGATGTATTCGGCATCGTTGAACTCATCTTTAGCTTCGCCGAATGCGGTGTAGATGCGACCTGTCTTGTTGGAGGAGGTGATGGCCACCACCACTTTCCGGTCGTCCATGTCCTTGGTGCGGTCGTGCACTTGAAGCAAAATGTTGTTGGGGTCAACTTGTTGCAAGATCTTCATGGGCGCATGGCGGATAGAGTCGCATCCATGGCGGATCTCAACACCACCAAAATAGGACAGGAAGGGTTGTGTGCTGTGCAACTCGGCGCGCCCGCTGAACCCGAACTGGTCGCTGAACTGGAAGTTCATCTCGGCAGGAATCTTGGCATCACCGAATGTTTCCTTGTTGAAATAGATGGTGTCAAAATAAATTTTCTGTACCCGCTGATTCTCGTCCACATAATCATAATAACCATTGGCATAGAACTTTGTGGCGGTCTGGAGACGGGTGTAGCAGTCGTATAGCTCGTGGAATTTGTTGTCCCTGCCCGCCAAAATGCGCGATTTGGGTAGCGGGTCCACATACGCTTTCTCGCGGATAATCACTTCACCATGCGCGGGAATGATGGCAGCGTCGCCAGCGTTGATGTAGCGCACACCATGGGCAAAAATCACATTTTTGGTGAAGTCAAACTCCGCACTGAGGGCGGGGAAGTGGTATCCCACAGCCGGATCTGCCGCATATAATTCATTGTCAAGACTTTGCATATCAACCAGCTCACGCGACGGGGTGTTGTCGATATCCACATTCTTGTATGGGTCATCCCATTTGAAACGCAATAAGGTGGAGTCGATGGGATCCCATTCAAACTCCGAAGACTTGGCTTTAATCTCATTCTTCACAAAATAAACAATGGAAGCGGTGCCGTTGGCTTTGAAATGACCTTTACGGGTTTCAAAATTGATGTGGGAATTGTAGTTGTCGGTGGAGAATGCGATGTCCTCACCTTTGCTGATATCATAAATCCGCAAATCAGCGGTGTCGGAGAGCAATTCGTGATGTTTGAAGTCGAACAATCTGGAGGAGATGTCCGCTCTGCCAAATTTCACAATGCCGGTTCCTTGCATTCCGGAAGGCGTGATTTTGGAGTTGCCGGTAAGCAAAGTTTCATTGAACACGCTCATCGGATTCTTGATGGTGTGCACAAACATTTGATCCTTATAGGGTTCCCAGTGCAGATAACCGTCTTCCATGCTGGCGGGTGGGAATTCCACACCGCCTTGTTGTTCGGCCACAATGTGGTTGTTGGCGGAACCGTTGGTGGAATCCAAATAGAATACGAGACTGTCGGACACCGTGTGGGAGGTGATGTAGTCGATTTCTCCATTACCACGCAATCCCCTGTTGCTCAAATCCACAACACCCTTGTATGAGCCTTTTGTCCCGTACATAGGCAATCCGTTGGTGTGATGGGTGAAACCGAAGGAGAAGTCGGGCTGCACTTTCAACGGCTCGGAAATGTCGGGGAAGATGCCGCCCGACACCAGCGATCCGGTAAACTTCATGGAGTCTATGACAAAGTTGTCCAAATTGACGATTCTGAAAGAGTTGACCGCATAATAAAAACGGTCACGCGTATAGACACCACCGAGCACATAAGGTTTGTCATAAAACACCTTACCGCCCTTTCGTGCTTCAAAGATGGGGTATTCGGGAATGTCGGTCATGCCGGATTTGTTGCCCGGAGCATCCACATAAAGCACGCCGGAGAGTTCTTCAATGCGGCCTTGCACTTGACGGAGCGGATAGTCACCGTACATGTCCATTTTGCCGTTCTTGTCCTCCACATACATAATCAAGGTGTCGATGACATTCATATCGACCAGGAAACGATCGTAGTTGAACTCGCAGTTGTGGGCGATAAAGTCAAACAGACCGCCGATGACGCGTCCGGAGAAGGTCATGTCGCGGTTTTTCTTTACCGTAACCAATTCGTTCATCGGATACACATTCACAATCTGCGGGTCGCTGAGCACAAAGAACTCACAGCCCGTGATTTTCAAATCATTGGTCAGCAAATCCATGGAGGCGTAATGGTTCTTGGACTCCAGACGAATATAATCGTAGTCTTTCTTTTTAACCTGATTATTAAGATATTGTGAAATCTTAGGGCGGAAGTGAATGCGGTTGTTGTTCACATCATACTCAATGAATCCGCGGGCGGCGAAGTCGAGCATCATGGCCTTGATGTCCAAAGGCGGTTTGTTGAACCAGCGGATGACATCTTCAATGGTGACATCTTCATAGCCGGCGGAGTAGAAAAGCTGCCAAAGGGTATAGAGCGGATTCACTTGGTTTACGCCGGCAATTTCGTGCATGACGGACTCATCATAATAATTTTGAGACTCGAAAAATGCGGATTGCTCACTGGTGTTGCCTACAATGGGTCGGAACTCGATACGCTGCTCGTTGGTGTTCCATTGGATAGATTCTACCGTGATATCCAATTTATGGTATGAGTCGAAAAATGGGGATCTGCCAACCCCTTGCTTCGGGCGGGAAATGAGAAGTTCTTTGGTTTCGTTGTTGTACTTGAAATTGGCGGCAGGATGGAAAATGGAGTCCTCTTCTATATAAATGCTTACTTTGGCGTCTTCCGACAGCAGGTTGGTGGGACGAATCAGGAAGCTTTTGGAGGCGGCCTTGATAATGGGTTTCTTATCGCGAAGAATCGTGATGTTCGCCAAGGTGTCGCCGGATGAGGTTCCGTAAATGGAGGCGCCGCGCAACTCAAATCCGCCAACATAGTTCACATCCGTATATAAGTTATTGATTGCTATTGTTTTATCGTTACTGATGAAACGGGGGTAAGTGGCCTTTTCTTCTGAAGTGGGCAGCACAGCTTTGTCAATAACGGTGCCCATAATAGGGCGGCTGAACAACTTTGGATAATGAAAGGTGATATTGGCGGCCTCCACTTTCGGAAAACGCATATCAATTTCGTAAGATTTCAATTCGGCTTTCACATTATCAGGCAAGCCAGCGCGATCCCAGTAAATGGTGCCCTGGGTGGCGTTGAATTTGATTCTGGCAGGATAGTAGCGCCCACTGACATCAACCACTGTCAAACTGTCTTTGGTAGAATGTCCTATCAAATCCACTCGTTTGAAATCGAAATAGGGTTCTTGGTCAAACCCCATTACTTCCGCTTGTCCGTCCACCACCCATTTGACATTATCTTCCTGATTCAGAATGTTATTCCGGAAGAACCGCTCATAGAGCAGCATGTTTTTCTGGAACAAGGTGACGCTGTGCGTGGCGTGATACTCCACCATTTTCACCCAGGTCTCCGTTTCAGCGGCATATTCGCTGGACGCAAAGGCCATGTAGGCGTGCATGTAGGACTGGAACTGCGGAATGGGGCGGAACTTGTGGCGCAACAAAGCGTTGGCTTCCTGAATGAACGCCAGTTGGTTTTCATAGTCGATGGAGGTGGTCCAAAAAGCGGTGAATTCCGCCAGCATGTCGTTGGCCTCTTTCTGCCGGTCTTTGGACACGGTGGACAAATAAGATTTCATTTCCTCCACAGTGACGGTCGGGTCATTGGAGAAGGAGTTGAAACGCTGTGCGAAAACGGTGAAAACCGTGCAGCATACAGCGATAGTCAGAAGGATTTTTTTCATAATACTATCCGTTGAACGGTTTGCCGTTCATATTGAACCACAAATCGATAACCTCTTTGGATTTCTTTTCTTGGATGGTGACTTTGTATAAATTCAATTTTTCGGCAATGCGCTTAACACTGTAATAATCAAGCACTTTGCAACCTTTGTGTTCTTTTTTGAGGAAGCTTTGGATAGTAGCGGAAAGGTTCTCGGGTTTGCCTTGCAGGCGGGTTTCCACAATGTTTCCAATAGGACTGATGATGCAGATTTCCTTGCCGCGAGCGCTGTAGTAGTGCGCTTCGTAATTCATGTCGTCGTTGGTCACCCATTCCGCATTCGTAACCCGCGGATATTTCAATTTGAAAACAGCTTGGATGTTTTCGGGAATGTCGGCGGCGCTGTTTTTCTTCTCGTCCAGCGACATGTTCATTTTAGCGTAGTATTTGTCCAGTTGGTCTTTCTCGTTACCTTTGATGTCGGAGGATACCATTTCGGGATTCGCATCAATTGTACGCAGCAGTTTGCCGGTTTTGTCGAAGATAACCGTAGTGGGAATTTTGGCCTTGTAGTTGGCTTTCTCATAAAATTCCACCAGTGTTTTGTCGTTCTTGTCGGCTCTCGTCTCCTTGATAGCGGTTTTGAATTTGAATCCTTTATAGAAATCGTTGAGGTGCTTCAGCATCGGACCGGTTACTGCCTCTTCGGGGAGGGCGGTTATCGTTTTATCCCAAACACCCTCTTTGGAGAAATAGGCGGCTGTGGTTCTATCGGCGTTGACGCATTTGGCAACATATTGGTTGTCAATCTCATACCAATTCAAATCTTGAGGATGCAATACTTTTTTCACCAGAGCTTTCTTGACTGTTTCGGGAACTTCGGATTCATTTATAGCCACATTGCCCTGTTCATCCGTAACCACAGGCTCGGGTTTGACCTTCTCTGGCTTTTCCGGTTTCTCCTTTTCCGGTTTTGCAGGTTTCGGTTCTGCCTTCACTGGAGCGGGTTTCTCGGTTTTCTTGGGTTCCGCATTCTGCTTCGGCGGATTGTTTTCCGCTATTTTTTCCTCCTTGGGTTCCACAGGATTTTTGAAGTTGTCGGGATCCGTGCGGGAGAGGAGTTCGCCTTTGTCACTGAAGGAAAGTTGCGAGGGTTTGAAACCGATGCCCTCTTGCTTCACCTCCACCATGTAGTGCAACGGAGCGTTTTCCTGCTCTTCCAAGAAGGAATTGCTAATGACGAAGTCGGGATAATTGGCTTTCACATATTCAGTGATGACAGACGGAAGCTCGTCTTTTTTGATGTCGTAGGTGGTTCGAATCCACTCGCCACCAGGCGAAATGTACGCTTTCCCAACGGAACCCTCATCCTTGAATGTGGCAATATAAACGCCAGATTCAAGCTGCCATGCGGAAACTTTCACATACGGATATTGGAAATCCATAGCTTGTGAAACCTCGGAAGGCACGTCTGCCGGCTTTATTTTTTGCGCAAACGATACGGGCAATGCAAGGAGTTGCATCGCAAATAAAATGACCGCTAATTTTACAAAATTCTTCATAAAAACCTTTTATTAAAAACGAGGGACAAAGATAGTATTTTTTTGTACTTTTGCCCCTCCTAAAAATTGATTTTATGAAGAAGATAACATTTTTCGTTTTTTGCCTTCTGACAACACTCCTTCTCGGGGCCCAGGATACGGTGAAAACCTATTGGAGCAACAACAAACTGATGTCTGCTGGCGTGGAATCCAAAGGTTTGGAACAGGGACATTGGATCTATTATCACAACAATGGAGTGAAATGGACGGAAGGTGATTATAAGGATGGAAAGAAGGTTGGCGTTTGGAAAGTGTGGTATGAGGATAGGAAACTGGCCCAGGAGTACAATGCCCAAAACGGACCGTTCAAAAGTTGGTTCCGTTCAGGCCAAGTGGAAACGGAAGGGCAGTTCGCCGATGGAAAGCGTTCCGGGAAATGGACATTCTATCACCCGAACGGCCGCCTCTTCAAAGAAGTGAATTATGTGGAAGACAGTGTGGACGGCCATGTGGTGGAATATTATGACGACGGCAGCAAATATTTTGAAGGCGACTATACGAAAGGCGCACTCAACGGATACGCCTGCTGGTGGAGCCGTGACGGAAAGAAACAGATGGAAGGTTCTTCTGTGAATGACCTCCAGCAAGGGGAATGGAAATACTATAATGACAAAGGCACCATAGGCAGCAAAGGCAGTTTTGACAAGGGTTTGCAGGTGGGCGAGTGGACCTATTATTACGATGATGGTTCAGTATGGAGAAAAGGGAATTATGTGGCCGGCAAGCGCGAGGGCTTGTGGAAAGCATGGTATGAGGACGGTAAACTGCAGCGCGAGGGACCTTTCAGCCAAGATATGGAAAACGGATTTTGGAAAGCATATTTTCCGAACGGCAAAGTGCAGGACCAAGGCTATTTCAAAGACGCGCAAATGGATGGGGAATGGACTGGCTGGTATGAAAACGGCGCGCAGAAATACTGCATGCATTACAAAAGCGGCAAACTGAATGGTCTGTACCAATATTATTGGGAGGAAACAGGCAAACTTGCCCGCCAAGGGAATTATAAGGACAATCAGAAAAACGGGTATTGGAAAGAGTATGCCCAAAACGGAAAGATTTTGAAAGAAGGGAAATATGTGAATGACATGAAACAAGGAAAATGGTCTTTCTACAATGTGTTGGAAAAGAAAGTTCGCGAGCAGAACTTCGTGAACGATGTTCAGGATGGCCCGTTCACGGAATACTATGATAATGGTGTGAAACATTTTCAGGGGAGTTTTAAAGGCCGTCTGCGCGACGGGAAATGGTCGTGTTGGGGCCCTAACGGGAATTTGTACTACAGCGTTATCTTCTCCAAAGGAAAGAAAGTGAAGGAACTGTATGTTGCGGAACCGAAATCGGAACGTCCTTTCTAACATGGGTAAAAAACGCATTTCACTAACAGATTTTATACGGAATTTGACACAAAAGACGGGAAACATGACGATTCGCATTTTTCATTTCAACCCCATACAAGTGAATACTCTGGTGTTGCATGATGACACCGGCGAGGCGCTCATTGTTGATCCCGGTAATTGTCAAAGTTATGAGGATGCGCAACTCAAAGAATATGTGCTGACGCATCAGTTGAAGGTGGTTGGCATTGTGAACACGCATCCGCACATTGATCATATAGCAGGCAACAACTGGTGTTCCCGTGAGTTCAACGCACCCGTGTGGTGTCATGAGGCCGGCATGCCCATTTATAACAAATCATACGCTTACGCCATGGCGTTCGGACTCTCTGTGGACGACATGCCCGCACCTGCCAAGTTTCTCCATGAGGGCGACGAGGTGTGCTTCGGAGCACAACGCCTGCAAGTGCTCTACACCCCAGGCCACTGCGACGGCAGTATCTCCCTGTATAGCGCCGCCGACAATTTCGTGATTTGCGGTGACCTTATTTTCGAGGGCAGCGTGGGGCGCAGCGACCTTCCCACTGGCAGCCACGCATTGCTGGTGCAGATGATACAGGAAAAAATATTCACCCTGCCCGAGGATACCGTCATCTATCCCGGGCATGGACCGAACACCACCGTTGGTTACGAAAAAACACATAATCCATTTTTATAATATCGAATGAAAATCACAGACTCTATCAACAACATTCCTAAACTTTCCGAATCGGAATTGCTTTCTCTGGCTGACAGTTACCAAAATATATTGCAGAATGTGGGAGAGGATCCCAAGCGCGAGGGACTTATCAAAACCCCTATGCGTGCGGCTAAATCACTGGACTTTCTGACGCACGGATACCGCCAGGATCCTAAAAAGATTTTGGAATCCGCTCTTTTTCACGAGGATTACAAACAAATCGTCGTAGTGAAGGATATTGAGATTTACTCCCTTTGCGAACATCACTTGCTGCCGTTTTTCGGGAAAGCCCATATCGGTTATATTCCCAATGGCACTATCGTGGGTTTGAGCAAAATACCCCGTGTGGTAGAGTGCTATGCCCGCCGCCTCCAACTGCAAGAGCGACTGACCACTCAGATCAAGGATTGCCTTCAGGAAGTGCTCAATCCGCTTGGCGTGGCTGTGGTGATTGAGGCGCAGCACCTTTGCATGTCCATGCGAGGTATCCAGAAACAGAACTCCGTGACCACCACATCCGAATTCACCGGTGCCTTCCTCAAAAACGAGAACACCCGTCAGGAATTCATGCACCTGATTGGGGCCAACCTCCACTAAAGATACCTTCGCCTAAGTCGCTTGTTGCGGGGCTTGCGCTTCGCTATTTTGCGGAAATGCTCCGCCTGATACAGTATGGAGTCCTCACTGGCCTCCCCGACAATTTCTATTTTCTCGTCCTCAAGCGGTTCCTGGAGCAAACAGATGACCGTCTTTCCCACCCATGTGCGCGGTACGCATAATGTGACCGTGTCTGTTTTCGGATTCAAAATAAGTTTTTTCATGATTTTTGCATTTTTGTTTGAGTTGAGTTTTTGACAGCTCATTTTTACGAAAACTGCCTTGTTTTACTGCTTTTTGACCGATTCCTAAGGTTTTTTGTATCGTTCTATGTCATTTTTCTCATATTGTTTTTAACACTTTGGTAATCAATGTGTTGTTTGTAAATATACATTTTTTATTCAGAGTGTTCCAATAAAATGACATTTTATTAAAATGCTAAAAATCAACGATTTAATTAAAATGAAGCAAAAAAAGAAAAGGAGAGGTGTTTTGATATGAAAAAAAGTGTACTTTTGCAACCTCAAACAATGAGAAGGATGTCCCAGTAGCTCAGCAGGTAGAGCACATCCCTTTTAAGGATGGGGTCCTGGGTTCGAATCCCAGCTGAGACACCAGAAGACCGAGTGCAAACTCGGTCTTTTTTTTTGTACCTTTGCAACTGAAAAACCATACCTGTCCACTTATGAATATATCCCATCAGCAGATTCTCTCCCAAATGGCGGCTGAGTACACCCGTCAGGAGGTTGTGCGCTGCGAACCGCTTGCGCAATCCGGCTCGCACCGGCAGTATTTCCGTGTCCATCTGCAAAACGGCAACACCCTCATTGGCGCTTATAATGATGATGTGGCGGAAAATGTCGCCTTTTTCACCTATACTCGCTTCTTCACCGATTGCGGTTTTGCTGTACCCGAACTGTTTCTGGTTAATCCTGACCAACAGCATTACCTGCAAAGCGACTTGGGAGCCACAACCTTGTATGATTACCGCATGGCACATCGTCGCGATGACGGCACACCTTCCGATGACACCGTTGCCTATTACGAAAAAGTGGTGCGCGCTCTTCCCGCATTGCAATTGTCCGCCAAAAAGGGACTCGATTTTTCGGTGGCGTACCCTCGCGCCGCCTTCGACCGTCAGTCGATGCATTGGGATCTCAACTATTTCAAGTATTATTTCTTAAAATTAGTTAATGTTCCCTTCAACGAGCAACTTCTGGAAGATGATTTCAACAAACTGATGGAGTATCTTCTAACGGCGGAAAGTGATTTCTTCCTCTATCGTGATTTTCAATCCCGAAATATCATGGTAAAGGATGATGAGGTTTATTTTATTGATTATCAAGGAGGAAGAAGGGGCGCGCTGCAATATGATGTGGCTTCTTTGCTGTATGATGCCAAGGCGGATCTTACCCCTGAGTTGAGAGAGCGTCTTCTTAACATTTATTTGGATACCCTTGCCGAATATATGCCTGTGGACAGGAAAGAATTCATTTCTTATTTTCAGGGTTTTGTGCTGATTCGCATTATGCAGGCGATGGGCGCATACGGTTACAGGGGCTATTTTGAGCGTAAAAGTCATTTTTTGCTCAGTGTACCCTATGCTGTGCGCAATCTTAAAAGCATTTTGGGCAGTTGGTCGCTGCCTATCCAGTTGCCGGAATTGACAAAAGCGCTACATTTCATTATCAACTCGGATTTTGTGAAGCCCTATCAGCCGGGTGAGCGATTAACCGTGTTGGTGCAGAGTTTCTCGTTCAAGAAATCCATTCCGCAAGATCCTTCGCCTAACGGCGGTGGGTTTGTGTTTGACTGTCGCGCATTGCCCAACCCCGGACGCGAAAAACGCTTTGCACACAATACAGGACAAGATGCTTGCATCGTAGAGTATTTAGAGCAATATCCTGTCGTAGAGGAGTTTAAGAAACATGTGTTTGCTATTGTGGACCAGGCGGTGGACAATTACTTGGAGCGCCGTTTCAATCATTTAATGGTCAGTTTCGGGTGCACTGGCGGCCAGCACCGTTCGGTTTATTTCGCCGAACAAACGGCCAAACATATTCGCGAAAAGTATCCCGCCGTGAATGTGGTGCTACGCCATACTGAGCAGGAGGGCAACTAGGTTCTATGTTCTAAAAATCAGAACACCAAAGTTTTAAATACTCTTTCTTTTTTCTCTTGACGCACTTTTACCAAATAAATGCCGTCGTTCCAGCGGTCGGTGGGGATGTCAAGCGTCTCTTCCGCACTTTGGGTTTGGTAGAGCATTTGTCCTGCAACTGAATAGACTTCCACTTGCACATTTTTGCCGGTCTCGTTCCGAATGGATAAGATGCCGTTGGTGACGGGATTTTGAGATAGAGTGACGGGCAGATACTCGTAATCTTCCACACCACCATATATTCTGACTTCCACCACCCAGTCTTTGGTAGTGCCGTCAGGTGTGGTTACTGTATAGGTCACCGGGAACCATAAATTCACGACCTCTTCAGAATTAGGTGTACAAGACACTCCCACAGGAAGCGTGATGGTGGGTTGAATGTGAGAAAGATCGGGAACCACACAACCGAATTCATAATAGAGGGTGTCTCCATATTCGGAGAAAGAAAACACAAAATCCTCATCAAAGTTCGTGATTTGTGGATTTAAACTTAACAGGATCCTGTAATCCAAAATGTCCGGATTCAACTCCATAATGGGCTCGAAAGTCACCAATCCGTAGCTGCTGTTGTCCGGCTGGTGATAAATCACATCCTCCGCGTGAGAAGCATCATTACCACCCCAGTAGTTGCCGATGGCACTCATGTTGCAACTGGAATTGTTGTAAAGTTCATACTCCACATTGTTATTCCCGTTGTCATAAAGAATATTTCCACCCGGATCTTCAACGGTGCCCATGTCAATATTGTGGTTGTAAATGGCCGTGATGCCCCACAAGTTGCCATACATGAGGTTGCGGCGGATTTTGGCGCCGCAAGAGGTGGTTGATCCGTATATGCTGATGGCACTTCCACCATTGTTAGGGTTTGTTTCCAAATTATTGTTTCGAATGGTGTTGTCTTGTATGATAGCATAAATATTTGTACCGTTTTGCGTATATCCGTAGCGGTTGTGTTCTATCACATTGTTAGAAACCAGCAATAAGGTGTTGCTGGCGCCCATATTCATGATGCCGATGCCGCCCGACATGGTTTGCGCCACGCCTTCAATATGGTTGCCTACAATATAAATAGTGTCAGTGCCGCCTGCCCCTAAATTGATTTGTGGCACATTGGCGTTGCTTAAATCATTGTTATAGAAAATGTTATTTAAAATTTTCGGAGAGCTGGTTGTGTTCACAGCCGATGCGATGGCCGCTTTCTGGTTGTCGTGGAAATAACAGTTTTGAATGGTTGGATTACAGTTCATGATGTTGATAACCGCATCACTGAAATGGGTGAATTCACAATTGTCAAACTCAACCTGAACGGGATTTAACAATTGGATATGTTGTCCGTATTGAAAGTCAACATTGGAAAAATAGCCCGAGGCGGCATTTCCCAAGCAGAGCGTGAAAAAGGATGTACCCGTGGAATCGCCGGTGATAGAGAGAGGGTTGACACGGGGTTCGGTCATGATGGCACCGTTGATGGTTATGGTAATACCATCATCAATCTGAATACCAGTAGCATTGCCTTCCAAAAATAAGATATCGTTGGCGGAAATGGTGATGTCCTGATGAATTTGATAATAACCGTTTTGCGAAATGCTGACTGCCCCATATGCAGCTACGCATAATGAGGACAAATTATAATTCGTGCCGTTGCCCGGACTCACCCATTGGCCGGAAGCGGTAATGGAAACGATGGTTGCGACTAAAAGGCATATAATTCTTTTCATATTTGATTTTTTGATGATACGTGTTTTGATTTCGCAAAACTATAAAAAATATTTAACTCATAATTATTTTTGGCAAATTATTTGCAAGCAAAGTATTTGGCGGTTGTGCGGAATGTGCGACCGCTGTACTTGCGTGGATTGTTAAATAATTATAAATAAGTGTTTTATGGACGAAAAAGAAAATATTGAACAAGAACAAACCCCTGAAGTGAACAAAGAAGTGCAGGAAGAGGTCAATCCTCAAACTGACAATTTGTCGGAGGAAACTGACAATGCGAAGAAAGGTGGCATATTTTCAAAGAAGAACAATAAGGATAAAGCTAAAATTCAGGAACTTACCGACCAGTTGGAAAAAGCGAAAGCGGAAAAGGCAGAGTTGAATGACCGTTTCCTGCGTCTGTATTCTGAGTTTGACAATTATAAAAAGCGTGTCAGCAAAGAGAAACTGGATTTGATTTCCACCGCATCCGAAAAGGTGTTTGTGAATCTTTTACCCATCATAGATGATTTTGAAAGGGCCATTTCCGCCAATGAAAAGGTGGAGGATATCAATGCGATAAAAGAAGGTTTTAACCTGATTTACAACAAGATGCTTCAATTGCTGAAACGGTTTGATGTGGAAGAAATAGCCGCCAAAGGCGAAGAGTTCAACACGGATTTTCATGAGGCGGTCACCCATTTTCCGGTAGAGAAGGAAGAAGACAAGGGTAAAGTGATTGATGTTACCGAGAAGGGTTACAAAATCAAAGACAAAGTCATCCGATATTCCAAAGTCGTTGTCGGCCAATAACCCTCCTTATGACCATTTTGTAATGGCAGTTTAGGACAGTCATTACCTAAAAACTATTATTTATGGCAGAAAAACGAGATTATTACGAAGTGCTGGGCGTAGAAAAAGGCGCCAGTGCTGAAGATATAAAAAAGGCATACCGGAAGTGTGCCATGAAATACCATCCTGACCGCTGGGTGAACGGAACTGATGCGGAGAAGAAAGATGCGGAAGAGAAGTTCAAAGAGGCGTCGGAAGCATACGATGTGCTAAGCAATCCGGACAAAAAATCACGCTATGATCAGTACGGTCATGCTGGCATGGGAGGAGCCGCGTCCGATTTCTCCGGTTTTGATATCAGCGACATTTTCTCGCACTTTGCGGATGTGTTCGGTGGTGCCGCTGGTGGTGGTTTTGGGTTCGGAGACCTCTTTGGAGGCATGGGAGGTGGAAGTGCCCAACGCGTGCGCAAGGGCGGTAATATCCGGATCAAGGTAAAACTCACCTTGGAGGAGGTTGCCAACCCGACCGAGAAGAAAGTTAAAATCAATAAATATGTGGCTTGTGAGCACTGCCACGGCACCGGTGCAAAGGATGAGCATAGCAAGCAGACCTGTCCTACTTGTAAAGGTCGCGGTCAAGTGGTACGCCAGCAGCGCAGTATGTTTGGCATTATCCAACAGGCCTCTGTCTGTCCGCAGTGCAACGGATCCGGCGAGATCATTAAAGACCCTTGTCCGCATTGCCATGGCAATGGCATCGTGCAAGGCGAAGAGGTGATCAAACTCACCATCCCTGCCGGTGTGGATAACGGAATGCAGCTTACTGTGCGTGGAAAAGGCCATGCTGCTGCCAATGGCGGAGTGAACGGTGATTTGATAGTGGCTATAGAAGTAGCTGATCATGATGTGTTTGAGCGTGACGGCAACAATCTGTATCTCAATTATTACATCAGTTTCCCACAGGCCGCCCTCGGTTCTTCTGTGGAGATTCCGACGCTGAACGGCAAGGCGAAAATCAAAATCGCCGCCGGTACGCAAAGCGGTCAGGTGCTCCGTTTGCAAGGCAAGGGATTGCCCGAATTGCACTCCCGTAATGTGGGCGACTTGATTGTGAATGTAAATGTTTGGACACCAAAGAGTTTGACCAAAGAAGAGAAAGAAATCATTGAGAAATTGAGCACACACGACAATTTTGTGCCAAAACCAGGAAAAAATGAACGCAGTGTGTTCAACCGTGTCCGACAGTTTTTCAGAGACTAAAGATCTGTAAGCGGTCTGATTTCTTCCGTTTCAAAATCGATGGTGAAGAAAAAATGCGCGCTTCCGTTGGTTACGCCAAGAATGGGGGCGCGCAGTGTTTTGTTGTAGCGTCCCGCTTGTGCGATGACCTCTTGGGTGAGTTCCACATGCGGTGCTTTGCATTCAATGACCATGTGCGGTTTCATATCCTGACCGAAAACCACCAAATCATAACGCTTTGTAAGACCGTTCACGGTGATGGCCCGTTCCACGGAAAGGTGCGAAGCGGGAATTCTTTTCACATTCAGCAGAAACAGGATGAGTTGCTGGCGCACCCGTTCCTCCGGAGTCATCACCAGCCATTTTTTACGGATGGGATCGAAAACTTCGGTCTTTCCCTCCCGTTCCCGTTGTTTGAATGTGTATTCCATCAACCCAATTTTGCTTTGTAGGATTCGTAATCACCTGGTTCAGAGAGCAGTTCAAACTCTCCGTCCTTGTGAATCATACCGATGGCCGGATGTGCCACGCCGTTGAAAAAGGTGGTCTTCACCATGGTGTAGTGAATCATGTCATCAAATACGATGTGGTCACCCACCTCCAGAGGTTCGTCAAAAGCAAAATCTCCCATGCCGATGTAATCGCCGGCCAGACAGGAACAACCACCAAGGCGATAGACGAATTTGTCGTTTTCGGTGGGTTCGTGTGCCCCTAAAACGGTCGGTTTATAGGGCATTTCCAGACAATCGGGCATGTGGCACGCAAAGGAAACATTGAGCATGGCAATTTTGATGCCCTTGTTTACCACGATGTCTTCCACAGTCGAAGTGAGCACGCCGGTTTGCCAGCCCACGGCCTCGCCCGGCTCCAGAATCACATCCTCCAGATTCGGGTAGCGGTTCCGGAAGTCCTTCAGCAGTTGGATCAGGTGCGGGATGTTGTAATCCGCGCGGGTGATATGGTGTCCGCCGCCGAAGTTCACCCATTTGCATTGGCGGATGTATTTGGCGAAACGCTGTTCAAAGGCTTCCAAGCAATGCTCCAGCGCATAGCTGTCGTTTTCACAAAGCACATGAAAATGCAGTCCCTCAATGCCTTCGGGCAGATTTTCGGGCATGTCTTCGGCCAAGATGCCCAAGCGTGAGCCTGGCAGAGCGGGATTGTAAAGGTCGGTTTCAATTTCAGAATATTCGGGATTCACCCGCAAACCGAAACTTACCTTTTTGGGACAATTGAGTGCCGTGTCCTTGTATTTGTCCCACTGACTTAACGAGTTGAATGTCAAGTGGCTGCTATAGATGAGCAGTTGTGGAAATTCATTTTCCAGATATATGGGCGCGTAGGTGTGCGCATCGCAGCACATCTCTTCGGAAATGAGCCGTGCCTCGTTTAGCGAGGAGGCGGTAGCGCCCGCCAGATAGTGTTTTATCAGTGGGAAGGAGTGCCAAAAAGACATGCCTTTGAGCGCGCAGATAATGGAAACCCCAGCCTCCTGCTGCACCAGGTTCAGCAGTTGCAAATTGGCTTCAAGAGAGGCCTCGGACATGATGTAGCAGGGGGATGGAAGGGAATCGTACGAATTCATAATTCAAATTTCAAAGTTTAAAAATTCATCATTTCTAAACTCTACACGCTCAACTTAAAACGCTATTTATGGTTTTCGTGGAACAGTTTCAAGCGTTCTTCCAGCATGGGGAACTGGCGGCGCGGGGTCAGGGAGACGCAAGCGCGCAGACCTTCGGTGCGTTCGCTGCCGCAAGTCACCAATGAGATGGCGCTGATGCCGTAGTACAGGAATTCGTGCAGCAGTTCATCGCTGCTCATGCCCGGGTAGGCCACTGTGAAGTAGAATCCGTCAGCCAGATCCTTGTCGCCATCTTTGTCATAGACGATAACGAAACCGTTGTCGGTGAAGAGTTTCTTCATGATAGCGGCTTTCTCGCCATATTCTTTCACATCGTCAATGTAGTTATAGGTGCCGTCGTTGCAGGCTTTGAGGATGGCAGCCATGGCATATTGTGCGGAATGTGCTACACCAGAGCTGATGGCATAGACGGTGCCGTAAATGATGGCACGACCCAGTTTCTTCATCTTGAAGTAGGGTTCCAAATCATCGAACTCGCGGTTGTATAATTTGTCGGACATAATCATCAGGGCGATACGTTCGCCAGCATAGCTGAATGCCTTGGAACCGGAGATCAGCAGCGCGTAGTTGTCGGTGTATTTGCCCACGCTCGGTTGGAATGGGGGAACACCTGGTTTAGAGATGTCCTGACGGAAATCCATGCCGAAATAAGCGAGGTCTTCGAACACGAACACATCATATTTATTGGCCATTTCGCCGATAATTTGCAGTTCCTCTTCGGTGAAGCAGATCCATGACGGGTTGTTCGGGTTGGAATACATGATGGTGTGAATGTTGCCTTTTTCGAGATAACTTTCCAGTTTGGCGCGCAGTTTCTGGCCGCGGTGCTCATACACATCGAAAGTCTCATACTTGAGTCCCATTACACGGTGTTGTTGTTTTTGTACAGGGAAACCGGGGTCGATGAAGAGGGTGGTGTCGCGTTCTTTGCGGCAGCGCACGAAAGTCATGAAACCGGCCATGCCGCCCATCATGGAGCCCACGGTGGGAATGCAGTTCTCGGGTTTTACATTCAGGTCGATGAAGTTTTTCACGAAGCGTGCGGCTTCCTCTTTAAGGGCTGGAATACCCTCAATGTCGGGATAAATGGCGGCAACGCCTTTTTTAAGGGCTTCAATCTGGGCTTCCACGCCGACATGGCAGGGGGGTAGCCCGGGTATGCCCATCTCCATGCGTACAAACTCTTGTCCAGATGCTTGTTCAATCTCGTTAATCAGTCGTTTTACCTCTCGGATAGAAGCTTTTCCTACGGATGAAATGCCGCTATTGGTCACAATTTTGTCAACAATTTCAGATGAGATGGGTGTGTTTTTCATTATAAAATGTTTATTTAAAGATTAATAACTGATTTGTGGTTTGGACTGCAAAGATACAAAAAAAAGGGCAACCGATGAGGTTGCCCTTTTTTATATTGGTGAGATAAGATTATCTTCTTTTCTTACCAGTGTTAACAACTTGTTGGGTAGCTTGTTTTTCAGCTTGATCGATAGCAGTGTTAGCTACATTCTCAGCTGCGCTCTGAGCGTGCTCCTTAACCGTTTGTTTCGGTTTTGTAGTGGTTTGTTTAGCGGGAGCGGCTTGCTCTTGAGCGGGTTGTTCAGCGACAACAGCTTCCTCAACGGGAGCTTCTTCTACTGCTTCAACTGCAACAGTGTCAACAACTTGTTCTTCTTGTTTGTTCTTGTTGTTGCAAGCAACGAAGAGGCCTGCGCACAATAAAACTAAAAATACTTTTTTCATTTTAATAAGAATTTATGGGTTTAAAATTATTTAGCAGGAACATAGTTCATAGTGAGGGTGTAAGTACCCTTAGCACCTTGCTCATCATCATTGAATGTGCAGAGGAATTTGAATTGGTTCTCATCCAAAGTAAGGATGTGAACATATTCCTGAACTTCATCATAGAAGAAAGGAACTTGCATGAAGATCCAACCATCGTTTTGTTCATCAATTCTCCAGAGGTAAGCAACATCTTGAGTGTAACCATCTTGGTCTTCAGCAGGAAGAAGGTTACCGGGCTTAACGGTCTGAACGCCGTCAGCGGTGAAGGCGATGATGTCGTCTTTCTCGAAATCATACAGATAACCGTTCACGAGGTCGCCAATGAGTTCGCCACTCAGCATTTCATAAGCGGGTGAGCAAAGAGCGGATTCCAATACCCAACCGTTCTTCGGAGCGGAAAGATAATCAGCCGTAGTCTTCTCTTGAGGACCAGGACAAGCGGTGAAACAAACTGCAGCAACTGCAGCAACTGCTAATGCTAAAAATGTCTTTTTCATTTTTTTGAAAATTTAAGTTATTAATTAAGGTTTAAAATTCGAACTTTTCTTAAAGCTCGCAAAAATAAAAAATTTTTAATATAGAAATTCTTAAAAAAACAAAAAAATCACATGGGGAAAAAATATGGTATTTTTTTATAAAACATCTTAAAAAAAAATGTACTTTTACACCCTTGAAATAATGTGGTGTTTTTTCATGTGTCGGGAGGGCGTTTTACCATTCATAATTATTGGATTAAAAGCAAGGGTTAGATTTGGAGGAGGCCACAAAGTTTAAAAGAAATTTTTTGAAAATCAATTAGATATCAAGTGTTATATTAATCATTAAAAATTTAAACTAAAAAGTATTATGAAAAAAGTAGTCTCATTACTTGCCGTCTTAGGTTTCTTAACCTTCGGTATTGCAAACGTGTCATTTGCCGCAAATGATCAAAAAACAGACAAAGCGACGACAGAACAAGTTGCTGACTCTGCTGCTGCTCCCGCAGCCGCACAGGCAGAATTGTCAGAAGATCCTGATGATGCTGTGAACCATGGCTTGCATTACACTTTGAAAGAGAAATTCATCCAGGGTGGTGCCGTGTGGATGACCCCGGTGCTCATCTGTTTGATTTTAGGTCTTGCCTTCGTGATTGAGCGTATATTCTATCTCAACCTCTCAACGGTGAATTCCAAGAAACTCTTAACCAAGATTGAGGATGCTCTCAAGAATGGTGGTGTTGAGAAGGCAAAAGATATCTGCCGCGACACCAAAGGCCCTCTCGCCGCTGTGTTCTATCAAGGTCTCGACCGTTATGACGAAGGTCTTGAGTCTGTTGAAAAATCTGTGGTTTCCTACGGTGGCGTTCAAATGGCCAAACTCGAAACCAACCTCACCTGGATCAGCTTGTTCATCGCCATCGCTCCTTCCTTGGGATTCTTGGGTACTGTGATTGGTATGGTGCAAGCATTCGATGACATCGAGCGCGCCGGTGATATCTCCCCGACCATCGTGGCTGGCGGTATGAAAGTGGCCTTGTTGACCACCGTGTTCGGTTTGATCACCGCCATGATCCTCCAAGTGTTCTACAACTATCTGCTTACCAAAGTTGACAGCATTGTGAACGATATGGAAGATGCCACCATCTCCTTTATGGATATTTTGGTGAAGAACAAATAATCCATTTTCTAAAACAACCTCGTTATTTATTATAAATACTATATTATAATGAAGGATAAAATCATTAAAATCATAATATTTGCAGTCGCGATCTTGGATTGTATCCTGGCTCTTGCCTTCGCTTTCACATTTGATGATGACAAGAAGGATGCATTCTCTCAAGCTCGTTTGGTCCAGGCCGAAAATCCTGCGATGATGGCCGACCTTTCCTCTGCAACCCCCGAATCCCTTCCCGACTTGGTCACAAAGTACCAAGCCGACATGAAAAATCTGAATGACTCTTTGAAAGGTGTCCAACTCCAAAAAGATATTCTTTATACATATCTCCAGGATTTGAAAAACTTGGATGAGAACAATTTCGAACAATACAAAGCCGACTTCCCTACCCGCGCAGAAGGCCTCTTCGCCAAATGCGACAAAAAACAGGAATACATTGACGGTTTCAATAAGGTGAACACTTTCAAAGATTTGGAAGGTTATCTCCGCAAAATCGAAAGTGAGTATGCTTCCCTGAAACAAAGTTATTTGGAGGGTTGCAACTACATGAAGGCCGCCAACTCCCTTGTTTCCAGAGCCGACATGATCAATGCCACCGCTTCCGCTAACAAGAAAGCCGCCGATTTGGAAGACATGCAGAAAGATCTTAAGAGCTTCAAATCCAGCTCCAAACTGCAGACACTGTTTATGATCATAGGTTACTGCCTCGGCGGACTCACTCTCTTCCTGTTGCTCTATTTCGCATTGGTGAAGATGTTCAAAGAGTTCAAGTCTTCCTATAAGATTCTCATTGTGCTGGCTCTGTTCGCCCTCGTCGTATTCATCGGCTATGTCATCGGTTCTCCCGTGCTGAGTCCTTCCGCTATCAAGATGGGCTTGTCAGTCAACGGTTTCAAGATGGTGAACGCAGCTTGTTTCACAGTATATGTTTGTTTGTTGGGTGCTCTCCTGGCCATCCTCGTCACAGGCATTATGAGCGCTGTTAAAAATAGAAGATAACATGAGTACAAGAAAAACACCGGGATTAAACACAGGTGCTTCGGCAGATATTTCCTTCCTGCTGTTGACCTTCTTCTTGTTGACATCCTCCATCAATACCGAACAAGGTATTCCTCGTAAGTTACCGCCTCCAAAGGCGGACGACACCGAGGAAGTGAAGGCCGATATCAACAAGCGTAACGTTTTGAACGTATTGGTGAACTATCTCGACCAGATCTCCGTCAATGGTGAAGTGATGCCGGTTTCGGAATTGAAAGATAAGGCCAAGGAGTTTTTCTCAAACCCCACTAACGACCCTTCTCTTCCGGAAAAGGTGAACAAACCCATTGAAGGTATCGGTGATTTTGCCGTGTCCAAGGGCGTTGTGTCCCTGACCAACGACCAGGGTACCAGCTACAATATGTATGTTCAGGTGCAGAACGAACTTCAGCGCGCCGTGAACGAATTGCGTGACGAGACTTCCCTCCAATATTTCGGAAAGAAGTATGACGCACTCGATTCCGCCGCGCAAAGAGCCGTTACCGCCGCTATTCCGATGAGCATCTCTGAGGCTCCGCCTATGGACTGGAGCAAGGGCGGCGCACAATAATCCTTAAAATTTGAAAGATTATGTCAAGATTTAAAAAGAACGGAAAAAAAGAGACGCCGGAACTCAATATGGGCTCCATGTCTGATATTATCTTTATGTTTTTGTTCTTCTTTATGGTGATCACCACCATGCGTGAGGCCTCACTGAAAGTGCATTTCACTCCGCCTCAAGCAACTGAAATCCAGAAGCTTGAGAAGAAATCACTCGTGGCCAACATCTATGTGGGCGCACCTATCAGCAAGAACGAGAACACCCTCCCCCCCGGCGAGGTTTCCGTGCAATTGAACGACCAGACCATCAAGGCAGAAGAGCTTGTGTCTGATGTGCGCGACTTTATCGGAACTGAGAAAGAGTCCCGCGACGCACAAGACCGCGACAAACTGACCTTCTCCCTGAAAGTGGATAAGGATGTTCAGATGCGTTACGTGAACACCATTAAGCAAGAACTTCGTAAGAACAACGCGCTTAAAATCAACTACGCCGCTGGTAAAAGGGCAAATTAGTCTTTGCTAACCACTATTCTGTATATAAGGCAGGCTTTTGGCCTGCCTTTTTTTTGTATTTTTGCGGCGCAAAAAACTGATACTATGATAAAATCCATGACCGGCTTCGGGCGCACCGCCATCGAGGTCACCGGCAAATCCATCACCATCGAGATACGCACGCTCAACAGCAAACAACTCGACCTTAACACGCGCATCGCGCCGCTGTTCCGCAACAACGAGAATGAGATCCGCACGCTCATTTCCCACGAACTGGAAAGAGGCAAAATCGACTTCACCCTTTCCATCGACAAGAATGCGGCATCCACGGTTTCCATTAATCCCGAACTTGCCAAATCCTACTACGAAACACTTAATGTGCTTTCCAAAGAGTTGGGAAACCCGGTGGAGAGCGACATTTTCCTACAAGTGCTACGTATGCCAGACGTGATTTCCACGCCGCAAGAAGAACTTTCCGACGAACTTTGGTCTGCCGTGAAAAGCGCCATTCAGGAAACCTGCGACAAGGTGAACGACTTCCGCCTCGCTGAAGGTGCTGTGCTGGCCAAGGATTTTGAGAAACGCATTTGCCTCATCCGCGATATGATTGACGAAGTTACACCTTTTGAGGAAAATCGTATCGCCACCCTCCGAGCCAAGTTTGAAAAAGGCATCGCTGAACTCAGTCCGAAAGTGCAGTTCGATCCCAACCGCATGGAACAGGAGATTTTCTTCTACATTGAGAAACTGGATATTACGGAAGAAAAAGTGCGCCTGCGCAAACACTGTGACTATTTCCTTGAGACTATGGCAGAACCTCAGGCCAATGGCAAGAAACTGGGATTCATCGTTCAGGAGTGCGGCCGCGAAATCAACACCCTCGGTTCCAAAAGCAATGACTTCAATATCCAGCAAATTGTGGTCCGCATGAAAGACGAACTGGAGAAACTCAAGGAACAGCTTGCCAACATTCTATAATAGGAATAGAGGTTTGTAAAGTTAAAAGAGGGAAAGAAAAAGACTTGAGACCTGAGACTTGAGACGTAAGACGTAAGACGAATAGCCGAAGTTCATAGTCATCGTTCATAGTTTCTTACTCTCTTAACACCAAATCCCAATATCCAACATCAAACACCCAATTCCCAATGACAAACATATTATCTCTTATCGGTCGGCCCAATGTGGGCAAATCAACCTTGTTTAACCGGCTTATCAAAGCCCGCGAGGCCATTGTGGATTCTGTGGCCGGCGTTACCCGCGACCGTCATTACGGCAAGTCGGACTGGAACGGTTATGAGTTTTCCGTCATCGATACCGGTGGATATGTGGTGGGTTCTGATGATATTTTCGAGTCCGAAATCCGCAAGCAGGCACAGTTGGCCATTGAAGAATCGGATGTGATTGTTTTTATGGTGGATGGTCGTGAGGGTTTGACGCCATTGGATGAGGAGGTGGCCCAGATATTGCGCCGTTCTAAGAAACCTTATTATCTGGCCGTGAATAAGATAGACAGTCCGAGCAATTTCTTCGACTATGCTGAATTCTATGCCTTGGGTGTGGAACAGGTGTTCCCCATCTCTGCTGTTTCAGGAGGTGGAACCGGCGAGTTGTTGGATGAAGTGGTGAAACATTTCTCCAAGGACATTGAACATGCCCCGGACGACCTGCCGCGCATTGCTATCGTGGGCAAGCCCAATGTGGGCAAGTCCTCCATTATCAATGCATTCTTGGGTGAAGACCGTCATATTGTCACGCCTTTGGCCGGCACCACCCGCGACACCATTTTCACACGCTATCGCAACTTCGGTTTCGACTTTTATCTCATTGACACAGCCGGTTTGCGCAAAAAGAGCAAAGTGGAAGAGGATTTGGAGTTCTATTCTGTGATGCGCGCCGTGCGTTCCATTGAGAACGCTGATGTGTGTATTGTCATGGCTGACGCTTCGCAAGGATTTGACCAACAAGATCTTAACATCTTCGGTCTCGCTGCCCGTAACCACAAAGGCGTGGTGGTGGTGATGAACAAATGGGATTTGATAGAAAAAGATACCCATACCCATAAAGAGTATGAGGATTTGATCAAAAAACGCATTGCCCCTTTCAATGATGTGCCCATAATTTTCACTTCTGTGATGGAAAAACAGCGCATTTACAAGGTTTTGGAAACGGCTATAGAGGTGTATAAAAACCGCACGCGCAAGGTTTCCACTTCTGAGTTGAACGATGTGATGTTGCCGATTATCCAGAACACACCGCCGCCCATCAACAAGGACAAGGTCATCCGCATAAAATATGTGACGCAGTTGCCCGTGGCGTACCCCAGTTTTGCGTTTTTCTGCAACCTGCCGCAGTATGTCACGGATCCCTACAAGCGTTTTCTGGAGAATCAGATTCGCAAGCATTGGGACTATTCCGGAGTGCCGATGGAAATCTATTTCAGAAAGAAATAAGGTTGAAAACCCAAGGGGTGCATATTGGCATGGAGAATCACAGCCAGAAAACATTCACCATCCGTCCTGCTTGTGAGAAAGAGGCCGCATTCCTCGCGCGTTGCGTGTGCGAGGGCATCGGGTTTGAGATTTTTGAACAAGAAACGGATCTGAACACCCAGATTGCCAATGGGTTGACGCCGTTGGCTGCGCGGGAGGACACGCTATACAGTTATCGTCATGCGTTGGTGGCGGAAGTGGATGGTGTAGTGGCGGGAGCGCTGATTTCTTATCCGGGTGAGCAGTATCATCAGCTGCGCAATAATACCTTCTGCGAGTTGCCTGCCTTCCGGGATTTGGATTTGGACGCTATGCCCGACGAAGCGGGTGCCGGTGAGTTTTATCTGGACACCTTGGCAGTGTTGCCGCAATATCGCCGCCTTGGCATTGGCCGGGAGTTGATGCGCACGCGCATTGCTTGGGCGGAACAAAACCACCCTGAATTGAGAATCACCCTTCTGGTGGACCCCGAAAATTTTAAAGGCCAGCGGTTATACAGTAGTCTGGGTTTTGTGGTCACCGACCGCAATGTGGTGGCGTTCAATCATCATTATTGGAAGATGGTGAAAAAATAATTTTGGCAATGATATAGCAGTTGACCCAATATTGGTTTCTATTATGTGAATTAACATTTATCATAGCCAAATTTTATATTTTTGCATTCTGTTTGTTGTGCGGAAATTCGCATCATTTTTATTGTCCGCACAACAGTGCGGACGCCCTTAAACTCCCCTTCTTTTTAAGATTTGACGAATGAACGAGTGCATAGTCAAAGCATCTTTGACAATGCCGAGTAAAGAGGAAAAGGAGGCGTAGCCTCAACAGGTGGCCGTAGGCCGGGGTAGTAACATGAAAAACATAATACCTTGTAAACAAATGACCATCATCAACGGCATCAGAATCAAAGACCGTCCTGTCCACAACCTACCCGTGAACAAAGAACTGCAGGGCTATGCATGCAAGAACCGCAAGGCGGGCAATTTGGCGGAAATCGTTTTCTGGCTCCAGGTGCACGGGAAATCCTTCCACGGGCTGGACTTTGACAGGCAGAAGGTTGTCGAAAACTTCATTGTTGACTTTTATGTGAAAAGACTTGGGCTTGTGGTGGAAATAGACGGCGGCTCCCACAACGAGAAGATGGACTATGATGCCCGACGTGACGCTTGTTTGGAGGAACTTGGATTAAGGGTGTTCCGCACGACGGACTACGATGTCTTGCAACATGTGGCATCGTGTTGAAGGACTTAAGAAAATTCATTGTTGAGAATTATGAGCATGAAGGTTCCAAATAAGGAAGAAATCCCCAAGAATCTTAAATTCCACAAGGATGGCCTGTCGGCCAATCTCCCATATTACTACCCTGCCCTTCGGGCACCCCTTCTAAAATAGAAGGGGAGTATTAGGGTGTGGCACCAGAGGTGCCGCGGACATAATAAAGAAAATGGCCCTTCACTTTTTTCATGAAAGGTCAACATCTATATCATTGTTGTAATTTTTTTCCATCGCCTCCTACTTTTCTCCGAAAAATAACCCCTCTTTTTCTGAAAAATTTTACACTTGCTTTGTAAATAATTGAAAATCAACAAGAAAAAATTTTCTAAAAACTATTGACAAAGAAGAAAGGTGTATTACTTTTGCGGTGTATTAGTTCACTAACACACTAAACAAGTAAAACACTAAACTTTTTACATTATGATACAATTAGAAAACATTCAGTTCGGTTATGTCAAGAGCAGACCTTTGTTTAAGGAGTTGAGCCTGACGATGGAGCCGGGGCACATTTACGGTCTGTTAGGCAAAAACGGTGCCGGCAAGACCACCTTGTTGAAAATCATGTCCGGATTGCGCTTCCCCGATGGCGGTTCGGCCACTATTATGGGTGAAAACGCCTCTTTACGCAAGGCCGAGGTGCTACAAAACCTCTATTTCCTTCAGGAGGAGATGTTTGTGCCCCATTTGAGAATCGACGAGTTTGAAAAAGCATACGCGCCGTTTTATCCCAATTTCAGTTCGGAGAAGTTTGCAGAATATCTGCGCGAGTTTGAATTGGATAGGGAGTTCGGCTATATGGACAAGCTCTCGCACGGGCAGAAGAAGAAAGTGCTCATCGCGTTTGCCTTGGCCACCAACACCAAGGTGCTGATTATGGACGAGCCGACCAACGGGCTGGACATTCCTTCCAAGAGCACGTTCCGCAAACTGATGGCCTCCGCGGCAGATGATACCCGTTTGGTCATCATCTCCACCCATCAAGTGCGCGATCTGCACAGCCTCATCGACATGGTGGCTATCCTCGACAACGGCCACATGTTGCTCAACGCCTCCTCGTTTGAGATTACGGAGAAACTGCTCTTTGATGTGGACAATATGAAGAGCGCCGAAGGCAAAATCTTCTACAGCGAAGAGTCTCCGCGTGGCAACTATCAGGTGAAAGAAAATGTGAACCATCTGGATTCCAGCCTCGATCTTGAACTGCTTTTCAACGCAGCCATTTCCAACAAAAATGAAATTTCTAATCTTTTTAAATAATTGGCATTATGAAAAAACACACAAATAAAATATTGATTATCACATTGGCGGTAATGGCTCTGCTAATAGTTGTTGTCGGTACGGTGGAAATCCGAAAGGCGTATCACAAAGGTGAAATCAAGACCTTGGAAGAGATACAAGAGATGCACAAGGATGCGGAAAAAGTCATTGTATATACCGACAGCGTGGTAGTAGTGGATAAGGAAACGGAAAATGAACAATAATCTTAAAATCAGCAATTATGAATATCAAGAATATAAAACAGCTTTTGAAAGCTTATTTCATAGAAAATTGGAAAACCGACCTGTTCCAGTTCGGCATATTGGCGGCCGTTGTGTTGTTTGGGTCCATTATAAATGGAAGTCCCACCTATTTGAATTTCGCATTGTTTGTCTCGTGCGTTTTTCTGATGATTTATCCGGAGCGTTTGTTCCGCAACCTGCATAGCAATTCGCCGAAAATCCATTATCTCTCCATCCCCGCTTCAAATAGCGAGAAGGTGGTTACCAACATGTTGTTGGCCAACATCTATTATGTAGTGGGATTGGTGATTTCCTGTGCTTTGGGTCTTGTTTTGGCACATCTGTATTTGAAAGTGCGCGGATTTGAGGGTGTGTGTTTTCACAATATGTTTGATGGCAATGGTGCTGGAATATTGATGATTTACGCTACGCTGGCAATGTTCTTTTTCGGGAGTATCTATTTCCGCAGAAGAACAACGCTTTCCACCATTGGGGTGGGCATGCTGATCGGTTTTGTTTTCTTTGCGTTGATTACATTGACGCTTTGGGTGAACGGACTGACGCTGATACCCAAGGATGCCGCCTTCCATGATTTTGTCTGGAGTTTTGATTCCTCGATTTCCATATCGGATACGATGGAAAAGACGATATACTATGTGGGTTTGTCAGTAAGCATCATCTATTTCTACGCGTTGAGTTTTTTGAGATTAAAAGAAACGGAGGCCTAAGATGGGAATGGAATTCAACAGCACACAGACCATCTGGATGCAGATTGTCGATTGGGTGTTCGAGCAGATACTCACCGCTGCTTGGAAGCCTGGTGATAAAGCGAAGTCGGTGCGCGAGCTGGCCGTGATGTTCGAGGTGAACCCCAACACGGTGATGCGCTCCTACGACTACCTGCAGAACAAGGAGATTCTGCTCAACAAGCGCGGCATCGGTTTCTTCGTGGCGGAAGATGCGGTTGAGAAGATTAAAAGTCTGCGCAAGAAACAGTTCATGGAAGAGGAAGTGCCCGCATTCATCAAAAATTTGAAATTGTTAGGTATTGATGTTCAGGAGATTGTGGCAATGGCACAATGATGTTTCACATAATATATCACAAAAAACACATCAATATGAAAAAAACAACATTACTCACATTATGTGCAGCTTTCTTTATGGCCATGTTATGCATGACTGCTTGTCACAATAATAATGTTAGCGATATAAACGAAATTGATTGGGAAAACGCTAACTCTGTTCGTGAGATTCTCAGTTTCAGAAATAATGAAGAAAACACATGGAATGGTCATTTCTGCTATTGTGATGGCACCATACATGGTCGTTTTAACGCCACGCACGACAATCCGTCTTTGGTTGTTAATAACAAACTGAAAAAAGGGGAAATGCTCTTAAGTGTAAAAAAGGACGGGAAGATGATTGTTTCTGAGACTAAAATATCCCAAGGGAAACACATAATTAATAATATCCCTGCCAATAAAAACGATCATCTTATCGTTATTCTTAAACTATCAAAATCAAGAGGAAATTTTCACATTGAAATGCCCTAAAATATAAAAGCTATTCTCAACTACCAACTACCAAAGACCGATCAAAAATCACAAACAATATGAAAAAAATATTCCTGTTCGCAATCGTTTTCTGCACTTTCCTCGGTTTCGCCCAGGCGCAGAACATGTATTGGGTGTTTTTCACCGACAAGAACAACACCACATTTGATCCGTACACCTATTTTGACGCCAAGGCCATTGAGCGTTATCAGGTGAACCATGCGGACCTGTATGATATTACCAACTATCCTGTAAATCAGGAATATGAGAATGCTGTGAATGCGACCACCACCGAATATATTGGTGAGTCGCGCTGGCTCAATGCGGTGGCGGTAACCGCTACGGAGGATCAGATTGCCTTGGTGCGGGAGTTGCCTTTTGTGGCCCGTGTGCAGGAGATTGCCTCCGAAGCGAGCACCACGCAAGCTCCAGTTTTTACGCAGACCAGCGCACTGTATCCTGGCATGAAACAGGTGTCCTTGATGGAGGGAGAGAAGTTCCAACAACGAGGAATTAACGGCAAGGGCGTGCGCATCGCAGTGTTCGATGGCGGATTTCCTGATGTGGACACGCACCCTGCCTTTAAGCATCTGCGTGATAATCACCAGATTATCAAGACTTGGAACTTTGCCAACAGAAAAGAGAATGTGTATGGTTACAACTCGCACGGTCGTATGGTGCTGAGTTGCATCGCGGGCATTATGAACGATACTACTATGTTGGGTCTTGCTCCCGGCGCAGAGTTCCTGCTGGCGCGCACAGAGGTGGAAGCCGAAAAGAGAAAAGAAGAGGTCTGGTGGGTGCAGGCATTGGAGTGGGCCGACCAGAACGGAGCTTCCATTGTGAGCAGTTCGTTGGGTTATGGCAAGGAATTGCATAATCTGAAAGATATGGATGGCAAGACCTCCATCGTGGCCAAGGGCGCAGCTACGGCCGCCAGCAAAGGCATCCTCGTGTGCACCGCCATGGGCAACGAGGGCGATGAGAAGGAATGGAAAATGCTGGTCACCCCCGCCGATGCCGATGGTGTGCTGTCGGTGGGCGCGGTGAACGCGTTGGATAGTCGTGAATCCTACAGCTCGTTTGGTCCCACCGCTGACGGTCGTCACAAACCCAATGTGGTGGCATGCGGTCACGATATGGTGGCCATGGGCAAAGGAAATTATGCTTTTTCACAGGGCACTTCCTTCGCTACTCCGATGGTGTCGGGCTTTGCTGCCTGCGTGAAGCAGATGCACCCTGAGTGGACGGCCAAACAATTGCTGGAAGAGATTGAAAAGTCCGCTAATCATTATCCTTACTACGATTATGCCTTTGGTTACGGTGTGCCGCAAGCCGGCTATTTCACCGATGGCAAGCAAGAGGAAAAAACCGCTTTTACGATGACGGAAGACAAGGATTACCTGTATATTATCCCTGTTGATAGCAAAAACACGGGTAAACTTTTCTATAACATCCAGAATGGTGATGGAACATTGGATTTCTATGATGTAAAGCGACTTGGTTACCTTGTGGGCGATGTGGGCGATTATAATGTGATAGACAGTAATAAGCTCTATTTCAGCATTCCAAAAACTATGTTGGAAAATGGACAAACGGTAAATATGTGGTACGGTAACCAATATGCGCAGTATGTGATGGGTAAGGACAAAGTGGACGCCGCCGATACTGCTGTAACCTTTGGTATATCTGACATGCGGAGTGATTTTCATGCTTGTGGAAGTGCAGCCAAACCAGAGAAAGACATATTCAAACACAGAAAAAAGATGTATTCATACGAGTTTGTGCTCAACACATCCTTCATGCTTCCGACCATGTGGCCGCCGCAAGGCTACAACCAGGGGAAAGATGGCGTGTCGCGGTCCTTCACCTTCAGTTTTGTCAACAACTGGCAGGTGGCAAGAGTGTATGGATTGGGTTTCCGCCTCGGTTTCGGATCTTCCTGGTATGCCTTGCGGGATTATACCGATCCACAGGGATCTAATATGTTCATTCAACCAGTGCTCTATCCGAATCCGGATGAGATAATCAAAAAGCACAATCTGAAAACCACGCAGTTTGATTTGGAGTTCACGCAGCGTTTCATTCTGGCGAATATTTCCAAATCACAGTGTTACATTGAGGCAGGTGTGTTTGGCGATTGGATTACGGGCAGCCGGTTGAAGACCAAAACCCAATTGGATAAACACACTTTTACTCATGTGGAGCGTCGTTATTACCGCGATGGTTTGAACAAGCTGGATTGCGGCGTGCGCCTGCGCGTAGGATTCACCAAATTCTGTGCTATTTACGGACAATACCGCATTACCCCGATATTGAAAAATGGTATAGACTTGCCGAAATGGGAAATCGGCATTCAGATACTTTAATTTGACTTCCGTTGCACCCGACTTATCATAGCCATTAACCTTGTCGGGTGCACGGATTTTCTAATGGTGCTAAAATAATGTAAGACAATATGTTGATTGAGTTAAAGGACATTCATAAAACCTATAACAACGGCCAGCCCCTCCATGTGCTGAAAGGTGTGGATCTGGAAATCGGTCAGGGGGAATTTGTGTCGATTATGGGGGCCTCTGGATCGGGAAAATCCACTCTCCTGAATATTCTGGGCATATTGGATAACTACGATGAAGGAACTTATTATCTTGATGGTCAATTGATAAAGGATTTAAGTGAGAAGAATGCAGCGCATTACCGTAACAAGATGATCGGTTTTGTATTCCAGTCGTTTAATCTGATTTCGTTTAAAACGGCGGTGGAGAATGTGGAACTGCCACTGTTTTACCAAGGTGTGGGGCGGAAAAAGAGAAGAGAGATGGCGATGGAGTATTTGGAGCGTTTTGGGTTGGCTGACTGGGCGTTGCATTATCCCAACGAGATGTCGGGCGGACAGAAGCAGCGTGTGGCGATTGCGCGCGCATTGATCACACAACCCCGCATTCTGCTGGCCGACGAACCTACTGGTGCCCTGGATTCCAAGACATCCGTGGATGTGATGGAACTGCTCACCAAACTCAATCGCGAGGAAAAAGTGACGATTATTGTGGTGACGCATGAAAGCGGTGTGGCTAATTGTACAGATAAAATCATCCATATCAAAGATGGTATTATCGGCGAGACTACGCTGAACGAGCAACACCACGCTTCCGTATTTGGTACAGATACAATAATGAAATAATTTGATTATCAATAAATTATAATACAATCCTCGTGAAAGACCTTTTTCAGGAAATATGGGAATCAATCCAACGCAACAAGTTGCGCACGGTATTGACGGGATTTGCGGTGGCGTGGGGCATCTTCATCCTTATCGTACTTTTAGGTGCCGGTAATGGACTGATGAATGCTTTTATGCGCAATGGGGATGAATTTGCCTCCAATACGATGGCGGTTTACGGTGGATATACTTCAAAACCCTACGAAGGTCTTCAGGAAGGAAGATGGATAGAACTGAATGACCGGGATATAGCGCTTACGGAGAGTGCGATTTTTTCCGATTATGTAGATGATGTGACAGCCACCACCACCAAAGGACCCTTTGTGCTCGTGATGGGCGACCGCCATGTGTCTGTGAATGTGTGCGGCTGTTATCCTAAATTATTGGAGATAAATAAGATAGAGATGTTGGCGGGGCGTTTTATCAATCCATTGGATATGCAGCAGCAACGGAAATCCATAGTGCTGTCGGCATCACATGCCCAGCAACTGATGAACGGTGGCGACGATTATGCTTCTATGATAGGCAAGAGTGTGAGTTGGAACGACAATGTGTGGCAGGTGGTGGGTGTTTACAAAACGGATGAGAGCACCCAGCGTGTGCAGGATTATGTGCCCCTGTCCACTTTCCAATTGATTTTCAACGAGCAGAATTATGAAGATGAAATCATTTTCACTTTCCACGGGTTGGAAACCGAGCAGGAAAACGAGCAGTTTGAGCGGAATTACAAGGCGGTCATCAACAAGTCGCACAAGGCAGCTCCTGACGATGATGGCGCTTTGTGGATTTGGAACCGTTTTACGCAGAACCAGCAGATGAACAAAGGATCCAACATCATCCGCAAGGCGCTTTGGATATTGGGCATACTGACGCTTCTGGGCGGTATTGTAGGTGTGTCGAACATTATGCTGATTACGGTTAAGGAGCGCACGCAGGAATTTGGAATCCGGAAGTCGATAGGTGCCACGCCCGGAGCCATTATGAAGCTGATTATTGCGGAAAGTGTAACCATAACCGCCTTTTTCGGTTACATTGGAATGGTTTTGGGCATGGTGGCGTGCGAGATTATGAAACATACGGTAGGAGAATCTTCATTGGAGATGTTTGGGGAGAGCGTTCAGGTGTTTGTCAATCCGACGGTGGGGTTGGATGTGGCCTTTGGTGTTACGCTGGTGCTGATTATCGCCGGCACGCTGGCGGGCATGTCGCCGGCGCTCAAAGCCGCCCGCATCCGTCCGATTGAGGCGTTACATGACACTAAATGATAAAATGGGGGCGCATATTATTCCCCCTAATGTTAAGGCGCGCGATTGTGCGTCTCACAAAAAAAGAGATTATGCGATTTGATGCAGACACATATCGGGAAATTGCGGACTCGCTGTTGCGAAACAAGCGGAGGAGTCTCCTCACGGGCTTTGGCATCTTCTGGGGACTCTTCATGCTACTGTTTCTCATTGGTGGCGGCAACGGGTTGAAAGACCTTTTGAGCAAGAATTTTGACGGTTTTGCCACCAATTCCATCGTGTTGTTTGCCAATGAAACCACGAAGCCATACAAAGGATTCAAGGAGGGCAGAACCTGGCAGTTGGAATACCGCGATGTGGACCGCCTGAAGGAGATGGTTCCCGAGTTGGAACTGGTAACCCCGCAGTTGGCCAGCTGGGGTGTGAAAGCCACACGCGACACCCGCAGCGCGTCCTGTCATACCAAAGGTGTGGAGGCCGTGTACAGTCAGGTGGAAACACCCGTTTTGAAATTTGGCCGCTATATCAATGAGGTGGATGTTATGCAAAAACGCAAAGTGTGTGTGATAGGGGAGCATGTTTGGAATGAGTTGTTTCCTGGCGGGGAGGATCCGTGTGGAACATACATTTGTGTGGGTTCCATATATTATCGCGTAGTAGGTGTGGATGTCAGCACATCCAATATCAATATGGGGGGCAGGAGTTCGGATGCGATCACCGTTCCGATTTCTGTTTTGCGTGATGTTTTGAACAGCGGAAATTCGGTGGGGATTATTTGTGCGGTGGGCAAATCGGGTGTTTCCATGAGCGATTTGGAACCCCGCATCCGCCAAGTGATTAACCGTCAGCATTTTATTGACCCCAGCGATAAGGAAGCGATGATGTATCTCAACATGGAAGCCATTTTCCGCATTGTGGACAAACTGTTCCGGGGTGTCAATTTCATGATATGGTTGGTGGGTATAGGTACATTGCTTGCAGGTGCCATTGGCGTGAGCAACATCATGCTGGTGGTGGTGCGTGAGCGGACTGTGGAAATCGGCATCCGGCGCGCTATTGGGGCCACCCCACGTGACATTCTGTCGCAGATTATTCTGGAAGGCATCGCCCTGACGGTGGTGGCAGGCGCCTCGGGTATTGTCTTTTCCGTTTTCCTGCTCAATTTGTTTGAAATCATAACCAAGCATCAGGCCGCCTTCCAAATCCATTTCGGCACGGCTGTGATTGCCTTGTTGTTGCTTACTTTGCTCGGAATACTGGCGGGTATCGCGCCGGCATACCGTGCCATGCATATAAAACCGGTGGATGCGATGAGAGACGAATGATAGTATAAAGTAAAGACGCACGGCCGTGCGTCTCCTGACTGTAAAGACATACGGTCGTATGTCCCACAAGATAAGAAAGAAAAAAAATACATATAAAAATGAAAAAAGGTATCAAATACATCGTTTTTGCGCTGATTGCGCTCATCTTTATCGGGACTTTTGTCTTCCTGTTCAAGAAGTCACGCCCGCAAGAGGTTCGTTACAACGAATATGAAGTAACCTATATGGACATCAGCAAGAAGACGCTGGTGACGGGCAAAATCGGGCCGCGCAATGAGGTGGCGGTGAAACCTCAGATCAACGGCATTATTGCGGAGTTGTACAAAGAGGCAGGCCAGGAGGTGAAAGAGAATGAGGTGATTGCCAAGTTGAAGGTGATTCCCGACATGAACTCGTTGAGTGCGGCGCAGAGCCGTGTGCGTCTGGCTGACATCAACTACAAGCAGGCACAGAACAATTATGAACGTGAGAAAGCGCTCTATGATAAGAAGTTGATCAGCCAGGAGGAGTTTGAGCAGTGCACGCAGGCGCTGAATCAGGCGCGCGAGGAGAAGTCGGCAGCGCAGGATGCTTTGGAGATTATCCGCGACGGTGTTTCCTCTTCCAACGCCAAATCCAGTTCCACATTGATCCGCTCCACCATCTCAGGGTTGATTTTGGACATTCCCGTCAAGGTGGGCAACTCAGTAATCCAGGCCAACACCTTGAACGATGGCACTACCGTGGCAACGGTGGCCGATATGAACGATCTGATTTTTACGGGCAATGTGGACGAAACCGATGTGGGCCTGTTGCGCGAGGGCACTCCGCTGACCATTTCCATCGGTGCATTGCAGGATTACAGTTTTGATGCGGTGTTGGAGTATGTGGCACCGAAGGCGGTGCAAAACAACGGCGCTAACCAGTTTGAAATCAAGGCGGCGGTAAAACCACAGAAAGACAGGAAGATCCGTGCCGGTTACAGTGCCAATGCGGAGATTGTGCTGGAGAGTGCGAAGCAGGTGCTCGCCATTCCGGAGAGCGCGCTGGAGTTTTCGGGTGACTCCACTTTTGTGTATGTGAAACAAGGGATGGGATTTGAAAGAAAAGCCGTAAAAACCGGTCTGAGCGATGGATTGAATATTGAAATTCGGGAAGGATTGAAGAAGGGAGATGTGGTTAGAGGATCGAAGATTTTTGATATTGGGAAGAAGTGATGCGCTATGTAAGCACCATTCCGTCAGTGAGCGTAGCGAACGACGAAAACTCCAACATATCAATTACATAAATCAAGATTAAACGAGTAAAATGAATAAGCGATTCCTATTAGCGATATTTTTCCTGCAGGCCACGGTCTTGTTTGGGCAGGCGGGTGGTCCGTGGACCTTGGATCAGTGCGTGCAATATGCGCAGGAGCACAACATTTCCGTCCAGCAGAGCGCACTGACAGTGCAACAGCGGGCTATAGAGCTGAATACAGCCAAAAACAGCGTATGGCCCGCGCTGCAGGCCAGCGCTTCCCAGAACTTCTCCTTCGGGCGCGGCATCTCGCAGGACAACACGTATGTTCGGTCCAACACCGCCAACACCTCCTTCGGGTTGGGCGGGAGTTTGAATCTGTTCACGGGTTTGCGCACTAAGAACAACATCGATATGGGCAAACTGAACCTTGAGGCCGCCAATGCCGACTGCGCAAAGGTTAAGGATGATATCCGCCTCGCCGTGACGCAGGCATACGTGCAGATTCTGTACAACATGGAAATCTGTCGTGTGGCGCAGGCGCAGATCGACATCGACTCGGCACAGGTGGAGCGCTTGGAGATTTTGGCCGAGAATGGGAAGGTGGGCCCGGCGGAGGTGGCGGCACGCCGCTCTACGCTGGCACAAAGCCGCCTCACCTACACGCAGGCGCAAAACAATCTGAAGATGGCCTACTTGGATATGACCCAACTGCTGGAATTACCGTCTCCGGATGGCTTTTCCGTGGTGCCGCCCGATGTATCGGCGTTTGCTTTGGAATCGTTGCCGGATCCGGAAGTGGTTTTCAATGAGGCCATTGCCTCACGCCCCGCCGTGAAAGCGGAAGAGATCCGATTGGATTATGCGCAGAAGAACATCGCCTTGGCGAAGAGTTCCTATTATCCCACCTTGTCCATGAACGGCGGTCTGGTTACCGACTATTATGCCTTGTTGGGGAGTACGGGCAAGGGTTTTGGGTCGCAGTTGCGCGACAATTTCAGTCCCTATTTGGGCTTTTCGTTGAATGTGCCGATTTTCGACCGTTTGCAAACGCGCAACCAGGTGCGTGCCGCCAAGTTGCAGTACAGCAGCCAGCAGTTGCAGATGGACAATGTGCGCAAGTCGCTATACAAGGAGATCCAGCAGGCCTATTACAATGCGGTGGCCGCCAAGGACAAATACGAGAGCAGCCGTTTGGCGGCGGAAAGTGCGCGGGAGGTATTCGAATTGGCACAGGCACGCTATGAGAACGGCAAGGGTACCGGCACCGAGTTTAACGAAGCCAAGAACAACCATTTGCAGTCTGCTTCCAATTTGGCGCAGGCGCAATATGAGTATCTGTATCAGAAACAGTTGTTGGAATTGTATAGGGGAAAATAATAACCTATTCCTTTCCGAAATCCTCCATTACGCCAGAGTAGGGCAGGTGCATTCCGGCCACCACTTTGTGGTGGTCTTCGATATATTGGTAAACCTGTTTGCGCGTGGCGACGGCTTTCTTCTGGTCCATGTCGTAACGGGCGCAGTACTCGGGATGCGGAATCTGCAATGCTGCCGCATGGAGCAGGTCGCCGACAATGAGTAAGGGTCCGATTTCGTATAGTGTGTGTCCAGGAGTGTGCCCTGGCGCATCAATGGTCGCAATGAAACCCAATAGAGTGTCTCCGGCGGTGAAGCGGTGAACTCTGTCTCCGTACACCTTCAACATGTCTTGTGTGTTCTTGTCGCCTTGAAACCCCTTGAGTTCCTTATCGGCACAATACACCTCCGCATTCGGGAAAGAGGCTTTTCCGTTGGTGAGCATGCCGCCGATATGGTCGCCATGGCAGTGCGTAATACACACAGCGTCAATTTCTTCGGGGTCAATGTTGAGCATGACAAGCTTGTCTAACAACGCTCCGCCCCTGTCCAAACCAAGGCCGCTGTCGAACAGAATATATTTGCCATTTTTTCTCAAAAGGAATCCGTTGATGGCGGATTCGGTCTCTCCGTTGGGCATCAGTTCGGCCAATATTTTTTTGTCCGCTGTCGGGAAAAGAGATGCGGACATCGTGTTTTGCTTGTCCTGAAGCGTCCAGAAATCGAAATTATCGAAGTGGAAATGATAAACACCGGAAATAATAGTGGTGTCTTTCGGTTCAGGGATAGGTTCTGCAATTTTTTCGGTTTTGGTGTGGCAGCTTGAAAACAATACTACACAGAGCAAAAGAAAGGGTGTTAGTTTTTTCATTGATGATATTTTTAGCGAACAAAAATAATTATTTTCTCACAATAATTGTAAAATAATCAAAATATTGCAAAATTAGTGTATATTTGCCACTTTAAAAATATGAAAAAATTAATATTGTTTTGTGGGTTAATTATTATGGGGTTTGGGTTGCGGGCTCAGATTGATAACCTGTTTTGGTTTGCAGCTCCTGATATTTCCGCGAATCACGCGCATAATCCTATTACTTTTTGTTTCACCTCGTTTGGAAATCCCGCTACGGTTACCATATCGCAGCCAGCCAATCCGGGTTTCACGCCTGTAACGGTGAATCTTAATCCATACAGTTATTACGCATTGGATGTGACCAGTCAGGAGAACATAGTGGAGACCGCACCGGTGAATACGGTTTGCAATTATGGTTTTAAAATCACTTCCACCACCAATATTACGGCATACTATCAGTTGGGTGCCAATAACAGCGAGATTTACACATTGAAAGGCCGTAACGCTTTGGGTACGGATTTTATAGTTCCGATGCAAAACTATCTGGTGGACGGTCCTCCTTCTGATCCTCGCAACAGTATTGAAATTGTGGCGACAGAAGATAATACGGTAGTGACCATCACACCATCTCAACCGATAGCAGGAGGTGTTCCGGCAGGTGTGCCTATCACGATCACACTCAATGCTGGCCAATCTTATTGTATAAAGTCAGCCGATCAGTCGGCAGCAGGCCATTTGACCAATACCCGTATCACATCCAACAAGCCCATTGCCGTAAATTCCACCGATGATTCTGTGGCCAGCAATCAGTTTACCGGCTATTCCGGTCAGGATTTGGTGGGTGAACAAATTGTGCCCATTAAATACGCCGGCACACTCTTTATCGCCACGCGCAACAATAGGGCGTTTGAAGGTTTGACCATCTCGCCCACCCAGGATTCAACGAGTGTGTATATCAATGGCAGCACTACTCCTGTGGCGTTTTTGAATTTGAATGACTCCTATACTTATATGCTCAGTCAGTCACCATTGGAAGCCACGATGATAACCTCTGACAAGCCGATTTTCGTTTTCGAGGTTACCGGTTCTGACGGAGAGTGTGGTGGAACAGTGCTTCCCGCTATCGGGTGCACGGGCTCGCAAGAAGTGGTTTACGCCCGTCCTTCATACTCCACCAATATGAAACTCTCGGTTGTGGTGCGAACCAGCGATGTGGCCGGTTTTACCGTCAACGGTTCCACAACGATGTTGGCGCCGAGCAATTTCATCCAGCTCCCTTACGATCCCACTTGGTCTTATTGCTATAAGGATTTTTCCTCGCTGATTCCAACCCAAACGGTGATGATTATCAAAAACACAATGGGTCCATTCCATTTGGGCATTTTGGATTACTATTCCATGATGTCCTCTTCGTTGGGATACTTCAGCGGCTACAACTCACAAGGTGTGGTGGAACTGGTGATGGATGATGAGTATTGCTTCGGAGAGCGCGTGGAGTTCACTTACCGTGCCAACGATGTGGATACTATAAAATTGGTGACACCGTCAGGTGACACATTGCTTCAACCTCCATTCATCATTGAGAACATTACCGCCCAAGATGCCGGATTGTATTACCTGTTGGCCCATAATGTCAAGGCCTGCGATGAGGATTGGACATACGATAGCATCTATATCCGTGTGGTGAATGTGGTAAAACCCGACTTGGGCCCCGATCGTTATCTTTGTTATGGTACAATTGGCCAGATTGAGTCCAATTATTCTTTGAGCAATGTGAATTTCCAATGGAATACCGGTGATACCACAGCGAATATAAATGTTTATAGTAGTGGTACTTATGTTCTTACTGTAACCAGTTTGGAAACAGGTACTTCAACCGCTTGCTTTAATTCCGATACCGTTGAGATACATTATTATCCTAAACCTATTGTGGATTTTGAGGCGGAAGGAGAGTTAACCGGATGTACGCCTTTGGAGGTGAAATTCAATAATCTTACTACCATTGACACCAGCAGGATTTCTTATGTTTGGACGGTGTTGGACGAGTTCGGTCATTTGGTTTCACAATCCCTTGACGAGTCCCCCACTATCACCTTTCAGGACCAAGGAGTGTTTTCCATAATGTTGCTGGCCACCAGCGAGAATGGATGTGCCGATTCCGTTTATAAATGGCACTATATTCATACTTACCTGCAACCGGAAGTTGACTTTTCCTTTACTCCTTCTGTAGTGTATTTGAATGGTGATGATGGTGCCGTTACATTTACGACATATCTTTCAAACAACATTCAGGATTCCAGCAGTTTGAATGTGTTATGGGATTTTGGCGATGGTGAGCAGGATAATGAGAATTTGAATACGGTGCATCAGTATTCCACTTGGGGAGACTTTGTGGCCCATCTGACGGTTAGCACCGAAGGGGATTGTAAGGCGGAAATCAGCCATACCGTTATCGTGGAGGCAGACTTAATATTCCCTAATATTATCACACCAAACGGCGATGGCTCGAATGATGTGTTTGCCATCGGCAACCTGAATACGGATATCAACATGGAAGATCCTGACGAGTACAGGACCAATGAATTGATTATCTATGACCGCTGGGGGAAACAGGTTTACCACGCTCAGAACTATGACACCTACGCTAAAGACAATGAAATATATGTGGGCAGCCAGGTCTTTGCTGGCGAGAATTGCTCAGATGGTGTCTATTATTATGTCTTTTACTACAAAGGACATTATAAGGAGACCAAGTATAATGGTTCCCTTACCGTGATACGATAGTCTCTATTTATCGTATCAATTTGGATTAATTTTGAATTCTGAACTTTATTTGACCGTGCTTCCCTCTTTCACGGTTTTTTGAGGTTGCATCAGACTGAGCGCACCGTCGGCGTTTTCGGCCATCAGCACCATGCCATGTGAATCCACACCCTTGATGTTCTTCGGAGCAAGGTTGATCAGCATCAGCACTTGTTTGCCGATGAGGTCTTGCGGCTCGTAATACTCAGCAATGCCGGAAACAATCTCGCGCGTGTCCACACCCGTGTTTACCTTGAGTTTGAGCAGTTTTTTGGTTTTCGCCACTTTTTCGGCTTCCAAGACGGTGACCACTCTCAAATCCATTTTCTGGAAATCCTCAAAGGAGATATCCTCTTTGGCGGGAACCGCGTCAGCATTGGCTATTTCATTGGCTTTTTTGGTGTCTTGAAGTTTCTGGATCTGCTTAGCCACTACTTCATCCTCAATCTTCTCGAAAAGATATTCAGCTGGATTGAGTTGGCTACCCACTTTCAACAGGTCAGCACGACCGCCATCCTGCCAATTCTTATTGTCTATATTTAGAATATGCTGTAGTTTCTTAGCGGTGAAGGGCAGGAAAGGCTCGCACAATACGGAAAGTGATGCGCAAATTTGCAGAGACAGATGCAAAATGGTCTTCACGGCCTCCGGGTCTTCTTTCTGCTTTTTCCAAGGTTCCGTGTCGGTGAGGTATTTGTTGCCAATGCGGGCAAGGTTCATGAATTCCTGCAAGGCCTCGCGGAAGCGGTAATGTTCAATGGAATCGCCGATGATTTTCGGAAATTCAGCCATCTTGGACACAACCTCCTTCTCGTAGTCGGAGTACTCGCCGGGGGCGGGCACGATGCCACCATAGTATTTGTGTGTCAACACGACCGTGCGGTTCACGAAATTGCCAAAAATGGCCAGCAACTCGTTGTTGTTGCGCGCTTGGAAGTCGGCCCATGTGAAGTCGGCGTCCTTGGTCTCCGGTGCGATGGCGGTGAGCGTGTAACGCAGCACATCTTGTTTGCCGGGGAATTCTTCTATGTATTCGTGTGCCCACACAGCCCAGTTGCGGGAAGTGGATATCTTGTCGCCCTCAAGGTTAAGGAACTCGTTGGCGGGCACATTGTCGGGCAGGATGTAAGAGCCATCGGCTTTCAGCATGCAGGGGAAGATGATGCAATGGAAGACAATGTTGTCTTTGCCTATGAAATGCACCAGTTTGGTGTTTTCGTCTTTCCACCATTTTTCCCATTCGGTATGGTGTTCGGCGGCCCACTCCTTCGTGGCGGAGATGTAGCCGATGGGCGCGTCAAACCAGACATAGAGCACTTTCCCTTCAGCATCGGCCAGCGGCACTTTAACGCCCCAGTTGAGGTCGCGGGTAACGGCGCGGGGTTGCAGACCTTGGTCAATCCAAGATTTGCACTGGCCATACACCGTCGGGCGCCAGTCGTCCTTATGTCCCTTGAGAATCCACTCTCTTAACCACGGATCATACTGATCCAAAGGAAGATACCAGTGTTTTGTCTCTTTCAGCACTGGGGTGTTTCCGCTGAGTGCGGATTTGGGGTCGATGAGGTCGGTGGCATTCAAAGAGGTGCCGCACACCTCGCATTGGTCACCGTAGGCGTGCTCGTTCTTACAGTGCGGGCAAGTACCTGTGATATAACGGTCGGCGAGAAACTGCTTGGCTTCTTCATCATAGTACTGCATGGAGGTTTTCTCGATGAGCTTACCCTCGTCGTACAGTTTCTTAAAGTAGGCGGCGGCGGTCTCATGATGGGTGGGGTTGGAAGTGCGTGAGTAGATGTCGAAAGAGATGCCGAGATCCTCAAATGCCTTTTTGATGATATGGTGATACCGGTCCACGATGTCCTGTGGGGTTACGCCTTCCTTGCGCGCTTTAATGGTGATGGGCACGCCATGCTCGTCTGAACCACCGATGAAAAGTACATCTTTGCCGTTGTTTCGCAAATAACGGGCGTAAATGTCGGCAGGAATATAAACACCGGCAAGATGGCCGATGTGAACAGGTCCATTGGCATAAGGAAGAGCGGATGTGATCGTGTATCGTTTAGGATTATTCATATTTCTCGTGTTTTTTATTAGGTCTGCAAAAGTACACTTTTATTTTCTTGTACAATGTGCGATGTGCGATTTATGGTCTCACATCTCACGTCTTTAGTCAAACGTCTATAGTCTCACTCCCCCGGTATCGCCTCTTTTCTGATATAACGGAACGAGGTGCCTTGTTCCAGTAGCGGCCAGGTAGTAGAGGTGAAAGTCACCACTGCCGTGTCGCCTTTCAAGATTATTTCCCCTCCGATAGGGTTGCCGGCGGCATCGGTGGCAGTGAATTCCAATCCATTGTCGCCCATCACGGCAAGACCGTCATCCAGTGAGGTAAGGCGTGGAATCCCAATCTGAACATTATATTTTCCATCATTTCTGCGATATGAGATATCCAGGTTCGGTTCCCCATAATCCTCATCCAGATAACTTCCTTCAAATGGCCAAACCACGGAATTCTCATCCGATAATGTGAAATGACCGTCCTTATCTATCGTAATTCTGGCCATCAAGGTGGGCATGTTCTCATAGTGAAGCACCAGACCGGTCACAAATTTCACGCCGGGCACAAAATAAACATACAGGTCATCGCCGCTGATATCGTAGAACAGTTGTTCGCCAATCCATATCGCTTTTTCGTCGAAGCCGCCCATATCCTTCACAGTGTTCTCACGGACACAGAGTTCCCTCACTCCTGAAGCAGTAATCTTATCAAACCAACGCCGAAGATTTGAAAGGTGCCTCTCAGGTTTGCTCTCACTCGCGTAAAATGTAATCTTATCATTTTTTATAGAATAGCTGAACTTTTTGCATAGTTCTTCTTGCATAATATAAGGGTCGATATCTCCTGCAAGGTAGGCTTTTCCATCCTCATTAAATTTGATATGATATAATTTTTCCACAAAAACACCAGTGCCTTCCATCACGCCGCCTGTCAACCAAAGGGAATTGCGCTTCTTGTCGTATCTTGCCAAAGGGTTTTTGCCATGACAAATCTCCGGAAAAGCCGACCAGACGCCATCTTTGCGGATCACAATTCCATAACCCTCCGAGGAGGTGCCGTCTTTGAACCCATAAACGCTGTAAACCCCAACACCATCTTTCTTTTCGTCCAATAGTTTCTCATAATTTTCATCAAACCCGAATTCTTGTTTGATTTTATTTACTTTTTCAGGAACTTCAGACTTGAAAACGAAATCCAAAACCCCATTCAAGGGCTTGGTGTATTTCTGGTTACAGGAGTTGAGCGATAATCCAGCGATTACCAACAGTACGATGAGTGTTTTCTTTTTCATATTGTTGTGCGGTTATACGATTTGTGGTCTAAAGTCTCCAGTCTAACGTCTTCAGTCTAACGTCTCAAGTTTTACGTCTCAGCTCTCCGGTCCCGCCTCTTTCCGCACTTTGCGTTCGTGCGGGGTAACATCGGTGAAGATTTTACGCTGTGTGTAAAGCAAAATAGCGGCGAGCACCGCGCCCATCACGTCGGAGATGGTGCAAGCGGCCCAGATACCCGTGAGCCCGTTCATTCCCGCATTGGTAAACAGCACAGGCACAAGGTAAGCCAAAGGCAACAGAAAGATGAGCTGTCGCGACAAGCTGGTGACGATGGCAATCCAGGGCTTGTCAATGGATTGGAAGAAGTTGGAGTTGACGATGGTGAAGCCGATGAGCGGGAACATCACCATCAGGAATCGCATAGCCGGTATGCCTATGCGGATGAGTTCGTTGTCGGTGGTGAATATTCTCACCATGGTGGCAGGGAAGAGGCAGGAAATGACACTGCCGAACAGTCCGATGAGGACGCAGACTTTCATGGTCAGCATATAGACGTGTCTCAGCCGGTCGGCGTGGCCGGCGCCGTAGTTGTAGCCGGCGATGGGCTGCATACCCTGGCAGATGCCGAGGATGAGCATCACCATCAGGCTGCCGAAGGTGTTCACGATACCATAGGTGCCCACAGCATAATCACCGCCGTAGCGAAGCAACTGGTTATTGAGCATGGCCACCACAAAAGAGGCACAGACATTCATTAAGAACGGGCTCATGCCGATCAAGGTGATATTCTTGAAGATATAGCCCTTCGGTTGCCACCCATGCGCCTTAAAGCGGATGAAAGAAGAGGGTTGGATAAAATGGAATATGGCTATAATGGCAGTGGTGGTCATGGAAATAGTGGTTGCCCAGGCCGCACCCGCGATGCCCAAGTGCATCCCGAAGATGAAGATGGGGTCCAAGATCATGTTCAGAACCGCGCCACCCACCATGATGAACATGGACTTCATGGGGTATCCTGATGCTCGGATAAGACCGGTAAGATTGAAGGTCATGGTGGTGAAGAACATACCGGGCAATACAATATACATATACTCGCGCGCATAGGAGATGGTCTCCGATGTGGCGCCGAAACTGGAGAGAATGTCATCCATGAACAGATAACCGCAGGTGACAAACAGAAAGCCCAACACAATGGTGAAGACCATGCTGTTGCCGAGGATTTTCTCCGCCCATTTCACGTCCTTCCGCCCCAGCACAATCGACATACGGGCGGAGGAGCCCACGCCGATGAGCGAACCGAAGGCATGGATAATATTCATGATGGGCATCGTGATGGCGAGTCCGGCAATGGCCATAGCGCCGACCCCGTGCCCGATGAAGATCCGGTCCACGATATTATAGACGGATGCGATAATCTGGCTGATGACGGAGGGTAGGGCATAAATCCAAAGCAGATGCCCGATGCCTTTCGTTTCTAATTCGCGTGTCTTGTCTATTACTTCCACAGGTTTTTATTAAAAGGCGGCAAAAATACAAAAAAAAAGCGCGATGAGAATGTGATTTATATCAGGTGTTGATGTGATTAATTTAGGGTTAACGCAGATATGATTTCCTATAGAAACAGCTCTTCCATAGTGACTTCCGATTGAATATCGTTGGAATATTTGTTGGAAAGAAGGCCGTGGGTGGTGATCATGGTGAGGTGAAGCGACTTGCGCGTTTTGGTTTGCTGGCGGAACAGCTCACGCCGTTGTATCAGCTTTTCATCGTATGCTTTTGTGATCTCGTATGGCCCGGCGGAGTATTTCATCTCACATAGGTTGATGGTTTGGTCACGCCGGTCTATGACCATGTCGATTTGGCCTCCCTGATGTTCATCCCGATAATGCCAGGAGCTTATATCGCTTTGTATTCCATTGATACCCAAGGCTTTCTTGATTTTAGGAATATGAAGCAGACATACTTGTTCAAAAGCATAACCGCGCCAAATGTTTTGGGTTGGTGTATCCAACATGTTGCCCCATCGGTTCGCATCCTGACCGTGATATCCTTTCACGAATTTAAGGTAAAACAGAGAGAACAAGTCGGTTAACTGGAAGAGAGCATCGCGTTCCGTTTTCCCAAAGGCTGAATATTTCCGTATGAAATCACATTTGCACAAATTATCCAAAATTTCCGACACCCCACCGTTATCCTGCAGTTTCAGGCTTTGAATAATCTCTTGACGGGACAAACCCATTGCCTTTTTGGCGAGCAAAGCCACCACCGACTTGTATGTTTCGGCTTGGCTGAAAAGGGATTTGAAAAGGAAGTCGTACTCGTTTTTCAATTGGGCTGACTGGGCGAAAAACAGAGCATCAACGTTTTGCACTACACTTAATTTTTTTTGAAGAAGGCTGAGGTAATAGGGAATGCCACCGAATACCATGTAACAGTCCAAAACTTGTCTTCGATTCCAGTTGATGCCTTGTTTGGCAAGAAGTTGTTCTGTTTCGGAAAGATTGAACGGTGCAAGGGGAATGTTTCGGGTGATCCGCCCGTGCAGACCGCCTTTTCCCCCGAGGAATTTGTCAGTCATCCAGGTGGTGGCGGAACCGCAGACAATCAGCTTCACATCGGGTTGAGAGCATCCCCAGCTGTTCCAAAAGGTCTCGAACGCTTTCAGAAACCGGCTGCGCGGTGTGTCCATCCACGGCAGTTCATCCAAAAAGATCACTTTTGTCTTTTTGTCGGAATGCATCAGCAGGTGTTTGAGTTGGTCGAAAGCCGAAAACCAATCGTTTGCCAACGGATAGGCGCCTTTCGCCTTTTCATTGAGTTGTTTGTTGAAGAACGCCAACTGCTCTTTCTTCGTTCCTTTGTAAATTCCGGTTGAGTAGAAAGCGAAATCATCTTTAAAGTATTGCCGCACCAGATATGTCTTCCCCACACGCCTTCTCCCATAAACGGCAATCAATTCTGGTTTGCCACTTTCAATGCTCATTTTCAGCAAGTTGATTTCCTGTTTCCGACCTATGATTTGCATTTTCCTGTTATTATAATTCAGCGGCAAATATAAAAAAAATTGACTTACCGCTGACCTATCAAAAAAAATGTTTGCGGTAAGTATCAAAAAAATCGGGTTACCGCTGACTTTTGCAGAAGATGCTTTTCCGGAACGGATTGAACCGATCTTTCATAATGACAGCGATAATCAGCTCTTCAACGGACGCGATGAGGTAGATGAGCCAATAGGTGCCGATAAGGCCCATATCTATTGAATATTGAAACCAATTCTCGAATGAGGTGGAGTTGTTGATCCGGAATGCTTGTATTGCTAATGTTTTTAGAGGGATGTAGAACATTAAAGAGTATCCGGCTATTTTGTTCAGCACGGTATGTATTCCAGTGAATTTTCCCCAACGTGTTTCACAGATGGCTCGCGTAATAAACCGGATGAGCAATATGAAAGCAAAAGCCACTCCACCTTCCCACCAAGTTTCCCCAAGCACCATCTGTGACAAATAATGGTCTTTCACTAAACTGCATACAACAAGGTACCCGATAATTCCCGTTGCAAACAACCAGTTGGCTATATTGTTTTCTTTGATATCGTTGTCGTCAACTATTTTCCATTTTGTTCGCAAAAAGTCTCCGCAAAAGATGCTCAAACAGCCCAATGTGTATAATGTCACGGCGGCAACACTCCATTTTGACAGATAAACTGAAGGATCCTTGGGCGTCAGTAATGCGGAAAGCGGCAACAGAACCACTAAAGCCATACGGAAACGGTTCAGCCAATGGGTTGTTTGAGAAGCTGTGATCTCGTTCATTATCTATGAATTTGCGGCAAAGATACTATAATTTCATTTCCCGAAAACCTTCTTGAAAAACCCCACCGTGCTCGCCACCACCTCTTTCCGGTGGCGCGTGATGGTGTGGTTCTCGCCCTCCACCACCTGCAGGGTCGCGTGGCTGCCGTACGCTTCCAGGAACTTTTCGCTGCACCACATCGGCCCGCCGTCATCGAAGCGACCACCCCGCCTTGCGAGTGCCCTAACAGGCCGATACCCTCCACGTAAGGCAGGCTACTGATGTAGTTCCAGACAGCGCGCGCGTCGGCAAGCTCCTTCTCGATGGTCATGTCCTGTATGCGCCCTTGGCTCTTGCCGTGTCCGTTGAAGTCGAAGCGGATGGAGACGATGCCCGCGTCAGCTAGTTTTCTCGCGAGTGCCGGCATCGGGTTGATGCTTTGGTTGGCGAAGATTCCGTGCATCAGGATCACTATCGGACAGTGGTCTTTGGATGGATCGAACCCTTTGGGCAGCGTGATTTTGTAGTAAATGGCGCCTTCCGGTCCTTTTATGGGCGACTTTATCGGAGCTTTCCGTTCGGAAGCGCCATAAGCCACAAGGCAAAAGAGGCCTGTCAGAATCAGTGACAGACAGAAGAGGATTTTTTTCATCGTTTTTTGGGATTAATAATAACAGGATAACATCAGTGTACCGCCTTCCATTCAAATGCCACGGGCTCCACGGTGTAGCCCTTCTTGCGCAGCAGTTCCAGCAGCCCCTTGTCGCCAGGCAGATGGGCCGCACCCACCGCGCAGAACACGCGCTGCTTTTTGGCCAGTTTGCGGAACCCTTTGTACATCGTTTTGTTGCGTTTTTCCACTAATACCTTGTCGAAGTTGTCGGGCAGGGTGGAGTCGGTCAGCATTTGGGAAATCATTGTCATATCGAAAGCCAGGTAGGCGAGCACTAGGCTGTCGAAGCTGGCGGCCACATCGGCGGTCTCGTGCAGCGTCTGGCGCAGTATTTTCAGTTGGTCGTCGATTGAGATGGCGTCGGTGGCCTTGATCTGGTCCATATACTCTTCCAGTCCGTAGCAGTACATTCCGCGATTGCGGGCTTGCTGCAGGAAGAAGAGGTCCAAGGCGAGCGGCTCCTCCTTGGGGAGGTCGGCCTGCTGCAGTGCGCTTGACAGGAAAAAAGGTTTCATGTTGCTGAGGAAAATGGCTCCGACTCCCATCTTGGCCTTACACAGACTGTCGAGGATGGCGAAATCCTCTTTGGAGAGCATTTTGGCAATTGACTGGCCATTGGGCAGGAGCATCTGTTCCCGCACGACACTATAGTCGAGTTGGTCGAGCAGCACCTCCACGGCGAGGGCCTCGCAGCTGTTGAAGCAGCGCCATACGGTGCTGTCGAAGGCAAACACACGGCTGTCCTGGATGTGGATGGTACCATATATATATGAAGGAGACTGAATATCGGGTCCGCTGACACGCCAAAGGAGCGACTGCGCAAAACCGGAGAAGACAATGAATGTCAGGCAAAAGGTGAAGAACAGTTTTTTCATAATAAAATATGTATAATATTGCAAAGATACAAAAATAATAAAAGGTTATTCTTTTCGGATTCTGAGGACGGGCATATACAATTTGGTGTTTTTTGATGCCTATTTCATATCCATTTTCCAGGTCCAGATGAATCGATTTTTCGCCACTTTTTGCAAAAAACTCCGAAATTGCTCCGAAACCCACTCCGAAAAACTGCCCAAAAAAGGCGTTTTTCGCCCATTTTTAACGCTAAAAATCTTAAAAAATCAAATAAAAATAAATTTTTTCTCGCTGATTATCAGTAAGATAAGAAAAAAATTAAAAAAAAGTTGGTAAAGGTAGGCGAATGTAATGTTCTAAAGTGTATTTTTGCGGTCCCAAATGAGAGGGAAACAGGGCACAAGCTCTGGAAGGCCGAGGGGCTGGAAATTTGGGAGGTTCATTGAAAGAATGAAGAAAGATGTAGCAAATACTCAAGGATTTTTTTGAGATTCGCAAGCGATAAAGTCGGGACAGACAAAAAAAGAAAAAGAGATTAATTAGGATGGAGAGTTTGATCCTGGCTCAGGATGAACGCTGGCGGCAGGCTTAATACATGCAAGTCGAACGGTAAGGCCTGAAGTGGCAACACGGAGGGTACACGAGTGGCGCAC
>Ga0247610_10000041_pt1 | contig 197993 bp, 156 predicted proteins | sample 174DNAGHGhighgp2_FD_193483 | JGI IMG/M metagenome (GOLD analysis project Ga0247610, IMG submission 193483) | Sheep rumen microbial communities from Palmerston North, Manawatu-Wanganui, New Zealand - 1742 DNA GHGhigh gp2 | ecosystem: Host-associated > Mammals > Digestive system > Stomach >...
ATGCAGATAGCTGATAGTCGGGTTCAACTGCGTCTGATGAATAGCTCTCAGACACTGCGAATAACACATCATATTACCAAACGATATCAGTGCATTCACCTCATTCTGAGGTGGTTGTTTGCTACGTCCTTCCATCTGAAATTCGTTAAGTATCAAATCAAATGCTTCGTAATATGCTTGCCGAATATTTCCTTCTATTCCCATCAGCTCTGGAACACTCCTCACCTCAGATAAATGTCCCGCATATCCTTCTATGAGGTCTATGACTGGTTGTGTGTCTTTCCCCCTGTTGTTATAATAACGGAGATTCTTCACCATATTGAAGGCGGCTCCTTCTATGAATTTTCTGGCAATGGATAGTCTCATCTCACTATCTTGATAGGCTGCCGTTTGTGCAAGCAACATCCGTCCTGAAAGCAACCCATCTTTAGGCATAAACGATCCTGTATAGTTTTCATAATAATCGAAGAAATGTACAGAGATGTCTTGTTGCCCTAGAAAATTAAACAGCGAACTGGATGCATGAAGGGAACCGAACACATAAAATTCTGCAATATCCTCCACGGGAAGATACCTTGTCTGTCCTGCTTGTCGCAATTCTCCATCCACCTCTTCTTCATAAGGAGTGAACTTGAGCGTGTTGTCTTTTCTTTCCAACGTACCAGGATTGAATAAATAGTATGTTTTTTTCATTGTGCACCTCCTTCTTCAAGTTCGTCTATGTTACAAAATTCGTAATAACTGCATGATTCACAAATCTTCTTTGGCTGTTTTTCCGGACAAGTATCCGAATGGATGATTTCCTTTATTTTTTCAGTCATCTCAAGAATGGTTTCCCTGTCAACATCCGACAATATTACCTCCTGTGTTTTTCTGAGTGTAGGGTATTCCAATATGCCTGTAGCGTTTTCTATACCGTTTTGTTCCAATACGTACAGGTAGTATTTTACCTGCCAGACATGCGCCTGTTCGACCTTGTTGGAGCGTTTAATCTCATGGACGATTTTGTTTTTGGCGTCGTAGTAATCGATCTTGATACCGTCCAGTTCTAATTCCTCGTAACGTTCCGACCGTTGCGGGTAGCTCTCCTCATGGATCAGTTTACCGTCGAAGACGAGGTCGGAGTTCTGTTCCATGTTGATGCCGTTGGCGAAGAGCCATAGTTCTCGACGACATATCTGGTAATAGTTGAAGTGTGTGCCGGTGATTTGCATAAGCTTTTATTTTAATATTTCCCAATAGCCACCTTTGTCTGGACCGACACGACGGATAATATTCTCGTTCTTCATTTTTCGGAAATTCCAATTTAAACCATCACGAGTTAAGCCACATATTTCACAAAGTCTTTCTATTGTGATAAATGGATCTAATTTAATAGCTTCCAAGATTTTCTGTGTGGTTTTCTGTGTGGTTTTCTGTGTGGTTTTCTGTGTAGTTTTCTGTGTAGTTTTCTGTGTAGTAGATTTAGTACTATCTACCTCCTCTTTATTCTGCAACGATAAAAATATTTCTCTTTTTATTGTAACCAAAATTCCGCCACGTACTTCCTCCAACGTAGGCATTTCGAGCTTCTCCGCCTTGAAGGCTTCTCGGATTTTCTCGTATCCACGTCCCCAAGCCTCTATGAATCCAGCCAGATAGAAAACATTCGCCATCAGACGATTCCTGGGATGAGACTCATGTTGCTCCATCAATGCGACAGAGGCTTTGTCGTCAATGGTGTTATAGATGATTATGTTGCTTTCTGTATCGGGCATAATATATGTGTTTATAAAAAATTAGACTCCTGAAATTCATTTGTGTCTATTCCATTTTCAAACGAATAGATTTTTGAGTATGATTCCAGAAACAGATATCCAAACTCTTCTTTACCATACGTTTTTAATGTGTTCTCTTCCTTACTATTTGGAAATACCGAAAAAGTGAACAACGACATCAATGCCCTGATTTTATTGAGTTTTATTCTGTTCAGAATGAAATCCTCATCTTCTGAAAAAACTATTTTCTTATATGAATTCCAAACATCCAAACCAGAAACGGTATCCGAACTCTCGATGTCTAAATCTTTTAAAATTATTGAGAAGGATTCGTCCAACAAGTAGGAATCAATTTGTAATGGGACAAAAACCGTTGTATTCTGCTGGTTAATTATAGAAAATGAATTGTTGACTTTAGGATAATCCAAATGTGCTACATCTCCATACAAATCCTGCATGTTGATAATGAATGATGATCGATTTTTCTTTATTATATGCTCTATCACCATTTTATATAGGTAATCAAAATCCTTGTTAGTCAAAATGTTCTGATATTCATCCGAACTGATTCCTTTTGTGAATTTATATCTGTCATCACCGCCGTATAGCGTTTTCTCCGTATTACAATCGAATAAGAATAATTTGCAAATTTTCTTATTGGCATTTCTATTGATTCGTCCAGCAAGTTGTTCTTCACTATCAATCAGCGACTTGTCTTTAAATCCTAAATCCATATCAATGTCAACGCCAGCTTCAACCACCTGTGTTGTTATCAGCAACACCTTTTTTGTTCTGAATTCTTTTGATTTCAATGCGTTGATGATTTGTTTTCTACGAGGTTCCAGAATAGTACCCGACAACAACAAAATCTCATCAAAACATGTGCTCTTTGAACGAGCAAGAGCACAAAACTGGCTTGCTGTTTTTTTGAAGATAAACTCAATAACTGTCAACACACTGTTGGGATTATCAGGGTTGTTGTCGGCATAGTCTTTCGACTGCTTTGAAACAAAATCACAAAGATTTTCCAAATATCCGTCCGAACTATCCTTATCTGGCCTTCCCTTCTCCAAAAGCGAATAATCGAATTCCACACGATTGCAAAAATTGGGATTTTGGAAATACTTGTTTTTATCATTTACGAGGTAGACAAACTTGTTTCTCAAATCCTCAGTCTCTAACAAATCACCAATTTTTGGCAGTGTTGCAGACATCACAACAAATCTCATGTCAAAATACTCTGCATAATTTGATATGAAATAGACCATTTTGTCCCAAATAGCTGGTGAATACGATTGAATCTCATCTATCACCACAACCGAATGAGCCATACGTTGCAACAGATAATTATGATCTTTGCTATTTGTTTTCAGAACATCAAAGAAACTTATGTGTGACAACAATACGATTGGAACATTCAAGAATAAAGTGTCTAAATAGTTTAGATAATCATCTTCGTATTTCCCGGTGTTTTTCGCTGACTTTGAATGAAACTCAACAATTTCCCCATCCGACAATCCTAATGTATCTTTCATACTCTTGTACGTTTGAGTTATTAGGGTTGTGAACGGAAACACATAAAATACTTTCTGTATAGACGTATTATGTTCGAGCAGTTCAGATAAAGCCAATATCGAAGCATTTGTTTTACCACTGCCTGTGGGGGCTTCAATATAGAACAACCTTTTGTCATGATTCTTTCGTGTGTTCTTGACAACTTCCATGGCTAATGCTTCTCGTAGAATGTTGAGATTCATTCCGCTACGCTCTCTATAATCATCAGTGACATAAACTATTCCTGCATCTAAATCATCAAATGTTTTTTTGTTGTAACTCTTAACTGTACGGGCATTGGTAATTATTTTCTGTCGTAGATCATTGTCAATCAACCCAAAATCGTTCGGTGTCTGTGACCAATCGTTCATATAATGGGCTGTCGCCAAATAATCGGCTGACGTCAATAGTGAATATAGCAGTTTTACAAGCGAATACAAAGGGAAACCATTGCTTTGCTCAAATACATTTTCGTTAAACCAACTGAATAAGACATTTGAATTACTATTTGCAAGATAGTTCTCATGAAAACTCGCTATATTGTCATTACTTATTTCAACGTTGAGACAACCAATATATGGTTTTAGAGCTTCAACATCTTGTCTAAGGATTGTCTTTTTGTTTTCATGTTCGCACCAAGATACTTCATTCTGACAGCCATCCAAATAGGTGTTATGATGTTGCTTTATCGGACAACTCATATACAAAACAACGTTGGACAAGAACACCTGTTCTTCCTCTGACAAATCAAAAGTGATAAATTCCGAGAAAAACAAAGCCAGATAAAGATAAGCACTGATGATGGAATGTTGTGATTCAAAACCGTGTGTCACTTTCACTATATCAGCCTTGTTTTTCATTCTGTTTTGTTGAAACAGATGGTTGATTTTGCCAAAATCGTGATAAGCAATTGCCCGCCAGAACCATTTATTTATGGTCTCAGCGAGCAACTGTCTTTGTTGTAATTTAGAGGGAATGGAATCGTTGATAAGGTGTTCGACAATGCTATTCAATCCGTTGGCATTTGCCAATGATTGTGCATAAGCAATGGTTAAAGCCGAATGTTCGGATAACAATTCGGGCTTTCTTCCTGCTTGTTCTGGCTTGGGCAAGTGAGCGAAATAACACGAGCTTTGCGCGCCTAATAGTTTGTCGAAAAAGACCTTGTCAAAATTCTCCATTTTTAAAATAATTGAATGACTTTTGAATTGTTCAAAGTATAAAACTCTCCTGCGGCACTCATGTCCATATCTTTGCTGAATGTGGCGTTTGAGTAAACAAACTCCGCATAGTTGTATTGCATCAATTGCTCGTCAAATCCTATTGGCAACCTTTCAAAATAGACGAATACTGGCTCTTTTGCCTCCATTGAAAATATAGACATTGAACGGACAATGTGGTTTGATACCGCTTCGGTTTTGGCAAAGAGTGAGGCGATTTTGTAATTCCCAGTTACGGAAAATTTGGCAAATTCATATTCTCGAACATTCTCCCACCAAGCCGAAAAATCATTTTTCCCCATATAAGGCAAAAAATCCGCCTCATATTTTTTTATCCGTTCATATAAAACATTTTCAGTTTCATTTTCAATGTTCAAAAGCAGATAACATCGGTATGATGGCTTTATCAATACTTGCTCTCGAATAATCAGATTGCCACCAGCTTCACTACTAGCAAAGCCAGTCCCATTATTATAGGCGACAATGTCTTTGGTGTAATTCCCGTTATCACTTTCCAATGGTGCAATACCAATTTTAATATGTTTCAATTTCTGGTAATATACAGGGAACTCACCATTTTTCTGATATCCTTGCAATCCTGCAATAGCACCAAGTATGCCCAACAATGCTGGCTTGTGAAGCATATTGTAGGTCAGATAAATACCATCATTGATGTCGGGCTTTTTGAAAAAGCCCATCTCTGCCTTCAAATCAAATGATATAAGTTTTTGATTTGATGCCATAATTACAAATCGTTTTGTTTGGTATTATCTGGAAGGTTTTCCAATTTGCACGTTTGCTTGTTATAGAAAACATCTATGCTTTCAATCTCACTGGAAACTTTTGTCAAGACCTCTTTCAATTTTGCAAAATCATAGACGCATTTACCTTCATTCTTTTCTTCTTTCAATGTAATTAGATCGGTGAAGTTTGGCAACACTGCCTTTGAGTCTGTCTTCAATTGTACCCAAACCAGCATCTCATTTTCGCAACCTGCTTTTGATGCAGAATCGTACCACGTAGCACCACGTCGCATTGCCTCTTTCAGTTTGGCAATATCTTCATCTGTGAGTTTTGCACAATCTGCTCCTGCCAACGAAGTTATGTTGCAAAGATTTTGTGGATTGATTGAAAAATGATGCAGATAATGACCTTCCTCCAATCTCGCTTGTCGTCCAATAGTCGTCATGCCTTTTTCAGCATCTGGATCATTTGACTTATTGCTGAAAGGTGAAGTGATTTGCTCATTGTAGATATGGTTTTCAGACCAAATATTTACAGCGTGATTTACCTGTACAGGTCCATGCACAGAAATATTGGTTTTGCCAGCAAAAGTCGCACCAAATAACCTGATATCTATACAGGAGAGAAGGTTTTTAGAAACTTCTTTTTTGTCTTTATCCGCATCTTTTTTGAAATACTTTTTGTATGTTTCGTCCAAAGAGATAGGATTCATGTTTTCATTCAAACTTTTGAAATAGAAAACAGTTTCTTTAGGATAAACATCCTTTAAATAGTTTTTAACCGTGTACTTAAAAGCCTTGTCTGTAGCGTACACTGTTCCATTGGGCAATGTGCGAGGTTGCCCAGAAAAATCTGCATTATAATTAGCGTTAATAGCCTTTACGATTGCACAACCGAAAACTCTGTTCTTAAATTCTGTCATTGTTTTAATCTCCTATGTTTAATCATTATTATTTGAATCGTCTTTTTTTGTATAAACAGCACATGGACTGAAACATCCTGCTAAAAAGTATTTAAGCAAAGGTTTCATATCTGAACCTTCATCGTATGTGAGAACCTGTGCGGAAAGCAATTCAAAGGTTCCTTTGTAAACACTGATGTCGTGTTTGTACACGGCGATAGTTTGTGCAATTGCATCTTGAAGTTGCCCCGATTTGCTTTTCTGCAAATAGGGTTCAAGCAGTGCATATGTTTTGTTGCTTGCCGCACTTCTGTCTATCAGGTAAGAAGCCAATTGACCCGCACCAAAGGCGAATTCCTCAGGTGATTCGATGTTGGATTCTCCTTTTGCGACAGCTTTCATTTTTTCTAATAAATCTGTTACAGTTGAAGCCATAATGTCATCTTTTTTATTGTTATTGAATAAATTGTATAAGCTAAACCAAATATTGATTTTTAATTTGACAGTGTTGTTGTATTCACAACGTGTTTTGATTTCATCTTGCCGAATATTCGACAAAATTGAATTGTACATCATGTCGTCGAACATGGTTGCCGTTATTGCATTCGTTTTCGACTTGTATATGTAGTCATAAAACGCCTTTCGGTACTTCATGATGAGTTGCCACATGAAATCTCCTCCTGACACATATTCAGGCTTGATGTCTCCAAAATAGTTAGTCGTGTAACTGTCCTCTTTTATTTTCACGAGAGCATTGTTGAAAATGGCACGTACAATGATTCTTTCAAAATCAAATACATTGTCAATTCTTTCATCAAGATCTTTTTCAAATGCTTCGCTTTTTTTATAGCCTGCTTCCGTAATGTTTTTTACTTCAATGGAAGAATCGAACTTGTAACGATACAGGGGAACAAAATCGAAATCATTTAATACCATACCATCCTTTGTGTTGCGGTAGTTCAACAAATAGTAATCCGAGAGAAAAGCCGTTTTTGTGTTTTCAAATACTTGTTTAAGCAACTCTCTGTATGAAATAGGTTCTGATTCCAAATTGAAAATACGTACAATCTCATTGTTGATTTCCCTTTTGTCAATCACTATAGGTAATGGATTAGGAAAGCACTTGCGTTTCCACATTTTTTCAAAGGAATATAAGGTGAGAGCATCATTCTTTGAGAAACGGTAACTATAACCTTTTATGGCTGAACTTGTTTTGTGCTGCATAAACATCTTTTTCGAACTATATGAGGTCAAAAAGCCTAATAACCCTTTTTCATCAACCTCTTCGCCATTTAGAAGGTTATCTTCAATGTACTTGTTATGCAACTGTTCTTGAAGTGCAATAGGTACACTTCTTAAAAACACTTTCAAGTAATCTTTTTCTGTCAATTTTTGGTATTCTGGTATACATTTAACTTTACTCAAGATTGTATCGAACTGATTATAAAAGGCTTCTAATTGTTTTTTGTATTGAAAGGTCTCTTTTGAGTTATTAGGAAACAAGTTTTGTTCTTGTTTTTCATTTAGTTTATAAATCGAAAAGGCACACTTCTTATAATCGCTCAATCTTTCGTTAACAATACCCATACGTTTTTCTCGAAGAAGCATCTCCATGTTTTTTTTCTCGTCTTCTGACATCGTTTTTTCTTTTTTCAATCCCATGCTTTCCTTGTCGGTTGCAGAGAAGTTGAAGTTGTATGCAATGGCAAAAGGTGAACATGAATGAATTTTTTGCTTACTATCAAATGCCTTAACTTTATTCATTGAAATGTAATTTGTTGCCTCTTGGTAACGAATACAATCATTCCATAATACAATATCTTGATTCTTTCCATCGTAATAATCGTAGTCTTTCCCTTTAGACAAATCGGCATTTGTCCAAACGCCATTCTCGTCTATATCAACAAAGACATACAACCCTGGTTGTGGAGTTAATTTTAGTTGAGTGATTTCTGGATTGTCTTCAATCAACTCTTTAGTAAAATTCAATATTTCTTGTATCATAAGCTTTTATATTACTCTTGTAAATCTAATTAATTCTCCCCAAGCACCCAAACCCCTGACTATTCCCTTCACCCAGTCCGCTTTCGTACGCTATGCGCATTAGTTCGGCGGGGCAGTGAAGGGCTAGTCGGCAGAGGAAGCCTCGCACTTTGGTCTGTTGCGGTGTGCCTGCCTTGATGGTGACAAGTGTTGACTTGGGGTCCGACAATGTCATCATATTGAAGTAAGGTTCTCCCGCAAAGGGTTTGCCCTCAGTGACTTCGTACTTGTCCAACAGGTTTTTTAGCAATCGCTCTCGTACCCAGTCAGATGTACTGAACGCCTCTCCATCTTGCGGGTAATAATCACGCCCGTCTTCCAGTCGCTGACTCACAGAGATAGGGGAGAGCGCTTCAAATGTCATGGTGTCTGTGAAGAGTGGTGATGGCAACATCTGTATGCTGTCCACCTGAAATTGCACAGCCGACTGTCGATTACCTACCTCAAACACCCGTTTTTGAAACAACCCTTCCACAAACTTCTGTGTCGAATGCTCTGGCAGAAAAGAAATTTGCCACTCTACTTTGTCCGACAACAATTCCAACTGGTTCGATTGACGTAATATTCTAAATTTTTCAGGATTCAGCCTTGAAAATGTAAACAACTTGAACTGTTTTCCATTCTCCATTCTAAACCCATTCTCATGCAGCCATTCCGCAAACTCCTCATTCGCACTTGCCAAGATATGATAGGTGGCCGCAGACAACTCATATTGGTAGTTCAACGGAAGCTTTTTGCCATTATTTGCATATAGAGACAATAAAAATCTCATGTTTCTTTTAATAGGGTTCTCTATTGTACTATTCTACCCATCAATCGAACCCTTTTTCATCAACGGGAAGAATTTTTTTCAGTTCTCCAATTTAGAAGTTTACTTTCATGACACCAAATTTTTTTTGTGCATATTTAGATAGCAAACAAAATAAATTCAGAGGACTAACGTTGCAAATATAGACCCACACTCGGTCACAAGACGACCTAAGTATAAAATATTTTTAAAAACATGAAAGAAAGTAGTGCTTTTTTATTCAGAAGATATATGTGGCTGACAAACATTATCTTAGATGCAGGCCCCATCTCTCTTCAAGAAATAAACGAGAAATGGAGAAAATCCTCAATTAACGACATGGGAGAAGATTCTATATCTCCCAAGACGTTCTACAGACACAAAGAGGCTGTGGAAGAGTTGTTCTCAATCTCAATTAAATGCAGAAAATCGGACAATACCTACTATATCGAAGACAACTTGGAAACAGACGACCTGAAAAAATGGCTACTCAACTCCTTCTCCGTCTATAATCTGCTGCAAGAAGGGTATGACATGAAGAATGTGATCCTATTCGAACAAATACCATCTGGCACTGAATACCTACTGACAATATTAAAAGCCATAAAATCAAGCCATACCCTAAAAATAGAGCATAAAAAGTTCAAGGATGACGAGTCGAAAACCTTCGAGGCGGAACCGTATTGCCTAAAAGTGGACAAGAAGAGATGGTACGTGTTAGCAAAAAAAATCGGCGGAGACAAGAAAAAAACATACGCACTGGATCGAATCCAAAGTCTGGAGATAACAGACAATACGTATATTTACCCAGAGGATTTCTCTCCTAGGCTATATTTTGAAAACTCTTTCGGTATTTACCCTAATGAAGACAAGAAAATCGAAAAGGTGGTCATCAAAGCAACAAATCCAGCTTTAAACTATATCCGCACTCTACCATTACATTCTTCACAAAAAGAGGAAAAACATGAAGAGTATTCTATTTTCAAGTACAATATAAAAACCGACAAGGAATTTAAAAGTGAATTATTAAAATGGGGAAGCTCTATCAAGGTGTTGGAACCATTGTCGTTGCACGATGATATGGTGAAAGAAGTAAAGAAACTTTCTGAGATATATAATTCATGAATTCTCTACCTCGTGCAACGAATTTTTTCCATCTATTCTTTTAGTATATTAAAGCATTTTATTATTTTTGCGCAAAATTTTGTAAATATGTTTAACTGAGGATTTTGAAATAGCAATACAAATTTGATATAGAGAATGAATCCTTAAATTACACAAACGGTTATATGAAACTAAAAAAATTATTGTTTTTCATATCATTATTATTCTCTTCGGTTGTATCTGCTCAGGGGACTTCGGGAACGGAGGATTGTGGCTCTGGTGCGGTTTTATTCAGAGAAAGTTTTGGAGGCGATTTCGTTAGTGAGCCGGTGGTTGGTCCAGCTTTGCCTTCTAGTTCATCGATTACGTTGAAAAATTCAACTGGAGGTATGCCAGGATATAATGGTTACCTAATCACAAAAACAGCGGTTGTGAGGATACAGAATGGAAGCTATCCTCCACATGTGTATGCGGGATGGTATGCAGATTTTGGAGATCATACTTATCCAGATGACATGACGAGGGGATACTTTATGCAGGTGGATTTGGAAAGTACAGCGCAGACTTTTTATAAAGTGAGAGTGGATGGACTATGTGAAAATACGAATCTATATTTTTCATTCTATGGACGTCCTGCCAATTATCAGGTAGATGCGCCGATAGATTTGAGTATAATGGATGTGGATGGTAATGTTCTCAAAAAAGGTTTGTTTACTATTGATTGTAATAAAAACGAATGGCAGCAGTTTGGTATTCCGTTTACTGTTCCTTTGGGGACAACATCGATAGTCTATAGTGTATATTCATCAGCGGGAAGTAATGGAGGCGATTTCTGCTTGGATGACATAGAAATACGTTTGTGCACTCCGCCTGTCGAAGTGAATTCGCCAGAAGATTCGTTATGTATCGGTTCAAACTATGCGATGAAAGCGAAGATGAATGATGTCGGGTCGCTAATAGAACCTATTACTTATACATGGTATAAGAATGACACGAAAAATTACAATAACGAAGGATGGACTAAAGTAGGAACAGGGAATGAATTTTCTTTGAAAAATGTTACGAAAAAAGATGAGGGATACTATAAAGTGATTGCCACTTCAGTAGGTGTAGAGGGAGAGTATTCCATGTGTGGTTCCTTCTCGGATATCTTCCCTGTGATGGCGAAGGAATGTAAAGTTGATACGGTGATTTATGATACTATCTGTCCTGGTACGACCTATACGTTTGAAGGAGAAGAGCTCACTACATCTGGAGCTTATGAGAAGACGTTAAAAAATATAGATGGGTCTGACAGCACAGTTATATTGGAGTTGACTGTTTTGGACTCTATTCATACAGTGTTGAAGGATACAGTTTGTAGTGGACCATCTTATGCATTTGGAAATCAGATAATAACTCAATCAGGTGTCTATACAGAAACGTTTACTAGTGAGAGCGGATGTGATAGCATAGTAACGTTGGAGATGACGATAAATAAAAGCTATAATATAGATGTGAGAGATACAATCGTGGAAGGCGAAACCTATCTGTTTGGAGATCAAAATTTGTATGGGTCGGGTAACTATAAAGGAATATTCACTACTGTGGCGGGATGTGATAGTTTCGTGAATTTGGATTTAGTAGTGAAACAAAAACCTCTTACTGAGTGTAGTAATGGAACCATCTTGTTTAAGGAGGATTACGGCGGAAACTACGTCAATGATCCTGTTTTAGGTCCGGCTTTACCTTCGGGTGTCATCACCTTGCCGTTCTCTGATCATGTTTGGGATAGATTGAAGAATGGATATGATATTAGAAAAGAGGCAATCAGGAGATTGGATAATAACCCAAGAAATCATATCTATGCAGGATGGTATGCTGACTTCGGTGACCATACTTATGAAGGAGACTTAACCCGTGGTTATTTTATGATAGTTGACTTGAATTTTAAGGAAGCAACTTTCTATAAGGTAAGAGTGGATGATTTATGTGAAAACACACAATTGAATTTCTCTTTCTGGGGACATCCAATTAATGCTTCAGAAAGTGCACCTATTACACTGACTATTGAGGATGTAAATGGAAATGTGATAACTGAAGAGAAGTTCATTATCGATTGTCATAATAATGCATGGCAACAGTTTTCATTACCTTTCTTTGTTCCCGAAGGACAAACGTCTATCGTTTATAAAGTTTACTCTGGAGCAGGTGGAAATGGCGGTGACTTTGCGTTGGATGATATAGAGATACGTCTATGTACACCTCCTGTGGATGTGGAATTCCCAGCAGATTCCTTGTGCATAGGCTCTGACTTCACATTAAAAGCGAGCATGAGTGATAAAGGTTCTCTTGTGGAGCCGATTAACTACACATGGTATAAGAATACAGAGAAGAATTATAACAATGAAGGTTGGGTGAAAATCGCAACAGGCAATGAGTTGCCTCTGCGGAATATTACGAAGAATGAAGAGGGATACTATAAAGTATTCGCTACTTCCAATGGAACAAGTAGTGAGTATAATATGTGTAGCTCGTTCTCAGATATTGTTTCTGTAAGGGTGAAGAGTTGTACAGAAGAAATAGTAAAACGTGATACTATTCGTGAAACAATCTGTTATGCATCATCCTATATCTTTGATGGAGAGGAACTGGAAAAATCTGGTGCTTATGAAAAAACGTATAAGGATGAGCAAGGAAATGATAGTATTGTGACATTGGAATTGACGGTCTTGGATAGAATCGTAACAGAGCTTTTCGATACTATTTACATTGATGAGGAGTATAATAAGAATGGCTTTGTCATCACAACACCAGTTCTTGGACCTAATAATATATATCGACAGATATTGCAAAGTGAAAGTGGTTGTGACAGTTCAGTTGCGTTGAAATTGAATGTTATATGTAGAACCAACTATACAGATCTGTATGATACGATTTATGCAGGTGCTGTTTATGACGAAAATGGTTTCTACATTACAGATACACCAATTGGCATATCCTCTTATTCATTACAGTATTCTAATCGCTATGGTTGTGATAGTATTGTGACATTGAATCTATATGCACAAGATCCAGTAGAATATTGTAGCCCGTCTGTTAAAACGTATGACGTGGCAATCTGTGCAGGTGAATCGTATGAGTTCAAAGGATTAGCATATACCGCGACAGGTACATATATGAAGATGTATGCAAATGCTGAAGGTTGCGATAGTTTGATCATACTTAACTTGACGGTTGTTGAACCATCAGTGACAGTATTAAGTGCTGAAATCTATCAGAACGAGAAGTTTGATGGTTACGGTTTCCATTTGGATCCAATCAATGAATTAGGATTACACAGATTTGATACAATCTATCAAAGTGTTGTCGGTTGCGATAGTACGGTGATTCTTTATTTGAACGTTAAAGAACCAGTTATTGAACTAATGATTCCTACTGCTTTCACTCCTTATACGGGTGACGGATTGAATGACGTGTTCATGCCTGGATATGAGGTGTATATCTATGATCGATATGGTAATCTGATGACTCATTCTAGTAATGGATGGGATGGAACCTATCGTGGAGAATTTGCCACACCAGGTGTTTATATGTATGTCTTGATGACAAATGCAGGAGATAAATATAAGGGTACAATAGAGATTGTCAAATCTAAATGATGAAGAAGATGAAAAAGATATTAATCATATTATTTAGTGTTTTTTCTACGATGGCTTATGCCTACGAGAGAAATTATAAAGAGGGCTATACAATAGAACCATCACAAGTGAATGATGGATCCATGTCCAAGGGACTCTCCTTGTTGAATGGTAAATTCGCTTATACGAAGGGTGGAAAGGTTTATGTGGCAACACTTAATGACAGCCTTGATGTAGAATCTCTTGCCTTGCAAGAAGATCTTACCAATTTAGATATGGATGGACAGTTTGCTCAGATAAATGACCGTTTATATTTCACTAAAGATGGCGTTTTATATTGTGCTAGATTAAACAATGGAGAGTGGAAAAACGAGGGGAAAGTGAAGATTGAAGGTATGGATAATGGTAGAGAAATGGGTGAAGGTTCCTCTTTGGCATATCGCCGTTGGACTTATCGTACAGATGGCGTCAGAGTTTATAATCCTGCACTCTCTGCAGATGGTAATACACTATACTTTACTTCGAATGAAATAGAAGGAGGTAAAGGAGGTAGAGATATCTGGTATGTTAAAGCGAAGAATGGTGGTAAAAGTTGGTCTAACCCCGTAAATTTATCGATTGTAAATACAGATCAAGATGAAGATTACCTAAAAGTGGTAGGTGATAGTGCAATATATTTCTCATCTAATCGGACCGACACATTGAAGGGAATCAATCTATTTAAAGTTTTATTGGCATCGTCTAATGCTAAACCAGAGATGCTTTTTGCAGATTTCAATAGTCAGTCTGATGATGCTGAGTTTATTGTAGCTGAGGGATGTCCGTTTATTGCTTCTAATCGTGGCGGAACATTTGAGATTTATCGTCCAGAGAAAAAAGAAATTGTAATAGAGGAAGCACCAGTTGATACTACACCAGTTGATACACTTCCTCCATTGGCGGTAGAACGTAAGGAATTCAAGAAGTGTATATTATATTTTATATTTGATAAGACCAGTTTTATTGATTCGTACGATGCAGAATTCAAGTACATTTATGAGTTCATTAATGAGGATCAAACATCTACTATCATGATTGTCGGACACACTGACTCAAGAGGTTCAGATGAATACAATCAGATCTTGTCGGAGAATCGTGCAAAGGCTGTGTATAATCGCTTGATTAAGATGGGTGTTCCTGCTTCTCGTTTGAAGTATAGGGGTGAAGGTGAAAAGGACTTAGCGATTAAGAATGCTAAGACAAATGCCGAACATCAAAAGAACCGTCGTGTGGAACTGATAAAAATAGATTAACCGTTAATAAGAGGAAAAAATGAAACGCATATATTTGATATTGACACTATTCTTGCTCCCTGTATTCAGTATGATGGCTCAGCAAGATTTGATGTTGTCACAAGAAATATTCTCTCGTGTAAATAAAAATCCGGCTGCAACGGGTAATACAAATGATGTGGATATCTTCCTTCATGGAAGACTTCAATGGTTGGGGCTGTCCAATGGTCCGAAAACGACTGTTTTAAATGTTACAAACTATATTGACAAAATCAAGTCAGGTGTCGGTTTTACAATGTCCTACGATCATATTGGAATCGGTCATAATACAACGAATATTAAGTTGGTGTATTCTTATCAGATCGATTTGTCAGATCACTATATCCTATCTATGGGATTAGGTGGTGGAGTTAACGTGGGAGGATTTGACTATACGGCCAATACGATGACAGATATTGCTGAGTATGGTATGGATACCTATCCGTATGAGAAAGAAGTAAAGGTTACACCTGATTTTGACTTCGGAGTTGAGGTCTCACATCTGAAGTGGACATTGGGAGCTTCGATGACACATCTCTTCAATAAAGAGTCAACCACCTTTAAGACAGGTCGTCATCTGTATATCTATGGTACAAGTTTGTTGCAGTTAAATGACCGTTTTGATATAGCACCGACAGTTGCTTATATGCATCACAATAAAACCAATACGATTGAGTTGGGAACTCTTTTGTTCTATAACCGATTGATTTGGGGAGGTGTTTCATGGAGACCCGATTTCCATGACAAGATGAATCCATCTATGTTGGTTCTTACTGCAGGATTGGAATGGCATAAGTTCCGTTTTGGCTATTCCTTTGATTTAGGATTAGGTTCAGATAATACGTTACCATCGAATACGCATGAGATCATCCTTTCATACGGTATTGCGAAAAAGAAATAAAAAATAAATCTTTATACGTTACGTTATGATAATGGGAAGGAATTCCTTCCCATTTTTTTTGATTCGATATGAATTTAATTATTGACCAAGGCAATTCATCAGCTAAGATAGCTTTGTTTGATGGTGAGGAAATGATATTTTCCCAGAAATACACAAAATTTTCAGAGAATGAGGCTAAAGAACTGCGAGGGAAGTATGCATTTAATCAAGCAATCCGATCATCCGTAGTAGGAGAAGATGTAACGTTGACATCTTATTTGAATCACGAATTGGATAAGTGGGTAGAGCTTACAAATCAAACCCCGATACCAATAGGAAATCTATATAAGACACCTCAAACGTTGGGACGAGATCGAATAGCTGTATGTGTAGGCGCTAATTATTTGTATCCTAATCGGAATCTTCTTGTAATTGATGTAGGGACTGCAATTACGTATGATGTGGTAAACTCACAAAATCAATATGTGGGCGGAAATATATCATTGGGGATAGAAATGAGAAAAAAAGCCTTACATGATTATACCGCAAAATTACCGTTGGTGGAGGTGCCAGACGATGTTCCTTTGATAGGAACGACAACGGAAGAGGCGATATCCTCTGGAATCATTAACGGAATTGCCTATGAAATACAGTCATTCATCGATGAAATGTCTATTATTTATCCAAATCTTTTAATCTTTTTAACAGGAGGAAGCGCAAAATGTTTTGAAAGACGGATAAAAAATCGGATATTTGTAATTCAAAACTTGGTGCATATCGGATTAAACCGTATTCTTAATTATTGAAGATGAAAAGATATATTATATATATATGTGTGTGTGTATGTAGCGTTGTGAATGTTACGGCTCAGCATAACACGAGTTCACCCTATACTCGTTATGGGTATGGAACCATTATGGATGGTGGGTTTGGACAATCTCGTGCAATGGGAGGTATAGTGTATGGTGTTCGTTCAAAACAATATACAAACCCATACAATCCGGCATCCTATACGGCTATAGACTCATTAACTTTTCGATTAGAAACAGGTGTAAGCTTCCAGATTTCGCAACAGAAAGGTATGGATTTGAAGCATACTGACAGTAATGGCAACTTCGAATTTGTCTCTTTCCAGTTTCCGATAAAGAAGTGGGTGGCATTCAGTTTAGGTTTGATGCCTTATTCAATGGTGGGATATGATATCCAGCAGGGTGATACGATAGCATCGACTATCTCAGCGGGAAGATTGGGACGTACATATCAATACGAAGGATCAGGAGGAATCACTCAGTTGTATGCAGGATTGGCATTTCGTCCGTTCAAGAATCTTTCGGTAGGAGGAAATTTTCTCTTCAATTTTGGTACAATTGAACATGAAAGTCGGTCTGTCTTTTCAGATAAAACATATTATGGTACAACGATGACTCGTTCGATAAAGGTAAAAGATGTAAGTGGAAATTTTGGTGTACAGGGGACTGTTCCGATGAAGAATGAGCATGAGTTGACATTGGGAGCCACTTTCCAGATGAAGTCTAAGATGACAAGTGAAGCTTCCCAAACAATTATTACAACTGATACGACGGTATTGGATTTTGATAATAATTTTGATATTCCAATGTACATTGGAGTGGGACTTTCTTATTCATATTCGGATAAATTTTTGTTTGGATTTGATTATAAAAGAGAATGTTGGTCGGATGCACTATTCTTTGGCGAGAAGATGTTCTCTGACAGAAATAAATTCGCTCTTGGAGGACAGTTTCTTCCAAATATGAATGGAAGACGATATTTCCAAAGAGTGGCATACCGATTGGGAACTAATTTCTCCGAATCATATTATACTGTAAATGGAGAGCAATTACATTCATTTGCATTAACGACAGGATGGGGGTTTCCTTTGAAAAAAGGATTGAATCCAACTGTTATAAATGTAGCATTCGAGTATGGACATAATGGTTCTGTATCGAATGGAATGATTCGGGAACAATATTTCAAATTCACCTTAAATGCGACAATAAATGAGAGGTGGTTTGTGAAGAGAAAATTGAATTAATAACATTTAAAATTGATAGAAATGAAAACTAAAGTGGTTTTATTAGGCGTAATGATGTCTGCTTCAGTTACATCATTTGCGGTGACTGGTGTTCAGAGTGGTACAAAATATGGTACTGGACAAGATAGTATTGATTGTATCCAGAATTTGAGTTTGTTTAGTTCTTATGCTAAACAAGGCGATATGAAGAGTGCTATTCAACCATGGGAAGAATGTTATGCAAAATGTCCTCAATGTTCAAAGAATATATACATATATGGTCCTAAAATCTTAGGTTATCAGATACAGGAGGAGAAAGATGCAAATAAGAAAAATAAGTTATTTGATATGTTGATGAAGGTGTATGATGATCGTGCAAAATATTTTGGTAATGATCGTAAGATGAACAAGAATCAGATACTGGGAGAGAAAGCTATTGATTATATTAAGTATGCACCAGCTACGAGAGATAAGAAGATAGCCTATCAATGGATGTCTGAGGTGATAGATAAAGAAGGATCAGCATGTAAGGCTTCTTTGTTCCAAAGTTATTTTGCTTTGTCTGATGCTATGTTTAAAGGGAACAAGAATGGATTCCGTCAGACATATATTGATGATTATTTAAAGATTACTCCGTTGATGGCAGAACGTGCTCAATCAGGAGATCCTAAGGATTCTGTCAATTATGGAGGCGTGAAGGCTGTTATTGATGCAATGTTTGCTCAATCAGGAGCAGCAGATTGCAAGACATTGGATGAAGTGTATTCTTCTCAGATTGACGCAAAGAAGAGTGACAAGGTATTCTTGAATATGGTTTTGAAATTGTATTCTATCGCAGATTGTGATGAATCGACAGTATTCTTCAAGGCTTCAGCATATAAACATGCGATTGATCCATCAGCATCTTCAGCAAGAGGTATGGCTTCGCAAGCATATAATAAAAAAGATAAGAATACTGCATTGAAGTATTTCAAAGAGGCTGTTTCGTTGGAGACGGATAACGTAGAGAAGTCAAAATTGCAAGTTAAGATTGCAGCAATCTATAAAGAGCAAGGGAACTACACCGCTGCACGCGAAGCTGCCAGAGCAGCATTGAGTTATCAAGGAAGCAATTCAAAAGCATATATTATAATTGGTATGTTGTATGCAGAGTATAATGCTTCTATTTCAGATGACGTTGTCATCAAACAAACAGCTTATTGGGCTGCAGTAGATAAGTTGGAGAAAGCAAAGGCTTTGGATCCTTCATGTGCTGCATCTGTAAATAAAATGATAAGTGCATATAAGGATGTATTTCCAGCGAAGACGGAGTTGTTTATGAGAAATATTAAGGAAGGTGATACTTACACAGTTCCTGGATGGATTGGAGAAAAAACAACAGTCAGAGGAAAATAAGGTACGGTGAAAGTTAATTGTATAATGATAAAGCATATAACAGTTGCATTGGTGACTGTTATGTGCTTTTTTGTATCTTGTACAGAGAAGAAAGAATTTGTTGAAGTGTCCGACCGGGCGAGTATGGCAAAACTTTCTGCGACAGATGTGATTACATTGGTATCCGATTCTGGAATCACACGTTATCGGGTGAATGCCAAGGTGTGGAATGTGTATGACAAGGCAGAAGAACCATATTGGGATTTCCCAGAAGGAATACATTTCGACCGGTTTGACCCAGATATGAAAGTGGATGCGGAGATAGAGAGTAAAAAAGCTATTTATTATACGAATCGTAAGTTCTGGGATCTGAAGGATAGCGTTCATGCCATGAATCTGGAAGGAGAACATTTCGAATGTGATCAGCTTTTCTGGGATGAAAAAGCAGAAAAGGTCTATACCAACGGCAAGGTGAAGATTACGCAGAAAGACAGAATAATTTATGGTAAAGGCTTTGAGTCAAATCAGACATTCACAAAATATGTGATAAAGAATCCGGAAGGTATATTCCCAATTGAAGAATAGGAATTGGAGAATATGTAAATTTTGTTAAAAAATCCTTTCAAATTAAGAGGATTTTTTGTACTTTCGCACGTTCTAACTTCGGAAATGAATAATAAACTATTAATTAACATATAAATGGCTACATTAGAGAAAATTAGAAGTCATTCGAAGGTGTTGTTTGCATTTATTGCAATCGCCTTGTTGAGCTTCGTTGTTGGTGATGCTTTAACTAATTCAAGTAACATTTTCTTTGGCTCAAGAAATCAAATAGGTAAGGTCGAAGGAAATGAGTTGTCTGCAGAGGCTTTTCAAAAGCAGATATCTGTATTAACGGATGTGTACAAATCTTCTGGTCAAACTCAGATTTCTGAGGGAGATATTCGTGATGCTGCATGGAATGAGTTTGTACAGTCTTCTGTATTGAAAAGTGAGACAGATAAGTTGGGACTCGCTGTAACAGCATTAGAGTTGAAAGAGTCAACTTTGGGTGAAAATATTCATCCTATCCTAAAACAAATTCCTGCGTTCCAAAATGAAAATCGACAGTTCGATAGAAATAAGTTATTGAATCTGTTGGCAAGAATGGATAATGAGGGTGAAGAGAATTTGAAGAATTATTGGATGTTCTGGGAAGGTCAGATATCTAATTCTATCTTATTAGAGAAATATACAGCGTTGGCTGCTAATGCAATGGCTGCTCCAAAAGCAGAGGTCGCTTTCTTGAATACTTTGAATTCAAAGGGTGCAAAACTTCTTATTGCATCAAAACCTTATAGAGAGTTGAATGATTCTTTGTTTACTCCATCTAAGGCAGCTTTGGATAAGAAATATGCAGAGAACAAGGAACGTTATAAGACAAAAGGCTATAGAGTAGTGAAAACTATTGTATTCGATGTTGTTCCTTCAAAAGCTGATTCTGAACAAATTGCTGAAAAAGTTACTAACGCAGCTGATTATTTGAAGATTGTTAAGGACGATGAACTTCAATATTATGTAAGTCAAGAGTCTGATACAGAATTCCCATTCAATGGTGCTTACAGAACAGCAAATGATATTGAATATTCATTTAGAGATTTCGCTTTCTCTGCAAAGAAAGATTCAGTTTCTCCAGTTATATTAGATGGTGGTTACTACAAAACAGCTAAAGTGTTATCAGATATTGAGTTGCGTTCTGATTCTGTTAAGATCAACGCTATCTTAGTTGGTGGAACATCTTTAGAGGGCGCACGTGCAACTACAGATAGTTTGATTGGTGTTTTGAAAGCAGGTGCAGATTTTGCTACTGTATCTAGCAAACACTCTATGCATCCTCAACTTCGTCAGAATGGTGGTGATTGGGGATGGATTCGTGAAGGTCAATTCGGATTGGATACGTTCGATAATGCCGTATTCAAAACAAAGGTTGGCGATTATGCTAAGATTGAAACAAATCAAGGAATCTATTTGATTAAAGTAACTGATAAGACTGCTCCTGTAAAGAAAGTTCGTTTAGCAGTTATTTCTAATCGTATTGTTTCTGGTGGTCAAACGTTCGCAGCTGCTTATGAAAAAGCAAACTCATTTATCGCTAAAAATAATACGAAAGAGAAATTCTTAAATGCAGCTGATGCTGAGAACTTAATCGTTCGTGATTTAGGTCCTTTGACTGAGAATCAATCAAGATCATACATCGAAAATGTTCGTCCAATTGTAAGATGGGCATTTAATTCTAAGTTGAATGAGGTATGTAAGAAACCTTTTGATTCAAATGATAAGTTCCTCGTATGTTTCGTCTCTGAGATTGTAGAAGAGGGTTATGTTCCTGCTTCTTCAGAAAATGTATCTTCTCAGATCGAATCAATGGTTCGTCAAGATATGAAGGCAGATCAGTTGATGTCTGAATTAGCTAATGTGACAGATCTTGTATCAGTTTCTTCTAAAATTGATACAGTAAGTGTTAATTTCTCTTATCCATATATCGCTGGATATGGAACAGAACCTGCAGTTGTATCTTCTGCTGTAAAAGCTGAAGCGAATTCAGTGGTTGCTCCAATAAAAGGTGAGAATGGTGTTTATGCTATCCGAGTACTTGAAGTTCAGGATACTCCTGTTAGTGAGGAAATGGGTGCAAGGAAAGCACAAGATGATGTACGTGGTTTTGTAAATCGTATGATTCTTCGTTCTTTGGTTGAAAATGCTGATATGGTTGATAATCGTTCAACTCATTATTAATCATTAATTCTATCATATAAGGCACAGGTGACTTGTTTCTCTCTGTGCCTTTTTTTATATTTGGACTATGGATAAGACTATTTTATTGGGTAAAACGACAGAGGAACTAAAGCAATTGGCTGTCTCTTTGGCTATGCCTTCGTTTGTTGGTAAGCAAATGGCGGATTGGCTTTATAAAAAAAAGGTGACGGAGTTTGATCAGATGACAAACCTTTCATTGGCGAATCGTCAAAAATTGAAAGAACATTGTATTATCGGATTTTCATCACCATCCGATTGCCAAACGTCTGTTGATGGAACAAAGAAATACTTATTTAAGGTAGGTGACCATTATATCGAGAGTGTCTTTATCCCAGAATCTGATCGTGCTACGTTGTGTGTATCTACGCAGGTGGGCTGTAAAATGAATTGTCTCTTTTGCGCTACTGGTAAACAAGGTTTTTCCGCACAACTTACGACAAGTCAGATACTGAATCAGATCTTTTCCATTCCTGAGTCCGATCAGTTAACAAATGTTGTCTTTATGGGAATGGGTGAACCGTTTGATAACACAGACAATGTATTACGTACGTTGGATGTTTTAACCTCTGATTATGGGTTAGCTTGGAGTCCAAAACGAATAACGGTTTCAACGGTAGGATTGATTCCTGGACTGAAGAGATTCTTGTCAGAGTCTAAGTGCCATTTGGCCGTAAGTCTTCATAATCCTATTGCAGATGAACGTCGTGAAATCATGCCTGCACAAAAGGCGTTCCCAATAGAGCTAATTATAGAGGAGATAAAGAGATATGATTTCTCGGGACAGAGACGTGTCTCCTTTGAATATACAATGTTTAAAGGTGTGAATGATCAACCAAGGCATATCAATGCACTTGTGTCCATGTTGGATGGTTTAGAGTGCAGGGTGAATTTAATACGTTTCCACACAGTACCGGATATCCAGTTGGAAGGGACTCCAATGGAAAAGATGATAGCATTTCGGGATGAATTGAATAAAAGAGGGATTACAGCCACCATTCGGAAATCCAGAGGAGAGGATATCTTTGCTGCATGTGGTTTATTATCAACAAAAAAATTAGAAAAAAGTTCTGACAGATGAAAAAGATTTTTGTTATTCTATGGGTCATTTTTCAGTTAATGACTTCATGTAATAGTGATAAAGGTGGGGTGTTGCTTCCTACGGTAACAGGCGCAGCCTATGATTTATTGATTGTGGGAAGCCCTAATGATTGGAAACAAGAGGGAGGAAAAACTTTGTATGACGTGTTTGACGATGATACACCAGGGTTGCCACAGTCGGAACCTCTGTTCAATATTTCATTCATACCAGAGAGTCAGTTTGATAGAGTCCTAAAGCCTGCCCGCAACATCGTTATGTTTACTGTCGATGATAAGTTATATACGCAGGGGAGAGTATCATATATAAAGAATCGTTGGGCAAGGATACAGGCGATAATTCAAATTACAGCTCCATCGCAGGAGGAACTGAAGAAAGTGGCAGAGGAACATAAGACGGAGATGATTGATTTTCTGGTGAATACTGAATACCAGCGTTCATTGGAGTTTTACAGAAGATACTCGAATGGTAAATCGAGACAATTGGTTATGGATAGTGTCGGTATAGGGCTCTCTGTCCCTGATTTCATAAATAAATCTAAGGGAGGTACTAACTTCGCATGGTTGTCTAACGGTAGTTTAGATTCTCGACAAGATATTGTAGCCTATCGTATTCCTTATAGGAGTGAGAGCGATTTCAGTTTAGAACGTTTGTTGACCGTCCGTGATTCAATAATGAAATGTTATATTGAAGGTCCGTCGGAAGGTTCATATATGGCTACTGAACTGAAAAACTACGAGCCTGTTCATCGTGTCATGAGGGTTGATGGTCGGTATTGTGTGGAGATAAGAGGATTATGGCGTGTTGAAGGAGATTTCATGGGAGGTCCATTCGTAAGCCGTTCTTATTACGATGAAAAGAATAATGATATAGTTACGGTGGAGACATTTGTCTATGCGCCTCAGCATAAAAAAAGAAATAAAATCAGATTAATGGAAGCGGTTACTACTTCTGTTGAATTTGAGTAAAATTTTCTTATCTTTGTATAAAATAATAATTACGTATGGAAGAAGCTTATAAAATAAAAGTAGGAATTACTCAGGGTGATATCAACGGTATAGGTTACGAAGTGATTATCAAAACATTGGCAGATTTACGTGTCAATGAATTCTGTATTCCAATTGTATATGGCTCATCTAAAGCTGCAGCCTATCATAGAAAAGCATTGGAGATTGAAAATTTCAACTTAAATGTAATCAATACACCAACAGAGGCAAATCCAAAGCGTTCTAATATCATCAATTGTGGGGATGATAATATCAAAGTGGAATTGGCTAAGTCAACAGAAGAAGCCGGACAGGCTGCTTTTATTGCGTTGGAACGTGCCACAGAGGATTTGAAAAACGGATTAATTGATGTGTTGGTAACAGCACCGATTAATAAGAAGAATATTCAGTCTGAAAAGTTCCATTTCCCTGGTCATACCGAGTATCTGCAGGAGAAATTCAGTATAAATGGTGAGAAAGGATTAACGATGTTGGTGAGTGATGTCCTTCGTGTAGCAGTTGTTACAGGTCATGTGCCGGTTCGTCAGATCTCATCTTATATATCGGTTGATGCGATTGTCGCTAAATTGAAAGACTTAAATAAATCACTGAAGCAAGATTTCGCAGTTCAACGTCCTCGTATTGCTGTTTTAGGCCTTAATCCTCATGCAGGGAACAACGGTGTATTGGGAGATGAAGAGGAAGAGATCATCATTCCTGCGATGAAAAAGGCTACGGATATGGGAATTACATGTTTCGGACCTTATCCTGCAGATGGATTCTTTGGTGCAGGTAGCTTCAAAAGTTTTGATGCCGTTTTGGCTATGTATCATGATCAGGGACAGGTTCCATTTAAGTGTATTGCAATGGAGAGCGGTGTGAACTATACTGCCAATCTTCCGATTATTCGTACAGCGCCTGTTCATGGAACTGCATACGACAAGGTAGGGATCGGGAATGCATCTGAAGAGTCTTTCAGAAATGCGTTGTATCTTGCCTGCGATATCTTTAATTGTCGTAAACAATATGTTGAACTCTCTAAGAATAGATTGAAAAAACAAGAGATTGAAATAAGCGGACAAGTAGAATAATACTTACTTCTATTTCAATAATAGGATAGTTAAATGACGGGTGACTTAGTCGTCCGTCATTTTTCATTGTATGATAATGATGTAGTATGGGGAAAGAGGTTATTCTTTTTCTAGTCGTGTAAAGTCGAATAGAGTAGGCATCCGGTTGCCATTTAATATATATGTAGAAGATAAATTTTTTAGGGTGTTTTGATCAATACATAATGTGTCAGAAATAATATCTGTTTGAATATCAGCCATATTCAATAAGGAATGGAAGATGACTTCGGATGTAATGTTTTTATTCTTATTGGCAATTATGTGTTCCACTTTCTCTGGATACTTTTCTTTGTATCCATCGGAATAGGCAACGATGAAGGGAATGTGCACTTCATATTCCGTCACGATAAGAGAACCATGTAAAACAATATTTCGCTCATCATCAAATATATTTTCTCCATGATCGGAGAGGTAGATCATGGACCATATCGGACATCTTGCATTCAAATCATTGATTAGAGACGAGAGGAAAAAATCGGTGTATAAGATCGAATTATCGTATGCATTCATTAAATACTCTGCATTTTCGGATGTGATAGAGGTGAAGTCCATGCTGTTATCAAAACTAGGCTTAAATATTTCATATTGAGATGGATATCGTTGATTATAACGGAAGTGACTTCCTTGTGTATGAATCACCATAAAGTTGGAGTGATTACTTGTCTTTAATATTGAGTCAATGATAGGAATCATATCTGTATCGTATAAATGTTCTGTTGTGATGAGTTTGCTTTGTTGAAAACTGTTGTCACAAGTATTTATGATTCTCTCTTGATACGTGCTAACTTCCTGTGCCGTGATCCATGAAGTGTTGAACCCTGCCTCTGAGAATGCTTCGCTTATTGATTTCTCTGTATCAGCAAGATCAGTATTTATGGCATTTGCGCGGGTGAGGATTAAAGGAATGGAGTTACTCGTCAGATTGGCTTGTGTCACCACATGACTATAAGAAATGACGTTGGACGTTTGAGATAGAAGTGGCGTTGTGTTTCGTATGTATCCGTTTAATCCAAAGTTCTTCCATCGTGCTGTCTCACCAATGACCAGCACAAGGGTCTCTTTCTCAGTCGCTTCTTTAGGTTGGATGTTAAACGAAAAGTTGGCTAATTGTTTCTGTTTTTCTCTGATGTCAGCTTTTCTTTTTATGACATCTGTAGTGGATAGATATACATCAAAGGGGAATATCTTGTCAAATTTAAAGACGATCATATCTTTCATATCCACCAAGTTATCTATCAACCTTGTCTTTTCGCTGGTGTATGTCATTCTTGTTAATCGGAAGAAATAGACACATCCGACTAAGAGGGTGACGGGTATGGCAATGATGAATAGCTTTTGAATTTTGGGAGGGAAAAATCTCTCGTTTGGGATGAATTTGAAGAGCATCCAATAATAAGCTCCCCATATAAGAACAATTGCAATTATAAAAGTAGGCAATGAGGTGAGCAGTTCGACAGCTTCTTCCCAGTTCGTATTCAGGATAGTGTCGATCATCATGAAATGCGTGGTCGTGTGATTCAGATAGAGACTGGCTATTTCGATGGGTGCTATCGTCATGCTGAAGATACCTTCTATTATGAAATAAGTCTTTTTCTTAAAGAAAATAGCAGGGAGAAATAATAGAATAAGAGATACAATGAGATAACCTGTCTTTTTTATGAAGAATCCTGCCAAATCCTCAGAAAAAAGTAATGTGGCAATGTTGGGTATAAAAAGAATGAATAACAATATACCTGTTATGATGGTTAATTGGGCAGGTTTGTTCCTCATATACTATAAATCAATTGAAAAAGATTATTGTTGTTTGCGGAAACAAAGGTACTATTTTATTTGCTAAAAAAACAAAATACTATATGGGAGGTGATTTAAAAGACGGTAAAAAATTATATCTTTGCATCAATCATGAATTCAATGAAGAGTCCAAAAAAGTATGAAAAAACATATTGTTGATTTGAAAATTGTTGCCAATGATAAATTGGGTGACAAGCATATTCTGATGAAGCTAACGTCGGATGAACCGTTGCCAGAGATGCGACCAGGTCAGTTTGTAGAGGTTCGTGTAGATCATTCTGCTTCTACGTTTTTACGTCGTCCAATCTCCATTAATTATGTTGATAAGGGAAAGAATGAACTTTGGCTTTTGATTCAGGTAGTGGGTGAGGGAACACGTCAGTTGGCTACCATGGAAGTAGGAGATAAATTGAATTTGGTCTTACCATTGGGGAATGGTTTTTCAGATCCTCAGCCGCAACAGAAGTCGCTTTTGTTGATTGGAGGTGGCGTTGGCGTGGCACCGCTTTTACAATTGGGTAATTATTTGAAGCAGAATGGATTACATCCTATGTTTTTGTTAGGTGCCCGTACGCATAAAGATCTCTTGTTGATGCATGAATTTGAGAAAGTAGGACGGGTGTTGGTGACAACTGAGGATGGTACTGCGGGAGAAAAGGGATTTGTGACCAATCATTCAATTCTAACGACAGAAAAGATAGATAAAATATATTCATGTGGACCCACACCGATGATGAAGGCGGTAGCTTCATTTGCTTTGAAGAGTGGCATTGATTGTGAGGTTTCGTTGGAAAACAAGATGGCTTGTGGGTTGGGTGCATGTTTGTGTTGCGTGACAGAAACCAAGGAAGGACATAAATGTGTATGTTCTGATGGACCGGTGTTTAACATAAAGGATTTGACATGGCAGATTTAAGTGTAAATATAGGTGGGTTGCAGATGCAGAACCCTGTGATGACTGCGTCTGGAACATTCGGATATGGAGAAGAATACGCTGATTTTATGGATATCAGTAAAATCGGAGGTATCATTGTGAAGGGTACGACATTGAATCATCGGGAAGGAAATCCTTATCCTCGTATGGCAGAGACCCCTTCTGGTATGTTGAATTGTGTAGGTTTGCAAAACAAAGGTGTTGATTATTTTATCGAGCATATCTATCCTCGTATCAGAGGAATAAAAACAAATATGATTGTTAATGTGTCGGGCGCATGTGTGGATGATTATGTGGCAACGGCAGAGAAAATTAATGAGTTGGAGGATATTCCAGCTATCGAATTGAATATTTCTTGTCCGAATGTCAAACAAGGAGGAATGGCTTTCGGAACGACATGTGCAGGTGCAGAGTCTGTCGTATCAGCTGTTCGTAAGGCCTACAAGAAGGTTTTGATTGTGAAGCTTTCGCCTAATGTGACCAACATTGCGGAGATCGCGAAATCAGTAGAAGCTGCTGGGGCTGATAGTGTTTCATTGATCAACACACTGATGGGTATGGCTATCGATGCGGAGAGAATGACACCCGTTCTTTCAACGGTTACGGGGGGATTGTCTGGCCCTTGCGTGAAACCTGTAGCATTACGTATGGTATGGCAGGTGTCTAAGGCTGTAAAGATTCCTGTTGTAGGATTAGGTGGAATCATGAATGCCACGGATGCTGTAGAGTTCTTCTTGGCAGGTGCTTCTGCAATTGAAGTGGGTACAGCTAATTTTATTGATCCAACTGTCACCATGAAGATTATTTCAGGTATTAATGGTTATTTGGATCGTAAAGGATTCAAATCGGTGAAAGAGATTGTTGGTGCATTAAAGGTATGATATGAAGAAACTAATCATTCCAATAGTAATTGTTATGGCGTGCCTGGTGGGATATTATGCATATTCCCATCAGGATAACCTAACATCTGTCGAAAAATTTGTAGTCGTGAAATCGGACAATATACGATTGATGGATTTCCCTAAGGATAAGGTTGATTTCTCGCCTATGCTTTCCGCCTTTTTTTATGTCCGTCTTAGAGAGGGAGATTTGCCTATGACATTTCCTGTATCGATCATTTCACAGAAAAGTGTATCGCCTGATGAAGAATTGCTTTGTACAATTAGGTATCGGAATGTTGTGCTTAAAGCTCCATTAGAGATTTTATCGGTGGAGCAAAAAGAGACATCCGTTTTGTATTCTGCCATGTTTACATATAATCTGGCAACTCTATTAAAGGAAAAAGGAGAAGATGAAATCATCGAATGGATGAAAGTATTGCCAGCATCTCCTCAAAAAATCATTGCTTCTATATCAATTGCACAGAGGAATAAGAAGAATAGTTTTCCGAATAAATAGTGCGGAAAAACTATGTTCCTTTGTTGATGTGCGTGATGTATTTGAATCGATTGAAGTGTTCAAACCCTAGTTCTTGCAAATAATTTTGACTTTTATCTTGATCTTCTTGCGTGTTGTAGTCGGGTATTAAAGGAAGACGGATAACGCATTTGTCCTGTAGGTTTTGTTCGCAAATCCATGTAAGATTATTGAGTACCTGTTGATTGTTCTGTCCTGTATATTTTAGGTATATATCAGGGTTTATATCTTTGATGTCTATGTAGAACTGATGAACAAAAGAGGAAACCTCTTTCAGGTGGTCAAGACCGACGGATAGGGATGTCTCGATATTGATGGTCCATTCAGCGGGACAGAGTTTGTGAAATTCAGCGATGAATCTGCTTTGTAAGAGTGGTTCTCCTCCACCGAAGGTAACGCCTCCTCCTGTAGCTTGAAAATAGAGATTATCGATGGATACTTCTTTCAGCAGGCTGAATGGTGTCCGTTCAAGCGTTGGTGTCTCTTTTTTGTTGCATTGAGGATTAAGACAATATTGACATTTGAGTGGACAACCATGAAAAGCAACCAATGTGGTGATGCCTTCTCCGTCTGTGGTGATTCTATGTCTCATTATGCCGATGAATTGAGCTGTTAGTTCTTCTCCCATATTGATTATACGAACTATTTTAAATACGATAAGAGAATGATTGTCTTTATGAACTTCTTCATTTAGATTGATTTTTTTCTTCTAATTCTTTGATTCTGTTCGGAGAATAAAATTCCAATGTGATTCGGCTGTTTTGTTCATGTTCGGGTTCCGTCTTGGCATTGGGTATCATGGGTTCCTTAGAACCGCATCCGATGGGGATGATATTTTTTGCACCTCTTTCAATTAGGAGTTCACGCATCCATTCAGCACGAACCTTGGAAAGTTTAAATTTGTAATTTTCACTTCCTCTCTCATCTGTATGTCCTACGAAAAGAAAGGTATCATTTGGAAATTTTTTAATAAATTCAGCCATTTCATCAATTTGGTTCATAGCTGCAGGATTCGCTGTTGCCCCCGTTTGCCAGTACATATATGACCATTCGAATTTTGCACCAATGGAATCAGCCATCATGGTGCTTTCTTGTGCGATAGCTTCTTGAAAAGAGGTGATAGCTGATAGTCCAGCTGCAACTCCCATTATCTTTAATGCTTTCCCAGCCTTCCTTTTAATCATCAGTTGTTCTTCTATGTATTTTCGCTCTTGCTCGCATATTGGACAGATCCCCAAACAATCACCCGAATGAGTACAGTTTGAAGGAATATAGTGTATATCGTTTAAGTCTGCAATTTGCTTTCGGACAGCTTTTAATGTTTCGCATGCTTTTCTTCCGTTGCTCATGACCATATATATTAATGAGAACCGCAAACAAAGGTATGAAAATTCAGTTTTCATACAAAGAATTGTTCTATCTTTGCAGATAAATGGGATGTTTATAGTGTAGAAATGGTGAAAATAAATATTGAACGAGGCGTAAATGTATGATAAAAAATTTGTTATTTGACTTCGGAGGTGTTATTATTGATGCTGATTTAGAGGCTGCGAGTAATCAATTCCGTGCTTTAGGAATGGAAAATATATCAGATTATTTAAATCTATATAGGCAGAATGGAATTTTTCTTGATGTAGAGGAGGGACGCGTTGATCGACAAGGATTTAATGATGCGTTTCGAAAGGAAGTGGGGAAAAATGTAAGTGATGAAGCAATTGAGAAGGCATGGCTGGCAATCACTAGGGATGTGAACGTTGAAAAATTGAAATGGATTGAGGAGCATAGGAAAGAATATAAGATTTATCTTCTGAGTAATATTAATCCGTATGTGTTTGAACAAGCCAATACAACATCATTCTCAGCTTTAGGACAACCATTGTCATATTATTTCGATAAGATGTTTGCATCCTACCAGATGAAATTGACGAAACCTGGTGTCGAGATTTTCCATCGGGTGATGAAAGAGGCTCCGTTGCTTCCAGAAGAAACACTTTTTATTGATGATGGAGCACGCAATATAGAGACGGGGATGAACTTGGGATTTCATACGTACCAGCCTCAGAATGGAGAAAATTGGATTCCTGCTGTGGAAAGAATCTTGAAAAAGGAGAATAGATAAGGAAGTTAATTTGTCGATTAAAAAGACTGTTTCGTCTATATTTGATTGTAATTAGTGAATTTTTTTTTATTTTTATCGCTGGTTTGTTTTTAATGTTATCATAATGCTATTATATGGATAAGAGAAAAATTATTTTAGGTTCGGTGTTTTTGACAATAATTGTTATTCTTGCCTATTTTCTTTTTTTTAAGAAACAACCACCGAAAATGATTGTAGAGACAGAACCTGTTGTGTTGGGTCGAATTTCTAATTCGGTAACAGCCACTGGCACGATTGAACCTGTAACAGAAGTTGAAGTGGGTACGCAGGTCTCTGGAAAAATAGATAAGATATATGTCGATTATAATGCCAATGTGAAGAAAGGGCAGTTGTTGGCAGAATTGGATCGATCTACGTTGTTGACAAATTTGAATGCAGCTAAAACAGACTATTCAACAGCAACGAGTGAGTTTAAATATTATGAAAAGGTTTATAATAGAAATAAGACTTTACATGATAAAAATTTGATTAGTGATGCGGAATTTGAAGAGATAGAATATCAGTATATCCGCTCAAAAAATTCTGTTACAAAAAGTAAGTTTGAGGTGGATAAGGCAACGACAAACTTAGGATATGCTACAATCACTTCTCCAATCAATGGTGTCGTTATCTCTGTAGAAGTGGAAGAGGGACAGACGGTGACAGCATCGATGACTACACCGACTCTTTTCTTAATTGCGGAAAATCTGGTTGACATGCAGGTGGTTGCAAATATTGATGAAGCGGATATCGGTGAAGTAAAAGAGGGACAGAAAGTGGAATTTACGGTTGATGCTTATCCTAATGATCGTTTCTCAGGTGTTGTCCGTCAAGTTAGATTGGAACCCACTACGACCTCTAACGTTGTAACATACGAGGTGATTGTCAATGCCAAGAATCCTGACTTGAAATTAAAGCCGGGATTGACAGCTAACATCTCTATTTATACGATGGACAAGGATTCTATTATAACGATTCCTAACAAGGCACTTCGTTTCCAAATGGAAGAGTCTCTTCTTCCTCCAAAGATGAAGGTGAAACGATTGAACACGGAGGTGAGAGGTGTCACTGTGTGGACTATTGTAGGAGATTCTGTTGCTGAGCAAAGATCTATTATGACAGGTGTTAGCAATGGAACCCATACAGAGGTTCTTTCTGGATTGAACGTGGGAGAACATCTTATTGTTTCCTCTGTTGAGGTTTCTGAAATGATGAAATCGAAGGAGATGCCTAAAAAAGATGCAGGTAGCCCGTTTATGCCTCAACGTCCAGGCGGGAATAGAAGAAGATAATATCGGATAATTGTGTTACTCTTAGGAAATAAACGTATGGGAGATAATAAACAAAAAGCAATTATTCAGTTAAAAAATATCCGTCGGGATTTTGTGGTGGGAGATGAAGTCGTGCACGCGTTGAGAGGCATCTCGTTCACTATATATGAGGGTGAGTTTGTTACCATAATGGGTACATCAGGTTCCGGCAAATCCACCTTGTTGAATACATTGGGTTGTTTGGATACACCGACGTCAGGCGATTATTTTTTGGATGGTGTGGAAGTTAGGAAGATGAGTAAAAATAATCGGGCTTTACTTCGGAATCGTAAAATCGGTTTTGTGTTTCAGAATTATAATTTGTTGCCTAAGACAACGGCTATTGAGAATGTGGAACTACCTTTGATGTATAACTCAGCGGTAAGTCCGGAGAAACGGGAGAAGAAGGCAATAGAGTGTTTGATTGCGGTTGGGTTGGGCGAACGACTGAACCATAAATCAAACCAGATGTCTGGTGGTCAGCAACAACGTGTGGCTATCGCTCGTGCGTTGGTAAATGATCCTGTTATTATATTGGCAGATGAGGCAACGGGTAATCTGGATACAAGAACATCTTTCGAGATATTGGTATTGTTTCAAGAGTTACATGCGATGGGTAGAACCATCATATTTGTGACACACAATCCGGAATTAGCACAATATAGCAGCCGAAACATTGTTCTCCGGGACGGACATGTGGTAGAAGACACAACGAATACAAATATTGCATCAGCAAAGGAAATATTGGTTACTCTGCCAAAGAATGATAATTAAAGAAGGAGGATGTTATGAATTTCGGTAATTTGTTAAAAATAGCACTGAAGGCGATAAGCAATAATATGCTCCGTTCTTTCCTTACTATGCTAGGTATAATTATTGGTGTAGCTTCAGTTATTGCTATGTTGGCTATTGGTCAGGGTTCTAAAAAGAGTATTCAAGAACAGATCTCCGAGATGGGTTCCAATATGATTATGATCAATCCTGGAAATAGAGAAAAAGGTGGCGGCGGTGTGAGGATGAATGCCTCTGATATGCAAACGCTGAAGAATGCTGATTACGAATCTATCATTACGAAGTGTACCCGTTATGTCTCGTATGTCTCTCCTGTTGTCAACAGTAGCGGACAGCTGATCAATGGAAATAATAACTATCCAAGCTCCATGACTGGCGTCACATTGGATTATCTGGAGATTCGTAAGCTTTCTGTCTCTGATGGTGAGATGTTCTCAGGACAGGATATAGCTACTTCCGCAAAAGTGTGTGTGGTAGGGAAAACCATTGTGGATAATCTTTTCCCTAACAATGAAGATCCTATAGGTAAGACAGTTCGATTTAATAAGATACCTTTCACAATTGTGGGAGTACTGACAGCCAAAGGGTATAATAGTATGGGTCAAGATCAGGATGCGGTTGTGTTGGCTCCTTATACAACTGTACAGAAACGTGTCTCTTCTATTACGTATCTGAATAGTATTTATGCGTCGGCTAAGTCGGAAGCGTTGACAAACAAAGCAATTGATGATATTACGGAGGTTCTTCGTGAGAACCATAAACTAAGAGGCGAGGATAATGATTTTTCGATTCGTTCGCAGGAGGAGCTAAGTTCCATGATGACATCAACGACGGATATGATGACAAAATTGTTGGCATGTGTAGCCGGTATTTCTTTATTGGTAGGAGGTATCGGAATTATGAATATCATGTATGTGTCTGTGACCGAAAGAACACGGGAAATAGGTCTTCGTATGTCTGTCGGCGCTCGTGGTATAGATATCCTTTCACAGTTTCTGATTGAATCTGTCGTTATTAGTATAACTGGCGGTCTTATCGGAGTCTTGCTTGGAGTGTCGGCCTCGTATGTGTTGAAATTGATTTTAAATTGGCCTATATATATACAGCCATATTCAGTAATATTATCATTCTTGGTGTGTACTCTTACAGGTATATTCTTTGGTTGGTATCCAGCCAAAAGAGCTTCGGAGTTAGATCCTATCGAAGCTATTCGTTATGAATAGAGACGCACGGTCGTGCGTCTCTGCGTGTATTGACAGGGAAAGAACATATCAAATTTGATACACCCTCTCATTTTTTTAGTCATAAACACCTTCATCTAAATTGAACTGGTATTCTATGTCAAGAATCTCCCTTACTTGTGCTTCGGTGAGGAAAATAGCATTTTTTCCTAATTTCTCTTGAATGAAGTTTGTCATCTCGTCATCGTCAATGATTACTTCTTCGTTACCATCGGCTTCGTCATCCATGTATCCTTTATGTTCAAAGAAATCTAACATGAAGTCCAGTACGTTCTCAATCTTTTCTGGCGTTATTCCTTCTTTGTTCTCGTTTGATAAATTTTTCAATACATAATTGACTAATTCTTTGTCATCTCCAAATCCTAAGTTTTCCATCTTTTTTGTCTGTTTAAATTTTATTGTTTGTTCAAAAATAGAAAATATTTATTTAAAAAAATTGGCTAAGTAATCAAAAAATATATATTTGCCTATAGAATTAAAATATTGATAGCCATGAAAAACTGCAGAACATTATTTCTTATATTAGTTATTGTTCCGTTTCTTTCATTGCCACTAATGTCTATGACATACCACGGGACACCGTACTCCATACAACAGCCGGATGGATCGATGGTCAATGTGTTATTGTTTGGCTCCGATGTTTATATTGATGTAGAGAGTGAAGATCATTATACACTTATTAAGGATGAGGAGACAGGAGCTATCTGTTATGCAATGGTATCTGCAGACGGAAACGCATATGCTTCCACAGGAATTGTATATAAAGGGGGAAATACGCCCGATAAGGTAAAGTCTATACTTCAGCCTCATGTGAGAATTTCAAAAACAGCTCGTGATTCCATCATTCGGATAAAGAGTCAGCTGATTGGAAAGGATCATTCGAGAGCAACGTTAAAGGCGACCTCCATAGAGACGGCTTCTGTATTGCCAGATACAATTTATGGAGTATGTGTATTAATTGATTTTCAGGATGTTAAGTCGTCTGTTCCAAGGGAAGACATAGAGGTGTTTCTTAATTCAGACGATCGAACTGTCTATCGGAATGCTATGTCAATAAAAAAGTATTTCGAATGGATTTCTGGGGGAAAACTAACCTATATTAATTATCTTCCTGCATCGTTCTACACAGCTCCGAATACGAAGGAATACTATTCTCCGCATGATGCAACCGATTATACAACGGATATGTTTTTCCCTGTTATTGAATCAGCTTTGTTGTCTTATACCAAAGAGAAGGATGGTTTTGATTTGAGTGATCTGACCAAAAGAAATGGTGCCGTGTGTGCCATCAATGTATATTATGCAGGTAAGTGTACTAACGACTGGGCTACTGGTCTTTGGCCTCATCAAGGTTATCATCGGTTTAATCTTACTAAATATGGTTATTCTCGTACTGCTTGGCATGCATACCAAATGTCAGATATTGGTTATGAGCTGAACATGGGAACGTTTGTTCATGAGAACGGACATCTAGTTTGCGAGTGGCCTGATTTCTATTCGTATGATGGATATGAATCTGATAAAAATAATGCAAAGGACTATAATATCGGAGATGCGTTTTCGATTGCAGATCAGAAGAATCCATCTTATCCTAATCCATGGGCATTAGACCAGGTGGGTTGGCTTACTCATAAAATAGATATCACAGATATTCATGATGGTAGGTTGATCACTTTGAAAAGAGAGTGTGGCTATGTAGCCGTGTATCGGGGAAAAGGGGCAAATAAGAAAGAGAAGTTCTATCTGGAGATTAGAGATAAACATTATAAGTCCCGAAACAATGATAAGGGAATTTTTCTCTGGCATAGTAATGATGATGGTACGAATACGGATGAGAGATACGATGAATTGTTAGACTGCCGTCCTGCTACTGAGAGGAACCCATTCTGGGTTGCTGGTAATGGACCTTCTGCCTTTGATGATAATTCTAATCCGAATGCTCGTTGGGTAGATGGAGCTAATTCAGGTGCTTATCTTTGGGATTTCAGTCAGTATGGTGAAACCATGACTTTTCGATGCGGACCGCTAATCGAAACGCCAGAGTTCCTGACCTCATCTCTTTTGAGTGGACGATTGAGAGGTGCTTATTCTGCGGAAATTGATGTCCATGGTGGAAATGCACCTTATACGTTTTCTCTAGAGAATGGTTTGTTGCCGGATGGACTGACGCTCAGTGAGTCGGGCATTATCGAAGGGGTACCGACAACTCTTGGCAGATACTCTTTTACAATAAGGGTGTCGGATGTAGATGGAAAGAGTACAGTACAACCATTTGAGTTAAATATTATCACATCGACTCCGTATGGCGGCGAAAGAAAGGTTATACCAGGAAGAATTGAAATGGAATATTTTGATGAAGGAGGACAGGATATCGCCTATAATGAATATGATCAGGTAAATCTAGGTAGCACTATGCGTTCGGATAATGCTTCGGTTTATATTCAATCCTTCCGTCGGGGATATGCTATTATGCAAACAGGAGAGGGCGAATGGACGCATTATTCTGTAAGGGTTGACTCGAGTGGATTATATGAGGTGTCATTTCATCATTGTAACTCTTCTGATGTGGAGATTAAGATCTTGGTGGATGATGAAAGTGAGACAAGTGTCATGTTGCCTGGTGTGAGAAATGCGAATGGATCGTTTGAAAATGGATATATGATCACTACTGCAGAAATGAATCTGTCGGAAGGCGAACACATTATTCATTACGAATTATCCGATCTAATGGATAAATATCCTAAGGTATATATGGATTATATGCAATTTAATTTATTGACTCCAACTAATATCAAGGATGAAAACAATGATCAGGATAGATTGATCTATCCTAATCCATCAGCATCGGAATTCGTATTGGAAAACCATTCAGCTGGAATGGTAGAGGTCTTGTCTTGTTGTGGTGTGATAATCGATAGCTGGAATGTGGAGAGTGATTCTACGATAAGGTTCGGAGCTAATTATACACCGGGCATCTATTTCGTGAAAATATATTCTGGAGATGAAGTGTATGTAAAAAAGATTCTGAAAAAATAAAATGTTTATTCTTATATGATTGCACACAGAGGATTTTATTAGGATGATATTCTACATAACCTCTGTGTGATTTTTTTTCTATCTTTGTAAAGATTTAGATGTTTCATTATGCAAAAATATGTCATAATAGTTGCTGGGGGTAAAGGACTAAGAATGGGAGGAGAAATTCCGAAGCAGTTTCTTCCTTTGAAGGATACCCCTATTTTGATGAGAACAATCCAACGATTTTATGAATATGATTCTCTGATAAAGGTTGTGTTGGTCTTACCGAAGGATCATTTTTCTTATTGGAAGAAGTTGTGTGATGACTATTCGTTTACAGTGCCATGCCAATTGGTGGAAGGTGGTGAAAGTCGTTATCATTCGGTAAAGAATGGGTTGTTGTCGATTAGGCCTCAAGAAGAAGCGTTGGTGGCAGTACATGATGGTGTAAGACCTTTTGTGTCGGTTGCCACTTTGCAAAAAACATTTGATACGGCAGAGAAGTATAAGACGGCGGTTCCCGTCATAGAATCGGTTGATTCATTGAGAGAGATTGTGGACGAAAAGAGTGTGGCAAGAGACAGAAGTAAGTTCTTCTTGGTTCAGACACCGCAGGTTTTCTCTTACGATGTATTAATCAATGCCTATCAGCAGGCCTATCGTACTGTATTTACAGATGATGCATCGGTGGTTGAATCATCAGGATATGATATAAAATTGGTAGAGGGGAATCGGGAGAACATCAAGATTACTACGATGTATGATTTGAAAATCGCCAAAGCATTAGTTGAATGAATCTATCAGGGAAAGATATTACATATTTGCATGGTGTAGGTCCTAAACGTGCAGAAATGCTGAAAAGGGAGATTAATGTCTCCTCTTATGAAGACATGCTGTATTATTTTCCTTACCGATATATTGACAGAAGTAAGATTTATGCTATCTCAGAGCTGAATGAGACATCCTCGTATGTTCAGGTCAGGGGTAGAATATTGAAAACAGAACTTGTCGGTGCGGCGCGGAAGCAGAGGTTGGTGGCTCTCTTCTCAGATGGTGTATCGTCTATGGAACTGCTATGGTTTAAGGGGATTCAGTATGTGACACAGGCATATAAAGAAGGTCATGAATTTGTAGCATTTGGTAAACCTTCATTCTTCGGTGGCAAGGTTAGTATGATTCATCCAGAGATGGAGACAATTGCAGAGGTGCGGTCCAAACTCTCTTTAGGCGGTCTTCAAGGGCTCTATAATACGAGCGAAAAGATGAAGAATGGTTTTTTAAACTCAAAAGCCATTCAGAAAATTGAGATGGAGATCATTCAGTCGATTGGGAATGATCGTATCGATGAGACATTGCCTGAGTACCTGATTGGCGAATATCATTTAATGCCTCTGCATGATGCCCTGGTTAATATACATTTCCCGAAAGATTTAGAGACACTTAGAGTAGCTCAGTTCCGATTGAAATTCGAAGAGTTGTATTTTATTCAGTTGGATATGTTGCGTAGGTCTAAGATCCGATCGCAGCGATTCAAGGGTATGCTGTTTGAACATATTGGTCATTACTTTAATACATTCTATAAGGAGTGCTTGCCATTTGATTTGACAGGTGCGCAGAAACGTGTGTTACGAGAGATTCGAACGGATGTGGGAAGTGGAAGACAGATGAATCGTTTATTGCAGGGAGATGTGGGTAGTGGGAAAACATTGGTGGCACTCATGACCATGTTGATGGCGCTAGACAATGACTATCAGGCATGTATGATGGCTCCTACAGAGATTTTGGCTACGCAACATTATGAGTCGCTCTCTGCATTATTGTCTCCTTTAGGTGTGTCAATTGAGTTGCTGACAGGTTCGACTAAGAAGAAAGATCGAGATAGAATATTACCATTGCTGGCTGATGGCGAGATACAGATTATAATTGGTACGCATGCATTGATAGAGGAAGATGTGGTGTTTAAAAATCTTGGCATGGCTGTGATTGATGAACAACATCGGTTTGGTGTGGCACAGCGTGCTAAATTATGGGCAAAGAATGAACAGCCTCCTCATGTGCTTGTGATGACTGCCACGCCTATTCCTAGAACTTTGGCGATGACTTTATACGGTGATTTGGATGTATCGGTGATTGATCAGTTACCTCCAGGACGGAAACCAATTAGAACCATACATCGTTATGACACCAAGAGAGCTGATTTATATGAGTTCATGAAGGAAGAGATCGCGAAAGGGCGACAAGTATATATTGTTTACCCTATGATTCAGGAATCAGAGAAGTCGGATTATGAAAATCTAGAGTCAGGTTACCAAAAGCTTCAGAATGTATTCCCTGAGCCGACATACCATCTAGGGATGGTTCATGGTAAGATGAAAGCTTCTGAGAAAGAGAGCGTCATGCAACGGTTTGTCTCTGGAGAACTGAATATCTTGGTGGCAACGACGGTAATAGAAGTAGGGGTGAATGTTCCGAATGCTTCTGTTATGATGATTGAGAGTGCGGAACGATTTGGTTTGTCGCAACTTCATCAGTTGAGAGGAAGAGTAGGACGAGGAGCAGATCAGTCATATTGTATCTTGGTCACCTCTGTTAAATTGTCTAATGAGAGTCGCCAAAGGATGGATGTGATGGCTCGAACATGTGATGGCTTTGAGATTTCGGAGGTAGATTTGAAGATGCGAGGACCAGGAGATATAGAAGGAACGCAGCAGAGTGGGGTAGCATTTAATTTAAAAATCACTAATTTGGCAACAGACGGACAAATCGTTCAGTTTGCCAGAGATCTTGCGAGAAAGACTCTAGAAGAAGACCCTGAATTGATGCAGGGAAAGAATCTTTTGTTGAATCAGAAAATCCAAAGGATGATGTCAGAAAAACAGAATTGGGGAATAATTAGTTGATATAGAATGAGGAAACAGAGTTTTACCTGATTTTTGGTGACACATATACCAAAATAAAAAGGCTACTGAATAGTAGCCCTTTTATTTCTCGATTTTCTCACTGAATTACTTTGCAGCTTCTACAGTGTTTTCAATTGCTTCAACAACTTCAGCAGCTGTGTTAGCAGCAGCAACTGCACTGTCAGTAGCAGCAGCAACTGCACTGTCAGCAGCGTTTACTGTTGAATCAAGAACTGTAGCAACTTCTTCAACTACAGCAGCAGTAGTATCAGCTACTGCATTGTTTTGATTTTGTTCATTGCTGCAAGATGCTAAAGCGAAAGCAGCAGAAACAGCGAAAAATAAAACTACCTTTTTCATTTTTTTTATATAAATAAATTAAACAACGTCTTTTTTTGTCGGTGCAAAAATATAATTTATTTTTTCAATTGTATCTCTGTCTCGTCTTTTTTTTGACATTGAATGTGAAAAAAATATAAAATTTTAAAAAATGGTCGATTTGTACACAATAAAAATGGACTATGCTAAATTCTCATACAAATATCGTTTGATACTTTTCTTTGGAGTTTTCTCAAATTCACTGTTGTGAATAATGATCTTTGATACAGCCTCGTAGCTTGCGATTTCTTTGTTTAAGTTCAGCCTGTTTTCTTCCATTATAATTGTTAACTGATCTTTTTCAATGTGACTTTCGTCCATAGCTGCATAGTCTGGATAGACTAATGCAATCAGTTTATTATCTTTTTGGGTGACGATGCACTCAGACACAAAAGGCATATTGGTTAACTTGGCTTCGATGGATTCGGGATAGATGTTTTGTCCGGAAGGTCCAAGCAACATGTTTTTGCATCTTCCCTTAATAAAAATATTGTTTTTTTCGTCGATGATTCCCATGTCTCCCGTATGTAACCATCCCTCTTCATCTATAGTTTCTGCTGTAGCTTGTGGGTTTTTGTAGTATCCCATCATCACGCAATCTCCCTTGATAAGAAGTTCTCCTGGGATTTTGTATGGATCCTCCGATAATACTTTCACTTGCAAACAAGGAAGCAGTTTGCCGGCTGAGCCTGAAACATAATCTTCCAATTGTGCGAAGGCAACCAACGGCGCACATTCTGTCATGCCATAACCACAGACGTAAGGGAATTTTATCTTATCCATGAATGCTGCGGTCTCAGCATTCAGTGGGGCACCTCCCAATACTAAGGCTTTGAATTTTCCACCAAAAGTATCAACAAGTTTTTTTCTGATCTCAGAGTATATCTTATTGTTTAGACCTGGAATACTTAGAGCCACCTTCATGGATGTCTTGTTGATCGTTGGTAAGATTTGATTCTTATATATCTTTTCCAAAACCAATGGGACTAAGAAGATGGAGTTGGGTCTTACATCGGACATTGCTTTGATGAGAATCTTTGGAGATGGCAGTCGGTTGAGAAAATAGATGTGAGAACCTGCTGATATCTGTGCTAATACTTCACCTAATAGTCCGTATGCATGGGCCAAAGGGAGCATGGAGAGAATGTTATACCCTCTTTTCGCTTGGTCTGTATCTAAAGCAAATGCAATGTTTGCACGGAAATTCTTTCCTGCAATCATGACTCCTTTGCTGTATCCTGTGGTGCCTGATGTATAGCTGATCATTACCATCTCTTCATCATCTTTCTCGTCGTAATGAACATCTTCCTTATGAAAGCCGTTCGGATAGAGTTCCTGAAACTTGCTGTCGATTGTTTTTAACGTTTTCTGAATGGTCTCTCCTGCACTTTGATAGAGACAACGGAAATCAGACATTGAAAAGATACCTCTGACATTAGGAATCTTGGATTCATCAATATTCTCCCAAATATTGTCTGTCAGGAAAAGAAGGACTGAGTCCGAATGATTGATGATGTGCTGAATATCGTCTGGATGAAAATCCTTTAGAATAGGAACAGCAACCGCTCCGTAGGTTTCAACAGCGAGGAAGGTGATAGCCCAGATATGATTGTTGTTGCCCACAATGGCTATTTTATCCTCTTTTCTGATATTTAACTCTTTAAATAAGACATGAAGTTTTGCGATTTTTTCTGCAACTTCACCGTATGTGAAACTCTCTTTGGTGACATAATCTGTCATGGCAGGTAAGTCCCAATTGCTCACGAATGAATTTTCGTAGTATTTGATGTACGTTAACTTATCCATATATTTATATATGTTGATATAAATTCAGATGAGACATCCTTTGAAATCCTATAAAGGTACGAACTCCTGTTCCTTTACAATTAAGGACGTATCTGTTTTTTATTAATTAATATTATTCTAACCTAACCTATGTGAATTAATTCATTCATCGACAAAAATATGCAAAATATTTAAAATACAAGATATTGTTCGATGGAAAATGCAAACAACGGGCATGACAAACAACAACTGCTCGCAGACAGAATGCCTACGAGCAGTTGTTTATGAAGGTGAAAAAAAATTCAGGTGAGTTCTATAAATTCATATCGTGGGGAATATTGAATTCGTTTCGTTTTCATTTGAGAGACGCACGGTCGTGCGTCTCTACTCGTATAAATAACGTTTAATACTTTTTTTCGGAGTCTTTTCAAATTCAGTAGGGTGAATCTTAAACGCTTTTATTTGTTCGTATGCGGCCAACTTCTCGTTGATTGTTTTTCTCTGCTCTTCCATGATGGATTCTAGATCTTTATGATCGATGTTCATCTCATCCATTGAAGCAAAATCAGGATAAATTAAAGCGACAATTTTATCATCTTGCTGGATGACAATGCTTTCCAATACGAATGGTAAATTGTTGATTTTCGCTTCGATTTCTTCAGGATAAACATTCTGTCCGGAAGCTGTTAGAATCATTGTTTTGGAACGTCCTTTGATATAAATGTTTCTATCCTTGTCGATGACACCGATATCGCCTGTTTTCAACCAACCATCTTCGGTGAAGACGTTTTTTGTCGCTTCTTCGTTCTTGAAATATCCTATCATCACGTTGCGGCCTTTGATTTGAATCTCTCCTGGTATGTTCTGTTCGTCAGGTGAATCAATACGTACCTGAGTGTCTAGAATAGGTTTACCTACGGAATGAGGAACGAAATTATAACAATCCACACTTACCAATGGAGCACATTCAGTCATTCCATATCCTACGATGTATGGAAAACCTATCTTGTGAAAGAAATCTTCCACCTCTCTGTTGAATGGGGCTCCTCCAATAACCACTTTTCTGAATTTTCCACCAAACGTGTTGATGAGTTTTTTACGAATCTCTGCATAGATTCTGTCGGATATGAATGGTATGCTAGTTGCCACTTTCATGGATGTCTTGTTCAATGTAGGTAAGATATTGTTTTTGTATATCTTTTCCATGACAAGAGGTACGGTGAAGATTGCGTCTGGTTTAATTTCGTCCATGGCTTTTATCAGCACTTTTGGACTTGGGAGACGTGTTAAGAAAGTGATGTGTGCACCTGTGGCGAATTGTGCAATAAAATCAAATGCACATCCGTAGGCATGAGCTAATGGTAAGAAAGAAAGAATTCTATATCCTTTTCCTACGAGATTGGTTTCTTTTTGTGCACATTCAATCATGCTGCAGAAATTGTCACCCGTTAGCATGACACCTTTACTAAATCCTGTGGTGCCAGAGGTGTAATTCAAAACGGACATTTCGTGAATATCCTTTTCAGTATATTGAATATCGTCCTTGCTGATACCGTTTGGATAACGTTCAGCAAACTTAGCATCCAAATGCTTCATCGTCATCTGAATGGATTCACCTGGAGCTTGATATATACAGCGGAAATCAGTAATGGAGAATACACCTCTTATGGTGTGTAATGATTCTTCATTTAGATTGTCCCATTGATTATCAGATAAGAATAAAAGTTTAGACTCGGAGTGATTGATGATATGTTGTATATCGTTAGGATGGAAGTCCTGTAAGATAGGTACAATCACAGCTCCATATGTAACTGTTGCTAAAAATGTTATGGCCCATTCAGGCGTGTTTCTGCCGACCAAAGCAATTTTATCTTGTGGCGTTATGTTCAACTCTTTGAACAAGACGTGTAAACGAGCAATCTCTTTTCCTACTTCTTGATAAGTGTAAGATTGCTTGGTGATGTAGTTGGTCATCGCCTTCATATCCCAGTGAGACTTTATGGTCCCCTCGATATGCTGATTGAGTGTTTTTGACATTTGGTTCTTTAATTTGTTTATACTCAGTTACAATTTTTATGCAAAAATAGTGCAAATTACACATTTTACCTCTTTTTGTGCGATTTTTTTTTGCTCACTTTGTGTAAAAAAGTGCAATAATAAAAAATGCGTTAGTTCGTTGATGTTTACTTATTAGTCGGGTAATGAATTCGATAAATAGTGGAAATGTCGAATAAAATGATTAAAATATAAGTAAAACTCAAAAAATCACAATGAATCTTTGATTAATGTTAAAACAAATGTTTGATGTTTAATCATGTTAAGGAGGGGTCGATGTTGAAAATACCATGTAAGATTTTGAGATAAAGATGATAAACTTTCGTTCTTTTGGTGTAACTTTGCCATAAGTAATCATAAAAACATTTTGTTATGAATTTTTTTGAATGTAAGGTTAGTCATGACCAAGTTGAAGAAACAACAGGGAAAAAGAAAAAAATCACGGATACATATTTAGTTGATGCTTTGTCCTTCTCGGAAGCAGAAGCCAGAATTAATGAGGAAGTAGCTCCTTTCTATAATGTTGGCGAGTTTACGGTGGCTGGTATTCGGAAGGCAAGAATCAGTGAAATCTTTGGCAAAGATATAGATGCGTCGAAGTGGTATAAATGTAAAGTTTCGTATGTGACTATCGATGAGGTTAGTGCTAAGGAGAAACGATTTAATTATACTATATTGGTACATGCTGATGATTTTGACGAAGCATTGAAGAATCTAAAAGAGGGTTTGAAAGATACTATTTCAGATACTGAGATAGTGGCTATTTCGGACACTCCAATCATGGATATATTTCTTTATGCAGTACCCGAAAATTAAGGTAGAAAAATTGTAAAAGAAAATGTCAATAGCTAAAAGATTACAAGAGATAAAGAGTGAACTGCCAGCATCTACCCGATTGTTGGCAGTCTCTAAGTTCCACCCTGCTGAACTTATTCAAGAGGCGTATGATGCAGGACAACGTTATTTCGGAGAAAGCCATGTCCAGGAACTAAAAGAAAAAGTAGAGGTATTGCCGAAAGATATAGAATGGCATTTTATTGGCCATTTGCAAACGAATAAAGTGAAGTATATTGCACCTTATATCTCTATGATTCACAGTGTTGATACCGAAAAATTATTGCAGGTTATCAATGCTCAGGCTGAAAAGTGCGGAAGAGTTATACCTTGTTTGCTTGAAATCCATGTAGCTAAGGAAGAAACAAAATATGGCTTTGACTTCGATACTGCACGGGAACTCTTACAAAGTGATAGATTACAGTCGTTAAAGTTTGTCTCTGTTGTCGGTATTATGGGAATGGGATCATTGACGGATGATGAGAACCAGACCCGTCGCGAATTTGCTTCGCTTCATCACTTCTTTCAGGAGATGCAATCTACTGTTGCTCCTCAATTCAAGGAACTTTCGATGGGAATGTCGGGCGACTACCGAATCGCGATAGAAGAGGGGAGTACAATCGTACGGTTGGGTACTACTATCTTTGGGGAGAGACAATATTAGAGTTAAGAGTAAGGGTTGAGAGTTTTGGATTAGGAATTATAAGGGATTGAATTATGTTTTGTTTATAAGGGACGATGCGAGTACATCGTCTCTGTTTGTTTTATACCAAATCTATACCCTTTAGGTGAAGAACGGTTGACAAAATGGAGATTCTCAAATAATGAAGGAAATCAATATGTGGTATTTGTAAATAAAAAGAAAACAAAGTGTTATGAATTAATAAAAAAGTTGTAACTTTGCACCCGATATAAAAATATGTTGAAGAACATAAAATTCGGATATATGAGTGACGAAAAAAAACAATCAGATGCGTTGAGATATCACGCAGAAGGAAGACCAGGAAAGATTCAAGTAATTCCTACAAAGCCAACAGCAACGCAAAGAGATTTGGCGTTAGCCTATTCACCAGGTGTGGCAGAACCATGCTTGGAAATCCAGAAAGACCAGCATAAGGCGTATGATTATACTGCAAAGGGAAATTTGGTTGCAGTAATTTCAAACGGTACGGCTGTGTTAGGTTTAGGAGACATAGGTGCTGAAGCAGGAAAACCAGTAATGGAGGGTAAAGGCCTTTTATTTAAGATTTTTGCAGATGTAGATGTGTTTGATATTGAGGTGAATGAGAAAAACATCGATAAGTTCTGCGAAACAGTGAAAGCCATTGCGCCAACATTTGGTGGAATCAACTTGGAGGATATAAAGGCTCCTGAATGTTTTGAAATCGAGGATCGTCTGAAAGCAGAGTTGGATATTCCGTTGATGCACGATGATCAACATGGAACAGCAATCATCTCGTCTGCAGCGTTAGTCAATGCATTGGAATTGGTTGGCAAGAAGATAGAGGATGTTAAGATTGTTGTGAACGGAGCTGGTGCAGCAGCTAACTCTTGTACAAAATTATATATGGCATTAGGTGCACGTTTGGAGAATATCGTAATGTGTGACTCTAAGGGTGTTATCAATACTAAAAGAACTGACTTAAATGATCGTAAGAAACCTTTTGCAACAAGTCGTGATATCACAACGTTGGAAGAGGCTGTTAAGGATGCAGACGTATTCTTAGGTCTTTCAAAAGGTAATGTGTTGAGTCAGGATATGGTTCGCTCAATGGCAAAGAACCCAATCGTGTTCGCTTTGGCTAATCCTACACCAGAAATATCTTATGAAGATGCAAAAGCATCTCGTCCTGATTTAATTTTCGGTACGGGTCGTTCCGATTATCCGAATCAAATCAATAATGTGTTAGGATTCCCTTATATCTTCCGTGGTGCATTGGATACACATGCGAAGGCAATCAACGAAGAGATGAAGTTGGCTGCTGTTTATGCATTGGCAGAATTGGCTAAACAACCAGTTCCAGAGGCTGTTTCTATTGCTTATGGAAACAAGAAGATGAAGTTCGGTCCTGAATATATCATTCCTACTGCTTTTGACCCACGTTTGTTGGAAACTGTTGCTCCTGCTGTAGCTAAAGCTGCAATGGAGTCTGGTGTTGCTCGTAAAGAGATTACAAATTGGAGTGAGTATAAAGCAGAACTTCGTGCTCGTATGGGCTTGGATAATACGTTGATTGGTTCGTTGACCGAAGCTGCTAAGGCCAATCCAAAACGTGTAGTCTTTACTGAAGCGAATGCTGCTAATACATTGCAAGCTGCTTCAACTGCAAAGAAAGAAGGTATCTGTATTCCTATCCTATTGGGTAATGAAGAAAGAATCGCTAAGATTGCGAAGGAGAATGACATTGATATTGATGGCATTGAAATCATTAATCTTCGTCATGATCGTGAGGAGTCTCGTCGCAACCGTTATGCTAAATACATCTCTGAGAAGTTGGCTCGTAAGGGTTATACTTATTCAGAATCAAATGAGAAGATGTATGACCGTAATTACTTCGGTGCTATGATGGTTGAGATGGGTGACGCTGATGCCATGATAACAGGTTCTTATACTAAGTATATGGAGGCAATCAAGCCTGCAATGGATATTATTGGTATGCGCGAGGGCATCAACAATCTTGCTGCATTGAATATCATCAATACGCCTAAGGGTGTATTCTATATGGCAGATACATTGATGAATGATTCTCCTTCTGCTCAAACATTGGCTGAGATTGCTCGATTGACTAACCAGACAGTGAAGTTATTTAATGAACGTCCAGTTATGGCTATGTTGTCTTACTCTAACTTTGGTGCTGATTCTACTGGTAATCCATGTGTGGTTCATGAGGCTGTTGAATTGCTTCATGCTAAGAATCCAGAACTCATGGTCGATGGCGAGATGCAAGTGAACTTTGCATTGAATAAGAAACTTCGTCATGAGAAGTATCCATTCAGCACAATCGATGGAATGGATGTTAATACATTGATCTTCCCTTGTTTGAATTCAGCTAATATCGCTTATCGTATGTTAATCAGCATGGGTATGTTCGAAAGCATTGGCCCAGTTCAAATGGGTATGAGAAAACCAGTTCATGTTTTGGATGTTGAGGCTTCTGTTCGTGATATTATTAATATGACGACAATCGCAGTTATCGATGCACAAATAAACAGTAAATAATAAGTGTATATAACTATAGAAGAAAAGGATGCTCAGTGTGGGCATCCTTTCTTTGTTTCTATTGATAATGACTTATAATATGTAAGCCATCCTATTTCTTCCTGATAGTTACATTTGCTGGAAAGCAGAATGTTGGATCTTTACGATTTTCCAATGATAATATTAGATTGCTGGTGTTTAATTTTACTATGTCGTTATAAATCACCTTATCGTTGTATTTTATTGTTACGGGTTTCTTAAGATCAACCATCTTTTCGTTTATCCATATTGTTACTTCATCGTAATCCATTTGGATAATTTCTATGTTGTTTCCTTCTATTTTAGCTTCGAATGTGTCTCCTTGTTTAGGAGAAATAGCTTTAGGAAGAGAGACCCAGTAGAAGGTACTCCGAGCCAGTTCCCCTTGCTTCCAGACGATGTGTTTAGGATATGGTTCCCTGCTTGTTTTCGTACAGTCGGCGATGTTTGCTATATTGGGGATTGTCGTAGCCCAATGGTCGCTAAGTCGCTCGGCAATATGTGTATCCGACCTGTTTTCTATATATACTTTATTCGGATTGACACCTTCCTTGACAATCATCATCTCGATTAGATTTTCTATCAATGTATCACTGATGGGTTGATTCCACATCTCTTTGTTTTGTATGATAGGTTTTATGTAGATACCTTCTGAGGAAGAAGAAGAAATTGTTTTTTGCAATTCAGTCTCGGTTAGCCCTTCTCCGCTGTTAAGTAGTATCCACAGACTGCGTTTCCCTCTCATTTCTTTTCCGATAGTAGTGGAATGAAATGGCATCGTAACATTATTTAGATGAATTGTTTTGTTTTGGTAGTCGTTGTTGCAATCCACGTTGACTTGAGATTTCCATTCTTCAATAATACGCTCTCTTTCTTCCTTAAGTTTGGATTCTTTTATTTGTTGGGCTGTTGAGCAAAAACAGTATCCTAAAGCCAACAATAAAAGAGAATAGTTTTTATTCATGTTGTTTCTCTGTTTTATTTGTTTGGTTTGCAAAATTAGTAAATCTTTTAGGATTCTTCAGAGTGCGACATTTTTTTATTGAGCAATTGTGGAAAAGTTGTATATTTGCGTTATATATTTACGTTAAAGTTACGTTATATAGTTATAAATGTCATAAGCGATTTTGACACACTATGAAGTAAAAGTTATGTTGTTCATAAAAATAAATAGGATATGAAAAAATTAAAAGTATATGATTTCATCGTATTAATGATGATGACATTGTTTTTGGGTACATCATGTAGTTATGAATATGATGATGAAGATTATCTAGTAGGAGATACTTGGCAATGGGTGGAGAGTATTCATTATGTGGAAAGTCGTTCCCATTGGGTAGTTGATTATCGAGAGACATCGGCCGAGGACGTGTGGTATAAGTTCTATCGTAATGGAGATATGGAGATACGTTCATATATTGTGTCTCATTTCGGACGTATATATGAGGATTGGATTGATGGTACATGGAGTTTATATAACGGAGAGTTGACTATGCGTACTTATGATGGTATATGGTCGTATGAGTTGGAGAGAATATCGAATTATGAGATGATTCTGGTGTATTATCGTGACATGGTAGATCTGGATGGATATGTCTATGAAGAAAAGGTTGAGGAACGTTATGTGAGATGATTAAGTAGAGAATGTATAAATGAATAGATAATGGCAAAAGAATTGGAATTAAAGTATGGTTGTAATCCCAACCAAAAGCCTTCTCGTATTTTCATGCAAGAAGGAGAGCTGCCAATACAAGTGTTGAATGGACGTCCTGGTTATATTAATTTCTTGGATGCTTTTAATAGTTGGCAATTGGTGAAAGAGTTGAAAGAGGCGACAGGTCTCCCTGCAGCTGCTTCATTCAAGCATGTAAGTCCAGCAGGTGCTGCCGTAGCTGTAGAAATGTCGGAGACACTGAAAAAGATTTACTTTGTTGATGATGCTAAGCTTTCACCTTTGGCTACGGCCTATGCGCGTGCTCGTGGTGCAGATCGTATGTCATCGTATGGTGATTTTATCGCTTTGTCTGATGAATGTGATGAAGAGACTGCTTTCTTAATCAATCGTGAGGTCTCAGACGGCGTGATTGCACCTTCTTATTCAGCTCGTGCATTGGAGATTCTAAAGAATAAAAGAAAAGGAACTTATAATGTGATTCAGATTGATCCTTCGTATCGTCCTAATCCAATCGAATGCAAACAAGTTTATGGTGTTACATTCGAACAGGGACGTAATGAAATAAAAATAGATGAGTCATTGTTTAAAGAGTTCCCTACGCAAAACAAGGTGTTGACAGAAGAGGCAAAACGTGACTTGATTATTGCCTTGATCACCTTGAAATATACACAGTCTAACTCTGTTTGTTATGCTAAGGATGGACAGGCTATTGGTATTGGTGCAGGACAGCAGTCTCGTATCCACTGTACTCGTTTGGCTGGTAACAAAGCGGATATATGGTTTTTACGTCAACATCCTAAGGTAATGAATTTACCATTTAAGGAGGGGATTCGTAGAGCCGATCGTGATAATACAATTGATGTATATATATCAGAGGATGAACATGATGATGTGTTGAGAGACGGAGCTTGGCAACAATTCTTCACAACACAACCTGAAGTGTTGACCAAAGAAGAAAAGAAAGCTTGGTTGGCTCAGTTGGATAATGTTGCATTGGGTTCAGATGCATTTTTCCCATTTGGCGATAATGTTGAACGTGCTCATAAGAGCGGTGTGAAGTTTATTGCTCAGCCAGGAGGTTCTGTGCGTGATGATCATGTGATAGATACATGTGATAAATATGGCATGACCATGACCTTCACGGGTGTACGTTTGTTCCATCATTAATATAGAATATAGTACAGAAAGGCGGAGTAATCAGTCCGCCTTTTTTATTGGTTATTGGATATGATTAGGATAATTTGTTTTATACTATTTTGTTTAAGCACAATTTGTGTGGAAGCTTCTGGATTTCGAACTAAAACATATTCGGATCAGGTTGCTACGTTGCAACTCTACTTAAATGATAATCAGTTGGATTATCCTGTTATGGAGTTGAATAGTCCTGATTATGTGACGGTTGCGTTTGATTATATGTCTTCAAATTATCCCCATCTGGCATATAAGATACAGCTGTGCAATGCAGATTGGACGCTTTCGACAATGGATGAGTTGGAGTATCTGGAAGGAATGAATGGTGTGGTGATAGAGAATCCTGTCGTGTCAACTAATACAACGTTTGATTATACTCATTTTTCATTTAGAGTTCCTGATGAAGAACTTAGACCGACCTTGTCTGGCAATTATGTGGTGAAGGTATATGATACTGATCATCCTGATGTGATATTATTAACGGGTTGTTTTTCAATTGTGGATCATAAGGTAAGTGTCCAGGGGAAAGTGACAGGGAAATCTATCTATGGGGTGAATAAAGAGTATCAGCATTTGTCTTTTGAACTATTCTTTAAAGATAACTTCAATGCGTTGGCAGATGAGTTCACAGTGGTGGTTCGTCAGAATGGGCGACATGACAATGAAGTGTTTGGATTGAAACCTACTTATGTAAAACCGGAATCGCTTGTTTTTGAAGACGAAAGGAAACTCTCGTTTGAAGGAGGAAATGAATATCATATAATAGATTTCTCTCATCGTTTCCGGTATAGTGGACGTATTGAACGGATTTCCTTTCATCATCCCTATTATCATGTGGAAACCTTTCCCGAGAAGTTTAAAGATGGAAGAGATTATTCGTATGATAAAGATGTAAACGGACATTTTAAGGTTCATGGACAGGATATATGGAGTGAGGCGGAGATAGACTATTCAATCGTTCATTTTACATTCGCCAAAGCAGAACCTTGGTTGGATGGTTCTTTGTATGTCATGGGTGGATTTAATGATAACTGGTTGGAAGAGAAGAATAAGATGGTTTACAGTTTTGAACGGCAGCAGTATGAATTGGCGATGGTTCTGAAAAATGGAGGATATAATTACCATTTTGTGTTTTTACCGGTAGATTGGAATGCTGCAACCGTTAATCGTACAGAGGGTAGCTATTGGGAGACGGATAATAGTTATCAGATATATGTTTATTATCATCCGTTGGGATCTAACTTAGACCAGGATCAGTTGGTTGGCTTCACGGAGATTTATTCACGAGATTAAATTGTGGCGGAAAGACAGGGATTCGAACCCTGGGAACAGTTACCCGTTCACCGCATTTCGAGTGCGGCCCGATCGACCACTCCGGCATCTTTCCTTAGGTCATTCCAATAAAAAAATCCGAAGTGTGAACCTCGGATTCTTTGCTCCTACGTTTCATTAGCAAAATTATGAATTAATAATGAGATATACAAAAAGATTCAGACTGAAATGATATGAAATATCATATGGTGCGCAGTGCAGATTCAATTAAAAATTTACAATTTTGTTTGGTTGTTATAGTGGAATGTCCTAATTTTACAACTGATAAAATATTATCAATAAACACGTTTGGATGATAGAAAATAATAATATATTATCACTTCTTGAGGACTATACACTTGACAATGCTGATGATATAGCGGAGACTATTGCGGCGGATTTTCGTAAGCGTCGCATAGAGAAGAACCTTACGCGCGATCAAGTGGCAGAGAAGTCGGAGGTGGCGGTCAGTAACATTGTGCGTTTCGAGCAGAAGGGACTCATCTCATTGAAGAATCTTATAAGTTTGGCCATGGCGTTGGGTTATACCTCCGAGGTGAAGAATATCTTCTCCCAGCCCAAATACAGCACGATGGAGGAGTTACAACAGATTCGTAGGAATATGAATAAGAAAAAGGCTCATAGGGTATGATGAATATAAAACAACTTTATGTCAACTTTCACAATCATCGAGTCGGTGTCTTATCGCTTGCTCCTGATGATAAGTTGTGTACTTTTGAGTATGATAAGCAGTGGCTCATTGATGGTTTTAGCATTTCACCGTTGGAGTTGCCTCTTCGGACAGGACTATTCATGGCAAAGCCCACACCGTTCTTTGGTAATTTTGGCATTTTTGAAGATAGCCTTCCTGATGGATATGGACGTTGTTTGCTGCACAAGGCATTGCTTAAAGAGGGTATTGATGACTATCGCCTCTCTTCATTGGATCGTTTAAGCATAGTTGGATGTAATGGTATGGGAGCTTTGACGTTTGAGCCTGTGACCCAACTTGTGGAGAATGAAGAAATCAAAGATTTTGACTTGTTGCAAGAAAAAGCCCTTGAAGTGCTCAGAGAGAAGCAAGACAAAGATGTCGAACTCTTGCTTTATAATAGTGGTAATAGCGGAGGTGCTCGTCCTAAAACAGTGTTCTCGGATGTCGATGGTCATTGGTTGGTGAAATTTCGGCATACCTACGACCCCATGGACATGGGAGTGCAGGAGTACCGTTACAATGAGGTGGCTAGAAAGTGTGGCATTAACGTGCCTGACTTCAAACTCGTCAACGGCAAATATTTTGCTTCCCGTCGTTTTGATATAGCTGATGATGGAACGCGAATCCATACAGCAACTGTTGGCGGACTTTTGTGCGTTTCTCTTTCCAGTCCTGTGCTTGACTATAGTAATTTGCTTGCATTATCGGGGTTCTTGACACAGAACCCGAAGGATGTGGAGCAGATGTATCGTCGCATGTTGTTCAATTATTTTGCAGAGAACAAAGATGACCATTGCAAAAATTTCAGTTTCATGGTTCAGCGTATTAACGACCAATGGAGATGGGTATTGGCACCAGCCTATGACCTTACTTTTTGTAATGAGGGTTATAACGGTGAACATGCAACATCAGTTAATGGGACAGGTCATCCAACCATAAACGACTTCATCCTTGTAGGCACAAAGATTAAGATGAGAGAGCAACGCTGTCGTGAATTAATTGATGAGATAAGAGATAAATGTGTGGAATTAAAAGACATTTAATATAACAACAAAATGCAACAAAACGTTTACACAGAAGAAGATAAGAAATGGATGACAGAAGGGGAGAATGGTTCTCTGTCTGTACGAGTGACACCCTCTATGGTGAAAGTATTGGAAAAGAACGAGATATTCGTTTTCGGAAGTAATGCACAGGGAATGCACCTTGGAGGTGCTGCACGAGTGGCGTATGATAAGTTTGGTGCAGAGTGGGGGAATGGAGAAGGGCTTCAGGGACAATCTTATGCGTTGCCGACGATGGAAGGAGAGGAGAGTACGCAAGCGGCGGTGTATCGATTCATTGAATGTGCAAAGAAACATCCGGAACTGAAGTTTTGGGTGACCCCTGTAGGATGTGGCATTGCTAGATATACACCACAGCAGATTGCCCCGATGTTTAAAGAGGCTACCTCGCTTGAAAATGTCTATTTGCCTGTAAGTTTTTGGAAAATTCTTTTGGATAAGAAATGACGTGAGGTTCTCCGTTACATTCAAAAAAGCATTTAAAAACTGTTGCGAATTCAATAAAAATATGTAATTTTACACTGATAACTTCCGATTTGTGTAGTTTTTATACACTTTTCGGAACTTGTTAGTGTAATTTTATAAAATCGACATACTCCATGATAATTACAAGAGACATACTTGAAACATTCAAAAGATGGAAAACATCTGAAGTCAGAAAGCCTATATTAATTAAAGGGGCTCGTCAGATTGGTAAGACGTGGGTGATGGAAGAGTTTGGCAGAGAGTGCTACGAATATTATGTCAAGTTCGATTTTGATGAACAAAAAGAGTTGGCATCTGTTTTTCAAACGACGAAGGATCCTTACCGCATCATTAAGGAATTGGAGTTGTTTTCCGAAGTCCCTCTTCTTCCGGAGAAGACTCTTATCATCTTTGATGAAATACAGGAGTGTGAAGAAGCGTTGAATAGTTTGAAATATTTCTGTGAGAATGCTCCAGAATACCATATTATTGCCGCTGGCAGTTTGCTTGGTGTTGCCGTAAAGAAAAAACACATGAAGATGCCTGTTGGAAAGGTTAATGTGTTTAGAATGTATCCTCTTACATTTCGTGAGTTTCTTCGTGCTGCCGATTCTAAACTCTTCGAGTATGTGGAAGAGATAGACGAGATAAAGCATCTGCCAGAGATTGTACTCAATAAATTGAAGGTTGAATACAAACGTTTCTTGGTTTGTGGAGGTATGCCAGAAGCCGCATCCACACTTCTTGATGGAGGTGGTATGGCCAGTGTTGACAAAGCCTTGCAGGATATTCTTGATTTGTATGAACTGGACTTTGCTAAGTATGCCGATCCTCGCGAGATAACAAGGATTAGTCTGCTTTGGCACTCACTACCTGCACAATTAGCAAAAGAGAATCGAAAGTTTTTATACAAAGTGATTCGTACGGGCGCACGTTCAAAAGATTATGAGGATGCACTTGAATGGCTGAAAGATGCAGGCATGATATATCAGATATACAACATCACGAAGCCAGGCATGCCGTTGACTGCTTATCAGGAGATAGATGCTTTCAAGATTTATGCTTGTGATACAGGACTTCTCCGTCGCTTAGCCAAACTCCCTGCAGATATAATCACTAGTTCTACATCGAACTATGTGGAGTTCAAAGGTGCGTTAGCTGAGAATGCGGCCTTGCAATCACTTGTCACCATTGCTGATGATATGCCCAGCTATTGGAGTTCACAAAGCAAATCTGAAGTGGAGTTTGTCGTACAGGTTGGTTCTGAGATTATTCCTGTTGAAGTAAAGGCTGAAGGAAATATCTCTGGTAGAAGTTTGAGTGTTTACAATGAGAAATACGCACCCAACTATCGTTGCCGTTTTTCTATACTCAACCTACAGTTTAATGGTAACCTGCTGAGTTGTCCTTCCCCTCTTATTGATTGGTCTTTTGGTTTGTTGAATATAAAAAGAGAATAAGACACCTTTCTTAAGTGTTTTATACACTTTCCGGAACTTGTTAGTGTAATTTTATAAATCTGCCAACGTCTATGATAATTACAAGAAACATACTTGAAGCATTTGAAAAAATGGGAATTTGCTGAGGATAGAAAGTCTATCCTCAGCAAAGGTGCAAGCCTGATTGTAACCTTGGAAATTTCAAAAAACATGGAGAGAATATACTGTTTTTAAATAGCTAAATACAATTAAATTAATCTAAAATAACTCCCTGATTTTTAATGAAAATATTACCAAAAACTGGGAACTATTTGTAATTTTGCAGCATGATATGAAAGTTGATTTTAATGATGAAGACTTAAAAGAGTTGATAGAGAAAGGAATTAACAACAAGTACAAGAAACTTTCTAAAGATAAGAAGTTTATGAGTTGCTTGATCTCTGTGTATAATATATTATGCGATGTGGATTCCACAAACGACTTAAAATTGTTTAGCCGATTGCATTATGAGAAACTCAAGCATGTGGCGAAAAGCTCCGTTAGAATAATGAACGGGCGAATGGAATAAGAATAGTATTTGTGGAATTAAATGAAGATCATTATGGAAACAAAAAATAACAGGCTCACTCCTTTTATGCCGGTTGCTCCTGGTGTTACTTTAAAAGAAGAATTGGAAGCTCGCGCAATAAAGCAAAAGGATTTTTCTGCAAAAATAGGGATGCGTCCCTCTCATTTTTCTGAATTACTGAAGGGGAAAAGATCCATTAGTAGTGAAGTCGCAGACAAGTTGGAATCTGAATTAGGAATTCCTGCAAAGATTTGGCTTCACCTTCAAGCCGATTACGAATATGATTGCAAAGTGGCAGAGGAGAAAAGTGCCGAGGAACAAAAGGCCCAACTTCTAATTCAAGAATATGAACAAAAAATCGATGTGAAGCTTCTTGTTAGAAAAGTTAAGAATACTACATCTATGACATTTGTTGAGATGGTTGATGTACTTCAAAATGATTTAGGTCTTCCTAAACCATCAGTCCTCTTTTATGAGCAGGGAAAATTTCATAAATCGGAAAAGACTGGTACTGATGAGAGAGCTATCCTTACTTGGGTCATTCTGGCGAGATATGTAGCTAAGCAGCAGCAGACTACTGCATCTTTCAATCGCGATGACGATTCGTATTATGCGGCTTTATTAGATGTTTTCAATCAAAATTCTGGTGATGTGTTGTCCTCGACAAAAGACATATTGGCAGAGAATGGTGTTAGATTTTGTGTTGTTGAAAAAATTCCTCATGCTAGTATAGATGGTTATTCTTTTATGGATAACGATGGTATTCCTTCTATTGTTGTTACTATGAGGTATAATAGAATTGACAATCTTGCATTTGCTGTTTTTCATGAGTTGGCTCATTTGAAACTTCATTTTTCAGATACCCAGCGCTCTTTTGTGAATCTATTAGAAAGCAATAAGGTGGAAGATGAAGCAAATAAATACGCATCTTTACAGTTAGTTCCAGATTCGATATGGCGCACTAGACCTAATGTGATGATTTCATCCAGACTGATACAAAAACATTACAGCGAATGGGCAGAAGAAAAAGGAATTAATAAATGGATCGTGATGGGTAGAATTGCCCACGAGACGGGTATGTATAAATTCGTCCAAGACAATAGTCGAGAAGTTAGTGGATGGAAATGCTGTTCTTTCAAGTGATTCGTATATAAACACACAAAACCCGTTGATTTCTCAACGGGTTTCTTTTTAGATTCTGTGCGGAGAGAGAGGGATTCGAACCCCCGGTACCTCTCGGTACGGCGGTTTTCAAGACCGCTGTAATCGACCACTCTACCATCTCTCCAAATATTTCTAATGACTCCCTTGCCGCTGCAAGTTCCTTTTCGTGACCCAGCAGGGGATCGAACCCTGGACCCACAGATTAAGAGTCTGTTGCTCTACCAGCTGAGCTACTGAGTCATTCGCTAAACTTTCTTTTTTAAGCTCTTTCGCTTTTTGTTTAACGTGTGCAAAGGTAGAGCTATTTTTTGAAACTTCAAAATTTTAAGCCGAAAAAATAACTCTATTTTTTTTGTATTATTTTTGAAATTGGGCTATTCGCTTGATCATAAGGAATGTAACCCAATCGGGTAAATGCTTAACCAAGAAGATAAAGAAGTGATTAATCCATCCTGGAATGTATTGTTTCTTCTTTTTGAACATCTTTTTCAACGCTTTTTTCGCTAATTCCGATGGACGCATGGAAACTCCTATGCCTACCGCAATTTTTCTCCATTTGTCGCTCAATCCATATAGACCTGTATCTACGGCTCCCGGACAGATAGCCGTAACGCCTACTCCGTGAGGTTTCATCTCATACCAAAGGGAACGTGAGAAATTTAATATATAGGCTTTGGATGCATTGTAAACGCTTATACCTGGCATTGTCATCCATGCCGACATGGATGACATGTTCAATATGTACCCAAAACCTCGTTCTTTCATATCTGCACCAAAATAATGACACATCCGGCATACTGTCTTGATGTGTAGGTCTAACATTAACTCAATCCTTTTCAGATCGGTCTTCACATATTCATTAAAAAAGAAGATTCCTGCATTGTTGATGAGAATGTCTATCTGCAGATTGTTTTCCTTGCAATAGGTGTATAATTCTTCTGCCGCCTCATCCTTGGACAAATCTTTGTATAACCCGATTGTTTTGACACCATATTGTGTGGCTAAATCGTTGGACACATCTTGTATCTCTTTCTCTTGGTTGCTGACTAATACCAAGTCATATTTCTGTTTCGCTAACTCTGTGGCATATTGTTGTCCAATTCCTGAACTTGCTCCTGTTACTAAAGCATACATAAGTTATTGAATTATAGGTGTTTTATTTTATTTTTTTTGTGTCTGACTCAAATTCATATTGTTCTTCAATATATTTCTTGTATATCTCAGAAAAATAGTCTCCATCTTTCTTTGTGTATCGAATGTCGGTAAAGATTTGTGCAAGTGTCTCTTTTTGATTCTCTTTCACAAATTGTTGATTGATGGGTAAACTCTCTTTGTAGTTGTATAGTTGATCAATGTCCTCACATTCGTAGTCAACGTAGGTCTCATGATGAATGAAGCCCTTGACTGGAATCCTATCTTGAACGGCTGGATCCTCTGCAGGGTATCCTACTGTGATAGTGGTGATAGGAACGACATACTTAGGAAGCCCCAGGACTTTTGAGATTTGCGGTGCATTATAGGTAGTTGTACCTAAATAGCATATTCCAAGTCCTTCGTGTTCAGCCAATGTGGCAAAGTTTTGTGCCAGAAGCAATGCATCGATTGTGGCTGCCATGAACGATTGTAAGTTATTGTATCCTGGTGTGGCTTTCCGTTGTAGGCACCATTGGTTGAAACGGTTGTGGTCGGCACAGAAGGTTAAAACCACTGGCGCACCTGTAAAGGCAGGTTGGTTAAAATGAGCTGGTGCCATCGCTGCTTTTTTCTCTTTGTCTTTTGTGATGATGACACTATATAGTTGCATATTACCCGTTGTGGAAGCGTGTGCTGCAGCTTCCAGAAGTTGAGTCAGTAGTTTATCACTTACATCCTCGTTTTTATATTTTCGAATCGTTCTCCGATTTTTTATTTCATCTATCATTTTGCGTAATTTTTGAGTCCTGTTTTCAAATAATCCACGAATGCATTAATGTCTTCTGAATAGGCGTATGAGTGATTGAGCGGTCTGCCTTTGCTGTCTATTATGACATAGAATGGTTGTGCATTGGCGCCAAATTTGTTTCTTTGTAGATAACTCCATTTTTCACCTACGGTTTCGAGTATTATTTTCGTGCCATTTTTTTCTATTTCTATAGGTGTTTGAAGACGGGTTCTGTCATCGGTGAAGAGTGACACCAACACAAATTCTTCATTGATTAGTTTCTGAACTTCCTCCGCATCCCATACAACGGCTTCCATCTTGCGGCAGTTGACACATCCATATCCAGAGAAATCTACTAGGATTGGCTTGTTGTGTTTCTTGGCGTATTCAATCGCTTCGTCGTAATCGTTGAAACTGGCCTCCGTTTCGTTGTAGAGATTGAAGTCTTGTGTCTTCATTGGAGGTGCGAAAGCACTGATGGACTTTAGTGGTGCACCCCATAGCCCAGGTACGAGGTAGAGTGCAAAGGCAAATAATAGAATACCACCCAAGAGACGTGGTACGGAGACATACTCTAGTGTGTCGTCGTGTGCGAATTTGATTTTACCAATTAAATATAGTCCTGCCATTGCACTGATGACTATCCATAAGACAAGAAATACTTCCCTGTCGAGGATGTGCCATCCGTAGGAGAGGTCGGCAACGGATAAAAATTTCAGTGAGAAAGCCAGTTCGAAGAATCCCAATAATACTTTTACGATATTTAACCAACCTCCTGATTTCGGAAGTTTTTTCATTATACTTGGGAATAAGGCGAATAGTGTGAATGGACAAGCCAACGCAATGGCAAATCCTAACATCCCGGCAATGGGTGCTAATATCTCTCCTTCTGTCGAGATGTGTACAAGCAATGTGCCGATGATGGGACCTGTGCATGAAAATGATACGATGACGAGGGTGAAGGCCATTAGTAAGATACTTAAGAGCCCTGTTGTATTGTCGGCTTTACTTTCTGTCTTGGTACTCCATGAGGCAGGAAGTGTTAGGTCGAAACCACCAAAGAAGGAGATGGCAAAGAATATTAATAGTACAAAAAGGAATAGATTGAACACTGCATTGGTTGAAAGCGTGTTAAGTGCATTGGAACCGAATAACAGTGTGAGCAGGAATCCTAGCGCTACATAAATAACGATGATGGACAGACCATAGAGTAGGGCAGACCGTTTGCCGCTTCCGTCTTTTTTGTGGAGGAAGAAACTGACAGTCATTGGTATAATCGGCCATACGCACGGAGTGGCAATGGCCAGTAAGCCCCCTAATAGACCGATGCAGAAGATACTCCATAAGAGGTTGGAGTGGTCGGTCTTGCTCTCTCCGTAAGCATTCAATTCTGCGATGACTGGTTGCCAGGTTTCTTGTGTCTCTTGTATCTCTTGTACTTTTCTGGTTGTGTCTTTCCCGTTAGGGGTTAGCTCATTAAACGAAAAGGCGGTTAGGTTTGTACTTGTATCGGATGAGGTATCGGTGTCCTCCACATTCTTTTGTGACGTAGAGGAAGTCGCTGATGGATTCTTACCCTCGAACGAGAAAGGTACTTTAGAAGGAGGAAGACATGTATTATCATTACATGCCATATATTCTACATATCCTTTGATGGAGTAGTTACCGGCATCGTTTAAGAGAAATGTTTGAGTGAAAGTTACTTTTTTCTCAAACCAACGTAGTTTCATCTGAAATAGTTCTTCATACTTTTCAATGGCTTTTATGTTACTCTTTGGACTGCTCTGTGCTTTGGCATTCTGACATTCTTCTATGACTATTTTGGTTGATGCTGGACCATCCTCTGGAAGGTCTTGGTCGTAGATATGCCATCCATCATCGATTGTGGCTGTGGATGTAACTTGAAGTGTTTTGTCGTTGATTTGTTTTTCGGAAATGCTCCAATGAACAGGTTCGATGATTTGTGCGGATAAATATTGAACGGGCAATAGAAATGCACCTATAATAAGAAAAAGAAGCAAAGAAATTCTTTTCATATAATATTAGTTTAAATTTAATACTATTTTAGATAATTTTCACAAAGATAAAAATAATTAAGAAAAAGAGAAAATGAATTTATGATAGCGAACAACAAAGAGTGAGCAACACGAGTCACTCATTAAAGTCAATATTATCTATTCTGCGTTCATAACTTTTTAATTGAAGATATGTTGCAAACATCTGTGCTTTTTATTAATTTTGCACGCTCAAAAAATACAATTTAAGGGATGTGTTTTTATAAAATTTTTCAATCATGTCAAAGTAATACAAAATCACAAAAACGCCAACATCAACTAATATGAATTTTTTATTTAAAAAGGAATTACTCATTTGTTCGACGCTTTTATTATACTCCATCAATGGATTCTCTCAATCATCCGTTGTTGCAAGTGGAGGTGGCACGAAAACAAACGAGGGAAGTATCTCGATTTCTGTCGGTCAGGTGGATTATTTAAATACCTCAACCGAAAATCTTTCTATTAATGCTGGTGTTCAACAACCTGCTATTGAACAGCACGAGCAGACAAACAAAAATGAAGTCAATAACCATCTCATTAAAATAAAGGCCTATCCAAATCCTACGACTGATGTGTTTTCTGTCTTTATTGAAAATGACGAGAACTGGTACTCCTTTGTGTTGACCGACGTGGAAGGGGAACTCATCTATCAAGGTGAACTAGAAAATAACATAGATCTGTCTCTCGGCAATCAACCCATCGGTGCCTATTTGCTAAAAATATATACCGATAATCGTAAAAAGGAATTCATCACAATTAAAATCATTAAAGAATAATATATACGTATGAAAAAGATTTTTTTCATTTTACTTTCAGTAATTTCCTTTGCAAATACATTCGCAAAAACGCCTCAAACCATTAGTTATCAAGCTGTCATTCGCGACAATTTAGGTGAATTGCTCAACAATACCTCGGTCGATGTGGAGATCCTCATCCTACAAGGTTCTGAGAATGGAGCAGTTGTTTATTCCGAAACACGTACGGGAAAGACAAACGAGAATGGATTGATGACTTTTGCTATTGGCGATGACCAAAAACAGGGTGGCTACTCTCTTTCTGATATCGAATGGTCGGATGGACCCTTCTTCTTACAATGCAATGTGAAATATAATCAGGGACGTGATTATGCTATCTCACTTACCTCTCAACTAATGAGTGTGCCTTATGCTTTATATGCTGAACGCGTATCTCCTAATGCACTTCCTTCTAAATTATCCGAATTGGAGAACGACAATCAATACATCACACTCAACGATCTACCTACCGTAGAAATACCTACCAAAGTAAGCGAGTTGACTAATGATGCAAACTATATCACACTAAATGAAGTGCCTGCTGTTGAGGTGCCTACTAAAGTGTCTGAATTGCAAAACGATAAGAACTACGTTACGGAGAGTCAGCTGCCTGTCGTACCGTTTAATGTCAGTGCCTTTACAAACGATGCAAACTACATCATGCGCGATTCTCTGCCAACTAAGCTTAGTGACTTTGTAAATGATACAAAATACATAACCATTGAGCAGGTCCCCGCTAACCCTACCAAGGTAAGCGAGTTGGACAACGACGCACATTATATCACACTTAGCGATGTACCTACGGTTGAGGTGCCAACTAAAGTAAGTGAGTTGGATAATGATGTCAACTACATCACCATCGAGCAAGTTCCTGCTAACCCTACGAAGGTGAGTGAACTGACTAATGATGCTAACTACATCACGCTAAGCGAGGTGCCTGTAGTTACAGTGCCAACCAAGGTATCTGAATTGCAAAACGACAAGAATTACGCTACAGTAAGTCAGTTGCCTACTGTTCCAACAAAGATCAGTGCCTTCACAAATGATGCAAAATACATCACACGCGACTCTCTGCCAACAAAGGTCAGTGCTTTTACCAACGATAAGAAATATATCACCATCGAGCAAGTTCCTGCTAACCCTACGAGGGTGAGTGAACTGACTAATGATGCTAACTACATCACGCTAAGCGAGGTGCCTGTGGTTACAGTGCCAACCAAGGTATCTGAATTGCAAAACGACAAGAATTACGTTACAGTAAGTCAGTTACCTACTGTTCCAACAAAGATCAGTGCCTTCACTAACGATGCAAAATACATCACATGCGACTCTCTGCCAACAAAGGTCAGTGCTTTTACCAACGATAAGAAATATATCACCATTGAGCAAGTTCCTGCTAACCCTACCAAGGTAAGCGAGTTGGACAACGATGCGCATTATATCACACTTAGCGATGTGCCTGTGGTTGAGGTGCCAACTAAGGTAAGTGAGTTGGATAATGATGCCAACTACATCACCATTGAGCAAGTCCCTGCTAACCCTACGAAGGTGAGTGAACTGACTAACGATGCTAACTACATCACGCTAAGCGACGTGCCTGTGGTTACAGTGCCAACCAAGGTGTCTGAATTGCAAAACGACAAGAATTATGCTACAGTGAGTCAGTTGCCTACTGTTCCAACGAAGGTTAGTGCCTTCACTAATGATGCTAAGTATTTGACACGCGACTCAATAGCAGACATTCTCAATACAGGATGCAGCGGTGCTCTACAGAACCAACTCAATGAGTTGAGCCTATTGATCAATGCGTTAGCCATTCGATTGGATTCTATTTCATTCGTCAATCAAATCTTGTCGCAACAATTGCAAAACGTACAGTTGAATTTAGACTCGGTGGAAGAGATTGCCAATTGCAACAAGACCTATCAGAAGGCGAATGTTAACACCTATAATTTCACCACTCAAGATTGGAACTATGGTCCCGATATCTATGCTACTGTAAAACCAACCGATAGAATCATCTATCTTGTCAGACACTCCAAAAGAGGGAAAGACTATTCTTCGACAGGTGGATTAACACCGAATGGTAAATTATGGGCAAGAGAAGTGGGAGAGCAGTATGCAGGAGGCATAGCAGGAAATAAAACGTATTATGGTTCCACCTCTGTGGTTCGATGCATAGAGACAAGTTATTATGTTGCTATGGGAAGAAATGATAGCAGTATAACAAGTATGAATGATATAAACAATCCTATCGAAGCAATTGAAAGCAGTTACCTTGTTGGAAGTGCCAGTGGCATGAGCAATATTTGTAAATACTATGACAACTATGCTACCAGTGTGGAAACGAAAGCAACTGAGCTCATCAACGCACTGTGTACAATGACTGTTGGCAAAAAATTCTCATGGTTCAGTAGTCACGACTATCTCACCGTACCTCTTGTGGAGTGGGTGAGCGACAAAAAGATTGATTTTGTCAGCAATAAAACATGGATCAACTTCATGTCTGGAGTGGCCATCATCGTTCATAAGGATAAGACATGGGAGGTATATCCTGTGCGTAATTTGGATAAAGGTTTCATGGATTGGTCCTCGGCCAACAATTATACGGATGATTAATCAATGTTCAGGAGGGGAGTCTAAATTAATTCAGATTCCAAGAAATGATGATAACAAAGAATAAGGTGAGTCCTATACGTAATGTTATAGAACTCACCTTACTGTTTAAACTCACCTTAAGCAGGGGGGCCGATTTTACCTCTTAAGAATCTGATTTGTTATGATGCCCCATTCTTCGGTATAAACTTTAATGATATAAATACCTTTTGCTAAGTTTGCTATATTGATGCTTTGAGTATTATCAGATGCCAAAACTTTTCCTGTTAGATCCAGGACTTCCATTTTAAATAAAGCTGTATTGACTGACACTTCCTCGGTTGATGGGTCATAATAAATCTTCACGCTAGTTGCTGTGGGATTGTCGTTGAGGCCCAACCAACCTTCGCCTGTATAGGCTTTTACTGGTGTAAACCGTAAAGATCCCATATCACCAAAACCTTCAGGGAAGTAGAGTTGAATATCATATTCTCCAGCTTCTTTCAAACAGATACCATGATTTTTAACTGCAGTACCTGATTCGTTAGATGGATTTAACCATCCCCAATGCATTAGCTCATTTTCAGCTGGAGCAGATGGGTCATAGTATTTTTGAGGCAGGTTCTCAAAGTAGATAGCGTCAATTTCGGATGCTTTTGTTTCTGTACTGGCATCTATGTCACATGTTACGGAGCCTTTATCTCCGACAGAGATGTACATTGGCTTTTTTGATGATGTTGGGTTGCCCACCATTTCCACATAGTAATAACCTGGCTGTTTTATGTTGATGCAATATTTCAGCCATTCACCTTTAGAAATCCATCCGATGTAATATCCCTCTCCAATGTTGTCGATTCCTCCGTTGCAGACAGAAATATCCACACATTCATCGGCTCTGAAATCACAGTATCCTTTCGCAACGCCAGCCTGACATCCAGGGAACCCTAGTACAGTAGGTTGGTCTAGACTTTCATCTTCCGTATCATTTGCATCATGGTAGGCTATGCCTTCTCCTCCAAGTTTATAATAGGATACGTTGAATAGTTTTTCAGGAGACATATTTGTTGAAAATTCAAAATGATTACCTCCGTAGCATGGATCACAGCATGGGGGAGGAGTACAACAGATTGTCTGTAACATCTCAATAACTCTTTTCCCAAAAGTGGATAGCTCAGCGTTTTCACAGGAGCCCTTGAAAACAGAGTTGTCATCTAAATCATTGCTCCATGACCAGTTACACCAACTTACTACTTGCCCGTACATACCCTCCGTAGCATTATAAAAATCCACTCCTAATTCTCTGTTTGTGCCAGTTGTTCCATCTGACATACTCCATTCAGAGATGAAAACAGGTAATTGTCTGATGGCCCTTTTATATTGATTCAGTTTAAATGAAGTAGAAGTGGAGCCTAATTCGTTGCTATCCATGACATGGAAAGCATACATTACTTGAGCTTTGTCTGTGGAGATTTTTTCGTTAAACGCATCCGATGGTTGTTGGGACCAATTAGGAGTTCCTACTATTACAATAGGTGTCTGGGTAGGAGCACCTTCATTCTGATAGATGACATCAATCATATTTTCGGCATAGCTTTTGATACTGTCCCATGTGACATCAGGGGCAGGTTCGCTACATACTTCATAGAGCACATGTTTATATTCTTTCTCTTTCACGTAGGAGGCAATGGTTTTAAAGAAGGTTGTCGCGCTGGTATTGAATTTGCCTTTTTCTATAAAGTTATGTGGATTTCCACATTCGGTACAATCATTTGATTTCAAGACGTTCCAATCTGCCAAAATGTACATTCCTAAATCAGCTGTTGCATCAATATATCTTTTATATTCTTCTTCAGAAAAAGAATTATAGCTTTTGTTGTTGATGTACTGGGGGAGTCTCACGATATTGGCACCCCATTCTTTCATTTGTTTTAAGGCGTTGGTGTCTTTAAGACAACTAGTATCGAAATTTCCTGCAGTTGACCATCCTTTTAACTGAATTCTCTCTCCGTTTTCGTCGCACAATTGATTACCGACTAGTTTTAATCGACCCCATTCTTCAATGTAGTTATTGGAGGCATGGTTAGATGTACTTAAACTTGCGTGGACAGAAAAAGTCCATGCGATAGCAGCTAGTATAGAAAATATCTTCTTCATGTCTTGTCTGTTTTGTTTGATATTAAGTGTTGGTGTTTTTCTTGAAATTTGATTTTTAAAGATACAATAAAAAACGAAATAGGAGGAATGGTTACAAAAAAAATAGGCTGATTCAAAAAATCAGCCTATTTTTTTATGGATATGTTACAATTACTTTCTAATCAATTTAGCAGCAGCAACTTTTCCTTCTTCGTTCTTAACTAAGATAATGATAGCTTTGTCATTTACAGAAGCTACGGAACCATTCAAGTTATAAACAGCTTGTAATTCACCATTTAATACTACGATATTTCCGTTTGCATCTATGTAAGCTTTTACTTCGAATGCATTGTTCTCAGCCAAGAAATCCTCTGCATCTGTGAAAGTAGTTGAAGAAAGGATAACATCATCAATAATATATGCAACACCCATAGCAGCAAACTTAAGGGTTACAGTTGTAGCGCCTGCAGGAACATTTGTCACTGCCATTTTCTTCTCCCAAATACCCTTTAATGAATCACCTTCAATGATATTGATTTCTGTATTTGCAGCATCATTGAATACAAAAGAAATAGGAACATCTACGCCTTCGAAATCAGCTAAACTAGCATCACCTTTTGGATACATTTTTACCAACATTTCTGAGTGGATTTGAGAAATACCAGCAGGTAATGGGATGTTCTCAATTGTAATTGGCTCTCTATCTCCCTCAACAAGTAATGTATGGAAATGTTCGTCATCCAAATAGCCAGAACCGTCTTGATTACCTGATCCTTCACCCTCGTATGCTCTAAACAATGAAAGACCTTTTCCGTTGTCATCAGTCAAATCATATTCAGTTATGGTTGGCTTGATACCACCTGCAATTTCTGTAGCTTTGAATTTTCTAGCACCAGTAATGGCAAGAGTTTCTGACCATGTATCTCCCAGTATGCGGAAGTTTTCTGCGTAGAATGGTCTTACGCCTTCAACAGAAGGAACAAATGCTAATGTTTTGATTAAAGGAAATTCTGTTAAATCAGCATTACCATTTTCACGTGCATAGCTAAGAATCATACCATATACGCTTGTGACAGATGGGTTGATATATACATATTTATAAGTTTGTACCCATTGATCAGTTGCTGCGAATTTAGCATCAATGTAGATAGCTGACTCTGCATTGTTTACACCTGTTTGGTCTAATGAAACAGAATCTTTATTCAATCCGAAAATAAACAAAGGTTTGTTACCATCACATATGTTAGAGCCTGCGTGAGATGCAGGAATCCAATATTCCATGAACATTATATAATTTTGGTTAATATCCAATGGTGTACCGAATTTTAACTTAACATCTGGAAGATTTTTAGTATCTGTAGTGATTTGTTGATATTGAACTGCATTGCTTCCATCTGGTGCAGTGACGTTTTCAACTATTTTGTTAGGATCCGCAATAACCGATGGATCATATTCTACAACAGTAGAATTAATTAGCTTTCCGTCTTGGATTACGTAGAATGCATTTTCAAAAACATTGTCGCTTGCACTAATAGATGCAATAGATGCCAAAAGGGCAAAAGTTAATGTGTTTAAATGTTTCATATCGTTGTTATTTTAAAAAAGGGAGAGGAAACTCCCCTCCCTTTTTATGAATTTATAAATAAATTATTTCTTGATGATTTGTTTGGTAACGATACCAAATTCGTCAGTATATACTTTTACAATGTAGAGTCCTGTTGACAAATTAGATACGTTAACTTGCTTGCCATTATCAGAAGCAACAAGTTTTCCTGCAATATCCAATACTTCAATCTTAGAAGCCTCAGCATTTGTACTGATTGTTTCTGCTGATTGGCTGTAGTAGATGTTTACATTCAAAGCAGAACCTAAAGATACTTCTTTGTTGTTCACATCGCTACCCCAACCTTCACCTGTATAAGGCATCTTATAAGTGAAACCGAGAGAACCCATATCACCGAATCCTGTAGGGAAGCTTAGTTGCAATGTATATTCACCTGCTTCTTTAAAGCAAACACCATGATTCTTTATACTAGTTCCTGCAGGATTTGATGTCTTTAACCAACCCCAGTGCATCCACACCTCTTCATCTTTCGCAGAGGGATCATAGTATTCTTCAGGACACTCTTGGAAATTGAATCCAGTTATTTCTTCCATCTCTGTATTTGTGCTGGCATCAAGATCACAGGCTACATTATGATTGCCTTCTACGATTGACACATATAATACCTTTTTTGCTCCTGCAGTTGTTGGGTTACCTACCATCTCAAGAGAATAGTATCCTGGGTCTGTTACCTTGATACAATATCTCAACCATTCACCAGCAGAAATCCATCCGATGTTATATCCTTCACCTACCTTGTTGATACCTCCGTTACAACCTGTGATATCTACACACTCGTCATTTCTATATTCGCAATATCCTGCTGCTGTAGCTGCTTGACAACCAGGTTTTCCTTTTTCTGTTGGTTGGATGAGTACTCCGTCAGCAGTATAGAAACTATCTTCAGGAGTGTTGTTACAATCGTGGTATCCTACGCCTTCACCACCATTGTTGAAGCTTGATACTGCAAATATTGCGTCATTTTTATTTGTTGATTGAGAGAATTCAAATGGAGTAGCAGCGCACTCACCTACTTCTGGCTTGTCTGCAGGATTACCACCTAACATTTGGATAACGGCGTTTCCAGACGGTGATAATTTGTCTGAGTTACATTCCTCCATGAAAGTAGAAGAACCCTCCTTCTTAAAACCATATGACCAGTTACACCAGCTTACTTTTTGTCCGTACATTCCTCCCATTGCATTCCAGAATTCTTTTCCAAATTCAAGGTTCACGTCATTATAGCTTGCATTTTCTTCTGGTCTTGAGAATGATAGACCCCATTCGGAAACGAATATTGGAATTTTGTTTGCTGCCAGTGTGAATTTTGGGAAATGAGTTTTTCGATGAGCTTCATCGTTAGCATACAAGTGGAATGCATACATCACTTGTGCCTTATTTGAGTAGAGTGGACTCTCGACTGCTTGCCCAATTTCTTGGTCCCAATTAGGTGTGGCTACTATGACAATTGGATTAGAATCATCGTTCTGAGTTATAACATTAATCATTCTTTCAGAATAACTTTTGATAGTCTGAAAAGATACTCCTATATTTGGCTCATTAGATAATTCATAGATAACGTGAACATATCCTTTTTGCTTTACGTATGCAGAAATGGTTTTGAAGAATGTAGTTGCACTAGTTGTGAATTGACCTTCAGCTTCTAGATTAGTTGGGTCACCACAGCTACCACAGTCGTTACTTGACAAAACGTGCCAATCTACTACTACGTACATTCCTTTATTTGCGGCTTCATCAATAAGTGATTTGAATTGACTTTCAGAATATTGTCCCCATGTTTGTCTTTCACGATTCGGGTATTCTGGCAAACGAACTACATTTGCACCCCAAACTTTCATTTGATCCAAATCGCCTCCATTTCTTGTACAGTTTTTGTCAAAGTTTCCGAAAGCTGACCATCCTTTCAACTGGATAGCTTCACCGTTCTTATTACACAACTGATTTCCTACCAATTTCAAATGTCCCCATTCCTGGATGTAATTGTTGCTAGCAAAATCAGTCGAGCTTAATGCTGCATTGGCAGAAAATGCCATTGCAGCAGCTGCTGCTAATGATAAAATTTTCTTCATTTTCTATTTGTTTTAGTTAATAATAATTGTATTCTCTTTTTCACTTATATTATCCTACTCATCAGCACTTTATCATCCAAGCCCTATCCTATATCTATATCCTTCCCCCTCTTGTAGTACACTATAAGCGGGTCAAAGGTAGTTTATTTTTTATTCGTGGCAAAATATTTTTGTGAAATTTTATAAACCAAGTTCTTCTCGAATCTTCTCCATCCCCATTATTTCGGCACATGTGAAGAAAGAGGTCATGGATACTCCTAATATTCCATGAAGGTTTAAATTCTGTCCTGTCAAGAACAGATTTTTAAGGGGGGTCTTAGGTGTTAGCATCGTATAAGCTAATTGCGCATGGTCTTTCTGTATGCCGTATGCACTGCCGTGATAAGTGCCTGTATAATCTGTATAGGTGAGGGGCGTGCTGGTATAGCAGTTCTCAATGTTTCCTTTTAGTTCAGGTAGTCTCTTGGTGGCAAGTTCGATGCACTCTTCTGCTTTGCGGGCTTTCATGCTGTTGTAATCATCACCTCTCTTCATTACACTGGTATTTTCCCAATGAGACACCTCCTGCCATGTCATAGGGGTGAGAAGGTCTATGTTGCGAGTGGTGGATTGTCCTTTTTCTGGGGTTTGATAGCTGACTAGTACGCAGTCAGTCTTCTTTCCTTCCTGATAGTGGTGATACGACCAGATATCATTGGTCTCGTAAAGGTATATGTTTCGATTCAAATAAGGAACCTCTCCGTCTTTTAACTGTAGATTGGCAGTGAACATTCCGTAGGTGTTGGCCATATTCGTAATCCTACGTTTGTAGATGTTTCGAATCACCTTGCTTTCATGTATTAAGTTTAGGGTCCCCACAGGATGAATGTTTGATATAAAATAGGAACCTTCGATTTCTTCTCCATTGGAGAGAATCGCTCTGCTGATTTGTCCCTCTTCTTCAATTAATTCCACCACTTTTGCGTGGGTACGTATTGTCCCTCCTTGTTGCTCAATGCTTTGCGCCAGCTTCTGGGCGATCTGCATTCCTCCTCCTTCAATTCGCCATGCACTTTGGATGAAGGAATCGTTGATTTGTGCAAAGATATATAATGGCAGTTTCTCGGGGTGGAGTTCCATCTTGAGAGAGGTGCCTGCTAATACATTCCTTAGGGTGGGATCGCTAATGGTTTCGTTTAAGAAATCATAGGCTGATTGGGTGAATGCCTTGGATTGATAAAACTCTTCTGCATCCCGTGGGGAAAAACTATGGAAAATGTTCCGTCCTATTTCGCTAAGGGTGGCAATGTATTGTTTAAGATTCTTTTTCTGATTAGGGAACTCTTTTGCTAGCGTTTCGATGAACGGTTCGTATCCATTGGCAAATGCATAGCTCTTGCCGTTGAAAATGACTTCATCGAAGCATGTCTCATCCAACTTTTTCCATGGCAAACTCATTAAATCAAAATAATGGAAAAGATGGTTGAGGTGTTGTCCTTCTGCTAATCCTCCAATGTAGTGGAAGCCTGTGTCAAAGGAGGTTCCTTTGCGTTTAAAGGTTTGCAGACAGCCACCTAATAGAGGGTTCTGTTCTAAAACGCATACCTTATACCCGTTTTTAGAGAGTGTGTAACCACATTCCAACCCTCCGAGGCCTGCTCCAAGAATCACTACATCGAACTTCATGTTTATATTTTTGTGTAAAGGATGAAACAGTTGTCTTCGTCTCTCTTTTGAAAGTCATTAGGAATTGTCACCTTGCCTACCATCTCTTTGTGGAGCACTATTGCTTTGGCAGATGTTAAGCATGCGTTCAGTTTGCCTAATGTAGTGGTATCGGATGGATTAATAGTAATGATATCGAAAGAGTTGTCAAGAATCGCTTCGTTGGAAGTGAACTTGATGCGGTCGTCTTTCAGATAGCAGTTGTTGGCGATGGTAATAGCATATTCATCTTTATCATATCCCACAATCTCTAACTCTTTTGAGTTGAGGTGAAACCAATAGGCTTTTAATCCGTATTTACAATTATAATCCAACATCTTTCCGGAAGTAGGGAAGAGACCATTTAGCATTTTATAGTTGTGAGTCTCCTTGAGTTCGGCTTTAATGCTTTTTTCTACCTCGTAGCCCTTGTATTCATATAGGTTGCGAATTTGTTGTTTGTTGGACATCTCCTGTTTCTTATTGAAGAATACTTCGCCATGGAGGATGTTGAAGATGGTGATAGGGGCTGCGCCTTGTGCGGCTTGTCTTTTAATCAACCAATAGAATAAGAATGGTTGAAGAGAGTAGGCGATCAGCACTGCTGAGGTCATACCGATAAGTGTGGAAACACCAATGGAACGAACGGATGGATGGTGGGCAAAGAGAAGGGATGTCACCGTAATGATTAACACCATTGCCGAGAAGAAAATAGCTGTTTTATGGAAAACCAGCAGATTATTCTTGGTTCGGTATTCCGTCAGCAGTCCATCCATCACAAAGATACTATAGTCAACGCCGACTCCATAAATGAAAGAGGAGACAACGATGTTGATCAGGTTGAATTGAATGCCGAAGATTCCCATGATGCCTAATACGATGTACCAGCTTAATGTCATAGGCAAGAAAGAAATAAAGGCTAATATGATGCTTCTATAAGCAATCAGTAGAACAATGAGTACAAATATGGATGAAATACCCAATGTGACATTGAAATCATCATGAATCAGTTTCAACATGTCACTGGTATAATAGAATGGGTCGATGACGACAATATGGTCGTGTGCAGTAGCCTCATCGCAAACCTCTTTCTTGTTTTCCTCTTTCACCAGAATAGGGGTCAGAACAAGGTATTTGCCATCGGTGTATTCTATCATGTTACATTTGATAGAGTTAGGAATTGCATTGCTTTCGTACAAGGAGAAAGGATGATGAAGTGTATCCTCTATCAGTTGACGGAATGTGTACAATGAGTCGGGAACGAATCCGCAGTTGATGGCTGCCTCGTTCATGTCGGATATGACTTGTTTCTTTTTGTCAGCCGTCCAGTATTTGTTCCATTGATCAATGCGTTCCTGTTGTTCAGATTGCAGTAGGAACAGTTGGCTTTGGCCTGAGGTGAATGGACCTATTTTCTCCAGTTCTTCCAGGGCATTAAATGTTTTTGCCATGTTCCGGCTGTAGGTCAGGGCAGAATCAAGATTTGCGGAGGTGGCTGCAAAATATACCGTTTGGTATTCTTTTGTCGTATGTTCAGCCAATATTTTCTGCGATTCAATTACTTTGGGTTCATAGTGACTGATGTGTTTCAGGTTTGCATCAAACTTAACCCAGTCTGAAGTGAAGATGCACAGGATACTGATGAATATAATACCGCTAATGAGCCATGTCTTTCGTTCAAAAGGGTAGGTGTTGATTTTATTGAGTAATACCATGGCCTTTTGAGATGGCTTTATCTTGTCACTTTCACCAAAGAACTGTGGAAGGAAGAAGAGACAGAACATTGTAGTCCCGATCAGGGCAAGAGAAGCAAAGATACCAAAGTCTTTTAGTAGTTCAGCGCGGGTGAACAGAAGACTCATGAAAGCTCCTATGGTAGTTAAAGAACCTAATACGACAGGGACGGCCTGCTCTTCAATAACTTTGACTGGGTTTTTAACATGTTTCTTGTGAATCAAGACATGTAGGCAGTAGCTCAAGGCGACACCTAAAACGATGGCACCGATTCCCAAAGCCAGTAATGATATTCTACCTTTAATAAAATAAATAATGGTTAATGCGAAGAAGAACCCATACCCGATAGGCAAGGCCATCTGTATGATGAATTTAGGGTCTCTGTAGCATAAAAGGAGAATCAGACAGATGATAGCCATGGAAACAGAGAGGGTCATGAATAGATCTGATTTGATTTGCTTTGCGTTAAAAACGCTCTGAGGTGCAGATCCATGGTAATAGATCTCTATGTCTGGATATAGTTCATTGTATCGTTTAATCTCCTTGTCTATTTCATTGATGAGTTTGCTACTCAATTTAGAATTAAAGGTGATAAAATTAGGAGATAGCCATGCAATTGCGATGGCACTATCGGGCGAAAAGAAATGTTTATCAATGATTTTATAATTCGACCCCAATCCATCTTTTACAGCATTCATCTTATTCATGAAGACTTTTCGGAAGGCGAGAGGGTCTTTTAGGATTACGTCAGCAAACATGGCACCTGTAGGGGAGTAGAGTGTCATTAGGTTCTCCTGCATCTGCTGTTGGATAGCCTGTTTGGTGGTGAGCGCATCTATTTGAGTGTAGTCAGAGCTGTCGATAAAACAAGGGAGCTGGGAGTACAACTCGCTGATGCCTTGTTTCAGCATGTCAACATCAACTTTGTATAGCGGTTCATCCAGCATATCTGCACAGACTTGGTTCGATAGTAGCTGTTCCATGAAGGTATCTACCGATGCTGAGACGCGAAAAACATCTGCTGTATCTTGTTTAGGCTTGAATATGATAAAAAGTTTATCTTTAACTTTCAAATTTTCAAAAACCACTTCGTTTGAGTTGTCTTCCTTTTCGATAGAAGGCAACAATTTAGTAACATCCTCTTCATATTCAATTTTTGTTCCGAAATACACGAAGAAGGCGGTACTAAGGAGTAGTGAGATCCAAAAGATGAATCTATTTTTTTTGAAGAAATGGTAAACCGATATAGCCAGTTTCGTCATGGTGCATGTGATTTATTGTTCTATACTATATTCCCCCTTGTATTCTAGATATAAGATTGATTCATCAGGAGATGTTATTTTAGCAATGGCCATGATGTTACCGTCTTCTTTGTTTTCCAAATGAAGAGATATCAGTAGCTTCGGACATGCTTGAGGAGTGATGAGAGCAGCAAATTTACAATGAGCAATGGATTCAATTCTGAGTTTTTTATCCAATTTGATTTCCGCACATTCACGAATGGTTTGAATATTACAAACACCAGGACATATTGGATCTCCGGGGAAGTGTCCTTTGTAAATGTCGTGACTAGCGTTCATGGCGGTTAAGAAAACCGTTTCGCCGTCTTTCTCTGATATTTGTTCTATAGAAAAAAAATCTCCTTTTAGCATATTGTTTTGAATAATGATTTCAGATGAATAAATGAAAAAAATTAAGAAATCACCTTCATTTCCAACGTTCTTTCCATTTCTGGAAAAAATCTGGATTTGAAAGTTGCAAATCTCCATCTCTGCTCATGAAGACTTGTGTGGTTTCAGCTGTCAGTACGACGCTCATGTCTTTTTTATTATAAATAACATAATCAAAGATTAGTTTAGCAGAACGGCATGGACGGTACGTTGTTTCTACGATGACGGTTTCTCCTACGGAAACACTCTGTTTGAATTGTAGCTTCATATCCACGATGGGAGCGGTGTAACCGTTGTTGAACATGGTGAGGTATTCCAGACCATATTGTTCTCCAAAATTCTCACGACCATCTTCCATGTATTTGACGTAGTTTCCATGCCAAACCACATGGATTGAGTCCACCTCGGAGAATCTCACTTTGACTTCAATTCGGTTGGTGAGCTGAGGAGATGAGGATTGACCCGTTTTGCTCATGGATTATTCTTTTATGAAAATTTTCATCTGGCAAGTTGCGATGATTTCGTCGTTTACTTTAGCTTCCGTCTTGATGAGAGAGACGTTCATAATCTCAGAAACTGTTTTAATGTGTGTTAAGACACGTTCTCCCACTTTAGCCCGTCTGATCAGTTTGAATTTTTTTATCTCACCAATGTATCCGATAGGAGGGTTTTCAGCGTTTTTTAGTTTTTCCTTGTAACCTGCAAAAGCAGAAGCTGATTGAGCAATATGCTCAATCAGTCCAGGTTCTAAGAACTCTCCATTTTCGCAGAAGATATTCTCAGGTTTGATTAACAAACCTGTATTGCATTCCATCTCATCAGCATCATAGAATGTATCGACCATCATGATGGGGTCTCTTTGTGGAATCAACTCCTTGATACCTTCTCCTTCGAATAGGGGTTGTGTATTCTTCATAAAATACTATTTTTCAATTCTTTCGTATAAGTAGTCATAGAGTTCTGAGAATTTTTTGATGTGTATCATCTCAGGACCACTGATTTTTACTTTGTACGTGTTTTCAATAACAGCAACTAAATCAATCAAACTTAAACTGTCAAGGGCTAAAGTCATCTTAATAGAAGCGTCTGGTTGAATGGTTGATACTTCTACTTCAAATTCTTCTGCCAAAAGTTGGTTAAGTTCGTCAATAAATTGTTGTTTCTCCATAGTTTATATATTTATTTAACGAATTTTTTAACGATAAGGGTAGAGTTGGTTCCTCCGAATCCAAATGAGTTGGACAAGAAGGTGTCGAAACTTTTTTCTACTCTTTTGTTTGGAATGTTAAGTTTTGCCGAATCTTCATCAGGATTTTCGAAGTTGATATTAGGTGCAATAAAATCGTTTTGCATCATCAACATTGAATAGACAACTTCGCTGGCACCTGCCATCCACATTTCGTGTCCTGTCATGGCTTTTGTTGAAGTGACTTCTGGTCTATGATCGCCAAATACATTGTAGATAGCTTTTGCCTCTTGACGGTCACCAACAGGAGTGGAAGTTGCATGAGCGTTCAAATATCCGATGGTGCGGATGTCGATGCCTGCTTCACGGATAGCCATCTGAAGAGAGCGGCTTGGTCCATCTACGTTTGGTTGTGACATGTGATCACCGTTAGATGAGAATCCGTATCCAATCACTTCTGCTAAGATAGGTGCGCCACGTTTCACAGCATGTTCGTAGCTTTCGATGATAACGGTAGCAGCTCCACCACCAGGAACTAATCCGTCACGATCACGGTCGAATGGACGAGATGCTTTGGTTGGATCGTCCTCTCTTACTGAGAAGGCACTGATACCATCGAAACTACCGATAGAGAATGGGTTGACTTCCTGAGCTCCACCACAGACTATGCAGTCCTGCAATCCCCATTTGATGAGAAGAGAACCTAAGCCGATAGCGTGTGAACTACTTGCACAAGCACCAGAAACAGTCAAGTTGATACCTCTTAATTTAAAGATACATCCTAAGTTCATTGTTACCGTAGAGTTCATGGATTGGAAGATGGCACCTGATCCTACTAAAGTAGTGTCTTTTTTCTCACGCATGGTGTCAACACTTTTCACAACAGCATCAGCAGTACTGTCATTACCATATAGTAAACCTACTTCATTTTTCTCTAAGAAATCCATGTCGATGTTAGCATTTTTCAATGCTTCACAGGTAGCTACGTATGCGTATTTAGCCTCTTCTGGCATATAAACACGTTGACTTCTGCTAAGTTGTCCTTTTAAATCTGGCACTTCCATTTTTGCTGTTAATGCAGATCTGAATCCCATCTCTTTTCTGGCAGGATCGAAGATGATACCTGATTTACCATTGTATAAAGACTCTTTTACTTCGTCTAATGTTTTACCTAAACATGAGTAAATACCCATACCCGTAATCACAACTCGTCTATTCATGTCTTAACGAATTTATATTATTATTTAATTTATATTCAATATTTTGCACTCATGAATCCAATTGTTATGATGAAAAAGCAACCGAATACATTTTATGGTCGGCAAAGATAAAAAAAAAACCTTTCTAAGCAAAATTTAATTTTAATGGCTTGGAATGCTTGTCGATATTGAAAATAAGAATATATTTGCTAAATCAATTTAGTTGACAATAAAAAAACAGAGTGATGTTTATGGTATCAGTGAAAAAAATCATACTAATGGTGGCTTGTATGTGCTTTCTATTTACTGTACATGCAGCAAAGAATTACGAACCTGATCAGTATTATGGTAGAGAGTATCGGTTAAACGGAGATACATTACGCTATAGAGTGCTCTTCCCCGCTGGATATAATGCGGAGGGACTCAAATTTCCGTTGTTTATTTTTCTACATGGTGAGGAGTCAAGGGGCAGCGATAATGTGATGCAACTGAAACCGGGCGGCTATTTATATAAGGAGCAGACAATTCGTGATTATTATCCTGCTGTGGTAATTATTCCTCAGTGTCCGGAGAATGATGCTTGGGCAAATTATAATGTCTTGGATGGCGGTGAAATTGAGATTCCAACCAATCCGGAAGAGACAAAAACATGCGCGATACTGGCTAAACTTATCGAACATTATCTGAAGAAACCATTTGTGGATCGAAGCCAAGTTTATATTGTTGGAATGTCGATGGGTGCATTCGGCGCATTGGATATGGTGGCTCGCTACCCTAAATTGTTTACGGCTGCAGTATCTATGGGCGGCGCTATTTACCCAGAAAGAATCGCTAAATTGAGAAAATTCCCTATCCGTTTATATCATGGACAAGAGGATAAGGTGGTGCCTATTACCTACGCTCGTGATGTCTATTATCAGTTAAAATCGAATGGCTCTAATTCAGAGATTGTGGAGTATCCTGGTATCGGACATGACTGTTGGACAAATGCATTGGTGTCGTCCGATTTTATGGAATGGATCTTTAATAAGAAGAAAAAATAACTTTTAAGATCTTTTCCTTCCCCTTGAATTGGATGAATATCTATATCCCTCACTAGTATATAAGGTGGAATGAATTGTGGGAATGTTTGATGTAATTGTTTGTATGACAAATGATTGTACAATATTAGATCAGATTTGATGAAAAAAAATAAAAAAAGTGTTATCATCTATTGCAAGATTGGAAATAATAGATTACCTTTGCAACGCAATTCGTAAGAGAGTTGTTTGAGTTGAAATGATTAGTTTTGGTGCGTTAGTTCAGCTGGTTAGAATACATGCCTGTCACGCATGGGGTCAGGGGTTCAAGTCCCCTACGCACCGCCAACTATCATAACAACATATAAAAAAAGGTGCGTTAGTTCAGCTGGTTAGAATACATGCCTGTCACGCATGGGGTCAGGGGTTCAAGTCCCCTACGCACCGCATCAAATAGAGAAGACGATGAGTCTTCTTTTTTTTGTTTATAGACGAAACGAATGAAATAGGGGTGTTACCATAAACGATAATTCAATAGACGCGGCGTGCCATAATAAGTACGGACGTGGCGCGCCGCGTCCGTACCTGTTATTATTCAATTCGCATGATTTTGGCACACTGGTTTCATCGTCTTAAAGAATCCACCTGAACGGTTATTATTCAATTCGCATGATTTTGGCACCGATTGCATTAAGCCTGCTATCGATGTTTTCGTATCCTCGGTCAATTTGTTCTATATTGCTGATGGTGCTGGTCCCATTGGCGCTCATGGCGGCAATTAACAGGGCGATACCTGCACGGATATCGGGAGAGGACATGTTTGAAGCACGAAGATTGGTTTCGTTTCCCAAACCGATTACCGTAGCTCTGTGGGGGTCGCAAAGGATGATTTGAGCTCCCATGTCGATTAGTTTATCGACGAAGAACAAGCGGCTTTCGAACATTTTTTGGTGAATGAGTACGCTGCCGCGAGCTTGGGTTGCCACAACAAGGAATACACTTAGCAGGTCGGGTGTTAATCCAGGCCATGGTGCATCCGCAAAGGTCATGATGGAACCATCCATAAAGGTGTCGATTGTGTATTTATCTTGTTTGGGAATGTAGATGTCGTCATCTATGTGTTCCAGTTTGATGCCTAATTTACGGAAACAATCAGGAATCATTCCTAATTTTTCATATTGAACGTTTTTGATGGTGACTTCAGAATGTGTCATGGCGGCCATTCCGATGAAACTACCGATTTCGATCATATCAGGGAGGATGGTGTGATCAGCACATCCATGAAGTTTTTCCACACCTTCTATGGTGAGAAGGTTAGAGCCTATTCCGCTGATTTTAGCTCCCATCTTATTTAGCATCTCGCATAGTTGCTGTATATAAGGTTCGCAAGCGGCATTATAGATGGTTGTTGTTCCTTGAGCCAGAACAGCAGTCATGACGATGTTGGCGGTACCTGTGACCGAAGCTTCGTCGAGAAGGATGTATATACCTTTTAGCGAGTTGGCTTGTATTCTATATAGTTTTAATTCTGGATCGAAGCAAAAGATCGCTCCCAATTTTTGTATTCCTATGAAATGGGTGTCCAATCGTCTTCTTCCTATCTTATCACCACCTGGCTTGGGGACGACAGCTTTTCCGAAGCGAGCAACAAGAGGTCCGACCAGCATGACAGACCCTCTTAGCGCAGAACATTGTTTGTAGAACTGCGGAGTATCTAAGAAATCAAGATTTACGTTATCAGCTTGGAATGAGTAGCAACCTTTCTCTTTTTTATTGACTCTGACCCCCATGTCTTTGAGCAGGCAGATAAGATTGTTCACATCTAAAATATCTGGAATATTGGAAATAATGACCTCTTCATCTGTAAGAAGAGTGGCGCAAATGACTTCCAATGCTTCATTTTTAGCTCCTTGAGGATATATGTTCCCTTTGAGAGAATGTCCGCCTTCGATTAAGAATTTTGCCATGGCTGAGATCGTTAAGAGTTATTTTTTCTTTTTTTTCTTGTTGGAAGATGTAGGTTGCGCTTTGTAATCGGCTAGTTTTATCCCTTTATCATACAACAAAATTTGTTCTTTGGATAGATAAGCAAGATCTTCGAAGATTTTCAAATCATCCACACCATCCTTATTGAAGGTGATGTAGCTTTTTTTCATGTAGTTGGCAATCATGATTTCCAACTGGCTTCGTTCTTCTCCAGGTTCCATTTCAACCGCCTTTTCAATGAGACTATGAATGATTTTTCCATAGTGCATGAATCGGATGTTTTTCGAAGAAGAGTATTCGATTTTTTCGGGCTTTACATTTAGTTTTTCTTGTTTGATTACCTCATAAGGGAAATCGATGTCCAGTTTGAAGTTCGACATGATTGCGAGGTGATCCCATAAGATATGTTTAAAGTCATCCAGATCTTTCAGTTGTGGAAATAAATTGCCCATTGTGTTGATGATGGTGTAAGCACAAGCAGTACGTTCTTCTCTATCTTCAATCGTAAGGCAATGATCTACCATATTTTGAATGTTTCTCCCGTATTCAGGGAGGATTAATTTTTCCTTTTGGGTATTATACTCCATATTGATTCAAAAATTAAAAACGCATTAAAATTAGGAAAAAAAATCGAGAAGGGAAACGTATAATGTATAGAATGAAAAAAAATGCGGATTTTTTTCAAAAAGAATTGTGTATAAGAAAAAATAAGTCTATATTTGCGAGGTTATTACTACTACCATGGACTGGGTTCAAAGTCCAATAAACAATCAGATAAATATTCGTATTATAAAATTTAAGGTGTGGAGTAGCACTTTTTTGAGTTTGTTTTGTACATATTGAGTATCAATTAATACATATGAAAATTAGTGATTTAAAGTTGAAAACCCTATCAGATTTGAAGGGTATTGCTAAAGAGTTGGAAATTAAGCGTATTGATTCTTTTAGAAAGGATGATTTGATTTTCAGAATTATAAGTGAGATTGCAGCATGGCAAAATGAGGGAAAAACATTACCTGAATCATTGCATTTAGAAGAGGGTGGCAATGATATAAATGCGGAGTCTGAGAAGGAAAGTTCTTCAGATGCTGTTAGTGCGTCTGTGGAGGAAAAGAAACAAGAAACAACAAATATAAGTGAGAAAAAACCAGTGCAGAGAGAGTTAGAATTTGCCGAGGTGTCGAATAATCCGCAAGGAGATTCTACGCCACATGAAGTGTATGAAGCACCTCGGGAAGCAGATGTTGAAAAGAGAATTGATGCACAGCCTCGTCCAAATTATGATAATTATGGTCATAATAATAACGGGATGGATTATCCTCAGCGGAAAAAGATGCAACAAGTACCTCAGAAAAACCGTGCTTACGGTGGATTTGATGCTATGGCGTCTGGAAATCCTGCAGCAGCTATGGCTAGAATGATCCTAAATAAGAAGAAGGGTATTCCTGTGCCAGAGCCAGAGGAGATCCTTGAAAGCATAAAGCGAATCAAAGAGGAAAAGGATGAGAGAGAAAGAGTAGAAAGGATAGAAGAGGTAGCTGTAAAAGAGAATAAAAAAGAGGCTGTAAAAGAGAAACCGAAAGAGGAGAAAAAGGAAGTTGCAGAGCCTCAGCAAGAAACAATAAAAACATATGATTTTGAGGATATCGTCAAAGGTGAGGGTGTGTTGGAAATCACGAATGAAGGATTCGGATTCCTGCGATCTGCTGACTATAATTATCTGACGTCTCCTGATGATATTTATGTATCTCAATCTCAAATTAAATTATTCGGGTTGAAGACGGGTGATGTGATAGAAGGAACTATCCGTCCTCCGAAAGAAGGGGAGAAATATTTCCCATTGGTGCGCGTAGATAAAATTAATTCTCGTTCTCCAGAATATGTTCGTGATCGTGTTCCATTCGATCATCTGACGCCTTTGTTCCCTGATGAAAAGTTCAATTTGACGGGAGGAAAGACAACTTGTAACACGTCTGTTCGTGCTGTTGATTTGTTCTCACCAATTGGAAAAGGACAAAGAGGTTTGATCGTTGCTCAACCGAAGACAGGTAAGACCATGTTGCTGAAGGATATAGCAAATGCTATTGCAGAAAATCATCCAGAGGTGTATATGATTATTCTTTTGATCGATGAACGTCCGGAAGAGGTGACTGATATGGCAAGAAGTGTAAATGCGGAGGTGATCGCTTCTACCTTTGATGAGCCGGCCGACCGTCATGTGAAAATTGCCGGTTTGGTGTTGGAAAAAGCAAAACGTATGGTGGAATGTGGACATGATGTGGTGATTCTGTTGGATTCTATTACCCGTTTGGCTCGTGCATACAATACGGTAGCTCCAGCGTCAGGTAAGGTATTGTCGGGTGGTGTGGATGCAAATGCATTGCAGAAGCCAAAGAGATTCTTCGGTGCCGCTCGTAATATTGAGAATGGAGGAAGTTTGACGATTATCGCAACAGCTTTAACGGATACAGGATCTAAGATGGACGATGTGATATTTGAAGAGTTTAAGGGTACGGGTAATATGGAGTTGCAATTGTCCCGTCAATTGGCAAATAAACGCATCTATCCAGCTATTGATATCATTGCATCAAGTACCCGACGTGATGATTTATTACAGTCGCCTGAGGTGGTTCGCCGTATGTGGGTGGTGCGTAATCATATCTCTGAAATGACTCCTATTGAGGCGATGGATTTCTTGAAGCGTCAGATTGAGATGACTCGCTCCAACGAAGAACTATTGGCTACGATGAATAATTAGGATGATTTTCCATCCTTTCTTGATTCCCTTTCTCATCCTCCTTGTTTGGGTGAGAAAGGGGATTTTTTGTGAATATAAGTGTCTATAGGAATGGGAAAAACGGTATTGCGGAATTTAGCTGCTGTGCCAATGTGTTATGTAATCTATTTTAAGAAAAATCTTTTAAAATTAACTAAAAATCGGACGATTAGGTAGAATAATTTTTGTATTTTTGTGCTTTATAAATGGTTATGATATGGAAAAAGAAAAAGAGAAACAGGAGGAAAATCAGAAGAAGGGATTCTTTTCCAAAATCAAGGCGGCGATTTCTACTGAGCCAATACGAGTCGGTGTTGGTGTAGTAGTTATTATATTTGGATTGTTCCTTGCATTGTCTTTCTTTTCTTTCTTTTTTACGGGATGGGAGGATCAGAGTCTTCTTACAGGTGAATATTCCGCAGAGTATTTGTCAGAAAACATACAGAATTGGACAGGTTTGATAGGTGCTCGGTTGTCTGATTTCTTTATCAACAGGACATTCGGATTGTCTATTTTTTCTTATTTGTTTTATTTGTTTCTTATCGGATTCTGGTTGATTAATATTCGGCCATTTAAGGGAAAGATGCTTCGTGTTTTCTTCGTTTGCTCATTCTTCCTTATTTGGGGCTCCTTATTGTTAGGCTCGTTCGTAGATAAATATGATTCTACGTTTTTGTTTTTAGGAGGAGAACATGGGTATTGGATGACATTATTCCTCAAAGCTAATATAGGGTACGTTGGCATTGTCTTGGTGTTGATCTTATCTCTTTTGATCTTTTCGTTTTATGCTTTTGAGGGTGTCTTTGAGAAATTCAATTCGTTGATATCGTACGTGTTTGGCCCTAGAGTTGCGTTAACGGTTGATGATGAAGGAAATGATGTGCCATCGAATGGTCAGGATACAAATTTGCAGAATGGTGATGTGCAGGGAGGTACTGAAACAGATACAGGGGAGATAACGCCAGTAGGAGACAAAGAGGATGATAATACGTCTGTTGCTCATCAGACACAGAATGGAGAGGGTGAGACCACCATTCCGGAGGTTAGTTGTGTTACGGGTGATGATGAGGGTGGAGAAAAAACTGTTCAAACAACCACTCCTTCAGATATTGAATTTATCGTAGAATCGCCTAAAACTGATAGATATACATCTGATTTGCAATCAAATGGAACGAATGAGGATGTGGACAAATCAGCCGATAATCATGAGAACGAATCAAATTCAACCATTATTAAAGTAGAAGGATCAGAGGAAGATGAAGTTGGCTTTACTATCGAGCAGACAAATGTTGAGATGGTTAAGAAGGAGGATATCAGTGAGCTATATGATCCGACTAAGGATTTGGAGAATTATAAAAAACCATCGTTGGATTTGTTTGATGAGCATCCTGTACAACAGAATATTGATGTAGAGGAGCAGAATCAGAATAAGAATCGAATTGTTGAGGTGTTGCGCAGTTTCGGTGTGGAGATTACATCTATTCGAGCTACTGTAGGTCCTACGGTGACATTGTATGAGGTCACTCCTGCACCAGGTGTGCGTATTGCAAAAATACGTAATCTGGGAGATGATATAGCCTTGACAATTGCGGCAAAAGGAATTCGTATAATAGCACCTATACCAGGGAAAGGAACAATAGGTATTGAGGTGCCTAATGCAAAGCCGGTTATTGTGCCGATGGCTGAAATCATTGGAAGCAAGAAATTTCAGGAATCCAAGTTTGATTTGCCGATAGCATTGGGTAAAACCATAACGAATGAGGTGTTTATGTTGGATCTATGTAAGATGCCTCATGTATTGGTTGCGGGAGCTACGGGACAAGGTAAGTCTGTCGGACTGAATGCGATTATCACTTCGTTGTTGTACAAGAAACATCCATCTGAGTTGAAGTTTGTGATGGTTGACCCTAAGATGGTGGAGTTCAGCATGTATGCACCGATTGAGAAGCATTTCTTGGCGAAGATGCCAGATGAGGAAGATGCGATCATAACGGATGTGAAGAAGGTTGTGAATACGTTGAACTCTCTATGTATAGAGATGGATCAGCGTTATGAATTGTTGAAGGAAGCATCGGTTCGTCAGATTAAGGAGTATAATGAAAAATTCATCAATAGACGATTGAATCCTAATAAAGGGCATCATTTCATGCCTTATATTGTTGTTGTGATAGATGAGTTTGCGGATTTGATTATGCAGGTAGGAAAAGAGGTGGAAACACCTATTGCGCGTATTGCACAGAAAGCACGTGCGGTGGGCATCCACATGATACTTGCCACACAGCGTCCATCTGCAAATATTATCACGGGTGTGATACGTGCTAATTTCCCAGCTCGATTTGCATTCCGTGTTTCGACAGGTTTGGAGTCGCGTGTCATTTTGGATACGAGTGGAGCTGATCAGTTGATAGGTAGGGGTGATATGTTGATTTCGCAGGGGAATGATTTGGATCGTGTGCAGTGTGCCTTGGTCGATACACCGGAGGTGGAACGTATTGCAAAGCATATTGCGGGTCAGCAGGGATATCCGACAGCCTTTATTTTGCCAGAATACCATGATGAGAGTGAAGGAGGAGAGGTGAAAGATGTTGATTTGTCGAAGAAAGATTCTATGTTTAATGAGGTGGCAGAATTGGTTGTGGCTACGCAGCAGGGATCCACGTCGATGATTCAGAGAAAATTCTCCATTGGATATAACCGTGCGGGAAGAATCATGGATCAGTTGGAGGCTGCTGGTATTGTGGGACCTGCAGAGGGAAGTAAACCTCGTCAGGTTTTAGTTACAGACATGGTACAATTGGATTCCATGTTAAATTCTTTGTAATAAAATAGCAAAAGAGAATGAAGAGATTTTTATTTGTATGTATATCGTGCTTATTGTCCATAATGGGAATGGCACAGGAAAAAGCGGTAGATCCAAAAGCTAAGATGTTGTTAAATAAAGCAATCGAGGCATTTGAGTCGAAGAAAGGTGTTGTGGCTGATTTTATGATGAAAATAGAAAATACTAAAAACGGGGAAGAGGAATCGTTCCCGGGTAAGGTGATTCTGAAGGGCGAGAAATTTAAATTGCAGATGCAGGATGTTGAAACCTATTTTGATGGAAAGACGGAATGTGTTTACATGGTGAAGGAGGGTGAGGTTACGATTAGTCATCCTGAAAAAGAGGATTTGAAAGATGTCAATCCTATTCTGTTGATGAAATCATGTGCCACAGATTATAAGATGCGTTACCTTGGAAACGTGAAGGTGAATGGGAAAGTCATGGAAAAGGTAGAATTGTATCCGAATGATTTAAAAAGTAAATACTCAATCATCACGTTACTGATAGAAAAAGATACGTTGCAGTTGAATACAATCTCGTTCAGAGGGAAGAATGGTGTAACCACTCAGTTTTATGTAACGAAGATGGAGAATCAGAAAGGATTAGCAGATGATTTGTTTGTGTTTAACACGAAGAATCATCCGAATGTGGAAGTGGTTGATTTGAGATAACAGGGAAATATAAGAGTAATCATTAATTCAAGATAATATGGCTGATATAGAGAAAGTTCGTTGCCTGATCATCGGTTCAGGACCAGCAGGTTATACAGCTGCTATATATGCAGCAAGAGCCAATTTGGCACCAGTGTTATATGAAGGTATATTGCCAGGCGGACAGTTAACAACTACTACGGAGATAGAGAATTTCCCTGGTTATCCAGAAGGGATATCGGGAGCTGAGATGATGGAGGATATACGCAAACAGGCGATACGATTTGGTGCAGATGTACGATTGGGAATTGCTACAAAGGCAGAGTTGAGTCCTAATCATCATATCATAACGATTGATGGAGAAAAGAAGATAGAAGCAACCACCCTTATCATATCGACAGGTGCTTCTGCGAAATATTTAGGATTAGATGATGAAAAAAAATATGCAGGTTTAGGTGTCTCAGCCTGTGCAACTTGTGATGGCTTTTTTTATCGAAAAAAGAAAGTTATCGTAGTAGGTGGAGGCGATACAGCATGCGAGGATGCACTGTATCTGGCAAGAGCTTGTTCGAAAGTCTATTTGGCTGTCAGAAAGGACAAACTGCGTGCTTCTAAGGTGATGCAGGAAAGAGTCATTAATAATGACAAAATAGAAATCCTATATAAGCATGAGGTAATCGGATTGGATGGTGAGAATGGGGTGCAGTCGGCACTTTTGATGAAGAATAGAGGCGAAGCCAATCAGGAGGAGTATAGTATTCCTGTTGATGGATTGTTCTTGGCTATAGGACATCATCCAAACTCTGCTTTGTTTTCAGATTATATTGATGTAGATGTAGAAGGGTATATAAAGACAAAAGGTGCTACGGCACAAACATCTATGCCGAGTGTCTATGCGGCGGGTGATGTGGCAGATCCTTCTTATCGTCAGGCCATCACGGCTGCAGCCAGTGGATGTAAGGCTGCGAAGGATGCAGAACGTTATTTGTTGGCACAAGGATTATAAAAGGAAGATCCGGGGACAACCTATAGATGTAGTTGAAGACTGACAATCAAAATATGGATTGAGTTGTAAAAGAGAAACGATGGAGAAAGATTTAGAAAGGATAGAATATCTAAGGAATGAGTTGAATAAGCATAATTACAATTATTATGTTTTATCTACTCCGACCATTTCTGATTTTGAGTTTGATCAGATGATGAGGGAATTACAAGATTTGGAAATGCAACATCCAGAGATGTTTGATCCTTCATCTCCCACTCAGAGAGTTGGAAGTGATATATCCAAAAATTTCCAGCAAGTTGCACATAAGTATCCGATGTTATCTTTAGGCAATACCTATTCGAAGGAAGAGGTGTCAGATTTCTATCAAAGAGTATCTAAAGGGTTGGAAGGCGAATCGTTTGAAATCGTCTGTGAGTTGAAATATGATGGTACGTCTATCTCGTTAACGTATGAACATGGTAAGTTAGTTCGTGCAGTGACGCGCGGAGATGGCGAAAAAGGTGATGATGTGACAGATAACGTCCGAACCATTCGTTCGATTCCGTTGGTTCTTCATGGTGATTATCCGGATGAGTTTGAAATACGTGGAGAGATTTTAATGCCTTGGATGGTTTTTGAGAAGTTGAATGAGGAGAGACTTCAGAATGAGGAACCCTTATTTGCTAATCCGAGGAATGCAGCGTCGGGTACGCTAAAGATGCAGAATTCGAAGGAGGTGTCGAAGAGAAAATTAGACTCCTATCTGTACTATCTGTTGGGTGATACGATTCCAGAAGATACACATTATGATAATTTAAAAGCGGCGCAGAAGTGGGGATTTAAAATCTCCGATGCCATGAAGGTATGTCATTCTGTTGATGAAATATTTGATTTTATTCAATATTGGGATGTAGAGCGGAAAAATTTGCCAGTTGCTACAGACGGTATTGTTTTGAAGGTAAATTCTATTGCCCAGCAGGAGCAGTTAGGATATACGGCAAAATCCCCACGTTGGGCTATCGCTTATAAATTTCAGGCTGAACGAGCCTGTACAAGATTGAACTCCATATCCTATCAAGTAGGAAGAACGGGAGCCATTACACCGGTGGCAAATCTAGACCCTGTACAGTTGTCTGGTACAATTGTGAAACGTGCCTCATTACATAATGCAGATATCATTCGTTCATTGGATTTGTATATCGGTGATATGGTGTATGTGGAGAAGGGCGGAGAGATTATCCCTAAGATTGTTGGGGTGGATTATAATCAAAGAGGCATTGATATAGGAGAGAAGGTTCAGTTTATTTCGAAGTGTCCAGAATGTGGAACTCCATTGATTAGATTGGAAGGAGAAGCAGCGCATTATTGTCCTAATGATGCACATTGTCCGCCACAGATAAAAGGTCGGATAGAACATTTCGTGGGACGTAAAGCCATGGATATTAATCTCGGAGAAGAAAATATTAATCTGTTGTATAATAAAGGGATGATAAAGAATATTGCAGATTTGTATGATTTAGATATGCGAGAGTTGTCTGGTTTGGACCGTTGGGGCGAAACCAGTGCAAAGAATGTGATAGAGAGTTTGGAGAAATCCAAACAAGTTCCTTTTGAACGTGTTCTGTTTGCATTGGGAATTCGCTATGTTGGGGCTACCACGGCAAAGAAGATTGCCAATGCAATGAAGAGCATCGAAACGATAGAGAGAGCTACAGTGCCTGATTTGCAGGTGATTGATGAGGTTGGAGAGAGAATAGCGCAAAGCGTGTATGATTATTTCCGATTAGAGGAAAATAGAGCGATTGTAGATAGACTGAAACAGGTAGGTTTACAGTTTGAGTTAGATGAAGATGTTTTAAAAAATCGTACAGATAAATTAGCTGGTTTGTCAATTATTATCAGTGGTACCTTCCAACGACATTCTCGTGACGAGTTAAAACTGTTAATAGAACAGAATGGAGGTAAAAATGTCTCCTCTATATCATCTAAAACAGATTATCTGATTGCGGGTGAGAATATGGGACCAGCAAAACTAGAGAAGGCGAAAAGTCTGAATGTGAAGATGATAAGTGAAGAGGATTTTGAAAATATGATAAAATAATAAGGAGTATTCAAAATGTTTGAAGGACTAAAACGAAAATATATTAACTGGCAGATTTCTGGATTTGCATCTGATAAGAAATACAGAAGAGAAAAAAAATTCATCAATTGGCAGGAGGTACAGAATGTCCAGATATTGATTGCTCTTGATTCCCCAAAGAATGGGGTGATGGATGATATTCTGAAATGCATGGCAGGGAAAAATGTGAGTGTTTGGTGTTATATTTCACAAAACAATTATGTTCGTCAGGATTCAGAAAAAGTCACTTATTTAAATCCGAAATCTATTTCATTTCTGGCTAAACCCAATAAAATCATTATTGGTAAATTCATTAAGGAGACCCCCGATGTCTTGTTGGATCTGACGATGTCGGAGTGTTTCCCATTAAAATATCTTGCAGGTGCTTCGAAGGCGCATTGCAAATGTGGAATCAGCAAGGAAGATTATTCTCTGTATGATTTGGAAATACGCGGAGATCGTAATATGAGCAGGATGGAACTGCTAGAGCAGATAATGTATTATCTGAATACGATACAGAGCAAAAAATAGCGAAATAAAAAGCAGCGTATTCGACAATTTTTTTTTTAATTTTGTACTTTGTAAAAATTAGGAAGATTTTTAACAAAATGACACAGACAAAATTTACAGGATTAGGTATTGCCCTAATCACACCATTTAAAGAGGATGATAGTATCGATTATGATGCCTTAGGTAATCTATTGGATTATCAGTTACAAGGTAGTATAGATTATTTGGTGGTGCTGGGAACTACAGCGGAAACACCAACGTTGACGGAAGAGGAAAAAAAGTCTGTTTTGCAATTTGTTTTAAATAAAGTGAAAGGTAGAGTTCCTATCGTTCTCGGTTGTGGTGGAAATAACACAAAAGCAATCGTTGATAAGTTAAAGAAAGATGATTTCTCAGGTATAGATGCCATTCTTTCTGTTGTTCCTTTTTACAACAAACCATCTCAAGAAGGTATTTATCAACATTATAAGGCAATTGCAGAGAGTTCTCCTGTGCCTGTGATATTATATAATGTGCCAGGACGTACGGGAGTGAATATGTTGCCTGATACGACGATTCGTTTGGCTCGTGAATTTAAAAATATCATAGCCATCAAGGAGGCTTGCGGAAACATGGATCAGATCAATGATATCATAAAGCGTAAGCCAAAGGATTTCATGGTCATTTCTGGTGATGATGGAATCACCTATCCGTTGATTACTATGGGGGCACAAGGTGTCATTTCAGTGATTGGAAATGCTTTCCCTAAGGAATTTGGACGTATGGTACGATTGAGTTTACAGGGTGATTATGAGTCTGCTCGTGTGATTCATCAGAAGTTTACGGATCTGTTTGACCTGTTGTTTGTGGATGGTAATCCTGCAGGTGCAAAGTGTATGCTTTCATTGATGGGTTATATAGAGAATAAACTTCGGTTGCCGCTGGTGCCAACTAGAATGGTAACGTATGAGAAGATTCGAGAGGTGCTTAATAGTTTAAATGTTAAGTGCTAAATATACAGAAAAGCCTACTTGAAAAAGTTAGGCTTTCTTTTTAATAAAAGTTGCTTTTGAGATACTGTATAAAATTTGCGTATAAGGGTACAAATTACCATGGATGGCAGGAACAACCGAATGATGTTTCTGTTCAGTCTGTATTGACTGAGGCTTTGTGCAGAATATTACGTTGTCATGTTGAACTGACGGGTGCAGGACGAACAGATGCGGGTGTTCATGCAAAGTGTATGTATGCCCATTTTGATTTGGAGAATAGTATAGAGGATCTTCCTTTGATAACGAATAAGTTGAATAGTGTTTTGCCGAATGATATTGCTGTAGATAAAGTGTTTCCTGTAGCCGATGATTTTCATGCTCGATTTAGTGCGAAGTCTCGTACCTATAACTATTTTGTTACGACTAAAAAGGTGCCGTTCATGACAGAATTTGCTGCTCGTTTTACCTTTCCGTTGAATATGGATGCTATGAATGAAGCAGCTCGAAAACTATTGGATTATACTGATTTCACCAGTTTCTCAAAGGTGCATACAGATGTGAAGACCAATAATTGCACAATCTATCATGCTCAATGGGAACCTACGGAGTATGGTATGGTCTTTACCATAAAAGCCAACCGTTTCTTGCGCAATATGGTGCGTGCCATTGTGGGTACGTTGATTGAAGTGGGGAAGGGTAAACTAACTGTTGATCAATTTTGCGATATCATTGAAAAGAAAGACCGCTGTGCTGCTGGCATGTCGGTACCTGCACAAGGGTTATTTCTGGTGGATGTGGAGTATTGAAAAATAAATTCTTTAGGATAGTTTGCAACAAAAAGAGACGACTTCATGTCGCCTCTTTCTTGTTATAGAACTCACCTTATAATACGAAATCATTATCACAACTTCACTTTCAAACTGACGGTTCCAGACTTAACAATGTAAGTGCCATGTTGAGGCATAACTACACTCTGTGCTTCACTCGTCACCTCCTTCACAAGCCTTCCTCCGAGGTCATAGATTCTGACTGGCATCGTGGCTCCGCTGTATGTGATTTTTCCGTCTGCGCCCCATGCCTTAAATGATGCATCTGAAACGTATTCTGTAACATCTGTTCCTTCATCGATGTATTCCACAGTCCAACCTTCTGGAATACGGTTCTCTCCATATTCTAAAGGTAGTTCCTTAGGGCAATAGAATGTTCCTGTAGGTGCAACGTCTTCTACCCAAAACAAAGTTGCCATTGATACTTCCCATTCTGTGAAACTGACTTTTATCTTTTGTAGATTTTCACAACTCTCAAACATACTATTATAACAACTATTAGCCAATTCCATCGCAGGTAATTTTGGTGCCTCCGTCAGTTTTTTACAGACTTCAAACATTCTTTCATAACAATGATCAGCCAATTTTGTTGCTGGTAATTCTGGTGCTTTAGTCAAATTTGTACCTGAAAACATGGCATTATAACAATTATCAGCCAATTCTGTTGCGGGAAGTTCTGGTGCTTGGAGCAGACCTGTGCCAGAAAACATTAATTCATAACAACTAGAAGCCAGTACTGTTGCTGGCAACTCTGGAGCTTTGGTCAGACTCTGACATGTCGAAAACATACACAAATAACACCCAGAAGCTAATTCTGTTGCTGGCAATTTCGGTGCTTTAGTCAGATTTATACAGAAATTAAACATGCTGTAATAACACCTATTAGCCAATTTTGTTGCGGGAAGTTCTGGTGCTTGGGTTATATTAAAACAGCTTCTAAACATGTTCTCATAACAATTAGGAGCCAATTCTGTTGCTGGCAATTTCGGTGCCAGAGACAAACTCGAACAGTCCATAAACATTGCGGAATAACAATAATTAGCCAATTTAGTTGCTGGTAATTCTGGTGCCATGGTCAGATTTGTACAATGATCAAACATGTGTTCATAACAATTTTCGGTTAATTCTGTTGCAGGCAGTTCTGGTGCTTGGGTTAGACTTGGACAATTATAGAAAAGACGTATAAAACAAAAATTAGAAGGAATAGTCTTGTTTTCTCCGATTCCATCTATTAAACTCATAACACTACCACTAGCTGCAATCTTACCAGTCATCTTAAAATATGTGTATTTATCCTCATATTTGGAAAATCCATCAGGGTTATTTCCTCTTAACAATGCCTTGTCACCCTTGTTTGTCAATATAATAGTATTGTTTCCCATAAAATCGCCTTCCAATAGAGTCGTCCACGTTTCCCCGTCATCGAGTGAATACTCTACATTAGGATTATTTTTCCCCCAATTACTTATACTAAACGAAGAGTTATCTTCTTCAGCAGTGAATGTAAGGTAGTTGGATGAATAAGCAAGCATTGTAAAGCATGACGTCAGCAGTGCAAAAAAAATTTTTCTTTTCATTTTTGTTTCTTACGGGAGGTTCTATAAATTCATTCTTCAGCATCTGCAAGAACCTGTTAAATCGGAGACTGAAGGTTGTCCTTCATGGACAACTTTCCAAAGTTAAGTAAAATACTATTTTCTCTATATGATTTATATTCATAAATCCCCCCTCCCTCTGTTTTCTTGATTATTATCAATTCTATGTATCAACTATTGTGTTTTCATTTTTTTTCTTATTTTTTTACTTCTAAAATTCCACTTTTTGCCCTAAAATAAAAGTTGTTTGGTTGATTATTAGATTTTAATTTATAGAAGTCCCTATACACTCTTTAAAATTTTAAGACAAATAATCTATAGTTTACACACATCATGTTCACTAATACAAATACAAAAAACCTTAATTTCGCAGTATTTTAGTTAATAACTATTTTTATCGGGTTACGAAATTAAGGTTCTCATTCACTTCATTATTTACATTTTTTTATCTCATTTGAAGTAGAAGGTTAGTGTTCCGAAAAAGGTACTGTGTTTAGTTTTATAATCTAGATTTTCGGCTCTATAAAGATCGAGAATGCCAAGATCATATCCCACGGTAAACTTAGTTTTCTGAGAAAATGCGAATCCCAAACCAAAACGAAAACCAAAATCTAGTCTTTTCGCATGTTCATTGTCGAAAACTTTAGATTTAGGAGCCTTATTACGCATATCACCTAACATTTCTTCCGCTACCTGTTGCATTGATGCATCTTCCAAATCTAGGGTATAGTCGGTAGTGGTCTTCCCAGTTAGACCGACACCTACGTAAGGACCTGCTTGAGGAATTAATCCAAAGTTTCCTAAATTGATGCGATAGTTTAAAGTCAGAGGAACAGCAACATAATGAATAGATGTTTTAGTTTCTTCGTCTATTTCAAAATAATCGTTGCTGTGTTCATATCCTATTTCGTCTGTTTTGTAACCTTTTCGCTGGTATGTCACTCCAGCCTCTAAAAAAAGGTTGTCAACAAATGCATAATCGAACACCACTCCTCCTTGAATGTTAGCGATTCCATCAGGATCTTTTAGGTCATACGGGTCATTCATACGCATGGTTGATAAACCAGCTCCTGCGGTTATACCTACATTGAAATCTCCTTTTTTCGCCTCTTGGGCATTCATGCTGATAGTTGCACCTAACGAAATGACAGCTAGAAACAAGTTTTTTATTCTCATGATAATTATTAATTAGATGTTTTTTATTTCCTTCAATCGTCGATATCTGTTAAGATGAACTCTTTATTAAAGGTCAGTTCAATCCCGTTGGATAGTTTTACCTCGTATTCTCGATTGTCTTTGTCTATCTCAGTGATCTTCACATTAGTATAGAGTTCTTTTATTTTTTTTAGAATTTCTGAAGGAATTAGTTCTTCAGGAACAGAACAAAACTTGCATGTTACCTCTTTCCAATCACCGTTTTTGTAAAATTCAACTTTGGCACTACTTGTAAGAATGACTTTGTAACGAACTTCTAAAAATTCTTTTTCGCAAACGGCAAGCGATACTTTGTCATTCGAGAAATATTCTTTTATGAAAGACTGACTCTTGGCAGGTAACTGATCAAAACTTATTGGTTTGTTGTTGTCTGCCCATACATTGAATAAACTCACAAATGCAAAAAGAATGCATAAAAATGGTCTTAAGAAATTTGATGTTTTCATATTCGTAAAAATTTTAGTTAAACATAAATTTTGATACAAATATCGAACTCAAATGTAAAATGAAATTGAAATATCTTTTTTTTTGTTGAATTTAGTTTTCATTATTACAGAATTTTATTCCTTCCCCATGATAATAGAAATTGATGCCATCCATTATCGTGTTTATATTTCAAATTCATATTGTAAAGTTTGACTATAGAATTAACAAGAGAAAGTCCAAGTCCAGAAGAATTATTATTTCTGCGTTTAGAATAAAATCGATTAAAAATTAAAGATTCGTCTAATGGTTCGTTTCCTTGATTGGAGAAGGAAATGGAGTGATTCGTTGATGATATACGAATTAATGAATATTGGTCACTATGAACAAAAGCATTTTTAATCAGATTGGAAAACAAAACGTTTGCTAATGTTGTATTCATCATGACGGTGCAATTGTCAGATAGATTATGTTCTACTGAGATAGATTTCGACTCGAAAATGTCTGCGTATGTGTTTATTAGTTCTTCTATTAGTGATTTTATATTGATTTCTTCAGACTCATAATATTGTTTCCCTTCTATTTTGGAAAGTAATAAGAGGGTTTTATTTAATCGTATGACAGAGGAAAGAGTGCGACGCATGTTGACTAATCCTGTCATTTGCGTTTCGTTGAAATTGTTGGATTCCAACATCCATTCAATCTGGTTGTTAAGGATAGCTAGAGGAGTTTGTAGCTCGTGAGAAGCATTCCCGATAAATTCGTTTTCACGGATTCTGAGTTCTTCAGAACGATTGACAGCATTTTGAGCGGCTGTTTTCAGTTTGTTGAATTCGGTTATGTTTGTTTGAATGTCGATGGTATATAGTTTATTTCCTCCAGGTTTATGATTATCGAGCCAATGAAGAAGTTTGTAGAAGGGGGTAAGGGAAGTGCGAAAAACAAAGATACAGATAATGATAATTAAAATTGCAAGGGTGATGTAAAGTAGTGAAATCCAGTATAGTATAGTATATAATAGATCATCACGTTCAAACGTGGGAGAACTAACACGTAATTCGTAATTGGTTCCATTTTTATCTTGAAAGATAGTCACAAGAGTCCTTGCTGGTTCTGTTTCTTCTTTTTCGGGGATGAATATATCTTCGTTAAAATATCGAAGACGAGAAACAGTATCTGCGTAAGATTGCGAAACAGGCTTGATTATATATGTGTTATTTGTCCCATCTGTGGAAGACGGAAGTCTTTGTCCTGCTAATACTCGTATGATAATTTGTTCTGCGTATAGATCCAGCGCATCATCCGTTTCATCATTTATCTCCTCCATCATTCTAAAATAAAAGAGTGCTCCCCAGATAATCATTAAGGGAATGATGGCTAAGGAAAGGCGGATGGTCACTTGGTTAACTAACTTCATATCGATCTTCTTTTGAAATTAATTTATATCCGAATCCGTAGATGGATTTGATCTCGATAGTGGCTTCTGCATGGGCAAGTTTCTGTTTTAAATTTTTTATTTGAGCATAGACATAGTGAAAATCATCTGACTGATCGGCACTGTCGCCCCATACTTGTTCGGCGAGTAAAGCTTTGTCGATGATGTGATTGGGGCGTTGCATGAAATAAGAAAGTATTTGATACTCTTTCTTTAAGAGAGGAACATTAACATTATTAACAAGAAGGGAATTCTTATCTGTGTCGAGAAAAACGTTTCCAAGAGTGAACCCATGAATCCCATTGTTTTGTGAGCGACGTGCTACACTTCTGATTCTTGCAGACAATTCAAGCAGGTGAAATGGTTTAGGAAGGTAATCATCTGCACCCAATTCAAGTCCTGTCACTTTGTCTTCAATAGAATCTTTGGCAGAAAGGATAATTACAATTTCTTTTCTTTTGTTGGCCTTTATCTCTTTTAGGAGTTGAAGTCCATTTCCATCTGGTAGCATTATGTCGAGAAGGATACAATCATATGTGTAGACACCAATTTTATATCGAGCCTCTTTCAATGAAAAAACGCTCTCCACAGTATGTTTCTCTTTTGTGAGTGAACGTTTCATTAAATCTTGTAAGGATACCTCGTCTTCTATAATTAGTATTTTCATAATGGGAAAAGACAAATTTAATGGATTGAGATAATAAAATGTCATTAAGGAAAACAAATATAAAAAAGAATTATATATAGTCTATAAAATTCTCAGAACAAATTATGGAAGGTTCTATAAATTCATGTTTCAGTATTCGTATGAACCAGTTAAGACGAATACAGAACGGTTGCTCGTTATAAATAACTCTCCAAAGTTATTCTTTTTGTTTTAATCTCACAAAATCACCCATAAATTTGTTAGGAAGGGAAGATAGATATACCTTTGACGAAAAAAGGAATGTGAATCAGAATGACTTCACGAACAGATTTTCTAATGTGGAATTCATCAAGAAATACTCCAGGCATACATACCTATAGGAACACCCTCTATATCACTCCATCCAACTTCGACAACCTCCTTCTTGTCTCCGATGGCGACCTTCTCACGGGTCTTCATTTTATCGGCTCGCAGAAGACGGAGGAACTTATGCGGGTGGGTGAGAAGTCTGATTTGCCTATCTTTCGGGAGACGCAGCGTTGGCTCGATAGCTACTTCTCGGGTCGTCAGCCCGATTTTACACCACATTACAAACTGGAGAATGTGACACCTTTTCGTCAGGAAGTATCAGACATCATGTGCACCATTCCTTTTGGACAAACGATGACCTACGGCGAGATAGCTATGCAGATAGCGCGAAGACACGGAATGAGGAGAATGTCGGCGCAAGCGGTGGGTGGTGCAGTGGGGTGGAACCCTATCTGCTTAATCATTCCTTGTCATCGTGTGATGGGTGCTGGAGGCCAACTCACAGGCTACGGAGGTGGAATCAACAATAAGATAGCTTTGCTTGAATTGGAAGGAATTGATTTTCAACGGGATGTTACATAAAAAGGCCTTGTCCGCACCTATCGCGAATAAGGCCTTTCCGAGAGAACCAGTTTACATTTTATTATTAACGCGTTATTTTTACTGAAAGATTACCCAAACATACAAGATAAACGCCTTTCGGCAATCTTGTTAATTGAATCTCATTTTTGTTTGGGATGATTTGAATCGTGTCAACGATTGTACCATTAAGATCGATGATGCGTAAGGTGCCTTCTTTTTTCGTATTCACATATAATTTATCTTCTGCTTGACTATAATAAATGATGGCTTCATCATCGAACAAAGAGACATTGTTTGATCCTATTGATGAGTATTCACCATCTTTTTCTATCCTCACATAGTCAACAACTGCCCATGTCCAGATAGGTGTGAGTCTCACTTCGTTATCACCCTCAGAAAACAGAAATGAACCCACAAGTGTTTCCCCTTGTTTATCTTCGCTTTTATCGTCTGAAGTGTTTCCTAATTCAATGGTATTGCTTTTCCCGTTCACTATGCAATCGATCTCCTTAAAACCGTAGATGGAGTTGTAACCGACATATACTTTATAAGCTCCTTTTTCTTCTAATGGTATGTTGATGTTGACGTAGTCTGTCGCTTCTTTAAGGTTCAACACTCCTGTTCCAGACATCTGTGACACTGTTTCATGGCTGGCGACATAGTCTGATGAACATTCCACCTCGTAGATGTTCTTTTTTGCGGACTCTTCACATAGAGTGTCATTGACCTCTTGCGTCTCTCCACATTTGTTGGTGTATTTTCGGAAGAAGTCCCACAAAGCCTTTGACGTTTGAAAATCATCATAATCATTTTTATACTCATGCCAGCGATTTTTCACAGAATAAAGAATCACCTCTGTGTCACAGTCTCCATTCTTGTAGTGCGTTTTGGTGCAAAAGTTTGAGACTTGTTTCACCTCTGGAGTGGGGTTGCAGTTGTCTTTTTTTGCGAATCCTTTTATAATAGCTGGAACGCCATTATAATCCACAAAAGAGTCTTCTTGCCCATGTATATGGCAGATAGGCACCGGACGAGAGCAGTTGAAATTCGCACCCCAAAGATTGTAGCCGGAAATGGGTCCGAAGGCGGCAAATTTATCTGCCACGTTGTTGATGATGTGGTAGGTCAGCATGCCACCCATCGAGAAGCCAGTCATATATACACGACTTTCGTCGATATTATATTCTGACGACATTTTTTTTATGATATCCAACATGAAGTTGATATCCGTCATTCCATTAATGTCCCATTGATTACCTTCTCCTTGAGGGTAAACGACTGCGAATTTAGCAGTGTCTGCAATTAGGTTCCACTGCGATGCTGTTTTCATATTTTCCATGTTATCTCCCATTCCGTGGGCAGCGATAACCAATGGTCGATTTTCTGTCAGACCATCAGGAACATAGACAAAAGCTTCTCTCCATTTGCCTCCTGTTTGAATGCGGGTTACTTGATTGTATTTGGCTGCCATTGCTGTTGTACAAACAAGCAACAAAATGATATGTAATAATAAGTTTTTCATGGATGTAAAAATTAGTGGTTATTTTACTATTTTTAATGTTAGATGGTTGAAATGCACAATGTAAATACCATTGGGTAGGTTATCAAATCGAACTACATTCTCCTTGCCTGTGATATGAATGGTATTGATGATTGAGCCATTGAGATTGACGACACGAAGCATTCCTTCTGTCTCAGAGTTAATGTGTAAGCATTGCTCTCTTTGTGCATAGTATAGTATTGTTTTGTCGTCGTATGAAGTGAGATCATTGTTGTCGGTCGATTGACACGTCTTCAGGTGAGGAGCTTTCGCTTCGTTTTTCCATGCGTCGGTGATGATTTTTCCCCAATTGCAAGACTTTCCCGAGGTGGATTGGGTTGCCAGTGTTGGATTCCTGGAAGGACCCTTTACAAGGTCGAGATATTGTACGGGATTACCGTTTCCATACCATGACCAAGCTAACCATCCGACTCTCTTCTCTTTGCAGTATGAGAGTATCTTGGCTTCGTCCACGTCTCCGTCGCTATGATACCAACCGAACTCTCCGATACATAGGGCAAGACCTTGATTTATAACGCCATCAATGTTGGATGTCACTCTACTACTGTTGCCCGCTGTTCCGTACATGTGAATAGAGAATATTACGTTACTCTCCTCGTCAGCAGCCAGCACCTCCTTTCCGTAGGTGTGGATAGTGGAAGCGTTCTGTCCGTATCCTCCGGCATCGACCATGATACAATGCCTAAGACCTGCCTTTCGGATGATAGGAATAGCTTTTTTATATCCATCTCGCCAGTTGGCGGTCGATGATGAGTTGTGCCATTCGTTGGCGATGTTGATGATTACGTATGCTTCCGTTCCTTTTAGTATCGGTGCAAGATTGGCAAAATAGCGTGCTGCATCCTCCAAGTCGCTGATTTTATCGCTTCCTGTTTCATCGTGTACTTCAAGGATAGCTGCCATTCCATCTTCTCGACAAGCTTCAATCAGTTTTTTCACTGATGAGGCATCGTCGGCAGGGGTGCCGTAGTCTTTCCCATCGGTCAGTACAATGCGTACGGCATTGGCTCCGTAGTTGTGTATCGCTTTCAATTGATCATAAGCAGAACTTTTGTACCATGTGTAAGCCATGCTGACACCTCTCATGATGAATTCGTCGCCGCAAGCATCTAGAAGTTTATTGCCATCAACATGAAATCCATCAACGTCAGAGGTTGTAGGCTCCTGATAAGGCGAGTCGTTATCCAATTCGATGCGAACATAATCTATAGGCGCCCAAGTCCAAATGGGTGTTATCGATATTTTGTTATCTCCCTTCTTGAGTGAATAAGATCCCACAAAAGCCTCCTTTTTCATATCCTCACCATCCGCCTCTTTATCGTAGTCGAAATCCACCGTTCCGAGAACGCCGTTCACACTGCACTGAGCTTGCTTATAACCATAAGAGGTGTTATAACCCACATATACCTTATAATTTGCAGCTGTCTCAATGTTGAAATTGAAATTGATGTAATCATCGTCGTTAGGAAGATTGACAACTCCAGTTCCAGATTGATTTTGAAGCGTAAGTAACGTTCCTTGGTAATCTGCACATTCAGCCTCCTTCTTCAGGTCAGTCTCGTATTTTTCACACTCCGTGTTGGGTATGTCGATTGGTTCATTGTTCAGCAATTTAAGCATTTGATTTGCGTATCGCACACCCAGTTTACGATAACTTTCTGCGGAGAAATGTACGTTGTCACCTTGATGTCCCAGTCCTTCGGCAGAAATGACGTAAGAATTAGGAATAGTGGAAGGAACCTTTGCGATCACATCATTATGTCTTCCGCAAGATCCTCCTTGCTCTGTGCGAACTACCTCACCGACAAGTAGAGGGACCTCTTTTCCATCCAAATTCAAATCATTTAGGATGTTCTCATAAACCTTTTTCACCTTTCCAGGCCAACTGTAATCACCTGTGTTCGTTTCCCCTTGATGCAAAAGGATCCCCTTGATAACACCTACTTCCTGAGCTTTTTTCGCACAGTCGATAAGTCTGCCGTATGGGTTGCTTCCGTATGCCCGAATGATCTCCTTCATGTAGTCTTCGACATTATATGAATAACTTAAATAGTTATCCTTATCAAATAGTTTGATGTCGCAACCACCAACAGCAACTACAACCACTCCGACTTTTATTTCGGAAGAGAGATTATCAATCATTGTTCTTCCAAAATAATCCGCTGGCCCCAATTGCTTATAACAACCAGCCAGTGGCGGAACAGCCGTGTACCATTTATACAACTCACGAGAACCACATGACTGGGTGGACATCATTTGAAACCGATCGCTTACCATCCTGTCTTGATTCTCTATTCTGCCTTGCCCCTCCATATTGGATTGCCCAAAACACAAATAGATGTGGAAATTGGGATCAGGAGCAGCAAAAGAATTTACACATTGTAGAATTAGATAAATTCTAATGAAAGATGAAATAATTTTGGTTTTCATACGCGTTAGATTAAAATAAGGAACACTACGTCGGTTTGTTAAACTAAGTCTGACGGGTAGTGTACACCTTAAAGATTATAAAAAACTATTTAATGCAATTTTTTTTTCGCTTTCAACGAAAGATTTTACTTAATACAATGTTCAATCACAAATTTCGGTGAATAAGGATTTTCTCAGTTATCTGTGCGTGGCAAAAAGATATACATTTGTTGCTTTATTGCAGGTTGTGATGTTTATTTGTGGCAAAAAATATAATTTTGTCGCATCAGTGAATTTTTATATTATGTGTATAAAATTATTCATATTGTTTCTGGGTCTCTTTTCTTGTAAAATCTTATGTGCAGGTGAGCGACTTTATTTCGACCATTATGGAACGAAGGAGGGATTGTGCTGCGATTTCGTATTGGGGGTGGGACAAGATTCAAAAGGATTTATCTGGGTTGCGACACAGGATGGTGTGAGTAGGTTTGATGGCTCCTATTTCAAAAATTATTCGAAGAATAGAGGCGGATTGCTGAGGAATGACGTCAGTTGCATTACGAATACCTCGACGGGGGAGTTCCTTTTGGGTGGTGACAATGGTTTGTTACAGTCTTATGAAGCCTCTGCCGACACCTTCCTCGATAAACGGTTTCCTGAACTGATGGGGAAATATGTGAAATCTGTGACGGGTTTCTCCCAACTGCAAGATGGAACGCTTCTATTGTTGACGACAAGTGGTGTTTTTCTGTATGATACACTCAAAAACGGTTTCGTAAAAGACTCGCTTTTGTCAGATTTTACAACTCCATTGTTTGTGAAATCGTTTTATCAAGACAAATTAGGAAATTATTGGGTGGGAACTTTTGATGGACTTCATATTTTTTCTGTCCAAGGAAAAGAGAAGAAGTCTTATGGGCTTTCCAAAGATAAAGCGCCAGCTTCCTCCATCCTTGAACTCGATTCTACTCATGTTTTAGTCTCCACCAACATGGGCGGTGTATGGCTTTTTGATCTTTCAAGGCAAGAGGAACCGACATGTGAAGAGTTGAATACACCTTTCAAAAATATCTTTGTCATGTTGAAGGATTCGAAGAATCGGATATGGTTTGGCACGTGGGGGTATGGCTTGTGGAGAATGGATCAATTAGGAAAGTTTGTCGAGATTAAGACCTACGGAGAGGAGAATGATCTGAAAAAGATTCATGCGTTGTTTGAAGATTCTGACCATAGTGTTTGGGTGGGAACGCAGATAAATGGTTTGTTTCGTTATCAGTCTGAAGACAACTCGAAAGTCCTTCATTCTTCGATGATGGGATTCCCGAATGTGGATGCCTCTTGTTTCATCGAACGTCCCGATGGTAATCTGTATGTGGGCTCGGATGGAACTGGAGCTTATTTGGTGACCGGTGAAGGAAGGTTTGTACAACCGATGAAGAGTTTCTCTGGTTTGGGAGGAAGTATCCTTTCTTTCTGTCGGTGGAAAGAAGACACCTCTTTGGTTTCATCTTGGTTCGGTGGTATTGGCAAAGTCTCTGCGGATGGGACGGTGACATCCATACAATATGGAGGACTGACAAACACTGTCAATAGTTCCAAATGTGTACGTTTCATGAAAGATGGAGAAATATGGGTTGCCACACAAGGTGACGGTGTTTATGTGCGTCGTACGGATGGTTCGTGGGAGAAACGCAAATTCAATGTAAGCAATGAGATTGAAGATAAATGGGTTGAAGATATGGAAGAGAATCAAGATGGAACCAAATGGGTGGTTTCCCCTTTCAATGTCTGGTATTGTGATGGCACTGATAAGCGCATATCTACATGGCAAACAGATCCTGATGCCTCTGAACCCTGTATTTTGATGGATGGAGCCTGTGATGAGGAGGGAAATCTCTATGTGGCAACAGTCTGTGGCGTTTTGCGTGTGTCTAAGGAAACGGGAGAAATGAATAGACTCGATTATTTGCCTGAAGCCAATTATGTCTCTGCACACTTCGACAAACAAGGATTTTTATGGTGCGATGGTACAGCAGGTATCTGTCGAGTGAATTTGAAGAAACAGACTTTTAGAAGGGTTCCTCTTCCGGTGGACAAATACGGAAAACTATTCTTTCAGCCTCGTGCCATATACGAAAGTTCGAAAGATGATATGTTCTTTGGATGTTCGAATGGTTTTATTGTGATGAATGCTAAGGATATAGATTCGATAAGAAGCGTTAAGTCCTTGATGTGGTCAAGAATAGTAGGAAAGAGGAATGGAGAAAATTGGTTTCCTTTACCAATTCGAGAACAGCAAATCAAATTAGAGGGAGATAATGAAGAAACCCGTATATCGTTTGATGTAGTCTCTTTTTCAGGAACGGATATCGTCTGTCAGTATAGATTGAAAGGATATGAGAATAGATGGCAGGATCTGTCTGGAAAGCGAGAGATCGTGTTAAAGCATTTGCCCGCAGGAAATTACGAGTTGGAATTATTGGTTTACATTGAAGGACATGAGGAGAATCCATCACAATTGAGTCTGATGGTGATTGTTCCCTCGTTGTGGTGGCAGTCTTGGTGGTTTATCACTCTTTTGACACTTCTTCTCTTCATATTGTTATATGGACTATATAAGAGATTAAAACGAAAGAAAGCAGTTGACACATCTATTGCAACCAACGATTCTACGACAGATAATCCCGTCAATCCGTTTATGCAACAGGTGATGGCAGTTATTGAACAAAACTATACGAATCCGGAATTCTCGGTAGAGGATCTGGCGAAGGAGTTGGGTGCAAGTAAATCTACGTTGATACGAAGATTGAAACCACTGACGGATTTAACGCCGGTGGAACTTATAAGTATCTATCGGTTGAAAAAGGCGGATGAGATGTTACGAACCCAGAATAAGCCAGTCAAAGAGGTGTCATTTCTGACAGGGTTCAGTAATCCATACTATTTCAGTCGTAAGTATAAAGAATACTTTGGTTATCCACCTTCACAGCAAAAGGAGAGATTAAATTCAAGTCAAAACATGACATAATGGGTTTCTCGATGAATAATTTATAGAACTCACTTTAATGTGAAGAAATGGGCGTTTCGATAGTTTTTTATTATATTTACATCCCTAAAACAATCTCTTATGCTCGAAGAAGAACTAAAAAACAGGATTGCAACCAGATATTTTAAGAAGTTTGATTGCGACGGTATCATCAAACGTATCGATTTCTCAGTGAAATGTACTGATGCGCGAAAGAGCGTCTCTAACGAATATGTCCTTTGGGCGGAGGCAAAACAGCAGCCCACCGACACCTACAGAATGCTCACTCAGCTTCTTCTTACAATCAAACAAGACGTTTTCGACTTACAACCTCCAAAATTTCTCGGTTGCTTTGACAACGAGAAAATTTCATTCATCGAATATTATGATGCATTGCCTGTGTTTGGAATCAACGATTTCAACTGGGTGCAGACACCTTCTGTTGTTGACGACAAGACAGTCGAGACGGTGAGAAAGACCATCGACAAAAACAAAATCTTCACCTTCTTCTACGAAAAGGATGACACCGAGCTGAGGAATTTTATTACAAAGAACTTCAAGGGAAACGGAAGCCTGCTCTCCATGCTCATAAACAAGAACAACTTCACCTTCGTTTACCAGAAATGGAGCAAGGCGGTTATGCCCTATATCGACGCACCGTGGGAAACGCTCAAAAAAGAATATTCCATCTACAGCCGTGATTTCTTCCTCGCCGACCTTAATGTGGACGACCGTGGAACGACCGATATATCCGACGACAAGCCCGCTTACGAGGATTTCTACATCACCTTCGACGCAAGCCAATACAAGCCATACGAACTACACCGCAAAGACGGGCTGGGTCTCGACACGAAATATGAGTTCGGCTTCAAGGACGACGGAAAAGAACGTTACGCTGAATTCTGGAAACTATACAAACGTCCACCAAAAGAAGAGATTTGGAAATACATAATCTCACGTTTGGATTTGCTTGTGCCACAAGACGTCAGGGAAAGGAAAGGTGCATTTTTCACTCCACAAATATGGGTTGAGAAATCTCAACAATATATAGCAGACGTACTTGGAGAAAACTGGCAGGATGAATATTATGTTTGGGATTGCTGTGCAGGCACTGGCAACCTCCTGAACGGACTTACAAACAAATATCATATATTCGCCTCAACGCTAGACCAACAGGACGTTGACGTTATGAAAGAAAGAATCAAGAACGGTGCTAACCTTTTGGAAAGCCACATTTTTCAGTTCGATTTTTTGAACGACGATTTTTCAAAATGTCCGCAGTCGCTCCAAGAAATCATTAACGATCCAGAAAAACGCAAAAAGTTGGTGATTTATATCAATCCACCGTATGCGGAGGCGGCGACAACACGAACCAAAACAAATACAGGTTCAAACAAGGCCGATGTCGCCACATCAAACAAAACATCGCAAAAATACAAAGAATCAATTGGAGCGGCTGCGAATGAGATATTCGCATTATTTTTGATTCGTGCACAAAAAGAACTTCAACGTTGCAAAATTGCAAATTTTGCAACGTTGAAAGCGCTTTGCGCTCCCAACTTTGCTAAGTTCCGCAACTTATATCAAGCCAAACTTGAAAAATCATTCATTGTCCCTGCCGATACATTCGATAATGTCCGTGGGCAGTTCCCAATTGGGTTTTATATATGGGATTGTAACGAACCAGAAATATTTAAAGAAACGATTACGGATGTTTTAGATACAGATGGGTTACCGATAGGCATAAAACATATTTATGCACCAGTTGAAAAACATTTGCTGATGGATTGGCTAAAAACTATTCATGATAAAAATGGAACAAGAATAGCATATTTGCGAACATTAGGCTCTGATATCCAAAATAATGGAGGTGTGTTTATAACGTTGATGCCATCTAAAGCGGATATAGAACAAAGAAAAACTTGTGACATTACTAAGCAAAATATGCTTTCTATTGCGGTTTATTTTGCAGTTCGTTTATGTATTCCTGCCACTTGGCTCAACGACCGTGACCAGTTTCTCTATCCCAACGATGGTTGGAAAACTGACCTTGAGTTTCAGACCAATTGTTTGGTTTACACATTATTTCATGGACAGAACAGAATTTCTTCATCACAAGGTGTCAACCATTGGATTCCCTTTTCGGAAGAGGAAGTCAATGCCAAAGAGATGTTCAATTCGCATTTCATGAAGGATTTTTTCGATGGGAAAATAAAAGCAGAGAAATCTGAGGAACCGAATTTGTTTTCGTCCAGCACGGCGGTAGAGTCAGGGTACACACTATCTCTACAAATCACCGAAACGGCACAATCCGTCATGAATGCGGGACGAGAATTGTGGCAATATTACCATTCAAAACCAGATGCCAACCCCAATGCAAGTCTCTACGACATAAAAGAATATTTTCAGGGGCGCAACGACAAGGGCAAGATGAACGCATCATCGGCAGATCCCGTCTATACCCAACTTATGGATAATCTCAAATTGGCTCTGCGCACCTTGAGTGAAAAGATAAAGCCAAAGGTGTATGAGTATGGATTTTTGAAGTAGATAAGAGAGTCTGGCTTGTATAAGAAAGATTTGAAATGCTACTTCATGCAAGATAGAGTTGAACTATGAATTATTTTATTGAACCCACCTTAGTATAAGGTGTCATTTCAAGGCATAATTTGCAAGACTTTGATAAAGTCGTCGATGCCTATTACATCAATGTAGGGGAAGGAGGTCTGCTTTAAAGCATCATAATGGTGGTCTTCCGTAACGATATAGCGTGCGTTTGCTTTGAAGGCACAATCTACGAATTTATTATCGTCGGGGTCGGCTGTAATAAGGTGAAGATGATAGTATACTTGTACCATCTTGGTGTTAGGCAAGTCAAGAATAGCGGTTATAACGTTTGAAGCTATTTCTGGACCGACTTTCTGTGTGAGAATTTCTTCATATTCGGCAAGTATCTCATTGGTGATACAAAGCGTATATTTCCCCTCAACGAAATCTCGCCAAATAGGATAGTAGACGCTACGTCGCGAAAGCGACATCAGCAGACAGTTGGTATCGAGAACGATGTTTGTCATTGCTTATATGGCGTGCGCATGTGTTCAGACTTCCATTCTTCTATCACATTGTTGTTGAGTATCCCCTCGTCCCATAGGTGGTCAATGGATTCTTCAGCTCGCTTGGCAAAGTACTGTCCAAGTAAACGACGAATATCTTGCATCTCCGCTTCCGAGGACACTCTGGACACTAATTCCAACATCTCAATCTGGAATGGAGTGAATGGTTTTGTCTGTATTGTTGCTGTTTCCATAGTGAATCTCCTTTTATATACTCTATTTGCTCGTAAATATAACATAATCCTCTTAAACGAACGATATAATAATAGAAATTTCTCAAAAAATTTTTCAAAAATCAACCAAACTATTATCTTTACGGAGAAATAGGTAAATCCCTATTATTTGTGATGTTGATATGCGAAAAATAGAAATGGTTGACCTCCGTGGTCAGTACTCACATATAAAATCGGAAATTGATGAAGCAATCCAGTCGGTCATCGATAGTGCAGCCTTTGTTAAGGGTGCAAAGGTGACTGAGTTTCAGCATCATTTGGAGGAGTTCCTGCAGGTGAAACATGTTATCCCAGTGGGTAACGGAACAGATGCCTTGCAGGTCGCTCTGATGTCTCTCGGATTGAAACCTGGTGATGAGGTCATTACCCCTACTTTCACATTCATTGCTACGGCAGAGGTGGTTGCTGTGTTGGGGTTGACTCCCGTATTGGTGGATGTGGATCCAACTACTTTTTGCATCTCTGTTGAGGCTTTGAAGAAGGTGATTTCACCGAAGACAAAGGCTATCGTTCCCGTTCATCTGTTTGGTCAAAACGCGGATATGGAACAGATCTTATCCATCGCAAAGGAACATCATTTGTATGTGGTGGAGGATGCTTGTCAGTCTATCGCTTCACGTTATACATTCAGTAATGGCGAGAGTCGTCCTTCAGGTTGTATGGGTGATATAGGGTGTACCTCTTTCTTCCCTTCGAAAAACTTAGGTTGCTATGGTGATGGCGGCGCGTTGTTTACCGATGATGATGCGTTGGCGGAGAAGATCCGCTGCATTGCCAATCATGGAATGAAGGTGCGTTATCATCATGATAGAGTAGGTGTGAATTCACGCTTGGATAGTATTCAGGCAGCCGTATTGGATGTGAAACTGCCTCATTTAATGGAATATACGGAGAAACGACAAGCAGCTGCGATGTATTATTCTCGTTCGTTGCAGTCGTTGAAGGAACTTATACTTCCTCAGACGGGAGAGCAGAGCACGCATGTCTTTCATCAATACACGCTACAGGTGACGGATGGACGACGCGACCAATTGCAGGCTTATCTAAAGGAGCACGACATACCATCGATGATCTATTATCCGATACCGCTTCATCTGCAGAAAGCCTATCAGAGTGATCGGTATGGAGAGGGAGATTTCCCTGTGGCGGAAAGATTATCGCAGACGGTGCTGTCACTCCCTATGCATACAGAGTTGGATGAAGAACAATTGAATTATATAGTAGAAGAGATAAAAAGATTCTTTGATTAGGAGATGGATTATTTTGTTCATAAAACATCAGTGGTGGATAAGCCTTGTTCGATAGGTAAAGATACCAAGATTTGGCATTTCTCGCATATTATGTCTAATTGCACAATTGGAGAAGGGTGTAATATAGGGCAGAATGTTGTTATTTCACCAGAGGTTGTTGTGGGTAACAATGTGAAGATACAGAACAATGTTTCCGTATATACGGGAGTTATCTGCGAAGACGATGTTTTTTTGGGTCCATCAATGGTATTTACGAATGTGATAAATCCACGAAGTTTTGTGTCTCGAAAACATGAGTTTCGAAAAACGATTGTAAGGAAAGGCGCTTCGATAGGAGCCAATGCTACTATTGTATGTGGACATGAGATAGGTATGTATGCCATGATTGGAGCAGGGTGTGTGGTGACAAGTGATGTGAAGCCCTATGCCTTGGTCGTGGGGAATCCTGCTCGTCAAATTGGATGGGTGAGTGAGTATGGCATAAAATTAGAGTTTGATCAAAATGGTTTTGCGATATGTGCGGAAACGAAGCAACGCTATCAGTTGCAGAATGGTTTCGTAAAAAGAGTTGAATAGATTATGAAGAAGATTAGATTTGCAGTTGTCGGACAGGGACATATTGGAAAGCGTCATGCAGAGATGATACGTCGAAATGCAGATGCTGAGTTGGTTGCTGTATGTGATATACTTCCGAAAGAGGATGTTGGTTTGGCAGAAATAGAAGTGCCTTATTTCCGTTCTATTGATGAATTATTAGATTCAGGATTGACTATAGATGTAGTGAATATCTGCACTCCGAATGCTTTCCATGCAGAGTATGCGATAAAAGCATTGGAACATAAGTATCATGTTGTTTTAGAGAAACCGATAGCCTTGAGTAAACATGATGCGGAAAAAATAGTCTTTAAATCACTGGAAGTATCGAAACATGTTTTCTGTGTGATGCAAAATCGTTATTCACCCCCTTCGGTATGGTTGAAGGAGATTGTGAATCAGAATGTTCTAGGTCAAGTATATATGGTTCAGCTCAATTGTTTTTGGAATAGAGATGAACGTTATTATAAAAAAGGCAATTGGCATGGAGATGGAAAGTTAGATGGAGGAACATTGTTCACTCAGTTCTCTCATTTTATAGATATAATGTATTGGTTGTTCGGGGATATAACTAATATACGAGGCAACTTCCATGATTTCAATCATCAGACATTGACAGATTTCGAGGATAGTGGAGTGGTCTCATTTGATTTTGTTAATGGTGGTATGGGATGTTTGAATTATTCTACTTCTGTGTGGGATACGAATTTAGAGAGCAGTATTACTATTATAGGAGAAAATGGGACAATCAAGGTGGCAGGACAATATATGAATGAAGTGGTGTATTGTCATATAAAAGATTATGTAATGCCTGAATTGGCGCCAAGTAATCCGCCTAATGATTATGGAGCATACAAAGGATCAGCACAAAATCATCATTATATAATACAAAATGTAGTTGAGAAATTAAATGAATGTGGAAGTATTACCACCAATGTTTTGGAAGGATTAAAGGTGATTGACATCATAGAGCGAATCTACAAGGTCCGAGATGAACAGTGGAAAAAATAAACAGTATCCCTAAGATTGAGTATCTTCTCAGTTTTAGGGATTGTTTTTTGTATAAACCTGATTGAATAGTTGTTCGAATTGTTTGGCTTGGACTTGTCGGGTGAATTTCTCTTTTTCTGTTCGGCTTATCTCTTGATGTGTGAATCCTTTATCTCTCCACATCTGATAGATGTTGAGTGTGAAGTTTTTCACATCCTCGATGTTGGTGCCTGCTAAACCAGCATTAGTTTTTTCTATTGTTTCTGCGAGACAATCTTCGTCGCTACGTACACATAATATAGGTTTTTCACAACCCAATGCCTCATAAAATTTTGTTGTCATGATTCCATGAGGGCCATCTTCTGTCGCCTTGTTGGATAATACAAGAACGATAGATGAGTGATTTAGTACCTCTGGCATTTTATCAGAAGAGATGATATCATGTATCTCCATGTATTTTAAGAGGTCATATTTTTGAGCTAATGATTCTACATCTCGTTTGCTCTCTTTGTCCACGTACCATTGTAATGTAAGATTCTTCTCGAAATCATTATCCTTAATGAGTACTTTTATTGCTTCAAATAGAAGACGTGGGTCACGAAGACTCAGATCTAATAATCTTCCCGTATAGGTAATGATAAATCTGTCTGTTGGTATGGGTTGGAAAATGAATTGTTCCCGGTCATACCCGTTATAGATCAGTTCGACGTTTGGATTATATTTTTGTAATGTTTTAACATGCCAAGGAGATACCGTAGTTATATATGCAGCATTTTTGAGGATTCTGTTCCGTCTCCATTGGTTGAGCCATCGTAGTTTGAAGAATTGTTGAATTTTAGCAAATCCATGAGGTTTTGCGTTCTGTTCCATGATATCTCTCAGATCGATATAAAGGGGGATGTGAAAGAAGTGTGATAATTTCTCTCCACAGAGTAACGGAAATATGTAATAGCTGGTGCAGAACACAAGATCGAATGAGGCTCCGTTCAGTCGTTTGATGGCTTCCTTGTACAGAAGATGATCACTTAAGTTAAACAGATAATCCCCAACTGTTATTAGTGGTTCGACCCATTTCTTTTTTTGTGTCAGAGAAATGGAGTGAATCGTAAGGGGTTGTCGATTGAGTTGAACGGGCCAAGACTGATTAGAGGATGCTCTTGTGACGATTGTCAGCTCGAAATCGCTATTCAGGTGTTTACAAAGATTTCCTACCCGAGGAGCAAAGTTGGGTGGAAAAGCATCACATACAATCAATATTTTTTTTGCCATAACTCGATACTGTTTGTCTGCAAAAATAGTTTATTTGTTCAAGTCGTCATATAGAGCATGTATGATTTTTTGTGCGCTGTCACCATTCCCGTATTCTTTGATGGGCTGACACTCAAATTTGTGCTGAACAGCATTGATGATTTTGTCTTTGTTGGCTCCAGTTAGAATGTTCCATCCAGCATGTATGGTTTCGGTCCATTCTGTTTCATTGCGCAATGTGATGCATGGTGTTTTGTGGAAATATGCTTCTTTTTGAACACCTCCTGAATCTGTGAGGATCAATTGAGCATTTTTCTCCAGCATAATCATGTCGAGATAATTTGCCGGTTCTATGATCCGTATGAAAGCGTTTTGCTGAAGGATATCTTTTAATGAAGCATATTGGTTGATTACAGCTTTTGTCCTTGGATGTAACGGCCATACAATAGGGGTTTCTTGCGATGCGATATGAGAGAATGCAGTCAATATCTCTGAAAGATTCTGTTCGTTGGTATTTTCTGCCCTGTGGATTGTTGCCAAGAAAAACTTTTTCTTCTCGATGTTAAGTTGTTCGCATATATCAGATTTTTGTTCTGCTGTATTTCCAAATAGCAGTGCGGTATCATACATTACGTCTCCTACAAGGAACACATTATCGGTGATGCCTTCTTTTTTCAGATTGTCAACAGCTGTTTGTGTAGGGCAGAAGAGCCATTTGGAACGTTTGTCTGTTTCTACTCTGTTGTGTTCTTCAGGCATGAGTAAGTTATAACTGCGGAGGCCGGCTTCAATATGAGCGATTGGAATCTGTAACTCTTCTGCAGCGAGAGCGCCTGCCAAAGTGGAATTGGTATCACCATACAGAATGACACAATCAAACGTCTCTTCCCCGATAGATTGTTGTATTTTTTTAGACATATCTTGAGGCGACATTGAACAGCAATCCAATAACCATGAAGGCTGAGGAATTGAAAGATCATTGAAAAAGATCTGGCTCATGTTGTGGTCATAATGTTGACCGGTATGAAGAATCTTTTCATTTATGTTCATTCCAGATTGATCTGAGAGTTGTCGTATGGCTCTACTTATGACGGTTGCTTTTATGAATTGAGGTCGAGCTCCTATGATTGTAAGAATCTTCATTTGCTTAGTTCTTCTATGATTGAATTATATAGTTCAGTATGATAATGTTCGATATCTTCTACTTCAGAAAATATGGTGTTATGCCACAGTAAAACCACCTCTCCATGGTGTCTTTTTATTTGATGAAGCAGTTCCAATGTTTTGCATAAGGCTTTGTCTTTGTTTAGATTCATGTAGTTAGGGTTGCTGAGGGTGCAATCCATCACGACAAGCGGATGAAGCTTTAGAGGTGTAACTTTCCGTGTTGCAGGGTTTATACATTGCACAGGTCTGGATGTCCCTAGTCTGAATCCGACAATGTCTGCATATCCCATGGTGAAATCATCAGATAGGTCGGCCTCAATCAGTTTGGTGAAGTCGTCGGCAGAAAGCGTACGAAGAAAATGCCAGCGATTGTATTGAATGGAAGTTTTGATAGCATTCTCCAGCCTCTGTTTCTCCTCAGATATGATAGATGTATGGTCTCCAGCATAATAGCTTGTGTGTAATCCAAATTGACAATTTGCCTTTTTTAAAAGTGAGTATATTTTTTGAAAATCGTTGCCATTCAATTTGTAGGCAGGACGGTCTAATGGATGTTTAGTTACCGCAGACTTTATGAAAAAGAGAGAAGTGGCATTGCCTGTTCTTCTGTCTTGTTCTAAGATATACGGGAATGTGTAGGCTGGGTCATTTTCTAATTTCAATAATGATTGAAAGATTTGTTTACATTTTCTGATGGATGAGAAATTACGTTTCAATCCGCCTAACAATCCACGAATTGACCGATAGTAAGAGATGCAGTCTATATCGTGTGTAAGGTATATCTTTTGATAATCCTGTGGTAAAGGAATAATTTGGTGACCTTTCTCTTTGAGCCATTTAAGAAGTAAATCTGTATATTCATCTACGATGGGACGATGTATGAAATTGGCACGATATGGGATTGATTTTGTACCAATATAACGGCCATGAATATCTCTGTTATCAGTAGGATGAATGTATTCCTCATAGCGAGATATAAGGAAATAGGTGCTTGCGATGATATCAGCATAGACTATTGTTGTACCATTGTCCTGTTTGATTTCTGACGAACCAAACAGAATAGGGACATCCTCGATAGTGGCTAATGGAAGTTGAGGCTCAGATTCTAATGAGCCATATATGTTGTCATTAAAAAAGGAGGAGGGGATGATTACAATGTCATAATTAGCAAATTGAGACACGTCGGCTGTATAGCCAATACGATTTGCTAACGTTTCATTGTTTGGCAATAAAAAATTTATAATATAGTCAATTACCTCATTCATCATTCTTCTCTCTTAATGCAAAGGTATGGATTATAGTTGAAAATCTTTTTGCTTTTAACTTTTAGGATTTGTGAAAATTCGTTATTGAATGAGTCTATAATTTTTTTGCTTTCATCTCTTCGAGTATGAGTTTGAACTCAGATGGTAATCTTTTGTTCACTTCATCAATCATGAATGATGGTATGTCTTTGTAAAAGGCTTCGGCAATAGCTCCTGTGATACAGGTCAGCGTGTCAGAATCACCGCCAAGAGAGATGCCTAATCGAATTGCGTTTTCAAAGTCGGTGCTATCTAAAAATGCGATGATAGCTTCAGGTACTGTTCCTTGACAGCTCTCGTTGAATTGATACGTAGGACGTATCATGTCGCAAGTGCGGTTTAAATCATACTTGAATCGGGTTTCAATGTATTGTTTGATTTCCGTTTTACTTTTTCCTATCCTGGCCATGTAGATGGCAGCGGCTGTGGCTTGTGCGCCCTTGATTCCTTCTGGGTGGTTGTGCGTTACTTCAGCAGATATCTTTGCGACATTTTCCGTCTCTTCTATAGAGTCAAAGAACCAACCGACTGCGCTTACACGCATGGCTGATCCGTTGCCCCATGAATTATATGGTTTCCTTTCTTCATCAGAACAAAATAGCCATGATGCAAAAGAACCACCATACCCTCCCATGGGGTGCCTGTATTTATTTCCAAACTCAACCATGCAGTTTTGTAACGACTTATGGGTGTGAAGAGGATCTGTTAATAACCATTTTGCAACTGCAAATGACATGATACTATCATCTGTGTAATCACTCTGTTTTGTGAATAATTCAATGTCTGTTCTTTTTACATTGTTGAATTCGTATATAGATCCTGCTGTGTCTCCAATTATTGCGCCTATCATTGTGATTATTATTTAATTGTTTGATATAATAGTTTTCTCGATTGACATGTCAAAATTCCAGTTTGAATCCACCATGTTCTTTCATATCCTCGTATTTCAATTTGTTGAACGTGTATTTTTTTGCTTTTCTTCCTCTTGATGAGTTTTTGTTTTTTGTTGATGTGGCTTCTGTGTCATCTGTCTCTGGTGCTTCCGTTATCTCTTTTAAGATACCGACCTGCAGTAGTTTCTTTTGAAAATTACGTCTGTCAAATTTCACCCCTAATATGGATTCGTATAAATGTTGAATCTCGGGTATGGTGAAAACATCACCTAAAAGATCAAATCCAATTGATTCAAAGTATATTTTTTCTTTTAGTTTCTTTTGAGCTATTTTAAAGACATTCTCATGGTCAAATGCCAATGGAGGCATTTCACTTAGCGAGAACCAACGAGCATCACTTGCATCATCATCCCCTTTTACATCGGCAGGTCGTATGAGCGCAAAAAAAGCGATTGATACAACTCTTTCTCTTGGATCTCTGTCGATTTGACTAAAGGTGTAAAACTGCTCTATGTGATTTGGTGTCAGCCCAGTTTCTTCTCTTAGTTCTCTGAGTGCACCCTCTTCTGCGGTCTCATCCATCCTTAGAAAGCCTCCAGGGAATGCCCAATATCCCTTATACGGTTCACATCCTCTTTGAATGAGCAGCACTTTTAAGTTTAAACCATCGAAACTGAAGATGACACAATCGGTTGTAACCGCAGGATGTGGATATTTGTATGTATAAACGTTATTCATGTTATGTGTAATATTTACACAACAAATATAATCAAAATATTTGGAAAACGAAATAAAAAAATGTAAAATTTACACAAAAAAGAGTGGAGAAGCGGTTTGACGTTATGTTGATTGAAAATGAGTGAGATAGGTCTATGAAAAAACGGAACCTTATTGTTCTGTATGATTCCGTTTATTCGTATAACTTGTAAAAGATAATTTTTATAACTTAAATTTTACAATGACGCCTTCGTTTTTAGGAACGCAGATTTCGAATTGATTAGCAGAAGAAAGAATGCCTTTGTTTTTCTTCCCTGATAGAAGTTCTGTGTATTCTTTGAATTCTCCATCCGAAAGTCCCAAATATTCAAAAGCATGAGAGGGGATATTGAGTCCAATGTTGACATCAGAGTCCTCAAAGTTTGTCACAATCAGGAAAAGAGCGTCTGAATCTTTTCTTAAGAAGGCGAATTGTTTATTGGTGTTGAAATTTGGGTTGTTGAAATTGGCGTATTCCAGATCGAAGAACTGACCATTTGATAAGGCAGTCTCTTCTCTACAAATACATAGAAGACGTTTGTAAAAATCACGAAGATCTTTTTCCTCTTTCTTTGATTTTCCTTTTAACCATCGATATACGGTAGGAATTGTCCAGTAATCAAAGATAGAAGTACGACCGTCTTCTCCGCTGAATCCTTCATGATCCATTGCTTTTTCCCCGAACTCTTGACCGTTGTAGATCATAATAGGACCTTTGTTGATAGTTGCCGCAACAATCATAGCAGCTTTCCCTTTGTCTGCATTTCCAGCAAAATTAGGGTGTGCAATACGTTGTTCGTCATGATTTTCGAGGAAGTTAAGCATGTTTCCTTCAATACCATTAAGACGTTGCCAACAAGATGTGATATTGTGACAAGCATTTTCGTTCCGCATGATGCTACGAAGTGTATCGTAGAATCCTACTTTATCATATAGATAATCGAACTTTCCTTCATGCAGATAGGTGTGATACTGATTTGGATCGTATGTCTCGGCTATGAAAACTATATTAGGGTATTTTTCTTTTATTTGAGGGATGACCCAACTCCAGAAACTGATAGGAACCATTTCGGCCATATCACATCGAAAACCATCTATTTTCTTTTTACACCAGAAAAGGAGAATATCCCGCATCTTAATCCATGTGTTCGGAATAGGGGATACTACTAGTTTCCGATTATCCCAATAATCGACACCATAATTTAGTTTGACAGTTTCGTACCAGTCATACATGTTTGGGTGACTGGAAAAACAATCGTTTCCCGTTGCTTTGCAAGGAGATTCGATGTATGGATTGTTTATAAAAGCTGAAGTGTCAAACTGAGGAGAAAAGCTCTCTCCTGGGAGATAGTAAAAATTATTTTGATTGGAGAAAAACACATTGGTGTTATCGTCTTCGCCTAGGTCTTTCACATTTTTAGGCTTTGCGTCAGAGTGATATTGTCTAGCCACATGGTTGGGTACAAAATCTATGATGACCTTCATGCCTGTTTTGTGTGTTCGGGAGACAAGCTCCTGAAACTCCTTCATTCGGTCGGGTACATTGACAGCGAGGTCAGGGTCTATGTCATAATAATCCTTGATAGCATACGGGGACCCTGCCTTGCCTTTTACAACTTCAGGATGATCTTTAGCAATGCCGTATTGGGAATAATCCGTTTGAGTGGCGTGTTCAATCACTCCGGTGTACCAGATATGTGTAATGCCAAGATCTTTTATTTCCTTTAGGCGGTCTGTTGTAAAGTCATTTAGTTTTCCACAACCATTTTGGGTAAGGGAACCGTTGCATTTAGGTTTCTCTTTGGTGTTACCAAAGAGTCTTGGTAGGACTTGATATATGATTATTTTCTCCATTCAGATGTTTTTTAATCGAAGTAACTAGAGCCGTCGAAGCAATGTGTGCAGACTTGTTCCTTTGGTAATCCGATTGCTTCTATTAAATCTTCTATAGTACTGAATTTCAAGGAAGTCAAGTTGAATTGTTGACGGATATCCTCTACCATTTGATTGTATTCTTTCGAACCAGTAGTTTGATATTTGTCTAGTTTTATGTCATGTCTTCCTTCAAATTTTTGGATGATGCGTCGAGTGATCAAATCCAATTCGTTATTTTTAGAAGCAAAATTTAAGAATTCGCAAGGATAAATCAGAGGCGGACAAGAGATACGCATATTTACTTCTTTCACTCCATAAGAGTAAAGAGCACTTACGTTGTCGGATAACTGCGTTCCACGCACGATTGAATCATCGCAGAAGATGACGCGGCTACCGTTTAACAACTGTTTGTTTGGTATCAGTTTCATTTTTGCCACCAGTTTTCTAATTTCCTGTGTTGCAGGGGTGAAGCTTCTAGGCCATGTGGGAGTATATTTCACGATAGCTCTTTTGTATGGAATACCGCTTCCATTTGAGTATCCAATGGCAAAACCGATTCCTGAATCAGGAACGGCAGCGACGTAATCAGCTTCACAATTGTCTTTCTTGCCCATGAGACAACCTGCACAGTGACGAGCACAATCAACATTTATGTTTTCGTAGGTGCTGACAGGATATCCATAATAAACCCACATAAAGGAGCATATTTGCATCTTCTTTCCTGGAGCCCTTAACTGTTCAAAACCATCAGCAGTGATTCGAACAATTTCACCAGGACCAATGTTGTAGCATGGCTCATAATCAAGGTTGTGGAAAGAACATGACTCACAAGAAACAGCATATCCATCCTCGCTTTTTGCAATCACCATTGGAAGACGTCCCAGTTTATCTCGTCCTGCAATGATTTCGTTTTCAGTCAGCAATAGAATAGAGCAAGAACCTTTGATTTTATTATAAACGTTTTCGATACCTTCTTTAAAAGAATCTGCTTCGGAAATTAATAGAGCGACTAATTCTGTTTGGTTGATTTTACCAGAACTCATTTCAGAGAAAGGCATCTTTTTCTCTAGAAGTTCATTTCCAAGTTGCTCGATATTGTTGATGCAAGCGATGGTAGCTATTGCGAAGCGACCAAGATGAGAATTGATGACAATCGGTTGAGCATCCGTGTCACTGATTACTCCGATGCCTGCATTTCCTTTGAATTTTGGAAGGTTAGGTTCAAATTTAGTTCTGAAGTACGAACTCTCAAGGTTGTGGATACTGCGAGTGAAGCCAGCCTCTTTGTCATACATGGCCATGCCGCCACGTTTTGTGCCAAGATGTGAGTTGTAATCGGTTCCATAATATAAATCCCATAAGCAACTACATTTTTTAATTGTACCAAAAAAACCTCCCATAGTGATAAAACTTTATTATGTTTATTATGTATATTTTGTCAGATTGTATTATTGCTGTTTTTGAAATTTTCTAATTCGATATAGATGCGACGAGTTGCCCAAGCATCTAAAGCGGCATAATTCTTTTGTTCATTTGTAAGAAAATCGGCTTCCCAATTACTTAATCTTTGTTTCTTCGAAATACGTTTGTCAAATAAGTTGGCATATATGCGAGAAAGACCATTGTCTTTAATCCCAAATTCTTTTACGTAGGACTGAAGTTCGATGAAGTTCTGGGGGGAGAAGTTGTCGTTGATGCTTAATCCTCGGAAATCATCTTTAAGAGACAATCCTATTTTCAAGATGGTTTCATCTTCCAAGATAGATAGAACTAACTTCAGAATTTGAGGTTCGTTTTTCACTCGGAATAGGAAACAGAAGTTATCGGCACAAAGTTGTATTAAACTAATGTTGTGCGAATCTCCTTTTTTGTGGGATGGTTTTGTCTCTGTATCGAAACCTATAATAGATTGTTTCCTTAGTTCAGCTACAGCTTTTTCAGCATCGTTGACAGTGGTTATAACATAGATACGTCCGTTAAACGTTTCAGAGGGTAGATTAGCCAGTTCCTCTTTTGTTATTGTATCTCTATACCACGTGATGTTATTCATTGAAAAAATCTATTTCTTCTTGATTGTTGAAAGTATCTGAATCAAAAGGATTAGCATCTGTTTCGTCTTCATCACTGTTCCACTCAGTAGAGTATAGAACGTTATGCATAGCACGTAGAGCATTGAGTGCTTTTTGTCCCCAATAAGCTTGAAAGTTATCTTTGCATTCGCGAAGAGCATCGTTCATGATATCGATTTCCGCTGATTGAAAGTTGGCGATCATGTCTTTGAGATCTTGATAGATGTCGGATAGATCTTCGGATATATATGCGACAATAGGAGTGTCACTATATTGCATTCCTTCTTGAAAAACTTCCAAATATTCGTCGAATTGCGCAGTTGAATTAGCAATTTCCTGACGAATTGATTCATATACTGATTCTGTGACGTATTGCTGTAGATTAGAAAAGGATGTATCCTCGAAATTAGGAAGAAGAGAAGCTTTTAGATAAAGGAGAGAAAGCAGTTTAACAGATTTGTCAAAAAATGCTTTTGATTTGTATTGATTGCAGGTTTCTAGGAACACGCAAAACTCAGCCGCGACAGTGACAAATTCTATGGTGTTTTTGTCATATACGGGATGTTCTGGATATGCTTCTTTATCAATCATTATATCTGATTTTATTCCAGATGCAAAATTAAAATATTTTTTTCTCGTAATAGGTAGAACGATGAAAAAAAAATTCAATAAAATTATGAACAATATGGGGGGTGCAAAATGTCCTGATATAATTATATAGGAAAGTATATGATTCCTTATACCTAATTTTGTATTATACCTATTTATATATGGCGAAAATTATGTTGTATAGACTACTTTTTTTGAGAGAGTTGTTTTATGTTAACAAAAATAATTGTATATTTGCGCCATATTTTATAAAATAATATAATGTCTAACGACTAAAGTGATTAATTATTAACAATTTAAAATGAGTGATTTAACTAACAAAGTAAATCCAGTAGAAAATTTTGACTGGGAAGCTTATGAAAACGGTGATGTGACAACAAACATCAGCCACGAGGAATTGGAAAATAAGTATAGCCAAACATTGAATGTTGTAAAAGACAAAGATGTTGTAATGGGTAAAGTTATTTCCATGAACAAAAGAGAGGTTGTAGTAAATGTTGGCTATAAGTCAGATGGAATCGTTCCTATGAGTGAGTTCCGCTACAATCCAGACCTTAAAATCGGTGATGAGGTAGAGGTTTATATTGAAAGTCCAGAGGACAAAAAGGGACAATTGTTATTGTCTCACAAGAAAGCTCGTGCATCTCGTTCTTGGGATTTGGTTAATGAGGCATTAGAGCAAGATCAAATTATTAAGGGTTATATCAAGTGTAGAACTAAGGGTGGTATGATTGTTGATGTATTTGGTATTGAAGCATTCTTGCCAGGTTCTCAGATTGATGTTAAACCAATTCGCGACTATGATTTGTTCGTTGGTAAGACAATGGAATTCAAGGTCGTTAAGATTAACCATGAATTTAAGAATGTCGTTGTATCTCATAAGGCTCTTATTGAGGCTGAGTTGGAACAACAAAAGAAAGATATTATTTCAAAACTTGAGAAAGGTCAAGTGTTGGAAGGAACTGTCAAGAACATCACTTCTTACGGTGTATTCATCGATTTGGGTGGCGTAGATGGTTTGATCCACATTACAGATTTGTCTTGGGGACGTGTAACACATCCAGAAGAGGTTGTTTCTTTGGATCAAAAGTTGAATGTAGTTATTCTTGACTTTGATGATGACAAGAAACGTATTGCATTAGGTTTGAAACAATTGACTCCTCATCCATGGGATGCTTTGGATCCTAACTTAGTTGTAGGTGACAAGGTTAAAGGTAAGGTTGTTGTTATGGCTGATTATGGTGCATTCGTTGAAATCGCTCCAGGAGTTGAAGGTTTGATCCACGTATCTGAAATGTCATGGTCACAACATTTACGTAGTGCACAAGACTTCATGAAGGTAGGTGACGAAGTTGAGGCTGTTATTTTGACTTTGGATCGTGAAGAAAGAAAGATGTCTTTGGGTATCAAACAATTGAAACCAGATCCATGGGATAATATCGATACTGAATATGCTGTTGGTACAAAGCATGTTGCAAAAGTTCGTAATTTCACTAATTTTGGTGTATTCGTTGAAATTACTGAAGGTGTAGATGGATTGATTCATATCTCAGATTTGTCATGGACAAAGAAGATTAAACATCCTTCTGAGTTTACTCAAATCGGTGCAGAAATTGAAGTTCAAGTTCTAGAAATCGACAAAGAAAATCGTCGCTTAAGCTTGGGTCACAAACAATTGGAAGAGAATCCATGGGACACTTTTGAGACAATTTTCACGGTTGGATCAGTTCATGAAGGAACAATCATCGAAATGATGGATAAGGGTGCAGTTATTGCTCTTCCTTATGGTGTAGAAGGATTTGCTACTCCTAAGCACTTGATTAAAGAAGACAAGACTCAGGCTAAGGTAGATGAGAAGTTGCCGTTCAAAGTAATTGAGTTCAATAAGGATGCAAAGAGAATTATTCTTTCTCACAGCCGTATTTTCGAAGATGCTGTTAAGGATGATGATGAAACAGCTGAGAAGAAAGAGACTCGCAAGAAGAAATCAACAAAGAAGGCTGAACCAGCTGTACAAATGGAGAAGACTACTTTGGGTGATATCGAAGGACTTGCAGCTTTGAAAGATCAGTTAACAGCAGATGAAAATAAATAAAAAATGAATTCTATTTCGTTTCGGCGAGATAGAATTAACATAAAATTTAACTGAAATATATTTAAACTAATAGAATTTTCAACTTAATAATTTTTTTATATGAAAAAAAGTTTTTTAGCTTTATTTATGGCTATGGGTCTTGTAGCTGGCGTTAATGCTCAAGACGAAGCCACTTCAGAAGAAGCAGCAGTTGCTAATGCTTCTGAGTCTATTAACCACTGGTCATTAGCTGTTAAGGGTGGTATTAACTATTTACGTAATGCTGACCAAAAAGTAGATTTTGAAATTGGTGGTGTTGTTGAGAGAACATTCAATCCTCGTTGGGGAATGGGTATCGAGTACATGTTCTTAAAGAACAATAACGAAGCCATGAATCATCGTGGTGAGATGGATGGTGCAAATCATGATATTGATGTATTTGGATCTATCAATTTGTCAAATATCATCGCTCCTTATCGTTCTGCAGGATGGCAGAAATTGAACTGGTATGTTAATGGTGGTCTTGGTGTTACTATTTATAACAATGAGTTCGCTGCTACTCCAGAAGCTAAGACATACGATGGTTGCAAGATGTTAGGTGTTATTGGAACAGACTTAGAGTTCAATGTAGCTAAGTACATTGCTTTGTTCTTGGAAGGACAATACAGAATAAATTCAAATCGTGAGCAAACAAACTTTGCTTATGGTCGTTCTTTCATCTCTGCTAACTTCGGTATCCGTGTATTGTTCGGTGGCGAAAGCAATATCCGCAACATCGCATGGGCTGATTACATCCCAGGTGTTGAAGTTCCAGATTTGACTCCAATGTTCGAGGCTCAAAAGAAGGAATTGGATGAGAAAGCTGCAGCTATGCAAAAAGAAATCGACGATCAAAATGCTCAAATCAAGAACTTAGAGGCTAAGATCAAATTCACTCAAGATTCTTTGGATCGTCACATCTATCAAACTAAGCCAAAAGTTGCTTACACTCCAACTGCAGAAGAAGCTCAAATCATCAAGACTGCTTTGTCAAACTTGGAATTCGAGTCTGCTAAGGCTACTATCAAGTCAACTTCATTCACTTACTTGGATGGTTTGGCTGAGTTGTTGAAGAAACACCCAGAGTGGTCAGTAAAATTGTCTGGTCACACAGATAACACTGGTAAGGCTGCTAGTAACCTTAAGTTGTCTAAGGATCGTGCTGCTGCTGTTAAGAACTACTTAGTATCTAAGGGTGCTGACGCTGCTAACATTGAGTCTGAAGGTTATGGTTCTTCTAAACCTATCGCATCTAATAACACAGCTGCTGGTAAGGCTAAGAACCGCCGTGTAGAGGTTGAATTGTTCTCTAAATAATAGTTAGAGTCATATAAAATGAAAAGGGTGGAGTTTTCTCCACCCTTTTTCGTTATATCATTTTTGTTATCTTTCTAAAAATCATTAATTTTGCATATCATTATAGAATTTTTTGTACTTCGAAATGAGTGATTTTTGCTTGCAAATATTAGGATCAGGTTCTGCTAAACCTACGAAAAACAGGAATCAGACTGCACAATACTTATCATTACATAATAAATCGTTTTTGATTGATTGTGGTGAAGCTACGCAGGTTCAGATGGTTCGATACTCAAATTCTACCTCTCGATTGAATCATATATTTATTTCTCATTTGCATGGAGACCATTGTTTCGGCCTTATTGGCTTAATTTCATCTTTGGGCTTATACGGTCGTACGGCTAATTTATATATTCATGCTCACCCTATGTTGGAGGAGTTGTTACGTCCTGCACTTAATTATTTTTGCCGTGATCTATCATATTCCGTTTTCTTCGAACCCTATTCTCATTCTTCCACAGAGGTAATATTTGAGGATAGAGGACTGAAGGTTTCTGTTTTTCCTTTGAAACATTCAATTTCTTCATCAGGGTTCTTGTTTTGTGAAAAGGAAAAGGAAAGACATATCATCTCAGAAAAAGTAAAATTTTTTAATGTTCCAGTTAAACAAATTCCTCTCATAAAGCAAGGTGCTGATTTTGTGACAGATGAGGGTGTCACTATCCCTAATTCTCATCTGACAACAGATCCATCCCCTTCGTTGTCGTATGCATATTGTTCTGATACAATGTATAGCGAAAAGATTCTTCCTTATATTGAAGGTGTGGATTTACTCTTTCATGAGGCTACTTTCCTACATTCCCAATTAGCCAAGGCGGAAGCTACTATGCATACAACAGCACTTCAAGCTGCTATGATTGCTGAAAAAGCACATGTGAAACAACTGATGATAGGTCATTTCTCTGCTCGTTATGATGATCTGTCTCCTTTGTTAAAGGAAGCTCAAACGATTTTCCCTAATACTATCTTGGCAAAAGATGGACTTATTGTTAAACTGTAATGTGTTTGAAAAGATATATATAGAATGAAATATTTAAAGTTATTGTTATTTATTCTTATCCTATCACCCGTTTCAAGTTATGCTGTTGAAACCGAAATATTCGGTATTGTCAGGGATTCTTCTACGAGGGAGACGCTTCCGTATGTCTCTATTTATTTTAAAAACACGACACGTGGTACGATTACTGATATTTATGGTAAATATACAATTATAACGGAGGAACCAGGAGTCCTTGTATTTTCAATGATGGGATATAAGGAGTATAAAGTAAATATCAAGGCTGATGGTATCAGACGAAATATAAAAGTGAATCTGATACCAGAGACGTATTCTTTAAACGAAATTATAGTTAATCCTAAACGACAAAGATATAAGAACAAAAATAATCCTGCAGTTGATCTGGTAAAGGAGATGATTGAACATAAGGAGATGGCTAGTCCACGTAATCATGATTTCTGCACGTATGACCAATACCAGAAGATAACGTATGCATGGAATGAATTTGAGGAAAGAAAACATACGTTATTGTCAAAGAAATTTGGATTTTTGTATGACCATACGGATACTTCCCGATATGGGAAAAGCATCTTGCCTGTTGGCCTTCGCGAATCTATATCAACCCGTTATTTCCTTAAGGAGAAAGAAAAAGAACGCACACTGATACGTGCAGAGAAAAACGTGGGAATTGATGAGATTTTTCCTCAGGAAGGAGTAAAAAAAACAATTAATGAAATGTTTAAAGAGGTTGATATATTTCGGAATGACATTGAATTGTTATCGAATCATTTTGTGAGTCCGTTGGCCAATATTGCTCCTTCGTTTTATAAGTATTTCATATTGGATACGTTGGTTGTTAATGGTGATTCATGTGTGAATTTGGCATTTACGCCAAGGACTACCGAAGCGTATGGATTTACGGGTAATTTATATGTATCATTGGATACGACAAGATTTATACATCATGCTCGTTTTAATATACCGAAAGATATTAACTTGAATTTTGTGGAAAGTATGTATTTTGAGCAGGATTTTTCAAGAGCTCCTGATGGAACACGCTTGATAAATCGTGATTTTGTCTGCGTTGAATTCTTTGTCCCCGCATTGCCTCGTGTGTATGGTGAGAGATTGAATACATATCAGAATTACGACTTTGCACCTATCCAGGATATGACAATCTTTGAACAGCCAGCTACTGAGGTGGAAGTCGCTGGGGCAGGACAGGTTTCAACTGTCGCATGGGACACATTACGTCATGTGACTTTGCAACCTGAGGAACAAAGAATGGACTCTTTAATGGAACAATTAAAATCTGTGAGAGTATTCAGAGCTGTTCATTCGATTCTAGATGTTTGTGTGAACAATTATATTCCAACTAAAAAGGAGAATAGTCAGTTTGATTATGGACCGTTCTTCTCTACCATTTCAACTAATAGATTGGAGGGCTTTCGTATCCGTTTGGGTGGAGAAACGACAACGGCTTTCGACAAACATTTCTTTTTAAATACATATATAGCATACGGATTTAAAGATAAATTACCAAAGGGAATGGGTATGTTGGAATATTCTTTCAATGATAAAAAGAAGTATCGTTTCGAATATCCTATCCATTCCATTCAACTATTCGGGAAATATGATATTGGTAAAGTGGGAGAGAGTTTCGTCGGGTATGATAATATTCTGGCTTCATTGTTCAGCCGTACGGATGATCGAAATGCGATTTATCAAAAAGAAGCTGGAGTGACCTATCAAAATGAGTTTTATTCAGGTTTTTCATACGTATTTAGATTTTTACATAAAACATCGTATGCTACATGGTTGACAGCATTTAACCGCTATAATGAGGATGGAACTTACTCATCCATTGATGATTATACGATGAATACGTTTAAATTGTCTTTCCGTTATTGCCCTTCGGAAAAGTTTTATGAATCTCGTCGTAATCGTTTTAATTTAAATAAGGAACGACCTGAATTTATTCTTTCTCATTCGTTTGGTTTTAAAGGTTTTTTAGGTACAGACTATACTTACAATCGTACAGAAGCGAGTTTTCAAAAAAGATGCTGGCTATCCTATTTCGGTTACGTAGATTTGTTTTTTAAGGCATCTAAAGTGTGGAATAATGTTCCTTACACATTGTTGGATGTTCCTGATGCTAGTTGTTCTTACACTATAAAAGATCAAGCATTCTCTTTGTTAGATCCTGTGGAGTTTGTATGTAATCAATCCTTGACATGGGATATTGCCTATTATTTAAATGGATTGATTTTTAATAGAGTGCCAGTTTTAAGGAAACTGCAATTGCGGGAATTTGTCACTTTTAAAGGGGTGTATGCTAAGTTGTCTGACGAGTCAAATCCGATGCGAGCACAGCATTTGGATGGCTTGTTTGTTTTCCCTTCTACATCCTATTCGTTTGATCGGGAACCTTATATGGAGGCTGGTGTTGGATTGGATAATGTATTGAAATTGTTTAAATTAGAATATATTTGGAGATTGACGTATCGAGACCATGTTGATGTTCCTCGTCATGGTTTGCGTTTTGCTTTACATTTGGATTTTTAATGTATGAATATGAACGAGTGGTATAGAGGATGGATTTTTGGGCTGTTGTTTATTGTCTGCTCGTGTAAAGGTGTGTCAAGTGAGGCCGTAGATAATAGGGAAGGTATTGAGAGTCAAATAGATACATTAATAGTATATCAGATTGATACATTGGTTAATTCGACAATCTCTCATGGAATTATTCCAGGTGCGGTTATCTCTATTGTTCAGGATAGTACAATTGTTTTCTCAAAGGCTTATGGAAATAGATCATTGGTGCCAGAACCGACTATGATGACTGAGAATACAATCTTTGATCTTGCTTCATTGAGTAAGTGTATTGCTACAACTCTTGCAGTGATGCAGTTGATTGAAAAAAAAGAACTTGCATTAGATGATAAGGTGAATCAGTATATTCCGAACTTTAAATCATGGGTCAAGGGGGATTCTGTTCAAGACATTACGATTCAGGATTTGTTGACACATTCAAGTGGGTTAGAACCGTATATCCGTAATGTGAAGTCTTTGTATCGGAAGGGATGTGATTCAGATTCGTTGATGCATATAATTGCAACTAAGTCGCATCGTAATTTTAGACCTGGAACAAAGTTTTCATACAGTTGTTTGAATTTTATAACTTTACAAAATATTGTAGAACGATTGACAGGGGAACGCTTGTGTGATTATGTACAAAAAAATATATTTGATACGTTGGGTTTGACGCATACATGTTATTTCCCGAATGATGTGGAAGTGCCGGATAGCTTAGAAATTGCTCCGACGGAGGTTCAACCAGACAGTATGCCTTTGATCGGTAGAACTCATGATCCATTGGCACGATTGCTCAATGGTGGCAATTCGGGTAATGCTGGTGTCTTTTCAGATGTGAGAGATCTCTCTGTATTGTGTATGGCTATCATGAATGGAGGTGCGATAAATGGACGCAGAATTTTAAAAAAAGAGACGGTGGAACTGATGACGAGAATTCCTGAGTCAAATGCGCCAACGGTGGGACGAGCTTTAGGATGGGATGTGTCAAGTTCTCATGCTTTTATCTTAGGTGATTGCTTCCCTTCTCATAAATGTATTTGTCATACAGGTTATACGGGAACCTCTATTATAATGGATTTAGAAGCGCATGTAGCGGTGATTTTATTGACCAACCGCGTACATCCCAAGGATAAAGGTTCTCTAAAATTCTTGAGAAGTGAATTATCGAATATTGTATCTCAAATGGTACACTTCAAATGATTAGTAGGTATTAGCAATCTTTATGTTTAATTTAATACAATTTCAGATGGGAAAAGTATGTTTGTTTATTGCTTTGTATTTAATCCCTATTATTGTATTTGCAGACGAAAAGGAAGAAAATAGCGAAATAGATTCTTTAATAATCTGCTATCTTTATCGTGATATAAAGGTGAACACGGGACATCGTGAACCGATACATGTTAGTTCATTGCCAACTTCGGTGACAATCGTTAATAGTTCAGTTATAGAAACGAATCATCAGACCTCTGTCTTGCCTCTTCTGAATGAGTTTGTACCTGGTTGTTTCTCGACATCGAGAGGTGTAATGGGGTATGGAGTGAATGACGGTTCTGCTGGAGATATCTCTATTCGTGGACTTAATAGTGGTTCCGGACGAGTTATGGTTCTCATAGATGGAAATCCTCAATATGATGGCTTTATGAAATACCCGTGGATTGATAGTTATCAGACGTACTGGGTAGATCATGTAGAAGTACTACGAGGTCCGGCTTCTATGATGTATGGATCAAATGCGATGGGAGGGGTTGTTAATATTATATCAAAAGAGCTTGAGAATGAAGGGTGTAGAACGTTTGTAAATGTGGGGTATGGATTAAGTAATACATTGCGTTCGGATGTAACCAATATGATAAAAAAGAAGAGATTCACGAGTTTTATTGGCGGGTCATATAATAGAACGGATGGGCACCGGAAGAAGTTGGATTTCGAACAATATGGCATGTTTGCTAAATTGAATATTGATATCGCAAAGAATTGGCAAGTAAACTCTCATGTGAATGTCACTCATTATAATGCATCTCAGCCAGGTACAATCAGTGTACCGTTGGAAGAAGCCGATCATGAGGTGACGGAAGGAATGACATCTTTTAATTTAAGGAATGAGTATGAAAAAACATCTGGCTCGATTCGCTTCTTCTGTAATTTTGGTAGATTTTGGATGAATGAGGGATATACGGTTGATCCGTCAGATGATGATAAACGGAAGAAATATCGGGTTGATATAAGGAATAGATTGATGGGAGTTTCCTTAAATCAGCAGTTCCGTTTGTTTGATAAAAAAGATATATTGTCAGTTGGCATAGATATGTTACAGATGGGCGGTGTCTATCAGCATGAATACGTGGAAAACCGTGACGCATCGGATATAGAGGAGGGACATCATTATATGTCGTTAGCTCTCTTTCTTTCCGGTTGTCGAAAAGGGGATGTCTATGTTGAAGATGATAGATTCGAATATGAAGTGGCAGGATATGTTGATTATAAAAAGAGTATATCTAATTGGATGACAATTGATGCCGGTATTCGATGTGATCATCATTCTCTTATGAAAGCGCAATGGGTTCCTCAAGGGGGCGTGTCGTTTCATCCTCATGATAGAATGAATATAAAGGCAGTGGTTGGTAGAGGAATTAAATTTCCATCGATTAAAGAAAAGTATTGGGGAAATGCTGCGAATCCTGAATTATCTACAGAGTCTGTATGGAGTTATGAATTATTAGTAGAACAAAGAAATATAAAGGATCGATTGTCCTATTCGTTGAATCTGTTTTATCTGAAGGGAAAAGATTTGATCGTTTGTGTTCCTAATGATGAAGATTACAAAAAAACATATGAAAATATAAATACAGGGCAAGTCCAAAATATAGGAGTGGAGTTGAAAACACTTTTTAATATAAATAAACATTGGACTCTTGATGCTAATTATGGTTATATATATATGAAATATCCCGTGGTGGCCACGCCTGAACAAAAATTAAATATAGGAGCTAAGTTTTCAACTTCACGCGGGAAGTTTCATGCCGGGTTGAATTATATTCATAACTTGCTTACATCTATGAATCAAGATACCAAAGAGCAATATTTGCTATGGCACATAAGAGGAGATTGGAAGGCAACTCGATGGCTGACAATATGGGCAAAGGGAGAAAATCTGTTAAATCAAGCCTATGAGGTCAATGCCGGCTATCCAATGCCTGGCGTTACTGCAATGTTAGGTCTCACGTTTAATTTTTGATTGAAAGAACGTTAAAATGCTGAGATATTTTATGAAATATGTATCTTTGTGCGATTTTATTAAATGTATAAATGCTATATGAGAACATTAAAAGGAAAGTGGGCACTGATAACTGGTGCCAACAGAGGATTAGGATTGAGAATAGCTAGATTTATGGCTTCTCAAGGATGTAATTTAATATTACATAGTCGTGATTTATCTCACACAGAATCTATTTACGAGGAAGTTACTTCAATGGGTGTAAGCGCATATTGTGTGGCGGCAGAATTGTCAAGACCAGAAGAGGTGCAATCCATGATTAATGTGATATTCATGAAGGGGACTCAAGTGGATATTCTTTTTAATGATGCGGCTGTTCAGATTGCATATCGTACAGAGTATTTCCAAACACCGGTGGAAGACTATACTCAAAGTTTTATGATTAATACGATTGCTCCGATGATGTTATGTTATGCCTTTATGCCACCAATGATAAAACGTGGTTTCGGTCGTATCATTAACACAACAAGCGGTATTCAAAATGAACCTCAACAGGCGGGTTATTCTGCCAGCAAGGCAGCTTTGGATAAGGTGACAAAGGATTTGGGTACTACAGTGGAAGGAACTGATGTGATGATTAATCTGGTAGATCCAGGATGGTGTCGGACAGATCTAGGAGGCCCTAAGGCACCTAATGATCCTGATTCTGTTATTCCAGGTATGGTGTTGGGCGCATTCGCAGATGATAAAAAGAGTGGTCGTTGGATTAGTGCACAGGACTATGCAGGAATGACGTTGGAAGAAGCTTTAAAAAAGTTTGAAGGAAAGTGATATAGATAAATATGATAAATGGTGGAGGATATACCTCTGCCATTTTTATGCTTGTACATGTAAGCTACTAATTGCAACTGCAAATAATAATGTGGTAAGCGTAAGGATAATTAATCGAATATCTCTTTTTATATAACCAGTTGGCGTGGTGTCATATCTCTTGAAGGAGGATGCCTCTTCCCTTAGGTACTTGTCAGATAGTTTGCTGTAGAGCGTATAACATCCGAAAGCGATTGCCGATCCTAATATGATACCAAAGAGAATATCGCAAGGAAAATGGACTCCTAAGTAAATACGGGAGTAAGAGCATAGAATTGCCCAACCTATGGAGATGAATGTGTAGGGTTTATATTGGAAAAGCAAAGAACTAAAGATGGCGAATCCAAAGCAGTTGGCTGCATGAGATGATGGAAATCCGAAAGCTCCTCCTTTGTAGTTGTAAACATAAGTAAGAAGTGATTCAATTGATGGATCGTGACTAGGTCTGGGACGTGCAATCCAAGGCTTTAGAATAGAAGAACTTATTTGATCACATAGTAGGATAAGCAGAATAAAAAAACCGATGATGGCAAATGCTTCTTTCCTTTTGTTCTTAGCTAAAACGTAAAAAAACAATGCTAGAACAGGAAACCAGATAAATAAGTTTTGCGAGATTGTCCAAAAGAAAAAGTCACTATGGATTGTATGATGTTCCCCTAGGTTGAGGAGTATCATTACCTCATGGTCAAATGATTGTAGTATTTCTATCATTCTTTCGTATGAAATTTTTTTGACAAAGGTAAGTTGATAGTCGCAAATTAACAAAAGTTACACTATTTTTGTGGATGGAAAAAGCTAATATAATATGAAAATTGTTATTGCAGGAGCCGGAGAAGTCGGCACACATTTGGCAAAGATGCTTTCTAGAGAAAATCACGATATTGTTGTGATCGAAGAGGATAGAGAGAAAGTACAGAATATAGAAAAATTATATGATTTGATTGCTGTACAAGGGATCTGTACGGCTCTTCAGGATTTAAAGGAAGCAGGCACAAAGGATGCTGATTTGTTTATCGGCGTAACACCTATAGAGAGTCGAAATATAACATCATGTATTTTAGCTCATAAGCTAGGTGCAAAAAAAACGGTGGCACGTATAAATAATTATGAATACTTACTTGAAGAAAATCAAAAGTTCTTTAATGATTTAGGTATAGATGCTTTGATTTATCCTGAATTGTTGGCGGCTAAGGAGATAACAGCCTCCATTAAAATGAACTGGGTGAGACAATGGATGGAGTTCTCGAATGGGGCACTGACGTTGATTGGTATGAAGATAAGAGCCAATGCTCCTATTATCAATCAAAAATTAATGAACCTGAAAAATAGTGAATTCTATCGTGTCGTTTCTATTCGTAGGAATTCTGAGACTATCATCCCTAAAGGTGCCGATGAAATAAAAGCGAATGATATTGTATATTTTATTACTACAAAGGATTACATCCCAGATGTACGGAAACAAGCTGGAAAGGAAGTGATTCAAGTAAAAGACTTGATGATTGTGGGCGGTGGTAATATAACCATGAAGACCATTCAGAGTATGCCAGATAATATGGATGTGAAGGTTTTGGAAAAAGACAAGCAGAAGGTGAATGCGCTTATGGAGAAAACCGATAATGCAATGATTATCAATGTGGATACTAGTGATTTGGATGTTTTGAGAGATGAGAATATAGAAGACATGGACGCTTTCGTGGCATTGTCAGATAATTCAGAAACAAACATATTGGCATGTATCGCTGCAAAACGATTTGGATTGAAAAAAACAATTGCTGAAATTGAGAATGTTGATTATATCCAATTAGCGGAAAGCTTGGATATCGGTACGGTGATTAATAAAAAATTGTTGGCTGCTAGTTATATTTATCAATATACGCTGGATGCTGATGTACACAATGTGAAATGTTTGACGCATGTAGATGCCGAGGTGGTTGAATTGACACCGAAGGAAGGATCAGTGATAACCAAAGGTAAGATTATGGATGTAAAGCTGCCGAATGATATTTTTATCGGTGGTGTGATTAGAAATGGGGAAGGGTTCATAGCCAACGGACAAACTCATATTCAGGCCGGAGATGATGTAATCGTATTCTGCTCCGCTGCTAGTTTTCATAAGTTGGACGGCTTATTTAATTGATATAGTTTAAATGTTTCTAAAGATATTTTATGTGTAAGTGTAAAACATTGATTTGGCTTTTGCTCCTAATGGGAACATCCTTTTCATGTCAAACAGATTCAAAGAAAAAAGAGGGGGATATTAGTATGAATGTTATAAAGGAAAATGAGTGCCGTATCGTTGTTGATGATGTGATGCAGGTAGGAGAGGGTGCAATATGGGATTATAAATATCATCGTCTTTTGTGGATTGATACCCAGGGTAAGTTGATGATTTATACCCCTCATGATGGAACGAATAAAGTTATAAAGTTGAATTGTATGATTGGTACGGTTGTTCCTTATAAACAAGATACTGTATTGGTAGGATTGGCAGATGGCATTTATGAGATGGACTTGATAACCGAGCAATTGACATTGATAGCTGATCCGGAGGGAAGAGATTTAGGAAATCGTTATAATGATGGGAAGTGTGATTCCATGGGACGGTTGTGGATTGGTACGATGGATGCCAATTGCACACCGAAGAAAGCAAACTTCTTTAAAGTCAACTGTGATGGATCTTCAGAAAAAATATTGGATTCAGTTACAATATCAAATGGAGTTATATGGTCTCCTGATGGTATGAAGATGTATTACCATGATTCTCCCACAGCAAAAATCACAGCTTTTGATTTTAATGTTAAAGAGGGCTCTGTGATGAATCGTAAGGAGATTGTATCATTGCCCGATGATATGGGTACACCGGATGGAAACTGTATGGATGAGGAAGGTATGCTATGGGTTGCCAATTGGGGTGCAGCCTGTGTGACACGTTGGAATCCTCAGACAGGTGAATTGTTGAATAAAATAGATGTCCCTGCATTAAATGTGTCTTCAGTTGCATTCGGTGGAGAAGATATGGATCTGTTGTTTATTACAACCGCTTCTTTGTATATGCCTGAAGATAAGGAAAACAATTATCCTGATGCAGGGAAACTATTCGTGGTTAAGCCTGGTGTGAAAGGATTGAAATCTAATTATTGGAAATGTGGTCAATGATAATTTGATCCAATTTTATTTCTCCCAGAACAAAATCTCTCCTACGTTGTTGATGACAGAAGGCTCTTTGTCTGCTGAATTTAATGTTTTAGTTTTGCTGTCAAAATAGAACAATGTAGTATCATTGTTGTTGATGTGATCAACACTCTTTGCAAAATATCCTTCACCGTTAAAGACTAACACACTATTGGTACTAGATAATGTGATGTTTTCGTTGTTGCTCATTATCAGTAGTGCAGTAGTGGCTGAGACACTTTCAATCTTAAATGATGCGATGTGTGAGTGGTTAACAGCAGAGAATATATAACTTTTGGATTGAGAGGCCGTAATGCTGTTGGATGCTTTGGGTGCTCTTTGTGTACTCTCTTTAAAGAAATGATACTCGGTTTTTATTTTTGTTCCGTTTTTCGTCCCATGCGTTGTAAAGATCATACTAGATGTGCTGTTGAATGAAACTATTGCATCGTGGCATGGAAACTCATTCAAATTGGAGAAATGAATGGTGTCATTCGAGAGCGTATATTGATCATTGTATTTTACAATATAGTTGTCGCTTGCACGATATTCAATAAGATAATATCCATCCAAACTGAATGTGTAGGGTATGTTGGCCCACTCATCAGAAAAATCAGAACTTACTTCATTGTATCTCCAAGTGGAACCTGCCTCTAACTCTAGAATGACCTTCTTCTGACATATCCATGTTCCAGGAAGGGTGCTTTGGGTGTCAATAGGTTCTTCTGGTTCCTCTTTTGTACAAGAGAAAACCGATAATGATAAGGATAGTATAAAGAGACTTTTTGTTATAAGTGATATATATTTTTTCATATGCATAATTGTTTGGTTAAATTAATATAGGCGAATATAAAAAATTAAATTGTTACAAGGAAGTATTCCGAATAAAATTATTAGAATTTTACGGTTAGGGCTACTTCTGTTGAGAAATCATTTCGTTTATAGTCTTCTGTTGGAAGTTTGCTTCTATATTCGTGATAGAATCCAGTGCAGATAAAGAAATGTGTGCTGATTTTACAATCGAAGTTAACAGATGTATCAAAAATATAATCGTTGAAATCCTCGAAACTGGGTTGATAAAAGGATATGCAATTGATTGTTAACACATCACCTATCTTTTGTCGTATTTTGGGACGAAGGGAAAGCCTGTAGTTACGTTCGCTTAGGATACTTTTCTCGGGTGTATATTTAACGCGATCGAACATAAATGCGGCGCTAATGGAATAACTGCAAATGTCGGGTTTGTCATATATTCGAAGTTTGACACCCGTCAGAGCACTTATCTTGTAATCGTATGCTTTGAATTTGTTTGTAATGAACTCAATGGCAACGAAAGGCGACCAGCGGTTGTATTGTAGGATATCTGTTTTGATAGAAGCTTTTAATTCTTTGTTTCTCAGCGTTTCGTTGTCCTTCTTATAGATGAATTTGTAGTTGGCGAGAAAAGAAATAAGACTGTCGTTTCTGCTGACTTCACCAGCGGTATTGAACCCTATGTCATTGATGTTTCCTGAATTGAAAATTCCACCGAGAGATGCTTCAAAAAACCACTTTTTCTCGTTGCTGTTTTGGGTGGATGCAATAGTTTCTTCCGTGGAAGAACATTGACGTATCTCTATATCATCCAAAGCTAAGTCGCCTCCGCTTCCAGATGCCCCACAATATACTTTACACACGATGGATGTTACATCTTCTGGAACTGAAAAAAACATTCCGAATTTTTGCCATGCATAGTTTTCATGATCAATAACAAAATCTCGTTGTTTAAAGGTGTAGCCATTCGAATCTTCTATGGACAATGTTATAGGAGCGTCTGAAGATGCATTGACGGGATGTCCCCAAACCGAGAAATACAACTGCGTATTGTGTGATAGATTATTCAGTTTGTGTACATATACTGGGTTGAAGTAATCCAAATCTATCTGCATAAAATAGCCTTTTGTTGTGTCACTTTCGTATGTGTGATCACCAAAATCTGCATACCAATCAGAGTATATATGAGGGGGATCTCCATTGAGTTTCTTCCTGATTATAGCCTCTTTTCTGAGGCTGTATGCTTGATACCCTAAGCGCCAAAGATGGCTGGAATAGTTCAGATTGTTTATGGAATCGGGCAGTGGCACTTCCCTTCGTGCTGCATCCTCAACATGATTTCCTCCAAAGTCCTCTTTGAATAATAAAGTCCCTTCGTCGCAATCAAAGTTGTGTGCATCAATAGGTTGTATGAATAAAATCCATCCAATAAATAGTATAGTTCTTCTTATATGTTTTTCCCAAATCATAACTAAATAATTAACAAATATATAAAAGTGATGCTCTATTACCAAAAGGCAAGATGATTGTCATAAGATTGTATGGCAAACACTTCTATAAGCTTTTTCGGAGTTGCTTCCGGTGTGTATGTTACATTTCAACTCTGGAGAATGGAGGTAAGGAAATATCGCAAAAATCTTTGTTTTGATATTTAAAATAACCTGCTATAGCAACCATTGCTCCATTGTCTGTGGTATAGGAAAATTTTGGAATGTATATTGTCCATTTGAATCGTTTGGCATAATCTTCAAAAGCGGATCGAAGTGCAGAATTTGCAGACACACCGCCAGCTACAGCAATTCGATTGATACCTAAATCTTTTGCGGCTTTTCTTAATTTATTCATTAGAATATCTACCACTGTGTATTGAAGAGAAGCACATAGGTCGTTTTTGTTTTCTTCTATAAAGTTTTCATTCTTTTTCAGTTCATCTCTAAGCAAGTATAAAAAGGATGTTTTCAATCCGCTGAAACTGTAATCGTAGTTGGGAATCTGTGGTTTGTGGAACTGAAAAGCTTTAGGATTACCTTCTTTTGCAAGTCGGTCGATGACAGGTCCTCCAGGATAGGGGAGTCCCATCACTTTCGCACATTTGTCAAACGCTTCACCTGCAGCATCATCGATAGTCTGTCCTATGATTTCCATGTCGTAGGGACTTTTCACCAAAACGATTTGGGAGTTTCCTCCAGAGACTAATAGACAGAGAAAAGGGAATTGAGGAAGTTCTTTCTCTTCCCCTTTGACTTGAATGAAATGAGCAAGTATATGAGCTTGTAGATGATTGACATCTATTAGTGGAATATTCAGTGCTAATGATAATCCTTTAGCGAAAGAGGTGCCTACTAATAGCGAGCCCATTAATCCTGGTCCGCGAGTAAATGCGATGGCAGATAAATCTTCTTTCTTTATGCCTGATTGTTTAATAGCCTCATGTACAACAGGTATAATGTTTTGTTGGTGGGCACGAGAAGCTAACTCAGGAACTACACCACCATACGCTTCATGTACTTTCTGGCTGGCAATTACATTGGATAATAAAAATCCATCGCTCAAGACTGCTGCAGAGGTGTCATCGCAAGAGGATTCTATAGCTAAAATAGTAACCGGCTTTCCCATTTCGTTAAATTTTTTTAAACGTCTGCAAAATTACAAAAATCAGACAATAAAAAGTGTCCATACCATGAAAACAATTTGTTAAATTTGCATAGAATATATATTGATTTGATATAAAACGATTTACTTACATATTACTTTCCATTTTAGGAGTATTTTTACTGTTTCTCTTATTTGGGTATGTGGCGTTGCAGAATAAACGTATGCAACGTTCGGTGGTTGATATGGTAACGACAAGCCTTTCGCATCAGGTTGGAAGTAAGGTTTCTATCGAAGAGATAGAGTGGAATTTTCCTAATAGTTTTGTGTTGAAGGATGTATATGTAGAGGATAAGAATTGTGATACGATGTTGTTTATGGATCGAACGAAGGTCACGATAAATTTGTGGAGATTGCTCTCCTCACAGATTTCGTTTCGAACCATACAGTTTACGGGTTTGGAGGCTAATCTCTCGGTCGATTCTACACAGGTTCCTAATTTTCAGTTCTTTATAGATGCTTTTAAGTCTGATAATAATGATACGTTGTCATTAAAATGGACAATGGATATAGAATCGTTTGCATTTGAAGGATGTCAGATTTCGTATAAAAATCCATATGTTGAGGAGAATTTGATTGGAAGATTCAATCCGAATGATGTAAGATTATATGATATCAACGGATGCTTGTATGTCCGTACGTATGATGAAGATTCTCTGAATATTAAAGTGGATAATATATCTTTTAAAGAACAGTCAGGTTTTGTTGTGGATGATATCTCTACGGTGGTTGCCTTAAATGATGAGAATATAAATCTGACGAAATTTGTTTTGAAGACGCCGAATAGTTCATTGGAAATAAAGAAGTCAATACTCTATCATCAGCATTATGAGGCGTTAAAAAGGCCTCAGGAGTTGTTGCGAGGAGCTGTTCAGTTTTCTCCTTCCGTGATTAAATTGTCTGATTTCTCTGTCTTTCATCCAGCATTAGATCTTTTGCAGGAACCATTTACGATTGATGGAGAGATTTATGGTTCTCTTTCTCATATTCAAGCGAATGGCTTGATGATGAAGTATGGCAAATCTACTTGTATAGCAGGAAATGTGGCAGTTAGAAATTTATATCCAGATTCAAAAAAAATGAATCTGGTGGCTAATGTGGAGAAAATATCATCGAATTATTCGGAGTTGTCGGATTTGCTTTGGGTGGCACTGGATCGTGATATACAATTGCCTAAGACGTTGGACTCTCTTGGAGTTATTTCGTATCGTGGCACCTTGAATGGAGATTTATCAAATATGCTGTCGGAAGGAATGATTCTGTCGAATATGGGAACGTTGAATGTGTCGGTGGCTATGAATTCTCAGGATCTTCAGCTCAACTCATATACGGTAGAAGGGAAAGTGAATACTAAAGATTGTCATTTGAATAAGGTCTTTGGTAATGCTTCTCATTTAGGTAATGTGGCATTCAATGCGGAAATTATCCTTCATAAGTTGGCTGACAGAAACTTCAGACTGAAAGCGCTGGGAGCTGTCGATTCTTTTTATTATAAGAATTATTGTTATGAGAATATTCGATTAGATGGTAATTTTGATAATAGTGGCTTTGATGGTAAGTTGATAATGAGTGATCCTAATGCAGAATTAAGTTTCATAGGTAAGGCTGATTTGAGAAAAGAAAATCCATTGTATCATTTTTCTTCGAATGTGAGGGATTTTAATCTGACAAAGACTCATTTGATGGAAGGTGTTGATGACACACATTTATCATTTGATGTGGAAACTAATTTCGTTGGGAATAATTTGGATGATCTGGAGGGGTCTTTCTCTTTGGATAATGTGATATTTTCTCAGGGAGAAAAAGAGTTAAGTATGAGTAATTTAAGTATATCAGCTTCTGTTTTGCCTGGAGAAAATAAAAAGTTATCGGTTTATTCAGATTATATTAACGGATATATAAAAGGTAAATATGCATTGACGACTCTTCCTGCTTTCTTTCATAATATTGCACATCAATACTTGCCTGCGGTTGTGAAAGATGAAAAAAAAGTCGTGTCTAAAAATGGTAGGATTAATAATTTCTCGTATGATTTTTCTATTGAAAACTTAGAACCTATTCATGATGTTTATCCGATGCCGATTGTGGTGGAAGATGAGGCGAAGCTGAAGGGGTTTGTCAATGAGTTAACACATAAGTTTAGGGTTCGTTTAGAGGCTCCATACGTAAAAAAGGGGGGGGCAACTCTTCAAAATTTAGTTTTCTTATGTGAGAATCCGTATGATCAGTTGAAACTGATGTGTAGAATGGATTATCATCCTAAAAACACATCCCGTCGTCCCTATTATCTTTCGCTAAACACGGATGCTAAAAACAATGATGTGAATGTGAATTTCAACTTCAGTAATTCTGTCGAGGAGACCTATAGTGGTAAAGTGAAGCTGGAAACATTATTCAAAGATTATGTAAAAGGTGAAGGACTTACAGCTGATATTCATATTTCTCCTTCTCATATTATTCTGAATGATACGATATGGACAATAAAAGAGAGTACGATCGCATTGGATAAGAAATGGATCTCTGTAGATAGCTTTATATTTAGTCATGGCACACAGTTCTTATATGTGAATGGTGTGAATTCTTCTGTTGCATCTGATAGTATAAATGTACATTTCAGTGATTTATATTTGGGATATATCAGTGACATAATTGCGAATGATGACATCTCGTTTAATGGTGTGGCTGATGGTGATGTCTTTGTGTTTAAATTATTTGACATGCCATATTTTAAGGGTGACTTGTATGTTTATGATAGTGAAATCAATGAATGTGTTTTGGGGGATATGTCTATTGTGTCGGCATGGAAGGATAGAGAGAAGTGTATTGATTTTAATGCGGAATTATTGTCACCGTATCGAGATAATACAAATCTGTCCAAATCAAAGCTTCACGGAGGTGTTTTCCTTGGTAATGACTCGTTATATATAGGAGGAAAATTAAAGGATGTCAGCATGGGATTCCTACGTAAATATTTAAAAAATGTATTGCAAAATAATACAGGAACAGTGAGTGGTGATATTGCTGCTTATGGTAAGTTCGGTAATATTGGGTTGGAGGGAATGACCTATGTGAAGGATATGGCATTTGATGTTGATTTTCTTAAAACATCTTTTGTCTTGTCTGATTCTGTTAAGTTGACTCCTCATACGATTGAATTGAACCAGACTCAATTATATGATACAGAAGGTCATTATGGAGTCATCTCAGGTATGTTGCTGCATGATGCGTTCCGAAATATCAAGTTTGCTTTTGATTTGGATTGTAATAATCTGTTGGTAATGAACACCAAAGAAGAGGATAATGAAACATTCTACGGAAAGGCTTATGCAAAGGGAAAAGCGCATTTTTCAGGGACACCTGAAACTGTCAATATTGAATTGGCAATGAAAACGATGCCTAATACGATGATGATTATTCCGATTGAAGGTGTTTCTTCTGTTAAGGATGGTAATTTTGTTACGTTTGTTGAATCGGAAGAGAACAAGACGATGCAGGAAAAGAGAAGATTACGTAGAGAAAAAATAAAACAAATCAATGAGCAAAAGACAAAGACTTCAACTAATATTCAGTTAGTGGTGGATCTGGAAGCTACTCCAGATGCTCAAGTGCATATGATCATGGATCAACAGCAGGGGGATGTGATTCGTGCTAATGGGGCGGGCTCACTTCGTCTGTTGTATAATCTTAAAGAAAATGATTTTAAGATGTATGGCGGCTACGAAATAGAAAAAGGAGACTACTTATTTACAATCCAAAGTATTATCTCTCGAAAGTTTGATATAATTTCTGGTAGTACGGTTCAGTGGACAGGTAGTCCGTATCAAGCTGATATTAACATTAAGGCAAAGTATTCATTAAATGCCTCATTAAGTGATATTATAGATGATCCTATGATTGCATCTAATACAACGATGGTTAACTGTCTGATGAATTTGACGGGAACCATTACATCGCCTACTATTAAATTTGATATCGAATTACCTAATTCTGACGATGACGTGCGTAGTCAGTTAAAGAGCCAAATCAATACAGAAGAGGCTATGAATCGAAATATAGCTTCGCTCATGGCTTTAGGTCATTTTTATAACTTAGATAAAAGTGTTGAGGCAACGACTGAGTTGTCTTCTGTTGGTTTTTCTACCTTGTCTTCTCAACTTTCAAACTGGATCTCTAAGATGACACAAGATGTTAATATCGGTTTCAATTATCGTCCTACTTCGACGGGTGCGGATGGAACAGTCACTTCAAGTGAGTTTGATGTAGCTCTTTCAACTCAATTTTTAAATGATCGTTTGATCTTAAATGGTAATTTCGGATATAGAGATGAAGTGGAAGATGCAGAGAATATATCCAATAGCATCGTCGATTTCGATATTGAATATAAACTGAATAAGTCGGGAAAATTCAGAACGAAAGGATTTAATCGTTCTAATAATAGTTATTTCAAACAATCTCCGAACACACAAGGATTGGGTGTGGTTTACCGGGAGGAGTTCGATACTTTTTCTGGATTACTCAAATCGTATTGGAATGCTTTAAAACGTGATGAGAAGAAGGAGAAAAATAAAAAAGAAGGCAAAAAAGAAAAAAAGAAAGACAAGAAGGAGTGATGTGACTTGAAACCTAACTTTCTGACCTGTCCTTCCTTTTTTTTCTAGAGGTATGTGTTTAATCCAACATGTCCGTATTGAATATTTCCTTTGTATTCGTTCTTTAGTTGGGCATATTGGTCAATTCCCGTGCAATGGCAGGCGATGATTCTGTCAATGGATAGTTGATTTAATTTATTTGCTAATTGTCGAATGGTCTGTTCGTCTTCATGTAGTGTGTGAAAACCGCCAATGACTAGATCTATTGGGACATCGAAGTGTTCTATGGCACTTTGAATGGTGTTGACAATGCCTCTGTGTGCACATCCACTTACAAGACTTAACTTGTTGTTTTTTTGAATTACGAGGAACTGTTCATCTTCAAATGAATCTTCTTTTAGATTATCTCCATCACGAACTGTTAGATGCGTAAAATGAGTCTCCCTTGCATCGTATATTTTAATATTAGGTATGATGTATATTCCTTCTGCTATTTTTGTGATTTCTTTGGTGATGTGAAGTCGATCTTGGGGAATGTGAATGTTGGTTGGAACGCCGATATATTTCCCAATCTTGTTAAATTTGGGTGTGTCATATCCTTCTTTGATATAAATATCAGCATGGTTGTTTAGTTGTAAAAATTTTTCTATTCCACCGGTATGATCATAATGACCGTGGCTCAATACCAATGAATCTATTTCATTGATGTCTATATCAAATAGTTGTGCATTGTATGCAAATAAATCTGTTTGTCCTATATCAAAAAGTATCTTGTGGTTGTCTTCTGTTTCAATGTAGAGACAAAATCCTAATTCCGCTTTTGCATCAGACTGGAATACTGTATTTTCAATTATGATTTTTAGTTTCATCGTTTGTGTCTTGGCGTATTGTTATTTTTGTTGACATTTTTATGTCCTTCATGTTTTGAGAATGATTTAGACGAAGCATTGGATCTTTTGGAAGATTCATTTTTATATGTATTCTTAGATGTGGTATCTTTAGCGTTCTTAAATGATGCTTTGGAAGAATTGTTTGAATGAGGTGTTGAGTTGTGGCTGGCATGATTCGAGAATAATTGTTGAATTAGGTCGTCACGATTCATTTTCCGAAGATCGTTGATGATGCTTCGTTGATTTTCCTTTTTATACCAGAAAAAGAACTTTCGTTGTTCTAGTTTTTCTTCTTTTGAACGAGGAGTCCATACTTTCTCTAATGTATATGGATGAATGCCAGTGTAATAAATTTCAGTGGCAAGTGTCATCGGAGTAGGAGTGAAGTCTTGAATCTGTTCTAGTTTGAAATCAAGATTTTTAGTGATACAAGCCAGTTCTGCCATATCTTCCTGTGTACATCCTGGGTGACTGGAAATGAAGTAGGGAATGAGTTGTTGGTTCATTCCATTTTCTTTGTTTATCCTGTCAAAATGTTTTTTGAACTCTTCGAATTGTTTAAACGAAGGTTTCCTCATCAACTTTAGTACGTTGTCGGATGTGTGTTCGGGTGCCACCTTAAGTCTTCCTGATACATGATTGGTTATGAGCTCTTCCATATAAAGATGGTGACTTTGATTTTCTTTTTCGTCTGAGCCGTTACAAAGAATCAGATCGTATCGTACACCACTTCCTATGAATGTTTTTTTGATGAGAGGTAGTCTGTCCACTTTTTTATACAATTCAAGTAGGGTGGAGTGGTCTGTATTCATGTTTTTACAAACGATAGGATGAAGACAGGAATAGCGCTTACATTTAGCACATAAAGAGGCATCTTTTCCTCTCATTTTGTACATATTTGCAGACGGGCCACCTAAATCGCTTATATATCCTTTGAATTCAGGATGATGCGTAAGAAGAGTCACTTCCTTTATGATGGATTCTTCTGAACGAGAGGAGATGAATTTCCCTTGATGAGCAGAGATGGCACAAAACGAACAACCGCCAAAACATCCGCGGTGGATGTTGACTGAAAACTTGATCATGTCATAGGCGGGTATTGTCTTCCCTTTGTATTTGGGGTGGGGAAGACGAGTGAAAGGTAGCTCGTAAGTGGCATCTATGTCATTGGTGGACATTGGTGGAAATGGAGGATTGATGACCACGGAGTGAGTCTTGTCCACTCCCTGTATCAGTCTTCTTGCCACTAATTTATTAGATTCCTCTTCTACAACACGGAAGTTTTTCGCTTGTTTCATTTTGTCTTTCAAACATTCCAGATGAGAGAAGAGAGTGAATGTTTCTACACTTGATTCAGGTATATTAGATGTTTCTGTCAGATAGGCTGTTTGAGGAATATCTGTAAGTTCCGATACTTTTTTCCCAGCCTTTAATTCTTTTACAATTGCCTTAAGCGGTAGTTCTCCCATACCGTAGATGAGAAGATCGGCTTTGCAATCTTGTAGAATGCAGGGTTTTAATTCATCATCCCAGTAATCATAGTGTGTGACACGACGAAGAGAAGCTTCTATGCCACCTATTACGATAGGAATATCAGGGAATAATTTTTTTAGGATTGAACAATATACGATGGTTGCCCGGTCTGGACGAAAACCAGCTACTCCATTTGGAGAGTAGGCATCGTCAGAGCGAAGTCTTTTATTGGCAGTGTAATGATTGACCATTGAATCCATACAACCTGCAGATATGGCAAAAAACAATCGAGGTCTCCCGAGTTTTTTGAAATCTCTTAAGTCATCCCTCCAGTTGGGTTGTGGAATAATGGCTACTCGGAGTCCTTCATGTTCCAATATACGTCCGACCACCGCACCAGCGAAGGAAGGATGGTCAACGTATGCATCACCAGAAAATAAAATGACATCAACTTCATCCCAATGTCTGATTTCCAACTCTTTCTTTGTGGTGGGTAAAAAATCTGTAAGCTGATATTCTCGTTTGTCCTTCATTATTATTTTTCAAATAAAAAGCGGTTACATAATGTGACCGCTTTTTGTATTATACGAAGCTAAATGAATAATTTATCAATAGATAAATACATAAAGAATTTCAGGAACTATCGTAATTGTACCAGGAGCTCCTGTCGTAATTTCTATTGGTGTAGCACTTATTCCTTCGTCTTTATCAGGTTCTGTTTCTGCGTAGATGGTGTATGTGGTGTAGGGGTCTAGTCTGGAAAAACTGTAGAGACCATTACCGTCAGAGCGTTCATCTGAGTTGGTGACAGATCCTTTCTTCTCATAATAAACACGAAGTCCGACTCCATTTATAAATGAAGTTGCATTTTTGTATTTAGCCTCTATCTTACCTACAATACCGCATTTTCCCGAATTTTTGCCATCATAGATATAAAAGTCTCCTGCGTAAACAGAATTACTGTTGTCTATATTGACTTGGCAGATGGTGCTTTGTTTGTCGTATGTTGAATCGGATAGTGCAAACAATGTGTAGTTACCATCATTCAAATATTTGAAACAGAATGATCCATCATAAGAGGTACTTGTTTTGTCATCGTACCCATGTTGATTATCACCATAGATGATGAATACATCTTCCTTCTTTGCAGGTACGGTATCACGAACAAAATAAAATTCAGTGACAACCTGAGGTATCTCACCAACCGTTATGTATTGATTTCGGTAGGCGATTTCTCCTTCATCAATAATTTTATGAACAACTCCGTAAATAGAACCTTTTCCACCTTCTCCCTCTTCTTTTGTACAAGAAGTAACTAAACAAATTGTGAATAGTAGTTGTGTGAGATAGAACAATAATCGTCTCATGTTTTTAATATTAGATTTCTAATTTATATAAAGTTCTCCAAATATACGATATTCGAGTTAATTCATCAAATGTTTTTTGCGAAAAACTATTCAATCAATTTCTCGTGGAATATTAGATAGCCTATATTGAGGCCTGCATTCCAGTTTTTTTGAGGATAGCTGTACCAGTTGACATATACACCTGCTGTGATATATTTTAATTGCGCTACAGCTGTGATTTCACTGAGTGCATATGTTTTAGAAAAAGCATCGTCATAGGTGGCATGGAACATGGCAGTTGGTTTGATAGGCTTATGAGGAACATAAACATAGTTTTCCCATCGGATATGAAACATATCGTTTATGATATATATCGGTTTTAATCCTGCTGCGTAGAAGGTGTTGGCATGAAAAGCGGTATTAAACACCATCATGGAATGTTTTGTCGGAGTGAAAGAGGGGGCCATCAGTAACGTTTCCATGTAGTTTCCCTCTAATTCGTGTGTTGAATAGATGCATTCCGCCATTAGACCAAGGGAGAAATGTTTTCCAATAGAGAAATAATGGTCGTACAATGCAGATAGTTGCATCCAATAGGTGTTTTTTATTCCGTAGCTTTCATGATTGAAGGGGTCGATTTCTAAGTTGTATTTTTTTCTTCCAAATATGCCTTGTGCATTTATTTTTGCCATTGTCCCGTATATAGGATATTGTTTGTGAGACAATGAATTGTGTTTATACTGCAATTGAGCCACGCCTAATATATATTCTGTTTTGTCGAATGTGTCTATATCAGTTGAGTAGGGACCATGATACTTGTTTTTAATTTTCCCGATACCCATGCCTAATTCTACTTGACCTTTTAAAAAGAATGGGATGCAAGCCTTTGTTTTAAAGTAAAACTCTGTACTATACGCTTCGGTTGGAATATCGGTTTCGTAGAATGCATATTGTTCACTTGAATAAGTGAAATGATTGATGTCTCCTATCAATTTGATACAAAAAGGTAATTGGAAAGGGAAATCAATTCTACCTAAGAAGTGGGTGTTTTTATAGAGAATACCGATTTGTCCATCTAATGAAAGGTCATAAGACAGATTCTTGATTCCTAAATATTTTGCACCGACATATAGTTGGTTGGACGTGGTTGAGGAAATATTTCCTCCGAATGAGAATTTGAATTGATCATTAAGTGTTACATCCAATATGAGATCGTATGCTTCTGTTGTAGGATTATATTGTGCATGCGGAATAATTTCACTGATTTTTTTGTCTGAAAGCAGTTTGAAATATGTTTTGCGGAAGCTGTTAAAAGTGAAGTATTCTTTCCCTGTGTGGAAACTCTTCTCAATGTATCTCTGCTGATGTGGTTTCACACCATTGATGATAATATTTTTAAATATCAGTTGAGGCTTTTTCTGCCTAAATGCATATCTGCGAGCATTGACAGAGTCTATGTCGGTGGTGCGATTGATTTTTGCTTTTATCTCATCTATGTGTGCGATGGTACTGTCATATCCTCTTTGAATGAGATATTTTGCTTTTTCAAAATCAAGAAGGGATACATCAGTGTAGTGAAATTCTAAAAGGTAGCCATCTTCGGATGAGAGATTGTAGTTGGTCCTTTGCATAATAAGATTTTCAAGTAAGGCAAAAGGATCATCTTCTTTTGCCGCGTCAGGATTATCGCTGACGGAACTTCCGATGATATAGTCAGCTTTCAGTTCATCTTTCATGATGTCAATAGGGAAGTTGTTGTACATTCCTCCGTCGAACATGAGGTGATTGTTAACACGGATAGGTTTGAATACGAATGGAAAAGACATTGATGATCGTACAGCATCACTTAAATCGCCACTTCGGTGGACGTGTGCTTTTTTTTCATAGACATCAGTTGCAATGCATCGAAAGGGAACAAATAAACTATCAAAATCGCCTTTGCAGATCGTTGTGGCTTGTGAGAATAGATACAAACAAGCTTGATTCATTTGATCCGGAGACACAAAACTGGTAGGAAGAAAGGGCTTAATATTTAGGGAGTCATCAATTGTCATTTTGAATGATATGAACTCTGGCGTCTCTTCCTCTGATTTGAAGTAAAATTTGTTTTTATCATCAATTTGTCCTTTCAACCATGTGAAGAATAATTCGGATGTCACCAGGTCTTCCATCTCTTCTGGTGTGTATCCCATCGCATAGAATGAACTCACGATTGCGCCCATGGAAGTTCCTGCTACATAATCTATTGGAATGTTGTTTTCCTCCAAAGCTTTTATTACGCCTATATGTGTACAACCTTTTGCTCCACCTCCGCTTAATACCAATCCCACTTTTTGGGCATTAAGTGTCAGCGAGTGCAGCATACATACACATACTATCCATAATAATTTCGCTTGTTTCATTCGATTCTATTTTATATGCAAATGTATGAATTATATATTAAAAAAATATCATAATTTGTCATGATAGTAAAAAAAAGAGGGCTGGCAATTTGCCAGCCCTCAGATGTATTATCTAATCAGAAATTATTTCTTGATAATTGTTTGAGAGATAACACCGTTTGCAGTGTAAACTTTTGCGATGTAAGCACCTGCATTCAAACCAGAGATGTTTGCATTAGCTACAACTACACCATTCAAGTTCAATACTTCGATGTCTGTGTATTCAACACCTTCTACAACAACTAGGTCGTTAGTTGCATAGATAACAGCGCTTTCAATAGCAGCATCTTCAACGTTCAAACCAGCAGCACAAGTACCGATTTGCAAGTTATCAACGAGGAAGTTGAATTTGTCTTGTTTGAAAGTGATTGTGAAAGACTTAGCTCCATCAGGAACGTTAACTTCTTCTTCTATTTCAGTCCATTCTGCAGGAATTTCTTGATCAAAGATCTTTACTGTCTCTCCGTTGTCAAATGTGATAGAAGCACCAATCTTCTTATCTGCAGCAGGAGTAGTCTCCTCATAGAATGTTGTTCCGTCAACATAACGGAATGCGAACAAAGCGTTAACGATAATCTTACCATTGTGATTGTTAGGTAATTCGATACCTGCGATAACAGATGCGGTATCAGCGTTGTCAACGATTAGTGCGTGCAACATTTCATCGTCATAGTATCCTGTTACGGCACCGTCTGTTCCATAACCACCATTTTGCCATCTTCTGATAGCAGAAGTCTTTGAAGTTGAAATTGCATATCCACCAATCATTTGGCTAGCTGTTGATTTGTTCAAATCACCATCTTCCCATCCATTAACGTTACCAGAGAAGTTCTCTGTGTAGAATGGTCTGCTACATTGATCACCCCAAGGAGATAGATAAAGGTTCTTGATATAGACAGGTGCAAATGGATCATCTGGATCAGTAGCAACCTCTCTAATACAACCGATCAACAATGTGTCCATAGCCAAACTCTTAGCATTTGCATAAACGAGTCTTGAATCTTTTAGCCATTCATTTGCTGTCTTGTGACTCTTACCATCAATACGAACACGAGCATCTGCTTTGTTGATGTCTAGACCGCTGTGAGGTACCCCATATGCGAAAAATCCGATGTGGAACATTGGATTCTTTCCGTTATACAATTCAGAGTAAACATCACCTGATTTTGCAGAAACTTTACCTTTGTCATCCAAAACTTCTTTCATCACTTGCTCTCCAGCCATGTATTCAATGGTCAAATACCAAGCCTTAGTCATATCTACTCTGTTAGCAGAAAGATCAATCATGAAGTCTTTCCACTGTACATTGTGATAGAATGCAGCAGCTGTGCTACCATCTGTTGCAGATACACCAAAATTAACAACTTCCTCTCCGTCTTGAGGAACAGCTTTGTAACCATCAACCAACTGACCATCTTTGATGATGTAAATGTCTTCAGCGAAGGCAGTTCCCATGGTCATAAGACCAACTAATGCAAGTAAACTTACTTTCTTCATAAAACAATAATTTAAATTTATACTAATGTTGTTTATTTAATACAATTTTAAGCCATAAAAAAACGTTGCTAATTTAAGAACTTTTTTTTATTTGCGTAAATATTTAACCCTTTTTTTAGGGTATTTAAGAAGAAAAGGGATTAATGTTCTCATTAATCCCTTCACTTTATAATTGTAATGGCTTGTTATAGTGGAATATTGCCATGTTTTTTTGCAGGATTGGCTCTTATCTTTGTATGAGTCATATCCAATGCTTGAATTAGTTTCTCTCTGGTCTTTGATGGGAGTATAATCTCATCAATATATCCTAATTCAGCTGCTCTATAAGGATTAGAGAACTTCTCTTCATATTCTTTCCTTGCTTTGTCCTTCTCTTCGTCGCTGACTTTCTTATAAAGAATGTTTACAGCTCCTTCTTGTCCCATTACGGCGATTTCTGCATTTGGATACGCAAAGTTAACATCAGCTCCAGTGTGCTTACTTGACATAACGATGTATGCTCCTCCGTATGCTTTTCTGGTGATGATAGTTATCTTAGGAACTGTTGCTTCAACATATGCATAAACAATCTTTGCACCGTGACGAATGATACCTCCGTGCTCTTGTGTGCAACCAGGAAGGAATCCTGGTACGTCAACGAATGATACGATAGGAATACTGAAACAGTCGCAGAAACGAATGAATCTTGCAGCTTTGTCGGATGTGTCGATATCTAACACACCCGCTTGAAATGCAGGTTGATTTGCTACGATACCGATTACTTTACCTTCTATTCTGGCAAATCCTACTAGGATGCTTGGCGCAAAGTTCTCTTGGATCTCAAAGAAATAGCCACCGTCAACAACACTTTCGATCAATTCTTTCATGTCGTATGGCTTGCTTGGATCGGTTGGAATAAAGTTATCCAAATCGGCTCCATTGGGCTCGAGATTAGAAGAATAAGGCGCATTTGGCGCATCGTCCATGTTATTAGATGGTAAAAATGCCAACAATTCCCGAACCATCATCAATGTGTCTTCTTCGGTTTCACCAAGGAAGTGGGCTACACCACTTGTGGAATTGTGAACTGATGCTCCACCTAACTCTTCTTTATCTACTTCTTCGTGTGTTACTGTCTTGACAACCTCAGGACCTGTGACAAACATGTGACTATGATTCTTTACCATGAAGATGAAGTCTGTCAATGCGGGTGAGTAACAAGCTCCTCCTGCACAAGGACCTAGGATGACGGATATTTGAGGAATCACACCAGAAGCAATCGTATTTTGGTAGAAAATATCTCCATAACCTGCTAAACTAGATACACCTTCTTGAATACGTGCACCACCAGAATCGTTTAATGCGATAATTGGAGCACCCATCTTCAATGCTAGGTTTTGTAATTTGACGATTTTATTTGCGTTGGTGCGACTTAATGATCCTCCGAACACTGTAAAGTCGTATGCATATACATATACAAGGCGACCGTCTATTTTTCCGTATCCACCAACGATACCGTCTCCTGCTAACTGTTGTTTGTCAAGGCCGAAGTTATGACATTGGTGAATTACAAATTTATCAATTTCAACAAATGTTCCTTTGTCTAAAAGGATGGCTATACGCTCTCTTGCTGTTAGCTTTCCAGCTTTGTGCTGCTTCTCTATTCGGGCTGCATCACCAGCTTCAGCTAAGCGATTTAATTCTAAAAATCTTTCGTTAGAAGATTCCATTTTTCTCCTTTCTTTTAGATTTATACTTCCTCAGGTGCTTCGCATAGTTCAATCAAAGATTGATTTCCTGCAATATTGTCACCTTCGTTTACTAATATTCTCTTTACCATGCAGTCGTCCTTTACCTTGTATTCACTTTGCATTTTCATTGCTTCAATGATGATTACAGGACTGCCTGCTTTGACGATTTCACCTTCTTTAACCAATATACGAACCACCTTACCAGGCATAGGAGAGAAGATTTTATCTTGCTTTTCGCTTGATTTCGCTTTCTTTGCTCCATATTGGTATGGACTGATGATCTCTACTGGGAATGTGTTAAAAGCCACACTGACAGTATAGTTTTGATTGTTGTTGCTTGTTGGCTTTAATTCTGCATTGTATGAATGACCGTCTTCTGTTATGATGGAGCAAAGTCCATTTTCGGCCATGACAATGTCTAGGTTGTATGTCTTATCGTCCACCAAAATTTCCACTTTGTTGTTTTCTTTGTTTATAAGGGAAATTTCTTTGATCTTGTTTCCGACTTTTATTTTCATACGTTTCTTTTTTGTGGTTATTTTTTAGTAAGAGAAAGTCTCTTACCTTATTATAATGATCTTAGAATTGTTCGTTTTCCGAAATCTCTCCATCTGCTGATCGGACGGTTGTCATTGACGCAGATAGCAGGTCTTTCCTCGTTCATTAGATAATCAAAGTAAGCTGCAATTGCTGCGATATCCTCAGCTTTATGAACTTCTTCTGATTCGTCTTCCAACGTGATCGATTCTAAGACTTTCTTATTGTCTTCTAGAAAAGATGTGGTGTAATGCCCCTTGATAAAATCAGGTACTTCCAAAATTTTTCTTAAATAGGACAAATTGGTTTTTGTTCCCGTTATCTTATATTCGTAAAGCACGCGACGCATACGTTCGATGGCATACGTTCTATTTGCAGCCCATACCACTAATTTGCTGAGCATGGAATCATAATAGATAGGAATCTCGTATCCTTCGTAACAGAAACTATCTACGCGAACACCAATACCAGATGGTTCTGTCATCAATTTGATGATGCCTGGAGTCGGTGTGAATCCGTTTTCTGCGTCTTCAGCACAGATACGGCATTCGATAGCGTGACCTCTTTGGTATAGGTCTTCCTGTTTGAAACGTAAAACTTCTCCGCTCGCTACTTTTATTTGCTCTTTTACAAGGTCGATGCCTAGAACCTCTTCGGTGATAGGGTGTTCTACTTGTAAACGAGTATTCATCTCTAAAAAGTAATAATTCAGTTTGTCGTCAACCATGAATTCAATGGTGCCGGCACCTTCATATTTAACTGCTTTGGCAGCTTTTACTGCAATGGCACCCATTTCTTTTCTGACTTTATCAGTCATGATAGGAGATGGAGTCTCTTCAATTACTTTTTGGTGCTTTCTTTGTATGGAACACTCACGTTCAAATAGATGAACTACATTCCCATGTTTGTCGGCTAATACTTGAAACTCGATGTGATGAGGATGTTCAATGAGTTTTTCCATATAGATTGTACCATTGGCGAAGGAAGAAACAGCTTCGGAAATAGCACTGTCGTAAGCATTTTTCAGTTCGTTGATTTCTCGGATGATTCGGATTCCTTTTCCACCACCTCCAGCAGAGGCTTTGATCATGACAGGGAGTCCTATTTTTTTCGCAGTTTCGAGTGCTTCTTCGTAAGATTGAAGAGGACTTTCTGTGCCAGGGACAACAGGGACACCGGCAGCAATCATTAATTTTCGTGCTGTAATCTTATCGCCCATGTCCAAGATGGCTTGGTGAGGTGCACCAATAAAAATAATTCCTTCTTTTTCACAGCGCTCTGCAAAACCAGCATTTTCAGAAAGAAAACCATAACCGGGATGAATTGCATCAGCGTTGAATTTTTTTGCTGCGGCGATGATGTTGTCGATGTTTAGGTAACTTGCAGACGACTGTGCGGGACCAATGCAAACAGCTTCGTCAGCAAAAAAAACGTGTCTCGATGTGCGGTCAGCCTCTGAATAAACTGCTACAGTTTTGATGCCCATTTCTTTGCATGAACGCATCACACGCATGGCAATTTCTCCTCTGTTGGCAACCAGAATTTTAGATATCATACACAAAACATTTTTTCAGGATAGACGCGTGCAAAACACATTATTATATATAATATAACCACTCTACAATGTCTGCGTCTATACCCTTTCGATTTTCAACCTTCTTAAAGTTGATTAAATTGTTACTATTTAATAAAAAGATATTGACTTCACTTCTGAGCCATATTTTTCGCAAAGATACATTAGATTTTTTTATTTTGCAATTTTAAAAATTAGAATTGCTGAAAATATTATAAAATGTGTAAGAATGTTAAAAAAATAAAATTTTGACTGATGGGGGAAATTGAAAAAATGTTGAAATCTTTTAGAATTCCTTTTGTATATTTTATGCGCTTTTTATACATTTGCGGAGTTTTTTGAAAACTAAAAAGATAAAGAGAAAAGTATAATTTTAAATTGTTATGGATCGTAAAAAAATTATTGGATTTGCCGCAACTATTTTTGTGACGTTATTGGTGTGGCTGCTTCCTACAACTGCTTTTGGTGTACCAGGATTGACAGTGGTGGAGCAAAGAATTATCGCTATCTTTGTCATGGCGGCTATTATGTGGATTCTGGAACCAATTCCTATTTGGGGTACTTCCGTGGTGGTGATGGTGCTGATGTTGCTGACCACATCCAATAGTATGCTGTCTTTTATGGACGGTGAAGTCGGAGAGAAACTTTCTAGTAAAGCTATTATGGCCGCATTTGCAGATCCTACTGTAATGCTTTTCATGGGTGGTTTTGTGTTGGCTATAGCAGCAACAAAATATAAGTTGGATGCCACGTTGGCAAGAGCAATTTTGAAACCTTTTGGAACTAAACCTAAGTTTGTCATGCTTGGTTTCTTGGTTGTTACAGCACTTCTTTCTATGTTTATGAGTAATACAGCTACGGCTGCTATGATGATTGCTATATTGACTCCTGTGTTGGCTTCGATGTCTGATACGGATGAGAAGGGACGTGTGGGATTGGCATTGTCTATTCCAGTTGCAGCGAATATTGGTGGTATTGGTTCTCCTATTGGAACACCTCCAAATGTGGTTGCTGTAGGATGGCTGGAAAAGATAGGTGTGAATATCAGTTTTGGTTCCTGGATGATGGTGATGGTTCCAGTTGCTATGTTAATCTTGTTCTGTGCATGGATGTTCTTGTGTAAGTTCTTCCCTGTTAAGCAAGAAAGCATTGAAGTGAAATTGGAAGGGGATGTTGATAGGAGCCCTAAAGCGATGGTTGTGTATTTCACATTTGCAATTACCATATTATTATGGGTGTTTGGTAAAGAACTGTTAGGTGTCAATGCCAATGTGGTGGCTTTGATTCCATTTGCAGTATTCTGTATTACAGGAGTATTTGAGAAGAAAGATTTGGCAAAGATTGATTGGGATGTGCTTTGGCTGGTAGCTGGTGGTTTCGCATTGGGTGTTGGTTTGGAAGGTAAAATCGGTCCTGATGGTGTCACTATGTCTAAGCATATTGTGGGTTCTATTCCATTTGGTACATGGTCAACATTGGCTTTGATATTGGGTTCTGGTGTATTGTGTTTGGTGATGTCAACGTTTATGTCAAACTCGGCTACAGCAGCTTTGTTGATTCCTATATTCTGTGCTTTGGCACAGGATCCTGTCATGGCAGAAAAATTAGCGCCATACGGAGGTTCTACTACATTGATTGTTGGTTTGGCATTGTCTGCATCGTTTGCTATGTCGTTACCTATTTCTACACCTCCGAATGCAATTGCATATTCAAAAGGATTTATTAAACAAAGTCAGATGGCAACAGTTGGTATCTTTGTCGGTATTATTAGTTTGATTATCGGATACTTCGTGTTGTTCAATTTCAGTGGGTTGTTAAATTAATTAAAATAAAGACAAATGGACTACGAGTGTGGATGACTATCCATCGCTCGTTGTCTGTTTTAATAAAGCAAATGATGAAACGTTTTTTCTTGACTGTAGCGACTGTGCTGTCGTTATGTACTTTGTCCGCACAAGATACTGTTGTAGCAAAGGTTATCGCAGAAGAACCTTCAACTCCTGATCTAGTCAAGGAGAAGAATGGTGGAAAGGTGAAGTTCAAACCGTACGGGTTTGTTCGTAACTATTTTTATTATGACTCTCGTCAAAATATTCAGTCTGTTGCAGGTTTGTACAATCAAATTCCTAAAGATGAAGCATGGAATGAAACGCATGATGAGGATTTGAATGATGTTTCAACGGCTACTTTCTTGGCTATCACATCACGTTTAGGATTAGATGTGTCGGGTGTCCGTGTATTGAATGCTGACCTCTCTGCAAAGATTGAGACTGATTTTTGTGGATTTGCATCAAGTACGACAATGCTTCGTATTCGTCAAGCATATATGAAATTGAAATGGGAGCATCACTCGTTATTGGCTGGACAGACATGGCATCCAATATCGGGTACACTGCCTGATGTTTTAGGGTTGGCATCTGGTTCTCCGTTCGAGCCTTTTAGCCGTTCTCCTCAGTTGAGATATGATTATACGGTTGCTAAAATGCGCTTTACACTTGCTACTTTGTGGCAATTGCAATATAAGTCGGTCGGTCCTAATGGAAAAACAGAGGATTATTTAAACAAAGGTATCTTGCCAGAAATTTTCGTTGGTATGGATTATGCTAATGAGAAAGGTTTCCAAATTGGTGCAGGGTTGGATATGATACGATTGAGACCTCGGACAACAATGGATTGTGAATATACTACAATTTCGACTGTGCCAGATACTTTATTTAATGAAGATAATTCGATAAAGGAAATTGGTACGCGACAGGATACAACAAAGACAACTACCAAACGTATTGTTAAAGAGTATGCATTCTCGGTTTCACCTATCTTATTTATTAACTACAAACATGATTTGTTCGTGTTGAACTGGAAAGCATTATTTGGACAAAATACAGCTCATTTGAACATGATGAGTGGATTGGGTGCTACTGCTATAAATGAGGATGGTAGTATGGAATATAAGCCATTGCGTAATTTCACGACATATATAGATTTATCATACGGAAAGAAATGGAAAGTAAATTTGTTCGGTGGCTTTTTTAAGAATCTAGGTATGACAGATGCGGTGATTGAAAAGGTGATTGAAAATAATAAAAAAGAAAAGTTACTTTATGTAAATGGAGCATCGAATATTGATTATATCTGGCGTGTTTGTCCTGCTATCTCTTATAATATTAATAAGTTCACCGTGGGTGCAGAATATGAATTGACAACGGTTGGATATGGCAAACCTGACGAATTTGGTCGGGTAGAGGCAGAACGAGATGTGATGAACAATAGAGTGTGTGTGATGTTTAAATTTGCATGGTAATAAGAGACTGAATTCAAAATAGATTTGTAAAGTATTGAATATGAGTTAAATATTATTTTGTTAATAACTTAATTGAATAGGGATGTAATTATTAAAATTATATCCCTATTTTTGTTTTGTGCTTCGAAAGAAAATTGAAAGCCCTAAAATTAAGGAATAGTAAGTAGTTTGATTGTTTTTCTGAAGATGCAACATAGATAGTTAAGTGTATAGGTAAGATTTATCTTACCAGATGGTTTATGTAAATTAAGTAAAATATATAAGTAAAACTATAATTATAATGAGTGGAAATATTTTTATTGTAAAACGAGATGGGAAGGCTGAGCCTTTTTCTGTCGATAAAATAAAAAATGCTGTGTCTCGTGCATTTTTATCAGTAGGCAGTTTCGCAACCCAAGAGATTTTAACGGACATATTGGGTAGATTGAGCATTCACAATGGGATGAGTGTAGAGGAAATTCAGAATCAGGTGGAATTTTCTTTGATGTCGGAGAAATATTTTTCTGTGGCAAAATCGTATATCTTATATAGACAAAAGCACTTAGAGGATCGAGAGGTACGAGACAAATTACAATTTCTTACTGATTATAGTAATGCTTCCAATTCAGCCTCTGGAAGTAAGTATGATGCAAACGCTAATGTGGAGAATAAAAATATAGCCACTTTGATTGGTGAATTACCAAAATCTAACTTTATTCGATTGAATCGTAGATTGTTAGTGGATCGATTGAAGGAGATGTATGGTAAAGAGGTTGCTGACAAGTATCTTCAATTGTTGAATCAGCACTTCATTTATAAGAATGATGAGACCAGTTTGGCAAACTATTGCGCTAGTATCACCATGTATCCATGGTTGATTGGAGGAACTCTTTCAATTGGTGGAAATTCAAAGAAACCAACCAACTTGAAATCTTTCTGTGGTGGTTTTGTCAATATGGTGTTCATGGTTTCTAGTATGTTGAGCGGTGCATGTGCTACGCCAGAGTTTTTGATGTACATGAATTACTTCATCCAGAAGGAATATGGACAGGATTATTACAAGGAGCCTGATAAGGTAGTTGACTTGTCATCTCGTCATCGTACGTTGGATAAGGTGATCACTGATTGTTTTGAGCAGATTGTATATTCTATTAATCAGCCTACTGGTGCTCGTAATTTCCAAGCTGTTTTTTGGAATATCTCATATTATGACAAATACTATTTCAATAGCTTGTTTGAGAACTTCGTCTTCCCTGATGGATCTCGTCCTGATTGGGAGTCTCTCAGCTGGCTTCAGAAACGTTTCATGAAATGGTTTAATGCAGAACGTACAAAGACTGTTTTGACTTTCCCTGTGGAGACAATGGCATTGTTGACAAAGGATGGGGATGCAATGGATGAAGAATGGGGTGATTTTACTGCAGAGATGTATTCTGAAGGACATTCTTTCTTTACTTATATTAGTGATAATGCAGACTCTTTAAGTAGCTGTTGCCGTCTGAGAAATGAGATCCAGGATAATGGATTCAGCTATACTTTGGGTGCAGGTGGTGTTTCTACTGGTTCTAAGAGTGTGTTGACCATCAATTTGAATCGTTGTGTGCAGTTCGCTGTAAAGAATGGTATTCCTTATTTAACCTATTTAGAGGATGTGATTGATCTGACTCATAAAGTACAGTTAGCTTATAATGAGAACTTAAAGGAGTTACAGAAAAAAGGATTATTGCCATTATTTGATGCAGGTTACATTAACTTGTCTCGTCAATATTTGACCATTGGTGTGAATGGATTAGTAGAGGCTGCTGAATTTATGGGCGTTGAAATTAAGGATAATCCAGATTATGTTCGCTTTGTTCAAAGCATCTTGGGTTTGGTGGAAAAATATAATAAGAAATACCGTACTAAAGAGGTGATGTTCAACTGCGAAATGATTCCTGCAGAGAATGTGGGTGTTAAACACGCTAAGTGGGATCGTGAGGATGGATATGCAGTTCCTCGTGATTGTTATAATAGCTATTTCTATGTGGTGGAGGATACGTCTTTGAATGTAGTGGATAAGTTCCGCTTGCATGGTAGCAAGTATATTGAACATTTGACAGGTGGTTCAGCCCTTCATATGAATTTGGAAGAGCACCTTTCAAAAGAACAATATCGTCAATTAATTCGTATTGCGTCGAAAGAAGGATGTAATTATTTCACCTTTAATATTCCTAATACTATTTGTAATGATTGTGGACATATAGATAAACGTTATCTGAAAGAGTGTCCTCATTGTCAAAGCAAGAATGTGGATTATTTAACTCGTGTGATTGGGTATATGAAACGTATTAGTAATTTCTCTGAGGCTCGACAAAGAGAGGCTGCAAGGAGATATTATGCTAAATACTAATAATGATTTAATGTTTATAGAGAGTTGGTCTTTGCAGGGCCAACTCTTTTAAATGGAGAAAGAAATGCTAAAGTACGCTGATTATGATATTGTCTTTCAGGAAATCCCTAATGAGGTATCATTGGCTATCAACATATCGAATTGTCCGAATCATTGTATAGGATGTCATAGTCCTTATCTGATGAAGGATGTAGGAGATGTGTTAGATGAGCAATCGTTACAGCTGTTAATGGACAAATATGGTCATGATGTGACTTGTGTCTGTTTTATGGGAGGTGATGCAGATCCTAATGCAGTTGCTACTTTAGCATCCTTTATGAAAGAAAAATTTCCATCAACAAAGGTGGGGTGGTATTCAGGTAAGGATCAGCTGCCAGAATTTTTTTCTTTAAAGAATTTTGATTATGTAAAAATTGGCTCTTATCGTGAAGAATGCGGTCCTTTGAAAAGCAGAACGACCAATCAACGATTGTATAAAATAAATGACGGTAAAAATCTGCAGGATATAACCGAGAAATTTTGGAGATAGAGTCGAACATTAAACATTGTCAGACAAAGCTTCGTTTTAAAATAAATGGCTTGCTAATCATCTAATCGATTGGCAGCCATTTTTAGTTTAAAGTATATTGCTTGTACGATTCCTCTTGTGCTTAAGTAACAGAGGAAAGCAATCCAGAGTCCATTGTTCTGAATCGTATCAATAAGTATATTATAGAGGGAAAAGAAAAGTAGGGTGGCGCAAATCATTGCGGTAACCATTCCTTTGACCATAGTGGTACCCACCATGATGCCATCCCATAGGAAGGCCGAGAATCCACAGATTGGTATTGCAATTACCCAGATGTGATACTCGGTAGATGCCTCTATAATTGTGTTGTCATTTGTGAGTATATGAAGAAATTCTTGGGTGAAAAATATATAGGCGATAGTAAAGACAAGTACTAGTGACCAACCCCAAATGAACAAATATCGGATGGTTTTGTTTAAATTAGTGAAATCTTTTGCTCCAAGATATCTTCCACAGAGTGCTTCTCCTGCATAGGCAAATCCATCTGTGAAATAAGAAAATATGGAAAATAGTTGTATTAATAGTGTGTTGACGGCTAGTAGGGTTGTTCCTTGTTTAGCTCCGGCTAATGTAAAAAATGTAGTGACAGCTGTAAGACATAGGGTTCTGATGGCGATGCCTCCATTTATCTTGGTGAAATGCTTAAATTTATTGGCGTTGAATATCTGTTTTTTGTCGATGAGCGGAATTAGGCCGCTGTACTTGTGTTTCCACAAAAGGAGTGCGAGCAACAGTCCGCAGTACTGAGAGAATAGCGTACCTAGAACGATGCCTGTCAGTCCCCAGTTAAATCCATATACAAAAAGGAAACTACAGATAATATTGATTACATTTATGGAGATTGCAATGATCATTGGGTAGAGGGAATTCTGCATTCCGATAAGCCAGCCCTTTATGCTGTAGAGGGTCATTACGGCGGGTGCTCCTAAAATACAGATGCTGAAGTAATACGCTGCGGACTGAGCAACATCAGGAGTGAGTCCCATATAGTTGAAAGACAGGTGCTGAATAGGTGTTTTCAGTAGGAAAATGAGCAGACAGGCCAGCAATGAGATCACTATGGAACGTGGCAATATGTTGGCAATAGCGGGGGAGTCTTGTGCACCAAAAGCCTGTGCTGTTAGTCCGCTAGTGCTCATGCGTAGGAACCCGAAGGTCCAGTATAGCATATTAATCAATGTGCCACCTACAGAGATGGCACATATAAAAGATTTGTCTCCCAAATGTCCCGCAATAGCCAAATCTACCAAGCTAAGCAGTGGTATTGTGATGTTGGTGGCGATGGCAGGAAGAGCGATTTTTAGAATTCTTTTATTCATTCACAAGGAATATCAGAGAATCTATTCTTTTAGTTTCTTCCAGTAGATTGTTTGACTGAAAATAGCCCAAGAACCTTTGACTGCGAGGGTCTCGTCGTCTTTGAATTTAAGTTCTACCGTAAAAAATTTTCCTCGAGTGGGGTCATAGATTTGTCCGTTAGCCCAGACTCCATCTTTGTATGTCACGCTAGGAATCAAAACGATTCTGTCTGCCGGTGTGTTCCGTTTGGAAGCATCAGGGTTCTTTTTATCTACACGAAGGTTGCCTTTTTCATCCCTTGTCTTTTCCATCCAGATGACTTGTCCTTTATATGTGTTATCGCTATTCTTTGTGAATCTCACTTTAGAACGGTCTCCGTCATGTTCTAGGTAATATACACCAATGAGTTTATCTCCTGCGGATTGAGCGAAGGCGTAGGATACTAATAATAGAAGTGAGATAATTGAAATGATTTTTTTCATGAAAGAATTTATTGATTTATATAGGTTGATGAAATAATTCGATTATTAAAAAAGGACGCAATTTTGAGTTGCGTCCTTCCTTATGATTTTAACGTTAAAATTACATTCCAGACTTCAACATCTTATTAGTGTAAACTTTGCCATCTACTGTGATGCTTAATGTATAAGTACCAGGGAATAGAGCAGAAGTTTCGAAGTCGTATGAATATTGTCCTGCAGCTAAGTTGTCTCTGAACAATTTCATAACTGTTTTACCACTCAAATCTAGGATGTCGATGATTACTTCTGAATCTTTATCCAAGTTGAATGCAATATTCAATGACTCAGCGAATGGATTTGGAGATGCTAAGTAGTTGAAAGAAGAGATTCCTGCTTTTGCTTTTCCGTTTTTGTTTCCAATTTGTACGGCATCATTTTTATATACAGCAGGTTTCTCCATAAACATTGCAGTATATTTTGAGTTGCTACATTTGCATCCACTTTGAGGAATATACTCTTGCTCAATTGTGATGATGATAGGGTAGCGAGCACCCTCTGCGAAGTATTGATAACGAATAGATTTTACTTTGAATGTAGAAGAACCATAATCCTCAGTATATTCTTTATCAACTTTCACACGAAGAACATTGTAATATACATTTCCATCAGGAAGGATCAATGTACCCCAAGCATCTGCTTTTGTAATATAATTACCATCGAAATAGCTTGTGTGACTTCCTGTTTGAGTTGAACCAGAGTAGCTTCCCATCTTAGCATCTTGGTAAGAGAATGGGAACATCAAATCTACGATAGGCTCGTCCAACTTCATGACTGTATTTTTATTCTCCAATCCGAAGAATCTCTTTTCGTTAGGTGTGATTTCGAATAATGTGTTCTTTTCACCACCTTCGTCACAACTTAATCTATATCCTTCTGTAGGTGTGTTTAGTACATCCTCGTTTTGTTGAATATAAAAGTCTTTTATAATCTTTGATTTGGAAAAATCCCATACTTGGTTGGCACCGTCATTTGCCTGTGCTACGTACTCTATTTGTTTCATATTTCTGTAGTCACCCTGTCTCAACCCATTTGCTTCAAATGACAAACTGTATTGAGCAAAGCATCCCATTGTGAACGCTAATGCAGTTGAAAGTGTAATTAATTTTCTCATGTTGTATCTAATTTTTAAGAGTTTACTAAAATAACGATGTAAAGATAATCAAATTTTTTTAGATATATGCTATTCTTAAGATAATTTAATAAAATTATGTTCTTTTTGTAAGAGTGGATTTTCAGGAATTCTACCTAATCTATATATGAGTTGTGATTAGGTGGGTGAAACTCTCACTGAATCAGGTGTTTATTCTGTTTCTTCTTCTCCTTTAATATGAGGTAATCCTATCTGGTATTTTACTGCTATGATTCGAGTGAGTGCTACACTCAATGCGCATAGTACCTGTACAATTGTATTGTCGTTGAAAATCATGTCGGTGGCATAATATACGATGCCTCCGATTATGCAGGCTATGGCATATATTTCTTTCCTGAATATCAGTGGTATTTGATTGATGAAGATGTCTCGTATGATACCTCCTGCTGCTCCGGTGATGGTACCCATGATGATAGCCACCCAAAATGGATAGTGGCAATCCAGTGTTTTCTCAATTCCAACCACGGTAAATAGGGCTAAACCAATGGTGTCGAAAATAAAGAAGGTGTTATTTAGACGGATAAGATGTTTTCTGAATAATATAACAAAAATGAGGGCAATGGCCGTCCATATCATATAGCTGGAGTTCAGCATCCAGAAGGGGGTCAGATCGAGACAAAGATCTCTGATTGTACCTCCGCCGATGGCTGTGACCAATCCTACGACGTAGGCTCCAAATAGGTCGAAATCTTTTCCGGCTGCCAGACGTATTCCACTGATGGCAAAGGCAAATGTGCCAATGTATTCCAGAATCTCTGTGAAAAGTCCTTGATGGATGAAAAAATCAGTCATTGTGCTCGCTCTCCTCTGTGATGTTTAGTCGTTGATCAAATGCTTTCCTGAGTTGTTGGATATTGTTTTTTATCTCTTGGAGTTTTAAAACAATTTCGTGTTTCTTCTCGATGCCTTCTTTGTCTGTTTTCAGAAGTTTTTGTGCTCCTTCGATGGTTAGTTTTCTCTCTTTTAGGAGATGGTTGACCAATTGTATGTTTTTGATCTCTTTCTTTGTGTATCGTCGTGTTCCTTTATCGCTCTTTTTAGGGGAGATGAAAGGAAAATCTTTTTCCCAAAATCGGAGTGTTGATTCGTTGATGTTGAGAATTTTGGCTACTTCACTGATGGAGTAGTACAATTTATTGTCATCCAAAGAGAGATCATTAATCATATACGTTTCCGTTGTTGGATGTGATTTGAATCATCTCGTCATATTCTTTAGGAGACAAGTCAATATAATAGAAGTTACGAGGATCGGTCACCTTGTCTCTATAATGTACTTCGTAATGAAGGTGTGGACCTGTTGATTTTCCTGTGTTACCCATATAAGCAATTACATCGCCGCGATTCACTTTCGAACCTACGTGAAGATTTTTCACATAGTGATCCAAGTGTCCGTATAGCGTTTTGTATCCATATCCATGGTCAAGAATGATACAGTTTCCATAGCCTTGCATCCAGCCTTGATGGATGATGGTGGCTTTTCCTGTGGCATAGATTTCAGAACCGATGTTTCCTGAAAAATCCATACCGGCATGGAACTTAGGCGTTTTGTAGATTGGGTCTATTCTGTAGCCGAATCCTGAGGCCATACGTTTCAAGTCTTTGTTCTTGACTGGTTGTATTCCTGGAATACAGAGCAACATTTCTTCTTTGTTCCGCACTAAATTGATGACTTCGTCGAACGAAACAGACTGAATGTACATCTGGCGTCTGATGTTATCAAGCTTTTCAACGGTTTCGGCTGCAATGACTGAATTGGTTTTTTCTCGTATGTCATCGAATTTGGATTGAGAGTGAGAGAGACGACGTAAGTTTGCTGCAACAGGATCGGCTTGTACAACAACACGGTATAGCTGGTCGTCTCGTTGCTCTATGTCGGTCAACACTTCTTTTAGCTCGTTTAATTGAGAACTGAGTAGTTTATATCGAGATTCTAGCTCGGCATTCTCACTTATTAACTCTTTTTCGTGAGGTGAAGGAATGAATAGCGCAAAGATAATAAAGAATGCTAATCCCATAAGTAGTCCACTTGCCAGGTGAGACATGAAGTTTTTAATTCGGTGGCGTATAGTGTTATCAATCCGTTCAAATGATAGGGTCTTAGGATTGAATTGAAATTTTGCTTTTGCCATTTGTATAAAATCTTTTTTATTTTACTCTACAAAGGTAATATATTTATTAGAAAAATACTAATTTTGCGCTTTGGAATAATTATATAAAAGATGTTAACAGCAAAGGAAATTCGCAAATCGTTTACCGATTTCTTCGCATCGAAAGGACATACGATTGTCCCTTCAGCACCTATGGTGGTAAAGAATGACCCGACATTGATGTTTACGAATGCGGGTATGAATCAGTTTAAAGATATTTTTTTGGGTAATCAGCCTCGTAAATATCCACGTGTCGCGGACTCTCAAAAATGTCTTCGTGTAAGTGGAAAACATAATGATTTGGAGGAGGTTGGCCTGGATACATATCATCATACAATGTTTGAAATGCTTGGTAACTGGTCTTTTGGCGATTATTTTAAGAAAGAGGCTATTTCATGGGCATGGGAATATTTGGTTGATGTTTTAAAGTTGGATCCTAATCGCTTGTATGCTACTGTGTTTGAGGGTAGTAAAGAGGATAATCTAGGTCGTGATGATGAAGCAGCAGAGATTTGGGCTCAGTTCTTGCCTAAAGATAGAATCATCGATGGAAATAAGCATGATAATTTCTGGGAAATGGGTGATACTGGTCCTTGTGGTCCTTGTTCAGAAATTCATATAGATCTTCGTGATGATAGTGAACGTGCGAAAGTGCCAGGCGTTGAGTTGGTGAATAAAGATAATCCTCAAGTGATTGAGATTTGGAATAATGTATTCATGCAGTTCAATCGTAAAGCGGATGGTTCACTGGAACCTCTTCCTGCTAAACATGTCGATACAGGTATGGGCTTTGAACGTCTATGTATGGCATTACAAGGCAAAAAATCTAATTATGATACGGATGTCTTCCAACCTATCATCAAAGAGATTGGTAAAATCTGTGGTGGTGTTGAATATGGTATGAAACGTGAGACTGATATTGCGATGCGTGTAATCGCAGATCATATTCGTACGATTGCCTTTTCAATCACAGACGGACAACTCCCGTCGAATGCAAAGGCTGGTTATGTGATTCGTCGTATTCTTCGCCGTGCCGTTCGTTATGGATATACGTTTTTAGGACAACGTTCAGCTTTCATGTATAAGTTGGTTCCTGTCTTGATTGAAACGATGGGGGATGCTTATCCAGAATTAATCGCTCAACAACAATTGGTGGTTAAGGTAATTAAGGAGGAGGAGGAGTCCTTCCTTCGTACATTGGAAACTGGTATTCGCTTGCTGGATAAGGTGATGTCGGATACAAAAGCCGCTGGTAAAACAGAAATTTCTGGTAAAGATGGATTTACATTATATGATACTTTCGGATTCCCTCTAGATTTGACAGAATTGATTCTTCGTGAAAATGGAATGACTGTGAACGAAGAGGAATTCAATGTGGAGATGCAGAAACAGAAGGAACGTGCTCGTAATGCTGCTTCTGTGGAGACGGGCGACTGGGTTACGCTGAAAGAGGGTGAATCTCAGTTTATCGGATATGACTTCTTAGAGGCTGATGTTGAAATCCTTCGTTATCGTAAGGTGAAACAAAAGAATGTTGAATTGTACCAAGTGGTATTCGACAAGACTCCATTCTATGCAGAAATGGGTGGTCAACTTGGTGATTCAGGTTATATTGAAGCTGGTGAAACTAAATATGAGATCATAGATACGAAGAAAGAGAATAACTTGAGCATCCATCTGATGAAAAAGTTGCCTGCTGATACGACTCTTTCTTTCCATGCTGTGGTGGATATGGAAAAACGTGAACAGATTGCATGTAATCATACCGCAACTCACTTGCTCGATTATGCTTTGCGTCAGGTGCTCGGTACGCATGTTGAGCAAAAAGGATCTTTGGTGTCTGCTGATTCATTGCGTTTCGACTTCTCTCACTTCCAAAAAGTTACTGATGAGGAACTCCGGAAAGTGGAGAAGTTGGCTAACCAAATGGTTCGTAAGAATATTTCATTGGAAGAATTCAGAAACATGCCAATTCAACAGGCTCGTGATATGGGTGCGATGGCTTTGTTTGGTGAAAAATATGGTGATACGGTTCGTGTAATCAAATTTGGTCCTTCGATGGAACTTTGTGGTGGTACACATGTTAAATCTACGGGACAAATTGGTATGATTCGTATCTTGATGGAAACATCTGTCGCTGCTGGTGTTCGTCGTATCGAAGCTATTTCAGGTGCTAAGGTGGAGGAGATGATGAATGTTCAACAAGATATGTTGCGTGATTTGAAATCATTCTTCAATAACACACCTAATTTGTTGCAATCTATAAAAAAGACGATTGATGAGAATGCTGATCTGAAGAAGACCGTTGATACCTATATGCAAGAGAAGGTGCTTCAGATGCGTGATAGATTGATTCCTATGGCACAAGAGAAAGGCGGTGTGAAGTTAATCACATTAAAGGGTGAATTCTCACCTGATTTTGTTAAGTCAGTTGGATTCCAGATTCGTAATGTGATGACCGACAAGTTGGCATTCTTGGCGGCTACAAGTATAGAAGGCAAACCAATGCTGACGGTTGTGTTGTCTGATGATGTGATTGCAATGGGTTACAATGCAAGCCAAATGATTCGTGAGGCTGCCAAAGAAATTCAAGGTGGCGGTGGTGGTCAACCATTCTATGCACAGGCTGGTGGTAAGAATTTGGATGGCTTGGAGAAAGCATTCGATGTTTTGTACGGGAAATTTTAATGAAAAGTGTCTGACATGAGATGAACAGAATGTTCTCTCTATAGATTAGATTATATGACGGGAGATAGCTTGAGAAAAAGCGATCTCCCGTTTTTTTTCTCAGTCATGTGATTGGAGAGACGTTGAACGATAAACTAAAAAGAGACTGCCTTCTTTTTACGAAGGACAGCCTCTTTCCTAATGAACTATTCAATAAAACTATTTTAAAAGCACTTTTGTCACAACGGATTTGTCGTTGGAAACCACTTGAACGAAATAGATACCAGGCGTATTGCCACTTAAGTCTATTTCAGTTTGATTGTCACGGAATGAATCTTCATAAATGATTGCTCCGCTTGTGTTGGTAACAATGACGGTTTTTTCACCCTTCATTTCACTGAGGACAATTGAGATAAGTCCGTGTGTCGGATTTGGATAGAGTTGAATGCTTGCGTCAGAAATATAATCTGACATGTCTATATACTCTATGTTTTGCAAGTCATCCTCTTCAATAGAAACAATCACATCATTGTTTATAGCTTCTGATTTCACATTTGAATTCATGCATGTCACTCTTCTAGCATTAAATTTAGAGTCTGATTTGTTAACTTTAAATCCTTTCTTCAACAGTACTTTGTCATAAGCTTGATAGTTGATTTGTGAGTTTGTTATTTTACTGTTGGCTGTTAGTTTGTGACCTGCTAAATATGTACGATTTTGATTGTTTATCGCACTATTTATTGTGACATTCTTTGCAGGAGCACTGCTTCTTCCACAACCATAATCACATCCCACTGTTGCATCTGCTGTTTGATAATTACCTAACTGTCCGACAACTAACCAATAAGAAGAATTTTCAGCGAATACATTAACTGTTTCAGCCCCATATTGTATTCCACCATATGACCAATATTGAGCTATATCTGCATTGTTGGTTTGTTTTGCATAATCAAAAGCTTCAAGCATGGTGATTTCCCCATCCTTATCACTATCTATGTCAACGCTCTTTTTGTTTATAAAATCATATCCAGCTATGGCACATGCCCATCTGTATGCAAATACATTATAGTATTGATAGTCATTACCAGCGTGAGATTGTTGTTTACGGTGAGCAGCGGTGGCAATTGTGATTTTTTGACCTAATTGAGCTAATGGATGAATGAAGCATCCGCTGTAACATTGTTCCATGATAATTCCAATAGGTGCTTTTATCCCTTTTAGCATGGTTGCCAGTTGACTAGTAGATAATATTCTGTCATTCCATAAGCATAATCCATTTCCAACTTCTGAGGCATTGCAGCTGCCATGATCTGTAGTGAAAATGTATAAATGATCTTTTTCAGTTAATTTTGATTTCAAACTATTGAAACATGCTGTTAGGTCATCAAAATTTGCTCCACCGTTTACATCGTCATTCCCATCGCCATCCAAATCTAGTGGGGAACTTATGAAATCTTTATCATCAAAATGATCATTATTACTTCCTAAATGCAAATCTTTTTCTTTGCTTTTACCATCAGACATGTAAACGGAAATATTGTTTTTGGGAATATTATACAGTCTTCTTAGTATTTGATATTGAATGGAACAGTCATTCCAATATCTTCTATGGTTGCTATATTTGTTCATGCCACCACTTATGATCACCACGTAAGTAGAGCCTTTCTTATCTTTCATAGCTCTTACACCTGGGGTTAAACTGTTGTATAAATTAGGTAATACTAATCCGTTTCCATCTACGTAGTTCATTATGCTGTTTGTGGCATTTGAATCACCAGCCTTGAGGGATTTTGTATATGAACTTTTTTTCCATTCTGATAGATTGGCAGGGGGCATATAGGCTACTGATGATTTTACGTTACCGTTGGCAACAGAAACATATATATAACGACATTTATGTCCCCAGTTTGCAGTCGGACTTTCATCTAAAAAGAATACCCAGCAGTCTTCTGATAAAACTTTCTTGGAGTTGCACGATAGCAATATTGTTTTTGTCTTCGTTGGATTGTACATGAAAACATACTCAGAAGGTAAAGTGGACTTCACATAATCGTATGCTTTTTTCATTGCCGTCGATTGGGTGACTGCCGCCATACACCCCATCGAATACAATAGGAATCCAAGACATAATATTATTAATTTTTTCATTCTGTCTCTTTTTTATTTTTTCAACATTTCAACTTCTGCTTTTAATGCTTGATTCTCCTTTTGTAATTGAATCATGTGGAGTGTTAATTCCTCAATCTTCTCCAATAAAAGATTGCTCATCTCTGCAACATTCATTCCGTTTTCTGCCATTTCAGCTGCGGAAGGAACACCAGGAAGATGCTTGTTCTCTTTTACGTAGCTCTCCACTTCGCTCAAAGACTTCAAGTTGTAATTTTCAGCGAATACATAGTCGGCAGCATGATTCATCTCTACATTGATGTCTTGTGTTTGAATCTTATCTGCTTTCAATACATTGGCTACTTCGATTTCGTTGTGACAAGTGATTTTGCCTGTTACATCCAAAGAACTGTTGACCTTGACATTGTCGTTATTCAATTCGAACACCTTAGTACCGTAACGATTGAAGAATGAGTAGGTAGTAGCTTGGAATGAAAGGTTTGTATAATCACGGTAACCATTTGCTATTAATTTCATACCTGCACTATAATCCGTCTCAATTCTAAGATTGGTGCGGTTGTTGTCGTTAGTTGCCATTACAGTTAAACCGTTGTAGAACTTGTTGCTTGAACCTGTTGCTAAGAAACTACCTTGAATAGTGGCACTTCCTTTAAGTGTAGCTGCCCCTGTTAACGTTGATGCACCAGAAACAGTTAGAGAGCTAGTTGTTAGTGAACTTGAGATTGTACATGGAGAAGTTGCTGTAAATCCTCCAGCCATTGTAGTTTTTCCTACTAATGTTGATTGACCATTTAAATATGTGTATCCATCTACTGTTAATTTTGCTTTTCCGTAGATATCACCAGAGGCTGTGACAGCGCTTAAAAATGATTTCCCACTTACGGTGAGACTGCTGTTGACTTTTGCAGTTGTTCCTACTGTCAAGGCTCCAGTCAAATACTCTGCACCTTTTACATATAATTTATAACTTGCGGTGGATGAGGTAGGGGTGATACCAATGGATACATTACCTGTGTTGCCGGTTAAAGGATTATTGTATAATCCATAACTGTTTGACTTCCATGATTGAGCATTGACACTAACTGATAATGCAGTACCCATCATAAGAACTGCGATTCCTTTGAAATTCATGTGTTTTAAATTTAAATTGTAATATGGTTCTAATTCGTTCATTCATGTTGTAGTAGAACCTGATGACTTCAATATGAATGCTTATTATCGATAATAAATTATTGCAAAGATAATATTATTTAATTTATTTCGTATAAAAATACGTAAAATATAATAGATAATTATCAACACAATAGTATCAGAATGGATTTTAGTAATACATATATTCGTTTGAATGTTAATAAAAAGTATTAATAATCAATGTAATATATTGTGTAGATGAGAAAAGTCATTATGAAATATTATGTTTCTTTCTTTGAAGATAAATTTTGTATTGTCTTATTGATATTTGGATGTTTTTGGCTGGTGTTATGTTGTATCGGGTTGATTTCGAGAATTGTTGAGGCTTGTTTGTTGATATGCATAAAAAAAGGTTGCAAAGATTAACTTTACAACCTTAATTATAACTATGAAATAGAATCTTATTCTTTTGGTCTTTCTTCGTTAGCCATTTCTGGGTCGATAAGGATTCTACCGCAATATTCGCAAATGATGATTTTCTTGCGAAGACGGATATCCAATTGTCTTTGAGGTGGAATCTTGTTGAAGCAACCTCCACAAGCATCACGTTCTACTGCAACTACAGCTAATCCGTTTCTTGCATTTTTACGAATTCGTTTGAATGCGTTCAGAAGACGCTCTTCGATCTTTTCTTCGATGCATTTCGCTTTGTCACGAAGTTTCTCTTCTTCTTGCTTTGTTTCAGAAACAATCTCTTCTAGTTCAGCTTTCTTTTGGCTTAATCCCTCTTGACGGTCAGCGATCAGTTCTTCCGTTTTTTGAAGTTCGTCTTTCTTTATTTCACTGTTCTTCTTTGCTTCTCTGATCTTTTTCTCATGAAGCTCGATGTCCAATGATTGGAACTCAATTTCCTTTGAGAGATTTTCGTATTCGCGATTGTTCTTTACATTGTTTTGCTGTTCTTGGTACTTTATGATAAGACCTTTTGCTGCTTCGATATCAGCTTTTCTTCCTGTGATCTCAGAATCGATTTGACGGATTTCATCTGATAAGTTGGACAAACGGGTGTTTAGTCCTGCGATTTCGTCTTCCAAATCCTGTACTTCCAACGGAAGTTCACCTCTTAAAGTCTTAATTTTGTCGATTTCTGAGTTTACTAATTGTAAATCAAAGAGTGCTTTTAGTTTCTCTTCTACTGAAATCTCTTTTGTATCTTTCTCTGACATTTTTATATGTAATTAATCGGATTAGTTTTGCTATCTGAAAAATATGTGGCAAATTTAGCATTATTTTTTGAAACTATCTCATAAAAAATCTCTTTTGTGAATTGTTCAGATTCAAAATGACCAAAATCAGCCAAGATGATTCTATCTTCAGCATCAAAAAATTGGTGATATTTTATGTCGGATGTTAAGTAAATATCCGCTTTTTCTTGTATGGCATTTCGTAAAAATTCATGTCCTGCACCGCCACACAGAGCCACACGTTTTATTTTTTTTCCGTCAGGAATATTTGTGTGTCGGATGGAACCAATGTTAAGCGTCTTTTTTATTCGTTGCAAAAACGAATAGGCATCTTCTTCTTCGGGAAGATTTCCTACGATACCTAAGCCGAACCCGCTGTCATCGGGTTCTTCACACAGCACTTTCTCAACAGATATGCCTAATTTGATGGCTGTTCTGTAGCTAACACCCTGCGGAGCCTTGTCGATATTCGTATGACAGGAATATAGGGTGATTCGATTCTCGATAGCTTTTATTACGCATCGTGCGATGGGCATGTCTGGTGTGATTTTTTTCAAACCAAAGAAGAGGAGTGGATGATGAGATATTATCAGATTACATTTTTTCTGAATTGCTTCATCTATCACTTCTTCTGTGATGTCAATAGTTAGCAGAATGTTTCTTATCTCATCGTCTGGATGTCCTACTTGAATTCCACAGTTGTCGTAGCTCTCTTGATATTTCAGAGGTGCAAAACGTTCTATTTTTTGTGTAATTTCTCGTATTTTCATTGTTTCTTTTTCGTTAATGTGATAAGAGAATATTCTGGAGACATCCCCAATCGTGCGGGAATGCCGACACAACCGACACCTCTGGAGACCAAAATATATTTTCCATCTTCTATGTATAATCCATCCCAATAATCGAATAAGAGCTTGGCCGGAGATACTTTGAATGATCCGATGCTGATTCCTAATTGTGCGGCATGTGTATGTCCGGATAGTGTCAAGTCAATGTCTGTTCTGTCACAAATACTGTCTTTCCAATAAGTAGGATCGTGAGAGAGTAAGATCTTCGTTGCGAACCCTTCTGTCCCTTGCATGGCTTTTCCTAAATCGGCATGATGAGTTTCTGGTCTTCTTCCCCAATTCTCCAGTCCGATTATGACAATAGAGTCATTCCCTCGATAAATGGTTTCTGGTTTGTTGAGAAGTAGTTTGAATCCGAAGTCACGTATCTTTTGGCGAAGAGCTATCTTGTTCATTGATTTAAGATCCTCGTTTTCCCAATCGAAGTAAACACTGTAATCATGGTTGCCTAGAATGGCCAGTTTGGGTATTGAATCATTGAGTCGGTCGAACACCTCAGCCCATTGATTACATTCGCTGGCGAAGTTATTGACCATGTCGCCAGTAAAGACGATTATATCAGGCTTCTGCGCATTGATGGAGTCCATCAACGGCTTTAGCCTCTCCTGTGAATAGGTGAAAGAGCCTAGGTGCATATCGCTGAACTGCACGATTTTGTAACCTTCGAATGCAGGAGGAAGGTCCTCTAACTCAATGTTATATACACCTTTTTTGAAATTGAATCGTTCATAGACAACACCATGAAGCATGGTTAAAAAGGTGAGTCCGGCGACAATGTAGCCTGCGTATTGAATCTTTCTCCATCTTTTTTTTGTCAAGAAGAAGATTAGATCGAAATTGCAGAAGATTAATTTAGGAATATAAACGCAACCCAATATCGTGAGAAATCGAAGAAGTCTGTAGCTTGTTTCAGGATTGTAGATCCGATTCATATTTAGCATGATGGCTAGGGAAACCACGATGAAGTAAGTGGATAGTATCCCATGGAGGATGGCAGTAGAACGGTTAGTTCTATTGCGCATGAATCTCTGATATATATATAAATCAGGGATGATGACCATCAATGCTAACAGTAGCAGTGTTATTGGGTAAATATGCATGTTTTATACTGTTTTCAGTTCTAAAGCTACAACATTCTCAACATGATGAGTGTGAGGAAACATATCCACAGGCTGTACGTTTGTGACTTTGTATTTCACATCCAACAAATTTAAATCGCGCGCCTGTGTAGCAGGGTTGCAGCTGACATACACAATTCTTTGTGGCTCTGCTGCAAGAATGGTCTCAACAACATCTGGATGCATGCCATCACGAGGAGGATCGGTGATGATCACATCTGGTCTTCCATGTTTCTCGACAAACTCGTGGGTGAGAATGTTTTTCATATCACCTGCATAGAATAGCGTGTTGTCGATATGGTTGTTGGTGGCATTTTCTTGTGCATCTTGAATGGCTTCTGGAACGTATTCGATACCGATAACCTGTTTGGCTTGTTTTGCAACGAAGCAGGCAATGGTTCCTGTACCTGTGTATAGATCATAGACAAGTTCCTTTCCCGTTAGTTGGGCAAAGTTCCTTGCAACTTTATATAGTTCGTAAGCCTGGTCACTATTGGTTTGATAAAAAGATTTCGGACCGATTTTGAATTTCAGTCCCTCCATTTCTTCAAAGATATGATCTTTCCCTTTGAACACTATTGTTTCTTGGTCGGTAATAGTGTCGTTGCATTTATTGTTGATTACATAGATGAGGGAGGTGATTTGAGGGAATTGTTCCGCCAAGTGGTTCAATAATCCTATGCGTGCTTCTTTGTCTTCATGGAAGAAGACTACGGTCAGCATGACTTCGCCCGTGCTGGAGGTTCGAACAACGATGGTACGGAGGAATCCCTCTTTGTTGCGTATGTCGAAGAATGGAAGGTTGTGTTGTGCTGCGTATGCTTTGATGCAATCTCTTATTTGGTCACATACCTCATCTTGTAGATAACATTTTTCAATGTCCAATACCTTATCAAACATGCCGGGGATATGGAATCCCAAAGCGTTCATGTTATCAAAAGAAGCACCCGAAGCAACTTGTTCATACGTAAGCCATTTCTTGTTAGAGAAAGTGAACTCTAGTTTGTTTCGGTATCGAATGATATTCTTAGAACCGATGATAGGTGAGATCTCTGGGAGTTCAACCTTACCGATTCGAAGTAAGTTGTTATAAATCTGGTCTTGTTTGGCCTTTAATTGATCTTCGTAGGGTAGGATCTGCCATTTGCATCCTCCACACACACCATAGTGAGAACAAAATGCCTCACATCTCCTTTCTGAATATTTGTGAATTTTTACCACACGGCCTTCCATATAGCTGTTTTTCTTCCGGGTGATTTGTAGATCTACAATATCACCTGGAACAACAAACTGTGTGAATACGACCATGTCGTTCACCTTCGCAATGGCTCTTCCTTCATTGGCAACACCTGTTATCTCGATGTTTTCAAGAAGTGGAAGTTCTTTGTTCCTTCTACTCATAATCTTACTTTATAACAAATGATAACGCAAAAATACATTTTTTTGAAGTATATAGTTTCTTTTAAATAATTAAAAAAGAGAAAAAAATCCTAATTTTGTAACTGAATTTATTCTTATTGTATAGAAAGTATAACTTTAATTATAAAAAAGATGAAGAAATTCAACTTAACAACGATGCTTTCCTTGATGGTTGGAATAGCATTGGCTGATGGCGGAGAGTTGGTAACCACAGCCGTAACATTAGAAAATAATAAGGTAGTAGAAGAAGCGTCAGACACTGCAAAGTGGACATTCCCTGGCTCCGTTGGTCTTAACGTTAATCAGGCTTATTTCAGTGATTATAGCATTGAAGGTGCGGGAGGAAGTGTGTCATTGGATGCGTTCCTTAACTTGAATGCTAATTACAAAAAGAATAAGTCTTTGTGGGAAAACTCATTGTCAGCCAAGTATGGTATGATTTTTTCTTCTGAATTTGAAGGAGAAGATTGTAAAGTTCGTAAAAATGTGGATGAACTTATTTTAAATACAAAGTACGGATATAAGGTATCAAAAACTTGGTATGTCTCCACATTTGCTAATTTGGAGACTCAGTTTACTCAGGGCTATGAGTATTTGAAGGAAGAGACGGCATTAGGAACTGATACATTTTATAAAGAACCTATTTCACATTTCTTCGCTCCTGGTTATTTGAAAGTTTCTTTAGGTATGGAGTGCATTCCTAATAAATATTTTTCAGCCTTTATCTCTCCAGTCACAGCACGTTTCACATTCTGTCGTTTGGATGATTTATGTGAGAGATATAGTATGGAGCTTGATGAAGAAACAGGTGAGTTTAAACATTCAAGAGCTGAGTTGGGTGCATATTTTAAATTGAAGTCAGACTTTGACATCACAAAATCGTTGCATTTTTTTAGTACATTAGAAGGATTCTATGCATACAATAAAGCAGTAGAGACGTATGTGGATTTTGATCACTACATTGATATGTGTGATGCAATATCTAAGAATGCAGAAAATCTTACGAATGATGGGTATATCCTGAATGAAACATTGTTACCTGCACCTGAATATGAGCTTGTTCATGGATGGTATTTGAAGTGGAAATTGGAACTGTTGTTGAAAGTTTCTAAATATGTAAATGTTTCGTTCAAAACGCAATTAAAGTATGATAATGCTGAAAAGAAAGAAATAAAAGATAAGTATTATGGATTGCCTAAGGCAGGCTTGCAATTCTGGGAGACTACTTCTTTAGGTATTGCATATTCATTTTAAGTAAACTCTAAAGTTGACAGATGATATGTTGACAAAAGAAACCATAAGCGCTCTTGAGTCTTTGGACCTAAGAGCGTTTCTTTTTGATATGGATGGGGTCTTATATGACTCCATGCCACATCATGCCAAGGCCTGGATATATGCCTTGGCGCAGGAAGGTGTGAAATTTGATGAATACAATGTCTATCTGAGGGAGGGGATGACAGGTTCTTCGACTGTAGAGGAGGTGTTTCGTACGCAGTTGAATAGGGAGGCTACAGAGGAGGATTGTCAACGTATATACGCAAGAAAGTCTGATTTTTTTGTATCGTTGGGCTCTGCTCGTGAGATGCCGGATGTGGATAAAGTATTGGCAACTGTTAGAAATTCTGATTTGCAGTGTTTCATCGTGACGGGTTCGGGACAACAAAGTTTGTTGGATAAGTTAAATCATTCTTTCCCAGGCATTTTTTGCAAAGAGAGAATGGTGACAGCATTTGATGTAAAAAAGGGGAAGCCCGATCCTGAACCTTATCTAATGGCTTTAAAAAAAGGGAATTTGACAGCAAATCAAGCTATTGTGGTGGAAAATGCACCGATGGGAGTGCGTTCGGCTAAGGCGGCAGGATTGCTCACAATAGCTGTAAATACAGGTATTCTGAGGGATGAGGAACTGTCCAAGGAAGGGGCGGATATTATCTATTCATCCATGAAGGATTTGTTGCTTGATTTGCCTCAAATAATTTCGTATGCTCATAAATATTAGAAATCTTTTGTTATATTTTTGCATAGATATTTTTGTTTTAAGATTTTTTAAATATCTTTGCGGAGATTGTTTTATAAAGAACAGATCATTTAGAAATAGATAAACATAATTTTTAATATGAAGAAGATTTTATTCGCTGTTGTAGCGATATTATTTGGGTCGCTGACTGTTTCTGCTCAAAAAGATGTAAAAGTTCGTTTTGGTTTAGAAGCAGGTTTTAATATGACTAAGTGGAATGGAGAACTCGTTCCTAATTACACATTTCCTACAGAATCGTTGTTGTCAGGATTTGATGACTCTGGTATCAAACCAGGCTTTCACGCTGGTGCTTTGGCCGATTTGATTATTCAGGAGCGTTGGTCAATTCAACCAGAAGTGTTGTTTTCATTAGAGGGTTCTAAGATTAAGTTCCCTGGATCTGACAAGATGGCAAAAGTGTCTGCTATGTACATTAAGATTCCTGTCTTGGTGTATTATAACATAAAAAATGTAGGACCAGGTCAGTTGTCTCCTGGTTTAGGATTGTTCCTCGCAGGTGGTGTGGGAGGTAAGTATCAAATTGAAAATTCTCCTATTGCTGCAGCTGAAGATGGTGATATGTTTGCGGTGTTGGATTGGGCAGTGAATCGTGGCACAGAGACTTACAAAACATTTGATGATGAAGAAGGAATCTTGGATCAATTCGATTGGGGAGTGAACATCAAAGTTGCCTATGAAATGCAAAAAGTTGTTTCTGGATTGTTCGTTTCTGCTGGTTTCTCACAGGGATTATCAACTTCCAAATCAACAGGAATCAGTGTTTCGGTAGGTTATAAGTTCCCTTATGTTAAGTTCTTGAAAAAGGCTTATAATACTGGTCTTTTGGAATATAACCCATAGGAATGAAATTCAAGAAAATATATATAGAAATTACCAATGCATGTAATTTCGCATGTAGTTTCTGCTTTAAATCTAATCGTAAAAAAACATTTATATCGCCGGAAATTTTTTCGGCGATACTTTTTTCTATAAAACCTTATACAGATTATCTCTATCTACATGTTCTTGGAGAACCCTTGCTGCATCCTCAAATCGACGATTTGTTGTCGATGGCTGAAGAGTATGGTTTTCATATCAATATGACAACGAATGGATCGTTGCTGAAACAAAAGGCTACGGTTCTTGCTCGCCATTCTATCCGACAGTTTAACATCTCGCTTCATGATGCGGAAGAGAATATTCCGGAGGCGCATTGGCACAATTATTGGCAGGATGTGATTTCCTTTGCTCAACAGAATGCGGAAAAAAGTTATTTCTCCCTTCGATTATGGAATCAGGGATCTGCTTCTTCGATAAAATACAACGAACAATGTATGAATTTCTTGAAAGGACAATTTGGCTGTGAAATGGATTTGCATCAACGTAACCTCAAATTGTCGGATCATATTTTCTTGCAACGTTCAAGCCGATTCTCATGGCCAGGGGAGAAGAACTTGAATCTGTCGGAACGAAAATGTTATGCTCTGAAAGACCATGTGGCAATCTTGGTAGATGGTACCGTGGTACCCTGCTGTCTGGATGCAGATGGCAGTATGGCTCTTGGAAATGTCTTGGAAACTGATTTTGAAGAGATTATTCGTACGAAACGAGCTTTGGATATACGTGCTGCTTTTGAAAAGGGGCGTGTGGTGGAATCTGTCTGCCGGGATTGTGGTTTTATACTCCCATAAGTAGGAGAAAAGACAAATCGAATGATATTTTTTTCGAAATATGTTGTATGACACAAAAACTTTATATCTTTGCATCGTATTATATAACAGAAATTATAATTTTATTAATTAAGGTGAAATAAGATGAAGAAAATTTTTTTAGCTGTAGTATCATTGCTCACTGTTATGTGTGCAAATGCTTCAAATGTAGAGAAAATTCAGTTTGCAAATGCGGGTGATTTTGCATTAGGTGTAATGATAGGTATTCCTCCTTATTCGGGAGCAAATATGCCTACTATTTCTGTTGATGGAATGATTGGTATAAAAGATGGAATGTGTAATACCAAAACATTTGGACAGAATGGTGCAATTGATTTAGGCGCATATATTGGTTTCTGTCAGTATGGTGAATCATACGACTATTTGGGCTATGAGACGAAACATAGTTATTGGGAGTTGCCAATTGCTTTTAGAGCTGGTTTTAACTGGGAGTTTGTGAAGAATTTGGATGTTTATTCAGGATTCCAGGGCGGTGTGGCAATTGAACATTGGATGGACAAGACTAGCTATCCAGGAAATACAGTAAAAGAGTCAGGAAATCATGTGGATGGTGTGTTTGGAATGTATCTTGGTGCAAAGTGGATGTTCACAGATTTCTTCGGTGTTAAATTAGAATATTCAGGTGATTGGATTGGTGACGGACATGATTTGCCTCCTTTCGCAGGTGGTGTACAATTCAACTTCTAAGTAATAAAAAAAGTTAAAAAAATCCTGTCACAAGAGTGGCAGGATTTTTTTTATGTAACTTTGGCACGATTTTGGTAGTGAACATTATGAGAATAATATCTTTTGAATAATAAGTGAATATGAAGAGAGTAATTTTATTTGTTGTAGCATCAATGCTTTGGGTGCTAAATTCTATGGCAGCTAATGTGGATCACATTGAGTTTGCCAATAAGGGTAAGTTTTCTTTAGGCATACAGTTGGGTGTGCCTGGTATTCGTTCCACACATGAGAACAGAGCAAATATGCCATCTTTGATGTTGGATTGCAACTGGGGTGTGGCTGATGGTTTTATCAAGACAAAACATTTCGGGCAAAACGGTGCGATTGATTTAGGTTTCTTATATTCATTCTGTCATTACCGTAAGTGGGATGAGAAGCATCTCGGTTATTTGCAGAATACGGGATTGTTCCGTGCTGCTTTTCACTTCCAATTTGTAAAGAAGTTGGATACTTATGCAGGTTTGACCAGTGGTGTGAATATCTATACTCCTGCTGGAAAATGGTGGACTGATGCAGAGAAAGATGGATGGGATCATGCAAAATATGCAGGAGGTATGTTTACAGGTTGTAAATATTACTTCACTGATGTCTTTGGTGTGAAAACAGAGTTCCAATTTGATTGGGGTTCTCCTGGTTATGGTAATTTGCCAACAGCAGCTATCGGTGTTACGTTTAATTTTAAATAAAACATAAAAAAAAGAGAAAGGGCGGATGAAAAATCATTCGTCTTTTTTCTTACTTTTGTTCGCAGTTATTCATAGGATTTTAATTGTATGTTTGATATGAGGTGGAAATATATTGTGATAACCTTTCTCTCTTTGTTTGTTGTGTCTGTAGGTGCGGATGCGGCAAAGCAAAGAGGTGCTGCTCAAAACAATTCGTTGGACAAGGGCTATCGTGGCATGGCGGATATGGGTTTTACGATTGGACTTGGCGGGGATGCAGGGTACAATCGTTTTGGTTTTTCTTCGACGCATGGTTATCAGGTTGTTCCTAGTTATCTTTTTATTGGAGGTGGTGTCGAAGCTGATTATTATCGAGATGGAAGTGGGTTTGCCATCCCTTTGTATTTCGATGTGAGAACCAATATAGACGTGAAGGTGTCTCCATTCGTTGACATAAGGGTAGGAGGGTCTCCTACTGTGATTAAAGGTTTTTATTTTTCTCCTTCTGTTGGTGTCCGTATTCCTATAGATAAAACGAAATATGGTATATCAATCGCAGCGGGATACTCATTTCAGACAGGTAGTTTCGATTATTATTCGTATGATACTAAGTCTGTTGTGGTTGATAAAGAAAAGATGGCCGGTTTGCATATAAAAGTGGGATTTGAGTGGTAATCATAAATGTTCTGTTATGAAATATGATATGATTGTTGTGTTAGGACCGACAGCTTGTGGGAAAACAGCATTGGCTACCCAGCTGGCTTATCGTTTGAATGCGGAGATTATTAGTGCCGATTCTCGTCAGATCTATCGACGGATGGATATAGGTACGGGAAAGGATTTGTCGGACTATGTGGTGAATGGAGAAAAAATACCGTATCATTTGATTGATATAGCAGAACCAGGATATAAATATAATCTGTTTGAATATCAGCGTGATTTCTTGAATGTATATAAGGATATAAAACAACGAGGTGTTATACCTATCTTATGCGGAGGAACAGGTCTCTATTTGGAGTCCGTATTGAAGGGGTATAAGATGATGCCAGTGCCACAGAACGAAGAGTTGCGTCGGCAGTTGGAAGGAAAGACGTTGGAGGAACTGACACAAATTTTATCCACGTATAAGACGTTGCATAACACAACCGATGTGGATACGGCAAAACGGGCAATACGAGCCATCGAGATTCAGGAGTATTATAGAGAACATCCGCAGGAGTTTGTGAATTTTCCTGAGATAAATAGTCTGATTATCGGATTGAATATCGATCGTGAGTTGCGACGCGAAAAGATTTCTAAACGGTTGCACGATCGCTTGAAGGAAGGCATGGTGGATGAAGTACGTGCCATTCTGCATTCTGGTATTTCATCGGAAGATATGATTTATTATGGATTGGAATACAAATATCTGACTAATTATATCATAGGAAATCTTACGTATGAGGAGATGGTGGTAGAATTAGAGATTGCCATTCATCAATTTGCCAAACGACAAATGACGTGGTTCCGTGGAATGGAGCGTCGAGGTTTTACGATTCATTGGATTGATTCTCAATTGCCTATGGAAGATAAAATAAATGAAATCATAGGCTTGTTGTAATGAAAAATTTTAATATAAAAAGAAGATAGTAAAAATTAGTTTGGCATGTAATGTGAAGTTTTAATTTTTTTTGCATAAAATTGGTTGATAAAAAAAATTATAATATTGTAATATAAAAAACATACTATTTAAATTTATTGGCAGGAAACAAACGCCATTAGGTAAAAAAGAGGGGGATCGGATTAAATAAAAATGGAATTATTTTTGTTTAATTTAAATATTGATGTGTATGAAAAAGATTTTTATGTTAATTGCATCTGCATTTCTGTTTGCAAATGTACATGCATCAAATGTTGAAAAAATTCAATTTGCCAATGCAGGAGAATTTTCATTGGGACTTATGGTAGGAGTTCCGACAGTATCATTGGGAGTGCCATTTTTCTCAGTAGATGGAATGGTGGAATCAAGGATGGATTTATCCATACGGATAAGTTTGGAGATAATGGTGCGATTGACTTAGGCTTGTTGGTGGGATTTCAGTCTTGGAAAACGGATGGTTATTGGAATATGCCTATTGTTGCGCGTAGTGGTTTTTACTTTGAGTTTGTAAAGAAGTTGGATGTTTATGCTGGTTTAATGGGCGGAGTGAATCTATCTCATTGGGATCAAAGTGAATTTTTTGATGTTATTGATCCAGCAGAAGCGGGCGTACAAAGGAAGGGGACCGATGTTTATGGTATTTTTGGAACCTATATAGGAGCGAAGTGGCATTTTTCCGATCTTTTTGGAGTGAAGGTAGAATGTTCGGGAGATTGGGTAGGACGTGTGCGTAGAGTAGATAGTGAAATGCCAGCTGTTGCAGGCGGTGTGACCTTTAATTTCTAGTTTATATATCAGACATATATAGTGTAGGGACGATTTGAAGTCGTCCCTATTTTTTATGGAGTGTGTTAGATTAAATTTTTTTGCATTCTATAGCAGGTGAAGGTTGGACCTTCGATTTTTTGAGAGAGGTCAGCCACATAGCCCAAGGATTCATAAAAAGGGATTTTATTATCACGGCTTTCGAGTGAAGCTGAGGTGTATCCTAGTTCTTTTGCCCATGTTTCAGCTTCTTTGACGACTAGAGATCCGATGCCTTGTCGGCGATATTCAGGCAGTACGACGATTCGTCCGAGTCTGATTTGGGAATTGTCTATCGGGTAGAGGCGGCAGGTAGCGATAGGGAGGAAGTTGTCGATGATTACGATGTATTTGGTATCGGGGGTATCATGTTCGTCGAATTCCACGTTGAGAGGAATTTGATGTTTTCTGGCCATTGCATGTATTCTGACGTAGTAAGCGCCGGCGCGTTCAGCTGTTGTTGTTGCTCGGATAATTTCCATGCTATAAAATAAAAAATTCAGTTAATGTAAAAGAAAATAGCTTCTAATTGTTTGTTGTACTGTTTTTGTACTTGCTAAATTACAAAATTGAAAGCAATTTACAATGCAAAAAAGGCATACTCCCAAGTCTGTTTTTTTTCTATATTAGACCAACATAAAAAATTATGTTATATTTGCATTGAGAAGAAATTTAAATAATACGACTATGGCTGTATATTCAATTACATTAGATAAAAGGACATTATTTGGGAAAAATATGTTTAACTTTCTTGTTGGTATGAATTATATTGACGAGAACGACCCCAATTATGCAGATATAGATGAAAGGACGAGTGCTGGTAGAAAAACAAAGAAAATGCTATTTGAGTTCGGAATTTTGAAAAATAAGAAAAGTGAGAAAGAAAAGGAAAAAGAGGAGTTGACAAAAATTTTCTCTTTGATTAATAAAGGGAAATTCAGTGGCAGACCAGCAGAAAATTTACTTAGTGAATTATGAAATATAGAGTAACAACATCACCTGTGTTTGACAGACAAGCGAAACATCTTGCTAAAAAATATCCATCCTTAAAGAAGAATCTTACTGATTTAATTAATCTTTTGTCTGAAAATCCGTATGCGGGAATATTATTATTTGAAAATGTATATAAAATTAGAATGGGTATAACCTGTAAGAATAGGGGAAAAAGTGGAGGTGCAAGAATTATTTACGTTAATCTTTTTGAAAAATTAATAAACGATGAAATAGTATTAGTGGCAATGTACGATAAAAGTGAAAAATCTACTATGAGTGATAATGAAATAATAGATATTATAAAAGATACACTATAAAAAGATAGTCAATATGACTGCCTTTTTTATCATTCATATGTATTCCTTTTAATCAGCATCTCTACCTTTTCAACCAAAGTTCATGTTTCTACTATGAACGGAACAAAATGTACGATAAACTGCCGAATAAGAACGATAATATCTACAGATTATAGGGATTTTGCCTTGGTTTTATTCTGTTGAAAATAACCTGCGTATAAAAAAAAATGTAACTTTATGCCGTAAAAACCACAATATACCAATCGCTTATGATAACGAAATATACAAAAAGTTTTTTGACATTACTTTTCCTTTGTGGGAGTATAGCTGGTAACGCAGCTGTTCAGATGAATGAAATTATGCCTTGTAATTTGTCGACTTATTTAAACACCGACAACTATAACTTCTCGGGCTTCATCGAATTTACAAACGATCAGTCCCAAAGTGTCAATTTAAGAGGATACACCCTAATCCATTACAAGAAGGGATCAAAAAAATATTCTGAAAAATGGACCTGGCAAATCCAAAATGATTGCATGGTAAATGCCAACAGCTACACTCTAATGTGGTTCGACGAGAGTGATCGGGCTAACCATTCGCCTTATAAACTCGATGCTGATGGGGGCTACCTCTTGTTGAAAAACGGTAACACGTTAGTTGACTCTATAGCCTACGGTGCCCAAACTGCTCATATCTCGTATGGTCGTTATGGAAATTCAACGGGTTATATGGAGCCTACTCCTGGTGCTGCAAACACCACCGCCTATGCTGAACTGACTCGATGCCCAACACCTGAGTTCAGTGAGAAGGGTGGACTGAAACATGGAAATGTTAACCTGCAATTGAGTTGTGCAACGGCAGGCGCTACGATACGTTACACCACCGATGGTAGCGAGCCTACCCAACAGAGCAACATATACAACTCTTCTATAAATATCAACAGTAACACTAGCGTACGTGCGAAAGCCTTCGCCAATGGTATGTTGCCAAGTGAGATTGCCACGCACTCGTATATCTATGCCGATAATGACCACAATGGCTGCGGAGGCGTCACCATCCCTGTGGTTTCCATCACCGTGGAAGACCGTTACTTCAACGACAACACTATTGGCATGTATGTGACTGGATCAAACGGTACATCAGGCGATAAGACATGTACGATGATGCGGGCCAACTACAACAACGACTGGTCTCGTCCTGTCAATTTCGAATACTTCGTTAATGGACAACAAGTACTCTCTCAAGAGTTGGAGGCTGCCATCGAAGGTGGATGTTCTAGAACATACACGGTGAAGTCACTTTCACTAAAAGCTTCAAAAAAGACAGGTAAAAACCTTGTTAACTACCACTTCTTCGGTACAAAACCAGACCTCTACACTCAAACCATTTATTTAAGAAATGGTGGTCAAGGTGCTGATGCAGGCATGATGTGGGGTGGTGGATTTGACTTTGGCGGTGGCATGTTCGGACCTGGACAAGGTGGCCAGCCAGGTGGACAACAAAATGGTCAAAAGAACGACAAAGTAAAGTTCAGAGATGCACTGATGCAGGCTTACTGCACCAACATGAACATCGACTATCAAGCCTACCAACCGGTAGCCTATTACCTCAATGGGCAATACTTGGGTTTGATGGCATTGATGGAACGTACCAATGCAAGCTATGTAAAAGCAAACTATGGTGTTGATGAGGAGGATTTGGATTTAGTTACACTCTCAGACCAAAAAGGTATCGGAATTTCCCAAGGAACCCTCGATGCCTACAATGAATTGATTTCGTATGTGGAGAGTACAGACAACACTACTCCTGAATTCTATGCGGGTGCCTGCAAACGGATGGACATGGACGAATATCTAGAATACCAAGTCTTCCAACAGTTCATCTGCAATGCCGATTGGCCAGGTAACAATACAAAGATCTGGAGAGAAAGAAAAGACGGTTCTCGTTTCCGTTGGATTGTCTTCGACACGGATTATGGTTGCGGACACGATGGCGCATTGAACAGTGCAAGCGACATGATCACCTATTGTAGGGGAGAGGGTAAAACGAACTGGGGTAACCAACAACCATGGATGACTACTCTGTTCAAACACTTGAGCAACAATCCACAGTTCGCAAAACAGTTTACAACCAAATACCTTTATCACTTGTCAACCACCTTTACGGAAAACCGTATTAGAGCTGTTTACGACAGTATCACCAGTTTGGTGGAGGCTGAATATTGTGCTGATATGAACAAGTCGGCTAAAGAGGCTGCAAACACGATGCTTACTTTCTTGTTAGAAAGACCTGCGAACATCTTACAACATCTTCAAACGTATGCGGGAACAGGTGCTGCAGTCGATTTTGAATTGAAATCGAATGTTGCTGGGGCTCACTTTACGATAAATGGTGAATCTGTAACAGGATTCAAAGGTAAGTATTTAGCAGAATTTGCTACCGACTTCAAGGCTTATCCACCTGCAGGTTATACATTCGACCATTGGGAGATACAAGGACAGTTTAATGAAACCGAAAAGAAGGAGTCTTGTTCAACTAACTTGCCTGGTGAATTAAGTGGTTCTTTGACAAGCACATGTACCATCACTGCAGTCTTCACACCAAACAGCTACGATTACACGCTTGCAATCAACGAGTTGTGTGCAAGCAGTGATCAGAACTCTGGTAATGTTGATGCGTATGGTAATTATCCTGATTGGATTGAGGTTTATAACTACGGAAATGAGCCTATCGACTTGGCTGGTCTCTACTTCTCTAATAAAGAAGAAAATCTGCAACTTAGCCAGATTGCTTACGGTAGCAAGTCAACCGTAGTGGAAAGCAAACAGCGTGTTTTAGTATGGGCGAACAGTGATGCTGTTGATGGACCTCTCTACCTCAACTTCAATTTGAATGTTGACAAGTCGAAGAACATCTATTTAACTACCGCTTCTGATGAAATCATATCATTGGGCTCATATGATCCGCACAAGACCAACGAATCGTATGGTTTCAAAACCGACAATTCAGGCGATTGGGTGTTGTTCGATGTGTGTGATAATAAGATCACTGCCACTCCAGGCAAAGTGAATGGTAGCATCACATGTAATGGTGTTGGTTTGACTGACACTGAAAATGCAGCCTCACTATTGATGTATCCTAATCCTACTTCAGATGGGGTGACAATCAACTCGAAATCGTTGATTTCCAATGTCCGTATTATAGATGTTAATGGTAGAACAATTCTGGAATATACGCCTAAAGAGAACGAATTCAGCATCAATCTGAATGCAATCGGTCAAGGTATTTATGTTGTACGAATCGAATGTGAAGATGGCGTGTTTAATGAGAAGTTGATTAAGCAATAATCAAAGGTAACGAAAACAGGGCTGAATTTCCATTTCGGAGTTCAGCCCTGTTTTTAATTTATGTAAAAAATTAGCTATATTTTACATGGAAAAAACATATTCGTATGGAACAATACCTTCATACAATTTTTTCGATCGTCGATATCCTTCAAAACCAGAATCATACATACAATCATAAACGATCTTGTCGTTTCCATTAAAATACAAATCGATATTCTTTTGTAGTTTGTCGGATAGCGTATCAAAGATGCTGAATGGTATGGTGAATTGGAAGTTCTTGCCTGTCAACCTGAAATGTTCTTCATCAACAATCTCCACACAATCCTTGTTGTACACATCTTTCTTCAAATATTCATTCACCACACTGTTGTATGTTTTGTTCAAATCTTTTTTCTCCCAATATTCCAATACTCCGCCACGACAGAAAAAGAATGATGTGAGGTTGCAGCGACCAGCGTTATCTAACACCATAATTAACTCACGGTTTGGAATTAAGAAGGCGTGCTCTTCATTTCCATTGTGTCCTTTGATAGGGAATGACAGTTTTGGTAGTATTTTATTCAAGGAACAAGTTATTTTTGTTTTCCTTCTATACGTAAAGACCACCCTTTCTTCATTAGGATCCACAGCTGTCAGAATAGCAAAGTTTATTATGTTCTTTGCCCGTTCGCCCCCCAACACTTTAACGATTTTTTGATTAAGGTTTTCCTCAGGGGCTTCCTGTCTGCTTTGTCCGATTCTGAATTTATCCAGAAGCGGTTTAGCATGGTTGAGTTCCTCTTCGGAGACATGAATCAGGTTCTCCCAGCGATTGAATCCTGCCATCCTCGACATGAGGTGTTGGGCATTCATGAGAGAGAAGGAGAAGTAAGGATCCTGATCAGGGTACCCAAAAGAATGGAAAGTAGTAGCTATATCGTAGTACTTAGGATGATAAGCATACGTTTTTTCCTCCTCGTTATAATAACGAGTTTTGTAGTCTTTAAAAAGTAATTTGGATTGTGATTTGAAAAAATCTATAGATGAAATTGCCATAAATTTAACTTATTTGCGCATTAAAGTCTTTATCGGATTGTGCGGACCAGTAAGCTTGTTGACAAAAACCTTAACACTGAATTAAACTTATGTTAATGATATGGTATGATGAAATCTTTGCACTGGCCGGCATGCATTACCACGATGCGAGTGCAAAGGTAATAAAAAAATTGAAAGCTGAGAAATCTCACAAATCTGTTCAAATCATACAAATCTCTTTTAAAACGTCTCTTATTTGTTAGATTTGTGAAGATTTGTGGGATTTCTGTCTGAAGGACACTCCTTTGTCTTATTGCCTTCTCTTTTTACAGCGGACGAGGCACGCCACGTCCTTACGGAGCAAGATTCCATGGAATAAAATTTCCTCATTGGTTATTGGTACAAATTTTCGGGAAAGCCTATAAATACGTCGTTTGAGAACGGGAAAATTCATTAGGAATGAGATAAGGAAAGCAGGAAGATGGGATAGAAAAACTAGCGGGATAAAATAAAAATTGCACCCATTATGGTGCAATTTTTATTTTTAAAAACAGCTTCTAATTTTCTGTGAATCAAATTATTATAGACATCGTACTGTTTTTGTACTTGCTAAATTACAAAATTGAAAGCAATTCACAACGATAAAAAATTTGGAACTTATATCGAACAAACTGTTTTTGTACTTGCTAAATTACAAAATTGAAAGCAATTCACAACATATCGCAAATATAGGGTAAAATAAAACACACTGTTTTTGTACTTGCTAAATTACAAAATTGAAAGCAATTCACAACACATTCCTGTGTTTGTGTAAATTGGATTAAACTGTTTTTGTACTTGCTAAATTACAAAATTGAAAGCAATTCACAACGTTAACCCATAGGCTACCTAGTTCTTTGTTACTGTTTTTGTACTTGCTAAATTACAAAATTGAAAGCAATTCACAACGTGTTGACTATGTAGCTATGTCACAATTTTACTGTTTTTGTACTTGCTAAATTACAAAATTGAAAGCAATTCACAACAAAGATTGAGTTTAGAATATTTTGCAATATACTGTTTTTGTACTTGCTAAATTACAAAATTGAAAGCAATTCACAACAAGGGTAACGTGGCCGATACATCAATAAAACTGTTTTTGTACTTGCTAAATTACAAAATTGAAAGCAATTCACAACTAGAATATCCACAACGAACACGGATAAAAACTGTTTTTGTACTTGCTAAATTACAAAATTGAAAGCAATTCACAACGACCGTATCTGCATCCTCTCTGTGAAGACGACTGTTTTTGTACTTGCTAAATTACAAAATTGAAAGCAATTCACAACTAGAAGTAATATACCTCTGTCACCATTTGCACTGTTTTTGTACTTGCTAAATTACAAAATTGAAAGCAATTCACAACAGGCGGAAATCAAACGTTGGGTGGCATTGAACTGTTTTTGTACTTGCTAAATTACAAAATTGAAAGCAATTCACAACATATATTTTTGTCACAGCCAGATCCAAAAACTGTTTTTGTACTTGCTAAATTACAAAATTGAAAGCAATTCACAACCAAAGGGTAAGATGAATTTCATTACAATGTACTGTTTTTGTACTTGCTAAATTACAAAATTGAAAGCAATTCACAACTGTTTTTAAGCGTTTCAACAACATCCGCTCACTGTTTTTGTACTTGCTAAATTACAAAATTGAAAGCAATTCACAACGAGAATATTCTCAATCTCTGTTACGACCTTACTGTTTTTGTACTTGCTAAATTACAAAATTGAAAGCAATTCACAACCATTGATTATGACAGATACGCATCACACGAACTGTTTTTGTACTTGCTAAATTACAAAATTGAAAGCAATTCACAACACATAATCAATATTATTTGTCTCTCCCGCAACTGTTTTTGTACTTGCTAAATTACAAAATTGAAAGCAATTCACAACCACCCTCCTATTATTTTAAAATAAAATTTGACTGTTTTTGTACTTGCTAAATTACAAAATTGAAAGCAATTCACAACTAACTTTTACATGTGATAGTGATAAAGTCCACTGTTTTTGTACTTGCTAAATTACAAAATTGAAAGCAATTCACAACACCGAATCTTTGGATAATCCATCTCACAGAACTGTTTTTGTACTTGCTAAATTACAAAATTGAAAGCAATTCACAACAGCATCTCTTGGAGCTGTATTTTCCAATTCACTGTTTTTGTACTTGCTAAATTACAAAATTGAAAGCAATTCACAACGAATTCCGTGGTAAGCGCAAAAGGCGCAAACTGTTTTTGTACTTGCTAAATTACAAAATTGAAAGCAATTCACAACATGTTTGTGATTCTTCTTTAATTTTATGTTACTGTTTTTGTACTTGCTAAATTACAAAATTGAAAGCAATTCACAACTTAGTTTCACCATGATAATAAAATTTTAAAACTGTTTTTGTACTTGCTAAATTACAAAATTGAAAGCAATTCACAACTTACGCTCTTCTGGTATGCGCTTAAACATAACTGTTTTTGTACTTGCTAAATTACAAAATTGAAAGCAATTCACAACGAAATCTGCGAAGATAGGGCAATCAGCGAGACTGTTTTTGTACTTGCTAAATTACAAAATTGAAAGCAATTCACAACTTACTTGTATCCGACTTGTTTTGATGAGGTACTGTTTTTGTACTTGCTAAATTACAAAATTGAAAGCAATTCACAACTCCTTTGCCTATGCCGTTTGATTGTATCATACTGTTTTTGTACTTGCTAAATTACAAAATTGAAAGCAATTCACAACTCAAATTTATAAAGTTATAATGTTATGAAAACTGTTTTTGTACTTGCTAAATTACAAAATTGAAAGCAATTCACAACCATTTTCAACCGTTCCTTCCGTGCACACTCACTGTTTTTGTACTTGCTAAATTACAAAATTGAAAGCAATTCACAACAGAAAGCGGACGAGTACCTCTTCCTCTCTAACTGTTTTTGTACTTGCTAAATTACAAAATTGAAAGCAATTCACAACCGTTTATAATAAGACTCCTTTTGTTTTTGTACTGTTTTTGTACTTGCTAAATTACAAAATTGAAAGCAATTCACAACGACTACTAATGTAAAGATTTCAACGCCTTCACTGTTTTTGTACTTGCTAAATTACAAAATTGAAAGCAATTCACAACGACTACTAATGTAAAGATTTCAACGCCTTCACTGTTTTTGTACTTGCTAAATTACAAAATTGAAAGCAATTCACAACAAAATGGTGTATTGCCGTTGTTCTCGTTGCACTGTTTTTGTACTTGCTAAATTACAAAATTGAAAGCAATTCACAACTTGTTGTCATCAATACCGTAAGCCTCACAACTGTTTTTGTACTTGCTAAATTACAAAATTGAAAGCAATTCACAACAGTGAGACAGAATAATATATCCCGTTTTGACTGTTTTTGTACTTGCTAAATTACAAAATTGAAAGCAATTCACAACAAAAAATTACGAAAGTATGAAACCTATTCAACTGTTTTTGTACTTGCTAAATTACAAAATTGAAAGCAATTCACAACCGAATGTTTCTCGATACTTCATTAATTGTTACTGTTTTTGTACTTGCTAAATTACAAAATTGAAAGCAATTCACAACCAAACATCTCGTGTGTTGCGCGGTCGCCTAACTGTTTTTGTACTTGCTAAATTACAAAATTGAAAGCAATTCACAACTATAACCTTGTTCTACGTAGATTACTCTACACTGTTTTTGTACTTGCTAAATTACAAAATTGAAAGCAATTCACAACCACCGTTACGAATTACCATATAAAACGTTTACTGTTTTTGTACTTGCTAAATTACAAAATTGAAAGCAATTCACAACAGCGGTAATACTTCTAAATTGTTAAAATTATACTGTTTTTGTCGACGCTAAATTACAAAATTGAAAGCCGAGAAATCTTGCAAATCTCTCTTAAAGCAACTCATATTTGTTAGATTTGTAAAGATTTGTAAGATTTCTGTTCGAAGGACACTCCTATGTCACAATGCATTCTCTTTTTCACTGCAGACGCGGTATGCCAAATCCCTACGCGCGATTGATCTTCCACATCAAAAGAACGATAGCTGTATCGGCATTTTAGCTTCATCAGTTTTGCGTTTCTGCTTTTTGGTGCCGACAAAGTTTTGCATATTGCCAAACTGCTTGTCCGTCACTCGCAGAATGCTGACTTGCCCCGATTCGGGCAATAGATTTTGCACTCGCTTGGTGTGTACATCTGCATTCTCCGAACTCGGGCAGTGACGCACATAGACGGAGTATTGCATCATTGTGAAACCGTCTCCCTGCAGACGCTTACGGAAGTCGGCATACGCCTGCCGATCTTGCTTGGTTTCTGTCGGGAGATCGAAAAAGACAAATAACCACATAATCCTGTATTCACTTAACCGTTGCATATCCTAATCCATTATAGGGTAGAGTATCTTGCGGGATTCTCCGCTGAAACATTTGTAGAGCGAGGCGGTTGTCTGTGCCGTCGCCACCATGAGGGGACTGCGTTGCCCGGCGATGGTGACGTCGAGCGCAGGAATGGTCAGTAATAGCTGCTTATGTTCCATCGTGATCTCTTGTGGATATCCCATCTTTTGGGTGATCTCTATCACGAGGGCGTCCACGTAGGGACGGTAGGGTTCCATGATATCATCTGCCAAGCAGTAGGCGTTGTATCGATTGTGGTGGTGGATGCCTAGGGTGGGGAGGAGTCCGCTTGCCACCAACGAGCGAGCCACGATGGCGCGCAAGATGGCATAGCCGTAGTTCAGCAGGTTGTTGGGTGCACAGCCCTCCCGTCCGCGGGTGAAGTCTGGTACGTCGGGGAACATATTTTTCCAGTAGAATGCGGCAGCTTTGCCCTCCACGTTTTCGGTGTCGCCGCTCTTTACCTCGTTCACCCACCGCATCATATTTTTCACCTCCAAGCCTTTTTTTTGGTTGAGTACTGCCGCTTGGTTGGCAATCTTCTGTTGGATGGTTTGTTGCCACAATTGTTTTTTCAGGGGGAGGGAAGCCTCTATTTGGTCGCGAAACCGTTCGTTCTGGGTGGTGTTTCCTTCCAGGGGAAGTTGCAGACCGATGGGGAGGTGGTGACCGTCGCAGGTGATCACAGCGCAGTTACATTCCAGTAGGTGAGCCAGCAGACCTTGTGTGAGGGTGATCTGTTGATGGTCGAGCACTACTACGCCGATATCCTCGATGGGGATGGTTGTGACGGACTCCTTCTTTAGACGTTCTGTCAGGTTGCTCTTCTCCACCTCCGGCAGTTTGACGACCAGCTGATGGTTGGTCAGCGACAGGTATGCCGGGTTGCTGAAACATAATGTGCGTTTGATCATAGGCTATTCTATTTTAGTGCGTTTTGTTATCTGCTTCTTCAAATTTCAGTTGTACGATTTTTTTCGTACAACTGAAATAAGGTGAGGACCTATCATCGTCTCTATTTTTAGAGGGTGTATCAAAATTCGAATTTTTGATGCACCCTTTTAACTTCCTGAGAATCGAGTGGGGACTCGCAGAAACGACATTTTGGGTTTTTCAGTCAAATATTCGATTCTCACGAGCCAGGGAACGG